>VFQR01000011.1_pt1 | contig 674139 bp, 650 predicted proteins | sample 3512321 | NCBI WGS metagenome assembly VFQR01 (sample SAMN10412374, study PRJNA504923) | tailings metagenome | isolation source: Relicate 3 Philex TSF1 revegetated site | place: Philippines: Tuba, Benguet | collected 2017-08-29
TGTCGGTCGATACGCGCGCGATCAACGGGCGCGACGGCACGCTGCTGATCGATCCCAACGATTTCAATATCGCGGCGACCCTTGGCGACATCACAGGGGCCGCGTTGGCGGGCCTGTTGACGAGCAGCAATGTCACGATCGATTCCGATACCGGCGGGACCAGTGGGACGGGTCTCATCAACGTAAACGATGCCATTACCTATACCGGCGGCGTGACGCGCACGCTGACGCTGAACGCCGTCGGCACGATCAATATCGACGAGACGATCACCGCCTCGTCCGGCACCCTCAATCTCGTCTTGCAAGCGGGCGGCGACGTTTCGATCACTTCCGCGATCACGACGAATAACGGTTTTATGCTGGTCGAAGGACGAAACGGCGTCGGGGCGCTCGGCGGGCTCTTCAACAACTCCAGCAGCGGAACGCTTTCGCTCGGCTCCGGCGCGCTGACGCTCACGACGAGCGGCGCCATCATTTTCAATCGCGAAGTGACGACGTCCGGCACGGTGACGCTGATGGCCAACGGCGCCGTCACGCAGACCTACGGCATTCTCGGCACGCCCACTTTGGTGGTGGGCGGCTCCGGCGCCGTCACGCTGAACGAGAGCACCAACACGTTCGGAAGCATCATGCTGAACCGGACGGCGACGACGGAGAACGTGTCGCTCAATACGTCCATCTCGCCGAACCTTCAACTCTCGACGCTGGGCACGGGCACCTATTTCATCGGCGGCGTGGGCTTCACCCAAAGCGGCGCGATCACCCAGGATGCGGGCGGCGGCGGCGTCACGATCCAGGGCAATGCGGGTACCGTTACGCTGTCGAACGCCAATACATGGACGGGCGCCCTGACTGTACTGGGCAATACGATCAACGTGACCGGCGCCCAAACGGCGACGAGTGCGGGGTCGATCTCGCTCACCGCGACGCGGGGCATTTCGATCGGCGCGAACGTCACGTCGAATACGGGCGACATCACCCTGATGGGCAACGTCGCGTCGTGGACCGGCGACAAGTCGGTGAACGCGCCGACCTTCGGTACCAGTACCGGCACCTTCGTCGGTGTGTCGTTGTCGAGCGGAGCCGATATCACATCGACGAGCGGAAGCATTTTCATCGCCGGCCACGGCGGCAGTACCGGCTTGGATCAGTTTGGCGTCGGCGCGGCGGCAAGCTCGGTCATTTCGACGACGGGCGCCGGCAAAATCATTATCCATGGCGAAGCCGGCGCGTCGGCGAGCAACGATTATGGCAACGGCGGTTCGCACACCGGCATCTATCTGAACGGCGGTGCCTCCGGCACGGCGGTCGACATCACGACGCAAAACGGATTGATCAAGCTGGTCGGCACCGGCGATCAATCGGGCGGCGCCACCGACAACAACGGCGGCGTGGCGCTGCAATGGGCGAAAGCCCGCGCCACGGGCTCCGGCAGCATCGAAATCACCGGCACATCGGCATCCGTCGGCACGGGGCGCGGCGTCTATATCGGCCTGACCGGGTCGGAAGTGACGACGGCGAGCGGCAACGTGACGATCACCGGCACGGGCGGCGGTGCCGTGGTCGCAAGCGATCCGAGCTTCTACAGTGCCGGCGTCGAGGTCGGCACGGGCGGCGTCGTTCGTTCGACCGGTGCGGGCAATGTGACGATTACCGGTATCGCCGGTTCCTCGGGTGCGGGAATCGAGTTCAGCGGCTCCTCCGCCACGGTCGGCGACGCGGCGATGACCGGGAACGTGACGCTGCGCGCGAACAGCATCTCCAATTCCGCCACGACCCTGTCGTTGCTGGGCACCAGCGGCGGGACGATCAGTTTCACCGGCGAGACCGATAGCACCACCATCGGCGTCAACGGCGCGTCGGGAACGGCCGCCGTGTCGGCGTTGTTGCTGGGCTGGGTGTCGGGCTTCGGGACGCTTCAATTCGGCTCGTCGACCCAGACGGGCGACATCCAAATCGACAGCTCCACGTTCGGGCGCAATTTGACGATCCGCACGCAAGGCGCCGTCTTCACCAATGCCCTTACTATGGGCGCGAACGATCTGTTCGTCATCGCCGATGGCGGCTTCACGCAAGGGACGGGGGCGATCACGACCTCGGGCGCCGCGACTTTCTTCGGCCCCGGCAACGTGACGGCGACGAACGCGGGCAACTCGTTCGGCACGCTGGCGATATCCAAATCGGGGTCGAGCGCGATCGTCAACATCGCCACACCCGGTGCGGGTTTCAATCTCGGTGCCGTGGATATGGGGACCGGCGCGTTGACCCTGTCCGCGGACAGGATGACGCTGACCGGCGCGTTGTCCACGTCGGGCGGCGCCGTCAACCTGACCGCGGACCGATACATCAACGTCTCGCAGAACATCAACACGCAAGGCGGCAATATCACGATGGCCGCGAACGTCGCCGGGACCGGGGGCGGCGAAGATTTCGCCGGCGTGTTCATCAACGGCGTGTCCGTTCAGTCGCGCGGCGGCAATATCAACATCACCGGCAAGGGCAGCGCCTCCGGCACCACCGTCGCCGGTCAGCACGGGATTTTCCTTTATAACGGCGGCGTCATCAGCAGCTACACGGGCGGCGGCGACGCGACGACCGGGACGATCACGCTGACCGGCGTCGGCGGCACTTTTGCCGGTGGCGACAATGGCGGCGTCACCCTTGTCGGCGCGGCGAGCACGATTTCGTCGCGCGACGGCAATATCACGATCAACGCCACCGGGGGCACGGGCGCTTCGGGCGGCAATGCGGGGCTCTATGTCGGCGGCGGCGTGATCAGCACCGATGGTGCCGGCACGATCACGGTGACGGCGACGGGCGGTGAAGGGAACGCCTCGCGCGGCATCGCCGTGACCGGCAACGCGGGCGCCTATGGCCGGATCGAGACGATGGGATCGGGGAGTATCAACCTCACCGGCACCGGCGGCAGCACGGCCGGCAACAGCGTCGGCGTCTTCGTCTATGACGGGCTGGCGTCTGGATCGGACTACGGCCTCATCCGCGCCGCCGGCACGGGCAACTTGTCCATCACCGGTACGGGCGGCGTCGCGGCGGGCGCGAGCAATGTCGGCATCGCGGTGCAGAACACGAATTCTGCCATTCTGACGAATAGCGGCACGCTGACGCTCAACGGAACGGCGACCTCGTCGGGTAGCGATCCGCATGGCGTGTACGTGGCGCTTGGCGGGGCGGTGTCGTCGGCCTCCGGCGCGATATCGATCACGGGAAATTCCACGGACGGGCAGGGAATCTCTCTCGGCGCCGCCACGGTCGCGACCGGTGGTGCAGGCACCCTCACCATCGGTGGCACATCGACGAACCAGTCGGGGTTTGTCGTCACCGGGCCGGCGACATTCACGACGGCCAGCGGTGCGATGACGCTCACGTCGAACAACGGCCTCGATTTCACCAATACGGCCCTCGTCTCCGGCGGCGGCTTGGTTCTGACCGGCGGTGCGGGCGCGATCACGGCGACCAACGCCGGGAACGCCATCACCGGCACCATCGCATTCACGAATTCATCGGGCGGCGTTTCGCTGACGAATGGCGGCGCCAATTCGATCAATCTGGGGACATCGACGGCGGCGGGCAGTCTTACGGTCGTCGCGGGCGCGGGGATTACCCAATCGGGCGCGCTGACGGTCGGCGGTAATGCGAGTTTCACGGCCGGGTTCGGCGGGATCGACCTTGCGACCAACGGAACGGGCAACAGCTTCGGTGGGGCGGTTTCGCTGACGAGCAGCGGCGGAAACGTATCCATCGCGGCGGCCGGCGACTTGACGCTGGCGTCGGTCTCGATCGATGGCAATTTCACCGCTACGGCATCCGGCATTGTCACGCTGAGCGGCGGCCTGACGATGACGACGACGCCGGGCCGTGCCGTTACGATGACCTCGACCGGTTCGGGCGCGGGGATCAATATCGAGGGTGCGATCACGCTCGACAATGGCAGCGTAACGCTCGCGTCCGACAACTGGATTTCGATCGACCACGGCATTTCGACCGGCGGCGGCAATATTCTGATGGACGCCACGGGCGTCTATAGCGGCGCCTATGTCGGCGTCTCCATCGTCAACAGCGCCGTTATCAACGCGGGCGGCGGCAATATCGTGATCGACGGCACCGGCGGCAATACCGGTGCGGGCCAGCACGGCGTGACGATGGATGGCAGCACGCTGACGACGTCGGGGACCGGCACGATTTCGGTCACCGGCCAGGGCGGTCCGTCGTCGGGCGGCAGCAGCCGTGGCGTCTATCTGCAAAGCGGCGCCGACATCTATACGGTCGATGGCGCGTTGACGGTCAATGCAACGGGCAGCACCACCGGCGGGTTCAGCAACGACGGCATTTGGTTGGCAGGATCGACGATCCGTTCGACGGGGAACGGCAACGTGACGGTGACCGGCGATGCCGGCAATTACGGTGCCGGTTTCTATTTGACCGGTACCGGCGCCGCGGTCCGCACGCTCAATGGCAGTATCAATATCTCCGGCCAAGGTATGCACGATTCCTCCGGCGTCGTGCTGCTCGATTTCTCGGGCACTGGCGTTATCGAATCCACCGGGACGGGCAATGTCAGCGTGACGGGTACGGGCGGCACGGCGCCCGGATCGACCGTCTATGGCATTCGTTTGGCCGATGCCGTTTCCATCACGTCCAATTCAGGCACGCTGACGCTGACCGGTACGGGCGGCTCGGGTGCGGGCGGCGGTGCCGACGGCATCAATGTCGGCAACGGCGCGACGGTTTCGTCGGGCGCCGGATTGCTGACGCTGGACGGGACCGGCGGTGCCAATGTGGGCGATGGCGTGAAGGTCGCGGGCGGCGGAACCGTCACGACGAATAGCGGCAATATCGCGATGAACGGCACGTCGACCGGCGGTTACGGCATCGCGATCGCCGGCGATATCGGCGACGGCGGGATGAGCGGCGACATCACGCTGATTTCCGATACGTTCAATATCACCGCCGGCACCGCGACGATGTGGACCACCGGCGGCGTGACGATCAAGCCGTTGCTCGGCTCGGTCGGGATCGGCATCGGCGGCGGCAGCGGCACGCTGCAATTGGGGAATGACTTCACCTACATCTTGGCGAGCAGCCTGCATATCGGCAGCGCCACGACGCAGACGGTCGAAGTGGGGGCTGGCGGCCTGCTTGGCGCGTCGAACGTGCCGGTCTATCTCGAAGGTTCAGATATTGCACTGCTCGGCAATGTCGACGTGTTGGGCGGCAAGGTGACATTGCACGCGCATTCGGGCGGCGTCGCGCAATCCGCCGCGTCGAACATCTTCGCGCAGAATCTGATCCTGCGCGGGAACGGAACTTTCGATCTGACGCGCGCCAGTTCCGGTTACAACGACGTCGCGCGCGTTTCGGCGGACGTGACCGGCAATTTGCATTTGGCGCTGTTCGGCAACGGCGGATATGCCGACGCCGCGATCGCGAGCGATACCGCCGGCACGGTCACGGGTATCGCCGCCACCGGGAACTTCACCTGGGAAGCGCACGATTCGATCGGCCAGTTGAGCGGTGCGGTGCTGAATATCGGCGGCACGACGCAGCTCGACGCGCTGAACGGCGGCATCACGCTTTACGAATCCGCCAACAATCTCGGCACATCGATCGACGCCATAAACGGCGCGGGCACGGTCTCGTTGCGCTCGGCGTCGATCGCCGTCGGCGCGCTCGGCATATCGTCGATGGGCGATTTGATCCTGACCGCAACCGCCGGCGGCATCACCCAGAGCGCCGCCGTTGCGGCTTCCGGCAATTTCGTCGCGTCGGCGTCGGGCGGCGGCATCTCGCTGGGCGGATTCACCAATCTTGTCTCCGGCAACACGTCGCTGTCCGCTTCCGGCGGCAAACAGAATATCGGCTGGGCGCAGAGCGGCCCGATGGTCGCGAGCGCCATCTCGGCGACCGGCGCATTGACGATCGACGTGACCGGCGGTTCGCTCAGCCAGGTCGGCGCGATGAGTGCCGCCGATCCTTCGTCGATATCGGTGACCGGCGGCAATATCGCGCTGACCCACGCGTCGAACGCGTTCGGCGGCGCTTTGTCGCTGACCGCGACGGCGGGTTCGATCGCGCTGACGAATTCCGGCGCGTTGACGTTGGGCGCCGTTACGGCGTCGAACGGTTTGACGGTCACCGCCGGCGGCACGCTGAGCCAGAGCGGTCCGATCGTCTTGACCAGCGGTTCGTCGTCGCTGTCGGCGACCGGCACGATGACGCTGACGGATGGGAGCAACAATTTCGGCAGCGCGTTGGCGCTGACCGGCGTGGGCGGCGATATCCAAGGCAGCGCGCCCGCGGTCGGATCGGTAACGGCGGTCGGCAATGGTTTCACTTTCAACAGCACGGCGATCGCGAATTCCAGCGGTAGCGGCGGCGGCGGCAACGAAGGCACGACGACCAGCACCGTCACGACCGAAACGCTGGCGCAGCTCATCACCCAGATCCTGACCTCGACCACCACGACGGCGTCGTCCTCGACCGCGACGACCGACGCCACGACCGTCAACCCGGTTAGCCCGGCGGCGGTGCAGGCGATGCTGATCGCGATCCTGGCCGAAGCGGCCGCCCCCGCCGGTGGAACCGGCGGCGGCGAGCAAGGCGGCGAGGGCACCAACACGCAGGCCGGCAATACGGGGACGGGCAGCCCGCCGGCGGGCACGCCGACCGTGACTGCCGATGCGGGTACGTTCGGGGCCGGCACGACGATCACGATCAACACATCCGGCGGCACGGTCCAGTCGATCACCGTCACGCCGGTCGGCGGCGGCGCGCCGGTCACGATCCTGCCGGGCTTGTTGAATCTGACGCCGCCCGCGATCCCGACCGCGACCGCGACGGGCACGCCCGGCATCTCGGGCAATTTCCCGCTCAGCTGGCGCCAGTAGCGCCGCGCGTCTTCGTCCACTATCGTGACGGCCGCTCGTGAACGAGGGAGTCGGCGTTGTCGCGCGTTCGGACGAAAACGAAGAAAGCCACGAAACCCCGCGCGCGGTTGAGCGCCGACCAGTCGCGCGAATTGATCCGCGGCGTGGCGCGCGATCTTTACGTGCGCAACGGCTATGCGGGATTTAGCTTCGCCGACATCGTCGCTGTGACGGGCACGACGCGCGCCAATGTGCATCATCATTTCGGCGGCAAGCACCGGCTGATGGCGGAACTGGTCGCGCAATTCGCGGCGGATGCGGAGGCGCGCATCCTGTCGCATTGGGCGCGTCCGGGCGAAAGCTTCACCATGCGCTTGCGCCGCCAGTTGGCCGATTTGCGCGCGTTCTACGATCGCTACAACACCAAGCGCGGCGAACGCAACGTGTGGAGCCCGCTGGCACGGCTGCGCTTGGACCTGCCCGTGCTGGGGCCGCTGGCCGCGCAAGCGTTGGAGCGCGTCGACAAAGTCTACGAAAAGGCGTTGACCCAAGCGGTGCGCGAGGCGGTCGCGGCGGGGGAGTTCGCGCCCGCGACACCGGTCGCCGACGTGGCGCGACTGGTGCGATTCGTCGTTCAGGCCTGCCCGCCGACGACCCAGGATACCGGCGGTTTCGAGAGCGTCGAAGCCACGTTCCGCGCGCTCGAAAGGGCGATCGCCGCCGCCTGGCGGCGCTGAATCCCGATATTGCGATGCGGCAAAGTGCGGCGGATTGACACGCCCTGTCCAATCCCCGATACTTACTTGCACGTAAGTCAGTCGCGATAGCGCGACGGCGATCGGGGAGGAAGCGAATGGCGCGCGAGACGAAATTCGAGCGGTTCCAGATCCGTCAGATGACGGGCACGATCGGCGCGGAGATTACGGGGCTCGATCTCGCCCGCGACCGCAGCCCGGAAACGATGGCCGAGCTCAAGCGCGCGATCCATCGCTTCCACGTACTCGCGATCCGCGATCAGAAGATGGCGCTGGAGGACGTGCACCAAGTGCGCGCCGCGTTGGGGCCGTTCAGCGGCAATCCCGTGCACGAGCCGATCGACGGCTACGACGATCTGATGGTCCTCAACCGCGAGCCGGACGAAACCGGCAAGGTGATCGGTGAGGATTGGCATATGGATCTCGCTTGGCTCGCCAAGCCGCCGGGCATCACCATGCTCTACGGCCATGAGGTTCCGCCGGTGGGCGGCGACACGTGTTTCACCAGCCTCGAATGGGCGTATCGTTCGCTGTCGCCCGCGATGAAAGCGATGATCGAGGATTTCGTCGTCGTGCATTCGGGCAAGGGCGTTCTCGGTCAGCAATACGGCAGCGTGAAGATGCGCGCCGATGTGCACAAGATCGCAAGCTTCGAGGTCGAGCATCCGCTGGTTTGCAAGGACCCCGTGACGGGCGAGCGCTATCTGTTCGTCAGTTCCGTCATCGATCGCATCAAGGGCTTCACGCCCGCGGAAACGCGCCCGATCATCGATTATCTGTTCAAGGTCGCGACGCGCCCCGAGTTCAATTGCCGTCTGCGCTGGGCGCCGGGCACGCTGGGCATGTGGCTGAACCCGTGCGTCATGCACACCGCGATCAACGATTATCCCGGCTATCGGCGCACGATGTATCGCTCGACCATCGAAGGCTGGACACCGATCGCGGCCAGCGGCGCGCGCGCGGCGGCCTGACGGATATCGGCGGTATGGGCTCGACAGTCACGAAACGGCAATTCGCCGCGGCCTTGCCGTGGATCACGCCGGCGCACGGGTTGCTGCTGACGGTGATCGTGATTCCGGCCGTCTATGTGATCTGGCTCAGCGTCACGAACTCGACCTTCGGCCGCGCGCCGAGTTTCGTCGGCCTCGTCAATTACGTGAAGGTACTGAACGACACGTATTTCTGGCGCGCGTTGGGCAACACGATCTTCATCGTCGTTCTGGTCGTGCATCTGGAATTGCTGCTTGGCCTCGGCATGGCGTTGCTGTTCGCGTCGGGCCTGCCGTTCCGGGGTTTGCTGCTGGCGGCGGTGCTGGCCCCGTATGCCGTATCGGAAGTCTCGGCCGCCGTGATCTGGCGCTATCTGTTCGATCCCGATGTCGGCCCCGTTAGCGTGGCGATGAAGGCGATCGGCTTGCCGATCCTGGAATGGTCGATCGAACCGTCACATGGCCTGGCACTGATCTCGCTGCTGTCGATCTGGCTGCATCTGCCGTTCACCTTCCTGATCCTGTACGCCGCGCGGCTGTCGATCCCGCGCGAGCTTTACGAAGCCGCGTTGATCGACCGCGCCACACCGTTGCAGATGTTCCGCAAGGTGACGCTGCCTTTGCTGGTGCCCGCCCTCGTGGTCGCAGCGCTGTTCCGTTACATCTTCGTCTTCCGCATGTTCTCCGAAGTCTGGCTGATGACCCAGGGCGGTCCGGCGCGCCAGACGGAGGTGCTCGCGGTCTATCTCTATCTCGAAGCCTTCCGCTTCAACGCCTTCGGCGAGGCGGCGGCGACCGGCTGGATCATGCTGGCGATCTCTCTCGTGCTCGGAGCGGGGTATCTGTTCGCGCTGCGCAAGGATATGACCTCCGATGCGCGCTAATCGCCTGGGTGTCGGCATCGGCAAGACCGCCGCCGTGGCAGTCATCCTGCTGTGGTCGCTGTTCCCGATCGCCTTCATGGCGCTATCGTCGCTGAAGCCGGCGCGCGAGATTTTCGCCGTGCCGCCGACATTCGCCTTCGTGCCGACGCTGGAGCATTACACGGCATTGCTGGTCCGCTGGCCCGATTTTTTCCGGGGCTTGTGGAACAGCTTGATCGTCACGGTCGGCGCAACGGTGCTGACGGCGATCGTCTCGACGATGGCGGGCTACGCCTATTCGCGCTTCCGTTCGCCGGCGTTGACGCGCTCGGCGTCTTTCCTCGTCGCCGTGCGCCTGCTGCCGCCGATCGTGCTGACGTTGCCGCTGTTCCCGCTGATCAACTGGCTCGGCCTCAGCGATACGCATTTCACGCTGATCGTGCTTTACGCCACGTTCTTCGTGTCGCTGGGCACGCTGTTGATGCGCGCCTTCATCGACAAAATCCCCGTCGAACTCGACGAAGCCGCGTTGGTCGACGGGGCGGGGCGGGGTACGGTGATCGCTAAGGTCATCGCGCCCTTGGCGCTGCCCGGCATGCTGGCGCTGTCGGTCTTCGTGATCGTGTTCGCATGGAACGAATTCCTGTTCGCCTTCGTGTTCACCTCGACGCGCGCCAAGACCGCGCCGCTGATCGTTTCCGAAATGCTCGGCTCGTTCGACGGGGTCGATTGGGGCGTGTTGTTCGCCGCCGCGACGATCCAGTTGCTGCCGATTCTGATCTTCGTCTGCGTCATGCAACGCCACCTCGTGGCGGGGCTGACGTCGGGCGCCACGAAAGGCTGAGACTTCAATAACAACCCCCGGGAGGAACCCAACGATGACGACCTTCAAAATGAATCGCCGCACGGCTTTGGGCATGGGCGTGGGGGCTGCGGCTCTCGCGACGGGCATGGGAAGCGCACGCGCCCAGGCCAAGACGCTCAACATTCTCGCTCATCGCGTGCACCAGGTAAGCCTGACGCAAGGCCCCGCCGGTGACCTCACCAAGCCGTGGCGCGACGCGAATTCGACGGAAGTGAATTGGGCGACGTTCGATTCCAATCCCTTGCAGGATCGCCTGTTCCGCGAAGCGAGCCTCGGCAGCACCGATTTCGGAGTCGGCTTCCTGGTCAATAGCCGCGCCACGCGCGACGCCGCAAAGCTGATGGCCCCGCTCGACGATTTGCAGCGCGCCAATCCGATCGAAGATTTCGCGGATATCGCGCCGGGCCTCGTGGAAGCGATGCGCTTCGACGGCAAGCTCGTCTCCGTGCCGTTCCGCCATGCGACGATCGGCTTGTTCTACAACGAAGCGCTGCTCGAGGAGCGCGGCATCAAGGCGCCGCCGCAATCGCTCGAAGAACTCGTCGATCAGGCCAAGCGCCTGACCTTCACCTCGGCGGCGGGCACGCCCGTCACCGGCATGGTGCTGGCGAGCGATCTGTCGGTGTTCCCGGTCACCTTCGCGCGCGCCTTCGGCGGCGATTTCATTTCCGGCGATCTGAAGCTGGTGCCCGATCGCGGCGCGCTGGAAAAGGGCCTCGCCACGATGCAGGACTTGTTCAAGGCGGGCGCCTTGCCGCGCACCTTCGCCACGACGACGAACGACGATCAGGTGACCTGGATCCAGCAGGGGCGTGCGGCCTTCACCGTGCTGCCCTTCGCGCGCTTCGCCCAGCTCAACAACCCGCAGCAATCGAAGTTCCCGGGCAAGATCAAAGCGATCGAGTTCCCGATCTCCGAAGCCCTGCGCGGCAAGGTGCCCTTCGCCTCGGTCGTCGAGTTCTGGGCGATGAGCATCCTGGGCAACGCCCGCGACAAGGACCTGGCCTGGAGTTTCATCCGCACGATGTCGTCGAAGGCGGTCACGACCGGGGCGGCGCGCAACGGCAACGGGCCGGTGCGCGTGTCGACCTATCGGGATCCGGGCTTCGCGGCCGACCAGCCGCTCGCGGCCGTGGAATCGAAGGCATTGGCGGGGGCCCGCGTGCCGCTGCCGGCTTTCCCGGAAGCCGCGCGTGCGCAGACGATCTTCCTCGAGGAAGTTCAGCTCGCCGTGCTGGGCCGCAAGAACCCCAGCGAGGCGGTCGGGGCGATCATCGAACGCGTGCGTCCGCTGCTGCCGGCGTAAGCTCGGCGGATGACGAAGCGCGATCTCGCGATCGGGGTGGATGTCGGCTCGACGAGCGCGCGGGCCGTCGTCTATTCCCGCGACGGAAAGGCGTTGGGCGGCGCGCAAACCGCCTTCGCCATCCGTCGCCCCGCGCCGGATTTCGCGGAACACGATTCCGGCGAGATTTGGCGCGCGGTCGCGACCTCGGTCAAAGCGGCGATGGCGGCGTCGGGTGCCAAACCCGGCGCCGTCGCCGCCATCGGCTTCGATGCGACATGTTCGTTGGCGATGTTCGACGCGTCGGGCGCGCCCGTCGGCGTATCCGACGACGACGATCGCTGGAACGTGATCATGTGGGCCGATCATCGCGCGATCGGCGAGGCGGCGGAAATCACCGCCACGAAACATCGCGTGCTCGACTATGTCGGCGGCGTCATGTCGCCGGAGATGGAAACGCCGAAGCTGCTGTGGCTGAAGCGGAACCTGCCCGCGAAGTGGAAACGTTACGGCCTTGCGCTCGATCTCGCGGATTTCCTCGTCTGGCGCGCGACGGGGGAAGTGACCGGATCGGCCTGCACGCTGACCTGCAAATGGACCTATCTCAATCACGAGACTCCGGGTTGGCAGGCGGATTTCCTCGCCACGATCGGGCTCGACGGCGCTTGGGAAAAGCTGCGTATTCCCGCGAAGGCCGCCCAGCTTGGCGATCGCGCGGGGAACCTATCGGCCGAAGCCGCCGGCGAACTTGGTCTCGAACCCGGGATCGCCGTCGCGGTCGGGTTGATCGATGCGCATGCGGGCGGGCTCGGGCTTCTGGCCGGGACCGCACCCGCCGAATTCGATCGCGCGATCGCGCTGATCGCCGGCACATCCAGCTGCCATATGGCGTTGTCGCCGCAACCCCGCGCCATTCACGGTGTGTGGGGCCCGTATTTCGGCGCGATGATGCCGGGGCTGTGGCTCAACGAAGGCGGGCAATCGGCGACCGGCGCCTTGCTCGACCATATTCTCGATTGGCACGCGGAAGGCCGCAATCTCGGCCCCGATCGCCATGCGATCCTGGCCAAGCATATCGCGGCGCAAGCGCCCGACTATGCGGCCGACATGCTGGTGATTCCGGATTTCCGCGGCAATCGCTCGCCGCTCGCGCGGCCGGAATTGAAGGGCGCCATCTTCGGCCTCGAACTCGATTCATCCTTCGAGAGTCTGGCGCGGCTCTATCACGCGACGGCCGTGGGCATCGCCTACGGCACGCGGCACATCGTGGACGCGATGAACGCGAAGGGCTACGCGATCGACCGCTTGCATCTGACCGGCGGCCATTCGAAGGCGGATTACTTGACGAAGCTTTACGCCGACGCGACCGGCTGCGACGTGATCCTGGCGGGCGAGCCCGATGCGGTGACGCTGGGTTCGGCCATCGCGGCGGCGTCCGCCGCAAAGCTCTATCCCGATCTTGCGGCGGCGGGTGTCGCGATGTGCCGGGAAGGGGCGCGTCTGCGGCCCGAAGCGAAAGCCCGCGCGATACACGATAAAGGCTATCGCCGCTTCCGCGCGGCGCTGGACGCGCGCGATAAAATCTAAGCGCGGGTCTTGGCCGATTTCGGCGACAAGGCCGCGGCGAGATCGACGCGCTGCGGGGTGTCATCGACGAAATGATGCGCGTGCATGTTGGTTTGCAGATGCGCCTTCATCAGCGCAATGCATTCCTTCGCCTTGCCGGCGGCGAGCAGATCGACCATGCGCGTATGTTCGTCGACCACGCAGGAATGGCCATCGGGTAGATACAGCGTGGTGATGATCGCCGCGCGCGCGACCAGGCCTTCCAGCAACTCGGCCAGCATGCGGTTGCCGCCGAGGCGCGCGATCTGCAAATGGAAATCGCCCGACAGATGGACGAACTCGCGTTTGTCGCGGCGCTTGCGCGCGGCCGCTTGCAACTCGATATGCGCGCGAAGTGCCCGGATATCGTTGGCGGTGCAGTTCTTCGCCACGTCTTCGATGATCGCGGCTTCGATCACCCGGCGCGCCGCGTAGACGTCGTCGGCATCCTTCACCGTCGGCCGTGCCACGAACGCGCCGCGCTGGGGCAGAATCTCGGCGATACCGCGGAAGGCGAGCTCCTTCAGCGCGTCGCGCACGATGGTGCGGCTGACTTCGAAAATGCGGGCGAGTTCGTCCTCGCCCAGCTTGGCGCCGGGCGGCAGACGGCCGTCGCAGATCGCGTCCCACACCGCGGCGACGATCGCTTCGCGGCGGTTTTCGCCGCTTCCGACACCGGGCATATTGACGACGGCCATGCGACTCTAAAGCTCCCCGAACCTGATACGCGTTATTGCCCCTAGGTGGCGGGTCCCGTCAAGCCGCGCCGACGTGGCGGGTTGTGCGATGCACACAATTACGGCACGATGTATACAAAAATGCCCTTTTGCACGCCACACGAGGCCCCCGAAGCGGCGGTTTCCTTGGCATGGAACCTGCTGACCGAGGATTTATGAGCGCTTGTACCGTCTATCGTTTTCCGATGCGCGACCCCGACGACATGTCCGGTCTCGCAGGGCTATTGGACCAAGGGAAGATTGTCGCTTCCGACATCAAGGCGGTGTTCTGCAAGACCGAGGGCAACGGTCTGAACAACGACTGGACGCGGCATTTCGTCGATCGCGCCGTGCGCGACACGATCGCCGCGCGCGGCGGCGACGATGCCGAAACATTGCGCCGCAAGGTTCTCGTGCTGATTTCGGGCGGCAGCGAAGGCGTCGTCTCGCCGCATATGCTGGTTCTTGTCGCCGTGCCGACCACCGGAACGGAACCGGGGCTGGCGCTGGGCATGGATATCCGCGATCTTGCGCCCGCCGAACTGGCGCGTCGGGCGCATTCGGCCGTGACGGCCGACATGGTTCGCGCCGCGATGAAAGCGGCGGGTGCGCGCGATGCGTCGCAAGTCGGTTTCGTCGTCGTGCGTGCGCCCGGCGACGCCGCGCAAGGGGCCTCGTCGCCGCGCGTGCGCGCCGCCGTGTCGCTCGGCGTCGCGCAAGCCTTGGGCGAGATCGCCGGCGAAATCGACGAAGCGGCGTTCCTCAAGGATTTTTCGAAATTCTGCGGCCGCGTTTTCGTCGTCGCGCGCGACGATACGACGACGCAGCAAGTGATCGTCTTGGCCAACGCGCCCGGCGGCACGAAGGGCTTGCGCGTCGCCGCCGGAACGCTGCGTGATCCGCTGGACTCGCCCGGTGTCGCCGCTGTTCTCGCCAAGCTTGGCATCGCGGCCGCGCCGCAGGCGTCGCCCGATGCGAGCTCCCGGATCGTCGCGTCGCTGTCCAAGGGCGATCCGCCGGGCGATGGCTTTATCAGGGGTGCACGCCATACCATGAACAGCGATAGCGACATCCATGAGCATCGCCACGGCCGTTCCGCCTATGGCGCGATGATCGCGTCGGTGATCGGCCATTCCTATTGCTTCGTCTCGGGCGGGGCGGAACATCACGGCCCCGAAGACGGCGGTCTGATCGCGTTGATCGCGCGCGACGAAGGATTCTCGGCATGACAACGCAAGTACCGCCGCAAACATGCGATCTGATCGTCGCTGGCGCCGTCATCGTCACCGGCGAGGGTACAGCGATCGGCGACGGCGCTGTCGCGGTGACCGGTACGCGCATCGTCGCCCTCGGCGAAACGCGTGCGATCGACGCCGCTTTTAAGTCGGCGCGCCGGATCGACGCGAAGGGCAATATTCTGATGCCTGGCCTCGTCAACGTCCACAATCATACGCCGCTGACGATCGTGCGCGGGATGGTCGAGGATCTGGGGTTCGCGCCCGCTTATACGCCCGGCATTCCGCAAGGCCATTGGCTGTCGGACGAGGAAACCTATCTGTTTGCGCGGCTGGGTGCGTGGGAATTGCTGCGCATGGGCACGACCACGGCCGTCGATTACTACCGAAAGCCGCAGGCTTGCGCGGCCGCGTTGGCGGAGACGGGTTTGCGCGGCTTCGTCGGCGGGCGCATCCACGACGCGGATACCGCCGCCTTGGCCGACGGTGCGTGGGCGCATGATCGCAAGCTGGGCGAAGCCACGCTGGCCGAAAGCCAGGACATGATCGCCGCCTGGGACGGCAAGGCGGAAGGCCGCATTCGCTGCTTCCATGCGCCGCATGCGCCCGATACGTGCTCGCGCGATCTGCTGCGCATCGTCGCGGATCTTGCCGCGAAGGACGGGCGCCAAGTGCATACGCATCTTGCCCAATCGCCAATGGAGGTCGAGCGCGTGACGGCGCGCGAAGGCAAAGGTCCCGCGCAATTGCTCGACGAGGTAGGCTTGCTCAACCGCGATCTGGTCGCGGCGCATTGCATCTTCCTGAACGAGGCGGAGATCGATTTGGTCGGCAAGGCCGGCATAAACGTGGCGCATGCGCCGGTCGGGAATGTGTCGTCGGGCATGATCGCGCCGATCGTGGCGCTGGAGAAGGCCGGCGCCACCATCGCCATCTGCACCGACACCAAAACCGGCGACATGTTCGAATCGATGCGCACGGCCTTGGCGGTCGCGCGCGTGCGCGGCGCTGGCTACGCTTGCGATGCGCGCACCGTGTTCGGCTGGGCGACGCGCGGCGGGGCGAGGGCGTTGGCGATGGACGGCGATATCGGCGTTTTGAAGTCCGGCGCCAAAGCCGATTTCATTCTGCTGGATGCGGCGGCGCCGAATCTGCGCCCGATCGTCGACGGAATTGGTATCGTCGTGCATAGCGGCATCGGACCGAATGTTTCGACGACGGTCGTCGACGGGAAAGTCATCATGGAAAACGGCAAGCCGACTTTGTTCGACGCGGACGAAGTGATCGTCGAAGCGCAGAAAGCGGCCGACCGGTTATGGGCGCGCGCGGGCCGCCCCGGCGTGACGATGGAGATGGCTTGACCATGGCGCGCGATCTTCGCGGCTACGGTCCCAACCCGCCTTTCGCCGATTGGCCGGGCGGTGCGCGCGTCGCCGTCACCTTCGTCGTGAATTTCGAGGAAGGGGCGGAGCTATCGATCGCCGACGGCGACGAGCGCAACGAGAAAGTCTACGAAGTCGCGGACGAAGTCGTCGGCCGCCCGGACCCGTGTCTTGAATCCCATTTCGACTACGGCACGCGCGTCGCTTATTGGCGTATCGCCGAATTATTCGATCGCTACGGCGTGAAGTTCACGTTGTCCTCCTGCGGGCGCGCGATCGAACGCTCGCCCGAGATCACGATCGATGCGGCCAAGCGCGGCCACGAGATCGCGTGCCATGGCTGGCGCTGGGAAACCCACGCGACCATGCCATTGGAACAGGAACGCGAAGCGATCGCCAAGACCGTCGCGGTGATCGAACGTACGACCGGCACGCGGCCCGTGGGCTGGCATACGCGCTCCGCCCCATCGGCCAACACGCGCAAACTGCTGGTCGAGCATGGCGGCTTCCTTTACGACAGCGACGCCTATGGCGACGAACTGCCGTATTTCGTCGACGTCGCGGGCAAGCGCCATCTGGTGCTGCCTTATGCGTTCGACACGAACGACATGCATTTCCATCAGGGATTCCAACGTTTCGCGTTGGGCGGTGATTTCGCGACCTATACGACCGACGCGTTCGATTGGCTGCATGACGAAGGGGCGAAGACGCCGCGCTTGCTGCCGATCGGCCTGCATCTGCGCATGGTCGGTCGGCCGGGCCGCATGGCCGGATTGAAGCGTATCCTCGACCACGTGACGCGGCCCGAAGCGAAAGCCTGGTGTGCGACGCGCGCCGACGTGGCGCGGCATTGGATCGCGCGTTTCGGCAGGTAGATCGCACGGTCTTGTGACCATCGGTTTAGAGGACGATCTCCTCGCGCGAAGGGTGTAGTGCCCCATCGCTGGCATGGAACTTGCGGAATATCGCCCACCTGAACAGGAGAGGAGAGGGCGATGAAAAAGGTCGAAACGACCGAGCGGCAATCGTTAAGCCGCCGTTCCATGCTGCGCTTCGGCGCGCTCGCCGCCGGCGTGGCCGGGTTCCCGGCGATCCTGCGTGCGCAGACGAAGGAACTCGTGATCGGCGGTGCGGCCAGCCATAAGCCGTGGATGGACTCGCACGTCATTCCGATGTTCGAAAAGAAGTATAGCTGCAAGATCCTCTACGAAGGCACGCGCTCGACGATCAATCTGGAAAAGATGCGCGCCGCGAAGGACAAACCGATGATGTCCGTCATTCAGATGGACGATCCGGTGATGATCCAGGCCGTCGAGGAAAAGCTGATCGAGAAGCTGCCGGTCGCGCAGATTCCCAATCTTTCCAAGCTGCGCGCTTCCGCGATCCATATGGACGGCATGTGGGCGAACTATCAAGCGCCTTGGTCGGGCCTCGCCTACAACACGAAGTCGCTGGCTTCGGGCGTGCCGAGCTGGACGACGATGTGGGAGCCCCGGATGAAGGGCAAGGTGGCGCTGCCGTCGCTGCAGAACACTGACGGTCCCTGGGCACTGTACATGGCCGCGCATTTGGAAACCGGCAAGCCGCTGAAGGACGCGCAATACGATTTCGAAGCGGGTTTCAAGAAGCTGCGCACGCTGAAATCGAGCCTGCTGACGATCTACACGAACCTGCCGCAGTCGTTCAATCTGCTGGAGCAGGGCGAAGCTTGGATCCACGGCACGTTCTCGTCCTACGCGCTGCTGCGCAAGCAGGCGGGCGCGCCGGTCGATCTCGCCGCCCCGAAGGAAGGCATCTTCGCCATGCCGTCGGGAATCTGCCTGGTCGCCAACGCGCCGAACACGGATCTCGCGACCGCCTATATCAACGAGATGCTCGGCGCGCAGCTTCAGGCGGAGCTGACGCCGCTGACCTACTCGCTGCCGACGAACACCGATGCGCCGTCGACCGTTGCGCTGCCGGCGGGCGTCGAGGTCTTCGCGCCCGATTGGGGCTGGTTCACCAAGAACCGCACCATGCTGGTCGAGCGTTGGGACCGCGAGATGGCGATCTGACGAAAAGACGAAAGGGCGCCGTCGCCCGCGACCCCATGCGCGGGCGGCGGCATTTCTGCGAATGACACAGGCTCACCTCGATATCCGCGGCGTTTCCAAAGCCTACGGCGAAACGACCGTGCTCGACCGGCTCGACCTGTCCGTCGGGCGCGGTGAGTTTATTTCTCTTCTTGGTCCTTCCGGCTGCGGCAAGACCACGCTGCTGCGCCTCGTCGCCGGGCTGCTGAATTCCGACAGCGGCACGATCGCCGTCGACGGCAAGGATTTGACCGCCTTGCCCGCGCATAAGCGCAATATCGGCGTCGTGTTCCAGAATTACGCGTTGTTCCCGCATCTGACGGTCGCGGAAAATGTCGCCTTCGGTTTGGAAGCCAAGGGCACGCCGAAGACGGAAGTCGCGGAGATCGTGAAGCGCACGCTCGAACTCGTGAAGCTGGCCGAGATGGCGCCGCGCACGATCTTCGCGCTGTCGGGCGGCCAGCAACAGCGCGTGGCCGTGGCGCGTGCGTTGGCGATCCGGCCGAGCCTGCTGCTGCTCGACGAGCCGTTCTCGGCCCTTGACCGCAAGCTGCGCGAATCCATGCAGATCGATCTTCGCCGCTTGTTGCGCGAACTCGGCATCACCGCCGTGTTCGTCACGCACGACCAGGAAGAAGCGATGGTGATGTCCGATCGCATCGCGGTGATGAATCGCGGCGCCATCGAACAGCTTGCCGCCCCCAAGACGATCTACGATCGGCCCGCGACGGCCTTCGCGCTCGAATTCCTCGGCGGATCGACGCGTCTGCGCGCGACCGTCGCGTCGGTCGATGGCGATTGCATGCAACTCGACACGCCGTTGGGGAAAATCGCCGGCAAGGGACATTTCCTGCGCGGCGTGGATGTGCTCGCGGGCGTGCGCCCGGAAAAGATCGCCGTCAATCGTCCGCCGTCGCCCGATCGCAACGCGCTGGCCGCGCGCGTGATCGATCGCGTCTTCCTCGGTTCCAAGCTGATGGTGATTTTCGACGCGGGCGAGGGCGGCCAAGGTGTCGCCGAACTCAACGCCGCCGACATGCCGGAATTGCCGGCGGATGGCGTGGTCGAGTTCTCCTGGCAGATCGCGGATACGCTTATCTTCCCGGCCGAGGCGCCGGCATGATCGCGGCGATACGCCGCCTCGATCCGCTCGCTTGGCTGGCCGTGCCGGCGACCACCTATCTCGCTTTCGCCTTCGCGCTGCCGCTCGGCCTGCTGCTGATCAAAAGCGTGTGGACGGCGGATGGGTTCACGCTCGCCAGCTACGTCAAGTTTTTCTCGGATCCGTTCAGCTGGCGCGTGCTGACGAACACGCTGAAAATCGCGTTCCTTATCACGCTGGTCACGCTGTTTCTGGGCTATCCCGTCGCGTTCGCGCTGGCGCTATCGCGCGGCTGGCTGCAAGTGACGCTGCTGATCGCGATGATCCTGCCGCTGTCGATCGGCGCGGTCGTGAAGGCGTTTTCGTGGCAGATCGTGCTGCGCCGCGACGGCGTGGTGAATCGTTTTCTCGAATGGATCGGCCTGATCGACGAGCCGGTGCGCTTCCTGTTCACCGAAACCGGACTCGTCTTGGGGGCCGCGAATATCTTTCTGCCCTTCATGGTGCTGCCGATCTATTCGGTCGTGCGCTTGATCGATCCGCGTTTGAGCGAGGCGGCGGCGACGTTGGGGGCGGGGCCGGTCTACGGATTCCTACGCAACACCGCGATCCTCAGCCTGCCGGGCGTGGTCGCGGGTATTGCTTTCGTCTTCTCGCTGTCGATTTCGATGTATGTGATCCCATCGCTGTTGATCGGCGACCGCTATCAGTTGCTCGCCACGCTGACCGGCCGGTCGTTCCTGTTCCTGCGCAACGAAACGCTGGGGGCGACCGTCGCGGTGATCCTGCTGATCATCGCCATCGCGGTCGTGATGGTCAGCTCGTATCTCTCCAACCGCTTGCGGCCCGCGCGATGATTCGGGCACGCCGTATTGCCATTTTCTATGTCGCGGTCGTGACGGCGCTGTCGGTCGTATTTTTAATGACGCCGCTGGTCGTCACGGTAATCGTGTCCTTCGCCAACTCGACGGTGTTCACCTTGCCGCCGCCCGATTGGTCGTTCCGCTGGTACGAGCGCATGGCGGCGCGCGCGGGCTTGATCCCGTCGCTGCTGCTGTCGTTGCAGATCGCGGCGATTTCGACCGCAATATCGCTGGTCGCCGGCACGCTCTGCGCTATCGCCACGGTGCGCGGGCGCTTCCCCGGCCGCGACGCGATCGCGACCTTCGTCGTCTCGCCGTTGATGATGCCGGGCCTCGTGGTCGGCGTGGCGATGCTGCAGTTCCTGCGCGAGCTCGGCTTGCGCGACGCCTATACCAGCCTGCTGATCGCGCATATCGTCATCACCATGCCCTATGTCATGCGCACGGTGATGGCGAGCCTGTCGCTGTTCGATTTCTCGCTGATCGACGCGGCGCGCACGCTGGGCTGCTCCTATCCGCGCGCGCTGCGCAAGGTGATGGTGCCGGTGCTGGCGCCGGCCTTCCTGACCTCGGGGCTGTTCGCGTTTCTCGCCTCGCTCGACAATTATCCGATCTCGATCTTCTTCACCGATCCGCGCACCAAGACGCTGCCGATCCAGATGTTGCAATTCCTGGAGGAGCAGCCCGATCCGTCGATCGCGGCGATGTCGGCGTGCCTCATCCTGCTGACGATCGCGGTGCTGTTTGTTGGCGATCGTTTGGTCGGCTTGCGGCGCCTGGCGGATTTCTAAACATCGCGGACTATCGTCGCGAAAGCCCCGCGGCAATCACGGAATCTCGAACAAACGCCCCCAGCCTTGGACGCGCGATGGCTTCTCGCCGATCAGACGCAGGCCGGTCCACACCGCCGTCGCGACCGTGTCGAGAACGGGGATGCCGAGTTCGCGTTCGAGTTCCGCCGCGATTTTGCCGCCGCGCATATTGGTGCACAGGATGACGATCGCGTCGGGCTTGGCGGCCGCAACCTCGCGGATCAGCCGGGCGATCGTCGCTTCGTCGATCTCGGCGAAGGCGTAGTTGACGCGCTCGCCCGTGTGGCGCTCCGCCGCGCAGGTCAGGCCTTCGCGTTCGAAATTGGCGACGATCTTCGCCTGCACATCGTCGAGATAGGGCGAGACGAGGCCATAGCGTTTTACGCCGAACGCGCGGAACAACTCCATCAGTGCCAGGACCGACGTGCCGGCCTTGGCGCCGGTGCGTTCCGCGATTCGCGCGCAAAGCCGCCGGTCCGCATCGAGGCCCAGCCAGCTTGCCGACGTGCCGTTCCACACGATGGCGCCCGCGCGCGCATCAGCCAGCAATTCGGCGGCGGCCAAGATCGGCGTATCGTCGAACTGCGCCAGCGCCTTTTCGCCCAGCGAAATCTCCGTCACCCGGAAGCGGCCGAAATGCGCGGTCACGTCCGGCAGGCCCGCCAGCATCGCGGCGGTGACGGGTTCGAGCACCGTGTTGGAGGACGGTGTGAGCATGCCGATATGCTTGCGCGCAGGCGGAAGGGGGGCCATGGAATCGTCGTTCTATGTTAAAAGAGCCGCGACCATGACCCACGATCTGCTGATCCGCAACGCCCGCGTTGCATCCGCCACCCGGCCGCGTTCGCTCAATCCCGCCGATATCCTGATCCGCGACGGCAAGATCGCCGCGATCGGCAAAGTCGCCGATCCGCCGCCGGGCGTCGAGGTCGTGCAGGCCGAGGGCAAGCTGGCGCTGCCGGGCCTGATCAACGCGCATGTGCATTCGCCCGGCAATCTGATGCGCGGCTGCCTCGATTCCTATCCGCTCGAAGTTTTCATGCTCTACGAGGTGCCGCCGCTGGCCGATGGCGCCACGGCCGGGCGGCTCGCCTATCTGCGCACGGCCTTGGGCGCCATCGAGATGCTGAAACTCGGCATCACCACGGTCCTCGACGACGCGTTTTTCGTACCGACCGTGTCCCCCGACGCGATCGATGCGGTGATGACCGCCTATCGCGATTCCGGCATGCGCGCGACGGTCGCCCTCGATCAGCCCAATATCGTCGAATACGAGAAGCAGCCGTTTCTGGCCGAGTTGATCGACGACGCCACGCGCAAGGCGATGGACGCCGCCCCGCGCCAATCGGCCGACGAATTGATGGCATGCTACGCCCATCTTGTCGGCAATTGGCATGGCGCGGCGCGCGGGCGTTTGGGCGCGGCCGTTTCGTGTTCGGCCCCGCATCGCGTGACGAAGGATTATTTTGGCCGCTTGTCGGCGCTGTCGCGCGAACGCGATCTGCCGTTCTTCGTCCATATCCTGGAGACCAAGACGCAGCGTGTGTTCGGCGAGGAGAAGCTCGGCAAATCCCTCGTCAAATACGTCGACGATCTCGGATTCCTGGATGAGCGCATGCTGGTCATCCACGCGATCTGGATCGACGACGAGGATATCGCCGTGCTGGCGAAATCGGGCTGCACGATCGCACATAACCCGATCTGCAATTTGCGCCTGGGCAGCGGCATCATGCCGTGGCGGCGTTTGCGCAACGCGGGCGTGCCCATCGCCATCGGCACGGACGAAGCGACGGTCGACGACACGCATAATCTTTGGCTCGCGGCCAAGGCGGCGGGGCTCGTCCACAATATCGCGCGCGAGGATTGGCGCGAATGGCCGTCCGCGCCGGAAGTTCTCGATGCGTTGTTCGACGGCGGGGCGCGTGCGGCCCGGCGCAATGAAAAACTCGGCAAGCTGGAGGTCGGGGCGGCGGGCGACGTGATCCTCGTCGATCTGGAAACGCCCGCCTTCGTGCCGCTCAACGATATCGAACGCCAGCTCGTGTTCTGCGAAACGGGTTCGTCGGTGCGCGACGTGATCGTCGACGGCGAGTTGGTCGTCCATAACGGCCGCTTGCTGACGCTGGACGAGAAGGCGATCTACGCAGAAATCGCCGAACTCACGCCCAAGCTCGCGGCCGATATGGCCGCGTTGCGCGTCGAGGCCACCAAGCTCGAGCCCGCCTATCGCGAAATGTATCAGCGCGCGATGGCGCGCGACGTGGGCCTGCAACGGCGCGGCGGGCAGGGGTGATCCCGGGTTACGCGCGGATCGAAGCCGGTCGCATCGTCGAAACGCGCGGCGATGCGCGCTTTTTCCAAGCGGCGTCGCTGGGCAAGATGGTGACCGCCGCGCTCGCGTTACGCCATCTCGATCTCGATGCGCCCGTCGCAACGGCAACCTGGACGCCGCCCTTCGACGCCGCCGATATCACGATCCGCGACGTGTTGATGCACCGCGCCGGGTTGTCCGTGCCCGATTATCCCGGCCGCGAACCCGATGCGCCCGTGCCTACATTGGCGCAATCCTTGGATGGGATCGGTGCGCCCGAACCCCTGCGCCGGACGGGACCGAATGGGCGCTTCGCCTATTCGGGCGGCGGCTATACTTGGCTGCAATTGGCGATCGAGGAAACGGCGGGCCGCAGCTTCGACGATCTGGTTCGCGAATGGGATTTGTGGGCCAACCCGACGGGCCTGTCATGCGAAACCGGACACGACGCGGCAGGCAATTCGCTGCCGTTCTATCGTTACGACGGCGCGGCGGCGGGGTTGCTCGCCACACCGTCCGCCTTCGCGCGTTTCATGATCGATGCGCCACTTGCGCACCTCGCCGAGGCGACGATCGAAACCGGCGGGGTCGACGGGCTTTGGCCGCGCTACGGCTTGGGCGTCGAGATCGATGACGGCGTGATCGGCCATCACGGGATCAATCGCGGCTGGCGCGCTTTGGCGGCGTTCGATCCGGCGATGCGCGACGGGCTCGTGCTGTTTGCGAACCGCGACGGCGCGGAAGCCGAGTTGGAAGACGCCTATCGCGCGTGGCGCCGGCGTTAGAGCTTGAACACGCCGCCCCACGCGGCGGCGGCGGGCGACGGATCGACGCCCAGCATCTTCAACGCCTTCCAGATCACGATCGATGTCGCGTCGTGGAAGGGAATGCCCGTCTCGCCCTCGATTTCCGCCGCCACGATCGCGGCAGGGTAGTTCGTGCACCAGCCGATCAGCACGTCGGGCTTCGCCTTGGCGGCGTCGCGCGCCTGCTCGCGGATCGTATCGAGCGGCACGAAGGCGTAGCTGAGATTGTCAGTGAGCCGCAGATTGGACCGCGACACGGTCTCGAACCCGAGCGCCGCGAAATTCGCTTCGACCTTCGCTTGATACGGGTCGAGATAGGGTGTCACGAAGCCGATGCGTTTCGCACCCAGCGCGTTCAGCGCATCGATCTGCGCGAACAGCGACGTGGTCGCCGGACAACCGGCCGTTTCGGACAGACGCTGGACGAGTTCCTCTTCGACCTTATGGCCGACCGAGCCGCCCTTGCTGCCGTTCCACACGATCACGCCCGGCTTGGCATGGCCGAGCAGTTCGGCGGCGCGGGTCATCGATTGCCAATCGTAGCTGCCGGGGAATGGGTCGCTGGTGCCGAATACGGGCGTGCGCGAATGCAGCGGAACGACCGCGGGGAAATGCGACAGCACGCCGGCGGTCACGCGCTCGACGACGTTGTTACCGGACGGTGTCACCACCGCCAGATATTTGTTCTGGGCGAGAAAACGTTCGGTCGGCGTGGGCATCACATCTCCGCGATTTTGCGCAGGCCGACCATACGTTCGCAGAGCAACAACAGCAACAGGACCAAGCCGATCAACAGGCTGGAAATCGCCGCGATTGTCGGATCTGGCTGTTCTTCGACCAGATTCAGCATCTGGATCGGCAGCGTCTTCGTCCAGGCATTGGTGAAGAAGATCGACACCGCGTAATTGTCCATCGACGCGAGGAACGCGAAGATTCCCGACGTGAGGAAGGCGGGCGCCAAGTTCGGGATCAATACGCGCGTGACGGCTTGCGGCGCCGAACAGCCCAGCGTACGCGCCGCGTCGATCAGCGAGAAATCGAACAATGTCAGCGCCGAATAGAGCGTGCGCGCGATATAGGGAATGGTGATGACGACATGCGCGAGGGCGAGGCTCAGCCACACGTCGCGCAACCCGGCGTAGCGGAAGGCCTGCAGGAAGGCGATGCCGAGCACGAGGCCCGGCAGCATCAAAGGCGAGGTCAGGAACGCGGCGATCGCTTCGCGGCCCGCGAAGCTCCCGCGCGCCAGCGCCGTCGCCGCCATGCCGCCGATCAACATCGAAACCAGTGTGGCGACAGCCGCGATCTGCGCCGAGACGATCAGCGAGCTCGACAATCCGCGCACATTCATCAAACGTTGATACCAGCGCATCGACCAGCCGGGCGGGGGCAAGGTGAACAGATTGCTCGAGCCGAACGACACGACGATGGCGACGACCAGCGGGGTCAGCAGGAAGATCACCGTCGCGGCGGCGATGACCCAGACGGCGATATTGGCGGTGCGTTCGGTCAGGGTCATCGCGAATCTCCCTTGCCGCGCGACAAAAGCGCGCTGCACGCGACGATGGCGACGGCCAGGAACAGCAGGATCGTCGCGGTCGTGGCGCCCAAGGCCTCGTTGCGCATCAATAGGAAGGCGCGGCCCGTCAGCGTCGCCAGCGTTTGGAACCGATCGCCGATCAGCAGACTGGGGATCACGTACATCGACGTGGCGAGTGAGAACACGATCGACACGCCGCCGACGATGCCCGGCATGGCGAGTGGCAGCGCCACGTTGAAGAACCGGAACACGGGCGGTGCGCCCAGCGTCGCGGCCGCGTCCTGCAAATTCGGGTCGGCGAGTTTCAGCACCGAATAGATCGGCAGGATCATGAAGGGCAGAAACACGTTCGCGGCCCCCATGACGAGGCCGTGTTCGGTGAACAGCAGCAATTTGGGTTCGTCCCAAACGCCGGTCGCGACGAGAATGGCGGCGACGATGCCGTCGCGGCGCAGGACGATCTGCCAGGCGAAGGTCTTGACGACCACGCCGACCGACAGCGGCAGGATGATCGCGATCAGCATCGCCACTTGAACCGCGCCCTTGGAGCGCGCGAGGGCGACCGCCGTGGGATAGCCGAGAGCGAGGCACACGACCGTCGTCCAGAAGGCGACGCGCAGCGTGTTGCCGATGACGACCCAGTTGAACGGCTCGGACAGGAAGCTCGAGTAGTTCGACAGCGTGAAACCATCCGCGCCCATGAAGCCGCGCGCGACCAGCACCACGACCGGGATGGCGAACACGATCACCATATAGATCGCCGCCGGCAACGCCAGCAGCAGGACCGGATCGAAGCGGAGCTTCATCGTCATGCGGCTTGGGCCTCGGCGGGATAGATCAACGTGTCTTCCAAACGCCACCACAAGGTCGTTTGCGTGCCGATGGCAAGGCCCGGCGGCAAAGCGCTGGTTTCGACCATCGCACTCGCGCCATTCGCGCCGGCGAGCAGCACATGGATGCGCGAGCCTTGGAAGATGATCTCCTTCACCTCGGCGTCGATATAATTGACCGCCTCGTTCGCTGGCGGGGCGCCCAGCGCGATGCGTTCGGGCCGCACGGCAAGGGTGACGGCGGAGCCGCGCGTGTAACCCGCTTGAACGAAGACCCGGCCGAATGCGGTGTCGACCGCCAGAATGTCGCCTTCGGCGGGACCGGCCGTGCCGGCGATGCGCGTCGAATGGCCGACGAACTCGAGCACGAAGCCGGTCTTGGGCTTGTGATAGATGTCGAGCGGCGTCGCGAACTGCTCGATCGCGCCGCGGCTCATCACGGCGACGCGATCGGACATGACCAACGCTTCCTCCTGGTCATGCGTGACCAGAACGGTCGTGATGCCGAGCGAGCGCAGCAGGCCTTTGAGCTCGATCTGCATATTCTCGCGCAGCTTGCGATCGAGGGCCGAGAAAGGCTCGTCGAGCAGCATCAGTTTGGGGGCGACCGCAAGTGCGCGGGCGACCGCCACGCGCTGTTGCTGGCCGCCGGACAAGCCCCGCACCGGCCGATCGGCGAAGGCCGTCATGTGCACGAGGCCGAGGAATTTATCGATCGTCGCCTTGTGCTGGTCCTTCGGCACTTTGCGCGCGCGCAAGCCGAAGCGCACATTCTCTGCGACCGAGAGATGCGGGAATAGCGCGTAGTTCTGGAACACGACGCCGACATCGCGCAGATGCGGCGGCATATTCGTGATGTCCTTGCCGTCGAGTTTGACGACGCCTTGATCGGGGCTCATCAGCCCAGAGACGATGCGCAGCAACGTGGTTTTGCCGCAGCCCGAAGGCCCGAGGAGAGAGACGAACTCCCCTCGGGCGATCTTGATATCCACGCCGTTGAGAACGCGATGGCCGGCGAAGGATTTCTCCGCGCCGCCGACATCGAGAAATCCTTCGTTTCCGGTCATCGTATGCTTCTTCGCGTAGCTTCGATCAGAGCGACATTTCCTTGTCCCAGCGGGTCACCCAGCTGGCGCGATTGGCCGACACATTCGCCCAATCGATCGGGTGGATGACCAGCTTGTCGAGACCGGCGGGGGCCGGCACCTTGCCGTTGGTCGGCAAGGCGTAGGTCGCGGCGGCCAGCTGCGCCTGGATTTCCGGGCTCAGCATCAGATCGATATAGGCGGCCGCCATTTCGGGCATCGGACCGTCCTTGACCAGTGCCACGCCCGACGGCATCGAGAACGTGCCTTCCTTGGGGGCGGCCAACTCGATCGGTGCGCCGCGCGCCTTGCGCGCCAGCGCCAGCGTCGAGATCGAGCCGTAGACCATGAACGCTTCGCCCTGTTCGAGCAGGTTGTAGGCTTGGCCTTCCTGCGTATAGGCCATCAGCAGGTTCGGCTTCATTTCCTTCAGCTTGGCGAAGGCCGCGTCCATATCCTTCTGCGCTTCGGCCATCGGCTTGCCGGTCTTGAGGAACGAGGCGAGGAACAGGTTCATCACGCCTTCGGTGTTCTGAAGGCCCGGCAGGATGACGCGGCTCTTGTACTTGGGATCGTAGGCTTCGGCCCACGACGTCGGCGCGGCCATGCGGTTCGTGTTGTAGGCGATGCCGACCCAAGGCTGCAGGTAGTTGACCCACATGCCGTCCATATGCGTGACACCCGGCTTCAGCGACGCGGCGTTCGGCACGACCTTGGGCAGCGGCGTCAGCAGGCCTTCGGCGACGGCGGTGATCATCACCGGATCGTCCATCTGGACGAGCGAGAGATACTGGCTGCCCTTGTTCTTTTGCATCTTCTCGAGGTTCACGAGCGAGCGCGTGCCCTCGTACACGACCTTGATGTTGTACTTCTTCTCGAAGGCCGGGATCATGATCTCGTTGGTCCAGGTCTGCTGGCTGGACGCGCCGCCGACGACCATTTCCTTGGGCTGGGCGCGGACGATCGCGGGGGCGGCGAGAAGGCCGGCGCCGGCGAGCGACGCGGCGAGGAAACCACGGCGGCGCATGGCAAGGCGGGTCGGTTCAGTCATGAAGCTCTCCTGATCTGGATGGGCGCCCGTGGGCGGGCGGCTTGGGATGGGGCGGCGCGTGCTGGTGTCGGATTGGATCAGCAATGCGCGTGCCACGGCCCGACGGAGGCCGTTTTTCGGGCGTTCTTGCCGTCTTGCCGCCAGATTGGATACAATCATGTGTCCAATTCTCGCGATAAATCGCGATTGGCGCCGAATGTGCAACGCGCCGCGGCGGAGGCGCTAGGTATGGCGCCGTCCGGAAACGCGAACGACGGAAATCGAAGGGTATGCCGAATTCGAAGGCGATTGCCGCCCGCCCGGCGGGCACGCGGCGGAAAAAAGCGACGCCGTCGCCGAAGGCGGGGCCGCGCGGCCGGCGCGCGGGCGCCACGGCGGAGATCGTTTTCGAGCGCGTCGTCGAGGCGATCCAGTCCCATCGCCTGGCGCCCGGCACGCGCTTGGTCGAGGAGAAACTGGGCGCATATTTCGGCGTCAGCCGCACGATCGTGCGCCAGGGGCTGGCGAAGCTCGCCCAGGCCGGGCTGGTCGATTTGTCGCCGAACCAAGGTGCGCGGATCGCCTGGCCCGACGCCAAGCGCACGGCCGACGTGTTCGACGCGCGCCGCCTCATCGAAATCGAACTGGTCGCGCGCGTCGCCTCCAACGCGACGGCGGCCGATATCGCCAAGCTGCGCGGCCATTTGCGCACCGAGGATGCGGCGCGCAAGCGCGGCGACCGCATCGGCTTGGTGCGCTTGACCGGCGAGTTCCATCTGAAGCTCGCCGAGATGGCCGGGAACGCCATTTTGGCGCGCACGCTTGCCGAGTACGAGACAGTTACGTGCCTCGCCATTCTCGCGCATGACCGGACCGGCGAGTCCGCGTGCCCGCCCGACGAGCACGCGTCGATCGTCGATGCGATCGAAGCGCGCGATCCGCGCGCCGCAGCGGCGCTGATGCGCCGCCATCTCGACCATGTTCTCGCGGGGCTCGATCTCGACGCCGCCCCGCGCGACAGCGATCCGCTGGGGGCGGCCTTGTCGCCGCGTCCGGCGGTGCCTCACCGCAGACGTCAAGGAAGGAGTCCGTTATGAAACTCGCGTTAGCCGCCGGCCTTTTGGCCGCGTGTCTGGCGGCCGTTCCGGCCGTTCAGGCGCAGCAAAACCCCAACGCCATGCGCATCGCCGGGAATTTCTCGTCGAACACCAAGCATGTCGACAACATCGAGAAGCCGTTCTTCCTGAATTTGCCGGCGTCGCTCGGCGTTCCGATGACGATCAACTACAACCCGATGGACGTGGTGAACGTCCAGGCGGCGGACGCGCTGCGCCTGCTGCGTTCGGGCACGTTCGACGTGATGTCGGTGCAGATCGGCATGGCCTCGCGCGACGACCCCTTCTTCGAAGGCATCGATCTGATCGGCGTGTCGACCGACATGAAGCAGCTGCGCGCGGCGGTCGACGCCTATCGCGAGGCTTTCGATCAGCGTCTCCAGACCAAGTTCAACGCCAAGGTCATGACGCTGTGGCCGTTCGGCCCGCAGGTCTTCTATTGCAGCAAGGAGATCAAGACGGTCGACGACGTGAAGGGCCTGAAGGTCCGTAGCTTCACGCCGTCGATGGCCGCGCTCGTCCAGAATCTCGGCGCCACGCCCGTGACGCTGCAATTCTCGGAAGTCTATCCGGCGCTGCAACGCGGCGTCGCCGATTGCGGCGTGACCTCGCCGACTTCGGGCAACTCGGGCAAGTGGCCGGAAGTCACGTCGTACTTCCTGCCGCTCTCGGTCTCGGGCTCGGTCCAGGGCCACTTCATGAATCTCGACCATTGGAAGCGCTATTCGCCCGCGATGCAGGCGAAGGTGCTGGCCGAGTTCAAGAAGATGGAGGATCAGATGTGGGATCTGGCCGAACGCGCGAACGGCGACGCGATCAACTGCAACGTCGGCAAGGATCCCTGCGTCGAAGGCACCAAATACAACATGAAGCTCGTCGAGGTTTCGGCCGCCGACGAGAAGAAGATCAACGCGGCGGTCACGGCCGTCGTTCTGCCGATCTGGAAGGAGACCTGCAACAAGGTCGACCCGTCCTGCACGGCGACGTGGAACGCGACCGTGGGCCGCGTCCGCGGCTTCAAGATCGACTGAACACGCGTTAAGGAAAGGGGCGGTCCGTTCCGGGCCGCCCCGTTCCCATCGAGGACGATCATGGAAAATCCCGTCGGCAAGATCGCCGTACCCGTCGCGCGCTTCGTCGCGATCCTTTGCGGCTACGGCGTGCTGATTCTCTCCTTCGCGATTACGGTCGAAATCGTGGGGCGGAAATTCTTCGGCTTCTCCTTGCAGGGGATCGACGATATCGGCGGCTACGCGCTCGCCATCGTCGCCGCCATCGGCGCGTCCTACACGATGGCCATGCGCGGGCACACGCGCATCGACGTGTTTTTGATCCGTATGCCGGCGCTCTGGCAGGCCGTTCTCAATGCCGTCGCGATGGTGACGCTCGCCGGTTTCGCGATCTTCGCGTTTTATCGCGGCCAAGACGTGCTGTCCGAAAGCATCGAATTCCGGTCCGTCGCGACCAATCCGCTGCAAACGCCGTTGTGGATTCCGCAATCGACATGGCTGTTCGGCGTGGGCTTGTTCGCGGTCTTCGCGTCGGCCTATGCCGCGCATTCGCTCTATTTGCTGTTTGCGGATCGCCGCCGTCTCAATCGTCTCTACGGTCCCGCGACCGCCAAGGACGAAGTCGACGCCGAACTCGAAGCGCGCAAGGAGGAAGGCCGATGATCGATCCCTCGACCGCATTGATCGGTTTCGTGTTGCTGATCGGCCTGATGGCGATCGGCCTGCACATCGCCTTCGTCATGTTCGCGATCAGCATGATCGGCGCCGTGATGTTCCTCGGCACGCCGGCGGTGATGAATTTCGGCAATCAGTTTTGGGGCGCCACCAACAATTTCGTGCTCGTCGCGATCCCGCTTTTCGTGCTGTTGGGCGAAATTCTGGTGCGCGGCGGTTTCACCGACCGGATGTACAAGGCGTTGTCCGATTGGCTGAACCCGCTGCCCGGCGGTTTGTTGCACACGAATATCGGCGCCTCTGCGATGTTCGCGGCCGTGTCCGGTTCGTCCGTCGCGACGGCGGCGACGATCGGGACCGTCGCGTTGCCGGCGTTCCGCAATCGCGGCTACGACGAACGCTTGGTGCTCGGCACCGTCGCGGCGGGCGCCACGCTGGGCATTCTGATTCCGCCCAGCATCAACATGATCATCTACGGCGCGATGACCAATACGTCCGTCGGCCGGTTATACGCCGCCGGTGTGTTGCCGGGGCTGGTGCTCACGGGGCTGTTCATGTTGGTCGTTATCGTGCTGTGCAAATGGCGCCCGGCCTTCGCGGGGCCGGTCGAAGCGCGCGATCCGTTGCTGGTCCGACTTGGACGCCTCGTCGATTTGTTGCCGCCGGCGGCGATCTTCGTCGCGGTGATGGGCACGATCTATGCGGGCTGGGCGACGCCCACGGAATCGGCGGCGATCGGCGTCGTCGTGGCGCTGGCGCTGGCGGCTTGCTACGGCAAGCTCAGCTTCCGCATGCTGCACGAAAGCTTCGTGTCGACCGTGTCGATCACGGCGATGATCATGCTGATCGCGGCGGCGGCGTTCTATTTGAACTTCGTGCTCGGCTTGATGGGCGTGCCGCAGGCCTTGGCGAATTACGTCAAGTCGATCGGCGCGTCGCCCGGGCAGATGATCGCGATCCTGACCGTGTTCTATCTCATCCTCGGGTGCTTCCTCGACGCGCTGGCGATGGTGATCGGCACGATCCCGATCGTGTTCCCGCTGGTCGTGGCGATCGGCATCGATCCGGTATGGTTCGGCATCTTCCTGGTGGTGATGGCCGAACTTGCCCTTATCACGCCGCCGGTCGGCATGAATCTCTACGTCGTGCAGGGCATTCGCGGCACGGGCACGATCACTGAAGTCATCGTCGGGACGCTGCCGTTTCTGTTCATGATGCTGCTGCTCATCTGGCTGTTGTGGATTTGGCCCGATATGGCGTTGCTGCTGCCGCGACTGTCGTTCGGGTGAAGCGATGAAGCGGTTGGCGCATCCGGGCCGGTTCGACGACACGCCGCTGCCCCATCGCCCCGTCGGCACTTGGCCGGGCGGGGCGAAACTCGCGGTCTACGTGGCGCTCAATCTCGAAAGCTATGCGTTCGGCGAGGGCTTGAGCGAGGATATCGTGCCGGGCTCCGGTCAGCCCGACGTTTTGAATTGGTCGTGGTGCGAATACGGCAATCGCGTGGGCGCGTGGCGGCTGCTCGACCTGTTCAAGGAATGCGGATTGCCGCCATCGCTGCTGGTCAATTCCGCGATATACGATCGCCATGCGCCGCTCGTCGCCGCCTATCGCGACGCGGGTGCGGCGATCGTCGCGCATGGCCGCACCAACAGCGAAAGCCAGGCGGGTCTCGACGAAGCTGGTGAGCGCGCGCTGATCGCCGAGGCGCGTGACGCCATCGCCGAGCGAGAAGGCAAAGCGCCACAAGGCTGGCTCGGCCCTTGGATCGCGGAGACTGCGCATACGCCCGATTTGTTGCGCGAAGCGGGATTCGGCTATTCGCTCGACTGGTGCATGGACGATCAACCGGTCGCGTTGGCGACGCGCGCGGGCGACTTGCTGACCGTGCCGTATCCGCAGGAGTTGAACGATTCGAACGCCATCGTCGCGCGCCGACATTCGGCGAGCGAGTTCGCGGATATGATCGTGGCGCAGTTCGACGAGATGCGTGCGCAAGCCGCGTCGGGGCCCTGTCTTGTGATGGGCGTCGCGTTGCACGCCTATGTCGCCGGTCAGCCCTTCAGGCTGCGCGCGCTACGCGATGCGCTACGCCATATCGGAACGGCCCATGCGGATGTGTGGCGCACGACGACGGATGCGATCGCGCAAGCCTGGTCGAACGGCTAAGCGCGACTACAGTTCGGCGAGGGCCGCTTCGGCGGGTTTGCCCATCGGCGCGAACTCCGCGGCGCCGATGACCGCGGCCAATCGCCCGTCTTCGTCCGCCAACGGACACAGCGCCTGCTCGACGTTGCGCATCCAGTTCGGCGGCCGGAACAAAGTTTCGCCTTTGTAGTATTGCGGCGCGCCGTCGGCGGCGATGCGCTGCAGAAGACCAAATAACGCGCGGCGCGTGCAGCCGGGTATTTCCGACTCGTTCATGCGCAGGCCGGTGAAGTCGGCGCCCGTCGCCTCGACCAGATAGGTTCCGTGAACGCGCACGATGAACTCCCGCGATTGCGCGTGGAAATCCAGCAGAAACAGATTTTTCCAACTACGCGCGGGAAGGTCGAGCGGCGTAAAGCGCTCGCGCAACGGCGCTTGGCCATTCTTGGCCAGAATCGACCAATGCGTTGCGAGTGCGCGCACGGGTTCGCTGGCGATCTTCGGCCAGGCGAAACGGCGATTCGTCGAATCAAAAGTAACGTCAGTCATGCGACGCTCAATTGGCGCGCGCACCGGCCACCGTCAAGGAAGACCGGTGTCGCGACACCGCATCCAGTCGCAAGAATACATACGGCGAGGGCGCCAGTTCAGGGTCCGCGAAGGAGCGGAGTTAGGAAGGTCGAAACATTCGTCGGAACTAGCTAATGCCGGACGAAATGTTTCGCGATATGATCGCCGCTATGCTTTTCCATCGTTTCAAGCGTTGCGTGTTGATCATGGCAGCCTGCGCGGCGCTGGTGACGCAGGGCCCGGCGCGCGCGCAGGGCAGCGGCGAATTGTCGCTGTATGGCGGCGCTGCGGGCGGCGCATTTTTGCCTTACGCGCAAGGCTTGGCGTCATTTCTAAGTCGCGATCGAGCGTTGCGCGTGCGCGCCGTCGAATCGGGCGGATCGATCGCCAATCTGACGGCCGTGCAACGCGAAGCGAACGCGATCGGCCTCGCCTTTCTGCCGACGGTGCAGGAGGCCGCGACGGCGACGGGTTTCGCGCAAGGGCGCAACTACGCCAATATCCGTGCGTTGTTGCCCGCGTTCCGCAGCACCTACCAGATCGCGGTTCGCGGCGATTCCGATATCGGCCGCATCCTCGATCTCGATCGCAAACGCGTCGGCGTCGGACCGGCGGGCGGGACCGACGAATTGCTGTTCGCGGTCGCCGCGAAGGATCTTTATCTCAAGCCCGTGTTCGTCAACGGGACGATCGCGAATCTCGGCGCGGCATTGCTCGACGGCGGGATCGACGCGTTATGGGTGGGCGCGCGCAGCCCCATTCCCGCCATCGCCGACGTGACCGAAAACGGCGGGGCGCGTGTGATCGGGCTGTCGGCTTGGGACATCGCGGGATTGACCACGCGCTATCCCTATCTCACGCCCGCGATCGTGCCGGCGAATACCTATCGCGGTCAGGCGCGGCCGTTCGCCACAGTGGCGTCTTGGAATCTGCTGGTCGTGAACAAGGACCTGCCGGAGGAAACGGCGCTGGCGATCGTCAAAGCGATTTTAGATACGCCCGATCCCGCCACGGAAATCCATCCTTTCGCGAGCGAAACGCGTGTCGAGTTTTTGAACGAAAACCGCGTCGTCGATTATCATCCGGGATTGCTGCGTTATCTGCGCGAGCGCCCGGCCAAGCCGCGCTGAATCGTTTCGATCAAGCCTGCGATTTTTTTGGCCGACGCGCTTACCCGTTGCGGCGTGATTCGGCATGGCCGGGCTTCGATTCCGCAATGTCGTCGGCCCCGAAGCCTTACCGCCGGATGAGGGGGTGATCCGTTGCGGCTTGTTAATTAACTTTATGATTATGCCATAATATCAAGAAAAATAATGACAAAGTTATGATTTCTCCGCTCTCGCGCTCGACTTTCTGCGATTGTCGCATTGACATGAAATTCATATCCGTCATATGGAACTCCTGCGGCGGGCACACGCCGTAATGGGAGTGAAATGTCCGGTCGTACGCTCAGCGTGGTCGAGAATGGTGACGGCGAAGCCGCGCGGGAAATCCCGGGTGCGCAGGCGTTGCGCCGGGGGCTGTCGCTGCTCGACATCGTCGCCGAAAGCGACAAGCCGCTGCGCTTCGTCGAGATCGCCGAGCAATCGGGTCTGTCCAAACCGACCGCGCATCGCATGTTGGCGACGCTGGTCGAAGCGGGGCTGCTGCGCGTCGACGAGCGCGACCAGACCTATCGGCTCGGCTTCCGCCTTTTCCGCATGGCCCATCGCGTGTGGAACGAATTCGATCTGCGCGGGGCCGCGTCGCCCGAACTCGCGCGGCTCGCGGATTTGACCGGAGAGGCCGTGCGCCTCGCCGTGCTCGACGACACGTCCGTCCTTTATATCGACCAGCGCGACAGCGCCCAGGCCGTGCGCTTGGGGCTGGGCGTGGGCGCGCGCGTTGCCGCCCATGCCAGCGGGGCGGGGAAGGCGATCGTCGCCCATCTCGATCCCCAGCATCGCCAGACGATGGTCAGCCGCCTGTCGCTGGAACGCTTCACGCCGAACACGATCGTCGATCCGATCGAATTCGCGCGCGAGCTCGAACTCACCAAGGGGCGCGGCTACGCCGTTTCGTTCGGCGAGCAGCATGCCGATATCAGTTCGGTCGCCGCCCCCATTTTCGATCACCGCGCGATCGCCATCGGCGCGATCGCGATCGTCGGGCCGTCCTATCGCATGGGCGTGGACCGGCTTCACGCCCTGGGCCGCGACGCGATCGAAGCCGCGCGCCGCGTCTCGGGCAATGTCGGCCAGCTCGCCATGTCGATCTCCATCAATCCCCGCCCGCTGGGTCCCGCGCGCGACGATTTGCGCTGCGCCGTGCCGTCGAGCTGCTTCCTGGGCGAAGGCCCGGTGTGGTCCGCCGCCGACAAGCGCTTGCTGTTCGTCGATATCTTGGCGCCCTCGGTGATCCTCGCGGATCCCGAAAGCGGTCAGTTCGTATCGAAGCCGATGCCCGAATTGATCGGTGCGGCCGTGCCGCGCGCGCGCGGCGGGTTCCTCGCGGCGACGCAGAACGGCTTCAAGACCTTCGACTGGTCGTCGGACACGCTGACGCCGATCGCGCATCCCGAAGCGGGCAAACCCGGCAACCGTTTCAACGACGGCAAATGCGACCGGCGCGGGCGGTTTTGGGCCGGCACGCTGGCGATCACCACCGCGCCGGGCGAGGGCGCGCTGTATCGTCTCGACGCTGACGGCAAAGTCGCGACGATGGGGAAGGGCATCCACATCTCGAACGGCTTGGGCTGGAGCCCGGACGACAGGCGGTTTTACTTCACCGATTCCGGCGCGCGCCGCATCTATGTCTATGATTTCGATCTCGATGGCGGCGAAATCGCCAATCGGCGCGTCTTCGTGCAATTGCCGGAGAATGCGGGCATTCCCGACGGGCTGACGGTCGACGCGGAAGGCTTCGTGTGGAGTGCGCATTGGGATGGCTGGTGCGTCACGCGCTACGACCCCGACGGCAAGGTCGACCGCGTCGTCACGCTACCGGTCCCGCGCCCGACGAGCTGCTGTTTCGGCGGGCCCGATCTTTCGACGCTTTACATTACGACGGCGCGTATCCGCATGTCGCAACGCCAGCTCGCGGAGGCGCCGCTGTCGGGCGGCGTGTTCGCGTTGCGCGCCGGCGTGCGCGGCCAAGCCGATACGCCGTTCGCAGGGTGATCCATACATGGCGCGTCTTCAGCTTTCCGGCATCAAGAAGAGTTTCGGCCCCGCCAAGGTGCTGCACGGCATCGATCTCGAGATCGGCGACGGCGAATTCACCGTGTTCGTCGGCCCGTCGGGTTGCGGCAAATCCACGCTGCTGCGCCTGATCTGCGGTCTCGACGAAATCGACGAAGGCACGCTCGCCATCGACGGCGAGATCGTCAACGACGTGCCGCCCGCCAAGCGCGGCATCGCGATGGTGTTCCAATCCTACGCGCTCTATCCGCATATGAGCGTGGCGCAGAACATGGGTTACGCGCTGCGCCTGGCCGATACGCCGCGCGCCGAGATCGACAAGCGCGTGGGGGCCGCCGCCGAAATTCTGCGCTTGACGCCGCTGCTCGAGCGCAAGCCGCGCCAATTGTCCGGCGGTCAGCGCCAGCGCGTGGCGATCGGCCGCGCCATCGTGCGCGAACCGCGCATCTTCCTGTTCGACGAGCCGCTGTCCAATCTCGACGCATCGCTGCGCGTCGATATGCGCGCGGAAATCGCGGCGCTGAAGCAGCGTCTCGGCACGACGATGATCTACGTGACCCATGATCAGACGGAAGCGATGACGCTTGCCGACAAGATCGTGGTGATGAATGCGGGCCGCCTCGAACAAGTCGGCCGACCGCTCGATCTCTATCGCAAACCCGCCAACCGCTTCGTGGCGCGCTTCATCGGCTCGCCGCGCATGAATCTGCTGCAAGGCGGCTTGCTGGGCGACCGCGCGGCGGAAGTGGGGCTGCGCCCCGAAGATTTGAAGCTGGTCGATACCCGCGATGCCAAGCTTTCGGGCGATGTGCGGCTAGTCGAACATCTCGGCAGCGATCTGTTCGCGCATGTGGCCGTCGAGGGGGCGTCCGAAACGGTGATCGTGCGCCTCGACGGACGGCGCGACGTTTCGGTCGGTGCGCGCGTCGGCTTGACGATCGACGCCAACGACATCCATCGCTTCACGGCCGATGGCTTGCGGGTATCGGCATGAGCGCGGTCTATCCCGATCTCGAAAACCTGCCCGTGCTGATCACGGGGGCGGCGTCGGGAATCGGCGCGTCGCTGACGGCGCATTTCGCGCGCCAGAAGGCGAAGCTTGGCTTGATCGACATCAACGAAGCGGGGCTGGCGCAGATTTCCGCCGATGCCAAGCGCGATGGCGCCAAACAAGTGGCGACGTTGAAGATCGATCTGCGCGACGTCGCGGCCTTGCGCCACGGCATCGCCGATCTCGCGACGAAGCTGGGTGCGTTCCGCGTGTTGATCAACAACGCGGGCGACGATGCGCGTTTGCCCGCCGATCAGGTCGAGCCCGATTATTGGGACGACCGCATGGCGGTCAATCTGCGCCACCAGTTCTTCGCCGCCCAAGCCGTTGTGCCCGGCATGCAACAGGCGGGCGGGGGATCGATCGTCAATCTCGGCTCGATTTCCTGGATGTTCGGCGCCCCTGGTTTGATCGCCTATACGACCGCGAAATCCGCGGTAATGGGCATGACCAAATCGCTGGCGCGCGAATTCGGGCCGCTGGGCATTCGCGTCAACTCGATCGCCCCCGGCATGATCTGGACGGAGAAGCAAACCGCGCGCGCGCAAGCCGACGATCCGGCCAAGCTCGCGCGTTATCTGGAACGGCAGTGCATCAAGGAACCGTTGGAGCCCGCGGACGTATCGCGGCTCGCTCTTTGGCTCGCGTCGGCGGAAGCCCGCCGCGCGTCGGGCCAGACCTACGTGATCGACGGCGGCGTCGTTTAGCCGCGCCTACCAAAACGACAAACCCACTCGGGAGAGGAAACATGAAGATCAATCGTAGAAACTTCGTCGCGTTGGGTGCGGCCGGTGCGGCCTCGCTCGCCATGCCGTCGCTCGTTCGCGCACAAGGCGCGAACGTCACGTTCATGAGCTTCAACTTCGCCGAAGACCCGAACCGCCCCTTCATCCAGAAGGTGGTCGAGGACTTCAAGGGTTCGAGCGGCATCACTGTCGAGCCGATCGGTTCGGCCTGGGGCGACATGCAGCGCAATATCCTGCTGCGCCAGCGTTCGCGCACCTTGCCGCAGACCGCGCAGATCCAGGACCGCTGGCTGCCCGCGATCGCCCAGATGCAGGAAACCGTCGATATCGGCGCGCTGCTGGGTCGTCCGGCGATCGAAGAAGCGATCGATCCGGGCGCTTTGGGTCTCGGCCTCGTCGGCGGCAAGATCGTCGGCCTGCCGTTGATCTCCGGCTCGGTCGGTTTCGTCGCCAACAAGGAAGTGATGGCCAAGGCCGGTATCGCCAAGGTGCCGGAGACGATCGACGAGTTCCGCGCCGCGTTGCTCGCGGTGCGCGACAAGGTGCCCAACTCGGTGCCGTTCGGCATGGCGACCAAGAATCCGAGCTCGATCCCGCTCGACCTCATGCTGCTCGTCTGGGCGCATGGCGGCCGTTTGGTGGACGACGAAGGCAAGGTCGTCGCGAATTCGCCCGCGACGCGCGCGGCGTTCGAATTCATCGCCGGCCTGATGCGCGACCGCTTGGTGGCGCCGGAAATCGACCGTCCCGACGCGCGCCGCCTGTTCGCGCAAGGGACTTGCGCCTTCTACATCGACGCGCCGGCCGCGCGCACCTTCGCGCGCAGCTTCTCCGGTCGCGGCGAGGCGGCCGACGCCTTCGTGCTGCCGATGAAGACGCCGATCCTGCGCGCGGGCGATTCCCCGCGTTCGGTCGAATGGGGCCAGGTGATCTCGATGTTCGCGACGGCGCCGGTGGCGGCGGATGCGCCTGCCGTGCGCTGGCTGCGCAACTTCATCAGCGACGGCGTGCAGACGACGTTGCCGCTGCAGCTGGGCGGCTTGCCGACGACGAAGTCGGGCCGCAACTCGGCCGTGGTGCGCAACGACAACTTCCTCAAGGATTGGGCCGCCGCCGTCGGTGTGACGCGCAAGCACGAGATCGGCGTGTGGTCGAACGGGCCGGAACTCTCGACGATCCTCAGCGAGGAAATGCAGGCCGCGTTGCTCGGCCAGAAGAACGCCAATGCCGCGGTCGACGCCATACAGTCGCGTATGGAACAGTCGATGGCGCGCCGGGGCTGAGGCGGGCATGACGCAAGTCACGGGAAACGCGGCGGCGGGCGGTGAAATGCCGCCGCCGCGCATCTCGTCCGCCGCGCGATGGGGCGGGCTGAAAGCGGGGGAGCGGCGCGTCGGGCTGCTGTTCCTCGCACCCGCCCTGATCGCGTTCGGGACCGTGATCGCGTGGCCGTTCCTACGGGCACTCGGCTACGCGTTCACGCGCTACGATCTGCAAACGCCGGTGCCACGCTTCATCGGCCTCGACAATTTCCGGATGATCCTGTCCACGCCGGAAATTCTCGGCAGCTTCATCACGACCGGAATCTATGTCGGCCTGGCGACGGGTTTTACCGTCTTGCTCGGCTTCGCCTGGGCGATGATCCTCAATCAGCCTTTCCGAGGGCGCGGTGCCATCCGTGCGATTTCGCTGATCCCTTGGGTGTTGCCGTCGACCGTGTCGGCCTTCGTGTGGGGCTGGATCTTCAATAGTCGCTACGGTCTGCTGAACGCGCTGTTTCTCGAACTCGGATTGATCGACCATCCGACCGCGTGGCTGTCCACGCCCAATGGCGCGATGGCCGCCGTCGTCGTCACCAAAGTGTGGCTGTCGATCCCGTTATTCATGACCTTCTTCCTGGCGGGCCTGCAAAGCCTCGACCGCGAACAGATCGAAGCCGCGCGCGTCGATGGTGCCGGGAATTGGCCTGTGCTGCGCGACCATGTGCTGCCGCACTTGCGACCCGTTCTTTTGGTCGTGATCGTGCTGGGCGTGATCGGGAACTTGCAGCATTTCGACACGATCTATGCGTTGACCGGCGGCGGTCCCGTGCGCGCGACCGCCGTGCTGTCGATCGAGGTGTATCGCCGCGCCTTCGATCAGTGGGATACGGGCCTCGCCTCGGCTATCGGCTTGCTGTGGGTCGCGACGATCTTGCCGGCCGCCGCCTATTATCTGCGTCATCTGTTGCGGGGCGTGTGATGCTCGATCTTTCTTCGCCCAGCGCACGTGTCGTTTTCACGCTGGTCCTCGGCGCGATCGCGCTGTTCCTGTTCTTCCCGATCTATTGGCTGACGATCTCGGCCTTCAAGGGCAACGCCGAGCTCTATCGCATCATCCCGACCTTGTGGCCGAACGCGCCCGTGCTCGACAATTTCGTCACCGCGTTCGGGCGCGGCCGCTTGCTCGATCAGCTGCGCAACAGTCTGGTCGTGTCGGGCTCGGCGGCGGCGCTCAACACGATGCTGGCGATGTATGCGGGCTATTCCTTCGCCAAGTTCCGCTATGCCGGGCGGCGCTGGACGATGCTGCTGCTGCTGTCCGCACAGGTGTTTCCGTTCGGCCTGCTGCTGATCAGCCTTTATCCGCTGGTCACGGAACTCGGTCTCATCGACACGCATCTCGGCCTCACGCTGTCCTACATCGTGTTCGCGCTGCCGGTGTCGACCTACATGCTCTACAGCTACTTCACCCAAGTGCCGAGCGAGCTGATCGAAGCCGCGCGCGCCGACGGGGCGGGGGAGCTGCGCATCTTCCATACGATCGTGCTGCCGGTCTCCGTACCCGCGCTCGTCACCGTGTTCCTCTACGGCTTCATGTGGTCGTGGAACGATCTGCTCTATTCGCTGACGCTGATCGTGTCGGAGGACAAGCGCACGATCGGGCCGGGCCTGCTGCTGTCCTATCTCAACGAAGTCAACGCGGATTGGGGCGGGGCGATGGCCGCGTCGCTGGTCGCGTCGTCCCCCATCGTCGTCGCGTTCGCATTCCTGCAACGCTGGTTCATCCAAGGCGTGACCGCCGGAGCCGTGAAATGAGCAAACTGAAAGGCGTTTTCCCCGTTCTGCCGACCCCGTTCGACGCGAAGGGCGCGGTCGATACGGCGTCGCTGCTGCGCTTGCTGGAATTCGCCGTGGAATCCGGCGCCGACGGTTTCGTATATCCCGGCATGGCTAGCGAGGTCGAAACGCTGACCCCGGCCGAACGCGCGGCGGCGGTAACGGCACTCGGCAAGGCGCTGCGCGGACGGATCAAATTCGTCGTGGGGGCGAGTGCCGCTGATCCGGACGAAGCGGCGGCACGCGCGCGCGAAGGGGCGGAAGCAGGGGCATCGGCCGCGATGATCATGGCGCCCGCCAAAGCGGGCCAAGATGTCGCGGCGCATATCGCGTTCTATGCCCAAGTCGCCAAGAACTGCCCGATCCCGATCATGTTGCAGAACGCGCCGGCGCCGAACGGTGCGGGGCTCAAGCCCGAGGCGGTCGTGCAGGTGGCATTGGCGGTTCCGACCGTGCGCTACGTGAAGGAAGAAACACTGCCCTGCGGCCAGCACGTGACGAAGATCCTCGCGGCGGCGGGCGGCAAGCTCGACGGCGTGTTCGGCGGGGCAGGGGCGCGTTATTTGATCGACGAACTCGTGCGCGGCGCTGCGGGCACGATGCCCGCGACCGAAATGGCCGACGTGCATGTCGATATCGTGCGCGCGTTCGAGAAGGGCGATGCCAAGAAAGCACGCTATCTTTATTCGCGCACGCTGCCGCTGCTGCTGTTCCAGCAAACCTTCCGCGTGCGCATGACCAAGACCGTGCTGCAAGCGCGCGGGCTGGTCGGCTCCAACGCGTCGCGCGCCGCCGGGCCCGTACTCGATGCGGGCGACAATGTGGAACTCGCCGCGTTGATCGCCGAAGCCGCCGATCTGTTCAACCGCCATCCGGTTCGCGAGGCCGCGCAATGAGCTTCGACGCGATCAAGAAGGTCGAGACCTTCATCATCTCCATCCCGCGCGACGTGCCGTATCTCGGACCGTTGCGCGAGGGCGAGAAGATCAACGAGAAGGGTTATTTGATCCGCAAGGGCAATCGCTCGATCTATCCCAGCAGCGACATGTCGATGCTGATCAAAATCACGTCGGAAAGCGGCAAGATCGGCTGGGGTGAGACCTACGGCATCGTTGCCCCGCATGCGGTGAAGGCGATCATCGACGACGTGCTCGGCCCCGTGATGGTCGGCCGAAATCCGGCCGAGCCCGTGGTGCTGCACGAAGACCTCTACGATCTGATGCGCGTGCGCGGCTTCTTCGGCGGCTATTACGTCGACAGCCTCGCGGGTGTCGATATCGCCGTGTGGGATCTTTACGGCAAGCAGTCGGGCCTGCCCGTATCCGCACTTCTCGGCGGACGGCGTCATGCGTCACTGCCCGCTTACGTCTCGGGCTTGCCCAAGGCGACACTGAAGGAACGCTGCGACTTGGCGGTCGAATGGGTGCGCAAAGGCTATAAGGGCATCAAATTCGCCGCCGCCGTGTCCGACGAAGGCATCGTCGCCGAAATGGCGGCGTTGCGCGAGGCAGTCGGGCCGGGGATCGATCTGATGGTCGATCTGCATTGGAAGTTTACGTCGGCGGAAGCGGTGCGCCTCATTCGGCGTCTCGAATCATACAACCTCTATTTCGCGGAAGCGCCGTGCGAGCCCGAAGACCTCGAAGGCCAGACCATCGTCGCGCGCGGCATCGGTTGCCCGCTGGCGCTGGGCGAAGAATTGCGCACGGTGTTCGAATATCGCCCGCGCTTCGAAAAGCGCACGATGACGATCATCCAGCCCGAGATGGGCCATACCGGTATCACCGAATTCCTGCATATCGGGCGCTTGGCGCACGCCTTCCATGTCGACACGATCCCGCATGCGTCGATCGGCATCGGCGTGTTCATGGCGGCGAGTTTGCATGCGACGGCGGCGTTGAAGCGCGTGCCGTATCACGAATATCAGCACTCGATTTTCGACAAGAACCTGAAATTCGTGACCGGCAAAATGGGCTGCGAGAAGGGCCATTATATTCTGCCGGAAGGTCCCGGCCTGGGCGTCGAGCCGCATTCGTCCGTGTTCGATTACGTGATCGGCTAGGCGATGCGCTATTCCGGCATCTATCCCGTCCTCTACGCGTTCTTCCGCGAGAACGGCACGCTGGACGATGCGGCGATGGAAGCGCAAGTCGAGCATTGCCTGGACGCAGGCGCGCACGGGATCACGGTGCTGGGCCTCGTCACCGAAGTGAACAAGCTGACGACCGCCGAACGCCTGCATCTCGTTCACGTCGTCGGCAAGAAGATCGCCAAGCGCGTGCCCTATGCGGTGACGATCGCCGAGCCGGACGTGGCAGGTCAGGTGCAATTCGCCAAGGATGCGAAGGCCGCCGGGGCGGATTGGGTGATCCTGCAACCCCCGCCGGGTCCAGCCGTGCCCGAGCGCGACTTGCAGCGCCATTTCGGCGGCATTGCCGACAAGGTCGATCTGCCGGTCGCGATCCAGAACAATCCGGTCAATCTGCCATCCTTCCTGTCGCCCGAGGCGCTGGTCGAGGTGTGCAAGGCGCATCCGAATATCCGCTTGCTGAAGGCCGAAGGCTGGTCGGTCGAAATCGCGCGTGTCCTCGATGCGCTGGGCGGCTCGGTCGACGCGTTCGGCGGTCATGGCGGGATCGAATTCCTGTCGCTGCTGCGCAGCGGCGGGGCGGGGCTGATCCCGGCCCCCGATTGCGTGGCGTTGCAGGTCGCGCTGTTCGAGGATTTCCAAAGCGGCGATCTGGCGCGCATCGAAAACGCCAAACGTCTGCACGCGACCGCGCTGCCGCTGATCGTGTTCATGACGCGCTCGCTGCCCGGCCTTGTCGCCTATGGCAAACGCCTGATGGCGCAGCGCCTGGGTCTGACGCAGATATTCGAGAAGGCGCCGTTCCACACGCCCACGCAATTCGGCCTCGACGAGGCCGATCGCCTGATCGCCGATATCAAACAAGTCGAAAAAACGCTCAAAAGGAGGAAACCATGAAACGTCGTACTCTTCTCGCGGCCGGTACCGCCGCCGCCACGCTCGCGGCCTTGCCGCGCGCCAATGCGCAAGCGCCGATCACGCTCGATTTTCCGTCTTGGCAGGCCGAAGAACCCGGCGTGTCCACATGGTGGAAGGCGCTGATCGCGGAGTTCGAAGGCGCCAATCCGGGCGTGAAGATCAATCTCTATTCGATCCCCTTCGCGCAATACGTCCAGCAGCAGACGGTGCGCTTTGCGGGCAATAACCCGCCCGACATCGTCCATCTGCCGACGCGCAATTTCGCCGCCTTCGCCTCGCAAGGCTGGCTGGCGCCGATCGATGATCGCATCGCCAAGACCGACATCCTGCAGAATTGGACGCCGTTGCAGGGCGACATGCGCTGGGACGGCAAGACCCAGGGCGTGCTGCTCATGGGCTACGGCTCGGTGCTGTACTACAACGAAAAGCTTTTGGCGGAAGCGGGCGTGGGCGTGCCGACGACCCCGGCGGAATGGCTCAACGCCATCGAGAAGACGACCAAGCGCGATCAAGGCCAATTCGGCCTCGTCGCCACGTCGGTCGAGCATCCCAATTTGGTCGTCGAAGCGGGCACGTGGCTGATGGGGCAGGGCCTCGATTGGGTGAAGGGCGGCAAATACGCCTTCACCGACCCGCAGGTCGTCGCGGTCGTCGAGCAGTATCGCCGTTCGATGCGCAACGCGCCCCCGGGCATGAACTCGGCGACCGGCCGTCAGCTGTTCATCGACGGAAAGGCCGCGTTCTTGCGCGACGGGCCGTGGATCTGGGCCTTCGTCGAAAAGGCGCCGGATGCCGTTCGCGGTTCGCTGAAGGTCGCGCGCGTTCCCTTCCCGAAGGAAACGGGCGGCACGTCGAACTCGATCCATATGCCGGCCAATCTCGCGGCCAACAAAAAGGATCTGGTTTGGAAGTTCATCGAACTCGCCGCTTCGCCGAAATGGCAGTCGGAATACATTCTGAAATCGGCGGCACCGGCCCCGCGCCGCGGCGCGTTGCCGGCGGACGCCGCGCAGCGTCTGCCGCATCTCAAGATCGTCATGGATGCGGCGGCTTCGGCCGTTTCGGTGTTCCCGACAAACGCGGCGTTGCAGGAAGGCTATAACGAGTACGCGTCGCTGTTCGGCCGCGCGATGATGCGGTTGATCTCGACCGACGAAGCCACGGCCACGGTGCTCGCCAATCTCCAGCGCGAGCTGGAACGCGCGCTGCCGCTGGCTTGAGGGCAACGGGCATGGGCGCGCGGCGTCAGACCTATATCGCGTACGGGCTTCTGGCGCCCGCGTTCCTGCTCGTGGCGGGGTTGATCGTCTACCCGCTTTACATGGTGTTGGAGACGAGCTTGCGGGTGGGGCGTGCGCCGAACGTCGCGCGCCTCGACCGCTTGCCGCTTGGCTTCGGCAATTACTGGCGCGCGCTGACCGACGACGTGGTCTGGCATTCGGCTGGCGTCACGGTCGTCTACGCCGTCGGCACGATCGCGCCGGCGTTTCTGATCGGCCTGCTGCTGGCGCTGCTGCTCAATCGCGATTTTCCCGGACGGCGCTGGATCCGCAGCATGATGCTGCTGCCCTGGGCCGTGCCCGGCGTGGTCGCGGCGATCGCTTTTTTGTGGATGTTCGACTCCTCCTACGGCGTGGTGAACGCGCAATTGCGCAAAATCGGCCTCGCCACGACGGATATCGCCTGGTTCGTCCATGGCGATACAGCATTGTTCGCGGTGATCCTGCCGACGATCTGGAAATGCTTCCCGTTCTTCGCGTTGACGCTGCTGGCCGCGTTGCAGTCCGTGCCGCAAACGCTGTACGAGGCCGCGCGCGTGGACGGCGCCAGCCCGTTCCAAATTTTCCGCAACGTCACCTGGCCCGGCATTCGCGGTGCCGCCGCGCTGGCCCTCGTGCTGCAAGGCCTGTGGGTGGTGAAGGATTTCGACCTCGTCTTCGCCACGACCGGCGGCGGCCCGTCGCGCGCCACGCAAACCTTGTCGCTGCTGGTCTACGAAGAAGCCTTCCAATTCTTCCGCATGGGGCAAGCCTCGGCGATCGGCGTGCTGATGCTGATCTTGTGCGCGTGCCTCGCCTATCTCGCGATGCGCTGGGGCCGAAAGGATTTCCACTGATGCCCGTTCCGGTCTGGCGCCCGTATCTGCTGCTCGCGACGTCGCTGATCTGCCTCGTCGTCGTGCTGTTCCCGTTCTATTGGATCGTCATCACGTCGATCCTGCCGACGGAGATCGTGCTGTCGCGCAACCCGCCGCTGCTGCCGCCCTTGGGCGAGATCACTTTCGCCGCGTATTTCGAAGTGTTCGCGCGCAAGCCGCTGCTGACCTGGATTTCGAATTCGATGATGATCACGGCGGGCACGCTGGCGATCACGATTTCGACGGGCGCTATGGCGGGCTATTCGCTGTCGCGCTTCCGCACCAAGGCGCAGCAGGCGATGGGGTTCGGTCTGCTCGCCAGCAAGATGCTGCCGGGTTCGCTGATCATCATCCCGTTCTTCATCCTGTTCTCGAAGGCAGGACTGATCGAATCGAAACTCGGCGTCATCCTGGCGAATTCGGCGACGGCCGTGCCGTTCGCGACCTGGCTGCTGAAAGGTTTCTTCGACGCGATCCCGCGCGAATTGGAACAAGCCGCGATGATCGACGGCTGCAACGAATGGCAGGCTTTCCGCCATATCGTGCTGCCGCTGGCTGCACCCGGCCTCGCGGCCGCGTCGGCCTATATCGCGATCGTCACCTGGGCCGATCTCGTCTTCGCGCGCACGCTGAACTCCAAGCCCGACAATTGGGTCGTGACTGTGGGCTTGCAGTCCTTCACCGGCGAGTATCTCGTCGAGTGGGGTGCGCTAATGGCGGCCTCGGCCGTGTCGCTGCTGCCGATGCTGGTGCTGTTCCTGCTGTTGGAGCCCTTCCTGGTGAAGGGCAGCACGCAAGGTTCGCTCGCGAACTAGATTTCCAGCGCTTTGTGGATGTCGGTCGCGAGGTCGGACGACGCGACCGCGTCGCGCGCGCGCGGATGTGCCGCGTCGATCCGGCGGTCGAGGCGCGCGCGGGCGGGCGAGCCCGCCAGCAGCACCACACGATCGGCGAGATAGAGCGCTTCGTCGACATCGTGCGTGACGAACAGGATCGTCTTGCCGGTCGCCGCACGGATGCGCAGTAACTCGTCTTGCAGGAAGCGCCGCGTGATCGCGTCCAGCGCCGCGAAAGGCTCGTCCATCAGCAGCAAATCGGGATCGACCGCCAGGGCGCGGGCAAGCGCCACGCGCTGGCGTTGACCGCCCGAAAGCTGATGCGGCCATTTCCCGGCTTGGTCGGCGAGACCGACGAGGGCGAGCGCGTCTTCGGCGCGCTGGCGGCGCTCGGGCTTCGACAAGCCCAGGCCTTCGAGGCCGAGTTCGACATTCGCCAAAATGCGCCGCCAGGGCAGCAGCCGCGAATCCTGGAACACCAGCGCGATGGGCCGTGTGCCTTTTTTGTCGGACAGCGCCAGGTCGAAACTGCCGGCACTCGGTTTGGCGAGGCCCGCAAGGATACGCAGCAGCGTCGACTTGCCCACGCCGGAGCGGCCGACGATGGCGACGAACTCGCCGCGCGAAACGCGCAGATCGAACGCCTCGAAAATCGGCGTCGTGCGATCCGCACCGGCGAAGGATAGGCCCAGACGGTCGAGGGTGATGGCGGCGGTCATGGCTTCCACTTCAACAAAGCGTCGCGCCACAGCACGAACAGGTAATCGCACAGCCCGTAAAGCGCCGCGATGGTCAGCATGTAGACGACGACGATCTCGGTCGCGAGCAAGCTGGACGCCTGCATCATGCGCTGGCCCAAGCCCGGCACGCCGAACAATTCGGCGGCGACGACGGCCATCCAGGCTTGACCCAAGCCGGTGCGCAAGCCGCCCAGAATCCCGGGGGCGGCGGCGGGCAGAATGATCTTGGCGAGTTTGGCGCGGATCGAGCGATGGCCGAACGCCTCGGCGACCTCGATCAAATCGCGGTCGACCGCCTGCACCGCCGCGATGGCGGCGTAGAAATTGATCCAGAACACGCCGACCGCGACGATGAACGTGGCGCCGCCGGTGCTGACACCGAACCAGATGATCGCGAAGGGGACCCAGGCGAGGCCGGGGATCGGGCGCAGCACGCGCACGATATAGGACGTCGCGGATTCGAAGCGCGGCGACACGCCCGCCCAAACGCCAAGACCGACGCCGAGGCCCGAACCGAGCGCGAGGCCGAGGAGGTAGTGCGACAGGCTGTTGAAAATCGCTTCGTACCAGGCGCCGCTTTGCAGATCGCGCCAGAACGCGCCTGGCAACGACGAAGGCGGAGGCAGCAGCAGCGGCGAAATCAGGCCGAAGCCCGGTGCCGCTTCCCACAGCAGCAGGAAGATCGCGAGCCCGCCGAGACCGAGCGCGGTTTTGCCCACGCGGGCACGGCCCTTCGCGCTTACGCGCGAAGGGATCGGCGAGATTGAAGGCAAGGCCGCGTCGGTCATTACGATCAGCCGGCCAGACGCGGCGCTTTGCGGAAATAGCTGTCGTCGAACAACCCGTCCAGCGGCGGCACGCGATCGTTGGCGCCGACCTTCACCTGGTATTCCAGCAAGGCTTGCGTCGACTTGACGATCTTGTTCGGATCGGCGGTGAATTTCGAGCCGGGCGAGCGCAGGGCGCGCAGCACCGTGGCGTCGTCGACGATGCCGCGGCCGAGCACGGCCAGGATCGACGGCACGGCGCGCTCGGGCTGGTTGATCAGCAGATCGGTCGCGCGCACGGTGAGGTCGACGAGCTTTTGCACGGCCGCCTCGTTCGATTTCACGAAGGCGCCGGTCACGGCGAACACGCCGCCGGGCTGGTCGGTCAGCATCTGGCCGCCCGAGGCGATCAGCTTGGCACCCTTGTCGCGGTCGAGAATGATGGTGAGGGCGGGTTCGCGCACCGTGGCGCCGTCCACGGCCTTGGCGAGCAGGGCTTGCTGCGTCGCGTCGATGCCCATCGGCACGATTTCGACATGCGCGCGGTCGATCTTCGCGACTTCCCACAGCCAATGCTGCAAGGTGACGTTCGGCACCGAGCCAGCGGGCTGGGTGGCGACGCGCGCGGCCTTCTTGGTCGCCTCGAAGAAGCGCTTGAAGCCCGCGGCGGCATCGCCGTTCGCGGCGTCGATATCTTCGCGCAGGCGACCGCCGGCGATGAAAGCGAGTTCCTCGGTCGCGGTCGCGGCGACGACGCGGATATCGAGCCCCTTGGCGCGCGCGACGGCGAGCGGGGCGACACCCGCCCAATAGGTTTCGAGCGTGCCCGACGCGACCGCCTGGATCATGTTGGGGCCGCTGTCGAACTGAATGAGGCGCAGATCGATGCCCGCGTCGCGCGCCCAGCCATCCTTGTCGATGACGAAAAGCGGCGCGCCGCCGAGCACCGGGATATAGCCCGCGCGTACGACGATGCGGCTTTGCGCGATCGCGGGCGCGGCGAGGGCTGCGGCACCGGCGGCGATTCCGCCCAGCAGGGTGCGGCGGTTGAGATTCGACATGTTTGACCTCCAAAAGGAAAGGCGGGTGTATCCCCGCTTGCTGCATCGCGGAATTGAAGTCTTCTAACGTCGGGGTTGAGGATTATTTGCGACCGCTAAGCCGCAAGGCCGATCCAGCGGACCAGTCCGATGGCGAGCGCCACGAAAATCCCGGATTTGAAGGCAAGACCGAGCAGCTCGCGCGTGGCGACGTCAAACATGGCCCGCCTCCGCTGACGGTTGCAGCCCCAAAAAGGCCTGGATCCGCCGCCACCTCGGAAAACCGAAATCGGCCGCCACGCTCGGGAAACCGGGCTCGGCATACAGACACAGCTCCAGCGCGATCCCCTCGAGGGTCGGCGCGAAGCGGGGGCTGGCGTCGAAAGCCGGAATCGTGGCGGTGTCGGTCATGTTGATTCTCCGGTTACGCGAAAATTGTCGGCGGATGGCGGCGGGGGCGCAATCCAGATTGCTTGCGCCGGCCGTTCGGTTTTTCTAAAGGCGCAGGAAAACTTGAACGGCCGTTTCGTATTTCTCCCGAACGTTTTCGGCGTTCCGCGAATATGTTCGCGGCCATGCGTCGTCGTTTGCCACCCCTGAACGCGTTGCGCGCTTTCGAAGCCGTCGCGCGCCATATGAGCGTCACCAAAGCCGCCGATGACCTGAGCGTCACGCCGGCGGCGGTGAGCCATCATCTGAAATCGCTGGAAGACCAGCTGCAGATCGCGCTGTTCTTGCGCACCAAGAACGGCATTCTGCTGACCGATGCGGGGCAGGCGATTCTGCCCGGCATTCGCGACGGGTTCGAGCGCTTCGCCGCCGCGATCGAGCAGATCGACAATCTGGGCGATTCGGGCGTGCTGACCGTTTCGGTCGCACCCTCGTTTGCCGCGAAATGGCTGTTGCCGCGCCTCGAAACCTTCCAGGCCGCCAATCCCGGCATCGACGTGCGCGTGGGTGCTTCGATGTCCCTCAGCGATTTTCACGGCGACGGCGTCGATATCGCCATCCGCTACGGCTCGGGCGGTTATCCGAACGTCAACAGCGAACGCCTGTTGGAGGAAGCCGTGTTCCCCGTATGCAGCCCGAAGCTGCTGAACGGCGCGGCTCCGCTGTCGGGCGTCGACGATCTGCGCCATCACACGCTGCTGCACGACGACGGGCCGGACGAGGATCCGTCCTGCCCCAACTGGGCGATGTGGCTGAAGGCGGCGGGTGCGAAGGATATCGACGCCACGCGGGGCCCCAAGTTCAATCAGTCGAGCATGGTCATCGAAGCGGCGGTGCTGGGGCGCGGCGTGGCGCTCGCCAAAGCCTCGTTGGCGGCGGCCGATCTGGATGCCGGGCGCCTGGTCAAGCCCTTCGGCGAGGCGATCCCGATCGATTTCGCCTATTGGCTGGTATGCCCGGCGTCGAAGTTAGGGTTGCGAAAAGTCGACTTGTTCCGGAATTGGCTGAAATCCGAAGCGGCCGAATTCGCGGTCGCCGCCTGAATATCGTTGTCGCGGGCACCGTCCGGGGGGTCTAATGGGCCAACTCGTACGGGTGCGGAGCGATGACGATGGTAGTGCGGCGCGGGCGGATCGAAGACGACAGGCTGTTGCTGGGCAAGGGGCGTTACACCGCCGATAATCTTCCCGAAGGGTGCTTGCACGCGGCCTTCCTGCGCAGCCCTTACGCCCATGCGAGACTGACCCGTTTGTCGGCCGATGCCGCCAAGACGATGCCGGGCGTGGCGGCGATCTTCACCGCCGCCGATCTTGGGCCGTTGCGCACCGGCGGTAAGATCGCGCTGAAACGTTCGGGTGGTGCCGACGCCCCGTTCACGCCGCGCCAAGTGCTGATCGACGGTATCGCGCGCCATGTCGGCGAGCCGGTCGCCATCGTGATCGCCCAAACCCAAGCGCAGGCGCAAGACGCGATCGAAGCGATCGAGGCCGAGTACGAGGAGCTTCCCGCGATCGTCGATCCGCGCGATGCGCTGGCGCCGGGGGCGGCGCCGATCTGGGGCGAAGCGCCGGACAATATCGCCTTCATTTGGCGCCACGGCGCCGTGGGGGAAGTCCAGGCGTATTTGAAATCCGCCGCGCATGTCGTGCGGCTGCGCTGCCCGATCACGCGCGTTTCGGCGGCGCCGATGGAAGGCCGTGCCGTGCTGGCGGTGCCTGCGGGCGAGCGGTTGGAAGCCATCGCCGCGACGCAATCGCCCTTCGGCTGGCGCGATAGCGTGGCCGCCGCTTTGGGCGTGGCGAAGGAAATGATCCATCTGCGCGCCGAAGATGTCGGCGGCGGTTTCGGGCTGAAAGCCGAAGCGACGCGCGAGGAAGTGGCGACGTGCTGGGCCGCGCGCAAACTGGGCAAGCCGGTGCGTTGGATCGCCGACCGCGCGGAATCGTTGGTCGCCGACGATCACGGCCGCGACGTGGACGCGGAAACTGCCTTGGCGCTGGATGCCGAGGGCAATTTCCTGGCCTTCCATGTCGATTACATCGTCGATATCGGCGCCTATGTTTCGGGCCGTTCGACCGGGCCGATCAACAATATCGGCGGCATCGCGGGCGTCTATCGCACCAAGGCGATCGCGGCCGAAGTGCGCGGCGTGTTCACGCATTCCGTGCCGACCGTGCCCTATCGCGGGGCCGGGCGGCCCGATGCGACTTATGTTCTGGAACGCACGATCGATCTGGCGGCGGCGAAGCTTGGCATCGATTCGTTCGAACTGCGCCGGCGCAATCTGGTACAGCCCGGCGCGATGCCGTACCGCACGCCATTCCTGTTCGAATACGACAGCGGCGATTTCCCGGCGGTGATGGAAAAAGCGCGCGGCTTCGCCGATCTCGCCGGGTTCGCCGCGCGCAAGGCGGAAAGCGCCAAGCGCGGCAAGCTGCGCGGCATCGGCTTCTGCAATCCGATCGAGGTCGCGGGCGGGCCGTTCACCAAGCCGGGGGCCGACGGCGCCAGGATTGAAATCGACTCGGCCGGTCGCGCGCACATCTTCACCGGCGCTATGTCGGTTGGCCAAGGTCTCGAGACCGTGTGGCAGGACATGCTGATGGACCGCATGGGCATCGCCGCCGACAAGATCGCCTATCGCCAGGGCGATACCGATCTGATGGCGAGCGGCAAGGGCAGCGGCGGCTCGGGCGGGCTCAGCGTCAGCGGCGCATCCGTGGCGTTGGCGATGGACAAAGCGATCGAGGACGCCAAGAAGCGCGCGGCGGAGAAGCTGGAAGCGGCCTTGGCCGATATCGAATTCGGCGACGGCGTGTTCCGCATCGTCGGCACCGATCGCACGGCGAGCTGGTCGGAGATCGCGGGGCCCGAAGGCCTGAAGGCCGACGTGCATTTCCAGCCGCCGGCGGTGACGTTCCCGAACGGTTGCCATGTCTGCGAGGTCGAGGTCGACCCCGAGACGGGCGCGGTCGAGGTCGTGTCCTATTCGGCGGTCGAGGATATCGGCAATGTGATGAACCGCCAGATCGCCGAGGGGCAGATCCATGGCGGTGTGGCGCAAGGCCTGGGCCAAGCGCTGATCGAGGAAGTGGTGCACGATCCGGCGACCGGCCAGGTGCTGACCGGGTCGTTCATGGATTACGCGATGCCGCGCGCGACCGACATGCCGATGATCCGCATCGAAACGCATGCGGTGCCCACGAAGGTCAATTTGCTCGGCGCCAAGGGCGTGGGCGAGGCGGGCACGGTCGGCGCGCTGACGGCGGTGATCAACGCGGCATGTTCGGCACTCGCCCCGTTGGGGGTCAAGCATATCGACATGCCGCTGACGCCCTATCGCGTCTGGGCGGCGATCCAGGCGGCGAAGCGCTGATCACATCATCGCGGGCAGATACATGATGAAGCCCGGGAACGCGATCGCGAAAGCGACGACAAGCAGATCGGCCAGGAAGAACGGCGTCACGCCCTTGAAAATCTGCGCGGTCGTCGCGTATTCCGACGCGACGTTGCGTATGACGAAGACGTTGAGCCCGACAGGCGGCGTGATCATGCCGATTTCCAAGAGCTTGACGACCAGCACGCCGAACCAGACGAAATCGATCCCCTGAACGCGCAGGATGGGCAGCAGCACCGGCAGCGTGATCAGCATCGCGCCGAACGGTTCCATGAACATGCCCAGGATCAGATAAAGCACGACGATCAGCAGCATCAACTGGACGTAGGAAAGATCGGCGCCGGAGACCATGCTGGTCAAGAATCCGGTCAGGCCGGTCATGCCGACGAAGCGCGTGAACATCGCCGCGCCGATGCCGATGATGAACAGCGAGGCCGACGTCGTCAGCGTTTCGATCAGCGAGGTCTTGAAATTATCGTAGGTTAGACGGCGCGTGGCGATTGCGATCCCGATCGCGCCGATGGCGCCGACCGCACCGCCTTCCGTCGCGGTGAACGCGCCGGAGAACAAGCCGCCGAACACGATCGCCATCAGCAGCAAGGCGGGCCAAATCTTCGCCAAGGCTTCGCGCGGGGAGATGCCGTCGGCGTCGAGCGGACGCGGCGGGCAGATATCGGGGCGAAAGCGCGAGATGATCAGCACCACGGCGGAGTAAGCCGCCGCCGTCAGCAAGCCGATGCTAACCCCGCCCATGAAAACCTTGAGTACGGAGGTTTCGGCGAACACGCCATAGACGATCATCAGGATCGACGGGGGAATCAGCGCGCCGATGGTCCCGCCGGCGGCGATGGCGCCGCAGGCGAAGCTGGGCGAATAGCCCGAGCGCACCATTTCCGGGATCGCGATGCGGCCCATCGCGGCGGCCGTGGCGAGGGAAGAGCCGCAGATCGTCGCGAAGCCCGAGCACGCGAAAATCGCCGAGATCGCCAGTGCGCCGGGAATGCGGCGCAGGACCGCCTTGGCCGCCTCGAACAATCCCGTCGTCAAGCCGGCGTGATAAGCGACGAAGCCCATCATCAGGAACATCGGGACGGAGGACAGCGTCCAATTGTCGACGAACGAGTAAGGCGTGTTGGCGATGATGCCCAGCGCCGGTTCGACGCCGATCAGCCATGCCACACCGCTGAACGAGACGACGATCATCGCGATGGCGACCGGCACGCGCAGCACCAGCAGGGCGATCAGCAGCACAACGCCCGCGAAACCCGTTTCGACGCTCATGGCGCTTCGGACTTTCCAGGTTGAACGATGCGGATAGCGACGGCGACCGCCGCCAGCGCGAAGCCGAGCGGCGGCAGGAAGAAGCCCGGCCAGACGGGCAGCCGGTAGGTTTGCGCCATCACGAAGGCGCCCGTGGCGAAAGCGTCCAGCGCGTCAGCCAGCGTGACCCAAGCGAGCGTGCCGTAGACGACGGCGGACAGCGCGGCGACCAGACGTTCCAGCGCATCGCGCGCGACGGCCGACAGGAACGGGTCGATCACTTCGACCTGCACCATGCCGCCGCGCCCTTCGACGAAGGCGAGCGGCACGAAGGCCAGCGCGATCATGTAGTACTTGGTCACGATCTCGTAGGTCGCGGGGATCGGCGTGTTGCTGACGTTGCGCAGGATCACGTCGACGATGACGTGAAGCATCATCGCGACGATCGCGAGCGCGCCGATCAGGACCAGCGTGTCGAGCAGAAGCGCGTGGAGACGGGCGAGGGGGCGCATTGATCCTCCGGCGTGAATCCGGAAGCCGGCGCCGCCGGCCTCCGGAATTCGGACCGCATCACATGCCGTATTTGGAGTAGTCGAGTTTCGACCAGACTTCTTCCTGCAACTTCACGGCCATCTGTTTGGGATCGCTGTTCACCGAATTGGCGATGGCGGTCCATTTTTCGGTCAAGGCCAGGAAACGCTTGATGCGTTCGCCAGCGTCCTGGATCCCGAAATTCTTGGCACTAAGGGCGGCGACGGATTCGGGTTCCGTCTTGGCGAAGGCTTGGAACGCGGCCACGAACGCCGCGTCGGGCTGGATCATCTCGATGCCCTTGGCCTTGGCGGCGGCTTCGGCTTCCTTCTCCATCTCCGTGCCCCAGCGATGGGTGAAGTCGGTGTTGGCGCGGTTGGCCGCGCGCGCCATCGCCGCGCGATCCTGGACCGACAGGCTGTCCCAGGTCGCGTTTGCCGTCGCGAAGTTCGACGTCGATTGATAGAGCCCGATCGGCAGGTAGGTGACGTATTTCACCGTTTCGACCAAACGGAACGAGATCAGATCGGCGATCGACGCCATCGTGCCATCGATCACGCCCTGGTTCATCGCTTCGAACTGGTCGAACACCGACATTTGCACGGGCGTCGCGCCGAAATGCTGCGCGAGCCGGGCCCACGGAGCACCGCCCGACCGCAAGCGCAGACCTTTGAGGTCTTCGGGCTTGCGCACCGGCTTGGTCGTCATGATCTCGTAGACGTCCGAAGCACCCGAGCCGAGAAACACGACGCCGAAGCGGCGCATCTCGCGCTGGCAAGGTTCGCAGTTGACGACGAATTCGGTGACGGCGGCGGCGGTCGCTTGAGGGTTGGTGCCCAGCAGCGACAATTCGCCCGCCAGCACCATGTTCGGCAGATCGGCGGGGAAATAGAGCGGCAGAAGATTGCCGACTTCGGTGATGCGGCTGCGCAGCGCGTCCTTCATCTGCCCGAGATTGACGACTTCGGGGCCGAGGATCTTGGCGGTCAGTCGCCCTTGCGATTCCTCCGGCAAATACTTGGCGAAGTTGGTGTACATGACGCCGTTCGCCGGATGGGCGGGCGGTGCTGCGGGGGCGGTGCGCAACTCGCGCGCGTTGACGGCGGACCCTAGTGTCAGCGACCCCGCTACGGCGAGGACAGCAAGCTTGACGAGCGTTCGCATGATAACCTCCCTGTGCGCCTCATTTGAGGTTTAAGAGCCTCGTTGCGTTTTCCTTCAGGATGAGGGGGCGCACCTCGTCCTTGAACGGCATTTGGGCGAAGTCGGCGAGCCACGTATCGGGCGTTATCGCCGGCCAGTCGGACCCGAAAAGCATCTTCTTCTTGAGCAGCGAGTTGGCGTACTTCACCAGAATTTCGGGGAAGTACTTCGGCCGCCAGCCGCTGAGATCGATATAGACGTTGGGCTTGTGCTGGCAGACGGCGAGCGCCTCCTCCTGCCAGGGAAAGGACGGATGGGCCATCACGATCGGCATGTCGGGGAAATCGGCCGCGACGTCGTCGAGATGGATCGGGTTCGAGTATTTGAGGCGCATGCCCATGCCGCCGCGCATGCCCGAGCCCACACCGGTCTGCCCGGTATGGAACAGCGAGATGGCACCTTCGGCGGCGATCGCCTCGTAGAGCAGATAGGCCATGCGATCGTTCGGGAAGAAACCCTGCATGGTCGGATGGAACTTGAACCCGCGCACGCCGAAATCGCGCACCAGGCGGCGCGCTTCGCGCGCACCGATGCGCCCCTTGGCGGGATCGATCGACGCGAACGGGATCAGGATGTCGGCGTTTTCGGCGCAGATGCGCGCGACTTCCTCGTTGGCGTAACGCTTGAACCCCGTCTCGCGCTCGGCGTCGACGGGGAAGATCACCGCCGCGATCTTGCGTTCGCGATAATACGCGGCCGTGCGCTCGACGCTCGGCAGCATGCCGTCGGTGCCGGCGGGATTGCAGAAATACCGGGCCATGCCGGCTTGGAATTCGTTGTAGCCGTCGTCGCGCGCGCAATCGCACGGCTCTTCCGCGTGGGTGTGGAAGTCGATCGCGACGATGTTCGCGAGATCGATCATGGGGGCGCCCCGATACCCGCGAATTTGCGCAGCAGCGCCACGAAATCCGTGTATTCGCGGTCGTTCAATGTGCCGCGCTCGGCGCGATGAATCGCGCGCATTTCCGTCCGGCTGCGCTCGTATGCCGACTTGCCCGCTTTGGTCAGCGACAGGCGGACGGAGCGCCGGTCGTTGGGCGGTACGTAACGCTCGATCAAGCCGTCGTCGACCATCGCGCGCACCAGCTTGGTCATGTGCGCGGGCTTGATCATCAAGCGCCGCGCGATGGCGCCCTGGCGCAAACCGGGGTTGAGGGCGATCACCCACAGCACCGTCAGCGCACCGGGTTTCAAGCCGAGTTCGGACACGCGGAAGAAATGCGCGAAGGCGCGCAGCTGCGCCATGCGCAGCAGGAAGCCGAGCGTCGTCTCGATTTCGCCCAGATCGACGCGTTCGGCCTCGATCTCCTCGCGCGTGAACTGATTCATTCGCCCCCACCTGGAGCGGCGACCTTCGCCGCGCGCTTTTCGAGGAAGGCTTTGAGCCGCGCTTCGGCCTCAGGGCTCGTCGCGGTGAGGGCAGCGACGAAGCTTTCCGCGAACAGCCCATCGTCGTTGGACATGTCCTGGATGCGCGGCAGCGCGTTGACGATCGCGTAATTCGAAATTTCGGCGTTGCCGGCGGCGCGCGCGGCGAGCTCCAGCGCCTTGTCGAGCGCCTTGCCGGCCGGCACGACATATTGCACGGCGTTCCAGCGTTCGGCCGTCGCCGCGTCGATCGTGCGGCCGGTCAGCATCATGTCGGTGACGCGCGCGACGCCGAGCAAGCGCGTGGTTCGCACCGAGCCGCCGCCGCCGAGGAAAATGCCGCGCTGGCCTTCAGGCAGCGCGAAGAACGCGGTTTCATCCGCCACGCGGACATGCGTGGCGGAGGCGAGTTCCAGCCCGCCGCCGACCACGGCGCCGTGCAACGCCGAGAACCACGGCAAGCGCCCGCGATGGATGCGATCGAACGCGCGATGCCAGCGCCGCGAACCGTGCAGCCCGTCGAACGCCGATTTACCGAGATGTTCCGCGAGGTCGAGACCGGCGCAGAAATGCGGACCCGCGCCATGCACGATTCCGGCCTTCGCGTGACGTTCGGCCCAATCGACCGCCGCTTCGAGTTCGCCGATGACCGCGTCGCAAATCGCATTGCGCTTGTCCGGGCGGTTGAGCCCGATCAACGCGATGTCGCCGCGCAATTCGGTGACGAGAAACGGCATGAAGCGTTGGTCCTCCCGGAATTCGACGGCTTATTCGTGGAGATACTATCTTCGGAGATTGTTTCCATGTAAAGTATTTTCAGGGAGAGACGCCGAATGGCCGGAATAGGCTTTCGCGAAGTCGAATTATGGCGGGCGGATATCGCCTGGGAACGCCGGGCGGACGGTTCGATTCTCGTCCGGCAAACCGGCGCGCTGCCCGATTATCCGGATCGCATGTCCGATCGCATCGTCCATTGGGCGGCGGCCGCACCGGATCGAACATGGATGGCCGAGCGCGGGCCCGACGGCGATTGGCGCCGCGTGTCCTATGCCGAATTGCTGACGTCGATCCGCTCGATCGGGCAACGCTTGCTCGAACTGGGGCTTGGGCCCGAACGGCCGCTGGCGATCCTTTCGGGCAATTCCATCGCGCATGGGCTGATGGCGCTGGGCGCGCAATACGCGGGCATTCCGTCCGCCGCGGTATCGACCGGCTATTCGCTCGCGGGCGACGGCTTCGGGCGATTGAAGGAAGTCGCCGCACAGACGATGCCGGGCGCGGTGTTCGCCGACGATACCGATCGCTACGCGGCCGCGTTGCGCGCGGTGTTTCCCGATCTGCCGCATCTGGGTTTGCGCGGACAAGGAAGGCGCTTGGAATGGCGCGACTTGATCGCGGCGACCGATACGGCGCAAGCCGACGCCGCCTATCGCGCGACCGGGCCCGACACCGTGGCGAAGTTCATGTTCACCTCGGGCACGACGGGAACGCCGAAAGCCGTGATCCAAACCCAGCGCATGCTGTGTTCGAACATGGCGATGGTGCTCGATTGCTACGCCTATCTGAAGGACGAGAAGCCGGTCTTCGTCGATTGGGCGCCGTGGAGCCATGTTGCCGCCGGCAACAAGGTCTTCAACATGGCGATCTATAACGGCGGCACGTACTACATCGACGAAGGCAAGCCGACGCGCGCTGATATCGGCAAGTCGATCCGCAATCTCGCCGAGATCTCGCCCAACTGGTATTTCAACGTGCCCGCCGGTTACGAGATGCTGGTCGAAGCGATGCGCGCCGACCCGGCGATGGGCCGCAATTTCTTCCGCGACCTGAAACTGCTGATGTATGCGGGGGCGGCGATGGGCGAGCATCTGTGGAACGAGATCGACCGTCAGGCCGAAGCGGCGACGGGCACGCGCATCCTGCAGACGACGGGGCTCGGTTCGACCGAGACCGCGCCCTTCGCGCTGTTTTGTACCGATCCGCAGGATCGGCCCGGCAATGTCGGCATTCCCGCGAAAGGCATCACGTTGAAGCTGGTGCCGCAGGACGGCCAATGGGAAGCGCGCCTCAAAGGCCCGAACGTGACGCCCGGCTATTGGCGCGATGCGGCGCAAACCGCCGCCGCGTTCGACGAAGAAGGCTTCTATAAACTCGGCGACGCGTTGCGCTTCGCCGATCCCGCGGACCCGGCGAAGGGCTTTTTCTTCGACGGGCGCACCGCCGAAAACTTCAAGATGTCGACCGGCACCTGGGTTGCGGTCGGCAATCTTCGCAAGCGGATCGTCGATGCGCTGAACGGTTTGGCGAGCGACGCCGTGATCGCGGGCGAAGGCCGCGAGGCACTGGGCGTATTGCTGGTGCCGTTCCGTCCGGCGATCGAGCGCGTCGTGCCGGGTGGCACGGAGTTGGCGGATTCGGAACTTTTCGCGCATCCGGCCGCGCGCGCGGCGGTCGCCAAGTCGCTCGAGGCGTATAACGTGAAGGCGGGCGGGGCGTCGGAGCGCGTCGCGCGCGCGCGGTTCTTCGCCTCGCCGCCCGATCGCGCCAAGGGCGAACTGACCGAGAAAGGCTCGGTCAATCAGCGCGTCACCTTGCGCTTGCGCGACGCGGAAGTCGCCGCGATGTTCGCGGACGATGCGGCAACGATCGTCATCGGAAGGTAGCGTCATGGACATCCAAAACCGTTCCGCCTTGGTGACGGGGGCGGGCTCCGGCCTCGGCGCCGCCGTTGCGCGGGCCCTGGCCGCGCGCGGCGCGAAGGTCGCGGTGATCGATCGCGACGGCGACAAGGCGCGCGCGACCGCCGGTGAAATCGGCGGCTTGGCGCTGACGGCCGATGTGCGCCGCGAAGCGGAGATCGTCGCCGCGCTCGACGCGATCGATGAAGCGCATGGCACGGCAAGCATCGTCGTGAATTGTGCCGGCATCGGCACGGCGGGGCGAATCGTCGGCCGCGAAGGCCCGCTGCCGCTCGACGCGTTCGCGCGCGTGATCGACGTAAATTTGATCGGCACGTTCAACGTGATGCGTCTGGCCGCCGCACGGATGAGCGTGTTGGCGCCCGACGCCGACGGCGCGCGCGGCGCCATCGTCAACACCGCGTCGGTCGCCGCCTATGACGGGCAGATCGGGCAGGCGGCCTATGCCGCGTCGAAAGGCGGCATCGTGGCGATGACCTTGCCCGCCGCGCGTGAATTCGCGCGCTTCGGTATCCGCGTCAACACGATCGCGCCCGGCGTGTTCTTGACGCCGCTGCTGGGCGAGTTGCCGGAAGAGTCGCGCCGTTCGCTGGCGGCGGATATTCCGTTCCCGGCGCGGCTGGGCGGCCCGGACGAGTTCGCGGACGCGGTGCTGTTTTGCGTCGCCAACGGCTATATTAACGGCGAGACGATCCGTCTCGACGGCGCGCTGCGCATGAAAGCGAAATAACGCTCAGCGCTTGGGGGCGAATTTCCGGGCGAGCGGGTCGAGAACGAGCTTCTCGCCCGCGACGAATAGCAGCACGATCGCCAAGCACGCGGCGATGACCGTCGCCATGTCGGCCGAGCCTTGCGCTTGGAGCATCAGATAGCCGAGGCCCGACGTGCCGCCGAGCAACTCGGACACCAGCGCGATCTTCCACGCGATGCCGTAGGCGATGCGCAGCGACCCCAGGATATAGGGCAGCAGCAGCGGCGCCGCGACCATCGCCAGCGCGCGCGTGCGGTTGCGGGTGAAGCTTTGCGCCATCTCCATCGTTTCGGCGTCGATCTGGCGCAAACCTTCCGCGATGTTGATCAGGCAAAAGGGCGTGAGGATCGCGACCTGGACGAAGACGACCGGGAAATCGCCCGGCTGAAACCAGATCGCCGCCAGGATCGCCCAGCCGATCGACGGGAAGGAATTGAGGAAGGGCAGCGTCATGCCCCTTATCACCCAATCGAGGGCGGGTACGCCGCGATTGAGCAGCGCCAAGCCGCCGCCCAGCACGAGGGCGAGCACGACCGCGAGCAACACGCGCCACACCGACGAGAATGTGTGCGAAAGGAAACTCGGCGTGACGAACATCGCGACCAGGCGCTCGCCGACCGCGATCGGGCCGGGCAGCACGAAATCGGGCAGGCCGCGGGCCCCCCACGCCCAGGCGAGGATCGTCAGCAGCACCGCGATATCGGCGGCGATCTGCGGTCGGCTGCGCGCGAACATATTCATCGCCGCTTTCCTTGCCGGCCGAAATGGCGCGACGTGGCGAATTCGAGCGGCGCGAAGAGGAAACGATCGGCGAGATAGACCGCGACCACGATCGTGAACACGACCGCGAAGATGATCTCCGTGTCGTATTCCTGGCGCGCGAGATTGATCAGATAGCCGAGCCCTTCGCCGCCGCCGAACAACTCCGCCGTCAGCGTCACCTTCCAGGCGACGCCGAACATGATGCGCAATGTGGCGATGGCGAAGGGGAACAATGCCGGCACCACGATGAACAGAAACTGGCGGATGCCGTTGCGCCCGAAGCTGCGTGCCATCTCGTCGATCTCGCCGTCCAGCGCGTTCAAGCCTTCGCGCAAATTGATCAGCGCGAAAGGCAGCAGCACCACGGTGATCGCGAACACGACCGATGTCGTAGAGACACCGAACCAAATCGCGGCGAGCAGCGTCCAGCCGATGCCGGGAAAGGCGTTGAGGAACGGGCTGAAGCGCCCGTGGATCGTGGGGCCCGCGAAACGCGCGTAGTGGCACAGCAAGGCGAGCGCCGAGCCGAGCACGAAGGCGATGGCGATCGAAACGCCGACATTGAACAATGTCGCCTTCAGATGCCCGATTTCGCGCGCGGAGGTGAAGAAGCGCGTCGCCGCGCGCAGCACCGCGTCGGGCGGCGGCATCATATAAGGCGGCAGGCGTGCCGACGCGGCGTACCAGCCCCCGGCCACAAGGGCGAGGAACAGCGCCGCGAAGGCCGCCTTAACTTGCGTTGAGTCCGCGCGCAAAATCTTAGCCGCGCAACGTCTGGTCCCAGGTCACGGATTCGACCGCGGGCGCGCCTTGGATCATGCCGAAGCGCAGGCCGATTTCCCACGCGCGGGTCACGGCCTGTGCTTGGGCGGGCCCGAAGATCGCGGGCACGTCGGTCGTGCGATCGAACCACCAATCGAAGAACGCGGGATCGATATTCGCTTGCGTGCCGACGGCGGTGAACACTTCCTTGCGATTGGCCATCGCGTAGTCGATCGACGCTTTGAGCATGCGGTTGAATTCGCGGAATTCCGCCGTGCGCGCGGCCAAGCGGTCGGCGTAACCGACATTGACGGCCGAGACGAGGCGGCCATGGATCTCGTTCAGGATCGTGCCGGTCTCGCAGATATTGACGTATTCGCCCGAGCTGCGCGCGCGGAACGCCTGCGAATGGATCAGCGTGGCGGCGTCGACGCGGTTGGTCGACAGCGACGCGGGCAGGTTGGGGGCGGCGATTTCGACCTGGCGGACATCGCCGCCTTCCAGCGCCATGTTGAGGCCGAATTTCTTGTTCAGCGCTTCGCGCACGAACATATAGCCGGTTGCGCGCAGGCCGTAGGAACCGAGCGTCTTGCCCTTCAACGCCGCGGGGTCCTTCAGCGCGGAATCCTTGTTGACCCAAACGCCGCCGCCTTCGCCGTTGGCAGAAGCGTGCAACGCCGCCGACAGGATGCGCAGATCCAGACCGCGCGACAGCGCCGCCGGCACGCCGATCACGGCGGTCATCACGACGTCGTATTGGCGCGTCGCGGTGACCTGCAGCAGCGTGGGGATGTTCATGCCCGTCGCTTCGACGTCGATCAGGTCGGAGCGCACCTTGCCGTTGCGGATCGCCCAGACGACGGCGTCGTAGGCGGGATCGAGCAGATAGGCATAGGTGACTTTGGGCTTCGCTTGGCCGCGCACGACCGAGGGGGCGGCGAGCAGGGCGGCGGCACCGGCGAGAATTGCGCGGCGGCCGGGCAGGACGAGGGTCATTTCATTCCTCCGTGGTGGGGGCGTCGGGTTCGAGGGAGCGGAAAAGTTCGTTGAGGCGGTCGTGCATGGCGACCAATTCGGGATCATCCTTCAGCGCGCGCGGCCGCGCGGCTTTGACGTCGAAAATCTCGAGCACGCGGGTCGGCTTCTTCGACAGCAGCACGATGCGGTCGGCGAGCGTCAGCGCTTCGTCGATATCGTGCGTGACGAACAGGATCGTTTTGCCGGTTTCCTGCCAGATGCGCACGATTTCCGCGCGCAAACGCCGGCGCGTGTTGGGATCGAGCGCGGAGAACGGCTCGTCCATCATGATGATCGCGGGATCGACCGCGAGGGCGCGGGCGATCGCCACGCGCTGGCGCTCGCCGCCCGACAGCATCAGCGGATATTTGTTGGCGCTGTCCGCGAGACCGACAAGGGCGAGAAGATCGCGCGCTTTGGCGGCGCGCTTGCGCCCCTCCGCGCGGCCGAAACGAAGTTCAGCCCCCAGCAACACGTTCGACAGCGCGTTGCGCCACGCGACCAAGCGCGGCGATTGGAACACGAAGGCGATATCCTGCCACGCGTCTTTGGGCGCCTTGCCCAGCACTTCGACGCGGCCCGCATCGGGCGGCACCAAATCGCCGGCGATGCGCAGCGCCGTCGACTTGCCGCAGCCCGAGGGGCCGAGCAGGCACACGAACTCGCCCTTGCGGACGGTGAAGTCGAGGCGGTCGTAGATTTGCTCCGCGCCCAGCTTCAGGCGCGCACCGTCGAAAACGATCGCGTCGGCGGCGCTCACGGCCAGTAGCGCCAGATCTTGCGGCCGGCCGGGTCCGCCGCGAGGCGCGACGGCGTATCGAACAGCATCGTCTTGCGGTCGGTCTGTTCGTAGCGCTGCCAATGCGGCAGATGCGCGCCGTTGGGATTGCCGGTGCGCACGAAGGCGGCCCAGGTGTCGCGCATTTGCGCCGCCAGCGCGCTCATGCCCGCCTTGTCGCCGCCTTCCAGCATCGGTGCTTGATAGGTGGGAAGGCTGTCGAACATGAACGGCAATTCGATGCAGTGGCATGCCCCGAACGGATTGCCCGGTGCCGCCCAATCGAAGCGGAACACGTAAGCGGGTTTGCCGATCGTCGCCAGCGCGTCGCAGAAGCCGAGCGATTTGGCGGCGAGTGCGGCGTCGCCCACCATCGCGGAGATGAGCGAGACAGGCGTGTTCGATCCGGTGCGGATCGCGTATTCGGCCATCGCGGCACGCGCGTCGGCGCCGAAGAAATCGCGGAAGCGGCCTTCGACCTGCGCATCCGTCGCGTCGATCACGGGCTGCGCCTTGGCGAAGAAGGCCGCGGACTCGTCCTTCGTGTAGCCGATCATGATGTCGCGATCGGCGGCACCGGGCAGCGCCGACTGGAACAGATCGGCGCCGAACAATTCGCCGTCGGCGACCGGCCAGAAGGGCGGCGTCACGTCGGCGAATTTGGCGTAGTGCATCATCGTCTTGAGCTGGGCGGCGAGGATGTCGGGCACTTTCGCGTCGGCCCATTGCGCGGCCGATTTGATGCCCAGGAACTCCTCCATCTTCGCGGCGGGCTCGAGGCAGGATTCGACCGTGCGCAGCGGACGGCCGAACGGGGCGCTTTGAATGATCGCGCGCTTGAACAGCTTGCGCGCGGCGGGCAGGGCCAACAGCGCCAACACCGACAAGCCGCCGGCCGATTGGCCTGCGACGGTGATCGTCTCCGGATCGCCGCCGAACGCATCGATATTGGCGTGGACGAATTCAAGCGCCGCGATCTGGTCGCGCAAGCTGAGATTGGGTTCGGCCACGCCGGGCTTGTGCATGAAACCGAGCACGCCCAGGCGATAATTCACGCCGACGACGACCACATCGCCGAACTCGGCAAGGCGCGCGCCCGAATACCAATCGAGCGAGCCGGCACCGGAGACGAACGCGCCGCCGTGATACCAGACTAGCACCGGGCGGCGCTTGCCGTCGGGCTTGGGCGTCCAGATCGTCAGGGTCAGGCAGTCTTCGTCTTGGGCGCGCGTGAAATCGCCCATCGCGGCGGCGAGGCGCGAGCGGTTCTGCGGCGGAATGGGCCCGTGCTGCGTGGCGTCGCGTTCGCCCGACCAGGGCTTGGGCGCTTCGGGGCGGCGGAAACGGAGTTTGCCGATCGGCGGGGCGGCGTAGGGGATGTTGCGGAAGGCGACGACGCCGCCCTCGGTTGTGCCTTTCAGAACGCCAAGCTTGGTCTTCGCCACCAATGAATCGCTCACGTCGTGCCCTCCTGCCAGCGCGAATTTAAGCACAATTCGCCGGCACCTGTTCAATACACTTGTACGGTGTCGCGCGAAAAACAGCGCGCATCGCCGCTTGCGAAAACTCTCCGCCCGCGCGGACTGAAAAACCAGCCTGAATTTTCTGATCGATTGATCCGCCGCGCCGATAAATGCGTCAGCGCGGTTTTTTCGCGTCGGCGGCGAGCAAGCGTTCGCGCAAGCCCGTGATCTCGGCCGAGAGCGCGCGCAATGCGTCGAGCTTCATGCCGGACGCTTCGAGAATGCCTTCCGGCACGCAGCGCGCTTGTTCGCGCAACGCCTTACCTTTGGCGGTCAGGCGGACGCGCACCTGGCGCTCGTCGGCGGGATCGCGATTGCGCTCGACATGGCCTAGCGCTTCCAGCCGCTTCAACAGCGGGGTGAGGGTGTTCGACTCAAGGAACAGCTTCTCGCCCAGTTCGCCGACGGTCTGGTCGTCCTGCGCCCAGAGCGAGACGAGGGCGAGATATTGCGGATAGGTCAGGCCGAGTTCGTCCAAAAACGGCTTATAGACCCGGCTGAACGCCAGATTCGCCGAATAGACGGCGAAACAGATGAATGGATTCAAACCGTTGGCGAAGGGTTCGGGACGGGCGGCGGGCATGGTCATCGCTCCAGAAAGGGTTCCCTATAAATAAATCGCGCACGATCTAATCGCAAGTGCTTGACTCTCGATCCCGGTGGGAGCATATAGATCGCACGCGATTAAATCGCTTAAGATTTAAAGAAACGATGACTCCTATGTCCGCCGCCGCACTGCTCGAAGCTCCCGCAGCCGAGACCATTCCCGTTCTCGAACCCACGACGCGCCGTTTCCTGGACGGGCTCGCCGGTGCCGCACCGATCTATACATTGACGCCCGACGGCGCACGCGAGGTATTGCGCAGCGTTCAGGCCGGCGCCGCGGCGCGGCGGAACGTCGCCATCGCCGACCATGTTCTGCCGGTGGGACCAACGGGCAGCACGCGGATCCGTATTCTGCGCCCGGCCGATGCGACCGGCGCGCTGCCGGTGTTGATGTATTTCCATGGGGCGGGGTGGGTGATGGGCGACCCCCAGACGCATGATCGGCTGGTCCGCGAGCTCGCGGTCGAGGCCAATGTCGCCGTCGTGTTCGTCGACTACGAACGCTCGCCCGAGCATCGCTTCCCGATCGCGATCGAACAGGATTACGCCGCAACCAAGTATATCGCCGAGCATGGCGCGGAATTCGGCCTCGACGCGTCGCGTCTGGCGATCGGCGGCGATAGCGTGGGTGGCAACATGGCCGCGGTCGTGGCCCAACTCGCCAAGCTGCGCAACGGCCCCAATATCGCCGCACAATTGCTGTTCTATCCGGTCACGGATGCGCGCATGGACAACGGTTCCTACCGTGAATTCGCGGAAGGTCCGTGGCTGACCAAGACCGCAATGGCGTGGTTCTGGAACGCCTATTTGCCCGACGTCGAAGCGCGCCGCCATCCGGCCGTTTCGCCGCTGAACGCCAGCGTCGCCGATCTCGTGGGCCTGCCCCAGGCTCTGGTGATCACCAGCGAGAACGACGTGCTGCGCGACGAAGGCGAAGCCTATGCGCGCAAGCTTTCGGCGGCGGGGGTGCCGGTCGTGGCCACGCGCTACGAAGGCACGATCCACGACTTCGTCCTGCTGAACGCGCTTGCCCAAACACCGGCGACGCGGGCGGCCATCGCCCAGGCGGCATCGTTTGTTCGTAACGCACTCGCGGCCTGACTTCCATTGCATCTCAATCAACCAACCAACCTGAAAGGAAGATTCCTATGACCGTTTCCAAAGTCGTTTACAGCACCGCCGCCCGCGCCACCGGCGGCCGTGACGGCAAATCCGGCACGCTCGACGGTTCGTTCAGCGTCAACCTTGCCGTGCCGAAGGAGATGGGCGGCAACGGGCAGGGCGTGAATCCCGAACAACTGTTCGCGACCGGCTATTCGGCGTGTTTCTTGGGCGCGATGAAGTTCGTCGCCTCGCAAGGCGGCACGGCGAAGGTGCCGAACGACGCGACCGTCACCGCGACGGTCGGCATCGGCCCGCGCGTCGAAGGCGGATTTGGTCTGGAAATCTCGCTGGCGATCGATCTGCCGGGCGTGCCGAAGGCCGAGGCCGAAGCGCTGGTCGAGAAGGCGCATCAGGTGTGCCCGTACTCGAATGCCACGCGTAACAATATCGACGTGAAGCTCAGCGTCGTCTGACGACAAGCGGGCGGCGCAAGACGGAAAATCTTGCGCCGCCAATCGCTTGGGCGATAGCGCCCGTCGATCAAGTACGTGCGAGCCCCTATGGGTCCGCCCGTATGGATCGAAACCACGGATCGTGCGGACTTTAGGTCCGTGATGACTCGATCCTTATTCGCAAACCGAAACGACGCCTTCTTTCTGGACTTCGACGGGACCCTCGTCGACCCAGCCCCCACACCCGATAGCGTGATCGTCGATCCGCGCGTGCCGAAGACTTTGCGTCTTCTGTACGAGGCGACCGGCGGGGCGGTGATGATCGTCACCGGCCGCCCGTTGTCGGAGATCGACAAACTGCTGGCGCTGGATTTGCCCGCCGCCGGCCGCCACGGCGCGGAGATCCGCCTGCCGGGCGAGAGCCATGCCGATATCCGCATCGAGGAATCGGCCTTCGCGGGTATCGCCGCCGCCTGCGGCGCCGTGGGCGCCAATTATCCGGGTATTCGCTTCGAATTCAAAAACCCAGTGATCGCGATCCATTATCCGGCGGACGATCCGCTCTTCGCCAAACTGCGCGACGGTGTGGCGAAGCTGGTCGAGGCGTCGCCCGAGAAACTCGAATTCGTGATCGCGCGCAACGCGATCGAATTGCGCCCGCCGGGCGTGCACAAGGGCCGGGCGGTGCGCGCGGCGGCCGCCACGCAACCTTTCATCGGCCGCCGGCCGGTATTCATCGGCGACGACACGCCCGACGAGGACGGCTTCAGTGCGGCCCACGATCTGGGCGGCATCGGCGTTTGCGTCGGCATCCAGCGCCCGGGTGCGGCGCATCTGCTGAAATCGCCCGACGACGTTCTCGCGGCGCTGGCGGCGATCGCGGAGGCGCAATGAAAGCGAAGCATTCCAAGCAAACCCTCGATCTCGGCATGATCGGAAACGGCCAAGTCGCCGCGTTGATCGATCCCGAAGGCGCGTTGGTCTGGCTGTGCCATCCGCGCCTGGATTCCGATCCGATCTTCGGCGCGCTGCTCGATGGTGGTGCGCCCGACGGCGCATGGACGATCGAAGCCGCGGGCACGCGTTCGATCGAACGGCGCTATATGCGCAACACGCCGATCTTGGAGACGCGCATTGCGTGCGCCGATCAATCGGCGTTGCGCATCGTCGATTTCGCGCCGCGCTTCAAACGCCACGGGCGGATTTTCCGCCCGCCGATGATCGTGCGTCGGATCGAACCGACATCCGGCACGCCGCGCATTCGCATGCGCATCCGGCCGCGCGATCTTCGCAGCGGCCAGCCGCCTTCGTCGAGCCAGGGCAGCCATCATCTGCGCTACGCCTTTCCCGGCGGCGGGTTCCGCATCACCAGCGACGCGCCCTTGTCCTATGTGCAGGACGAGATCGAGTTCACGCTGCTCACACCGCTCACCTTCGTACTCGGCCCCGACGAAGCGCTCGCCGACGATCCCGCCCATCTGGGCGTCGACTGGATCGCGGAAACCGAGGCCTATTGGCTCGAATGGGTGCGCTATCTGTCGCTGCCCTACGAATGGCAGGAACAAGTCGTGCGCGCGGCGATCACGCTGAAGCTGTGCCAGTACGAGGATACGGGTGCCGTCGTCGCGGCGATCACGACGTCGGTTCCCGAGGCGCCGGGCAGTTCGCGCAATTGGGATTATCGCTTCTGCTGGCTGCGCGACGCGTTCCACGTCGTCTACGCGCTGAACCTGCTGGGGGCGACGCGCACGATGGAGGAATTCATCCGCTTCGCGACCGATGTGGCGGGCGAGTCCGAAGCCGGCACGCTGCGCCCGCTTTATCCCATCGTCGCGCGCATTCCCCCGCCCGAAGAAGAACTCGCGCGCGCCCAAGGCTATCGCGGGCATAAGCCCGTGCGCCTGGGCAACGCCGCGGCGTTCCAGGTGCAGAACGACGTTTACGGCAGCGTCATTCTGGCGGCCGCGCAGATGTTCTTCGACGAGCGTTTGCCGCGCATGGGCGATTGGTCGCTCTATCAAAAACTGGTGAAGCTTGGCCAGCGCGCGCGCGAAGTGGCACTCACACCCGATGCCGGCATTTGGGAATATCGCGGCCGCGCGTCGATCCACACGCATTCGGCGGTGATGTGCTGGGCGGGGCTCGACCGGCTCGCGCGCATCGCCAAGCGCCTGGGCGACCAAACCGCCGCGCAATGGCGCGCGGACGCCGACAAGCTGCACGCCGAAATCGTCGCGCGCGCGTGGGATGAAAAGCGCCAAGCCTTCGTCGGAACGCTCGACGGCGGCGAAATGGATGGCGCCGTGCTCGTCATGCCGATGGTCGGCTTCCTGCGCGGCGACGATCCGCGTTTGCGCACCACGCTCGACGCGATCGAACGCGAGCTCGATCTGGGCGGCTTCATCGCGCGCTACGCGCATGAAGACGATTTCGGCAAGCCGGAGAGCAGCTTCGTCGTGTGCTCGTTCTGGTACGCCGAAGCGTTGGCCGCGGCGGGCGAGGTCGAACGCGCGCGCGCCGTGTTCGAACGCGTGATGGGGCAGGCGAGTTCGCTGGGCTTGTTTTCGGAGGACATCCTCGCCGCGACGGGCGAGCACTGGGGAAATTTCCCCCAAACCTACTGCATGGCGGGCCTGGTCGGCGCCGCGATGCGGCTTAGCCGAGGTTGGCGGGAGGGCGTATGGGACGGCTCGTTGTAGTTTCGAACAGGATCCCAGGACATGGAACCCGCGGCGGCAATGGCGGCGGTCTCGCGGTCGGGCTGAATGCGGCTTTGGCCAAGCGGCCGTCGCTGTGGCTGGGCTGGAGCGGGGAGGTCGCGGAAACACCGCCGCCGCCCGAGCGCCGGCATTCGCGGCGCACCGAAATCGTCGGCGTGGCGCTCACGCCGGCATTGCATGCGGGCTTCTATGCCGGTTTCGCCAACAGCATTTTGTGGCCGCTGTTCCACTACCGGCTCGGCTTGGTCGAGTATCGCCGTGCCGATTACGCGGCCTATATCGAGGCGAACGAATGGATCGCCTCGGCCTTGATGACCGAGTTGCGCCCCGACGACACGATCTGGGTGCACGATTATCACCTGATCCCGCTCGCCAAGATTTTGCGCGCGCGCGGTGTGGCCAATCCGATCGGCTATTTTCTGCATATCCCGTTCCCGGCGACGGAGGTGTTCCGCTGCCTGCCGGTCTATCGCGACTTGGTCGAAGCCTTGGCGCATTACGACCTGGTCGGATTCCAGACGGAATCCGACCGCGTGCAATTCGTCGATGTGCTGGGGGCACCCGACAAGCGCGCCGGCGATGCGATCGAGATGTTCGGGCGCGTGTTTCAGACCGGCGTATTCCCCATCGGCATCGACACCCAATCCTTCGCCGCTTTCGCCGCCAAGCCGTCGCCCGACGGACAGCGTTTGGCGGACAATATCGGCGATCGCAAACTGGCGATCGGCGTCGATCGCCTCGATTACTCGAAGGGCTTGCCCAACCGCATCGCCGCCTATGGCGCGTTCCTGGAACGCAATCCCGATTGGCGCGGCAAGGTGCAGTATCTCCAGATCGCGCCGATCTCGCGCGGCGAGGTGTCAAATTATCGCGCCCTGCGCCGCGAGCTCGACGGGGCGGCGGGCCGCATCAATGGCAAATACGCCGATTTCGATTGGACACCGCTGCGCTACGTCAATCGCGGCTTCCCGCGCGGCACGCTGGCCGCGTTCTATCGCCGCGCGCGCGTCGGGCTGGTAACGCCGCTGCGCGACGGGATGAACCTCGTGGCGAAGGAATTCGTCGCCGCCCAGCCGCAAGACGATCCGGGCGTGCTGATCTTGTCCGAATTCGCGGGGGCGGCGGTGGAATTGTCGGGTGCCTTGACGATCAATCCATACGACGTGGACGGCATCGCCGACGCGTTGCAGCGCGCCTTGGAAATGCCCCTGGACGAGCGGGTTTCGCGGTGGCGCGCCGATTTCGACGTGATTTCCACGAATACGGCGGCGTTCTGGTCGGAATCGTTCCTGTCCGCCTTGGCCGCCGCCCGGGCCGCCTGACCCCGTCAGCCCGGACCATCGAAAATCCGTAAAAATTTCGGAAATTCTTGTCGGAGCCTCGGACCCGCGTTGTAATCTTACCCCACAAAGGGCGAGAGGATTCGCGCCCGAGGGGAAGCTCATATGGGCGGGGACGCGGCGAACGCGACCATCGAATTGCCGTCGACGGGCGATGCGATCACCGTCGCGGCGCTGAAGACCGAACTGCTGGAACGGCTGGCGGCGGGCGAAGGCGTGCGTTTGGACGCCCGCCATGTCGCCGAACCGTCGACCGCGTTGATCCAGACGATCGAAGCGGGGGCCGCCGCCTTCGCCGAGAAGACACTGCCTTTCGGTTTGCTCGAACCTTCCGACGCGCTGTGCGGCGCCTATGAGACGCTGGGTCTGTTCACGGCGCTGATGTCGCGCATCGTGATGGAAATGTGAGATGAGCGCCGAGGACCAGGAACTTCGGCAGATATTCCTCCTCGAATGCGAGGAGCTGGTCACGCTGGCTGAATCCAGCGTCGAGACCTTGCGTGCCGCCCCGACCGAAGACGCGATCCACGCGCTATTCCGCGCAGTCCATTCGATCAAGGGTGGAGCGGGGGCATTCGGGCTCGACCACATGGCGTCGTTCGCGCATGTGTTCGAGACCTATATGGATTTGCTGCGCAAGGGCAAGGCGACGCTGGACGACGCGGCGGTGGATCTGCTGTTCGACGGCGTCGATGTGTTGCGCCAATTGTCGGACGAGGCGCGCGACGGCGAAAAGGCCTCGACCCAGCGTTACGAGGCGGCACTCGAAGCGTTACGCGCGGCGGCGGGGCTGGAGGAAGATGCGGCTGCCGCCAAGCCGCCGCCCGCCGATTTCGATCCGATGGCGGAATTCGAAGCGCAGATGGCGGCCGTTCCCGCCGCCGACGAAGCGCCGCGCCGCAAATACAAAATCCGTTTCGTCCCCGGTCCCAGAATGCTGGAAGCGGGGATCGATCCCTTGCGCATTTTGGGCGTGCTTAAAACGTTGGGCGATCTGCAGGTCGAGATCGCGGGGCAATTGCCGCCGCTCGCCGACCTGAATGCGCAGATTTGCGCGTGGTCGTGGACCGGCACGCTGGAAACCGCCGCCCCGCAAGCCGATCTCGACGACGTGCGCGACATGATCGACGATCTGGCGGTGTTCGAGTTCGAGGGCGATGCCCCGCCGCCCGAACCTGAGAAACCTGCCGTTGCCGCGACCGCCGCCCCGGCGCCCAAGAAGCCGGCGGCAGCACCCGCCGTCGAACCGGCCAAGCCGCGCGACAAGCCGGTGGCGACCGTCCGCGTTGATGTCCCAAAGCTCGAGCGGCTTGGTAACATGGTCGGTGAACTTATTATTACACAAGCATTTTTGGCGCGTCAGGTCTCTGGCCTCGATCCCGAAGCGCATCGTCCGCTGTTCCGCGCCCTCGACGACATGGGCCAGCATATTCGCGAGGTCGCGGATGCCGCGACGTCGATCCGCGCCCAGCCGCTGAAGGCGGTGTTCTCGCGCTTCGGATCGCTGGTCCGGGATTTGGAGAAAACCACCGGCAAGCGTATCCGGCTGGAGATCGTCGGCGATCATACCGAGATCGATAAGACGGTGGTCGAGCGGTTGAGCGAGCCGCTGACCCATCTGATCCGCAATTCGATCGATCACGGGATCGAGAATGCCGAGGGCCGCGCCGCGGCCGGCAAGGACCCGGTCGGGTTGTTGCGCTTATCGGCCGAGCAGCGCGGCGCGCAGGTCGTGATCGAACTCGCCGACGACGGCAAGGGCATCAACCGCGAGCGCGTGCTCGCCAAGGCGATCGAACGCGAATTGGTGTCGCCCGGCGCGATGCTGAGTGACCAGGAAATCGACGAACTGATCTTCCTGCCGGGCTTCTCGACCGCCGATCAAGTCACATCCGTTTCCGGTCGCGGTGTCGGCATGGATGCCGTGCGCCAGGTGATCGAGGAGATGGGCGGCAACGTGGCGCTCGCCTCGCGGCCGGGCGAAGGCACGACGTTTTCGCTGACCTTGCCGCTATCGCTCGCCATTCTCGACGCGATGGTGACGCTGGTCGGGCGGCAGAATTACCTCGTCCCCATCTCGGCGATCATCGATTGCCTGCGGCCCGAGGCGTCGGCGCTGGTGCGCATGGATGATCGTGGTGCAATGCTCGCCTGGCGCGGGCAGATCTTGCGCATTCTGCCGCTGGCGACGGAATTCGGTGTCGCGGGGGCGGAACTCGATCCCACGCGCGCGATCCTCATTCTGGTCAAGCCGTCGGGCGGCGAAACGGTGGCGATTCAGGTCGACGATCTGATCGGGCAGGAACCCGTAGTCGTCAAAAGCCTGGAACGCAACTATCGCAAAGTGCGCGGCGTGTCGGGCGCCACGATCCTGGGCGACGGGCGCCCGGCATTGATTTTGGATTTGTCGTCGCTGACGGCGGTGGACGGGCGCAATCGCCGCGCCCCGCGCGCGGCGGCGGAAGGATGAGGGCGGGAACGATGGCCAAGGAAGGCGAGAACGCGGCCGCGAATGCCGGGCAGGAAAGCCAATTCGTCAGCTTCGAAATCGGCGGCACGACGTTCCTGATCCCGATCGACCGGGTGATCGAGTTCCGCACATGGACCGAGCCCACGCAAGTGCCGCACACGCCGTCTTACGTGCGCGGCATCGTCAATATCCGCGGCGAAATCGTGCCGATTTACGACGTCGCCGCAAGGCTGGGGCGCGGGACGACCGATCCGGGCGCGCGCCATGTCGTGGTCATCGTGCGCGGTCACGAAGGCCGATCCGTCGGTCTGCTGGTCGACAGCGTGACCGATATCGTCGCCGCGCGCGACGCCGATCGCGCCCCGATGCCGACGATCGAAGGCGGCGACGCCACACCCTTCATGGCGGGCGTGGTGTTCTCGGCCGACCGCATTTTGGGCGTGACGGATGTCGATCGTCTGGTCGAAGAAACCTTCCCGCACGGCGAATACGCGGCCGCCGAAGGCGAAAGCCCGCCCGCATGAGTCCGCTTTCCAACATCGTCCCGGAACCGCAGGCCGATCCTGGCGATCTCGCGTTTTTCGCGGATGCGATGCGCGCGCGCACGGGCGTGCAATTGCCCGATACGAAGCGCGCGCTGATCTATCGGCGCCTCGTGCCGCGCTTGCGCGAATTGGGGCTTGGCTCCTTCGCTGCCTATCGCGCGCGCCTTGCGGACAACGCCGATCCCGAATGGGACGTCGTCGTCAACGCGCTGACGACGAACCATTCGCGTTTCTTCCGCGAGATCCATCATTTCAAGCTGCTCGACAAGCATCTCGAAAAGCTTTTGAACGCGCGCGCCAAGCGCATCCGCCTGTGGTCGGCCGCGTGTGCGGGCGGGCAAGAACCGTATTCGATGGCGATCCTGCTGCTGCGCGCCTTGGGCGCGCGGCGCGACGTGGACGCGCGCGTGCTGGCGACGGACGTCGACAACACCGCGTTGGACACGGCCGCCGCCGCGATCTATCCGCCCGAAGATGTCGGGCGCTTGCCGCGTTTCGCGCGCGAATATTTGAAGCAGGGCGCCGACAAACGCTTCACGTTGGGCGAACGCCCGCGCAAGCTGGTCACGTTCAAGCGGCACAATCTGATCGGCGACGAATGGCCGATGAAAGGGCCGTTCGACGCGATCTTCTGCCGCAACATGCTGATCTATCTGTCGACCGCCGATCAGGCCAAAGTGGTCCGGCGCTTGGTCGATCTTCTGGCGCCGGGGGGCATCCTCTGCCTCGGCCATTCCGAAACGGTGCGCGGTTCGCTGCCCCTGGAACGTCTCGAGACCGCGAGTGCCTATGTCCGAATCTGAAAACAAACCCGCCCGCGTTCTGATCATCGACGATTCCGCGCTCGTGCGCGAATTGCTGACCGGAATCATCTCGTCCGATCCGCGGTTGACGGTGGTGGGCACGGCGCCCGATCCGATCATCGCGCGCGACAAGATCAAGGCGTTGTCGCCGGACGTATTGACCCTCGACGTCGAAATGCCGCGCATGAACGGCATCGAGTTCCTCGAAAAGATCATGCGCTTGCGCCCGATGCCGGTGGTGATGATCTCGACGCTGACGCGCGAGGGCGCGGACACGACCTTGCGCGCGTTGGAGCTGGGCGCGTTCGATTACGTCGCCAAGCCCACGCAGCGTCTGACCGAGGCGATCGAGCCGTTGAAGCGCGAGATCTGCGACAAGGTCGCGGCGGCGGCGAAGGCGCGCGTGCGCGGCTTGTCGCCGGCGCCCAAACCCGCGCATGCGGCACCGGCGGCGGATGCGTCCGATCCCGCGCGATACGCGGGGCTGGACGTGATCGGGTTAGGGGCGTCGACGGGCGGCGTCGAAGCCTTGGGCGAGTTGCTTTCCGCGATTCCGCCCGACGCACCGAGCATCGCGATCGTGCAGCATTTGCCCGGCGCCTATACGGCGCGCTTCGCCGCGCGCCTCGACGGGCAATTGCCGCTGAAGGTCGTCGAAGCGGAGGACGGCATGCCGATGCAGCCCGGTCATGTCTATATCGGGCGCGGCGAGAAGCGCTTCGAAGTGGCGAAGGGGGCCGGCGGCAAGCCGGTTTGCCGGGTCACCGACGGCGAGAAGGAAAGCGGCCATCTGCCGTCGATCGACCGCTTGTTCGCGTCGCTGGCCGCGTTCGGGCCGCGCGCGGGCGCCGCTTTGCTGACCGGCATGGGCCGCGACGGCGTCAACGGGTTGAAGCAAATGCGGGCGGCGGGCGCCGTCACCATCGCGCAGGATCAGGCGACGTCGGTCGTCTACGGCATGCCGCGCGCGGCGATGGAAGAGGGGGCGGCTTCGCGCCAATTGGCGCTGCCGCGGATCGCGGCGGCGCTGCTGGAAGCGGCGTCGCGCAAATCGGGGGTTGGGAAATGAGCGTACCGGCCAGAACGCTGCGGGTCTTGGTTGTCGACGATCAGGCGAGCATGCGCGCGCTGATTCGGTCTTACTTGCGCAAGATGGGGTTCGAGACGATCGACGAGGCGGATAGCGGCAAGGCCGCGTATCTGGAATTGGGCAAGCGGCCCTATAACCTCGTCATCTCGGACATGAACATGATCAACGGCACGGGGCTCGAGCTGTTGAAGATGATGCGCGCGCATCCCGTGCTGAAGCGCGTGCCGGTCATCATGGTGACGGGCAACAACGATTCCGGGACAGTGCAATCCGTCGTGCAGGCGGGCGTCAACGGCTACGTGGTCAAGCCGGTGGCGCAGGACCAGCTCGAAGCGCGCGTGACGAAAATCCTCGGACCGCTTTCCTAAGGACCGGCTCATGCGGATATCCACCAAACTCTCCGGCCTGATCGTCCTCTCGGCGATCGTCACCACGGCGCTGTTCGGCGCGGTGACGTGGCAAAGCTACGTGGATTTGCGCTACGTGCAGCGCGTCTCGGCGGCGGGTACGGAGATCCTGCCGATCCGCGCGCTCGGCGCTTCGCTCTTCCGCCACAAGGAGGAAATGCTCAAAAGCACCGCGAACGGCGGCAAGGCGGATGCCGACCAGCTCGCGCAGAGCAAGGATCGCATCGCCAAGGCGCTGACGGAGGTCGAGGCCACGCGCAAGCGGATGCGCGAAGACTTCGGCATGGCGGTCGAGGTGCAGGCCTTGCGCCCGACGATCGAACAGGTGCTGGCGTTGCGTCCGTCGCCGGAATTGTCGGCGGCGCAAGTGCTGGAGATTCAAGAGGCCGCCTTCGGACAGTTCATGGCGCTGGCCTACGCGTCGGCGGACGCGTTCAACATCCTGGGCGACACCGAGACCGATGTCGTGCTGATGCTGATCAACCAGTTCGACGTGTTTCCCAGCATGCTGCGCGGCAACGCCTATCTAATGGGCCGCCTGTTCTTGTTCGACGAAACGCTGTCCGGCAAAAGCGTGACCGCCGAAGGCTTGCAGGAACAGCTCGAGACGCTTCAGCGCCAGATCGGCGTCAACCAGGAAACGATGTCGCGCCAATTGCGCAATATCCAGCGCGCCATCGGATTCGACAAAAGCGATCGCGGCTGGGGCCAGCGTTTGCCCGATGCGCGCCGCCTGCATCAGCGCCTGGAACGCACCGAACGCGCGATGATGGCGGCGCTCGCCAATCCGCCCGGCGCCGTCCAGGCGGTGGGCGAATTCGATCAGGCGCTCGACGCGATTTTGGAAAGCTGGTCGAATTTGTCGGGGTTGCTCGACGTCACGCTCGACAAACGACTGAAGAAAACGACGCAGAAATTCTGGACGATGATCGGCGTGACGGCCGTGCCGGCCTTGTTGATCATGCTGGCGATGTTGCTGGGCGTGCTGCGCGTGTCGCGCGATATCGGCGTCGCGGAGGCGACGACCGGGCGCATCGCGGCGGGCGAACTCGACGATCCGGTCATGGGCACGGAACGCGGCGACGAAATCGGCGGCTTGATGCGCGCGGTCGAAGTGCTGCGCGGCAATTCCATCGAGCAGCGCAAGCTGCAAGCCAAGGAAACCGAGACGCTGCTGCGCATGTGGCGCACGGCGACGGAGGTGAAGGAATCCGTCGGCGCCATCCGGGCGGCGGCCAGCGAGATTTCGCAAGGCAGCGCCGACCTCGCCACGCGCACCGAACGCCAAGCCTCGGCGTTGCAGGAAACGGTCGCGACGATGGGCGAAATCGCGGCGACCGTCTCGACCAACGCGCAGAATTCCGAGCTCGCGCGCAAATTGGCGGCCGACGCGCTGGCGCGCGCGGAAACCGGCGGGCAGGCGATGACCAGCGTCACCGGCGCCATGTCGGGCATCGAGACGTCGTCCGCGCGTATCGGCGCCATCATCCAGGTGATGGAGGAGATTTCCTTCCAGACCAAGCTGCTCGCCCTCAACGCGGCGGTCGAAGCCGCGCGCGCGGGCGAAAGCGGGAAGGGCTTCGCGGTCGTGGCGCAGGAAGTGCGCTCGCTCGCCGATCGTTCGCGCCAGGCCTCGCAACAGATCCGCGATCTGATCGGCGAAAGCTCGCGCGAGGTCGCGCAAGGCGTGCAACTCGCCGGGGCGGCGGGCGACGCGCTGTCGAACATCATCGATATCGTGCGCAAGGTCGCGGAGATCGCGCCCGAAATCGCGGCCGGCAGCCGCGAGCAGTCGCGCTCGATCGCCGAGATCAACAAGGCGCTCAGCGATCTCGACGCCGCGACCCAACAGAATGCGGCGCTGGTCGAAGAAAGCTCGGCCTCGGCCGCGTCGCTCGCCGATCAGGCGACGCATCTCGTCGAAGTCGTGGCGGCGTTCGAAACCGCCGATACGAACGCACCGGCGGTACCGGCCGATGCCGAAGCGCCGGCGCCCAAATCCGCGCCGCCGGCCAAGCCCGCCCAAAGCACAGCGGCCAAGGCCAGCGAGTGGGACGAGGATTTCTAACCCTTTCCGGTATACATAGAATCCGATAATCGGGGCGTTTAGGCGCCACGATCTTGCGGATTTGCGCCGAAACGGCTAATTTGGCGTCAAGTATGTATACATAAGGAATTCAGGGATGGAGATGGCCCCCAGCTACCCCCTTAATGCTTGGTACGCCGCCGCTTGGGACGTGGAGGTCAAGCGCAGCCTGCTAGCGCGCACGATCTGCGACCGCCGGCTCGTGCTTTATCGCACCCAAGACGGCAAGCCCGTGGCGCTGGCGGATGCCTGCTGGCATCGCCTCGTGCCTTTGTCGCGCGGCCATCTGCGCGGCGACGAGGTCGTGTGCGCCTATCACGGTCTGGTTTTCGATCCGAACGGCCGTTGCACCCATATGCCATCGCAGGAGACGATCAACCCGTCCGCCTGCGTGCGCGCCTATCCGGTCGCGGAGAAGCATCGCTTCGTGTGGATCTGGCCGGGCGATCCGGCTTTGGCCGATCCCGCCAAGATCCCCGATCTGCATTGGAACCTGGATCCCGACTGGACGGGCGATGGCCGCCTGATCCACGCCAAATGCGATTACCGGCTCGTCATCGACAATCTGATGGACCTCACGCACGAGACCTTCGTGCATGGCTCGTCGATCGGCAATGCGGCCGTCGCCGAAACGCCGTTCGACGTGACGCATGGCGAGCGCACGGCGACGGTCACGCGCTGGATGACCGATATCGAGCCGCCGCCGTTCTGGCGCGCCCAGCTCGGCAAGCCGGGCAATGTCGACCGCTGGCAGATCATCCGCTTCGAAGCGCCCGCGACCGTGGTGATCGATGTGGGCGTGGCCGTCGCGGGGACGGGGGCGCCGCAAGGCGACCGGTCGCAGGGCGTCAGCGGCCGGGTGCTGAACACGATCACGCCAGAGACGGGCCGGACCTGCCACTATTTCTGGGCCTTCGCGCGCGATTATCGCCGCGACGAACAAGCGCTGACGACGCAAATCTGCGACGGCGTCGCCGGGATTTTCCGCGAGGACGAGGCGGTGCTGGAAGCCCAACAGATCGCCATCGAGGAAAACCCGGACAAGATTTTCTACAACATCAATATCGACGCGGGCTCGATGTGGGCGCGGCGCTTGATCGACAAGATGATCGCGGCCGAACGCCCGCGAATCGTCGCCTCGGCGGCGGAGTAGGCGCGATGGCGGCTTCCCTCGCGTCCAAAACCGAAGATCGCGGCACGTCGCAAACGATCCGCGCGCAGCTGGCGTTACGCGAAATGTTGATGGCGGGCGATATCCGGCCGGGCGAACGCCTGTCCGAACTCGCCATCGTCGAAAAGATCGGCGTATCGCGCACGCCGGTGCGCGCCGCGTTGATGACATTGGCCGAGGAAGGCCTGCTCGACGCGATCCCGTCGGGCGGTTACGCCGCACGCGGGTTCACCGAACGCGAAGTGCTCGACGCGATCGAAGTGCGCGGCACGCTGGAAGGCTTGGCGGCGCGGCTCGCGGCCGAGCGCGGGGCGGGGACGATCGCGCTGCAATCGATGCGCGAAAGCCTGCTACGTTTGGACGATGCGGTGACGGCAATCGCCGAAGGCCGGGACGCGTTCGAAGCCTATATCGAGCACAACGCCGCCTTCCATCGCGCCATCGCGCGCATGGCGGACAACGCCGCACTCGACCGGCAGATGGAACGCGCGATCGCGCTGCCCTTCGCCTCGCCCAACGCCTTCGTCAAAACCCAGGGCGAAACGCCCGAGACGCGCCGCGTGCTGCTGGTGGCGCAAGAACAGCATCGCAGCGTGTTCGAGTCGATCGAGCGCCGCGAGGGTGCCCGCGCCGAAGCCTTGATGCGCGAACATTCGCGCGTCGCCGCGCGCAATTTTGCCCAAACCGTGCGCAGCCGTGCGGCGTTGGATCGCGTGCCCGGCGGCGCTTTGATCCGCTTGGCGAGCGAATAGGAGACACGCGATGGCCCAAGCCGCCAAATGGATCGACGCGCGCGTGCGCAACGTTCGCGACGTGACGCATGACGTGCGCGAATTCGAGATCGTGCCGGAAACCGGCGTCGTCCTGTCCTTCGCACCCGGCGCCCATATCGACGTGGGCGTGATGATCGGCGACGCACCGCAAACGCGCTCCTATTCGCTGGTCGGCATGCCGGGCGGCGATTGCTATCGCATCGCGGTCAAGCGCGTGGCGCCGTCGCGCGGCGGCTCGGCCTATATGTGGCGCTTGGCGCCGGGCGATCGCTTGCGCGCGACCGAACCCAAATCCGCTTTCGCCGTCGAATTCGGGCGGACTTCGTATCTGCTGATCGCCGGCGGAATCGGGATCACGCCGCTGGTCGGCATGGCGCAAATGCTCGCCAAGCGCGGCGCCGATATGCGGATGCTTTACGCTGTCCGAAGCGAGCGCGATCTCGCTTACGCCGAAACCTTACGCGACGCGTTGGGCGATCGGCTGGAACTCCATATCGGCCGGCAGATCGATTTCGCCGCCGAATTCGCCGCGCTGAAGCCCGGCACGCTCGCGGCCCTGTGCGGGCCGATCCCGATGCTCGAAGCCGTACGCGGCGCGTGGGAAGCGGCGAAATTGCCCGTGGCCGATCTACGTTGGGAAACCTTCGGTTCGTCGGGACGGATGGCGGCGGCGCCGTTCAAGGTGCGCGTGCCCAGCCACGATCTGGAATTCGACGTGCCCGCCGACGCGTCGTTGCTCGACGCGTTGCGCAGCGCCGGGATCGACGCGATTTCGGATTGCCGGAAGGGCGAGTGCGGTTTGTGCGCGATGGATGTCGTCGCCTGCGAGGGCGAGATCGATCATCGCGATGTGTTTTTGTCGCCCGAGGAAAAAGCGCACGGGCGCAAGCTGTGCGTTTGCGTCTCCCGCGCGCGCGGGGTGTTGACGCTCGACAGCGGCTGGCGGCCGGACGCGATCTGACGATCGCATCCGGCGCCGGTCGTTCTTAGGCTTCGCCCCACACGTCGCGGGCGACGTTGACGATCATCTCCATCTTGCGCCACTGCTCGTCCTCGGCCAGCGTGTTGCCTTCCTCGGTCGAGGCGAAGCCGCATTGCGGCGACAGGCACAACTGATCCTTGGCCGCGAATTTCGACGCTTCGTCGATGCGCTTCTTGACGTCGTCGGCCTTTTCGAGCGAGCCGGTCTTCGACGTGACGAGGCCGAGCACGACATGCTTGCCCTTGGGCAGGAAGCGCAGCGGCTCGAACCCACCCGCGCGATCCGTATCCCATTCCATGAAATAGCCGTCGACCGGCATGCGGTTGAACAGGACTTCGGCGACCGGCTCGTACCCGCCCGACGCGATGAAGGTCGAGCGGAAATTGCCGCGGCACAGATGCATGGTGATCGTCAGATCCGCGGGCTTGTCGGCCAGCGCCTTGCGCACCATGCCGGCGTAGATTTCCGGCTGCTTGTCCGGATCGTCGCCGCGCGAGCGCAGCATTTCGCGCTGCGCGGGATCGCACAGATACGCGAAGGAGATGTCGTCGAGCTGCAGATAACGGCAGCCCGCGTCGTAGAAGGCGCGGATCGCCTTGTTATAGGCCGTGCCCACGTCGTCGTAGAAACGCTCCATGTCGTCGTAGACGCCGGGATGGATCATCTTGCGGCCGCCGCGATAATGCAGCATCGACGGGCCGGGGATCGTCATCTTCGCCGTCTTCTTGGTGTTGGCGGCGAGGAAGCGGAAATGGTCGAGCATCGGATGCTTCGGGTTGAAGCCCACGCGGCCCGTGACCTTCAGCGCCTTGGCGATGCCCACGCCGCCTTTGAAGTTCATGCCGGAATCCGCGTTGACGGATTCGACCGAATCGAGTTCTTCGAGGAAGTCGAAATGCCAATAGGCACGGCGGAACTCGCCGTCGGTGATGCCTTGCAAGCCCACGGCTTCCTGCTTGGCGATCAGCTTCTTGATCTCGGCATCTTCGACGGCCTTCAACGCGGCGGCGTCGATCTCGCCCTTGTGATGCTTGTCGCGCGCTTCCTTCAAGGGGGCGCTGCGCAGCAGCGAGCCGACTTGATCGGCGCGGAAAGGCGGTTTCTTGGCCATGGTGGTCTCCGTTCTAGGGATCAGTGTTTGGCCGCGACGCCGAGATGCAGTTCGAGCGGCGCGGGATTGTCGAGAAGGTCGCGGCTTGGTGCGGCATGTACCACGCTGCCGCGATCGAGGATTATGGAATCGTCGGTCAGCTTCAGGATCTTTTGCGCGTGCTGCTCGACGACGATCGCCGCCAAGCCTTCCTCGCGGATGATGCGCTTCAGCGCCGCCATCAACTCGTCGACGATGATGGGGGCCAGGCCCTCGGTCGGCTCGTCGAGCAGGATCAAGCGCGGATTGAGCATCAGCGCGCGGCCGATCGCCAGCATCTGCTGTTCGCCGCCCGAAAGCTGATTGCCGAGATTGCGCTTACGCTCCGCCAGACGCGGGAACATGGCGTAGACGCGGCTCGTATCCCAGGGCCCCGGCAACGCGACGGCGGTCAGATTCTCCTCGACCGTCAGGGAGCGGAAGATATTTCGCTCCTGCGGGACCCAGCCGATGCCGGACGTCGCGCGCGTCTCGGGGGCGAGGCGCGTGATGTCGCGCCCCTCGAACTCGATGCTGCCGCCCAGATGTCGCGTGACGCCGATGACGGTGTTCAGCAGCGTTGTTTTGCCCGTGCCGTTGCGCCCCAGCACGGCGAGCGAGCGACCTTGCTTGAGCGTCAGGTCGATGCCGTTGACGACTTTCGCGCGGCCATAGCCCGACGAAACGGATTTGAGGACGAGAAGCTCAGCCATGTTCGCCCTCGCCAAGATAGACGGCGCGCACGCGCGGATCGTTGGAAATCTCGGCGACCGTGCCGTCGGCGAATAGCGTGCCGTCGACCAGCACGGTGATCTTCTTCGCGAAGGAGAAGACGAGATCCATGTCGTGTTCGATCAGCAGGATCGAGACGTCATCCGGCAAGCGCGCGATGGTTTCGAGCAATTCGGCGCGCTCGGCCTCGGGCACGCCGGCCGCCGGCTCGTCCAGCAGCAACACGCGCGGTTTGCAGGCGAAGGCCAGCGCGATTTCCAGCAGGCGTTGCTTGCCGTAGGCGAGATTGCCCGTGCGCTCCTCCAAAACGTCGATCAGGCGGAAGCGCTCGGCGACCTCGACGATCTCGTCGGTGACGCTCGCTTTCGTACCGACGACGCGCCACCAATCGCGCCCATGGCCTTGGCGTTCGGAGACGGCGACACCCAGCGCTTGCAGCGGTGTCATGCCGGCGAAAAGCTGGTTGATCTGGAACGTACGTACGAGGCCCATTTTCACCCGGGCTTCGGCTTTCACATTCGTGATGTCCTTGCCGTCGAGCGAAATACGGCCCGAGGTCGGTTCCAGCACGCCGGTCAGCAGATTGATGAAGGTCGTCTTGCCCGCCCCGTTGGGGCCGATCAGCGCGTGGCGCGCGCCCTTTTCGAGCGCGAACGTCACCGAATTCGTGGCCGTGATGCCGCCGAACTTCTTCACCAGCGCGTTCGTTTCAAGTACGGCGGTCATGCCGCACCGCCTTTGCCCAACAGGCGCGACCAGACACCCATCACGCCGTTGCCGATGCGCTGGCGGCCGATCAACACGATCGCGACCAGGATCGCGCCGATCCAGAAGGTCCAGTATTGCGGCGTCCAGACGGACAGGATTTCCTGCAATACCTTGAACGCGACGGCGCCGATGATGCCGCCGTAAAGATAGCCCGTGCCGCCGATGACCAGCATCAGCAGCGCATCGGCCGAGCGATGGAAGGCGAGCACGTCGAGCGACACGAATTGCGCGGTCTGGGCGAGCAGCGCGCCCGCGACACCGGCGATGGCGGCGGAGATCGTGTAGATCGCGGTCAGACGGCTATTGACCGGAATGCCGATCGCCCGCGCGCGCAAGGGATTGTCGCGGATCGCCAGCAGCGACAGGCCGAAGGGCGACACGACGATGCGCCGTGCCACCACGAACAATAAGAAGAACACCACAAGGCAGTAGACATAGCCGACATGGCCGAACAGATCGAATTCGAAGCGGCCCAGGATCGGCGCCATGAACACGCCCTGCAAACCGTCGGCGCCGCCGGTGATCTTGCCGGCCTTGTTGGCGATCTCGCCCAGCACTAGCGCCACGCCCAGCGTCACCATCAGGCGCGTAAGGTCGGCGCCGCGCAACACCAGGAAGCTCGTCGCGAAACCGAGGAAAGCTGCGACGATGGCGCCGGCGAAAAGACCGAGCAGCGGATCGTTGGTGACATGGATCGCGAACAACCCGGCTGCGTAAGCGCCAGCACCAAAGAACGCGGCATGGCCCAGCGACGCGATCCCCGCATAGCCGAGGATCAGATCGAGCGAGACCGCGAACAGCGCGATGATCGCAATCTCGGTCAGTACCAGATGATATTCGGTCAGCAGCGGCACGCTGGCGGCGGCGGCGAGCCAGAACAGGATTTCCGGCAGGCGCCAGCGGCCGAGGGCGGAAAGGCGGGAAACGGCGGCTTTGCTGGGCATGTCAGGACCGCACGAAAAGGCCGCGGGGGCGGAAGACGAGCACGACGATCATGACCGTGTAGATGATGAAGGCGCCGAGATCCGGCACGAAATATTTCCCCGCGACGTCGGCGATACCCAGGATCAGCGAGGCGACGAACGGGCCGATCAAGCCGGTCGTGCCGCCGACGGTCACGACGATCAGGAAGTAGATCATGAACTTCAGCGGGAAGATCGGATCGAGGCCGAGCAATTCCGCACCGAGCGCGCCGCCGAGCCCCGCGAGGCCCGAGCCCGCCGCGAAGGTCACCATGAATACGCGCTCGACCGGAATGCCCAGGCCCCGCGCGACGCGCGGATCGTCGACGGCGGCGCGCAGACGGCTGCCGAAGCGCGTGCGGTTCAGCACGAGTTGCAGCGCCACGGTCAGCAGGCTGCACACGACGACGATGAACAGGCGATAACGGCCGATCTGCATGCCCAGGAATTCGAAGCGGCCGCTGAGCCATTCGGGCAAGCGGATCAACTGCGGCTGCGAGCCCATCAGATAATCGGTGCCGGCGACCGCCATGAAGACGAGGCCGATGGTGAACAGCACCTGATCGAGATGCGAGGCGTCGTAAAGGCGGCGATAGAGCGTGCGTTCCAGCACCACGCCGATCAGGGCGGGCACGAGGAAGGCGAAGGGCAGGGTGGCGACGAAGGGCCAGCCCCAGCGATTCATCAAAATCGTCGCCGCGTAGCCGCCCGCCATCGCGAACGCACCATGCGCCAGATTGACGAAGTTCATCAGCCCCAGCGTTACGGACAAGCCGCATGCGAGGACGAACAGAACCATGCCGTAGGCGATGCCGTCGAACAGGATGGTCAAGCGGGGGAACTCCGGCGAAAAAGCACGGCGGCGGCCCCCTCGAAGGAGCCGCCGCCGTTTGTGGAACTTACTTCGTCTTCGACGGATCCTTGACGTTCGGGATCGTCGCGAACTCGACGTTGTAGAGCTCGCCGCCGACGCGCTCGACGCGGCGGATATAGACGTTCTGCACGATCTCGCGCGTTTCGGGATCGATCGAGATCGGCCCGCGCGGGCTTTCCCAGGCGAGACCCTTCATCGCGTCGACCAGCTTCTCGCCGCCTTCGCCGTTGGTCTTCTTCAGGCCTTCGAACAGCACATGCATGCCGTCATAGCCGCCGACGGCCATGAAGTTCGGACGCAAGCCGTTATTGGCCTTGCCGAAGGCTTCGACGAACGCCTTGTTCGTGGGCGAGTTATGCGCGGCCGAATAATGGTGCGCGGTGATGACGCCCAGCGCCGCATCGCCCATCGGGTTCAGGATGTCGTCGTCGGTCACGTCGCCCGTGCCGATCAACTTGATGCCCGACTTGTCGAGGCCGCGTTCCACGAATTGCTTCATGAACTGCGAACCCACGCCCGACGGCACGAAGACCAGCAGCGCGTCGGGCTTGGAATCCGCCACGCGCTGGAGGAACGGCGAGAAATCGGGATTGGCGAGGGGGACGCGGATATTTTCGACGTTGCCGCCGGCCTTCTTGAACGCGTCGGAGAAGAACGTCTCGACGTCGTGGCCCGGACCGTAATCCGACACGATCGTCACGACCTTCTTCATGCCTTGTTCGGCGACCCAAGTGCCGAACGGATAGGCGATCTGCGGCACGACCTGGCCCGAGCGGATGATGAAGGGCGAACGTTCGGTGATGATGCCCGTCGCGGCCGCCATGACGACCATCGGCGTCTTGGCTTGCGTGGCGAGCGGGGCCGTGGCCAGCGCCAGCGGCGTCAAGCCGAAGCCGGCGATCGCCGTCACCTTGTTGTTGACGATCAATTCCTGCGCGATGCGGCGCGTGACGTCGGCCGTGCCGGTGTCGTCGCGGATCAGCAACTCGACCTTGCGGCCGGCGACGGTCGCGTTCTGCTGCGCGACGTAGAGATTGGCGGCGGCCGAGATTTGCTTGCCGGTCGTCGAGAACGGACCGGTCAGCGGCAGGATCAGGCCGATGCGGATCGGCTCCTGCGCCATGGCGCCGAAGCTGGCGCTCGCCAGCGTGGCGGCGGCGAGGGCGCCGCGAAGGATTGTGCGTCTCAACATGGGGATTCCTCCTGTGGGATTATTGATTGGGTTGGTTTTCAAGCACCAGCATACCAACGCCGGTCATCGAAGCGGGCGCGAAATAATGAGTGTGGCGGACCGCGACTTGGGCGTCCATAGCGCCCCGCATGACCAGCCACATAATCAGCTCGGCGCCTTCGCTGCCGAATTCCCGGACGTAATCCTCGCGGCTCATGTTCACGAGCCGGTCCGGGGCGGCGGCGATATCGCGCAGGAAAGCTTTGTCGGCGTCGCGGTTGATGAAACCGGCACGCGCCCCCTGCAATTGATGCGACAGCCCGCCCGTGCCCAGCACGACGAAGCGCTCGTCGCCGGGGAAAGAGTCGATCGCGGTGCGCAGGGCCTTGCCCAGCGCGTAACAGCGCGACGGCAGCGGGATCGGATACTGAATAACATTGACGAAGATCGGCACGATTTTGACCGGCCATGCGGCGCCCGGGCGGCCCCAGAACAGCTCCAACGGCACCTGCAAGCCGTGATCGACCTCGACTTCCTGGACAATCTCGGGATCGAAGCTGTTCTCGACCAGACGGTCGATCAGATGCCAGCCGAATTCCCGATGGCCTTGGAAGGCGGGTCGTTGACGCGGGCCCCAGCCTTCGTCGGCGAGCGGATAATTCGCGGCACAACCGATCGCGAAAGTCGGCATGCGATCGAGGAAGAAGGCATTGCCGTGATCGTTGAAGATCACGACCGCGACGTCCGGGCGATTGGCTTCGACCCATTCGCGGCCCGGGACGGTGCCGTCGAAGAAGGGTTTCCAGTCCGGCGTGTCGGCGATGCCCCGGTCGATCGCCATCGCGATCGAAGGGACATGCGAGCAGCCCAATCCGCCGATCAGCTTGGCCATCAGCGTTTCCCCAAGCGATCGCGCAGGAACGTCGCGTGCTCGATCCCGGCTTGATGCGCGCCGATCTCTGTCATCGTCGCGGGCTCGATGGCGCCGAGCTTCAGAATGTAGAAGACGTTGCCGCCCAGGCGGACCATTTCGCGCCAGTCGCGCGCCAGCACGGCACGCTTGGCGTCGTCGGGCACGCTGTAGGAATCGAGATACGCCGCCGGATCGCGGCGATACGCGTCGCGCTTTTCCGGAATGCGCAGATCCTTCGTCGCCTTGTTGAGCGCGTAGCCGGCGCTTTGGCGCGCGCGGTCGAACAACGGCGTGTCGGGAATACGATCCGCGCTCATGCGAAACCCAGAAAATCGAGCAACGCTTTATTGACCGCTTCCGGGCGCTCGTAACAAGCAAAATGCCCGGCATCCTCGATCACGCTGAGGCGCGAACCGGGAATGGCGGCGACGAGCGCTTCGTGCTGTTCGAGCGTCGCCCAGCGATCCTGGCGCCCGACCATAACAAGCGTGGGGCAGGCGATCTGGGGCAGCAGCGGCCGCGCATCGGGCCGGCCCATCAATGCGCGGATCTGGCGCTCGTGAATCTCGGGCGTCATGTCCAGGACCATCTCGGTCAGCGGCACGATCAAGGCGGGATCGGTTTCGCGCGCCGGGTGCAGCATCGGCGGCAGCCATTTGGCGGCGAGCGCTTTCATCCCTTCCTTATGCGCGAGATCGATCACCGCCAAGCGCCCCGGCATTTCCTTGTCGCTGCCGGGATGCGCACCCGTATCCATCAGCACCAGGCGTTCGACGCGCTGCGGCGCCAAGCGCAGCGCTTCCAACGCGGCGCGCCCGCCCATCGAGAAGCCAACGATCGTGAGGGGGCCGTCGAACGCGGCGAGCGCGATTTCGCCCATTTCGGTGATCGACGCGGCCTTGGTGAAATCGGCGATCTTGGTTTCGGCGAACGGCGCCAACGCGCTTGTCTGCGCGGCAAAAACCCGCGCATCGCAGAGCAGACCCGGCAGAAATACGATTTGCGCGCGCGGCGCCATGGCGTCGTCCCGAAATTCTCGTTGGGGTTTGTCTAAGGGGCGGGGCGCAATTCCGAAAATGGATTGATTTGCTGGTTATATGAATTTCATGCATCATTAGCCGAATTCGGGAATTTCGGGAAGAAACACGCCATGCGCATCGATTTTCTGGGCCTTCACGCCTTCGTCGCCATCGCCGAGCGCGGCAGTTTCCAGAAGGCGGCGGCGCATCTCAACCTGTCGCAAACGGCGCTGAGCCATCGAATCCGCAAGATCGAGGACGATCTGGGCGTGCGGCTGCTGGCGCGCACGACGCGCGAGGTGTCGTTGACCTCGGCGGGCTTGCAATTGCTGCCGCGCGTCAAATCGATGATCGACGATCTGGGCGCGTCGCTGGAGGATCTGCGCGGCCTCGCGCGCGTGCGCCAGGAACGCTTGTCGATCGCGTGTTTGCCGACGATCGCGGCGGGTTTCATGCCGCGCGTGCTGCCGCTGTTCCGCCAGGCGCACCCCGAAACCATGCTGCGCATCCACGACAACGCGGCGACGGAGATCGCGGAGTTGGTGCAGAACGGCACGGTCGAGTTCGCCGTGACGCTCGTCTCGGCCCATCGCTGGGATTTCGAAATCCAAACCCTGGCGCGCGATCCGTTCGTGTTGCTCTGCCACAAAAAAGCGTGGCCGGCCGAACGGACGGTCGCATCCTGGGCCGATGTCGCGGAGCAGCCGCTGGTGCGCATTTCGACGCAAACCGGCAATCGCATGATGATCGACGACGCGCTGGGCAGCCGGCGCGAAAGCGTCAAATGGCGCTACGAGGTGCAGCATATCGGCACGGCGATCGGCATGGTGCGCTCCGGTGTGGCGATGGCCGTGGTGCCGCGTCTGTCGCTGGATTCGACCGATATCTCGGCCTTGCGCGTGGTCGAGCTGCGCAATCCCAGCGTCAACCGCCAGATCGGTATCGTGTCGAAACGCGCCACGCCCTTGTCGCAGCCGGCGGCCGATTTGCGGCGTTTGATCGTGCGCGAACTCTCCGGCAAACGGCGCAAAGCCGCCTAGATGCATTGGATTCATTAAACCGCGCGAAGTACGCATTTGCTTCACGTGACTTCGGCTCGGATAAGTTTCGCCCAACGCTAGGGAGAAACGCCGCCCGCTTGCCGCCGACGGCGCCGCATCGGAGTCGAATCATGTCCACGCAGAAATCGGGTCTCGTCGTATCCGCCCATCCGGGCGATTTCGTCTGGCGCGCGGGCGGGGCGATCGCGTTGCATGCCAAGCGCGGCTATCGGATGAAGATCGTCTGCTTCGCCTATGGCGAGCGCGGCGAAAGCCAATGGGCGTGGAAGAAGGCGGGCGTCGACATCAAGGACGTGAAGGCCCAGCGCCACGAGGAATCCGAGCGTGCCGCCAAGCTGCTCGGTGCCGAGATCGAGTTTTTCGACGCGGGCGATTATCCGCTGCGCACGACCGACGCGATGCTCGACCGTCTCGTCGACATCTATCGCGAAGTGAAGCCGAGCTTCGTGCTGACCCACGCGCTGGAAGATCCCTACAACTTCGATCATCCGCACGCGGCGCATGTGGCGCAGGAAGCGCGCATCATCGCGCAGGCCGCCGGCCATAAGCCCGATCCGTCGCGCAGCTATTTGGCGCCGCCGGTGTTCCTGTTCGAGCCGCACCAGCCCGAACAGTGCAACTACAAGCCCAATCTGCTGCTCAAGATCGATGAAGTGTGGGAGACGAAGCGCCAAGCCTTCGAAATCCTCGCGGCGCAAAAGCATCTTTGGGAGTACTACACGCGCGTCGCCCTGAATCGCGGCGTGCAGGGCAGCCGCAATTCCGGCAAGCCGATGACCTATGCCGAAGCCTATCAGCGCATCTTCCCCGACGTGGTCGAGGAATTGGCCTGATGAAACCCGTCGTCGTCACCGGCGTGCCGCGCGTGGCGCCCGATAAGCTCGCGCGCCTCGCGACGTTGGGTGTCTCCACGGCGCACGAAGCGATGGGCCGTTCGGGGTTGCTGAAGCCCTATATGCGGCCGATCGATCCCGGTTCGGCGATCGCGGGCTCGGCCGTCACCGTATTGGCCCAGCCCGGCGACAATTGGATGATCCATGTCGCGATCGAGCAATGCGGGCCGGGCGATGTGCTGGTCGTCGGCGTTACCGCCGACAACACCGACGGCATGTTCGGCGATCTGCTCGCGACTTCGGCCAAGGCGCGCGGCGTCGTCGGTTTGGTGATCGACGCGGGCGTGCGCGACGTAGCGACACTCAACGAAATGGGTTTCCCGGTCTGGTCGCGCGCGATCTCGGCAAAAGGCACGGTCAAGGCGACGCTGGGTGCCGTCAACGTGCCGGTTGTGTGCGCGGGGGCGCTGGTGAAGCCGGGCGACGCGATTGTCGCGGACGACGATGGCGTTCTGGTCGTGCCCAAGCGTGAGATCGACGCGACATTGAAGGCGGGCGAGGCGCGCTTGGCCAACGAAACCGACAAACGCGCGAAGCTCGCTTCCGGCGTGCTCGGCCTCGATCTTTATTCGATGCGCAAGCCTTTGGCCGATGCGGGGCTTATCTACCGCCCGTGGAATGAAAGCGAGGATCGGTGACCTTTACCGTCGCCTTCATCGGATACGGCGAAGTCGGGCAGTTGTTCGGCAAGCAGCTTGCCGCGCAACAAGGCGTCGCTGTGCGCGCACATGATGTGTTGTTCGACGATGCGGCGAAGGGCTCGGCCCTGAAAGCCATCGCGGCCGAAACGGGCGTTGCCGTTTGCGACTCGCATGTCGAAGCGTGCCGCGAGGCTTCGCTCGTGATCTCGGCGGTCACGGCCGATCGCGCGGTCGATGCCGCACGCCAATGCGCCAATGCGCTCACACCCGATCAGATCTATGTCGATCTGAATTCGATTTCGCCCACGACGAAGGGCCAGGTCGCGGACGCGTTGCAGCGCGACGCCGCCGGCTTCGTCGAATTCGCCGTCATGGCGCCGGTCGCTGGGCCGGGGATCGCGGTGCCGATCTTGGCGGGCGGCGCCAAAGCGAAGATCGTCGCCGAAATGCTCAATCCCTTGGGCATGAAGATCGATGCGGTCGCCGAGAAGATCGGCGTCGCGTCGGCGACCAAACTGTGTCGCTCCATCGTCATCAAGGGGATGGAAGCGATCATGGTTGATCTCAAAGCCGCGACCGAGGCGACCGGCGTGTGGCCCGCCGTTTTGGCGAGCCTGACCGCGTCCTATCCCGGCATGGATTGGGCGAAGATCATCGACTACATGCCGCCGCGCGTGAAGCGGCACGGCATTCGCCGCGCCGCCGAAATGCGCGAAGCGGGCAAGATGCTGGACGAGGCGGGGGCGAACGGTGATTTCGCCCGCGCGATCGCCGATGCGCATGAGCGCTACGCGCGCGCCAACGCAAAGCAAGGGTAGGGCACCATGGCGCGGATCATCGGCGGCTTGGCCGCATCGCATACGCCGACCATCGGCTTCGCCTTCGACAAGGACAAAGCGTCCGATCCCGTTTGGGCGCCGATCTTCAAGGATTTCGCGCCGCTGAAAGCCTGGATCGAGGCGAAGAAACCCGACGCGCTGGTCGTGATCTACAACGACCACATCACGTCGTTCTTCTTCGATCATTACTCGGCCTTCGCGCTCGGCATCGGCCCCGAATGGCGCGTAGCCGACGAAGGCGGCGGAGCGCGCGATCTGCCGCCATTGCCGGGGCATCCAGAACTCGCGCGCCATATCGGTGCGTCGCTGGTCGCTGACGAATTCGACATGTCCTTCTTCCAGGACAAGGCGATCGACCACGGCGTGTTCTCGCCGATGTGCATGATGATGGATCACAAGCCCGCTTGGCCCGTGCCTATCGTGCCGTTGCAGATCGGCGTGCTGCAAGCACCCGTGCCTTCTGGGGCGCGTTGCTTCAAGCTGGGCAAAGCCCTGCGCCGCGCGATCGAATCCTATCCCGCCGATATTTCCGTCGCCGTCGTCGCGACCGGCGGCTTGTCCCACCAGGTGCATGGCGAGCGCGCGGGCTTCAACAACACCGAATGGGATCGCCGCTTCCTCGATCTATTCGAGCGCGATCCGGAACGCATCGCGGGCATGACCATCGCCGAACTCGCCACGCTGGGCGGGTTCGAGGGCGCCGAGGTCATCATGTGGCTGGTGATGCGTGGCGCGCTGCCGTCATCGGTTCGCAAGAGCCACGAGAGCTACTATTTGCCGTCGATGACCGGGATCGCGACCGCGATCTACGACGTCGACGATGCGCCGCCCGATGCGGCGCAAGTCGAACGCCAACGCGCGCATATCGCCCGGCAGTTCGATGGGATCGATAAACTGCACGGGACTTATCCTTTCACGCATGAACGCAGCGTGAAGGCGTACCGCATCAATAAGTTTCTCCACGGCCTGATCGCGCCCGATGCGCGCAAGCGTTTCCTGGCCGATCCCGAGGCGGCATTCGAAACGGCGAAGCTGTCCGATGTCGAGCGCGATCTGATCCGCCGCCGCGATTGGCGCGGCATGATCCATTACGGCGTGATCTTCTTCATGCTGGAGAAGCTCGGCGCCGTCGTCGGCGTTTCGAATTTGCACATCTACGCGGCGATGCGCGGGCAGACGCTGGAGGAATTCCAGAAAACCCGCAATGCGCCCGGCGCGCTTTACTCGGTCGCCGGCAAGGAGGGACAAGCGACAGGCTGGTCGGCATCGAAAACCTAAAGTACAAAGTTAAAAAAACGACGAATAACCCCCTGGGAGGTCGACATGGCGAATTTGAACGTCAACGGACAGGTGCGGCAGATCGATGCGGCACCCGATACACCCTTGCTGTGGGTGCTCCGCGAACATCTGAAATTGACCGGCACGAAATACGGCTGCGGCGTCGCGGCCTGCGGTGCCTGCACCGTTCATCTCGACGGCGAACCGATCCGTGCCTGCATCACGCCGTTGTCGCAAGCCGAAGGCAAGCGCGTGACGACGATCGAAGGTCTGCCGGGCGGCGAGAATAATCGCCTGGTCCAAGCCTGGATTGCCGAGCAGGCGCCGCAATGCGGCTACTGCCAATCGGGCCAAATCATGCAGGCGGCCGGTCTGTTGGCGAAAACGCCGAAGCCGACGCGCGAGCAGATCGTCGAACATATGGACGGCAATCTCTGCCGCTGCGGCAGCTATTCCCAGATCGTCGCGGCCGTCGAACGCGCCGCGGGCGGGAGGTAAGCGGCATGACCAAGAACGCAACTCAAGCCGCCGGTATCGGCCGGCGCGGCTTTCTGAAGGGTTCGGCGGGCCTCGCCTTCGCCTTCGCTTTGATCGAAGCCGGCGATGTCATGGGGCAGGGCGCGCCCGCGCGTCTCAACGCCTTTATCTCGATCGGCACCGACGGCACGATCCGCATCGCCGCACCGGCCCCCGAGATGGGGCAAGCGACGAACACGGCGTTGCCGCTGATCATCGCCGAAGAACTCGACGCCGATTGGGCGAAGGTCGTGGTGGAGACCGCACCCGTCGCCGCCGCCTATGACCATCCGATCTTTCGCGCGCAATTCGTCGTCGGCAGTTTGACGACGCGCGGCTATTGGATGGCGATCCGCACGGCCGGCGCGCAAGCGCGTCGCGTGCTGATCGACGCCGCAGCGCAACGCTGGAACGTGCCCGCGAACGAGCTATCGACCGAGCCGAGCGCGGTTGTCCACAAGGCGAGCAATCGGCGTTTGAGCTATGGCGAGATCGCGGCTTTCGCCCAAGTCCCGGCCCAAATGCCGGAAATCCGGCCCGATATGCTGAAGAAGCCCGCCGATTTCCGGTTGATCGGGCGCGATGTGCGCCGCTGGGACGTGCCCGCCAAAGCGACGGGCAAGGCAATCTACGCGATCGACGTGCAGGTGCCCGGCATGCTCTACGCCACGCTGGCGCGTTCGCCGGTGATGGGATCGACCCCGCGCGGGCATAACGGCGCGGAACTCACGCGCCGGCCCGGGATCGTCGCGGTCGTGCCGCTCGCCCAGGGTGTCGCGGTCGTCGGCGACAAGATCGAAACCGTTCTGGCCGCGCGCGCCGATCTCAAGGTCGATTGGTCGTCCGCGCCGGGGTCGAATTTCGATTCCGATCGCGGGCGGGAGATGTATCTCGCCCATGTGCGCGATCCGTCCGGGCAGAAGGTCGTCGTCGGCCGCCGCACGGGCGACGCCAACGCGGCGCTGCAATCGGCCGCGCGCGTCGTGTCGGGCGAGTTCACGACCGACTATGTCTATCACGCGCAGATGGAGCCGCTGACGTGTGTCGCCTCGGTCACCGCCGACGGCGTCGAAGTGTGGACCGGCACGCAATGGGCGTCGCGCGCGCGCGACGATGCCGCCAAGGCGGCGGGCGTGCCGCCCGAAAAGGTCAAGGTCAATATGCTGCAGATGGGCGGCGGTTTCGGCCGGCGCGCCCAGATCGAATACGTCGTCGAAGCGGTCGAGGTGTCCAAAGCGGTCGGCAAGCCGGTCAAGCTGATGTCGACGCGCGAGGACGACGTCGCCAACGCGCATTGCCGGCCGATGACCGCGCACAAGATCGATATCGGTCTCGACGCGGGCGGCAAGATCGCGGGCTGGCGCCATCGCATCGCGGCCGATCTGGTGGTGACGCAAGTCTACGGGCAGCCGCGCCTCGACGCGCAGAACGGCGTCGATCACATCGTCATGGCGCATGCCGACGTGCCGCTTTACGACGTCGCGTCGCATCTGGCCGAACATGTCTACGAAGCGCCGGGCGTGCGCTCGGCGGCGTGGCGCGGCATCGGGGCGGGGCCCAACGCCTTCGCGATCGAAGCGATGATCGACGAACTCGCGGCACTCGCGGGCGAGGATCCCGTCGCCTATCGCATGAAGCTGCTGAAGGACCGGCGCGCGCGCACGGCGGTCGAAGTCGCGGCCGATATGGCGGGCTGGCCCAAAGCGTCGCGCGGCGATACGGGCTTCGGCATCGCGTTGTCGCGCTTGGGCGTGCCGCAGCTGGGCGAGTCCATCGCGGTGACGATCGTCGAAGTGGCGCTGGACCGTACACGCGGCAACATCGCCGTGCGTAACATGTGGTGCGCCGCCGATGTCGGCTTGCCGATCCAGCCGCGCAATATCCGCCAGCAGGTTGAAGGCTCGCTCGTATGGGGCTTGTCGGCCGCGCTGTCGGAACGCATCACGTTCAAGAACGGTGCCGTGCAGCAGCAGAACCTGTCGGATTACGAAGTGCTGCGCGTGTCGCGTTTGCCCAAGGTCGAGATCAACATCATCCGCAGCGGGGAGGTTCCGCTGCCCGTGGGCGAACTCGGGCTGGGCACTGTCGCGCCCGCGATCTCGAACGCGGTGCGCGGTTTGACCGGCAAGCGGCTTGCCGCGTTGCCTTTCACGCCCGATCGGGTGCGCGCGACGCTCGCTTAGGACGGGTGGCCGACGACGATCTGGATGCGATCGCAATCGCCGCGCGACGGCGCATTGCGATCGCTCGTCCGGACGGGTTCGAGCAGTATGGCGACGAGCTCGGACGTGCCGAGACCCGGGTTGCGGTCGCGCACGTCGCGCAGCCGCTTTTCGACGAACTTGCCGATCGCGCGTTCGGGCACGCCGCAATCGCGCGCCTTCGCGGCGAAGGCGCCGATCTCGCGCACTTCGACGTTCACGTCGCGATCGGGCTGGCGCAGCCAGATGGCGCCCAGGAAAACCGCGACGAAAAGCACCAGGCCGGCGACGGTCGCCGCTTCCCGGGTTTTCAGATCGCGCAGGAACATGGGGTTCACCGTCGCCATGTGCGGTACGGGCCCGTATCGAGATGGACGAAGCCGCGCTTGCCGTAATTGCCGATGCCGCCGATCTTCTCGCGCCGCGCGGCGGCGGCGATGGCGTTGGGCGAACGGCCGATCATCGTCACGTCAACCGCGCGGCCTTGGGTGTGCATCGAACTGCGCGCGGCGGTTTTTTCGACGCGGCGGATCTGGTTCTGCGAGCGTACGGTGCGATAGGCGGAAAGGATGCGCCAAGGTTCGTCGGCATCGAGCCGGTTGCCGACGCGCCATAGCGCGTCGAGCAACGGCACGTTGATGCGCGCATGCGCACCCGTGCGATGGTCGCGCAAAATGCGCGCGATCGCTTTGCCGGCCGCGTCGTCGATCTTGCCGTCGCGCCAATAGACGCCGTTCCAGGATTCGTTCGTATTGACGTTGACGAACGACAATCCGCGCGTCGCGGGCAAACGCGCGGGCGCCGCTTCGGCGATGGAAGGCAAGAACGTCAATGCGGCGAAAGCGGCACCGATACCGGCGAGTGCGGTACGACGCGGAACGACGGACTCGCCGCAAAACGAGCAGTCGCAACCCGTATCGTCGTTGTCCGCCGGATCGAAGCAAGCGAAGCGCATATCGACTGTCTAGGGGGCGGACGCCCCGCAACGCCATACGGAAGCACACTTATTCGCCGCGCCCCGGGACCGGCCGGGTTGCTTATGGGCGCCCGCGCGCCTAGAGCCTATTTCGAGCGGATGAAATCGCCTGCGCCGCTGGGATTTTGCGACGCAGGTAGGAGAAGGGCGCCGCGCGTAGTGGTTCTACGCGCAAGTCCTTCGACGCCCCTGCGGCGCAAAAGAACGCGGCCCGAATGGGTTGGGTTCCGGCGGGCGCCCGCTTTGTTGCGGCCCTCGCCGATAGAACCACTATCGGCTTCGGACCGCGCCGCGCGGATCGCACACGCCGGAATCCCAACGCAGGCGGTTCCATCTGCTCGAAATAGGCTCTAGCTTTGCGCGATGGAATCTCAGGCGCGCATTTTGCGACTTACCGGCTTGTCCGGGCCGGGGTGGAGCGGGGCGGCTGCGCGGTTCGCCGTCTTCGTCGCGCTCTATGTCGCGTCCGATTGGATCAGTAATATCGATCCGCAAACGCCGTTCGGCTTCACCTTGTGGAATCCGCCGGCCGCACTGGCGCTGTTCTTGGGGCTGGTTTGGCGCTGGCGCGCTTTGCCGGCCATCGCGATCTCCGCGGCGCTGTCGGGGATTATGATTCGCGGCTACGCGCTCGACCTGCATTCGGCCTGGGTGACGCCGGCGGTGCTGTCCTTCGGCTATGCGGCGCTGGGCAACGCGCTCGCTTCGCGCCGCGACGCCGCCGCCCCGTTCGCCGAGCCGATGTCGGCACTCGCCTTCATGCTGTTGGCGATTTTCGGGGCGGGCGCCATCGCGGTCTTGCATGTCGGCGTGTTCGCAGCACTCGGCTTTCTCGATCCGTCGCTGCTGCTCGCCTTGTCGACGCGATCGTGGATCGGCGACGCGACCGGCATCGCGGTCATGCTGCCCGTGCTGGTGCAGTTCGGCGCCGTGCGTGCGGAGGAGGGCTGGCGCGATATCGCGACGGCCGACACGTTCGGCGCGATCGCGGCGGCGGCCACACTCGCGGGCATGGCGATATTGGGACCGGGAGCGACGACCAATCTCGCCTATCTGGTCATTCTGCCGGTCGTCTGGGTCGCGGTGCGGCGCGGCTTGTCGGCGACGCTCGCCACGCTGTTCGCGATCCAATGCGCGATCATTCTGTTCATCGTGCAGGACGAAGCGGCCGACACGGCGTTCTCGGAATTCCAGGTGCTGATCGTCGTCGTCGCGATGACGGGCCTGATCCTGGGCACGGCGGTCGGGCATATCCGGCGCTCCGCCGACGATCTGGCGCGCGCGCGCGCCGAGGGCGATCGTTTGGCGCGGCTGACGGCGGTCGGCGCGCTCGGCTCGGCCATCGCGCATGAATTGAGCCAGCCGCTTTTCGCGATCCGCACGGCCAGCCACGTGTTGATGCGCGGGCTGGAGCGCGACGGCGGTACGGGCGAAATGCTGCGCGCCGCGCGCACGATTGAAAGTCAGATCGAGCAGGCGAGTGCCCGCATTCGCGCCTTGCGCGCCGAGTTCCAAAGTGCCGGTCCGATGCCCAGCATTTTCGATCTGGTCGTCGCGGCGCGTCAGGCGGCGCGCATCGTCGATGGCGGCGCGGCCATGGCGCGCGGCCAATTGACGGTCGAGGATTCGCCGCCGGTGCGCGTGCGCGCCGACCGCGCGCATGTCGCCTATATCCTCGACAATCTGTTCCGCAACGCGCTGGCGGCGATCCGCGCGCGCGGGGCCGGCGGGCGCGTGCGCGTCGTGTTCGGCGCCGCCGACGACATCGTTCGCGTCGAAGTCGTCGATAACGGTGTGGGCATTTCCGACGATCTCGCCGGGCGGTTGTTCGAACCGATGGTCACCGGCCGCCACGACGGCGTGGGGCTGGGCTTGTTCATCGGCCGCACGCTCGCCGAACTCAACGACGGCGCCTTGTCGCACCGGGCGACGAACGGCGGCGGCGCCACTTTCGTATTGGAACTTCCCGCGGGTGCAAACGCATGACCGACAATCCCCCCATCCCCTCGCATGTCGCCATCGTCGACGACGATCCCGCTTTGCGCGACACGCTGACGATGCTGTTCGAATCATCGGGGTATCGCGTCAGCACGCTCGATTCCGTGGAAGCGCTTCTCGACAATCCGGAAGCGCTGGGCGCTGCCTGCCTGGTGCTCGACCATACTTTGCCGGGCAAACAGGGAATCGACGCGCTGGAAACTTTGCGCGATCGTGGGCCCTTGCCGGCGATCGTGGTTTTGACCGGTTTCGGGACGATTCCGCTGGCCGTGCGCGCGGTACGCAGCGGCGCTTTTGAATTCCTGGAAAAGCCGGTCGAGCCCGATGTGCTGCTCGACGTCGTTGCGCGCGCGGTAAGCCATTCGCAGGCGCGCGGCGAGGCGGCGGCCGTGGAGGCCGAGGCGCGCGAACGTCTTGCCGGGTTGACGCCGCGCGAGCGCGAAGTGCTGGCCCATATGCTGGGGGGGGCTCCCAGCAAGGCGATCGCGGCGAAGCTCGATATCAGCCCGCGTACAGTTGAAATCCATCGCGGCCGGGTGATGGATAAGCTCGGCTGCCGCGGCCCCGTGGAGCTGTTCCGGCGCTATGCCGACCTAATCTCCACGGAGGTGTAGGTAGACACTCGTATTGCGGGAATGGCCCCGATCGGCGGAAGTGCATACCCAGACGACACACCACTGGCCTGGGAAAGCGAACATGCTCTATCTGAACCGCCGTGCTCTCGCGGCCATCGATGCCCTGATCGTTCTCGCCCGCGCTCCCGCGCCGGGCCGGATGCAACGTTCCGAGATTCAGGCCCGTTTGGGTCTCACGGACCGCTCGTTCGAAAGCGCGCTGTTCGAACTCGTGAAGGCGGGCATGGTCGAATCGCGCCGTGGCGTGGGCGGCGGTTACCGCCTGTCGCGCCCGGTCGAGGAACTGACCGTCATGTCCGTGCTGCAAGCGCTGGGCGAAACCGGCCGTCCCGCGACCGAAGGCGGCGAGACGCCCGAACCCGCCGCCGGCGTTCCGGCGATCCGCCGCTTGCAACGCGACTTCTGGAACGGCGTCGAGGCGAAGGTCGTCGATATGCTGTCGCGCACCACGCTGGGCGATATCCTGGAAAACGAGGATGCGTTGACGCAAGACACCGCGTCGGAATCGGCAGAACAGCAACGCGTGCGCGAGCACGCGGATGCGATTCAGGGCGCCTAAAGCACGTCCTTGCCGCCCAGCCGGGCGGCGAGCGCGGCCGAAAGTCCGTCGCTCGCGATAGCCGGTACCGCGCCCATCGCGGTGCCGGCTTTCGCTTTTTGAGGGCTGGGCGCTTTTTGAAGCGCGCGCAGCGACGCCTCCAGCGGATCGACGATCGCGATCTTCGTGCGCGCGCGAATGGGTGCGGCCAGACCGGCAAGCCCCGCACCGCCCAGGATCACGCATTCGGCACCGTCTTTCGCGGCACTATCCTCGATGGCTTCGACCAGCGATGCGATCGCCATATCCGGATCGGCCGCGATTTCCGCCCCCGACGGCGCCACGGTGCGGATCCCCGCCAGGGTTTTATCCTTGCCGGATGCCGCCAGAATCTCTCGCAACATGCCGTCCCACAACGCGCCGCCGGTGACGATCGCGTAGCGCTTGCCGCCGGTCGCGTCGACCGCCGCATCGAGCATGCCGACGACCGGTTTGGCCGATAGCTCGCGAAGAGCGCCGAGCCCCGGATCGCCGAAACAGGCGAGCAGCGTGGCGTCGGTTTGCGCGTCGTGCTTCGCCCAAGCATCCAGCGCGGCATGCGCGGCGATCGCGTAGCCCGCGCGCGTGACGATGTATTTGGCGCCGAAGGTGCTCGTCGCGGGCACGATCTCGACGCCCGGTGCGGCGAGTTTGCGCGCCTCGCGCGCGACAAGCTCGGTGATCGCCGGTGTCGTATTCGGATTCAGCAGCAGGATGCGCATGTCGTCCCGTCAGGGCATGATCTCGCCGCCATTGGGATGCAGCAGCTGGCCGCAGAAATAGCGCGATTCCGCCGAAGCCAGAAACACGAAGCTGGGCGTCATGTCGCCGGGCGTGCCCAGGCGCTTCAACGGCAGGGCGGCGGCGTGGTCGCGCTTGGCCTTCTCGGGCAGCGGGTCGAAGCCGGTATCGACCAAGCCGGGCGATACGCCGTTCACCAGAATGCCGAACGGCGCCATTTCCTTCGCCAAGGCGCGGGTGAATCCGATCAAACCGGCCTTGGCGGCGGAATAGGCCGTGTAGTTCCCGCGCCCGATATAGCCGAGCTGCGAGCACACGGTGATGATACGCCCCGATTTGCGCGGCTTCATCGCTTTGGCCGCCGCACGCCCGCACAGGAACGCGCCGCGCATGTGAACGGCGATCATGCGGTCCCAATCGGCGACCGACATCTTGTCGATCGGCTGCGATTTCTGGATGCCGGCGTTGTTGACCAGCACGTCCAGGCGGCCGAAATACTTCTTATGCGCGGCGAACAGCGCATCGACCTGTTTTTCGTCGGTCACGTCGGCGCGTACGGCAATGGCCTTGCGGCCCAGTTTGACGATCGCTTTGACGGTCGCTTCGGCGGCGCGCGGATTGTCGAACCAGGCGATCGTCACGTCCGCGCCCTCGCGCGCATAGGCCAGGGCGACGGCGCGCCCGATCCCCGTATTGCCGCCGGTCACCAGCGTCTTCAACCCCGTCAAACGACCCATTGCGCGTACTCCTTCACGAAAGGGGAAGATATCAGCAAAAACGGGGCCGGTTTTCATCCCCCTTGCGGGGTATCGCGTTCCTCGGCACTTTGGCCGCAACTCATTCCAAGGGGCTTCGACGCCATGCGCCTGCTGTTGATCAACGCGAATACGTCCGATTTCGTCACCTCGAAGGTCCGCGCGGCGGCGCAGGCTTGCGCGTCGCCGGGCACGACGATCGAAGCGGTGACCGGCACATTCGGCGGCCGCGTGATCGGCTCGCGCACCGAAAACGCGATCGGCGAGCATTCGGCCGTCGCCTTGGCGGCCCAGCATGCGGGCGGCATGGATGGCGTGCTGATCGCCGTGTCCTACGACACGGGCGCCAAGGCGCTGCGCGAAATGCTGGACGTGCCGGTGCTGGGCATGACCGAAGCGGCGCTGCATGCCGCGACGATTTTGGGCGGGCGCGTGGGCATGATCGTGTTCGGGCCGCGCGTGCTGGGGCTGTATCGCGACGTGATCGACGCGACGGGGCTGGCGGGCAAAATCGGCGGCTGGCGCGCGATCGACAATTCCAAACCCTATGCGCCCGGCGATCAGAGCGAGGTCGAAGACCAGATCGTCGCGGCCTGCGACGATCTGATCGCCAAGGACTGGGTCGAGGCGATCGTGCTGACCGGGGCGGTGATGGCGGGGGTCCCGGCGCGCATCCAGCATCGCGTGGCGGTGCCGATCCTCGACGGCATTACGACCGGCGTGCCGATGCTCGAAGCCTTCGTCAAATTCAAACCCGCCAAGCCGCGCACCGGCAGCTTCGCGCCGATTTCGGGGCGCGAGACGGTGAACGTCGATCCGGCTCTCGCCGCCAAACTCAAAGGCTGAACGGCGTGATCGTCGTCTTCGGCTCGATCAATATCGATTTCCTGCTGCGCGTCGCGCGGCTGCCGGGCGAAGGCGAAACCGTTGCGGGCCAGGATTTCGCTTTGGCGCCGGGCGGGAAGGGCGCCAATCAAGCGCTCGCCGCGCGCAAGGCGGGGGCTTCGGTGCGCTTGATCGGCGCCGTCGGCAACGATGCGTTCGCGGATCTGGCGCTGGCGAATCTCGTCCGATCGGGCGTCGATCTATCGGGCTTGCGGCGCGTCCTGCGGCCGACCGGGGCCGCGTTCATCACGATCGACGACGCGGGACGCAATCACATCGTGTTGTCGCCCGGCGCCAACCAGGATGTGCGCGAAGCCGATTTGGCACCCGTCGCGGGCGGAATTCTGCTGGTGCAGCGCGAATTGCCGGAAGGCGAAACGCTGGCCGCACTGCGCAAAGCGAAAGACGCGGGCATGACGACGATCGTCAACGCCGCCCCGTCGGCCGGGTTCGCGGCGCGGATGCGCGACCTCGCCGACATTGTCATCGCCAACGAGCACGAGATCGCCGATGTCGCGGGCCGCGTCGATACGCCCGAAGCGCTTGCCGTCGAGCTTGCCAAGACCGGCAAGACGATCGTGCTCACGCTTGGCGCCGAAGGGGCGCTCGCCGCCAAGGGCGGTCAGGTTTGGCGCGCCCCCGCCAGCAAGGTGAACGTGGTCGATACGACCGGGGCGGGCGATACGTTCTGCGGCGCTTTCGCGGCGGCCTTGGACGAGGGCAAGGATATCGGTGCGGCCTTGGCTTTCGCCGCCGCCGCCGGATCGCTCGCCTGCACGGGGCTGGGGGCGCAGAGCGCCACGCCCGATCGCGCCGCTATTTTGAAAGCGTGATCTGGTGGCGATAGATGCCGGCCGGCGCGACGCCGATCGCGCCGTGCTTGGTCAGCGCGTCGGGCGATAGAACGCCGTGCACGGTCGCCGCGAAATCCGGCATATCGCCCCAGCCTTCGATCAGCAGCGCCACGCGCGGCCGGTCGTTGGAAACGCCGCGCGCTTTCTCCTCCGCGTTCACTTCGCCGCTCGCCGCCTCGTCGGCGACGATGGCGGAAAGCGCCGCAATCCCTGGCGTCGTCATCAGCTTGTCAAATAACGGGGTGAGCGAGGCGACATGCGCCGCTTCGCCACCGGGCTTGGTGTTGTAGCGCAATGTCGCCAGCAAGCCGCCATCGGCCGCCCCGCGATTGACCGCCACGCCGCACAGCGATCGCGCGACGTTGCGGAAATGCTGCACGGCTTTCAGCGTCCAGGGTGTCGGCGAATTCAAACGCGCGCGATAATCGGGCCCTGCGACAACGCCCGCGTCGCGCGTTTCGTAGATGTTGAAAAAGCCGAGATCGGCGTCCAACGCCACGAAGCGCCGCCCGCGCACGAAGCCGGGGATCGCGACACGCTCGGGCATATGCTCGCCGCCGTGCCAAGCGTAGAAATCCGCGAGACCATCGGGAACGATATCGTGCCAGATCGCGACCGCGCCGTTGCCTTGCAAACTCATTTTATTTCCTTAGCTGGCGATCAATCCTTGTTGGCGGCACAGGGCCGCGATTTCGGCGCGCTCGGCGTCGGAAATGCCGAGCTGCGGTTCGCGCACCGCCGCACTGGGGAAGATGCCCTGCAAGCGCAGCACTTCCTTCATGCGCGGGCGAAAATCGCGGATCGGGGCGCGCCAGCAATAGCGTGCGATGGGGCCAAGCTTGTCCCAAATCGTCTGCGCTTTGGCGAGATCGCGGTCGCGGCAGGCATGGATCATCGTCCGGAGTTCGGCGGTCGCCGTGCCCGCGAAGCCGATCAACGCGCCGTCGCAGCCCATCAACTGGGCTTCGAAGATGAACGTGTCGCTGCCGGTCAGCACGCCGATCTTGCGCGGCAGCTTGGCGACGGCCTCGACCGCCTGAATCGTCTGCGTCGCATCGAAGGAGGATTCCTTCATCGCGATCAGTTGCGGGATTTCCGCCATCGCCTGAAGAATGTCCGGCGTGTAATCCGGGCCCCAACCCCGCGGGAACTGGAAGCAGATGATCGGCAATCCCGCCGCATCGGCGATCGCGCGGTGATAGCGCACGATCATGTCGGCCGGGACGGGGGCACCCGAAAAGGTCGGGAAGGCCGGGAACACCGCGAAGCCTTCCGCGCCGTTCTTGGCGAGTTTCTCCGCCTTTTCGGCCGCTGCCTTGGTCGATCCGCCGCCGGCCCCCGACAGGAAGGGCACGCGCTTGGCGATGACCCGCGAACAGAGTCGCGCGACTTCGTAGATCTCGTCGTCGTCGAGCGAGACGACTTCCGACGCGTCCATATTCATGACGATCGCGTCGGGCTTCTGGCCCGCGATCCAATCCATGTAGCGCTCAAGAGTCGCCCAGTCGATCGACTGGTCGTCTTTCATCGGCAGAAACGGTGCCGCGATGAGGCCGGAGAAGGGCCGGGGGAGCATGATGCGGGACCTCAATATTGGATGACGCCGCGGCGCATGAAGCACTCGGTGATTTCTTCGCAATATTCCGAGAACTTCGCGCTGGCGATGATTTCCTTGTTGCGGGGGCGCGGCAGATCGATGTCGATGATGCGGTCGATCTTGCCGGGGCGCGGCGTCATGACGATCACGCGATCGGCCAGCGCCACGGCTTCCGAAATCCCGTGCGTCACGAACAACGTCGTGTGGCGCCGGTCGAGCCAGAGTTTTTCGAGGTCGATGCGCATCTGTTCGCGCGTCAGCGCGTCCAGCGCGCCGAAGGGCTCGTCCATCAGCAGCAGCGGCGGATCGTGGATCAGGCCGCGCACGATGGCGCAGCGCTGGCGCATGCCGCCCGACAATTCGCGCGGCATCCGGTCGGTGAAGTCGCCCAAGCCGACCTTGCTGAGCAGCCGTAGCGCTTCGTCGCGATACTTGGCGGGATCGAGCCCGCGCAGTTCGAGCTGGACCAGCACGTTGTCCAACACGTTGCGCCAGTCGAGCAGCACCGGCGACTGGAACACGATACCGATTTCGGTCTGCGGGCCGGTCACGTCGCGCCCGGCGACCTTCACGTTGCCGGAACTATTGCGCAGCAGGCCCGCGACGATACGCAGCAACGTACTTTTGCCGCAGCCCGACGGCCCGACGATCGCGACGAATTCCCCCGCCGCGATCGTCAGGTCGACATGTTCGATCGCGTGCGTGACCATGTCTCCACGCCGGAAGACATGCGCCACGCCCGCGATATCGACGGACGAGCCGATTTTGTCGAGATCGTTACGCACTCGGCATGAACTCGTTGGTGTGGAACGCGGTCCAAGGCTGGTTCGTCTGCAATTCGCGATACTGCTTCAGCAGATCGATCGTCTGTTCCCAATCCTTCTGCGCGCCAAAACCGATGCGGCCCTTCGAATTCGCGGAATCGAGCAATTCGAAATCGACCAGCATCTGATCGAGCGTCGAGGCCGCGTTGAGGTCGGGTTTGACCTTCAATGCCGCTTCGACGGCGGCCTTCGGATTCTTCTTCGACTCCTCCCACGAGCGCACGCTGGCGCGCACGAAGCGGCGGACCATGTCGGGCTTGTCGCGGATCGTCGAAAGCTGCGTCAGGATCGTCATGCCGACGATATTGGCGCCGTGATCGGCGTAGCGCAGCGCATGCGGCTCGTGGCCCTGGTACTTGATCAGGAAGAACTGATCGTCGGCCCCGCCGAGCAGCGCGTCGGCGCGCTTTTCCAGCACCGCCGCGACCTTGGCCGCGGGATCGACCTGGACGAAGCGGATCTTGCTCATGTCCAGCTTGTTGTGCGCGGCAAGGGCGCGGAACAACTGGCCCAGCGGATCGCCGGGCGACACGGCCAGCGACTTGCCTTCGAGATCCTTGGGCGTGCGGATGCCGGCCGAGGCGAGCGACACGACCGAAAAGCCGGTCGAGTTCAGCAGCGACATGACCGATTTGATCTCCGCCCCGCGCGCGGCAAGGCCGATCAGGCTGGAGGAATCCGCCATGCCGAACGTGTCGGATCCGGCGGCGACGACCTGCACCGTGTTGGCCGAGCCGCGGCCTTCGTTCAGCGTGATGTCGATGCCCGCGTCGCGGAACGCGCCGATGTCGCGGCCGTAATAGAACGGCACGTGCAATCCGCCGAGATACCAGTTGAAGCGCAGCGAGACGGCGTCGCGGGCTTGCGCGATGGCGGGGGCGTAGGGGGCGGCGGCGAGGGCCAAGGCGCCCATGCCGAATTTGCGGCGTGTGATTTTCATGGCGTTGTCTCCCTTGTGATTTGTTCGTTGGTTTTGGCCGTTGTTTTCGTTCAAGCGCCGGTCACGCCCGCGGGCCGTTGCGAGACGTGCCAGGGGATGGCGAGCCGTTCGATCAACTCGACGGCGTAGTAAACGACGAGGCCGATGATGCTGAGGATGATGATGATCGCGAAGACCATCGCCGTTTCGAACTGCCCGTTATACTGGAGCAGCAGATAGCCGAGGCCCCGATCGGCGGCGACGAATTCGGCGACGATCGCGGCCGTTGCCGACAAGGCGGCACCGACCTTCAGCCCGGTGAAGATGTCGGGCAGCGCCTGCGGCAATTGGATGGTGCGGAACAGCTTCCATTCCGAAGCGCCCGTGGTGCGCGCGAAATCGGCGATCTCCGGATCGACCGATTTGAAGCCCGCCACACTGGCCACCACGATCGGGAAGAAGCACAGCAGGAAAACGATGATGACCTTCGGCGCGAAGCCGAAGCCCAGCCAGATGATGAAGAGCGGGGCGATCGCGATCTTCGGGATGATCTGTAGGAAGACGACGACCGGATAGATCGATTGCTCGACGAAGCGGCTGCGCGCCACGACCAGCGCCAAAGGCACGCTGACGACGATCGACAGCAGATATCCCGCGAGCAATTGGCGCGAGGTGACGTAAGCCGCGTCCATCACGGCGGGCGCGCGTTTGACGAACTCGACCCACACTTTGGTCGGCGGCGGCAACAGATATTCCTTGATGCCGAACAGCTTCACGCCGAATTCCCACAGCAGCAGCAGGATCGCGAAAACGATCAGCGGCCCGGCGCGCCGCTTCGTCCAGTCGAGCAGGGCGGTCATTCCGCCACCTGCCGAGGCAAATCGAACGTGCCGAATTCGGCCGGCGTGTTGATCTCGATAAGCTCGAGATCGTCCGAACGCGCCAGCACGTTATGCGCGACACCGGCGGGCTGCGACAGGCAATCGCCCGCGCGCACGGTGATCTTGCCCTCGCGCCCGCGATAGCCGAACTCGATCCAGCCTTTCATCACGAATACGAAATGGCCGGTCATGTCGTGCCAATGCCAGCCGGTTTCGCCGGGGAACGGCTTGATCGCGCGAATATGCTTCGCGCCGATCTTGCCGCCGCTTGCGGCGGCGAGGCCCAGATCGCGATATTCCACGTCGGCGCGCGGGCCGTCGCGGGTAAACGGCGCGTCGGCAGAGACGAGGGCGAGTTTGCTCAACGCCTCGGCAAAGGGCAGCGGTCCGGCATAGGTTGGGTTATCAGACGGCATTGGCGAGCTCCGGCGGAAGGGCAGCGGGCGATCGGCCGACGAGGCCGGCGCGCAAGGGCCAGATGGCGGAAAGTTCTTGGGCCGCGGCGGCGAGGGTGCGCGCGAATTCGGCGCGCCGTTCGGCGGGGAAGCGGCTTATCGGCCCCGCAAGGCTCAACGTGCCCGCGACGGGCGCATCCGGTTGCGGCGACACGCGGAACGTGACGGCGACGGCAGCCGTCCCCAGTTCCGCTTCCTCCAGCGCCAGGCCGTAGCCGCGCGCGCGGGTTTCGCGCAGTTTCGCTTTTAGCGCCTCGATCGTGCGCACGACATTGGGGCCGAACAAGGCGGCACGCGGGAAGCCGGCGGCGGTGACGATGCGCACCGCGTCCTTTTCCGGCAATGTCGATAGCCAGATCGATCCGACGGCGGTCGGGTGCAGGGCGACCAGGAACCCGGTATCGGGATCGTAGCGCAGGCCGTGGCGCGCCCCTTGGGCCTTCGCGACCCAGATCAGGCGTTCGTTGTCGACGATCGTCAGGCGCGCAAGCTCGCCGCTGTCGCGTGCCAGCCGGTCGAGGATCGGTTGCGCCACGTCGTTGATGCCCAGCCCCGCATAATGGCGCAGGCCCATCAGGCCGAGTTTCATCGTGAGTTCGTAATCGGCGGAGCCTTCATCCTGCTGCACGAAACCCTTTTCGATCAGCATCGCCAGCAGGCGATGCACGGCACTTTTCGGCAGCTTCAAGCGATCGCCTATATCGGTGATCGACAAACCGCCGGAATTGGCCGCGAGCAATTCGAGAATATCGAGCGTGCGGCGCGCGGCGGATTTGCCGCCGGCCGCTTTGTCGCTCTCCGATTTGCGCGTACCCGCCAAAAGCTTTCCCCGTCGCGTTCCTGTTTTTAAATCGGAACGTGGTTCCAGTTTGTGCAGGACCGGATGCGGAGTCAAGCCGGTCGCTTGCGCCGGGGATGCGTTTTGTCGGCGGTTCGGGGTAGAATGATCCGTATGCGCCCCCTCCGCATTCTCCGCACCGTTTTGCTCGTTTTGGCTGTGATGCTCGCCGGACCCGGCATCACCGCCCTGTCGCGCGCGTCCGACAACAACGATTGGCGGCGCGCGAGCCGCGAGGCGATGGGCTTGGCACCCGATCCTGCCGTCGCGCGCCAGGCGATGATCCGCGTTTATGGGGCCCGCACGCGCGGCTGGCGCGGGGCGTTCGGCGTTCACACCTGGGTCGCGGTGAAGCCGGAGAACGCGGCCGCGTGGACGACCTACGAGATCGTCGGCTGGCGCTCGCGCTGGGGCGGCGACGGGCTGGCGGTGTCGCAAGGGGCCCCCGATCGGCGCTGGTTCGGCGCCGAGCCCGAGCTTTACGCGCATCTGGAAGGGCCGGGCACGCAAGAAGCGATCGCGCGCGCGGTCGCGGCGGCCGAAGCCTATCCCTATCGCAACGAATACGGTCTGTGGCCGGGGCCGAACTCGAACACCTTCACCGCGATGGTTGCGCGCGCCGTGCCGGAGCTGCGCCTCGACCTGCCGCCCACGGCGATCGGCAAGGATTTTCTCGGCGGCGCGAAAATCGCCGCCCCTGCGCTATCGGGCACGGGCGTGCAATTCTCGCTGTTCGGCTTGCTCGGCCTCGTCGTTGCGGCCGAAGAAGGCATCGAGCTCAACGTCGCGGGCCTGACCTTCGGCATCGATCCGCTGGGCTTGGGCGTCAAGCTGCCCGGCATCGGCCGCCTCGGCCCCGCGCAGGATCCGGCGCGGCAGCTTTAGCGATTAATGCTCGTCGATGCCCGCCGGATTGGCGGCCATGGCGTCGTCGAGCAGTTCCGAGACGCGCCGGCACGCGTCGTTATAGGGCTGCGACGTGCGGAAGGCCGTCCCACGCGGATAGCCCGCGTCGACGCCGAGCTCGCCGACGATCCGGCCCGGCCGCGCGGCCATGACGACGATGCGCGTCGACAGATAGACGCTTTCATAGACCGAGTGCGTGACGAACACGACCGTCCAGCGCTGCTTGTTCCAGAGTTCCAGCAGATCGTTGTTGAGTTTGAAGCGCGTGATTTCGTCGAGTGCGGCGAAGGGCTCGTCCATCAGCAGCACTTTGGGCCGCATGACGAGCGCGCGCGCGATCGACACGCGCATCTTCATGCCGCCGGACAATTCGCGCGGATAGGATTTGGCGAAACGCTCCAGCCCGACCATCTTCAACGCTTCGGCGACGCGGTCGGGCACTTCCCCTTTCGGCCGGTCCTTCAGCGTGAAGGGCAGGGCGACGTTGTCGAACACCGTCGCCCAGGGCATCAGCGTGGGCTCCTGGAACACGAAGCCGATCTCGCGCTCGGGTTTGCCCGATGCATCGTACATCGCCGTCGGCCATTCGATCTCGCCTTCGCTGGCTTCGCCAAGCCCCGCGATCATGCGCAACGCCGTCGATTTGCCGCAACCCGAGGGCCCGAGCAGCGAGATGAACTCGCCCGGCATGATGTCGAGATCGAGGCCGCGGATCGCTTCGGTGCCGTTGGAGAAGACCTTGCGAATGCCTTTGAGGCGAACGAGCGGGCGGGCGGGGATGGAACCGTCATCCATTTCAAGCGCTCCGCGTTACGAGGTTGGCGAGCGGATAGCGATGCACTTCCGCGAGCAGGCGATTGAAGCCGGCCGCGGCGTGATCGATGCACGCTTTGCCCCGCGCCGCGTCGGCATCCTTGGCGTTGCCGCATGCCCCGGCGGGGTTGAGATCCTGCGTCTGCCAGCCGAAGCCGATGCGGCCCTCGGGCATCAAGAACTCGTACTCCTTCTCCATGGCGACGGAAATCGACACGAAATCGGCGGCATGTTCCATCTGTACGAGATCGGGGCGGCTCGCGAGCATCATCGACGTTTCGACCGACCCGCCATGAATGCCGTGCGTGAGTTCGAGCTCGGGGAACAGCCCGTCGGGCACGCCGAAGGAGAACGTGGCGCAGGTGACGACGAACATGTCGAGGCGCACGCGCAGATCGCGCGCGACGATGTCCAGCACTTGCGGCTGGCCGCCATGCGAGTTGACGATCACCAGCTTGCGGATCCCGGCGCGATGCACGCATTCGCCGAGTTCCGTCCACATCCGGATCAACGTTTCCGCCGAAAACGACAGCGTGCCCGGAAAGGCGAGATGCTCGTTCGACTTGCCGACCGGCATCGCGGGCAGCACGGTCACCGGCAGATCGGCCGGCATGGTTTCGACCGCGCGCGCGACGACGGCTTCGTTGAGGCACGCGTCGACATAGACCGGCAGATGCGGACCGTGCTGCTCGATCGCCGCGACCGGTAAGACGGCGATCGTGTCTTTCGGCAAACGCGCGAACTCGGCGGTCGTCATGTCGCGCCACCAGCGGCGCGGCAGGCGGAGGGAAGTCGTCATGTCGATCAATTCTCGCGTTTCACTTCGCTCTCGTGCCAGCGATGCAGCAGCGCCCATTGCAGCCACATCGTGACGTAGAACAGGACGATGCCGAAGGCCGAGAGCATCAATAGCGCCGCGAACATGCGCGGCACGTTCAGCATGTTGCCGCTTTCGATGATCCGCCAGGCGAGGCCCGTGGCCGAACCCGAGCCCGCCGCGAACTCCGCGACCACGGCGCCGATCAAGGCGAGGCCGCTGGAGACGCGCACGCCGCCCAGGATATAGGGCAGCGCCGAGGGCAGTTGGAGATAGCGGAACTTCTTCCAGCCCGAGGCGCCATAAAGATCGAACAAGTTCTTGAGTCCGTGATCGGCGGAGCTGAGCCCGATCGTTGTGTTCGACAGGATCGGGAAGAATGCGACGATCCAAGCGAGGATCAGCAGCGCCAGCCACAGCCGGTCGAGCCCGATCCAGATGATGATGAGCGGCGCGATCGCCACAACGGGTGTCACCTGCAACACGACCGCATAGGGCCACAGCGTGCGTTCGATCGTGCGGTTGAGCGTGAACAACACGCCCAAGGTCATGCCGGTGACGACCGCCGCGAGGAAGGCGACGACCGTGACGCGCGTGGTGAACCAGAGCGAGCCGAGCAGCGACGGCCCGTCCGACCAGAACGCCATCGCGATCAGGCTGGGGGCGGGCAGCACGAATTTCGGGATTTTCCAAGCCGTGACCGACCATTCCCAGAAGGCGAGGAAGGCGATGCCCGCCGCGAGCGGCAGGATCCAGCGCGAATGCTTCGACCAGAGTGTCCCGATCACGCCGACACCGCACGCGATTCCGTTTCGCCATGCGCTTCCAGCAATTCGCGCAAGCGCCGGCGCATCACGAGGCCCGGCTTGTCCGACGGCATGTGGAATTCCTCGCCATCGACGACCGCGAGCGGCACGTCCGGGCTGCAGCCTTCCAGGATCAGCTTGTCCTCGTCGACGATCTTGCGGTCGAAGGCGATGACCTGTTCGGTCGAGACGTCGGCTTCCGTGTCGTTGCGGAAGCAGAACTGAATTACCATCGTGCGTGCGTCTTCCATTGGCGTCGCGGCAGTGACGATCGTGTGGCGCAGGCCGTTGGGATAGGTGATGCCCAAACGCCGCGCGAAGGGCATGAACCAGGTATTGGTGCGCCGGCGCGTGGTCGTGCCTTCGGCGATCTTCAGCGCATCGGCGGAATCCCCGCCGCGCACATCGACCTCGCTTTCGACGTAGTAGTCGAAGCCGTTCGCGTGCTCGGTGACGACCGGCATTTGCTCGGGCAGCGGCCGCGACGTGCTGCCGAACGTGCCGCGATGGACGAAGGCGGGATGCGCCACGTCGAAGGAATTCTCCATCAAGCGCAAAGCGCCGATCTTCCATTCCTCGTAAAACTGATCGACGCGGCGGAAGCCCGGCTCGTTCGCTTCGGGGATCTCGGGCAGCGGCGTCAACGGTTCGCCGAGCGCCACCCAAATATGGCCGTAGCGTTCTTCGACGCGATAGCCGTCGACCGCGATCTTGCCCGTCGCGGCCGGGTTCTCGCGCTGGGGAATGCGCACGCATTTGCCCGCGCAATCGAATGTCCAGCCGTGATAGCCGCAGACGAGATTGCCGGTCTCGTCGAGATAGCCAAGCGACAGCTTGGCCGAGCGATGCGGGCAGCGATCCGCGATCGCGGCAAGAGTGCCGTCCGGCTTGCGCCAGACGACGATATCCTCGCCCAACAAGCGGAACGGCTTCTGGCCGTCGTCGAGATGCGACGCGCGGAACACCGGATACCAGAAGCGGCGCAGGATCGGTTGGCGGGTCGGCAGCATGCGCGTTACTCCGCCGCCTGGGACGAGCGCACATGGCGCGTGACTTCGGCTTCGCCATGCGCGGCCAAAAGCTCGCGCAGTTTACGGCGCATCACGAGGCCCGGCTTGTCCGACGGCATATGCTGCTCGAAACGGTCGTCGAGCGGCACGTCGGGATCGCAGGATTCGAGGATCACCTTGTCCTCCAGCGTCACCGCGCGATCGAAGGCGTTGACGTCGGCGGCTGGGGCCTGTTCCTCGGTGTCCGAGCGATAGCACCATTGCACCAGCATGGTCGTGTCGTCGGTCATCGGCGTGGCCGCCGTGATGATCGTATGGCGAAGCCCGTTGGGGTAGGTGATCCCGAGGCGCCGGACGAACGGCATGAACCAAGTGTTCTTGAGCTTGCGCACCGTGTCGCCCGGATCGGCGCTGAGCACCTTCGAGGCGAGATCGCCGCGGATTTTCACCGGAATCTCCGCGCGCAGATGGAAGCCGTAATCGTATTCCTCGATCTCGTTCTTCGCGGGGATCGGCTCCGACGCTTCGCCGAAGGTCTTGCGATGCGTGAAGGCGACATGCGCGTTGTCGAAGGAATTCTCCATCAAGCGCAGCGCGCCGATCTTCCAAGACTCATAGAATTGATCGATATGGCGCAGGCCCGGCTCGTCGGCCTCCGGGATATAAGGCAGATCGGCCAGCGGCTCGCCCAGCACGACCCAGATATGGCCGTAGCGTTCGGCAGCTTGATAGCCGCCGATGCGCATCTTGCCGGTCGCGGTCGGGTTCTCGCGCTGGGGAATGCGCACGCATTTGCCCGAGCCGTCGAAGGTCCAGCCGTGATAGCCGCAGACGACGTTGCCGTCCTGCAAAAAGCCGAGCGAGAGCTTGGCCGAGCGATGCGGGCAGCGATCCTCGATGCAGGCGATGCCGCCGTCGGCTTGGCGCCACAGGACGATGTTCTGTCCCAGCAGCGTGAAGCCGAAGGGCTTGTCGGCCGTCACATCCGCCGCGCGCGCGACGGGATACCAGAAACGGCGCAGCACCGGTTGCTTGGTGTTCAGCATGAGGATCGCTCCCGATCTTCGTCGTTGCGGCTTAGAGGCCGCGGCGCTTGTTGATGAAGTCCAGCGTGAAACCCGAGCGCCAGTCGAAATCAGGCTTGTACAAGCCCTGGTCGCGCATCATTTCGAAATGGCCTTTGAAGCGCTCTTCGGAGATCGTGCCGATCCCGAATTTCTTGGCGTCGTCGTTCACGATCAACTCGTATTTCTTCATCGTCTCGATCGCGAAGGCCATCAGCTCGGGCGTGTTGTCCGGGTTGTCCTTCTGGATCAGCGCGTTCGCGGGCGCCGGATCCTTCAGATAATCGATCCAGCCGTCGATCGTGCCGTCGACGAAGCACTGCACGTTCTTGGGCTTCTCCTTGATGTATTTCGTCGGGAAGATGATCAGCGACGAATAGGAGAGATAGCCGAAATCGGCGAACAGGAAGACCTTGGGATCGACATTGCCTTCGGTCTTCACCTTGAACGGCTCGCTCGACACGAAGCCTTGCTGGATCGCGTTCTTGTCGATCAGCCACGGACCCATCTGGAACGTGTAGGGGCGGATCTGCGAATCCGTGAAGCCGTAGCGCGCGCGCAGGAACGGCCAATAGGTCGTGCGTGCCGATTGCGCGATCAGAATCGGCTTGCCGCGCATATCTTCGATCTTCTCGATCCCATTGCCCTGATGGGTCATGAAGATCTGCGGCGATTTCTGGAACGACGCCGCGACCGCCTTGGCTTCGAACCCCGCTTCGTTCAAGCGGAACGGATCGTCGGTGTAGGAACCCATCATCGCGTCCACCGCGCCGCCGGCGAGCAGCGCCTTGGCGTCCGTGCCCGGGCCGCCCATGCGGATCGCGACGTCCAAGTCGCAGGCTTTATAGAAGCCCTTGGCGACCGCTTGGTAATAGCCGCCATGTTCGGCCTGGGCGCGCCAGCTCGACAGGAAATTCAATTTCTCCTGCGCTGACGCGGGAAATGCGGCCAGCAGGCCGGCCGTCAGAAGGGTCGCCAATCGCAGTTTCATCGCCGGGCTCCATTCTCGAAAGGAACAATCTCTGCCGCCAAAAGGAGCAAGCGTCATGCCAGAGCCGATTCGCGCCAAGCCTTTGGCGTTCTTGTTGCATTGATCACCGGGATCTCGCGGCGCCGACCGGTTGGATGCCGCTTACATAGGCAGGACCATGCGCGACGCTATCGATCCCACCGCCCGGCTGGCCGCGTTCCGTGCGGCGATCGGCGACATTCCGCTGATCGACGATCTGCAAACGCGCAAGGCGATGAGCCGGGACTGGTCGTCGGTGTCGCCGGTGCTGCGCAAATCCTTGCGCGGGCGGATCGCCGATGCGGTCGCCATTCCGCGCGATCGTACGCAGATCGCTACGCTGATCCGTGCGGCGGTCCGTACGGGCATGCCGTTGATCGCGCGCGGCGGCGGCACGGCGAATTACGGCCAATCGGTGCCGCTGGCGGGCGGTGTAACGATCGACTTCCGGCATTTCGCCGGCATCGTCGCGCACGACAAGACGCGTGTACGCGCGCTGGCGGGCACGAATACGGATGTGCTGGACGCCGAGCTTCGTGCGGCGGGCACGGAACTGCGCATCCATCCGTCAACACGGCATGTATCGACACTCGCCGGGTTCATCGCCGGCGGCTCGGGCGGGATCGGGTCGATCCGCTGGGGATTGCTGCGCGATCGCGGAAATATTTCCGCAATCAAATTGTTGTCGATCGAGGAATGCCCGCGCGAGGTCGAGTTGCGCGGCAAGGACGTGCTGCTGGCCCATCACGCCTATGGCACCAACGGCCTGATCGTCGAGATCGAAATGCCGCTGGAACCGGCGTGGGATTGGCGCGAACTCGTTTTCGCCTTTCCCGATTTCAAATCCGCGCTCGACGCCGGATTGCGCTTGGGCCACGAGGACGCGCTGCTGCTGAAGGTGCTGTCGTTGTAGGAATGGCCGATCGCGCGCTTGATGCCGGCCTTGGGCGCCGTCGTGCCCGAGGGCCAGACGATGATTTCGACGATGGCGGCGTCGCAGCATCGCGACGAGGTCGTGGAACTCGCGGCCGAATATGGCGGACGGCTGGTCCATGATCACGCCGAGGGCCAAGGTCCTTACGGCGAGCCGCTCTACCGCTTCTGCTACGGCCATTCGCTGATGCAGGTGCAGAAGAAGGACACGAAGTACACGAAGTACACGAGCGTGCAAACGATGTTCGGCGGCGGCGATCTGCGCGGCCAGTTGTTGGGCCTGCATCCCGAATTCGCGGGCACGATGCCGTTCCGCCTCGAATTCCAGAAATCGCAAGGCAAGCTCGTCGCCGTCGGCTCGCCGCTGTTCCTTTACGAAAGTGAAGCGCAGATGGCCGATGTGGTGCGCCGCGTCCAAGCCAGCGGCGCGCATGTCGCCAATTCGCACACGACGTCGATCCGCAATGTCGGAATGAAGACGCTGACCCAGGCCGATCTCGACTTCACCCGCGCGATGGACCCGCATGGTTTGCTGAACCCCGGCAAGGTCGATCTCGACGACGAAACGCTGGAAAACGAACTCGACGTCAGCGGCTGGCATTTTAAAGAAGCGCAGGCGCGCTGATTGTTGCCTCGCGCGCCCGCAAGGCGTAGGGAAGGGGCATGCAAGCCCCCCCGATCGTCTTCGACAACAGCTACGTCAAGCTGCCCGACCGTTTCCACGCCAAGCTGCCGCCGACACCGGTCGCAGCGCCCGCTTTGCTGCGCGTCAATGTCGATCTCGCGCGCGAACTCGGCATCGATCCACATTGGCTGGCGAGCGCCGAAGGTGTCGCGACCGTCGCGGGCAACGCGCTGCCGCCGGGGGCGGAGCCGCTGGCGATGGCCTATTCCGGCCATCAATTCGGCCATTGGTCGGGGCAGCTCGGCGACGGGCGCGCGATCTTGCTGGGCGAGACGATCGGGCGCGACGGCAAACGCTACGACATCCATCTGAAGGGCTCGGGCCGCACGCCGTTCTCGCGCGGCGGCGATGGGCGCGCGGCGATCGGCCCCGTGTTGCGCGAATTGGTCGTCAGCGAGGCGATGCATCGCTTGGGCGTGCCCACGACGCGCGTTTTGTCGGCGGTGACGACGGGCGAGGCCGTGTTGCGCCAAGACGGACCCTTGCCGGGCGCGGTGCTGGCGCGCGTGGCGCGCGGGCATATCCGGGTCGGCACGTTCGAGCATTTCGCGTCGCGCGAGGATCGCGATGGATTGACGATTCTGACCGATTACGCGATCGCGCGTTTCGATCCCGAATTGGCGGCGTTGGGTCCAAATCGGGTGCTCGCGTTATTCGACGCCGTCGTCGCGCGCACGGCCAAGCTGATCGCGCAATGGCAGTGCCTTGGCTTCATCCACGGCGTGATGAATACCGACAACGTGACGATCTCGGGCGAGACGATCGATTACGGCCCGTGCGCCTTCATGGACGCCTACGATCCCGACGCGGTGTTCAGTTCGATCGATCATGGCGGGCGCTATCGCTATTCCAATCAGCCGCGCATCGCCCATTGGAATATGGCGCGGTTCGCCCAATGCCTGCTGGCGATCGTCGAAGGCGACGGCAAGGCTGCGGTCGATGCCGCGCAAAAGAAGCTCGACGCGTTTCCGGTACTGTTCGAACAAGCGTGGCTCGCGGGCATGCGGCGCAAGCTGGGCTTGCTGACGGCGCAGGACGGCGACCAGGAATTGGCCGAGGCGTTCTTGTCGCTGCTCGCCGAAACGAAATCGGATTTCACCAATACGTTCCGGCTGCTCTGCGACGATCTGACGCTCGACGAGTTCGAAGCGTGGCGCGCGGCGTGGCACACACGCCGCGCGAGGGAAGACGTGCTACCGGAGGCCCAGCGTACGGCGATGCTGGGCGCCAATCCGGCTTTCATTCCGCGCAATCATCGCGTCGAAGCCGCCCTTACGGCGGCGCAGGACGGCAATTTGGCGCCGTTCGACGAATTGATGGATGTGCTGAAAGCGCCTTACGACGACCGGCCGGAATACGCGGATTACAAAACGCCGCCCGCCGAACACGAAATCGTCCGCGCGACGTTCTGCGGAACGTGAATTAGGCGTCGTCCTTGGGCAGCGGACGGTCGAGGCGATCGCCCCACACTTCGCGCAATTCCTGCGCGCGGATTTCCATACGGTCGAGCGCCTTGCTCTGTTCCTTGGTCTTCACGCGCCCGAAAATCCAGGGCAGCGCGATCGCCATGATCGCGGCGAGAATCATGCCCGCGAAGGGCACGATCCACGAGCGCAGTTCCAAATGCAGGGCGCGGTCGTGGTTGAGGAACCCCGCGAGCAGCACCGGTGCGGCCAAGGCGGCGCCGATCGTCGCGCAGGACGCCGACAGCAAACGCGGGCGCGCCGTTTCGAACGCGTAGATGATCGCGATGGGCAGCGAGATCCCGGCGACGTAGACCAGCAGGATCGGCCGGATCAGCACGATCGCGACGCAGATCGCCAGCATGCCGCCGATGACGAGCAGCGGCCCGAGCTTGCTGGCGCGTTTCGCGGGGGCTTCGTCGTTCATCGCCCGACCCCGATGGTCATGAACAACATGGCGAGGAACCCGACCGAACTCGTCAGGCTCAGCAGAATATAAGCCATCGCCGTGCCGCGTTCCTGGCCCATCAGCCGTGCCAGGATCAGCAAGCCTTCGCGGTTGGCCAGCGCCACGCCGATCGAATCGTATTCGCGCTTGGCTTCGAGGAAGTCGCGCTTGTCCTTGGCGATGGTTTCCTCGTCCATCACCACGTCGACCATGCCGGTGATCGACCCGCTGCGCGCGTGATGCTCGGCCTCGGCCAGCAAACGCTCGCGCGTCTTGGGGTGGTTGATTTCCTCGATCAGCTTCTCGGCGCTGCGCAGGCACACTTGCGCGAGCTTGGGCAGCGTTTCGGCCTGCGCTTCGGCTTGCAGCTTGTTGGAGACTTTGAGTACCTTGGGCGCGCCCTTCGCGTCGACATTGCCGAGATTGTACCAAGGGGCGAGCATGTCGTCGGAAATGTCGGCCTTGGCGCCCAGGAAACCGACCATGTGGCGGTCGATGCCCGGCTTGTCGGGATCGGCGCAAGCCGCTTCGATCGGCTTCACCAGATCGACATGCGACACGGTCCATTGCCCGTCGAGTTTGGGCGACAGGCATGGCGCGTCGGGGTTGAGCTTGTAGAGGGCGGCTTCGAGATTGTTGCCCGTGCGCTCGTAGCTGCGCTCGATCTCCTCCAATTTCTTGGCCGCCATATCGACCAAGCCGAATTCGGCGGCCCCCTTCATCCAATAGGAGATGAGCTTGCCTTTCAGCGCCTCGCCGAACTCCGCCCAACGCGGCGGATCGTTGGCGATCTCGCGCAGCAGGGCGCCCACGCCGGCGGGATAGAAGGACAGGGACTTGAACCGGATCGGTCCGCCGGGATCGCAGCGCGCGATCGCCTTGGCGAGCGCCACGTTATCGTCTTCGTTCTGGCGCGCCGCCGCGATCGCCGTTTGGGGATTGTCCGCCTCGGCCAATTCCTTGCCCGCCATCGCCGCGGCGCGCTTGGGATTGTTCTCGACCATCCATTTGTCGATCACACCGCTGCGCACCAGCGGAATGCCTTCGGTCTGGTATTTGTGGAGCGCGAAGGCGACTTCCTTCGGGCCGTAGCAGGTCATCGGGCCGACGCGGATCGACATCGCGCGTTTGCCCAGCGAGCGGACCTGCTTCACCTCCGGCTTGCGGCCGCTGCACCAATCCGACAGCGTTTGGATGTTCCAGCGCAGCTTGACGTCGTCCTGCATCAAGCCTTCGACCGCGTCCTTGATTTCGATCGGCATGGCGCCGGTATCGACCATGGTCGAGATCGAGCCGAACTCCAGCCGGCGGCGTGTGAAGTCGGCCGGGTCCATTCCTTCGCCGGGCAGGCGGCCGGCGGCGAGGCAATAGAAGGTGACGCCGAGCGCGAACATATCGTCGGCGGGCGCCACGGGACCTTTGGAGATCGGGTTGGCAAGCGCGCGCTCGATCGGCTCGAAAATCGCGGGCTGGTCGTAACCGGGCGGGCACAGCGTGCAGGGGCCCAGCGTCAGCAGCGAATAGCGGCTGTCCTGGCCGAACAGATTGTCGGGCCTTATCGCGCCATGGCCTTCATGCGCTTCCGACAGGCTTTGCAACGCCGCGATCGCCGGGCGCAGGAAATTCTTGATCAGCGTCGGGACGGGGTAGTGGCCCCACAACGCGCGTGGCGGCGTGCCCATCAACGGGCGTTCGTAGACGAAGGCGTAGCGGTCGCGCATGCCTTTGATGCGCAGCGGCCCGTGATGGAACAGGCGCAGCATGCCCGCGCGTTCGATCGAGCGCACGCGGCGCGCGGCGTCGACGCGCGGGCCCGGCAGATCGTTGCAGACATAAGCGATCAACGGGACGTCGGCGAATTCGTTGTGCTGGGCGACATAGGCCGACGCATGGGCGCGCGAAAACATCGCCAAGGGTTGCCCCATGTCGATCATGTGTTCGGGCCCGAACGCTATCCGCGTTTCGGTGTCTGCGCCGGCGGCGTCGGCCAAGTGATGGGATCCCCGGAGGATGAACCGGGCTAAGGCATCGCAAATCCCGCGCCATCAAACAAGTTTTGCGAAACGTAACGACGGCCGGAAGCTACGGATTAAGCTAAACAAATTCGCAAATTGCGAATATTGGGAACGTTCAGGACCGCTTAAAGGATGGGAGATCTTTGTCGCGGATCGTTTCTTCCGCCATCCAGCGCGCCATATCGCGGATTTCCATGCGCACGTCGCGCGACAACCCGTCGAAACCGGCCTTGGCGAGCAGCCAGTCCATCCCATCGTCGGTGCGCATCGCCTTTTCAACATCCCGAACGACCGGGTCATCCGGTCCCAGAACGGCGGCCATCGCACGAAGGACGATTTCGTTCTGCATGAGGTTGCGAATCCGACTCCCTGACTCATGTATGAGATTTCTTTATCGAGTCGGTCAACATCCGGCCGCGTAACACCCTGACAACGCAGGAAACAGGCCTCCGTTACGTCGGAATTGACCTTTCCGGCGAAACCGGGACACTGGCCGCAATTCGAGGTCCGGGGAGCGATCGAGGCGATGCGTTACGTGGGTATTGCGCTTGTAGGTTTGGGCTTGGCGGCGCTCGACGCGCCGGCCATCGGCCAGTCTTTGCCCCCGGGCTGCCGATTGGGGCCGGATGCGCAATGCGCGGGCGCCAATCTGGAAGGCCGCGATATGCGCGGGGCCAATCTGCGCCGCGCCAATTTGAAGGGCGCCAAACTGCGCGGCGCCAATATGGCGGGGGCCGATCTGGGCGGTGCGGATCTGACCGATGCCGATATGCGCTTCGTCAATATGGGCGGCGTTGCGCTGTTCGCCACCAAGCTGACCGGTGCCAATCTGAAAGACGCCGGTCTGCGCTACCAGGATCTGAAATCCGATACCGAGATCAGCCGCGCGATCATGCCCGATGGCAAGATGTGCGCCGAAGGCTCCGTCGGCGATTGCCGCAACCCGACCGTTCCGCCGCCCGTGCGGCGCTGAGATGGCTTCCGACGACATCGATCCGCATGTCGAACTCGCGAGGTTGCGCAAGGAATTGGCGCGCGAGCGCGAATTGCTGCGCGCCGTGCTCGACAATATGGACGAAGGCGTCGTCGTGTCGGATGCGGGCTTCAACGTCGTCGCGTATAACCAGCGCTTCCTCGAATTCTACGCCGTTCCCGACGAACTTCTGACCGGGCCCGATCCGCGCAAGGCGCTGACGCGATTCATGGTGGCGCGCGGCGCCCTCGACGTGCAGGCCGCGTTCCGCAATTGGCGGGCGGGCGAAAGCAAATCCTCGTTCGAAGTGACGCGCCCCGACGGGCGCACGCTGGAAGTCCACTCCAACCCGATGCCCGAAGGCGGGTTCGTGTCGACCTATGTCGATGTGACCGATCGCAAACATTTCGAGCGCGATTTGCTGCTGATGGGCCAGCGCGCCGAGGCGGCGAACGAAGCGAAGTCGCGCTTCCTCGCCTCGATGAGCCACGAAATCCGCACGCCGATGAACGGCGTGCTGGCGATGCTCGAATTGCTCGGTCAGACCGATCTCGACAGCGAGCAGTTTTCGATGGTCGAGGTGGTGCGCGACAGCGCGTCCACGCTGCTCAAGATCATCGACGACATTCTCGACTTCTCGAAGATCGAAGCGGGCAAGCTCGATCTCGAAAGCGTCGATATGTCGCTGGCCGCGATCGTCGAAGGCGTGGCCGAAACCTTGATCCCGCAAGCGCGGCGCAAGGATCTGGCGCTGACGACCTTCATCGATCCCGCGATTCCGCGCGCGGTGAAGGGCGACCCGGTGCGCCTGCGCCAGGTCCTGTTCAATCTCGCGGGCAACGCGATCAAATTCACCGAAGCTGGCGAAGTCTTCATCGCGGTCGAAGCGGTCGCGGGTGCGCCGCCGGGCACGATCCGTATCGGCGTGCGCGATACCGGCATCGGTCTGTCGACGGAAGCGCAAGCCCGGCTGTTCCAGCCCTTCAGCCAGGCCGATAGCTCGACCACGCGGCGCTTCGGCGGCACGGGGCTGGGCCTGTCGATCTCGATGCGCATCGTCGAGTTGATGGGCGGGCGGATCGAGGTCGAAAGCACGGAAGGCGAAGGCTCGGTCTTCCATTTCCAGATCGCGTTGCCGCCGGGGCGCGAAATGCCGCCGCTGCCCGACCTTACGGACAAGCGCGTGCTGGTGGTCGAAGACAATCGCTCGATGCGCGAGGCGTTCGCGATGTATTTGCGCGCCGCCGGTGCGGCAGTCGAAACCATCGCGGCGGGCAAGCCCGCCTTGACGGCGATGGAGAAAGCGGTTCGCGACGGCAAACCCTTCGACGCCGCGTTGATCGATTTCCGCCTGCCGGATATCGACGGCATCGTGCTGGGCGAGGCGATCCGCGGCACGCCCGAACTTTACGAAACGCGCCTCGTGCTCGCGACCGCCTTCGACGAAAGCGGCCATCGCAAACGCGCGCTGGAACGCGGGTTCGACGCGTATCTGCTGAAGCCGGTGCGCCGTGAATCGCTGCTGCGCGCACTCGCCAATCAATTCGGGCCGGCGCGCAAATCCGCCCCCGCCGGCGCCATCGTGACGGCACCGGGTGCCCGCATCCTGGTGGCGGAGGACAATCCGACCAATCGCGCCGTCGTACAGCGCCAATTGGTGCGGCTGGGCTATCGCGCCGAACTTGTGCCCGACGGCAAGCAGGCATTCGATCTGTGGCGCGAAGGGCGTTTCGACGCGATCCTGACCGACGTGCACATGCCCGGTATGGACGGGTTCGAATTGGCGCAAGCCGTGCGCGCGGCGGAAGCGGGCAAGGGGCGCCGCATTCCGATCGTGGCGCTGTCCGCCGCCGCGATGACGGGCGAGGCGGAGCGCTGCCTTGCCGCCGGGATGGACGAATTCGTCGTCAAACCCGCCACACTCGGCATGCTGGGTTCGGCGCTGGCGCGCGCCATGGGCATCGCGGATACGTCGGGCTTGGTCGAGGAAGACGTGCCCGCCGAGACGGGCCCCATGCGCGACGTCGATCTCGACGTGCTGCGCAAGCTTTACGGCGCGCAACGCGGCGAGATGGCCGAGGTGATCGAGATGTTCCTCGACAACGCCGCGCGCCAGATCGCGACGATCGACGAGCGGATGCGCGCGGGCGACGCTTCGCACGCGCAAGACGTCGCGCATGCGCTGAAGGGCGCGTCGCATTCGGTCGGCGCGCATGCGCTGGGCGAGGCCGCGTCGAAACTGGAATTGGAACTGCGCACGGGCGGCGCCAAGCCGGGCTCGGCCGAAACCTTGCGCGTCAAACTCGAGGCGGCGCGGCCCGTGTTGATGCGGGCCACGGAAGGGCAGTGATGGCGGACGAGCGTCCTTACGCCAAGTACGGCGTGCTGGTGATCGACGATTCCCCGGTCGTGCGCGCGATGGTGTCGCGCATGCTCGACCAGCTCGGCTTCGGCCGCGTGCAGGCGGAGGCCGACGGATCGGCGGCATTGACCTATCTCGAGACGGCCGACCCCGCGCCGAATTTGATCGTCTGCGATATCGGCATGAAGCCGATGGACGGGATGAAATTCGTCGAAGCCTTGCGCGCCTTGCCCGCGTTGCATCTGGCGCGCTTGCCGGTGATCTTTCTGACCGCGACGGCGACCGATGAACTTGTGCGCCGGGCGCGCGAGCTGAACGCCAACGGCTATATCGTCAAGCCGGTGACGCCCGAAGTGCTGGCGCTGCGCGTCGAGCGCGCGCTGGCCTGACTAAGCGACGATATCGAATTTGTGCTGGTTCGCCGGCTTGCGGCCGCGTTTCGCTTTGGCGCCCACGGCATTGGCGTCGTTATCGACGCTTTCGCCCGTTTTGGTGCCGTCGCGCGATTCCTTGGTGCCGGCAGCCCCGGCCCCTTGGCGCAATCCTTTGGCGGTCTGGGCATTGGCCGTTTGGGCGCCGGCCTGCATCGCGGCAAGCTGTTGCTGCTGCGCGTTCGGGGTGTGGATCTGTGCTGGCGTCACCGCCAGCGGTGCGGAGATCGGCAATACCGGCATAAAGCGAAATGTAACACGACTTACGCCATCGCGTCAGTTTCAGCTTCTACGTATATGAAATTATTGCGATCGGCCTTAGCGCGGCGTCCAGCGATAGGCGGCTTTCGGCTCGATCAAAGGCAGATTGATCGCCCGGCCATCGACATAATCGACCCGCGCTTTGCGTGCCGCATCCAGGATGCCCACCGTGTCGGCGCCGTGAACGAACACTTTGAGATTGAGCGACGTGGCGGCGGAAACAAGGCGCCCGAGCCCGGTTGCCGCCTGGTCGACGTTGCGCGGCAACGACTTGGCATCGACCGAGAGACCGAACAGCCCCACGGATGCCAGTTCCTGAAGCTGGTTGCCGCTCGCCGGCGGCTCCACCAGCACGCCATGTCCGTACGGCTTGAGCGCCAGCGCGATCTCCACCAATCGGGAGATAGGCGTGCCGTTGGGGGCGCCGAGCACTTCGAACAGCAGGAAGCGTTTGCAATGCTCGGGAATTTCCCGGCAGAGATTGAGATACTTCTCCCGCGTCACGCGCGAACTTAGCGAGTTGAAGTTCACCGAGACCAGAACCTGCGCCATGCCGCCGGCATGCAGCAGCCGATCGACGGACCTAATCGCCCGGCCGACGATCAGGCAGTCGAGCTCGTGCAGCGTGCGCTTCAATTCGTCGGGCGTCGTGAGGCCGGTCAGGCGATTCAGCGCCTGTGCGCCGGTCTGCTCGCTCAGCACGGTGCGATAGCCGGTGACGATGTTTCCCGGCGGATGCCAAATGGGGCCGAAGCGGATGCCGGCGGCGTGCAGCAACTCGTTGCGCCATGCGCGCGCCGAAGACTCCGCCTTCTCGCGCACCTGTCGCAATTCGCGGGCGATCAAATCGGCGATCGATTCCGCACCACCTTTGTCGATATCCGACCATTTCATCTCGGCGACGGTATGGTCGACCCGTACGACCACACTCGGCGTTTGCCGGGACAGCATCGTGGCGATCTCTTCGGCGATCGCGTTGGTTTTGGACTCCGCATGCGCTTTGTCGGGCGAGGCGAAGCACAATACGAAAGTCTCGTCGCCGTGACGCTGATAGGCGTCCTGCGCCGAGATGTGCCGTTTGATGGTCTGCTCGGCGATGCGAAAGGCGATATCGGCGACGGCGCTCCAGTTTTCGCCCAATCGCCGTTTGATCTCCGTCATGCCCAGCAACTGAATGCTACCGGCCATGACCGTCGGCGCGCTCGCTGCGCGCATCTCGCGCAGCGAGCGGGGCGAGCCGTCGTTCTTGTCGGCATCGGGTTGCCGGTTGTCTTCGGTCAGGGCGAGCAGCGCGCTCGCGAGCCTCTTCAAGCCGGTACGAAGGAATGTCATGGCGTCTCTCCACTTGCCGGCAGGGTTGCCGTGACCGAGGTGCCGCTGCCGGGGCGGCTGTCGATACGCAATTCGCCGCCCTGAAGCCGCACCAGACGCTCGGCCAGCGGCAATCCCAAACCGATGCCGCTATGCCGGCGCGTCAAGCAGTTCTCGATCATGCGGAAAGGCAACTTGGCGATGTCGATCTGGTCGGGCGTCATGCCGATGCCGGTGTCGGTCACCTCGAAGGCGACGGCGTCGTCGCGGACGGTGGCGCCGATGCTGACCCGGCCGCCCGGCGGAGTGAACTTGATCGCGTTCGACAGCAGATTGATCAGCGCCTGATTGAGTCTGACGGGATCCGCCGCGACCGCCGGGGCGATCGAAGGCCGCACCATCAGTTCGATCTTGGCGGCGGCGGCCTGTGCGGCGACCGCTTGGACTCCAGCCTCGATGGCGGCCCACGGCTCGACGCGGCTTGGCTGAAGATCGAGCTGTCCGGCGGCAAGCTGGGACAGGTCCAAGGTGGCATTGACCATCGCCAGCACCTGCTCGCCGCCGGTCCGGATATGGCGGATATAGTCGGCGTAACGCCGATCGCTCACAGGTCCGTGAATCTCGCTCAGGATCAGCTCGGCGAAACCGATCACGGCATTGAGCGGCGTGCGCAGTTCGTGGCACATATTGGCCAGGAACTCGGTCTCGGCCGGCGACATCGCCGCGGCAGGGGATTGGGTTGCGACGGACACCTTCGGCGTCGGTGCGTCCCGGCCGATTGCCATTCCCAGGACCAATGCCGAGGCAACGGCCAGGACCAATGATCCCGTCGCCAACAGACGATGCAGTTCGAGCGCTTGTGCGCCGTCGCCGGCCGGATCGGCGAGCGCTGCAACAAGCGCCACAAGTACGACCGTGATCGTCACGGCGGCGATCGTCGTCTGCGCCAGTTTAGACATCGCGCGGCGCTCCACCGGCGCCCGTGGGATGGTCGCGCGTTTCGTGGATTTGAACAAAGCCGTGTCGCATCGATTGCCTCCGTCAGAGCCCGGAGACTTGGGAAATCGACGCGGCGAGAACACCTTGTAAGACTACGAGGAAAGGGCGACACTGGTGGAAATACGGGGACGCACGACTTGCCGTCGTCAGGCGAAGGCCTTAAGGCCGCGACATTCGCCTAGAAACGCTGGCATTTGCTGCCGCGCGAGTGGCACATCCGGATGCCGGGAGGGCAAGATGTCCCGTTTCATCGCGACAGCACTTCGCAACGACTCAATTGACAGACGGCGTCCGCGAAAGCCCGTGCGCGGCGCTTTCCCGGCGGACGATCAGCCATTGCGGCAAAGCGGCATCCGCGTGGTGGGGGATGTGCCGTGGGGCTGCCATGTCTGCATCTTTTACGAGACCAAAGACGATCTTCTCGATACGGCGGCGACGTATTTCAAAGCCGGGCTCGCGAACAACGAATTCTGCGTCTGGGCGATCTCGGCGCCGATAACCGAGGCGGACGCGAAAGCCGCCTTGCGCCGCGCCATTCCCGACCTTTCGGCGCAGCTCGCGGCCGGACGGATCGAAATCATCGACGGCACCGACTGGTATTTGCGCGGCAACCAGTTCGATATGCAGCGGATCACCGGTGGCTGGAGCGAGAAGCTGCGCGGCGCATTGGACCGTGGCTTCGACGGCATGCGGGTCAGCGGCAACGCGTTCTGGATCGAATCAAACCATTGGCAGGCGTTCTGCGAATACGAGCGCGAGCTCGACCGCTCGCTTGCCGGGCAGCGAATGGTCGTGCTTTGCACATACTCGCTGCAAGCCAGCCGGGCAGTCGATCTTTTGGACGTGGCGCGCGCGCATCAATGTTGCACCGCCCGGCGCAACGGCGATTGGGAGTTCCTGGCCACGCCGGAGCTGCGGCAGGCAAGGTTGGAAATCGAACGGCTGCACGGTGCGCTCAATATTCTGTCCAAGCCGTTTCCCGGCGATGCGCTGCTGACGCCGCGCGAGCGCGTCGCCCTGGCGCAGATCGTGCGCGGCGCCTCGAGCAAGGAAGCGGCGCGGACGCTCGGCATCAGCCCGCGGACAGTCGAGTTTCACAGGGCCAATGCGATGCGCAAATTGGGCGCCAAGAACACGGCCGACCTCGTGCGCCGGGTGCTCGACGAATAAGGGAACCCGTCGGGATTACGTTTTATTTATTGCTGTCTGACGCCGACGGCGATGTCGAAATCGAGGGTCGTGACCGGACCTTGGCCGAAGCTCGCGTCGATGCGCACATGGCGGCCTTGAGGCGGCACTTCGACGACGGCGGTGAAGCTGCCATCGGCGTTGAACACGACCTGGGCATCTTCAATTTTGAGATCGGTCAGCGTTCCGTCGCCGCGCACGCGGCCGACCAAGCTGACGAAGCCGGGATCGGAGACGGTCATGCGCCGCCCGGTGCGGCCCGGGTCCCAGGCGGGGAAGTTGATCTGGATTTCGCGCGGGGCGCGCGCGACCGAGGCGGTGACCGGCGGGCGCGAGCCGATGGCGGCCGAAGGCACGAAGCCGACCACGCCGCCGCCGGTCGCGACCAGGCTCCAGCCCGCGACGGTCGCCTCGCCCAGCCGGACCAGAGGCCGGCCGGCGGGCAGGATTTCGACATTGGGGCTTTGCGCGTCGGCTGCGGCGCGCAGTTCGACGCTGCGCGTCGTCACCACGTCGGCGACGAGCCCGCGCGTCGAAATACGCGGCGTGGCGACGAGCGGTGCTTCCGCCGCCGGCGGCGGTGCGGCGGTGCGCGCCGGCGTCGTCGTCGGGCGGCGGGCAAGCTCGCCTTCGACGCGCTGGATGCGTTCGATCAGCACGAGGTTCTCGGCGCGCAGGCGTTCGATCTCGGCGAGCGCGTAGGGGCCTTCGTATTCGTCGAGCTTGGCGCGCGCCATCGCATAGGCTTGGCGCAGCGCCTCGACCGACTCAGGTGCGCGGCCATCGATCGCGAGTTCGAAATCGGCGAAGATCAGCTTGCCGGTCAAGCGCCCGTCGGCCACTCGCGCATCCAGCTTCACGCGTTGTTGCTGGTTGGCGGGATCGACCGCGTCGCCGGTGAAATGCCCGTCGGCGAAGCGCGCGGGCTTGAACACGATGCCGCGCGGCTGGATCTCGATCGTCAGCGCGCCATTCTCGCGGCGGATGTCCCATACGGCGCGCGGATTGCCCACGCGCGCGCGCAGATTGGCGCCGAACAACGGAATACTGGCGAGGGTTTCGTTGACGTCCGGCCCGGTCTCCGCGACCAGCCAGAACCCGGCGGGATCGTCGAGCGGCGAGGGCTGTTCCTGCGCCGCCGCCGGCATCGCCAGCACCAGCGCCGCCGCCAGCAGGATTTTCGCGATCAGCTGACTTGCTTGCACGCCAAAATCACGAAGCCCTGATCCTGCGGGTAGCGCGAGCGGATCCGGGTGGTCGCGTCCTTTTCACTATAGGCTTCGATTTCGATGAAATGCTGGTTCTGCCACTCGTCCTTGAAGAACTTGTGGTGCTCGCCGCGACGCACGGCGTCGCGCACGACTTCGTTATAGATGGCGAATTCGAATTTTTGCTTCTTGATCATCACGGTATCCGGCGGTGTGGGGCGCGGTCATTGTGGCTGATTTTTCGCGCGGCGCAAGACAAGCCAAAGCCAGCCGACACCTTGCATGGCGATCAGTCCGAGCATGACGGCACGATGGCCGTCGGCGGGGGCGCCGGGGAAATGCGACAATGCCACGCCGATGCCCCATTGCACGACGAAGGCGAGGGCGAAAACCAGCATGTTGATCGAAGCGCCTACGCGGCCCGCCATCTCCTTCGGAAAACTTTGCGTGGCGACGGCATAGCCCAGGATGGTGCCGCAGCCGGTCAGGCCGAACAGCGCCCAGAAGCCGAGCGGGTTATGCGTCCAGCCCGCCGCCATCGGTATTTGCGCCACCATGAACAGCACCACGAAGACCGCGAAGATCGCGCGCGTGGAAATGCCGCGCGCGGCCAAGCGGTCGGCCAGAATGCCGAACAGCGGATAGCCGATCGCCATGGTCGCGTTGACCATGAACAGGCCTTGCGCGACCGCGAACCGGTCGAGCCCCGCGACGTCGCGCATCCAAGGGCCCGCCCACAGGGCTTGATAGGAGAGGTAGACCGCGTGCGTGGCGGTCGTCGCCGGGGCGACGCGCCAAAAGGCCGATGCCGACAGCACCTTGCCGATGCCGCGCAATTGCGCGCCGAAGGTGACACCGGTCGGATGCGGCGTTTCGCGCGGGGCGGCGAAGAAAATCGCCAGCGCCACGAGCAGCGTCAACGCCGCCATCGCCAGCAGCACGAAACGCCAGCTGGTCGCGGCGAGCATCAATTCGACCGGCAGCGTAGCCGCACCGGCCCCCAATCCGCCGAAACCCATCAGCAAACCGTTGGCGAGCGGCAAGCGTTCGATCGGCCAATAAAGCGTGTTGGCCTTCATCGCCGCGATCAGGCACGAGGCGACGCCGAAGCCGATCAACGCGCGACCCAAGGCGAGTCCGGCCACACCGCCGGCCAGCGCGAAAATCACGGCCCCGGCGGTCGCGAACAACAGCAGCGTGAATTCCACGCGGCGCGGGCCCCAGCGGTCGAGCGCCACGCCCATCGGCAATTGCGCGGCGGCGAAGGCGGCGAAATAGGCGCTGGTGACGGCCCCCAACGCGGCGGAATCGAGGCCGAGTTCGCGCGTCATGTCGGGCGCGATCGCGCCGTTCACCACCCGGAACGCATAGGACAGGAAATACCCGGCCGCGAAGGGCAGATAGCAGCGCGCGACGCGCAGCGCGAAATTGTCCGGCACGCTCACGTTAGGCCGCGGACTCGAACAGCGCGCGGCCTTTGTCGGTGATCTTACAGACGAGCCAATCGGGCTTCGTCGGGTTGGAATACCAAGGCTCGCACCAGCCTTTGTCGAGGCAGGATTTAACCGTGCGGGAATCGATTTTCTGCCCGTCCTGCATGAACAACGGCAGCTTGCCGCCGGCTTGATCGAGCGCGCGCGCGAGCCAAGCGCGTTGCAGCGCCGTGGGTTCGCCCGGGGCGGGCGGCAGGCCTTTGGGTTTGGCGGCGGCGCGCGGCGGGGGCGGCGGCTCGTCGAAACCCGACACGCGGCGCACCGGAAACGGAATGGGTTGTGCGGACATTGATGCTGAGGACTTGTTTCTTTTTGTAACGACGGGAAACCGGAAGACGCAGTTTATCCCGAGCGTGAGCGAAGCACCAAGTGCAGCGCATTCGTCGAGACATTTCAGGCTGTTGTATGTTCCGGGCGATCGCCGCGCGGGGGCGGCGTGGGGTGCCGCGACAGGGTGCTTCAGGAACCTTAAGCGAGCGTTCAGGCGGCGGGCGCAATTTTCCGTCGAATCGCGCAACGGGCGCGATCAAGCACAAAGGAAGTGTCATATGGCCGCGAAGAAACTGAATGGCCGCCGGAAGAGTGCCGACCGCGTTGCCGCCCGCCGTTCGACCCCCGTTGACGTGCAGGTTGGCCGCAACGTGCGCAAGCGGCGCATCGAACTCGGTCTGTCGCAGACCGAACTCGCGCAAGCTTGCGGGATCACGTTCCAGCAGATCCAGAAATACGAGAACGGCGCCAACCGCGTGTCGGCGTCGCGTCTGTGGCAGTTCGCGGCGGTCCTCGGCCTGCCGGTGGGCGAATTCTTCGAAGGCCTGGGCAAGCCCAAGGTCGCGGCGGCCGCGCCGATTCCCGACGCCGCCGAGCGCAAACTCGACGACGAAACCGCGAAACTCGCGCGCCGCCTGGCCGCGATCCGCGACGTTCGTCTGCGCCAGCGCATCAAGACGATGCTCTCCGCGATGGCCGATGGGCAGCACTAGATACATCCCGCGCGTCGCGAAAGCGGCGGGAGCGAAGCGGCGGCTCGACGACATCGTCGAGCCGCGTTTCGTTCGCATCGGCACACGGCGCACCGCGTTGCGGCTCGAGCCCATCTTCTGGGCCGCGCTGCAGGAGATCGCGGACGCGCGCGGCCAAGCGGTCGAAGAATTGTTGCGGGACATTGTGCCGCCGCCGCCGCCGCGCAATTTGACGTCGCGCGTGCGGGTCGCGATTCTGGCGCAATACTGGTCCGCGGATGACAATCCGCGTTTTGCTTAGACCGACCCATCTTGCGTAGATCGAATGCCGCGCGCAAAATGCGCGCCGTCATGTCGCCCCAATCCATTCCCGGTTCGCCCGCGCTCGCGCGCAGCTTCTCGAACGTCGGCCATGCGTATTCGCATCTGCTGATGATGCTGTTTCCCACCGTCGTTCTGGCGCTGGAAAAAAGCTGGAGCATGACCTACGGCGAATTGATCGTGCTGATGCTGGCGGGCCAGGTCCTGTACGGTGTCGCCGCATTGCCCGCCGGCTGGTTCGGCGATCGCTGGTCGGCCGTCGGCATGATGACGATCTTTTTCGTCGGCACGGGCCTTGCGACCGTCGCGACCGGCTTGGCGCGTTCGCCTGTCGAATTGGCGCTGGGCTTGGCGTCGATCGGCTTGTTCTCGTCGATCTACCATCCGGTCGGCATGGCGTGGCTGATCCGCATGGCGGAGAATCGCGGCCGTGCGCTGGGCGAGAACGGCATCTACGGGGCGGTCGGCATCGCGCTGGCGCCGTTGGTTGCCGCCGCCCTTACCGACGCGATTTCGTGGCGCGCCGCCTTTATCGTGCCGGGCGTCACGTCCGTATTGATCGGCCTCGGCCTTTGGGCCGCCTGGCGTATGGGCAAGGTCGTCGATGTCGAGGCCGACGCGAAACCCGTGCCCGAGCCCAGCAAGGGCGACGCGGTACGCGCCTTCTTCATTCTGTCGGTGACGATGACCTGCGTGGGCTTCGTCGGATCGACGCTCGGCGTCGTGCTGCCCAAGCTGTTCGAACAGCGTTTGACGGGGCTCGGCGACGGCGTGTTGGGCACGGGCGCGATGGTGGCGCTTGTGTATTTGATCGCGTCGACCGGCCAATTGATCGGCGGGCGTTTGGCCGACCGCTTCGCGATGAAGCGCGTCTACGTCGCGTGCTATTTCGTCGTGACGCCGTGCTTGCTGCTCGCGGCTTATGCGGAATCCTGGCCGCTGCTGGCCGTTGCGATGGCGGCCGTCTATCTCAACATCACGTCGCTGCCGTCGGAAAACGCGATGCTCGCGCATTTCACGCCGGCGAGCTGGCGCGCGACCGCCTACGGCGCCAAATTCGTTCTGGCGCTGGGCGTCGCCGCGATGGCGGTGCCTGTCGCGGGCTGGGTGCAGGACACCTACGGCGATTTCTTCTGGCTGTTCGTGTTCATGGCCGCGGCGGGCGTGCTGGTGCTGCTGTTCGGGTTGATGCTGCCCGACGACAAAAAGGCCGCGAAGCCCGAACCCGCGCTCGCGGCACAGCCCGCCGAGTAATCAGCGCAGCGGTTTTTTCGTCCGCAGCACGATCGCGATCTGGCCGCACACATTGTTGAAGTGGCGGATCGCGTCGTCGATCGCCGCACGGTCGACTTCGCCGGCGGCGAGGCGCTTGTGCCATTCCGGCGTCAGCTGGAAATCGACCTTCTCGATCGCGAAATCGACGTCGAGCTGAAGGCCGAGCGGCGTGTTCGCCGCACCGGTCTTCGCCCATTCGCGGTTCAGCGCGCGGTCGAACAACGCCAAGCCGTCGGGCGTGATCGCGCGGACATGGGTGGGATCGTTGAGGAACGCGTCGGAACGCGGATGCGGCACGACGATTTCGATCCGGGCCTCGGGCGCGCAGACGCGCCAGAGTTCGCGGATCATGCCGAGATAGCCATCCGTCGTGGCGCCCAGATGTTCGAGCGCGTGGATCAGCGCGACATCGGTGACGGATGAATCCGCCCACGGCCAGGGCGAACGCTCGAGATCGACGACCTGATCGGGCGCGCAGCCGGCGAATTTATCGACATTGATCCAGCCGGCGCGTTTGGCGTTGCCGCAGCCGAGATTGAGTTTCATGTCGCGGCCAAGGCGGTGTCGAGATCGCGGATCAGATCGTCCACGTTCTCGATGCCGATCGACAAGCGAATGACGTCGGGGCCGGCACCGGCCTTCACGCGCTGTTCCTCGGTCAATTGGCGGTGGGTGGTGGAGGCGGGGTGGATGATGAGCGAGCGCGTGTCGCCGATATTGGCAAGATGGCTGAACAGCTCGACCGTCTCGACCACTTTCATGCCGGCGTCGTAGCCGCCCTTCACGCCGAAGGTGAAGACCGAGCCCGGCCCCTTGGGCAAGTATTTCTTGGCGAGCGCGTGATAGGGGCTCGATTTCAAACCGGCATACGAGACCCACGCGACCTTCGGATGTGCGGCCAGGAACTCCGCGACCGCCTGCGCATTGGCCACATGTGCCGCCATGCGTAAGTGCAGCGTCTCGATGCCCGAGATGGTGAGATACGCGTTGAGCGGGGCCATCGTCGGGCCCAGATCGCGCAGGCCCACGGCGCGCGTTTTCATCGTGTAGCCGAAATCGCCGAAGGTCTCGGCGAATTTGAGGCCGTGATAGGCGGGATCGGCTTCGGTCATCGACGGGAATTTGCCGGACGCGAACCAATCGAACTTACCGCTTTCGACGACCGCACCGCCCATCGCGTTGCCGTGGCCCGACAGGAACTTGGTCGTCGAATGCAGGATGATATCGGCCCCCCAATCGAAGGGCTTGCACAGGAAAGGCGTGGCCAACGTGTTATCGACCATCAGCGGTATCTTGGCCTTGCGCGCGACTTCCGCGACCGCTTCCAGATCGACGATCACGCCGCCGGGATTGGCGAGCAATTCGCAGAAGATCGCCTTGGTGTTCGGGCCGATTGCGGCTTCGAAATTCTTCGGGTCCGACGGGTCGACGAAATCGACCCCCCAGCCGAATTTCTTGAAGGCGTGGGTGAACTGCGTGACCGAGCCGCCATAGAGATTTCGGCTGGCGACGAAGCGGTCGCCCGACTCCATCAGCGAGAAGAAGGCGAGCAATTGCGCCGCGTGGCCCGAGCTCGTGCACACCGTGCCGCGCCCGCCTTCGAGACTGGCGATGCGTTCCTCCAGCACCGCGACGGTGGGGTTCGTCAGACGCGAATAGATATAGCCGAAAGTCTGCAGATTGAAGAGCGAGGCGGCATGATCCGCATCCTCGAACACATAGGCCGTCGTTTGGTGGATCGGCGTCGAGCGCGCCCCCGTCGTCGGGTCGGGCGTGGCACCGGCATGCACGGCACGCGTGGCGAAACCGAATTTTTCGCGTGGAGCGCCGGGGCGTTGGTCGGGCATGTTTGGTTCTCCCAGGAGTCGGCGGCATGTTGCATCGCGGGCCCGGGGAAGGGAAGTTTCTCGTCATGCGCGAATGGCGGTTGGTGATCTGGCTTTCGCTCGCCCAGATGATTTCCTGGGGGACGCTGTTTTACGGCTTCGCGGTGATCGTGGGGCCGATGGAGCGCGAGCTCGGCTGGTCGAAAACCGAGATCTACGCCGCCGCGTCGATCGGATTGATGGTCTCGGGGCTCGTCGCGTTGCCCGTGGGCGCATGGATGGACCGGCATGGCGGCTTGCTGTCGATGACCGGCGGCTCGATCGCCGGCGGCTTGCTGATGATCGCCTGGGCCTTCGTGCAAACGCCGGCACAGTTCTACGCGATCTGGATCGGCATGGGCGCCGTGCTCGCTTGCGTGCTTTATCAGCCGGGTTTCGCGGTCGTCGCGGCGAATGTGCGCGATTGGAAGCGCGGCATTCTGATCATGACGTTCCTGGGCGGGCTCGCCAGCACGGCGTTCATTCCGCTGGGCCACACCATCAATGACCTGCTCGGCTGGCGCATGACGGCGATGATTTGGGGCGCCGTGAACCTCACCGTTTGCGTCGCGATCCATTTCCATTGGTTGCGGGGCACGCGCGCGAAAGGCGAAGCGGCGGAGAAGGCGGATGCCGGCGCTTCCGAATCCGCCCTCAAACTCGCGATGCGCCGGCCGGCGTTCTGGGGGCTCGGCTTCGTCTATTTCGTCTATAATTTTTCGGTCAACGCGATCACCTTCCATTTGATCGGGTTGTTGGGCGAACGCGACGTCGATCCCGACACGATCATGCTCGTCTGGGCGACGATCGGGCCGATGCAGGTCGCGGGCCGGATGAGCCTGTTCGCCTTCGGACCCAAGCTCGACGCGCGGCTCGTCGCGCGTGTGGCGATGGCGGGCTTGCTGATCGGCATGGTGACGCTGGCGACGGGTGCGGCCACATTGGCGCTGCTGCTGGTGTTCGCGTTTTTCCACGGGGCGGGGAACGGCTTGATGACGATCGTCAAAGGCACGATCGCGCCGGATATTTTCGGGCCGCGCGCCTATGCGACCGTCAACGGCGCCTTGACCGTGCCGCATCAATTCGCCGCCGCCGCGGCACCGGTCGCCGCCGCCGCCTTGTGGGGCGTATTCGGCTATGACGGCGTGCTGCTGATCTTGCTCGGCCTTTTGTCGGCGGGTTTCCTCGCCATGCTCGCGGTCACGACGGTGCGGCGCGCTTCATGAAGGAGATGCGTTTCGTCGTTTGGTTTTCGATCGCCCAGCTCATCGTGGGCGGCGCGCTCTACTACAGCTTCGCGGTGATCGCGGGGCCGATGGAACGCGATCTCGGCTGGACGAAGCCCGAGATATACGGGGCGTTGACGCTCGGGCTGGTCGTTTCGGGCCTGTCGGCGCTGCCCGTGGGCGCGTGGATGGACCGATATGGCGGGTTCTGGCCGATGACGCTGGGATCGATCGCCGGCGGTCTGTTGATGGTCGCCTGGGCGTTCGTCGAAACGCTGCCCCAATTCTACGCGCTGTGGGTCGCGATGGGGATGGCGTTTGCGTGCTCGCTTTACGATCCCGCATTCGCGGTCGTCGCGGCGAATGTCCGCGACTGGCGGCGCGGCATATTGACCATGACGCTGATCGGCGGCTTCTCGATCACCGTCTTCGTGCCGCTGATGCATTATCTCAACGAGGCCTTCGGCTGGCGAAACGCGTTGATCGCGACGGGATGTCTGACCGCGATCACGTGCGGCTCGATCAATTTCTACTGGCTGCGGGGCGCCCGCGCCAAAGGCGTCGCGGCCGAAGCGGCCGATGCGACGCAAACCGGTTCGGCTTTGGCGGCGGCGTCGCGCCGGCCGGCTTTCTGGGGATTGGGCTTCGTCTATATCGCTTATAATTTCGCGATCGGCGTGGTGACGTTCCACCTGATCGGCTTGCTGGGCGAACGTGGCGTCGATCCCGATACGATCGTGCTGGTGTGGGCGGCGATCGGGCCGATGCAAGTCGTCGGGCGCTTGACGCTGATGGTGCTGGGCGCGCGCGTCGACGGGCGGTTGACCGCGCGGGTCGCGATTTTCTGCTTGTTGATGGCGATGGCGTTGCTGGTCAGCGGGATCGACGCGCTCGTGCCGCTGCTCGCTTTCGCCGCGATCTACGGTATCGGCAACGGGTTGATGACGATCGTGCGCGGCACGATCGTGCCCGAGCTGTTCGGCCCGCGCGATTACGCGACCGTCAACGGGGCGCTGGCGCTGCCGTTCAATTTGTCGCGGGCACTCGCCCCGGGGATCGCGGCCGCGCTGTGGCGCATTTCCGGCGGCTATGACGGCGTGACGCTGGCGCTGTTCGCCGCGTTGAGCGCCGCCTTCGTCGCGATCTGGCTGGTGACGATCAGGAAATGACCGTGCGCTTGCACGGGGCATTCAACGCCGCCGGCGCGATCTGCTCGGGCATCGCCCGGAACAAAGCCGCGATCTTGGCGAAGACCGCGCCAAAGGCTTGCGCGCGCAGCGTGCGCGCGTTGGCGATGTGGAACTCGAGTTCGGCGGCGGAAATCTGCGGCATGGGGGAGCTCCAAGGCGACAGTAACGGGATTGCGTAACTGGAGCTTGTTACGGTTCGCCGCTGGCGATAATCACCGATTTTGGCCTATCATTTGTGAACCAACGTCACAAATGGGGCCGGTATGGATCAATCGGGGGAAATGGCCGCTTTCGTCGCCGCGGTCGAGCGGGGCGGGTTTTCGGCCGCCGCGCGGGCGATGAAGCTCACGCCGTCGGCGTTGTCGAAGCTCGTCGGGCGATTGGAAGCGCGGCTTGGCGTGCGCTTGCTGGCGCGCACGACGCGCACCGTGACGCTGACGCCCGAAGGCGAAGCCTATTACGCGCGCGCTCGGCGCATCGTCGCCGATATCCGCGAAGCGGAGTTGGAGGTCGCGGGTTTCCGCGCGCGGCCGCGCGGCGTGCTGAAGATCAACACCGGCAACGCGTTCGGCTATCACCAGCTTGTGCCCGCGCTGCCGGAGTTTCTGGCGCGCAATCCCGATCTGCGCGTGCAGCTCTCCTTCGTCGATAAGCGCGTCGATCTGATCGAATGCGGCGACGATGTCGGGATCCGGATCGGCGAAGTCGTCGACGACCGTTTGGTCGCGCGGCGCATCGCGGAGGTGAGCCGCACGATTTGCGCGTCGCCCGCTTATCTTGCCCGGCGCGGCGTGCCCAAGCGGCCGGAGGATCTGCGCGACCACGATTGCGTGACCATGTCCGACATTCCGCATCTCGCGCATTGGCCGTTCAAATCGGGCATCGTCGAAGTGACGGGCCCGGCGAGCGTCGACAGCGCCAACGCGATGCTCGATCTCGGCATCGCGGGCGTTGGCGTCATCCGAATGGGCGATTTCGCGCTGATCGACGCGATCCGCGACGGCCGCTTGGTGCCGATCCTGACGGATTGGCATGTCCGCGATCCGGTGACGATCTGGGCCGTCTATCCGCAAACGCGCAATCGGGTGCCGAAAACGGCAGCGTTCGTCGAATTCCTGCAAGGCAGGTTCGGCCATGCCCCATGGCGGATCGCCTGACGGGCTGCTAAGAAGGCGCCGGAGAAACCGTCAGACGAGATAAATGATTCTTTCCGACAACGCGCGTGGCGCGCTGCTGCTGTCAAGCGCGATGACGATCTTCGTCGCCAACGACGCGGCGATGAAACTCGCCGCCCAGAACATTCCGATGATCCAGGCGCTCGCCGTGCGCGGCGTGTTGGCGACGTCGCTGTTCTGTTTGATCGCGTGGCGGGCGGGCGCCTTCGCCAAGATTTCGACGCTGCGCGATCCCAAGATGATGCTGCGTACGGTGGCGGAGGTCGTGGGATCGATGCTGTTCATGCTGTCGCTGGCGCATATCCCGCTGGCGACGGCGGCGGCGCTGAACCAGGCCGTGCCGCTGTTGACGATCCCCTTCGCGATGCTGTTGCTGGGCGAAAAAGTCGGCTGGCGGCGCATCGCGGCGCTGCTCGCCGGCTTCGCGGGCGTGATGCTGATTTTGAAGCCGTCGCCCGCGGGCGTCGATCCATGGCTGTTGGCGTCGTTCGCATCGGCCTGGGTATTCGCGTTCCGCGATTCGATCACGCGGATGCTGTCGTCGCATATCCCCACCGTTCTGGTCACGTTGCTGATGTCCGCCTCGATGATGACCGTCGGCGTGATCGGCACGATCGCGACGGGCTGGACGCCGATGTCGCTCGAAAGCTGGGGCCTGATTGCGATCGCGACGGTCTCGGTCGCGGGCGGCTACACGCTTCAGGTCGCGGCATTTCGCGTGGGCGAGTTGTCGCTGGTCGGCGGCTTTCGCTACGCCGGGCTGATCGGTTCGGCATTCGCGGGTTGGGTCTTGTGGGATTATCTGCCCGATGCGCTGACCTGGACGGGTATGGCGCTGATCGTCGCGTCGGGGATTTACGCGCTGCATCGCAGCCGCGTGCGCGCGGGACGCGCGCCGTGACCCCAGGCAACCGCAACGGCATTTTGGCGGTCGTCGTGGCGATGACGCTGTTCGCCTTCTCCGACACGATCATGAAACTCGCCCTTGCCGACGTGCCCGCCGGCCAGTTGCTGTTCGTGCGTGGCATCATTCTGGTGATCGCCGGCTCGTTTCTGGTGTGGCGATCGGGCGGCTTCGCCCAGCCGCGCGCGTTCATCGAGCCGCATACGGTGCTGCGCGGGTTGATCGAGGCGGTCGCCGCCTTCTGCTTCATCGCGGCGCTGGGGCATATCCCGCTCGCGCTCAACGCTACGATCAATATGGCGACACCGTTGCTGGTGTTGCCGGTCGCGGCGGCGCTGCTGGGCGAGCGTTTCGGCTGGCGGCGCGTCGGCGCCATTCTGGCGGGCTTCGCCGGCGTGCTGCTGATTTTGCGGCCCGGCGCGGAAGGGTTCGACATTTGGCTCGCCGTGTCGTTCCTGTCGGCGGTTCTCTGCGCCGTTCGCGACGTCATCACGCGGCGCATTCCGCAATACGTACCCTCGGCGGTCGTGACGCTCGTGACGCTGGCTTCCGTCGGTTTGTTCGGCGGCGCGGTCGCGTTTTTGCAAGGCTTCGTGCCGATGCCGGGCTTCGCGTGGTTCGTGGTTTTCGCCTCCGCGCTGATCTCGGGCACGGGGATGTATTGCATGGTTCTGTCGATGCGCTTGGGCGAGGTGACCGTCGTTTCGCCGTTCCGCTACACGGGTCTTATCAGCACGACGCTGCTGGGCTGGGCCGTCTGGGGTTATCTGCCGGATGTCTACGCGTGGTGCGGCATGGCGTTGATCGTCGCGGCGGGGCTTTACGCGCTGTGGCGGGAGCGAAAGGTGAGGGCGGCATGAGCACCGCGTTGAAGATCCGGCTGGCGTTTTCCGGCCTGCTGACCGTCGTGATGACGGCGATCGTGTCCTGCATTTCGACGGTCCGTGTTCTCGGCCCCGCCGACGTCATTGCCGATCCCGCCGCGTTCTTCGACGCGTGGATTCATGCGTGGTTCTATTCCTGGATCGTCGCGGCACCCACGGTCTATTTCGTGGCGCCGTGGGCGCGCGGCAAGGTCGAAGGCTGGTTCGCGCCGAAGTAATTCAGCGCCATAAGCCCCGGCGCATCAGCCAATCCTGCACGCGCTCGGCGACCTGGTCCGAATTCTTGTCCATCATCGGCATATGGCTGTTGCCCGCGATCCCGCCGCGCGGCAGGTCGAGCACGTCGACCTGCGCGCCGGCGGCGCGCAAGACTTCGAAATAGCGCAATCCGTTGCCCTTGATCGCGGGCCAGCGCGTATCCTGTTCGATATAGTCGCCGTAGATCGCCAGGACGGGCACGCCCTTGATCTCGGCCGCACGTCCGGGATCGCCGAAACCCGTCGGCTCGATCGCCACGATCGCGCGCACCTTGTCGGGCCGCGCTTCGGCCGCGCGGAAGGCGAATTGCCCGGCCTGGCTATGCGCCACCAGCACGCAAGGGCAGCTGCGGTCGACCAGCGCGATATAGGCTTCGGTGATCGCGTCGTCGGTCGAGGTCCATCGCGGCACCATCTGGCGCACGAGCTGGTCGTAGGCATCGGCCGGGAATTGATTGCCGGCCAGCACCTCGCGCTTGGCGAAGGAGCCGGGCCCGTCGCCGATGCGGAAGCGCTCGAAGGCTTCGGGCTGCGCCAGGAACACCGGCTCGCCCCGGAAGATATCGGGAAATTGCGCCCAACCCGCGCGCCCGCGTTCGACCGCGTCGGCGTTGTGCACGCTCCAGCCGCGCCGCAGGAAGAAATTGAGCCAGCCATCGCGCCCGTCGGGCGTGGTTTCGTACTGCACGCCCGTCATGCCGCCGCCATGCATCAGCACCAGCGGTGCGGCACCGCGCTTCCAGCGCGGTTCGAACCATTGCGCGTACATGTGCTCGACCAAGAACGTGCCGTTGGGATCGATGCGCGCGATCGGCCCGCCGGGCGTGAACTGCACGTCGCGCACCGGCTTGCCCACGATCGTCACCGCGCGCCCGCCGACATGGTACGAGCCCATATTCGCGAGAACGATATCGCCTTTGGGCGACGATGCGGGCGTGCCATCGGCCGCGACGGTCGATCCGCCGCCGCCACCGCAAGCGGCGAGGGGCAACAGGCAAGCGACGGCAAGCGACAATCGGCGGAAAAGCGGCATGGCGGACCTCAACCCGGTGGAGTCAGCGGTTCTTTGATCGACTCGCCCCACTCGCCGATCAGCGCGGTTTGACGCTCTTCCAGGATCGCGAACTGTTCCTTTTGTTCGCGCGTGGTAATCGCTTCGCCGATCGCGGGCACGATGATAGCGACGGCGGTCCCCGCCATTCCGGCGGCGACGGGCACGCCCCAGGCCCACATATCGCCCATGATGAAGCGCGTGTGGTCGAGCAAGCCCGCCAGCACGACCGGGCCGGCGGCGGCCAGTGTCATCGCCGCCGAACCGATCCAGGCGAAGCGCCGCTTGCTGCCTTCCATGATGTAGACGGCCGCGCACGGCGTGAACACGCCGATGATATAGGCGAGCAGCGCGGGCTTCAGGATCAGTACGGCGACGGCAAGCACCGTGGCGCCGAGAATGGCGAGAGCGATCAGGATTCCGCGGAAGCCGAGCGATCTCATCGCGCCATCACCCAGAAATAAAGCTGCGCCAGCAGCGTGCCGACTGCCAGCGCCGATAGAACGGCGAGCGCGATTTCCTGGCCCTTGTCGCGGCCGATGCGCCGCGTCGCGTCGACGATCGCTTCGCGATGGTCGAGCACGCGCTGATTGGTGTCGAATTCCGATTTCACGGCCGCGAACTCGGCCTGATCCTGGCCGAACACGTCGGGATCGGTCGCGAGATCGACGAGGCCGGGAATATCGCCCGCATTCGCCAGCGCGTCGGACTCCGCGAGTTTGCGCTCGCGCAATTCGGGCTTCTTCAGACGGTTGATCATCGTCTTCGCCGCGTCGTGGCAAAGCTTGGTGAGGTTGGGCAGCTTCTTGCCCTTGGCGTCGACCGCGAAACGCATCGACGCCTTCAGCACGGCGGCGGCGCGGCGCTGATCCTTGCCGTCGAAACTTTTGAGCGCGCCGATATCGGCGGCGGAAATGCCGCTGCGCGCGCCCAGGAACGCGACGACATGGCCGTCGAAATCCATCTTGCCTTGGCCGATCGACGTCTCGATGAAGTCGAGCAGATCGCCCGCCTGATCGACCCATTTGCCTTGCACGGCGGGCGAAAGGCACGGCGCGTCGGCGTTGAGGCGATATAGTGCCGCTTCCAGCTTGTCGACCTTGTTGGAGATGCGGTCTTCGACCTCCAAAAGCTTGCGCGCTTCTTCGTCGAGCAGGCCGAATGAATTGGCGGCTTTCGACCAGACATGGGCGAGGCGCCAGGAGAAGAACTCCTCCAACTGGCCGCGCTTGTTGGGATCGAGCATCGCGGCATGCGCGACGGCACCCGCCCCGCCGGGATGGAAGGCGAGGTCGCGATACCGCAACGGCCCGTGCGGATCGAGGCGCATCACCGTGCGCGACAGCATCACTTCGGGCGGCGGCGCGTTGACTTGCGTCTTGTCTTCGCCCGCCAGGGCCGCGACGCGCTGCACGTCGTTATCGCGGATCCAGTTCGTCACGTCGTCGCCGGTGACGGCGGCCTGACCTTCTTTCTGGAAGCGATGCAAGGCGAAGGCGAGTTCGGCGGGTTCCAGCGCGCTGACCGAGCCGATCTTCAACGGCGAGCCGCGCCGCGCGATCGTCTTCTTGGTTGGCAAGGTCGGCCGCCGCCCGGCGATCCAATCGAGCAGCGTGGCGAGCGTCCAGCGCGATTTGAGATCGTCGTCGATCAGCGCCGTGATCGGATCGAAAATTTCCGACGGAATCTGCGACGTGTCGATCATCGTGCCGATCGAGCCGTAGGCGATGCGCCGCGCCATCAGCGCGTCGGGGTTCTGGCCTTCGCCCGGGTATTTCCCGGTCGCGAAGCAGTAAAGCGTCATGCCCAGCGCGAACATGTCGTCGAGCGCGCCGCCGGGGCCTTTGCCGTCGGGCGTCGCAAGGGCGCGTTCGATCGGCTCGAACACCGCCGGCTGATCGTAGCCGACGGGCCCGAGCACGCAAGGGCCGAGGGTGAGCAACTGCCCGCGCGTATCCTGCATGAACACGTTGTCGGGGCGGATCGAGCCGTGGATCTCGTCGCGATCCGACATGTCTTTGAGGACGAGGGCGACCGGCTTCAGGAAATTCTGCACCAGCGTGCGCGGCGCCCAGCCCGACCACATGCGGCGCGGCGGCGGCGGACCGACCGGCTTTTCCATGACGACGGCATAAGCGTCGCTCGCGCCCGGCCGCTGGAGCACGCCTGTTTCGAGGATGGCGAGCATGCCCGAGCGCGAAATACCGCGTAAGCGCTGCGCCGCCCGGATGCGCACCGAACGATCGGGCTCGCACACGAAGGCAACGTGCTGGGCGTCGGCGAAGCGCTTATCGACGGCCGCGTAGGCTTTGGCGCCGGGCTTGTCGAACGCGGGCAGGGGCGTATCGAGATCGACCAGAACATGCTGGCCCAACGGCAAACCGCCGCCACCGGCGCCGTCGGGCGCGCGCAGAAAGGTCGGGCGTTGCACGAACGAGGTCACCACGGTTTGCCGGATATCCCGCGAAAGATTCGACGTTTCGAGAGTGCGCGAAAGGCGAGGCGGTCGCAACAATTCCGCCGACCGTCAACGAAACGGCCCGGTGCGGAACACCGGGCCGTTCGCGGCCGGAACCCTCGTGGACGGTTCAGGCGTAGGCTTTCTTCAAGTTCTCGTCGATCTTGTCGAGGAACTTGGTCGTCGTCAGCCACGGCTGGTCGGGCGAGATCAGCACCGCGAGATCCTTGGTCATGAACCCGGATTCGACGGTATCGATGCACACCTTTTCCACCAGCTTGGCGAAGTCGCTGACGTCGGGCGTGTTGTCGAACTGGCCGCGATAGGCGAGGCCGCGCGTCCAGGCGAAGATCGACGCGATCGGGTTCGTCGACGTTTCCTTGCCCTTCTGGTGCTCGCGGTAGTGGCGCGTGACGGTGCCGTGGGCGGCTTCCGCCTCCACGCAGTCGCCGGTCGGCGTGGTCAGCACCGAGGTCATCAGACCCAGCGAACCGTAGCCTTGCGCGACCGTATCCGACTGCACGTCGCCGTCGTAGTTCTTGGTGGCCCACACGAAGCCGCCCGACCACTTCATCGCCGCGGCGACCATGTCGTCGATCAGGCGATGTTCGTAGGTGATGCCCTTCGCCTGGAACTTATCTTTGAACTCCGCGTCGAACACTTCCTGGAAGATGTCCTTGAAGCGACCGTCATAGGCCTTGAGGATCGTGTTCTTGGTCGAGAGATAGACCGGATAGTTGCGCGCGAGGCCGTAATTGAGCGAAGCGCGCGCGAAGCCGCGGATCGATTCATCCACGTTGTACATGGCCATCGCCACGCCCGAACCCGGGAAGTCGAAGACCTTGTGGTTGATGTTCGTCTTGCCGTCCTTCGACACGAAGGAAATGGTCAGCTCGCCCGCCGACGGCACGACGAAATCGGTCGCGCGATATTGGTCGCCGAAGGAGTGGCGGCCGATGACGATGGGCTGCGTCCAGCCCGGCACCAGGCGCGGCACGTTCTTGCAGATGATCGGCTCGCGGAAGATCGTGCCGTCCAGGATGTTGCGGATCGTGCCGTTGGGCGACTTCCACATCTTCTTGAGATTGAATTCCTTCACCCGGCCTTCGTCGGGGGTGATCGTCGCGCACTTGACGCCGACCTTGTACTTCTTGATCGCGTTCGCCGCGTCGATCGTGACCTGATCGTCGGTCTTGTCGCGATACTCGACGCCAAGGTCGTAGTACTTCAGATCGACGTCGAGATAGGGAAGGATCAGGCGTTCGCGGATCAACTTCCAGATGATGCGCGTCATCTCGTCGCCGTCGAGCTCGACGATCGGGTTTGCGACCTTGATTTTCTTCATGGAATTACTTCTCCCAGCGGCGGAACAGGCATCGGAAATACTACGATGCCCCGTATGTTTCCAGCGATTTCCGGGCTGGCGAGGATTACTCTCCCGGCGCATGGAATCGGAACTGCTTCTGGTGCTTTTCGTCACGGGGCTGGCGGGCGGCGTGGTCACGGCGCTGGTTGGCGGCGCCACGCTCGTCACGTTCCCGATCATGTTGATGGCGGGATTGCCGCCGGTCGTCGCCGTCGCGTCGAATTTGGTGGCGCTGGGGCCGGCGAATTTCATGGCCGCCTTGGCCGATCGCGGCCGATTGCCGCCGTTCGACAAGCATGTCCGCCGGATCATGGCGGGCGCGTTCCTTGCCGGCGCGGCGGGGGCGGGGATTCTTCTGGCGATGCCCGAGAAAGCGCTGGAGGACGTGGTACCGGCGCTGATCGGCGCCGCGACGCTGCTATTCGCCTTCGCCGATAGGATCAAACGCCATGTTCAGCGCCGCCGCCAGGGCGTGGCCGCCGATATGCGCAATGTCGTCGCGCCGTCGATCGCGGTATCGATCTATGGCGGCTATTTCGGCGCCGGGCTCGGCGTCATGTATCTTTCGCTGTTCACGCTGGGCGGCATTTCGGATTTGCGCGCCGCGAACGCCCTTAAGAATCTCGTCAACGCGCTGAACTCCGCCGCCGCGATCGCGATCTTCATCGCCTCGGGCAGCGTCGATTGGCACGCGACACTCGCCATGCTCGCGGGCGGTTTGATCGGCGGCTATTCGGGCGGCGTCGCGATGCGCTACATCGCCCCGCTCGTGTTCCACCGTTTGGTGACAGCGATCGGCGCGGTGATGACGCTCGTCTACGCTTGGCGCTTCTGGTTCTAAAATTTCTGCGGCTGCGGCGGAATCGCGGGCGGCGGCTCGTCGCGCAGCAGCGGCAGGATTTCGTCGATGCCGTCGACGACCTTGTAGAACTCGCGGAACGACGGCTTGGCGTATTTCGCGTCGATGATGCCGTCGATCAAACCGATCAGGCCGTCCCAATAGCCGCCGAGATTGCACAGCACCGTCGGCTTGTCGTGCAGCGCCAATTGGCGCCAGGTCAGCATCTCGAACACTTCGTCGAGCGTGCCGGGGCCGCCGGGCAGGGCGACGAACGCGTCCGAGCGCTGGAACATCATGGCCTTTCGCACATGCATGGATTCCACCACGTGCAATTCGGACACGCTGCCATGGCCGACTTCCGCGCGCATGAGATGCTCGGGAATGATGCCGACGACATGGCCGCCTTCCTCGATGGCGCCATCGGCGACGGCGCCCATCAGCCCGACGCGCCCGCCGCCATAGACGAGATCGATTTTCGCCTTGCCGAGAATCTGGCCGAAGCGCCGCGCTTCCGTCCGGTGCAGGACCGGCCCTTCGTTCGACGAACCGCAATAGACGCAAACCGACCGCAATGGACGCATGGACCTGCACCGGAAAATTACCGCGACGCCGGTCTGATTAGAGCGGTTCGCGGATAGGGACAAGAGGCGCGGGAATAATCTCGGATCGGGGGTGTATATCTTCCCAAGCGCGGCGTTCCCGCCGCGTGGAACGGCTCGCAAAACCAAGTAAACCGACCCAAAAGGGGACACCGAATGCGCTCGAAACTCCGTCTGGCCGCCATCGCGTTGGGCCTGACCTTTGCCGCCACGGGCGCCTTCGCCCAAGCGCCCGAAATCGGCCAGCGCCAGAACGCCATGAAGGCGGTCGGCGGTGCCGTCGGCCAGATTGCGCCGGTTATCCGCAACGAGCGTCCTTGGGACGGTGCGGCCGTCGCCCAGCAGGCCCAGACCGTCGCCACGAACCTGTCCGCCGCCAAGGCGCTGTTCCCGGCCGGTTCCACCGCCGACAATTCGCGCGCTCTGCCCGCGATTTGGGAAAGGAAGGCGGATTTCGATGGTCTGATGGATCGCGCCGCGGGCGTCGCCACCAATCTCGCCCAGCTCGCCGCCGCGAATAACGAGGCCGGTTTCCGCGCCGCGTTCCCGCAGCTCGGCCAAGCTTGTGGCGCCTGCCACACCCCGTACCGTCGCCCGCAATAATACCCCCCGGCGGACGCGACCCTACCCCGCTCGCCGGAGACCCTCTCCTCGGCGGGCGGGGTGGACGCGACCTCGCGCGACGTTCACAATCGGCTTATGACTCGAACCCCCATCGTCGCCGCTTTCGCGGCGTTTTTCGTTTTCGCCGCCGGCGCCGTCCAGGCCCAGGACGTGAAGCGCGGCGAGTACATCTTCGCGGCCTCGGGCTGTGCGGGCTGCCACACCGATACGGCGAATAACGGCCAATTGCTGGCCGGTGGACGCGCCCTCAAAACGCCGTTCGGCAATTTCTACGGGCCGAACATCACAGCACACCCCGATGCCGGCATCGGCAAATGGTCGGACGCCGATTTCATTACGGCGCTGCGCCAGGGGCGGCGCCCCGATGGCGCGCATTACTTCCCCGTATTTCCGTATACGTCGTTCACCAAGATGACCGATGCGGATATGCGCGATCTCAAAGCCTATATCTTCTCGCTGCCCGTTTCGGATCGCCGCAACAAGCCGCACGATATCGGTTTCCCGTTCAATTTGCGCGCGTTGCAATTCGGCTGGAAGCTGCTGTTCTTCACGCCGGGCGAATTCAAACCCGATCCGGCGAAATCGGCCGAGATCAATCGCGGCGCTTACCTTACGCAAGCGATGGGCCATTGCGCCGAGTGCCATACGCCGCGCAATCAACTTGGCGGTTTGCGGACCGACATGATGTATGCGGGCGATCTCAACCATGCGGGGCAGGGCACGAAGGTGCCGAACATCACGCCGCATCCCACGACCGGCATCGGATCATGGACGCCGGGCGTCTACGAGGATCTGCTGTCGATGGGCATGACGCAGGACGGCGATTCCGTCGGCGGCGATATGGGCGAGGTGGTCGCGAATTCGACCTCCAAGCTCACGCCCCAGGATCGCGCGGCGATGATTGCTTATCTGCGCCAATTGCCGCCCGTCGATCACCGGGTTCGTGGCGGGAATTGAACGATTTCCGGGAATTGAGTTTAGGTCCCATTCGGGCCTAACCTGAACCTATGTATTTCCCGAGTCCCGCGAGGGGGCAATGAGTAAGACCACCATCATCGCGATCGTCGGCGCGCTTTGCGTCGTCGTCGCCCTGTTGCTGGGCTTCCGTGGCTTCTTCGTGCCCGAGCCTCCGCCGCCCAATCGCACCCCGTCGCCGCCGGTCGCTTCGGCGCCGGCGACGCCGGCACCCGCACCGCAAGCGGCAGCCCCCATTCCCGTGCCGGAAACGGCGGTGGTTCGTCCGTCCTTCGACGTCGTGCGCGTGTCGCCGACGGGCGAGGCGGTGATCGCCGGCCGTGGCGCCCCCAATGCACCGATCGTGATTTTGGACGGCGAGAAGGAAATCGGCCGCGTCACCGCCGACGGTCGCGGCGAATGGGTTTTCGTGACCGTCGATCCGCTCGCGCCGGGCCCGCATGAATTGCGGCTGCGGATGGACACCGACAAAGGTCCGGTCTGGTCCGAGCGCAACGTCGCCGTCGTCGTGCCGCCGCGCGGGACCGGCACGGGCGGCGGCCCGCTGGTCGCCTTGTTGCCGGCCGAAGGGACCGGCCCCGCGACCGTGTTGCAGGTGCCGGGGCCTGGCGTGGGCAGCCAGCGTATGTCGATCGACGCGATCGATTACGGCGATGCGGGCAGCGTGACCGTGACCGGCAAAGGCACGGCGGGCGCCACGGTGCGCCTCTATGCCGACAACAAATCGGTGGGCGAGGCGGTGGTCGGTCCCGATGGGCGTTGGCGCGTGGACATCCCGCAATTGGGCGAAGGCAATTACACGCTGCGTGCCGACGAACTCGGCGCCAATGGCCGCGGCGTGGCGGCGCGCGCCGAAACGCCGTTCCAGCGCGCGGCGGTCCCCGCACCGGGGCCGGGCGAGCAGATCGTCGTCGTCCAGCCGGGCAATTCGCTGTGGCGGATTTCGCGGCGCATCTACGGCGAAGGCCTGCGCTACACCACGATCTACGAGGCCAATCGCGACCAGATCCGCAACGCGGATTTGATCTATCCCGGCCAAATCTTCGCCATTCCCAAGACGAACTGACGCGCCATAACGATCCCGACGCGGCCGGGCCGGGGTAGCGGCCCGGAGCGGGCTTTGTTATGATGCGGCTCAATATCTCGAAACCAGATTAATAGCGGCTTCTAATCTCATGAGCGATATGTGGAAATCCGTCGCGGCTCCGATCCATAAGGCGGGTGTGCCGTTCGTCGCGGCGGCGGTCGTTGCGACCTTCGTGCTGGGCTGGATTTGGGGCCCGCTCGCCGCTATCGGCGCGGTGGTGACCTTGTGGGTCATCTATTTCTTCCGCGATCCGGAGCGCACGATCCCGACACGCGACGGGCTGATCGTGTCGCCCGGCGACGGCATGGTGCAGTTGATCGTCGATGCCGTACCGCCGCCGGAACTGGAAATGGGCGACAGCCCGCGCCCGCGCATTTCGATCTTCCTGAACGTGTTCGACGTGCATGTGAACCGCGTGCCGATCGGCGGCACGGTACTGCGCGCGCGCTATCAGCCCGGCCGCTTCCATAACGCCGCCCTCGACAAGGCGTCGGCCGAGAACGAGCGCATGTCGATCCGCGTGGGCTTGGCTGACGGCCGCGACGTGGGCTTCGTGCAGATCGCCGGTCTCGTCGCGCGGCGCATCCTTTGCGATCTGCGCGAAGGGCAGAACGTACGCACCGGCGAACGCTACGGCCTGATTCGCTTCGGCAGCCGCTGCGACATCTATTTGCCCGAGGGCGTGTCGCCGCTGGTTGTGGTCGGTCAACGCGCGATCGGCGGCGAAACCGTGCTCGCCGATCTGCAATCCAGCGAAGCGCCGCGCCAGGGCGAGGTGCGCTGATGTTCGGCCGCAACCGTCGGCGCGCGCGTGATCGCGCAACGCTTCCCGGCGGCGGCACGATGAACCGCCTGATTCCCAACGCGATCACCGTGGGTGCGCTGTGCGCTGGCCTGTCCGGCATTCGCTTCGCGATGGACGGGCGCTGGGAATGGGCGGCGACGGCGATCGTCGTCGCGGCGATCCTCGATGGGCTCGACGGGCGCATGGCGCGCTTGCTGAACGGCACGTCGAAATTCGGCGCCGAGCTCGACTCCCTGTCCGACTTCGTCGCCTTCGGCGTGGCGCCCGCCCTCGTGATGTATATGTGGGTGCTGAACGCCTGGGGCGCCATCGGCTGGATGCTGTGCTTGGCCTATGCCGTGTGCATGGCACTGCGCCTCGCACGCTTCAACACCATGCTGTCCGACCCCAATCCGCCGAAATGGCAGGGCTATTTCTTCGTCGGCGTACCTGCGCCGGCGGGGGCCGCCTTGGCGCTGTTGCCGCTGATGATGCATTTCCAGGCGGGACCGGGTTGGTTCGACAAGGCCGCGATCGGCGGGCTGACGATGGTCGTCGTCGCGTTCCTGATGGTTAGCCGCATTCCGACCTTCTCGGCCAAGAAGGTCCATATTCCGCGCGGCTGGATGGTGCCGTCGCTGGTCGGTGTGGGCGTGGTGTTCGCGGGGCTGTTCAACGCGCCCTGGGCGACGCTGGTGATTTTGGGGCTGATTTATCTGGGTTCGATCCCGGTTTCGATGACCATGCAGGCGCGTATGCGCGCGGCCGAACCCGCACCGGAACCGCCGGCCGGGCATATCACCGTGACGGTCGAACCGACGCCGGCGGCGCCGCGCAGCGGCGAGTCCGCTTGACGGGCGCGAAAAACGGTTCATCCTAATCGCTTGAAGCCGTTGGCGTTTCGGGCGAGTTTGCGGATCGTTAACCATCGGGCGCATAATTTGGCCCCGAATTGGCAATGCTAGGTTCCGGTGTTCCGGGATCGGCGGAGGAAATCGATGTTCGCGATCGGCGGTCTGGTTTTCGTGTTCTTGTGCGTGTTCGGGGGCTACGTGCTCGCCGGCGGCAAGCTCGGCGTCATCATGAAGGCGCTGCCCTTCGAGTTCATGATCATCGGCGGTTCGGCCGCGGGCACGTTCCTGATCGGCAACTCCGGCTCGATCATCAGCCACGCGCTCAAGGATTTCGGCAAGGTCTTCGGCGGGCCGAAATACAAGCGCGACGACTTCATCGATCTGCTCTGCCTCATCTTCACGATCCTGAAGCTCGCGCGGTCGAAGGGCACGCTCGCGGTCGAACCGCATATCGAGAAGCCCGACGAATCCAACATCTTCATGGCGTATCCGAAGATCCTCGCGAACAAATACGCGATCATGCTGATCTGCGATCACATGCGCATGCTGTCGATGGGCGTGGAAGACGCCCACCAGCTCGAGGAAATCTTCAACAAGGAACTCGAAAAGCACCATCACGAGACGCTGCGCGGCGCCCAGGCGCTCGCCACCGTCGCCGATGCGTGCCCAGCACTCGGCATCGTCGCCGCCGTCATGGGCGTCATCAAGACCATGTCGTCGGTCGACCAGCCGCCCGTCATTCTCGGCGGCCTGATCGCCTCGGCGCTCGTCGGTACGTTCTTGGGCGTGTTGCTGTCCTACGGCATTTTGGGCCCGATGGCCGGCCGCTTGAAGCAGTGCTACGAGGATGAGTTCAAGTACTACGAAATCATCCGCGACACGTTCGTGGCCCATCTGCAAGGCAACGCGCCGCAGATCTCGACCGAGATCGGCCGCAAGAGCGTGCCGAGCGAACTCCAGCCGACCTTCTACGAATTGGAAGAGGCGATCGCCTCCAAGCCCGCGGCGTGAGTTCCGACCCGGGGGGCGCCGCTGCAGCGCTCCAAGAAGGATTGGCGGCCGCACAGCGTGGCGACGCCGAAGGCGCGCTTAGGGCGTGGCGCCGCGCCCGCACTCTCGATCCCGCCGATCAAGGCACCATCCTGCGTCTGGGCGATTTGCTGATCCGCATCGGGCGTTTTGCCGAAGCGGACGATGCGCTCGCCGAAGGAACTCCCAATCCCGCCATCGCACGACGACGCGCGATCTGCGCGCTCGCCTTCGGCCATTTTACGGCGGCCGAGGCTTTCGCGCGCGCGGCGCTCGATGACGCGGCCGAAGGGGCGCAAGCCCGCCAGTTTTTGGCGAGCGTGCTGATCCAGCGCGGCGACGTGCAAGGGGCCCGCGAACAACTGGCGCTCGCCAAAGCCGCCGATCCGGCGTTCGAATCCGCCTATACCGACGATCTATTCGCCGCGAATTACGATCCGGCGATGACCGGTGCGGCGCTCAAAGACCTCTATGCCGATTGGGCGCAGCGTTTCTGCCCGCCGGAAGCGCCGCTTGCCGCGCCGGCGCCGGGGGGACGGCGCTTGAAGGTTGCTTACGTTTCGCCCGATCTGCGCCGCCATTCGCTGCGCCACTTTATCTCGCCGATCTTCCGGCACCACGATCGCGCGAAGATCGAAGTTCACGCCTATGCGCTGAGCGGCACGCCGGATGCCGAGGCGGCGGCGCTGCGCAAACGCGTGGATGTTTGGCACGATTGCCAAGCGCTCGACGATGACGGGCTCGCGGCCAAAGCGCGCGCAGACGGGATCGACGTCGCGATCGATCTCGCGGGGCACACGGCGGGCGCGAAACTCAAAGCCTTCGCGCGGCGTTTGGCGCCCGTGCAGGTCACCTGGCTCGGCTATGGCGGCACGACCGGCGTGGGCGCGATGGATTGGTATCTCGGCGACGCGCATATGGCGCCGAAGGGCAGCGATGCTGCGTTCACCGAACGCGTCTGGCGCCTGACGCGCGCGGCTTTCGCTTTCGATCCGCCGCCCGAGATGCCGGCGGTTTCGCCGTTGCCCGCCCAAGCGAAGGGCCATGTGACTTTCGGCAGTTTCTCGCGCCTCGTGCGGATCAACGACGCAGTGATCGCGGCGTGGGCCGCGATCCTCGCCCAAGTGCCGGGCTCGCGTTTGATGCTGAACGCGCTGCCCTTCGTCGATGGCGCGGTGCGCGAAGACTACGCCGCACGTTTCGCGCGCCACGGGATCGCCGCCGAACGGCTCGATCTTATCTACACCTCGCCGCAGCCCGCGACCTGGGCCGCCTATGGCCAGATCGACATCGCCCTCGATCCGTTTCCGCATAATGGCGGCGTCACGACGTTCGAAGCGCTGTGGATGGGCGTACCGATGATCAGCCTGCGCGCGCGGCCGCCGCTGGGGCGCTACGGCGATTGTCTGTTGTCGGCGCTGGGCCTTGAGGATTGCTGCGTCGATACGGCGGAGGCTTATATCGCGCGCGCGGTCGAAGCCGCGCGGGATTTGCCGAAGCTGGCGGCGCTGCGCTGCGGCTTGCGCGCGCGCATGGCGGCGAGCGAACTTTGCGACGGGAAGGGGCTCGCGGCGGCGTTGGATACGGCTTACGCGGCGATGTTCAACGCCCGGGCGGAATCTTCGTCCGGTAGCGTTTGACCGGCACGGTCTGGCCCGGCAGCCATTTCTTCACCGCCTGGGGCTTCGACGCCTTCTTGCCGATCGTCGCTTCTTCCAGCTTGTCGGCGAGGCTTTTGTAGTTGTCCATCGTCTGGGCCAGCAAATCGCGCTTGGCGATGCCCATGGCGATCGCGCTGTCGCCCTTCATCTGCGCTTGGCGCAGCAGATAGATCATCAGCCGCGCTTCGTCGCCCGAGATTTTCAGCGTGTAGATGGGGCCGCTCATGATCGATCCTCGATTCGTCGTCGAGGAGCGATAATATCACGCGGCGAGGGGCGCGACCTTGTCGCGGAACGCCTCGAAGCCCGCGAGGACCAGCCACAAGCGCCCGACTTCGGCCGTGCGCTTGGAGAGCGGAATGGACAGGCGCGAATAGCGCCACGTGCCTTGCGGGGTCTGCGCTTCGATCGTGTGCAGCAGCGGCTGGCGCGCTTGCACGATTTCGCGGAACTGGCCGCACAGCAAATCGCGGAATGCCGGATCGGGGATCGCTTCGATCTCGCAGCAGCCGTTCGACGTCTCGCCGCAAACTTTGAAGTCGCAGCCCATGCCGCGCACGTCGAACACGGCGAGCTTGTCTTTGAGGCCCGGCACTTTTTCGGGGTGCAGCGAGTCGGCGCAAACAAGCCCCGCCTGACGCTCGCCGTCGGCCCAGTGGAGCAGGGCCAGGCGTTGGGCCGGGTCCGCCGCTTGGCAGTAATGCGCGGAAGTGCCGGAAAAACGCGTCGTGCTGGGGATGGTCGAAGACATAGCGGCCGGGATTCCCTCGAAAGACCCGTCTTACATAAGGGTTTCGGCGCCGGATTAAAGGGGGTGCGCCCGGTTGCTCGACAATATGCCGCAAGGCGAACGCCAAAAAACCGCCCCCGAGGCGGGGACGGTGCGGGTCGGCCCGATACCGGAAAGTCGCCGACGTTAGGCGGAGATATTCAGCTTCGCGCCGCGGCCCTGGAGGGACGCGATCGAATTGCTGGCGATCTCGTTACCTTGCGCCACGCCCTTGAGGATCTGGCCTTGGTAATTTTCGGCGAATTTTTCGGTCACGTCGCGGAACGCGGCCGTCTTTTGATTGCGGAAATCGATCACAGGCTGAGCGGCCTGCGAGATAGACGCTGCCATCGGGATTCTCCAGTGGCGTTGGTTTTCAAGACAATCAGTATAGTTAATGGCCGTTTACCAAGTCAACGACCGAGTCGCAATCCTGGATGGGAATTGCACTCGTTAAGTCCGCAAAATTTATTGGATTTGGGAAGCGAGGCGCTTTGGCGCCCTGGAAATTGGCTGGGGGACTAGGATTCGAACCTAGACAACCAGAGTCAGAGTCTGGGGTCCTACCGTTAGACGATCCCCCAGCGGGACGCGTCCGCCGGACGGGGCGAAACCCCGACCAAGCGGCGCTGTCTATATCGCCCTTCGCCCGGATCGTCAAACCCGGTTACAGTACTGGTCAAAATAGCGACGCGAACTTGGGGAGTTGCTTCTGTGGAGACGGCGCAAGCCCGAAGGGACGAGGGGCCGATACTCGCGGCCCTCGACCTCGGCACGAATAATTGCCGTCTGTTGATCGCCAAACCGGCCCCGGACGGGTTCCGGGTGGTGGACGCGTTCTCGCGCATCGTGCGCTTGGGCGAAGGGCTGGAACGTAGCGGCAATCTCGCCGAGACGGCGATGGTTCGCGCGTTGGACGCGCTTCATGTCTGCGCGGCCAAAATGGACCGGCGCGGCGTGACTAGTTTTCGCGGCGTGGCGACCGAAGCCTGCCGTCGAGCCGAAAACGGGGCGGCCTTCCTGTCGCGCGTGCGCGAGGCGACGGGGATCGAGCTCGAGCCCATCGCGGCGGACGAGGAGGCGGACCTCGCCTTGGCCGGCTGCGCGGCGCTGCTCGACGCGGGCAAGCCGCACGCCATCGCCTTCGATATCGGCGGCGGCTCGACCGAAGTGATGTGGCTGGCACGCGACGGCGATTCGTGGCGGCGGATCGATTTCGTGTCGCTGCCCTTGGGCGTGGTCGCGATCGCCGAACGCCTGGGCCCCGACAAAATCCCGTGCGACGCCTATCAAGCCGCCGTCGCCGATATCTCGGCACGCTTGGCCGAACTCGACGCGCGCCACGATATCGGGGCCCAAATCGCGGCCGGGAATGTCGAGATGGTCGGCACGTCGGGCACGGTCACCACGCTGTCGGGCATCGCGATGGGCTTGCAGCGCTACGAGCGCGCGTTGGTCGACGGCTCGTGGCTCGATTTCGCGCAGATCAAGGCGCTGTCGGCGGACCTCGCCGCCGCCGATCTGGAAGGGCGCGCGCGGCACGGCTGCATCGGGCGCGAACGCGCCGATCTGGTCGTCGCGGGCTGTGCGCTGCTGGAGGGGATTTGCGCGCGCTGGCCGGTCGGGCGTCTGCGCGTCGCCGATCGGGGCTTGCGCGAAGGCATTCTGATGGGTCTATTGCGCGGGCATGAGTGATTCCCGCCGCCTCGCCGAACGCCTGAAGACCGCCAAGGGCCGTTCCACATCGCAGCAGAACTGGCTGCGCCGCCAGCTCAACGATCCTTACGTCGGCAAGGCGAAGGATGCGGGCTATCGCAGCCGCGCGGCCTTCAAGCTGATCGAGATCGACGCCAAGGTGCGGCTGTTCCGCCCGGGCATGAAGATCGTCGATCTGGGGGCCGCCCCCGGCGGCTGGACGCAAGTCGCGATCGAACGCAAAGCCGGTACGATCGTCGCGCTCGATATCCTCGAGATGGATCAATTGCCCGGCGCCGTCGTGCTGCAAGCCGACTTTCTCGATCCCGCCGCGTCGGAAAAGGTCAAAGCCGCGTTGAACGGTCCGGCCGATTTGATCCTGTCCGACATGGCGCCGTCGACGACCGGCCATCGCGAGACCGATCATTTGCGGATTATCGCGCTGGTCGAAGCGGCGTTCGAATTCGCCTGCGACGTGTTGAAACCGGGCGGCGCCTTCGTCGGCAAGCTGCGCCAGGGCGGCGAGGAGCAGCAACTGATGAAGGCGGTGCAGGCGCGCTTCGCCAAGCTCCAGCGCATCAAGCCGCCCTCCAGCCGATCCGAGTCGGCGGAGTTTTACTTCGCCGCGACCGGCTTCAAAGGCTGATTTCCCCGTCATTTCAACGCGATTCGACCCCATTTCGATCTTCACGAACGGGGTGTATAGATGCGCGCCACTTCCCGCGACCCCAGGAGGCGGCATGCATATCCGCGAAGCGCTTACGTTCGACGACGTCCTTCTGGAGCCCGGCGCCTCCGCCGTTTTGCCCGGCGACGTCACCACCCGGACGCGGATCACCCGCAATATCGAACTCGGCATTCCGCTCGTGTCCTCGGCGATGGACACGGTGACGGAAAGCGCGCTCGCCATCGCGATGGCGCAGGCCGGCGGCATGGGCGTCATCCACAAGAATCTCGATATCGAGCTTCAGGCGCAGGAAGTGCGCAAGGTGAAGAAGTTCGAAAGCGGCATGGTCGTCAATCCGCTGACCATCCGCCCGGACGCCACGCTGGCCGATGCGCTGCAGATGATGGCGGCAAATCACATCTCCGGCATTCCGGTCACCGAAGCGAATGGCCGCCTCGTCGGCGTGCTGACCAACCGCGACGTGCGCTTCGCCAGCGATCCGCGCCAGAAGGTCAGCGAGTTGATGACCCGCGACAAGCTGGTCACCGTGACCGAGGGCGTGTCGAAGGAAGAAGCCAAGCGCCTGCTGCACCAGCATCGCATCGAGAAGCTGGTCGTCGTCGACCAATCCTATCGCTGCATCGGCCTGATCACCGTCAAGGACATCGAGAAAGCGCAGCGTTTCCCTGCCGCCACGAAGGACGAGAAGGGCCGCTTGCGTGTGGCCGCCGCCACGGGCGTGGGCGATAAGGGCCTGGCGCGCGCCGAAGCGTTGTTCGACGCGGAGGTCGATATCGTCGTCGTCGATACCGCACACGGCCATTCGGAAGGCGTGCTGAATTCCGTGCGCGCGATCCGCAAGCTCGGCAATTACACCCAGATCATCGCCGGCAATATCGCGACCGCCGAGGGCGCCAAGGCGCTGATCGACGCGGGGGCGGACGCCGTGAAGGTCGGCATCGGCCCGGGTTCGATCTGCACCACGCGCATCGTCGCGGGCGTGGGCGTGCCGCAGCTCACCGCCGTGATGGATTGCGTCGAGGTGGCGCAGAAAGCGGGCGTGCCCGCGATCGCCGATGGCGGCATCAAATTCTCGGGCGATCTCGCCAAGGCGCTGGCCGCGGGGGCGGAATGCGCGATGATCGGCTCGCTGTTCGCAGGCACGGAAGAAGCGCCGGGCGAAGTGTTCCTGTTCCAGGGCCGCTCCTACAAATCCTATCGCGGCATGGGCTCGGTCGGCGCCATGGCGCGCGGCTCGGCGGATCGTTATTTCCAGCAGGAAATCAAGGATACGCTGAAGCTCGTACCCGAAGGTGTCGAAGGCCGCGTGCCCTATAAGGGCCCGGTGGGTGCCGTCATCCACCAGCTCGTCGGGGGGCTTCGTGCCGCGATGGGCTATACGGGCAGTGCGACACTCGCCGATCTGCGCAAGAACGCGCGGTTCCTGAAGATCACCAATGCGGGCTTGCGCGAAAGCCATGTCCACGACGTCGCGTTGATGCGCGAAGCGCCGAACTACTCGGGCGGTTCGGCGGCATGACACCCGGCGGGCGGATCGCGGCGGCGATCGAAATTCTCGATCTGGTTCACGCCCGCAAAGCGCCCGCCGATCGTCTCGCCAACGATTATTTCCGCGCGCGCCGTTTCATCGGCTCCAAGGATCGCACCGCGATCTCGGGGCTGATCTATGGCGTGTTGCGCAAACGCGCGCAGCTCGAATGGTGGCTCGCGCGCGTGCGCGAAGGGGCGGCGCGTGTGCCGTTCGCGCCGAACGGGCGTTCTTGGCTTCTCGCCTATCTCGCCATCGTCGAAGGCTGGGAAGCGGGTCGCATCGAACACGCCTTCTCGGGCGAGCGTTACGATCCGCAGCCGCTGAAAGCCCACGAACAGGCGAGCATCGCGTCGCTCGCGGGCCGTTCGCTCGACCATCCCGAACAGCCCGACTGGGTGCGCTTCAATCTGCCGCCCTGGGCCGCCGAACGATTTACCCAGCGCTTCGGCGAACGCGCGCGCGCCGAAATGGCGGCGATGGGAACGGAAGCCCCGCTCGATCTGCGCGTCAACGTGCTGAAGGGCAAGCGCGACGCGGTGCGCAAGGCGCTGAAGGAAGCGGGTATCGCGACCGAGGCGACGAAGATGTCGCCCTGGGGCTTGCGGACCGAGGAACGCGCCAATGTCATGGCGAGCGCGCCTTACAAAGCGGGCCTCGTCGAGATTCAAGACGAAGGCTCGCAACTCGTCGCGCTGCTGGTCGACGCCAAGCCCGGCATGCGCGTGTGCGATTTCTGCGCCGGTGCCGGCGGCAAGACGCTCGCCATCGCCGCGACGATGGAGAACAAGGGCCAAATCGTCGCCTGCGATACGTCGGAAAAGCGCTTGGCGGGGGCGACCACGCGCTTGCGCCGCGCCGAGGTACATAATGTCGAGCGCCGCTTGCTGGAAAGCGAGCGCGACGGCTGGGTGAAGAAGCACAAAGGCGGGTTCGATCGCGTGCTGGTCGACGCACCCTGCACGGGGACGGGTACCTGGCGGCGCAATCCCGATGCGCGCTGGACGCTAGTGCGCGACGAGATCGCGGAATTGACCGCCAAGCAGGCGCGCATTTTGGAGAGTGCCGCGCGGCTCGTGAAGCCCGGCGGGCGCTTGATCTACGCGACCTGTTCCGTGCTGCCGGAGGAGAACGAAGCGCAGGCCGAAGCGTTCCTCGCCGCGCAAAGCGATTTCGCCGCATTGCCTGTCGCCCAAGTTTGGGAAAAGGCGGGCGAGGGCGCGACGCTCAGCTTGAGCCCCGCCAAGGACGGCACCGACGGTTTCTTCGTCGCGGTGTTCGAACGCAAAGAGGCGCCGTCCGCCGCATGACGGTCACGCTGCTCAAAGCCACGCAAGGACATGTCCGCGGCATCGCGCGGGTCTATGTCGACGCGTGGCGGGCGACCTATGCCGGGCTGCTGCCGCCCAAAACGCTGGTCGGCATGGATTACGATCGCCAAGCGGTCGAATGGGCCTATCAGATCCGCCACAAGGCGCTGCACGCACCCATCCTCGTCGCCTATGACGACAAGTCGGGCGTGGTCGGCGTCACCAGTTTCGGCCGCAGCCGCATCGAAGACCGGCCCGCGCGCCCGCCTTTCACCCAAGTCGGCATCACGCTCGGTTCGGGCGAGGTGTTCACGCTTTACGTGCATCCCGATCACCAGAACCGGGGGATCGGCGCGGCGCTGATCGGCGACGCGTTCGAGACCCTTCGCGAACGCGGCCTCAACCAGGCTTATGTCTGGGTGCTGCATGACAATCCGGCGCGTTATTTCTACGAACGCATGGGCGGGCGCTTCATCGCCACGCGCCGCGAACGCCTGTGGGGCTCGGACGTGGCGCAAGCCGCCTATGGCTGGCCCGACCTCGCCAAAACCCTCGCTTTGCCGGGGCTTGTCCGCTCCGCCCGACTGGGATAAATCGCACCATGACCGACAAAATCCTGATCCTCGATTTCGGCAGCCAAGTCACCCAGCTCATCGCGCGCCGCGTGCGCGAAAGCGGCGTTTACTGCGAAATCCATCCGTTCAACACCGACGAAGCCAAGCTCAAGGCTTACGGCGCCAAGGCGATCATCCTGTCGGGCGGCCCCGCCTCGGTGACCGAAAGCCATACGCCGCGCGCCCCCGGCTTCGTGTTCGACGCGGGCGTGCCGGTGCTGGGCATTTGCTACGGCGAGCAGACGATGTGCGCCCAGCTCGGCGGCAAGGTCGAAAGCTCCGACCATCGCGAATTCGGCAAGGCGTTCATCGCCATCGAACGCGATTGCAAATTGTTCGACGGCATCTGGCCCGTCGGCTCGCGCGAGCAAGTGTGGATGAGCCATGGCGACCGCGTCACGGCATTGCCCGACGGTTTCCGCGTCGTCGCCACGTCCGACGGCGCGCCCTTCGCCGCCATCGCCAACGACGAGAAGCGTTTCTACGGCGTGCAGTTCCATCCGGAAGTCGTGCACACGCCGCATGGCGCCGCGCTGCTCAAGAACTTCACCCATCGCGTCGCCGGCTGCTCGGGCGATTGGACGATGGCCGCGTTCCGCCGCCAGGCGATCGAACGTATCCGCGCCCAAGTCGGCAAGGGCCGCGTGATCTGCGGTCTGTCCGGCGGGGTCGATTCCTCCGTCGCCGCCGTGCTGATCCACGAAGCGATCGGCGATCAGCTCACCTGCATTCTGGTCGACCACGGCCTGATGCGCGAAGGGGAGGCGACGCAGGTCGTCGACCTGTTCCGCGGGCACTACAACATTCCGCTGGTGCACCGCGACGCCAGCGACATGTTCCTCTCGCGCCTCGAAGGCGTGACCGACCCCGAGACCAAGCGCAAGCTGATCGGCGCCACCTTCATCGAAGTGTTCGAGGAGGAGGCGAAGAAAGTCGGCGGCGCGGATTTCCTCGCCCAAGGCACGCTCTATCCCGACGTGATCGAAAGCGTGTCGTTCATCGGCGGGCCGTCGGTGACGATCAAGTCGCACCACAATGTCGGCGGCTTGCCCGAACGCATGCGCATGAAGCTCGTCGAGCCGTTGCGCGAGCTGTTCAAGGACGAAGTGCGCGATCTCGGCCGCGAGCTTGGCTTGCCCGAAACGCTGGTCGGCCGCCACCCGTTCCCGGGGCCGGGCCTCGCGATCCGCATTCCCGGCGCCATCGACCGCGACAAGCTCGCGATCCTGCGCAAGGCCGATCTCGTCTATCTCGAGGAGATCCGCCGCGCCGGTCTCTACGACGCGATCTGGCAGGCCTTCGCGGTGCTGCTGCCGGTGAAGACCGTCGGCGTGATGGGCGACTCACGCTCCTACGACTATGTCTGCGCGCTGCGCGCGGTGACGTCGACCGACGGCATGACGGCGGAATCCTATCCCTTCGATCACGCGTTCCTGGCGGCGACGGCGACGCGTATCATCAACGAGGTCCGCGGCATCAACCGCGTCGTCTACGACGTAACGTCGAAGCCGCCCGGCACGATCGAGTGGGAGTGAAGAAATCTCTTTATTTTTAGTATCTTAGGTTTTTTTTGGTGTCGAGTTAATCCAGTTTTCTAAGGCTTTATATTTTCATGATCCCGCTTTGATTGAATTTGCGGGTAATATTCGATTCTGGCACTGCAATTGGCACGGTGTTGTATCGATATTGCGTGAATGCCGACGGTACGACTGTGTCGTATAATAACGCAAACTTTGGCGATAAAACTTCGGGAGGAGTTTATGGCTTTATCGGAAGCATATACGTTAGCAACGGGTCGACTTCCGGAAGTTTTCGCTAAAATTCGTGATGGTCAAGCGCCAGATCAGTTTTCAGTCCAGTTGTTGAAAGATTGGGGCTTTACTTCATCAAACGATCGCGCGGCAATTCCAATTCTCAAGGCCATAGGCTTTCTGTCCCCAGATGGAAAGCCCACGAGTGTCTACCATGACTATCGTGATCATTCGCGGTCGAAGGCGATAATGGCGCAAGCGATCCGATCAGCTTATAGCGATATTTTTTTGATTAAGGCGCATCCGACAGAGGCCGATAAAGGGGCGGTTCAAGGTAAGTTCAAGAGTTTTCATAATGTCAGCGACAATGTTGCCAACCTTATGACTAAAACTTTCTTCGCTCTATTGGGGTTGGCTGATCTGAACGCAAATTCGTCGAACTCGGCGCCAGCGTCGCCAGTTGTCAAAGTAGATGAGGCGCCGCCGGATCAAAATAAGAAACACACTGAAGCAGCTCCGCATGTCGGTGCGCCAAGCTTGCACTACAACATTCAGATACACTTGCCTGCGACTAAGGATGTTGAGGTTTACAATGCCATCTTCAAGTCACTTCGGGCGCACCTCCTTGCAAGCTAAGGACCTCACCGACTTCTTATTCAGGGGGTTAATGTTCGAGGCCGAAGCTTCGAACTTTCAAGCGGCCGGAATTCAAGTCGGCGCCGATAGTCAAGCTGCAGAGGAATTACTGCTCACCGAGGCGTTAGCGCCATTTGGTGTGCAGCGCCGAAATCAGGCGCTTGAGATGGCGCGGCTTTATTCCGTGATTTACTGCTTCGAAAACACCATACGTGATTTCATTCGCGAAACTCTTTCTGAGAAAGAGGGGCCCGATTGGCTTGATAAGCTGCCGCCAAAAATTAAAGAGCACGCTGAAGCTCGAAAGGCGACTGCGCTGAAGGATTCGTGGCTGGAGGGAGAGAAGGGAGATTTACTTGGCTTTCTTGAGTTCGGCCACCTAGCACAGATTATCGTTAACAAATGGGTGCACTTCGATTCAGTGATTCCTACGCAACACTGGCTCAAGCAGCGTATGGATGAAGTCGAAAAAGTTCGTCACTTTATCGCTCATAATCGGATGTTATTGCCGTCAGAATTCCAGCGACTTTACATGTACGTTGCCGATTGGAATCGGCAAGTCGGTCTCTGACCAAGAATTGATTCAAAGAATAGACACTGGTGTTTGAGGTTCCCTCAATGCGCGTCATGGTGCTGGTGAAGGCGACGGCGTGGAGCGAGCAGGGTTTCTCGCCCGACGCGTGGACCGCCGAAATGATGGCGGCGATGGGCAAGTTCAACGATGAACTGCGCGACGCCGGAATCCTCGTGATGGGCGAGGGGTTGAAGCCTACATCGCACGCCAAGCGCGTCGCGTTCGACGGGGCGAGGCGCAGCGTGATCGACGGGCCCTTCGCCAATCCGAACGAATTGGTCGCCGGCGTCTGGCTGTGGGACGTCAAGGATATGGACGAGGCCGTCGCCTGGGTGAAACGCTGCCCCAATCCCATGAAGGGGCCGAGCGAAATCGAAATCCGGCCGCTTTACGAAATGTCGGATCTCGCCTAAAGCGGCGCCGCTCAATCCGCCTTGGCGAAATGCGCCATCTGGTCGGCGTGGGATTTGACGAACGCGGGGCGGGACGTCGCGCGCGCGACGTAGGCTTTGCACGCCTCGTGTTCGCCAAGCCCGCCGAAACTGTCGACCACCCGCAGCGCGTCGGCCATCTGGATATCGGCGATCGAGAAGTTGCCGGCCAGCCATTCGCGCGTCGCCAGCACTTTCTCCATATGCCCCAATCGCCCGGCGAGAAACGTGTCGAGCAGTTTCTTGCCCGGCGTCTGGCTGTCGTCGTTCTCGAATTTGAACAGCGCCCAAGGCAGGCTCGCCATCTCGACCGAGTTGAGGGCCGCGAACGCCCATTGGATCACGTCGGCGCGGCCGCGCGCATCCTTCGGCATCAGATTTTCGCTGCGCTCGGCGAGATACAGCAAAATGGCGCCGGCTTCGAAGATCGAGATATCGCCGTCGGTCAGCCAGGGCACTTGGCCGAAAGGTTGATGCGCGAAGTGATCGGCGCCGCGCTCGCGGAACGGCACGCCGACGACGCGATAGGGCATTCCCGCTTCCTCCATCGCCCAGCGCACGCGGATATCGCGCACGAAGCCGCGCGGCATTTGCGGCACCCAATCGAAAGTGTGGACGATCAGCTCGCTCATGCGCGCAATCCTTCGCGTTCGGCGATGGCGAAATTCTCGGCATAGACTTGGAACTTGTCGAACAGCGAGTTCCAGCCGCCGATATGGCTGTCGCGCGTCGCGACGTCGGTGAACGGCGTTTGATGGAAAGTCTGGATCGTTTTGCCGTCCTTCTCGGCGAAGGTCACGGTCACCAACGTTTCGGGATAGCGGCCGGGTTCTTGATCCCAGCGGAAGGTGAACACGATCCGCTTTTCGCGCACCACTTCGCGAACGATGCCGGAAAAGCGGCTAAGTCCGTGTTGCTTCGAGGTCATCGCGCCCCGCCACGGCCGGCCGGGGGCGAGCGCCCAATCGAGTTCGACGGCCGTGAATTCCGCCGGCCCCCACCAGCGCATCATGTGATCGCGGCTTTCCCACAGCCGGAAGACCAGGGCCAGGGGCGCATCGAATTCGCGTTCGATCGAAAGCTCGTCGTCACGAATAGCGATCATTGCTTGCGTCCCTTCTTCGGCGGTTTGGCGAGATCGGCCAGCAGCGCATCCATCTTGTCGAAGCTGCCGGTCCAGAATTGGCGATACGTCTCGAGCCATGAATCGAGTTTCTTGAGCGGGGCGGTGTCGAGCGTGCAGGGCCGCCATTGCGCTTGACGACCCCGCGCGATCAAGCCCGCGCGCGCCAGAACTTTGAGATGGCGGGAGATCGCCGGCAGCGACATCTCGAAAGGTGCGGCCAGTTCGTTGACGGTCGCTTCGCCGTGGCTCAAGCGGGCGAGGATCGCGCGGCGGGTCGGGTCGGCCAAGGCCGCCAAAGTCACGCTCAAAGGGTCGGTCATCGGCATATTTATCAATCTCGTTAATTAACGTAATTGCTAAATACGGGATCCGGCCCATCGCGTCAAGGGTGGATGCCGCGCGAATGCGGCGTTGTCCTTCAATTGAAACGGTCCGGCGTTTCCGCCAAGCTGGCAGCGCTTTCACCGACGCCGAACGATTCTGAGAGGGAAATTCGTGGTCAATATTCCGGACGATATCTATACCGAGCCCGACGATATTTCGCCGGATACCTTGGCCAATCTCGGCCCGCTGCGGCGTTTGGCCGGCGTGTGGGAGTCCGATCAGGGCGTCGACATCAATCCGAAAGCCGACGGGCCCGAGCGGCGCGTGTTTCGCGAATATATCCGGTTCGATCCGATCGACCCGCAGCCGAACGGCCCGCAGCTCCTTTACGGGCTGCGCTATCACTGCCATATCAACACGCCGGAAGAAGCGACCACGTTTCACGATCAGGTCGGCTATTGGCTGTGGGAACCGGCCACGGGGCTGATCATGCAGTCGCTGACCATTCCGCGCGGGCAAGCCGTTCTCGCCGGCGGCACCGCGAAACCGGACGACGATCATATCTTCGTCGAAGCGAAGCGCGGCGACACGAGCTTCGGGATTTGCTCGTCGCCCTTCCTCGAGGCGGCGTTCCGCACGGATTATTACCGCATCGACATCACCTTCAACGCCGACGGCAGCTGGAGCTATGTGACGCGGACCGATCTGGCGATCCGCGGCCGCACGCCGCCCTTCGACCATCGCGATACGAATACGTTGCGCCGGATCGAGGGGCCGCAGCCGAACCCGCTGCTATCGGCAAGCCGGACTTAGCGCCGAAGCCGATGACCGGCGATCCGGCCAAAACGGCGATCGCGTTGACGGCGGAGCAGGGCCGGCATTACGCGTTGGGCGATAAGCTTTCCGCGTGCTTCCTCGCCGACGAGGCGGAGACGGGTGCACGCTACAGCATTTCCGAATGGCGGCTCGAACCGGGGCAAGAAGGCGTCGGCGCCCACAGCCACGCCGAAAACGACGATATCTTTTACGTGCTCGATGGGCGGATCGAATTCCTGCTCGGCGAGACTTGGACCGCGTACGGCCCCGGCGCCTTCATCCGCGCGCCCGCCGGCGTCACGCATGATTTCCGCAATCGCGGCGCCGCGCCCGCGCGGCTCTTGAACATCTATATTCCCGGCGGGTTCGAACGCGACATGCCGGGCATCGTCGCCTGGTTCGCCGCGCAAAAATCGGCATAGGCCGCCCGCGCGATCAGGCGTCTTCCAATTCGCGCGCTTCCAGTTTGGCGGCGGCGCGCTGGCGTCGCGGCGAATGGCCGATCACGCGTTTGAACGCGGTGCTGAACGCGGCCTCGGACATATAGCCGACCGATCGCGCGATGCGCGCCACCGGCTTGCCGCTTTCGCGCAATTCGCGTTCGGCCACGCGCATGCGCCATTCGGTGAGATAGGCGAGCGGCGCCATCCCCGCGACGGCTTTGAAATGCGCGGCGAAGGCGGTGCGCGACATCGCGGCGGCCTTGGCAAGCTCCGGCAGGCGCCAATCGCGCGCCGGGTCGCCATGCATCAGGCCGAGGGCGGGGGCGAGCTTCGGATCGCACGCCGCGCGCAGCCAGCCGATTTTGACGGCACCGGCTTTCGCGATATGCGCGCGCAGCAAATGCAGGAAAATGAGTTCGACCATGCCCGAGCACGCCGTTTCGGCGCCGGGCATCGCGTCGCTCGTCTCGCGCATCATCTCGCGGATCAGCCATTGGATTTTGTCCGCACCGGCATCGGTCGCGCGCAGATGGACGATCGGCGGCAAGCCGCCTTTCAGCAGCCGCATGCCGATCTCGTTCAACTCGATATGGCTGCCTATCAGCATCACGTCGTCGCCGCCGCCGACGGCGAGAATTCCGCATTTGGGCGCGCTTGCGTAGAGCTGTTCGAAGTCGCGCGGCCGCAACGCGAGGTCGGTCGCGATCGAATAGGACCGGCGCGCGATGTTAAGGAACACGTCGCCTTCGACCAGATGGCGCGGCCGTTTCTCGCCATCGACCGAGATGAAGCATTGGCCGCGCGCGATCACCATCAGCTTGACCTGCTCGGGCGGCGGAACGCGAAACGCCCATTTGCCGCCGGCGGTGATGCCGCCGGTATAGACGCCGCGCGCTTCGATCAAAGACAGGATGGCGGAAAGGGGATCGCGTTGCATGCCCGGACTATCGCGAAAGAAATGCGGTATTTCAAGCGCGATCGTCCGGAATGCGGTTCATCCCATCTTGGTTTTGATATGCGCGACGAGCTGGTCGAGCACGGTCGCCCAGCCGTGATGGAAGCCCATTTCCTCGTGCTTCTTGCGCGTCTCCTCGTCGCCATGGATTGCCGTGGCGGTGTAGCGCGTGCCTTTGGCGATCTTTTCCAGCGACAAGGCGCCGACGAAGAAGGGTTTCGGCGCGGGCCGGAACCCGGCAAGCAGCGCGTCGGTGAACACGAGATGGCGCAGATGTTCGACCGCGAGCACGCTGCCCTCGTTGGGGAATTCCTGGCCTTCGGGCGAGCGCATCGTGGTGTTGAACACGCCGCCCGGCCGCAGATCCATCTCGCAATGCGTGACGGTCCAGGGCTTGGGGCAGAACCAATGCTTGAAATGCTCGGGCGTGGTCCAGGCTTCCCAAACGAGTTCGACGGGGACGTCGATGTCGCGTTCCAGCACGAGGTCGAATTTGGGATTGGGCTTGGCGAAGAAAATGCTGCTCATAGGCCGCGTTCCTTTTTGAGGGCGAGGAGATAGTTGTCGAGACGGTCGAGGCGCGCTTCCCAGATCGCGCGCTGGCGATCGAGCCAGGATTGCGCGACGCCGAGTTTTTCCGGCGCCAATTCGCAAGTCCGCACGCGGCCCGATTTTTTCGAGCGCACGAGGCCGGCCCCTTCGAGCACTTTGATGTGCTCGACGAAGCTGGGCAGCGCCATGCGGTGATCGGCGGCGAGCGTGCTGACCGACGCGGCCCCTTCGCCCAATCGTTCGACGATTTTGCGGCGCGTGGGATCGGCCAACGCGCGGAAGATCGCGTCGATCTGCGCGGGGCTGGGCGGTTTTCGCGAGGCGGCTGCGCTGTGAAGCATGGCGCCGGTTTAGCGCGAATCAATACTTAGGACAATACCTAAGTTTTGCGGCGACGCGCGGGAACGCGAAAGGCGGGGCGCCTTATTCCGCGCGCGAATATTGCCGGGGCGAGACGCCCATGACGCGTTTGAAAGCCGCCCCGAACGCGCTATCGGAATCGTAGCCGAGCGACGCGGCGACGTTCGATATCGTCGCGCCGGATTGCGCGAGTTTGTCGCCGGCCAGCAGCATCCGCCAGCGCAGCAGATATTCCATGGCGCCCATGCCCACGCGTTCCTTGAAGCGCGTGGCGAAGATCGTGCGCGACAAACCGACATGCGCGGCGAGTTCGGCCAGCGTCCAGCGTTTGGCCGGATCTGCGTGCATCAACCCGATCGCCGTGCCGATATGTTTGTCGGCGAGGGCGGACAGCCAGCCCGCTTGCGCTTGCGCCGCGCCGTCGGCCAGATAAATGCGCAAGACGAGGACCAGCATCATATGCGCCAGATGCGTGGCGACGACCGCACCGCCGGGCCGCGCTTCGCGCAACTCCGCGCGGATCGTCTCGATCGCCCAGCGCAACGTATCGCGATCTTCGGCTTTGCGGATCAGCAATACGGGCGGCAACATGCCGAGCAGCAGATCGGCGTGGCGGCCGGAAATCAAAAAGCGGCTGCCGAGCATCGCGAAGTCGCCGCCGCCATTGCAGGTGACGATCCCGCCGGGACTCGCGGGCGGGAACAACGCTCCGGCGTCGAGCGGCTTCAGGGCAAGATCGCTCGCCAGCCGGAACGGCACGCCGCGCGGCAGCAAGAAGCAATCGCCCGCCTCCAAGCGCAGCGGCGCGGCCAAGCCTTCGGCGTCGAGCCAGCACGCGCCCGCGACGACGGCGTTGCATTTGATGCCGGCATAGCGCGGAAACGCGATCGCCCAATCGCCGCCGGCCTCGAGCGCGGCGGCGGTGTAGTTGCGCGGCTTCAGCAGCGAAAGAACGTCGGAAAGCGGATCCATCTTCGGGCGTCCGGAACGATCGCGACGAAAACGCGGACGGCGCGGCATGGCATTCGCGCGCGGGTCCGCTTACGAGCGTCGCGGTTTCATCGAATAGCGGGAGATTACATGATCGTCGTCACCGGGCCTACGGGCAATATCGGCGCCAAGGTTCTGGCGCGTTTGGCGCAAGGCCCCGAACCCGTGCGCGTTATCGCGCGCGCACCGGACAAGATTCCGGCCGCGTTGCGCGCGAAGGTCGAGATCGTCGCGGGCGATTACACCGATCCGGCGATCGTCGCGAAAGCGTTCGAAGGGGCACGCGCCGTGTTCTGGCTGATGCTCGGCGATCCGCGCGCCGCCAGCGCCGAGGCGGCCTTCGTCGACGCGACGCGTCCCGCGGCGGCAGCGATGCGCGCGCAAGGTGTCGCGCAGGTCGTGACCGTCTCGGCACTCCGGCGCGGCTGGCCGCACGCGGCCGGGCACGCGGCGGCGAGCCAGCGCATGGACGATCTGATCGCGCAAACCGGCGTGTCGCTGCGCGCCTTGGCGTGTCCATCGCTGATGGAGAACGTGCTGCGCCAAGTCGAAGGGATCGCCGCGTGCGGCGTCTATTTCGGCGTGGCGCCGCAAGGCCAGCGCGAACCGCTTTGCGCTTGCGCGGATGTCGCGAGGGCGGCAGCGGATCTTCTCGTTGATCCTGATTGGCGCGGCGTCGCGGATGTGCCGTTGCTGGGGGCCGAGGATATTTCCGGCGACGCGATGGCCGCGACCATGACGGATGTATTGGGGCGGCCGGTCGCCTATCGCGAAATGCCGGTCGCCGATTTGCGCGCGGGCATGATGGCGCGCGGCGCTTCGTCGGGTATGGCGCAGGCGATGGCGGAAATGATGGACGCGAAAATCGCGGGCATGGATCGCGCCGTGCCGCGCGCCGCGAACAACACGACGGCCACGCGGTTTCGCGATTGGTGCGACGCCGTGTTGAAGCCCGCCATGCCGCGCTAGGGCTCGAGTTGCGGTGACTCCGTTTGCCATGTCAAATTGCAGGAGACAAACGATCGACGGAGGAAACCATGGCGGCGAAAAAGAAAACGGCGGCGAAGAAGCTCGGCTATGTCGAAGGCTTCGTCCTGGCGGTGCCCACGCGCAACAAAGCGGCCTATCGCAAGATGGCGGCGGGGGCGTTGCCGATGTTCAAGGAATACGGCTTGCTGCGGCTGGTTGAGTGCTGGCAGGACGACGTGCCCAAGGGCAAATGGACCGATTTCTTCCGTTCGGTGAAGGCCAAACGCAACGAAAGCATCGTCTTCGCGTGGATGGAATGGCCGGATAAGAAGACCCGCGATTCCGGCCATAAGAAGATGATGGCCGATCCGCGCATGTCGCAGTTCAAGGACATGCCCTTCGACGGCAAACGGATGATCTGGGGCGGTTTCAAGCCGATCGTCGAGGGCTGAGGGGGCCGGGGGCTTGGCAGAGGCGGCGGGTCGCGCCATATACGCCGGTAACACGGGCTTTTAGGCCCGTCTTACGGATATCTGGCGTTCGGACGCCGGTTTCAGTAGCTTGCCGCCTATCGAACTTACCCCTGGAGCAACTTACACCCTATGCCGCCTTTCAATCCCGGCCCGACCAAGACCGTCGAAGCGGTCGTTAAATGGTTCAACACGACCAAAGGCTTCGGTTTCATCGCGCCGACGGACGGTTCGCCGGACGTATTCCTGCACGCCGCCGCCCTCGAACAGGCGGGGCTGCCCCCGCCGGGCGAAGGCGCCAAGATCAAGTGCGATGTCGGTCCCGGCAAGAAGGGTCCGCAGGTCGTCCGCGTCCATGAACTCGACGGCCGTGCCGGTGCCGCCGGCGGCGCCGGCGGGGGTGGTGGTGGCGGCGGGGCTGGCCCCGGCGGCGGTGCGCCGCGCCCGCGCGGCGGTTTCCGCGATCGTATGGGCGGCGGCGGCGGGCGCGAGCGCGACGATGTCGACATGACCGGCGCGCAGGACGTCGAAGGCGTCGTCAAATGGTACAGCCCCGAAAAGGGCTATGGTTTCGTGGGCGCCAATGACGGCGGCAAGGACGTGTTCGTCAATGCCGCGTGTCTGCGCCGTTCGGGCGTGCCGTCGATCGATACCGACGTCCAGGTCCGCACGACCTATGTCAGCACGCCGCGCGGCCGCGAGGCACGCTATATCCGCGTCGTGGTGTAAAACACCGGGTAAGCGGCCGTAATTCCGCCGTTTTTTCCGGATTATTGAGGGTGGCGCGGGGCCGCGCGAAGGGGTAACTTCCCGGTCCCACGCAACCCTCTTTTTTCTTAGATTCGGCGGACGAGCGAAGTGGCGGACGTTTTCGACGAAGTCGACGAGGAACTCCGGCGCGACCGCGCGGAGAAGCTCTGGAAGAAATACGGCGCCTATGTGCTGGCCGCCGCCGTGGCGATCGTCGTCGCCGCGGGCGCTTATTCGTTCTGGCGCGACCACCAGCGCAAGACGCTGGAGGCCGACGGCGTGCGCTTCGCCGCCGCCGACGCGCTGCTCGTCGGCGATCGCGACAAGGCGCTCGCCGAATTCCGCGAACTCGGCCAGACCGGCAGCGGCGGCTACAAGGGCATCGCGCGCATGCGCGAGGCCGGGCTGACCGCCGAGAAGGATCCCGCCCAAGCCTTGACGCTTTATCGCGCCATCGCGGCCGATGCGGGTCTCGATGCCGAAATCCGTCGCATGGCTTCCGCACTTGTCGCGTTGCTGTCGGTCGATGCGGCCGATCGCGCGTCGGCCGAACAAGCCGCCGCGGCGCTGCAAACGCCGGGCAATCCGTTCTTCAATTCGGGCCGCGAGGCCGCCGCTTTGGCGGCGCTGCGCGCCGGCGACGCGGCCAAGGCGCGCGAGCTTTATCGCGCCATCGCCGACGATCTGAACGCGCCGGGCGGCATGCGCCAGCGCGCGGCCGAAATGCTCGCGGCATTGGGTTCTTGAAGCGCATGCGCGCGCGCCTGCTTCTTCCGCTTCTCGTGACGGCGGCCGCGTTGGGCGGCTGCAGCTGGTTCGGCGGCGAAAGCAAAACGCCGCTGCCGGGCACGCGCGTCGCCGTGATGGGGGCGGAGCGCAAGCTTGAGCCCGATGCGCGCGCGCAGGATCTCGCCGTGACGCTGCCCGAGGCGAAAGACGTCGCCGAATGGCCGTTGCCGCAAGGCACGCCGGGGACCAGCATCGGTGCAGTAAAGGTCGACGGCCTCAAATACACGTGGCGCGCGTCGGTCGGGGCGGGCAATAGCCGCTCGGGCCGCGTCTCGGGCGTGCCGATCGTCGCCAAGGGGCGCATCTACGCGGTCGGCGCGGATTCCAATCTCACCGCGCTCGACGTCCAATCGGGCGCGCGCATTTGGAGTTTCGATCCGGAGCCGCCGCAGGATCGTTCGGGCGGCGGGCATGGCGGCGGTGTGGCCGTCGACGGCGATCGCGTTTATTTCGCGACCGGCTACGGCCAGGTCGTGGCGCTGGAAGCGGCGACGGGCAAGGAAGTCTGGCGCTATCAGATGACCGCACCGGCGCGTTCGGGCCCGGCCGTGTCGCAAGGGCGCGTCTACGCGATCTCGATCGACAACACGACGCATGCGATCGACGCCAATTCCGGCCGCCGGTTGTGGAGCCATTCGGGCATTTCCGAAAGTGCCGGCTTCACCGGGGCGGGCAGCCCGGTGATCGACGGCGGCACGCTGATCGTCGGCTATTCCTCGGGCGAGATTTTCGCGCTGCGCGCCGAAGGCGGGCGCGTGTTGTGGTCGGACTCGCTGTCGGGCGTGATTCGGTCGGGCGAGATTTCGGCGATGGCCGATATCCGCGGGCTTCCGGCCATCGATCGCGGTCTCGTCATCGCGTCGTCGCAGGCCGGGCGCACCGTCGCGATCGATCTGCGCTCGGGCGCGCGCATATGGGAACAGGAAGTCGGCTCGCTGGGCCAGCCTTGGGTCGCGGGCGATTTCGTCTATGTTATGGGCGTCAACGGCGAACTCGCGTGCCTCGTGCGGCGCGACGGCCGCGTGCGCTGGGTCGTGCAATTGCCGCGCTTCCGGAACGAGGAACGCAAACGCGATCGCATCATCTGGACGTCGCCCGTCGTCGCGGGCGGCAAGGTTATCGTCGCGAATTCCGAAGGCTACGCGCTGGCCGTCGATCCCAAGGATGGCGGATCGCAGGAGCGAATTTCGTTGCCCGGCTCCGTGTCCGTGGCGCCGATCGCCGCACAGCGTTCCATCATCTTCCTGACCGATGACGGCGATATCGCCGTCGTCCGATAGAAACGATCCCATGTCCTGGCGCATCGCCATCGTCGGCCGGCCCAATGTCGGCAAATCGACCCTGTTCAATCGCCTGACCGGGCGCCGCCGCGCTTTGGTCGACGACACGCCGGGCCTGACCCGCGACCGGCGCGAAGGCGCGGGGAAACTCTACGATCTTCGCTTCACGCTGATCGATACGGCCGGCCTCGAAGAAGCGCCGTCGGACTCGCTGATGGGCCGCATGCGCGAACAATCGATGCGCGCCGTCGCCGATTGCGATCTGGCGCTGTTCGTGATTGACGCGCGCGACGGCGTCACGCCGCAGGACGAGCATTTCGCGCGATACCTGCGCAAAGCGGGCAAGCCCACGCTCGTCCTCGCCAACAAGGCGGAGAGCAACAAGACCGACTATGCCGTGGCCGAGGCCGCGGGGCTGGGCCTGGGCGACGCGCTGGCGATTTCCGCCGAGCATGGCGACGGGCTCAGCGATCTGCATTCGGTGCTGCGCAAGATGGCGCCCGAAGGCTCGATCGTCGTCGACAACGGCGAATTCGACGACCGCCACGCCGAGAAGCGCTCGGCGCCGGCCGCGGGCACGACGCCGCATCTGGCCGATATCGCCATCCGCATCGCGTTGATCGGCCGCCCGAACGTGGGCAAGTCGACGCTGGCCAACGCGCTGCTGGGCGAAGACCGCATGCTGACGAGCCCGGAGCCGGGCACCACGCGCGACGCGATCTCGACGCCCTTCTTTTGGAAGGAGCGCGAATACCGGCTGATCGACACGGCCGGATTGCGCAAGAAGGCGCGCATCGACGAGAAGATCGAGCAGATGTCGGTCGGCGAGACGATCCGCACGGTGCGCGAGGCGCATGTCTGCGTGCTGGTGCTCGACGCGACGACGATGCTCGAAAACCAGGACCTCCAGATCGCGCGTCTGGCGACCGAGGAGGGCCGCGCCATCGTCGTGTGCCTCAACAAATGGGATTTGGTCGAGGACGCGCAGGCGGCGCTGCGCAAGCTGCGCGACCGCCTCGAAATCTCGATGCCGCAGGTCGAAGGCGTCATTTTCGTGGCCGTCTCGGCGCTGCACGGGCGTAAGCTCGACGCGCTGATGGAGGCGGTCGTGACGGCGCATGAGCGCTGGAACAGCGATCTGCCGACCACCCAGCTCAATCGCTGGCTGGCGGGCGTCACGCAAGCCCATCCGCCGCCCTTGGTGCGCGGCTTGCGCCCGCGCTTGCGGTTCTGCCGCCAAGTCTCGGTCCGGCCGCCGACGATCGCGCTTTTCGGCAACAAACTCACGGATTTGCCGGGGGATTATCAGCGTTATCTGATCAATTCCCTGCGCGACACGTTCGAGCTGCCGGGCACCGTGATCCGGCTGCAATTGCGCGCCAGCAAAAATCCCTACGTCGAAGACCGTTAAGCCGACGATTGACGGCATCAAGCAATCGGTTGATGCTATCAACCGATGATGAACCGTATCGACGCCATAAGGCGATTCAACCGCTTTTACACCCGCAAGATCGGCGTGTTCGACCGAAGATTCGACGGGTCGCCCTTCGGCCTCGCCGAAGCGCGCGTGCTTTACGAGCTCGACCGGCGCGACAAGGCCGTAGCGTCGGAGATTTCGGCCGAACTCGGGCTCGATCCGGCGCATCTGTCGCGCATCCTGGCGGGCTTCGCGCGCAAGGGCCTGGTCACGCGCAAGGTCGCTTCGGCCGACCGGCGCCGCCAATTCCTGACCCTGTCGCCCAAGGGCAAAATCGCGTTCCGTCGTTTGCGCGCCGGAACGGAGAAGCGGCTTTCGGCGTTGTTGAAACCCTTGTCGCCGGCGTCGCAGAACGCGTTGACCGGCGCCATGGGCACGATCGAGCGGGTACTTGGCGGCGAAGCCGGGCCGGTCACGCTGCGCGACCCGGTTCCCGGCGACATGGGCGCGGTGATCGGCGGCCAAGCGCGCATCTACGCCGAGGAGTACGGCTGGAACTGGGAGTTCGAAGGTTTCGTCGCCGAAATCTGCGGCAAATTCATCCGTGACTTCGACCCGAAATGGGAGAAGGCATGGATCGCCGAGCGCGACGGCCGTGTCGTCGGGTCGGTGTTCTGCGTGCGCGAAAGAAAATCGGTCGCCAAGCTGCGGATGCTTTACGTCGATCGCGACGCACGCGGCACGGGCACGGGCGCGCGGCTGGTCGACGAAGTCATCGCCTTCGCCAAGATGAAAAAGTATCGCCGCTTGGTGCTGTGGACGAACGATATCCTGACCGCCGCGCGGAAGATTTATCTCGCGCGCGGCTTCGTGCTGGAAAAATCCGAGAAGCATCGCAGCTTCGGCAAGGCGCTGGTCGGCCAGTATTGGTCGCTCGATCTCGCGAGCAAATGACGACGGAGCGCGTCGCCTTTGGGATCGCGGTCGCCACCGGCGTGCAGGTCGGTGCCGCGATCGTCGCCACGCGCGCGGTCGCGGGACAGGTTGATCCCGTCACGCTCGCCTTGCTGCGCTACACCGTCGGTGCGGCGGTGATGGTGCCGATCGCACTGGCCGCGCGCGTTTCCTGGCGCATGGCACCGCGGGATTTCGCGGCCGTCGTGGTGCTGGGCATCCTGCAGTTCGGCGTGTTGATCTGGCTGCTGAATTGGGGCATGGCGCATGTGCCCGCCGCCGACGGGGCCGTGCTATTCGCGACGTTTCCGTTGCTCGCGCAGATTTTCGCCGCCTGGGCGGGCTACGAAGCCTTGTCGCGCGACCGCGTGCTGGGCGCGCTGTGCGCCTTCGCGGGCGTCGTGATCGCCCTCAGCGGCCATCTTTCCGGCGATGGGTTCGGCGCCGGCGCGCAGCTTGGTGCGGGCGCGGTGTTGCTCTCCGCCATCATCGGGGCGGCGTGTTCGGTCGCATATCGGCCCTATATCGGCCGTTATCCGCCGCTTGCCGTCGGCACGATTGCGATGTTGGCCTCGCTCGTCGCCTTGGCGCCGTTGAGTTTCGTGCAAGGCGCCGCGACGTCGTTGGACGCGGGCGGCTGGGCCGCCGTCGTCGGGCTCGGGATTTCCAGCGGCGTGTTTTATTGGCTGTGGCTCGTCGCGTTGAAGGTGATCGGTGCCGCGCGCACGTCGGTCTTCCTGTCGCTCGGCCCCCCGGCCGCCGGGATCATCGGCGCCGTGTGGCTCGGCGAGTGGCCGGGCATCGAGCTCTGGGCCGGGATGGTCGCGGTCGCGTTCGGCCTGCGCTTGGCGACGCGCGCTTAGTTCCGCAGTGAAACCAGCTCGCCGTGGCGCGTGCAGCTTGGCAGCGCCAGATCGACGAAAGCGCCGGCGATATCTTCGGGCTTTCGCAAGGTCGCGGGATCTTCGCCGGGAAAGGCGGAAGCGCGCATGCGCGTGGCGATGGGGCCGGGCGACAGAAGATTGACGCGCACCTTGGTGTTGGCGAGTTCGTCTGCCCAGGTCAGCGCCATCGCTTCCAACGCCGCCTTCGACGCGGCATAGGCGCCCCAGTAGGCGGTGTTGCTGCGCGCCGCACCGGAGGTGACAATGATCGCGCGGCCCGCATCGGACAAACGCAATGCCGGTTCCAGGCTGCGGATCAGCCGGAAATTGGCGTGGACGTTGATGCGGAACGTCTCTTCCCACAATTTCGGCTCGTGGTGGGAAATGGGGCCGACCGTGCCGAGCCCGCCCGCATTGGCGACGAAGATGTCGACCTTGCCGAAGCGCTGATAGAGCGACGGCCCGAGCGCTTCGAGCTTATCGAGATCGTTGAGGTCGACGGGGACGAGTGTCGCCGAGCCGCCTTGCTTGCCGATCTCGTCGTCGAGTTCCTCGAGCGCGCCGACGGTGCGGGCCAGCGCGATCACATGCGCCCCTTCGGCCGCGTAACGCAACGCGACCGCCCGGCCGATGCCGCGCGAAGCGCCCGTCACGACCGCGATACGACCATCCAAAACGCCGCTCATCGCGCATACCCCGCGTGTTGGCGCGGCAGGAAAAGCCGCGCGATTGCCGCGAGGATCGCGGAGGACATCAAACCGAGCAGCAAGCCGATCGCGCCGAAGCCGAGGGAATCGAGATCGAAGCGGAGGCCGGGCTGCATCATGCCCAGCGCGCGCTTGGCGACGTCCATGTCGAGATCGAAGGCGGCGCGCAGGCGGCCGAAACCGCCTTGGGCGAGAAGATCGAGGCGCGCGCGCAAGGCGGGCAATTCGGCTTCGGTGCGGGCGATCGTGGTGGCGTCGGGTGTGGGCGAAGCGCGCATCGTGGTCAGCAGATTTTCGATCGTGACCCGCTTTTCGTCGAGCCGATGGTGATAGAGCTCGAAGAACACGGGCAATTGCAGGAAGGCCAGCACAAAAGCCACGGCGAAGACGGCGTCGAAAAGACGCCTTATCTGCGTCGTGACGAAGTTCATGCGATTTGAAGCAGCGTCGCGCGCGCGGGCGTCTCGCCGCGGTCCTGGAAATCGGTGAGCTCGATCGGATACTCGCCGGTGAAACACGCGTCGCAGAATTTGGGTGCGGCGGGGTTGCGGCCCTTTTCGTTCATCGCGCGGTAGAGACCGTCGATCGAGATGAAGGCGAGGGAGTCCACACCGATCAAGCGCGCCATTTCCGGCACGTCGTGGCGCGCGGCGAGCAGCTGGTGCCGCTCGGGCGTGTCGATGCCGTAGAAGCAGGAATGCGTCGTCGGCGGCGAGGAAATGCGCATATGCACTTCCTTGGCGCCGGCCGCGCGCACCATCTCGACGATCTTGCGCGACGTCGTGCCGCGCACGATGGAATCGTCGACCAGGATCACGCGCTTGCCTTCGATCTGCGCGCGATTGGCGTTGTGCTTCAGCTTCACGCCCAAATGGCGGATCTGATCCGTCGGCTCGATGAAGGTGCGGCCGACATAGTGGTTGCGGATGATGCCGAGGTCGAACGGAATGCCGGATTCCTGCGCGTAGCCGATCGCTGCCGGCACGCCGGAATCGGGAACCGGCACGATCAGATCGGCGGCCACGCCGCTTTCGCGCGAGAGTTCGGCGCCGATGCGCTTGCGCGCCTCGTAGACGCTTTGGCCTTCGACGACCGAATCCGGCCGCGCGAAATAGATATACTCGAACACGCAAGGCCGCTTGGTGTGCTGCGGGAAGGGCCGCATCGAGCGGAAGCCCTTGCGGTCCATCACCAGCATTTCGCCGGGTTCGACGTCGCGGACGTAATCGGCGCCGATGATGTCGAAGGCGCAGGTTTCCGACGCGACGATATAGGAATCGTCCAGCTTGCCGAAAACGAGCGGGCGCACGCCGCGCGGATCGCGCACGGCGATGATCTTGTCCTCGGCGATGCAAGTCAGCGAGTAAGCGCCCTCGACCTGGCTCAACGCCGTGATGAGGCGCGTGACGACGTCGCCATGGGCCTTGGCCATCAGATGGATGATGACTTCGGTGTCGGTCGACGACTGGAAGATCGAGCCTTGGCCGATCAGCTTCTTGCGCAGGAACGCGGCGTTGGTGAGGTTGCCGTTATGCGCCAGCGCGAAGCCGCCGAACTCGAACTCGGCGAACAGCGGCTGGATGTTGCGCAAGGCCATGCCGCCGGTCGTCGAATAGCGCGTATGGCCGATGGCGAGATCGCCCTTCAGGGAGTCGATCACCGAGCGCGCGCTGAAATTGTCGCCGACCAAGCCGACGGCGCGATGCGTATGGAACTGCGCACCCTCGAGCGCCACGATGCCCGCCGATTCCTGGCCGCGATGCTGGAGCGCGTGAAGCCCCAAGGCGGTCAAAGCGCCGGCGTCCTTATGGCCGTGGATGCCGAAGACCCCGCACTCCTCGTGGAGCTTGTCGTCGTCGAATGGATTGGTCGTCGGCAAATAACCGTCCATACGAGAAGTCCCCTTCGGGTTCGATCGATGACGTTTCAGCGCGGAGATTTAGGCGGTTCGGTGCGGCGCAACAACTGCCCGATCGCGTCGTCGGATTTATATCCGGTTTCGTTCCCGGCCGGGAGATTATTCGGCTGGGGCGAAGTGCTTGTTCCGGCGGGATTTCCGACCTGCTGGAGCGCTTTGATGGCCTGGGTTGCGCGCTCCGCATCCTGGCCCGCCTGGCGGACCTGCCCGCGGAACTCGGGCGGGGCCAAGCCGACCAGGAATTCGGCCACCCATTCGACCGCCGGCCGGGTGCGCGAGTCGTGGATCCAAGCGGGCTGTTTTTCGACCGGCAGGGCCCAGGACAGTGCTAGCCAGCCGAGGCCCAGCAGGATGGCGCCACGGCCGATCCCGAACACGAAACCGAGCGAGCGATCGACCGCCGATAGGGCGCTGGATCGATGCACCAGCGCCGCGATGCCATGCGCGATCATCGCGAAGACCAGCAAGCTGACCACGAACAACGCGATGCCGGCGGCGACGTCGGCCAGCAACTGGCTATCGATGAAGGCACGCGCATAGGGGCGGGCGTAGTTGAGGCCCCAAAGCGTGACCAGCACCGCCCCGGCCCAAGCGGCGAGGCTCAAGACTTCCTTCACGAAGCCGCGCCACATCGCGATCAGCGCCGAAATCAGGACGACGCCGATGACGGCCAAGTCGAATGGGGAAACGGGCAACGAATCGGGCATGATCGGGCCCTAAGTTACCACCGCGCTAAACCGCGCGCACCGGCGCGGTTTGGCGTTTCGGGCCCGGCGGCGGGGTGCCCAACGCCTCGACGAGGTCGGTCAGCAACCGCATTTCGACCGGCGCCATACCCGCAACATTTACGGCCCGTTTGCCGCGCGCGGGCGCGAACGCCTTGGTGAAGCCGAGCTTGGCGGCTTCCTTCAGCCGCGCCTCCGTTTGGCCGACGGCGCGGACTTCGCCCGACAAGCCGATTTCGCCGAACACGACCGTCTCGTTGGGGACGGGTGTATCGGTCAAGGCCGAGACGAGCGCCGAGGCGACCGCGAGATCGGCAGCGGGTTCCGCGATGCGCAAACCGCCCGCGACGTTCAGGTAAACATCCGCCGCCCCGAAGGCGAGGCCGCACCGCGTTTCGAGGACGGCGAGAACCATGGCAAGGCGGCCCGAATCCCAGCCGACGACCGCGCGGCGCGGCGTGCCATAGGACGTGGGCGAGACAAGGGCCTGGATTTCGACCAGCACGGGGCGCGTGCCCTCCATGCCCGCGAACACGGCGGCCCCGGAAACTTCGCCACGCCGTTCCGCCAGGAACAGCGCCGACGGGTTGGCGACTTCGGCGAGGCCGCGTTCGGTCATCTCGAACACGCCGATTTCGTCGGTCGGGCCGAAACGGTTTTTGACCGCGCGCAGAATTCGGAACTGGTGCCCGCGCTCGCCTTCGAAATAAAGCACCGTGTCGACCATGTGTTCGAGCACGCGCGGACCGGCGATCGCGCCTTCCTTGGTGACGTGGCCGACCAGGATCACGGCCGTGCCCCGGCGCTTGGCGAGGCGGATCAACTCGCTTGCCGACGAGCGTACCTGTGCGACCGTGCCGGGAGCGCTGTCGAGCTGATCGACATACATCGTCTGGATTGAGTCGATGACCGCGAGGTCGGGCGCGTCGTTGGCGTCCAACGTTGCCAGGATGTCGCGCACATTGGTCGCCGATGCGAGCGCGACGTTCGATTTCGACAAGCCCAGGCGCGCCGCACGCATGCGGATCTGATCGACAGCTTCTTCGCCCGACACATAGGCGACGCGCGCGGTTTTGGAGAGGGCGGCCGCTGCTTGCAGCAGCAGCGTCGATTTACCGATGCCCGGATCGCCGCCGACCAGCACAGCCGAGCCTTTGACCAAGCCGCCGCCGAGCACGCGATCGAGCTCGGCGATCCCGGTCGTGCGGCGCGGGGCCTTGTCGCTTTCGCCGTCGAGGCCGACGAAGGCGATTTTGCGCCCGCCCTTGGGCGACACACCTTTGGGGGCGGCTTCGGGAACCGCTTCCTCGATAATGCTGTTCCACGCCCCGCAGGCTTCGCATTTGCCCGCCCAGCGCGGCGTAACGGCACCGCATTCCTGGCAAACGAATTGGCTGCTCGCTTTTGCCATCACACGGGGATCTGCATCCGGATCGGGCCTTCGGCCCGGCCATGGATGAATTGATCGACGAACGGATTGTTCGAATGATCGATCTCAGCGACCGGGCCGTCCCAAATGATCTTGCCCTGATAAAGCATCGCCACGCGGTTGGCGATCTTGCGGCAGCTCGCCATGTCGTGCGTGATCGACAGCGCGGAAGCGCCCAGCACATGCACGCAGTCGACGATCAGATCGTTGATGACGTCCGACATGATGGGATCAAGGCCGGTCGTCGGCTCGTCGAAGAAAATGATCTCCGGCTGCGTCGCGATGGCGCGGGCAAGGCCCACGCGCTTCTTCATGCCGCCGGACAACTCGGCCGGGTAAAGCTCGCCCGTTTGCGGCGGCAATCCGACCTGGCCGAGTTTCTCGATCGCGATCTTCTTGGCTTCGGCTTTGGGCAGCTTCTGCGCCGCGATCAAACCGAAGGCGACATTTTCCCAAACGCGCATTGAGTCGAACAACGCGGCCGATTGGAACAACATGCCGAATTTCGTGTTGATCGCTTCGCGCTCGCGCCCGCGCAAACCAACGACTTCCTGGCCGTCGATCTTGATCGAGCCGGCTTCGGGCTCGAGCAAGCCGAGGATGCATTTGAGCAGCACGGATTTGCCGGTCCCCGAACCGCCGATGACGACGACGGATTCCGCGACGCCGACATCGAGATCGACGCCGTCGAGCACGATTTTGGGCCCGAAGCGCTTCTTGAGACCGCGGATGGAGATTTTCGGCGTCGCCATGATCAGCGCCCCGAGAAGAAGATTTCGGTGATCCCGTAATTAAATACGAGGATCAGGATGGAGGCGGAAACGACCGCATTGGTCGTGGCGCGGCCGACACCTTGCGCCCCGCCCTCGGAATTGTAGCCGTGATAGCAGCCCATCAGCGAAATGATGAAGCCGAAGACCGAGGCCTTTACGAGGCCCGAAACGACATCCATCACTTCGAGATAGTCGAAGGTCTGCTTCAAATAGGTGCCGGCGTTGAAGTCGAGCTTGTAGACGCCGACGATATAGCCGCCGAACACGCCGATGATATCCGCGACCAGCACCAGCAGCGGCAGCATGGCGGCCCCCGCGATGATGCGCGGGGCGACGAGATACTTCATCGGGTTGGTCGACAGCGTGTGCAGCGCGTCGATTTGCTCGGTGACGCGCATCGTGCCGATTTCGGCGGCCATCGAGGCGCCGATGCGGCCCGCGACCATCAGGCCCGCGATGACGGGGCCAAGCTCGCGGGTGATCGACACGACTACGACCGTGGCGACGGCCCCTTCGGCGGAGAAGCGCGCGAAGCCGGTATAGCTTTGCAGGGCCAGCACCATGCCGGTGAACAGCGCCGTCATGCCGACGACGGGCAGGGAGTAATAACCGATCTCCATCATCTGCAAGCCGACATGGCGCAGATAGAAGGGCGGGCGCACGCAATGCGACACGGCGCGCGAGGCGAAGAACGCCACGGCGCCGATGCGCTGGAGGAAGGCGATCGCGAAACGGCCGATCGGGACGAGCGGGTTCATGGTTCGATATAGGTCCGCGCGAAACGCGCACCCAAGCGCGTGAGGATTTCGTAACCGATCGTGCCGGCCGCTTCCGCCACCGCATCGACCGGCAGATTCGGCCCCAGCAACTCGACCATTCTTCCTTGCGTCGCGGCGGCCACGTCGCTCACGTCGATTGTGATCAGGTCCATAGACACGCGCCCGATGAAGGGAAGGGACCGACCATCGAGCCACGCCTGTCCCTTGCCCTGGAACGTGCGCAGCCAGCCATCGGCATAACCGCAAGCGATCGTCGCCACACGCGTGGGCCGAGTCGCTTTCCACGTGGCACCGTAGCCGACGGTTTGGGGCGAATCAATTTCGCGGACCTGGAGGATGCGGGCCTCCAACTTGGCCGTGCCGCGCATCGGATTGGGACGATCCGGCGTGGGGTTGATGCCGTAAAGCGCGCAGCCGGGCCGCGTCACGTCGAAATGATAGTCTGGCCCCAGGAAGATGCCCGAGGAATTGGCGAAACTCGCCGCGACATCGGGGAACGCGGCGCGCCATTTCTTGAACGACGCCAATTGCACCGCGTTGATCGGGTTATCGCGCTCTTCCGACGAGATCAGATGGCTCATCACATAGGAAAGCGCGATCCCGTCGAGCTTCGTGCGGTCGGCGAGCAACGCGTCGCCTTCTTTGGGGGTCAGGCCCAGACGCGACATGCCGGTATCGAAATGCACCGCCGCGGCAAGTTTCTCGCCCGCCGCTTTGGCCTGCGCCGACCACTCGGCGATCTGCCCCGGATCGTTGAGCGATGGCGTGAGGTTGCGGCGGCGATAGAGCTCGGCTTCGCCTTTCATCAACCCGTCGAGCACGGTGACGCGGCATGTCTCCGGCACCGCGTCGCGCACGGCCAAGCCTTCGTTAAGGCGCGCGACGAAGAAATCGCGGCAACCGGCTTTGGCCAAGGCGCGCGCGACGGCGACGGCGCCGAGGCCGTAGCCGTCGGCCTTCACCACGGCGGCGCAGCGTGCGGGCGCCACACGCGCGGCAAGGTCGCGCCAATTGGCGACGATGGCGCCCAGATCGACGGTCAGCAGCGAAGCCGGATCAGCCTTCGCCATCGCCGCCGTAGCCGGCCATCTCGGCCGGGTCGAGATTGTCGAACTTGGTGAATTCGCCGATGAATTTCAGCGGCACCGTGCCGATGGGCCCGTGACGCTGCTTGGCGATGATGATCTCCGCCTTCGCGTGGATCAGGTTGCCGCGCTCCATCCACTTCTGATGACGTTCGTTGAATTTCGAATCGTCCTCTTCGGGGCGGCGCATCGGCTCGGCGCGCGAATGGTAGTATTCCTCGCGGAACACGAACATCACGACGTCGGCGTCCTGTTCGATCGTGCCCGATTCACGAAGATCGGAAAGCTGCGGGCGCTTGTCTTCGCGTTGTTCGACGGCGCGCGACAGCTGCGACAGCGCCACGACGGGCACTTCCAATTCCTTGGCGAGCGCTTTGAGGCCGCGGGTGATCGCGGAGATTTCCTGCACGCGGCCTTCGGCGCGCGCGTCGGGCGGGCCGGAGAGCAGCTGCAAATAGTCGATCACGATCATGCCCAGGCCGTGCGTGCGCTTCAGGCGCCGCGCACGCGTGCGCACGGCCGTGATCGACAGGCCCGGCGTGTCGTCGATGAACAGCGGCAGGCGGGCGAGTGTGGCCGACGCATGCGCGAATTTCTCGAAATCCGAGGCCATGACTTCACCGCGCCGGATCTTGTCCGACGGCACTTCGACCTGTTCGGACAGAAGGCGATTGGCGAGCTGCTCGGCCGACATTTCGAGCGAGAAGAACGCGGTCACACCGCCTTCGGCGCCCTTGGGATCGGGCTCATTGCCCAAACGCGGATTGTCCTCGCGCCATTTCATGCGCGCTTGCGCGGCGTTGAACGCGATCTTGGTGGCGAAGGCGGTCTTACCCATCGACGGGCGGCCCGCGACGATGATGAGATCCGAGGGATGGAAACCGCCGAGCTTGTCGTTGAGCGCGTCGAAGCCTGTCGTCACGCCGGTGACGGCGCTGTCGCGCTTGAACGCGCTGTCGGCCATGTCGATGGCGACACCCAGCGCGCGGGAGAATTCTTTGAAGCCGCCTTCGGACGTGCCCTTTTCGGCGAGGTCGAACAGCGCGCGCTCGGCTTTTTCGAGCTTCGCGGCGGAATCTTCCTCGACGTCGAATTCATGCGCTTCATTGACGATGTCCGTGCCGATGCCGATCAATTCGCGCCGGCGATAGAGATCGAAAATCTGCTCGGCATAGTCCTTCGCGTTGATGATCGTCACCGCGTTGGCTTGCAGGCGGGCGAGATACTCGGCCCCGCCGATATCCTTCAGCTCCTCGTCGCGATCGAAATAGCTTTTGAGCGTCGCGGCGTTCGCTTGGCGGCCTTGTTCGACCAGCTTGCGGATGGCCGCGTAGATGCGTCCGTGGCGGCCATCGGCAAAATGTTCGGGTTCGAGGATTTCGCCCACGCGCTCGAACGCACGGTTATTGGCGAGCAGGGCCGCAAGCAGGCCCATCTCGATCTCGAAATTATGCGGCGGAATGCGCGGCGCAGGCGTGGCATCGCCGCGCTCGGTTGCGGCGGGATGGGTGACGACGTTATCGCGGGCTGGCGTTTCCATGGGGAGGCGGACCTTAGGATGCGACAGGCGGCGGAACAAAGGAAATGCGTGAACCCTCGCGCATGCGGAGGGTTATCCACTGGATAGTGTGAACAACTCCGCCCGTCCTTCCCAAACGAAAACGGCGCGCCCCGCAGGACGCGCCGTTTCTTCGCGAAGAATGCGAAGCGGGGAAGGGGCTTACGCCTCTTCCGACTTCTTGGCCTTTTTGGCCTTCTTCGGCTTGGCGTCGGCGGCGGGAGCTTCTTCCGCGGCCGACTCGGCGGGGGCCGCTTCGGCCGGGGCTTCCGCCGGGGCGGCTTCGGCGACCGGGGCTTCCTCGGCGTCCGCGTTGCGGCGGACGGCCTTGCCTTCGGCCTGGAGCTTCGCTTCTTCTTCCGACTGGGCGACGTTGACGGTGATCGTCACCGACACTTCCGGATGCAGCGCGATGCGGGTCTTGAACAGGCCCAGTTCCTTGATCGGCTGGACGAGCAGAACCTGCGCGCGGCCGATCGTGACGCCGGCCTTGGTCACCGCTTCGGCGACGTCGCGCGTGGCGACCGAGCCGTAGAGCTGACCGGACTCGCCGGCCGAGCGGATGATGACGACCGAGAACGTGTCGCCCATCTTGGCCGCGACCGCTTCGGCTTCGCCCTTGGCCTTCAGGTTCTGGGCTTCAAGCTGGGCGCGCTGCTTGTCGAAGTATTCGCGGTTCGCCTTGGTGGCGCGCAGCGCTTTCTTCTCGGGCAGCAGGTAGTTGCGGGCATAGCCCGGCTTCACCTTCACCACGTCGCCCATCTGGCCGAGCGATTCGATGCGTTGAAGCAGAATGACGTCCATCTGCGACATGGGTTGTCTCCTTTGTCTTTCTATTCCGAAGCGCCGCGCGCTTTGGCGCGCGCTTTGAGTTGGGTGAGGGGTTCGGCCAGGCCCAGCACGGCGACGACCGCGATAGGCCAACCGAAAACGATGATGGCACCGTAGCTCGCACCCAGAGCCACGCCGCGCCATTGCAGCTTCGCCGTCACCGCGTGCAGGACCGAAAGCCCCGCGAGCGCGTAAACGGCGACGAACAGGACGATCATGTTGCGCGACACGAAGCCGCCGAGCCCGTCGAGCAGGCTGCCGGCCGCGAAGATCGCGACCAGCCCCATCAGCGAAGCGGGAAGATCGAGATCCTCCATCTTCGGCGCGGGCCGGATCGGCTGGGCGAAGCGCTTGACCAGCGCGAACGCCAAGGCCGCGTTGACCACGCTCATGAACAGCCACGACACGCCCAGGATCCCGGGGAAGAAGCGGGCGACCGCTTCCGCGAAGGGTTCGAGGCGCGACGTGTCGATCCCGGGGGCGCGCAAGCTGCGGAAGGCTTCGATGATGAAGTCCTTCAGCGCCGCTTCCAGCCCGCCTTCCGGTCCGGCGAAGGCGAAGACGAGGCCCGCGAACAACGCGCCGAGCAGACCCACCAGGGTCAGCAGCACGTTGCCGATCGGATAGAACTCGATTCCGCCGTCCGGTGCCGGGCGCCAGCGCAAGGCTTGGCGCACCAGCACATAGGCCGGGCCCGCATTGGCCAGGAAATAGGCCAAAGCGAACACGAAGCCGCCGGTCACGAACGCGATCAGCGTGCCCATCGCCACCGCCACACCGGCGGCGGACGTGCCCATCCACAAGCCGGCCGCGAAAAGCGGCAGCTGTGCGAGATAGGCCAGCAGGAACGATGCGGGCGAACCGGTCATCAACGATCCGTGAAGGACCGCGCTGACCGCTCCCATACCGCCTGCGATGAGCAACGCTTGGGTTTTCATGATCGTTGAAGGCCCGGCTCGCCCGAAAGCGAACCGATCCTTCCCGTCCTTAGCTCACCAGATAGGGCAGCAGGCCCAGGAAGCGCGCGCGCTTGATCGCCTTGGCGAGTTCGCGCTGCTTGGGCGCCGACACGGCCGTGATACGCGCCGGCACGATTTTGCCGCGCTCGGACACGTAACGCTGCAGCAAGCGGATGTCCTTGTAGTCGATCTTCGGCGCGTTGGGGCCGGAGAACGGGCAGGACTTGCGGCGGCGGAAGAACGGACGACGACCGCCGAAGCCGCCGCCGGAAGCGCCCTTCTCGGCGCCGGGATTTTCGTTGCTGGGACCGGTCATATCAGTTCACTCCCATCGCGGGGGCTGCATCGTCGAAATCGCGACGGCGGGGACGGTCGCCGCGATCGCCGCGGGGGCCGCCGAAGCCGCGATCGTCACGATCGCCGCGATCTTCGCGCTTCTGCATCATCGCCGTCGGGCCTTCTTCGAAGGCTTCCTCGACGCGCACGGAAAGGAAACGCAGCACGTCTTCGTTCAGACGCAGCTGACGCTCGAGTTCCGCGAGGGCGGCACCCGAGCATTCCAGCCCGAGATACACGTAGTGGCCCTTGCGGTTCTTCTTGATGCGATAGGTCAGCGAACGCAGACCCCAATATTCGCGCTTCTTCACTTCGCCGCCCAACCCCTTGAGGAGTTCGGTCATCTGATCGGCGAGCGCGTCGACTTGGGCTTGCGCCAAGTCCTGACGCGCGATGAACACGTTCTCGTAGAACGCCATCGTTGGCATCTCCTGCTCGGTTTACGGACCAAAGCCGCGCCCAGGATGGGAACGACCCGGCCCTCAGCCCGCCTCTCGATCCAATGGGGATCGGCCAAGACGGGCAAGGAGGACGGACGGGATATGGCCCCGACCGCCGTTGAGGCGCGGCTTATAGGCGGTTTCCCGGGCTATAGCAAGCCGGGGCGGGGCGGTTAGTGCCCCTGGCCGTGGCCGCCGGCGCGGGGCTGGCGAACCTCGACTTGGACCTGGACTTCGCCGCCGCGCTCGAATTTGAGGGTCAGCGGGAATTTATCCCCCAGTTTGAGGGGGGATTTGAGGTCGAGCAGCATGACATGGAGCCCGCCGGGCTGGAGCTTCACCTCCGTGCCCGGCGTCACCTGAATGGCGTCCACGGGGCGCATCTGCATGACGTTGTTGCTCATCGTCATGCTGTGCAGTTCGGTCTTGCCCGCGACCGGGGCGCTGGCGGCGACCAAGCGGTCGGGCGCGCCGGTCGTGGTGATCGTCAGATACGCGGCCCCGTTGCGGGCCTGGCCCAAGGTCGGACGCGCCCAGGCATCGTCCACCTTGATATCGGCGGCAAGCGCGGGAAAAGCGAACAGGGCCGCGAATGCGGCGATCAGGATGCGTTTCATGCCGGGAGTCCTACCAGGGGCGGCCCGGCGCCGCCACCGGGTGCGACGGCTTGACACGGGGGGCCGCGCTTTGTACGCAGACGGCCTTCCCGACAAATTCCCCTCTCATCGCGACGGTATTTCCGCATGCGCGCTTTCACGTTTCCCGGTCAAGGTTCCCAGGCACCCGGCATGGGCAAGGATCTGGCGGAAGCCTTCGCCGCCGCCCGCGCGGTGTTCGAAGAGGTCGACGAGGCCCTGAAGCAGAAGCTGTCCAAGCTGATGTTCGAAGGCCCGGCCGAAGAACTGACCCTGACCGCGAACGCCCAGCCCGCGTTGATGGCGCATTCGATCGCCGTGCTGCGCGTGCTGGAAAGCGAAGCGAAGCTCGATTTCGGCAAACACGTGTCGTTCGTCGCCGGGCATTCGCTGGGCGAATACTCGGCGCTGGCCGCCGCCGGCACGTTCAGCCTGTCGGATGCGGCGCGCCTGCTGCGTTTGCGCGGCACGGCCATGCAAGCCGCCGTACCCGTGGGCGAGGGGGCGATGGCGGCCCTGCTGGGGCTCGATGCGCCCGCCGCCGAAGAAGTCGCCGCTGAAGCCCGCAAGAGCCCCGAGGGCAAGGACGAGGTTTGCGACTTCGCCAACGACAACGCGCCGGGTCAGGTCGTCGTGTCGGGCGCCAAAGCCGCCGTCGAACGCGCCCTCGATATCGCCAAAGCGAAGGGGGCGAAGCGCGCTGTACTTCTGCCGGTGTCGGCCCCGTTCCATTGCGCGTTGATGAAGCCCGCCGCCGACGCGATGGCCGAAGCGCTCGCCAACACGAAAATGGCGCCGCCCAAAGTGCCGCTGGTCGCCAACGTCACCGCCGCGCAAGTCTCCGATCCCGAGACGATCCGCGATCTGCTGGTGAAGCAGGTGACCGGCCGCGTGCGCTGGCGCGAATGCGTTTCCTATATGAAGGCGCAGGGTGTGGCGCAGCTTTACGAACTGGGGGCGGGCAAGGTTTTGTCGGGTCTGGTGAAGCGCATCGAGCCGGATGTCGTCGGCACCGCGCTGAACGGCCCCGCCGATATCGAAGCTTTCGCGAAATCACTGTAAGGAATTTCCGCATGTTCGATTTGACCGGTAAGACAGCGCTCGTCACGGGCGCTTCGGGCGGCCTGGGTACGGCGATCGCGATCGCGTTGGCCAAAGCCGGCGCGAAAGTCGCACTGTCGGGTACCCGCGTCGAAGCGCTGGAAACGGTGAAGGCGAAGATCGGCGACGCGGCCGTGGTCGTCCCCGGCGATCTTTCGGACGCGGCGGTCACCGAGAAGCTGTTCAAGGACGCCGAAGCGGCCTTGGGCGGCGGCGTCGATATTCTGGTGAACAACGCCGGCCTGACGCGCGATGGCCTTGCCATGCGCATGAAGGACGAGGATTGGCAGAAGGTCATCGACGTCGACCTGACGGCCGCCTTCCGCCTGTCGCGGGCCAGTTTGCGCGGCATGATGAAGCGCAAATGGGGCCGGATCGTCGGCATCACGTCGATCGTCGGCGTCACCGGCAATCCGGGGCAGGCGAACTACGCCGCCGCGAAGGCCGGCATGATCGGTATGTCGAAGGCTTTGGCCCAGGAAGTCGCCTCGCGCGGCATCACGGTCAATTGCGTGGCGCCGGGCTTCATCGTTTCGCCGATGACCGACGCGCTGAACGAAGAGCAGAAAACCCGGCTTCTGGGCGGCATTCCGTTGGGACGCATGGGCACGGCCGAGGAAATCGCCGCCGCCGTTCTGTATCTTGCGTCGAACGAAGCCGCCTTCGTCACCGGCCAGACCTTGCACGTCAATGGCGGGATGGCCATGATCTAAGGCCCAAGGTATTGGCAGGGCGGGTATTTCCCCCGCTTTCCATGACCCGCGAATTCGTGTTAGCTACCCCCGTTTTTCCAGACGACTCCGCACGAGGCGGCGCGTCCCTTAGAAAGGTAACGAGAAATGAGCGACATCGCCGACCGCGTTAAGAAGATCGTCGTCGAGCATCTGGGCGTCGAAGAAGCCAAGGTCACGGAAGCGGCGAGCTTCGTGGACGACCTCGGCGCCGACTCCCTCGACACGGTCGAGCTGGTCATGGCCTTCGAAGAGGAATTCGGCATCGAGATTCCGGACGACGCGGCCGAGAAGATCTCGACCGTGAAGGACGCGATCGACTTCATCGGCAAGGCGAAGGCCTAACCGGGACCGCCGCCGCTTATGCGCCGCGTCGTCGTCACCGGGCTGGGTTTGGTCACACCGCTGGGTTGCGGTGTGAAAACCTCATGGGATCGCATCGTGGCCGGCGAGTCCGGCCTTGCGGGGATCCAAGCCTTCGACGTTTCCGATTTGCCGGCCAAAGTGGCGGCGATGGTGCCGCGCGGCGATCTCGCGTCGGGGAAGTTCAATCCCGACGATTGGGTGCCGCCCAAGGAACAGAAGAAGATGGACGACTTCATCGTCTATGGCGTCGCCGCGGCGACCCAGGCGGTGGAGGATGCGGGCTGGAAGCCGACGGACGAGGAAAGCCTCGAACGCACCGGCGTGATGATCGGCTCGGGCATCGGCGGCTTGCAGTCCATCTACGAAGGTTCGATCACGCTGAAGGAACGGGGCCCCCGGCGCATCTCGCCGTTCTTCATTCCCTCGGCGCTGATCAACCTCGCGTCGGGCCATGTGTCGATCAAATACGGCTTCAAGGGCCCGAACCATTCGGCCGTGACCGCCTGCGCGACGGGTGCGCATGCCATCGGCGATGCGGGCCGTTTGATCGCGCTGGGCGATGCCGACGTGATGGTCGCGGGTGGTGCGGAAGCGGCGATCTGCCGCCTGGGCATCGCGGGCTTCGCGGCCGCGCGGGCGCTCTCGACCAATTTCAACGACGAGCCGCAGCGCGCGTCGCGTCCTTGGGATAAGGATCGCGACGGCTTCGTGATGGGCGAAGGGGCAGGCGTCGTCGTGCTCGAGGAATACGAACACGCCAAGAAGCGCGGCGCCAAGATCTACGCCGAGCTCACCGGCTACGGCCTGTCGGGCGACGCGCACCACATCACCGCCCCGCCGGAAGACGGCAATGGCGGGTTCCGCGCCATGACCGCGGCGTTGCGCAACGCCAAGCTCGACAAGACGTCGATCGACTACATCAACGCGCATGGCACCTCGACGCCGCTGGGCGACGAGATCGAATTGGGGGCCGTGAAGCGCCTGTTCGAAAGCCACGCCTATTCGCTGTCCATGTCGTCGACCAAATCGGCGATCGGGCATCTGCTGGGGGCCGCCGGCGGCGTGGAAGCGATCTTCTCGATCCTCGCCATCCGCGATCAGGTCGCACCGCCCACGCGCAATCTCGACAATCCGTCGGAAGGCTGCGACATCGACCTGGTTCCCAAGCAGGCGAAGCCGCGCAAGATCCGCCACGCGCTGTCGAACTCCTTCGGGTTCGGCGGTACCAATGCGGCGGTGATCTTCTCGAGCGTGAATTGAAGCCGGCGCGCTTCGCCGCCTTCTTCATCGTTGTTTTAGGGTTGGCCGCGACCGGTTTCTGGTTCGCGGCCAATCTCTATTTGGGACCCGGCCCGTCGACCGAGACCGTGCGCGTGCTGATCCCGCGCGGGAGCGGGGCGCAGGACATCGCCGCGTTGCTCGAAGCAAAGCGCGTCGTGCCGAACGCTTGGGTGTTCCTGGGCGGCGCACAAGCCGACGGCCAGCTTTCGCGGCTGAAAGCGGGCGAGTACGACATTCCCCCACGCGCGTCGGGGCGCGAGATCGCGGCGTTGATCGCCTCGGGCAAAGCGGTCGTGCGGCGCATCACCTTCGCGGAAGGTTTGATGTCAGGCCAGATCGCCACGCTGCTGAACGCCGCCGAAGGCTTGGACGGCGATCCGGTGGCCGTGCCGCCGGAAGGCAGCATGTTGCCCGACACGTATTTCTACGCATGGGGCGACCCGCGCGGGCGGATCGTCGAACGCGCGACCCGCGCGATGCGCGAGACGCTGGCGGAGCTTTGGGCCAAACGCGCCGAGAATCTGCCGTTACGTGATCCCGCGGAGGCTTTGGTGCTTGCCTCGATCGTCGAGCGTGAAACCGGCCATGCCGACGAGCGCGGGCGCGTCGCCGCCGTGTTCGTCAATCGCCTGCGACGCGGCATGCGGCTGCAAGCCGATCCGACCGTGGCATACGGTATCGACCGGATGGCGCCGTTGGGACGGCCGCTGTCGCGCGCCGATCTCGATACGCGCCACGACTGGAACACCTATGTGATCGCGGGTTTGCCGCCCACGCCGATCGCCAATCCGGGGCGCGCGTCGATCGAAGCCGTGCTCAACCCGCCGCAGACCGACGAGCTTTATTTCGTCGCGGACGGCGAGGGGCGCCACGCCTTCGCGCGCGACTTGGCCGAGCATAACCGCAACGTCGCCAAGCTTCGCGAGATCGAGCGCAATCGCCGTTAGCCCTTCTTGGGCATTCGCGCCATCAGCATGTCGGTCAGGAATTGCGGCAAGCCCGCGATCAGTCGCGTCGCCCAATAGGTCGGCCAGGGATAGGCGATGCGCGGTTTGTCGGCCGCAAGGCCGCGCAACATGATCCGCGCCGCGCGATCCGCGTCCATCAGGAACGGCATTTTGAAATTGTTCTTGGCGGTCATGCGCGAGCGCACGAAGCCCGGGCAGATCACGTTGATCCTCAAACCGCGCGGCCGCCAATCCGCGCGCAACGCTTCGCCCCAGACGCGCACGAAGGCTTTCGAGGCGCAATAGGTCGGCGCCCCGCCGAAACCCCGGAAACTCGCCAGCGACGACATGATCGCGATCTGTCCCTTGCCGCGTGCTGCCATCGCGGCCAAAGCGGGCCGCACGGTGGCGATCACGCCGTCCACGTTCGCGGCGAGGATTTCGGCGATCTGGTCGTCGGTTTCGTCGCCGCCGCCCGTACCGGCCGACACGCCGGCATTGGCGATCACCAGATCGAGCGGCACTTCCGCCTCGATCTCGCCAATCAGTCCGGCCATCGCGGTGAAATTCGCGGCGTCGATCTGGAAGGCGCCGACGGCCGCCCCCTTCATTTTGCAGGCGTCGGCCACACCGTCGAGCCGGGCTTTGTCGCGCCCCGTGATCGCCAGAAAAACGCCCGGTGCGGCGAGTTCCAGCGCCATGGCCTGTCCAAGGCCGGACGAGCCGCCGGTGATCAGGATCGCCTTCCAGGGCCACATGAGATTGTTCCTTTCGCCGCCCGGAGTATAAGTCGGACGGAATTCGACCACGACGAGTCGCGGGAGTGACGATGAGCCTCGCCAGCATGACCGGTTTCGCGCGCGCCACGGCCCAGATACTGGGCCGCGCGGTTGTTTGGGAAGGCCGGTCGGTCAACGGGCGTGGGCTCGAAGTTCGTCTCCGCTTGCCGCCGGGTTACGACAGAATTGAGGCGGAAATTCGCGCGCGTGCCGCAAAGCGTTTCGATCGCGGCAACGTGACGATCAATCTTGCGGTCGAAACGCCGCCGCAAGCGCCGAAATTGCAGATCAATCGCGCCGCACTCGATCAGATCATCGGACTGGTGAACGAACTTCAGGGCCAGGTCGATGCGGCGGCCCCGCGTCTCGATGGGTTGCTGGGTTTGCGCGGCGTCATCGAGACCGTGCCCGAACAAGGCCTCGACGAAGCCGGGATGGCCGAGCTCGACAAGGGTATCCTCGCCGCGTTCGACCAATGCCTCGACGGGCTCGCCGCCGCGCGCGCCGGCGAAGGCAAGGCGCTGGCCGGAATCCTCAATTCGGCCCTCGCCGAAATCGAAGCGCTGGTCGGCGAGGCGACCGCCAACGCCGCGAGCCGCGCGCCCGCGATCAAGGCCAAGCTCGAAGCGCAGATCGCCGAGTTGATCGGCGGCACGCATTCGATCGCGCCCGAGCGTCTGGCGCAGGAAGCCGCGATGCTGGCGGTCAAAGCCGATGTGCGCGAGGAATTGGATCGGCTGACCGCGCATATCGAGCAAGCGCGCGAATTTCTCGCCAAGGGCAAGTCGATCGGCCGCAAGCTCGATTTCCTGTCGCAGGAATTCAACCGCGAGGCCAACACGCTCTGCTCCAAATCGGGCGATATCGCGTTGACGCGCACGGGCCTCGCCCTCAAAACCGCGATCGATCGGCTGCGCGAGCAAGCCGCCAACGTGGAGTAGGGACATGGCCGACATCACGCGAAGGGGCCTCATGCTCGTTCTGTCCTCGCCCTCGGGGGCGGGCAAAACGTCGATCTCGCGCGAGATCCTGCGCCGCGAGAGCGGCCTTACCATGTCGGTCTCCGCCACCACGCGCGCCAAGCGGCCGGGCGAGATTCACGGCACGGATTATTTCTTCGTCGACAAGACCGAGTTCGGTTTGATGCGCAATCGCGGCGAGTTCCTGGAACACGCCAAGGTTTTCGACAACTACTACGGCACGCCGCGCAGCTTCGTCGAAGAGAAGCTGTCCGCGGGGCTCGACGTGTTGTTCGACATCGATTGGCAGGGCACGCAGCAATTGCGCGAGGAAGCGCATACGGATCTCGTATCGGTCTTCATCCTGCCGCCGTCGACCTACGAATTGGAGCGCCGCTTGAATGCGCGTGCACAGGACCCCGCCCATGTCGTCGCCGCGCGCATGTCGAAAGCCGCCGACGAAATGAGCCATTGGCCCGAATACGACTACATCATCGTCAACAGCGATCTCGACGTGTCGGTCGCGCGCGTGCAGTCGATCCTGACGGCGGAGCGCTGCAAGCGCGACCGTCAGGTCGGCCTGGGCGATTTCGTCAAACGACTGCGCGACGGCCAATGATCCTTCACATCACCAACGGCGATATCGCGGCCGACAAAATGGCGGCGGCGGGGATCGCGCCGGTCTTGCGCTGGCGCGACGTTCTGCACGACGGCGAATTGCCGGCCGATCCGACGAGCGAAGCCTTCCGCGCCGCGCGCGTCGCCTTCATCGTCGGGCGCGGCTGGGCGCCCGAACATCTCGTCGCCTCCGCCTTCGCCGCGCGCGATGCGGCGTTGGTGCTGGCGGCCAGAAGCGGCGACGAGTTCGTGCTGTGGTTCGAGGCCGATCTCTACGATCAGTTCCAATTGCTCGACGTGCTGGAACGGTTGCGCCGCTACGGCGTCGCCGCCGATCGGATTTCGGCGCATGTCGTCGACGCATGGCCGGGGATCGCGCGTTTCGCCGGGCTCGGCCAATTGTCGCCCGAGGATTTCAAGACCCTGGCGGCTCAAGCGCCGGCGCCGGTCGATCTCGATTTCGCCGGGCGCGCCTGGGCGGCGCTGACGGGCGCTCCCCCGCATCTGGCCGCGATCGCGCGCGCGAAGATCGGCGGCGCGCTGCGTTTCGTGCCGGACGCGTTCGCGCGCTGGATGCGCGAATTCCCGTGGACCAGCGACGGTCTGACGCTCACCGAGCGTCGCGTGGTCGATGCGTTGGCGCAAGGTCCGGCGAGTGCCGACGATCTGTTCCGCGCGATCGGCCAAGCCGAGATGCGGCCCTGGCTTGGCGATCTGTCGTTCTACGATCGGCTGGACGCGCTGGCCGAGATGGGGGCGATCCGCGCCGATGGCGATGTCTATCGCGCGGGCAAAGGCAAGATGCCTTCCCGGCCCTGGCGCTACGATCCCGAACGCGACGCGGTCGTGGCCGCGTAAGCGCAGGCGAGCGCGCAAAATTCCTCGACCGACAGCGTTTCGGCGCGCCGCGTGGGATCGATCCCGGCGGTTTCGAGCATGCTGGCCGCGTCGCCGATCGATTTGAGCGATTGGCGCAGCATCTTGCGCCGCTGGCCGAAGGCGGCGGCGACGACGCGTTCCAGCGCTTTCGCGTCCGCCTCGGCCAAGGGTTTGGCGCGCGGCACGATTTCGACCACGGCGGACATCACGGCGGGCGGCGGCACGAAGGCCGACGGCGACACGTCGAACAGCGGCCGCGCTTGCCAGCGCCATTGCGCGGCGACCGCGAGGCGCCCGTAATCCTTGCCGCCGGGCTCGGCGCAAATGCGCTCGACCACTTCCTTTTGCAGCATGATCACAATGCGCTCGAACGCGTCGGGCCGGGCGAGCCAGCCGAGCAGCATATGCGTGCCCGCGTTATAGGGCAGGTTGGCGATGATCCGGCGCGGGGCCGTGCCCAGTGCGGCCGCGTCGACCGCCAGCGCGTCGCCTTCGAAGATTTTGAGCTTGCCCGGATAGGCGGCGGCGATTTCGGCCAAGGCAGGCAGGGTGCGCGCGTCGCGCTCGATGGCGATGACGCGCGTCGCCCCTTCCATCAGCAACGCGCGGGTCAGGCCGCCGGGGCCGGGGCCGACCTCGATCGTCGTGCCCGTGGCGAGATCGCCGCCGTTGCGCGCGATGCGCCGCGTCAAATTCAGGTCGAACAGGAAATGCTGGCCGAGCGATTTCCGCGCATCGAGCCCGTATTTGCGGACCGTCTCCGCGACCGGCGGAAGGCCGTCGTTGGTGCTCACGCGCGAATATCGACCACGGCGACGCGGCGCAGATCGCGCAGATAGCGGCGCGCGGCGTTCTCGATCCGCTGACGGGCGAGATTGTCCTCGATATCGGTTTCGGTCGGCACGTTCGATTGCGCTTCGGTGCGCACGCAAATCATCGCGACGGCCTCGCCGCGATCGGTGTTGAACACTTCGGTCGATTCGCCCACGCCCAAATCCTTGACGCGCGCGCGTATGTCGGGCGTGAGATCGCCCACGCGCAAATCGGCGATGCGCTGCGGCTCGGGGATTTTGGCTTCCGTCGCGACGCGGTCGAGATCGGCGCAGCCTTGCACGGTTTCGCGCACCATCTCGGCCAGCGCCTTGGCGGCTTCGCGTTCGGCGGGGTTGGTCGCGGGGAAAACGAGCTGGGCGAGATCGACGCGCGCGTCTTCGGGCTTGGGCGGCGCGATCGTGCGCGAATCACGCATCGCATAAAGATAGAAACCGGCGGCGACGCGCACCGGGCCGACCAACTGGCCGCGCTGTGCCGCCGCGATCGCCGGGCTTACTTCCGGATCGAGCGTTTCGCGCTCGACCCAGCCGATATCGCCCTGTTCGCCGGCGGAGGCGGATTGCGAATATTGCTGGGCCAGCACCGCGAACGGCACGCCACGGCGCAACTGCGCGATGATGTCCTCCATCCGCTCGCGAACTTCGTCTTCCTGGTCGGGCTGATCGACCGCCAGGAAGATCTCGCTCAGTTGGAATTCCTGCACCGGCTCGCCGGTCTGGTAGCGGCGCAGCACTTCCTCGACCTCGTCGCGGCCGATCTCGACCGTCGGGCGCAGGCGGGCGCTCACCACGCGCTGCCAGGATTGCGTGGCCTCGATCTGGCGTTCCAGCGCCACCAGCGGCACGCCGCCTTGGCGCAACGCGCGCTCCAGCCCGCCTTGCGGCAGGTTGTTGGCCTGTTCGATGTTGCGCAGAATCTTGTCGATCTCCGCGCGCGGCAGCGACAGCCCCAAGCGCCGCGCCTCCTGCATCTGGATGCGCTCGTCGATCAACTGGCGCAGCACTTGCGAGCGCATGCGCGCGCGGGTTTCGGGCGTGTCGGCGGGGCCGGCCCCCATCATCATCAATCCGACGCGCGCGTCGATGTCGAAATTCGAGATCACGTCGTCGTTTACGACGGCGACGATGCGCTGTTCTTGCGCCGCCGCGAAAGGCGGGGCGGCGAGAACCAGGGCGAGGGCGAGTCCGGCGAGAAGACGCTTCATGGCGGGTCTTATACGGGAGATGGAGGGAAGAGGGCTAGCCGTCCTCGAGATGGAGCAAAAGCGCCACCCCGAGCATGGCCGAAACGGCCGCCGGCGACCAGGCGGCCAGGATGACCGGAATGGCGGCACTTTGGCCCAGTGCGCCGACCAGACTGGAGACGAAGAAAAGGAGGAATCCCGCCCCGACGCCCGAGCCGATTAGCAGGCTGGTGCCGCCGCGCCGATGCGGGCGAAGCGAGAATGTCGCGGCGATCAAAACCATCGCCGCCAGCAGCAGCGGGATCGCCAGCAATTGGTGCCAATGCAGACGATGGCGCGTGGCAGAGAAGCCGGCCGCTTCCAGCAGGCGTATAAAGCCCGGCAATTCCCAGAACGAGATCGTTTCGGGCGACGAGAACGAATCCTGGATCTGCTCGGCCGTCATGTTGGTCGGCACGCGATAGCTGCGCTCGAACCGCGAGGGGCGGTTGGGGGCGGTGATCCACGCATCCGACACGTCCCAATAGCCGGGGGCGAGGACGGCCTTCGCGGCGTCCACACGGCCGATGAAGCGGTCCTTGCCTTCGAAATTGAAAATGATGACGTCGTAGAGCGCCATTTCGGCCGAAGTCACGCGCCGCGCATGGACGACCGAATTGCCCTGGTCGTCGATCTGGCGCAGCCAGAACCCGTTTTCCGACACGGCAAGCAGGCTGGAACTGCCGCGCAGTAACTGCGCTTCCATGCGTTCGTAGCCCGCGTAAAGAACGGCGGCGGCCGGGTTGATAACCGTAATCTTGAACATCCCGAACAACGCCGCGACCGCGACGACCGGCAACAGGAACTGCCAGACCGACACGCCCGCGGCGCGCGCGACGGTCAATTCGTGCGAGCGCGTCAGCCGCCAGAAGGTGATGATCGCCGCGAACAGCACGACGAAGGGGGCGAGCTGCTCGGCCATGTAGGGAAGCTTCAGCAGCGCCATGCGCAGCACCAGCCCGGTCGAGGCTTCGGGGCGGCTGGCAGCCCGGCGCAGCAATTCGATCGCGTCGAACATGTAGACGACGATCATGAACAGCGCGAGGAAGCCGATCAGCGCCAGTGCGAATTGCCGGCCGATATAGCCCGACAACGTGGTGGAGACGCGCATGCTACGCCGCCTCCGGCATCGGGCCGGGATTGCGCTTGCGGCGCGGGCCCTGCACCAGCGCCCAGGCGGAAATCGAGATCGCCGCCAGCGGAACCGCGTAGAGGAACGGGATCGTCGCCGGGATGCGCGCGGCGAGATTGGGCAGCGCGATCGAAATCGCTTGCACCGCGATGCCGGCGGCGGCCGCGGCCAGCACGCGCTTGCCCATGCCGCGGCGGTTGAAATCGCCCGGTAGCAAACAGGCGAGACCGACGATCACCAGCGCGAAGACGTAAAGCGGCGTCGATAAGCGCGTATGCGCCTCCGAGATCAGCTTGTTGGCGAAATAACGGTCGTTGCTGTTGTCGTAATCGGGCCAAAGAAGCTCGTGCAGATATCGCTCCCCGGGTTCGCGCCAGCGATACTCGGCCTGCGCGCCCGATTGCCCGATCTCGACCGAATAGCGTTCGAAATAGAGCAGCGACAACTTGCCCGCCTCGCGATCGACCTGCTGGCGATTGCCGTTGAGCAGGATGACACGCGGGCCTTCCTCGGTTGCGGCGAGGGTGCCGCGCTCGGCCAGCAGCGTGACCGGGTTCGAAGGGTCGCGCGAATCATGGACGATAAGCCCATGCAGATCGCCATTCGCCTCACGCTCGCGGACATAGACGGTGAGGTTGCCGCCGATGCGCGTGAAGGCGCCTTCCTGCAACAACAGGCCGGAATAATCGGAGCGGATATCCGCTTGCAGATTTTTGAACTGGCTGAAGCTCGCCGGGATCAGCCACAGGTAAAACACATAGGCGATCAGCGTGGCGCCGGCGGCCAGCAGTAAGGCGGGGCGGGCGAGTTGTCCCGGCCCGTAGCCGACCGCGCGCATGACGACGAGCTCGCTGTCGCCGGTCAGGCGGTTATAGACGAACATCGTGGAGACGAAGAGCGCGATGGGCGTGACCAGCGCCAGGAAGCTCGGCATCAACAGCGTGGTCAAAAAGAAATAGCCGCCGATCGTCAGGCCGCGATTGACGATCAGATCGATGAACCGCAGCGACTGGGTCAACCAGATCGCAAGGGTCAGCGTGACCAGCACGAACAACGCCGTGGTCAGCACCTGGCGCAGGATATAGGCGGTGATGCGGGACATGGGATTCGCCTAATTATAAGCGTTTACGGCCCCGTTGCCGCCGGAACTTTCATCGAACACGATGCGGGCCGCGCTTTTATTTCCATTCCGGTCGGCTATTGTGACGGCCAACCCGGCATCCTTCGTCGGGATCGTAAAAATCGCATCGCCGCAAGGACTCCTCCGCCCATGAAGATCGCATTCTCGAAGCCCGAGACGCCGACCACCGGCAGCTATGTCGTGACCGTTCTCGAGGACCGCAAGCTGGCCCCCGCCGCCGCCGCCCTCGACAAGAAGACCGGCGGCGTCATCACCCGCGCGATGGGCGCGACGCGCTTCAAGGGCAAGAAGGACGAGTTGCTCGATATCTTGGCGCCCAAGGGCGTGCCCTTCGCGCGCATCGTGCTGGCCGGTCTCGGCAAGCTCGACAAGCTCGACGCCAACGGCGCGGAAGCTTTGGGCGGCAAGCTCGTCGAACATCTCAACCGTGCGGGCGAAACCCAAGCGACCGTGTCGGCCGAGCAAATCCCGGGCTCGCCGTTGGGCGCTTCGGAGTTTGCCGCGCATGCGGCGATGGGGGCGAAGCTGCGCAGCTATCGCTTCGATAAATACAAGACGCGCGAAAAGGAAGACGCGAAGCCGACGCTGAAGGCGATCAACTTCCTGGTCACCGACGTCGCCGCCGCGCGCAAGGTCCATGGTCCGCTCGACCATGTCGCCGATGCGATCCATTTCACGCGCGATCTGGTGTCGGAACCGCCGAACGTCCTTTACCCCGAAAGCCTTGCGGAGCGTTGCAAGCGCTTGGCGTCGTTCGGCGTGAAGGTCGAGATTTTCGACGAGAAGCAGCTTGAGAAGCTGGGTGCCGGCGCGTTGCTCGGCGTGGGCCAGGGTTCGGTCCGCCCGTCGCGCATGGTGATCCTGCGCTACGAAGGCGCACCCAAAGCCAAGGACAAGCGCCCGGTCGCCTTCGTCGGCAAGGGTGTCACGTTCGACACGGGCGGGATCTCGATCAAGCCGTCGGCCGGCATGGAAGACATGAAATGGGACATGGCGGGTTCCGCCGCCGTGATCGGCACGATCGAGGCGCTGGCCGCACGCCACGCCAAGGTCAACGCGATCGGCGCGGTCGGCCTCGTCGAGAACATGCCCGGCGGCAACGCGCAGCGCCCGTCGGACATCGTGAAGTCGATGTCGGGCAAGACGATCGAAGTGCTGAACACCGATGCGGAAGGCCGCCTCGTGCTCGCCGACGTGCTGTGGTACGTGCAGGACCGCTTCAAGCCCAAGGCGATGGTCGATCTCGCCACGCTGACCGGCGCGGTCATCATCGCGCTGGGCCACGAATATGCGGGCATCATGGCGAACGACGACGCGCTCGCCGACAAGCTGATCGCGGCGGGCAAGAAGACGGGCGAGCCGTTGTGGCGCCTGCCGCTGGGCGAAGCTTATGACCGCGACATCGACAGCCCGGCCGCCGACGTGAAGAACATCGCGGCGGGGCGCGGGGCGGGTTCCATCATCGGCGGCCAGTTCCTGGCGCGCTTCGTGGGCGAAACCGCGTGGGCGCATCTCGACATTGCCGGCGTGGCGTGGTCGAGCAAGGACAAGCCGACCTGCCCGAAGGGGGCGACGGCGTTCGGCGTGCGTCTGCTCGACCGCTTCGTCGCCGATCATCACGAGGAGAAGTGAGCGGGGCGGCGATGGCCGAGATCCGCTTCTATCATCTGACCTCGTCGACGCTCGATCGCGCGTTGCCCGCCATCCTGCAAAAGGCCTTGGCGAACGGGCAGCGTGCGGTCGTCGTCGCGGGCAGTCCCGAGCGCGCCAAGGCGCTCGACTTGCAGCTCTGGACCTACGAGGAGCGCTCGTTCCTGCCGCACGGGCTCGCCCCCGCCTCGGGCGAGGACGAGTTCGCGGCCGATCAGCCGATTTGGCTCACCACCAAGGTCGAGAACCCGAACGGCGCGGGGCTGCTGGTGCTGATCGACGGCCAGACGGTCGACACACCCGACGATTGGAAACTCGTCTGCGAGATTTTCGACGGCAACGACGACGATGCCGTTACCGCCGCGCGCGCGCGCTGGAAAACGCTGAAGGCGCAGAACCACGAGCTCGCCTATTGGCGCCAAACACCGTCCGGCGGCTGGGAAAAGGCCGCGTAATTTGCGGTGTTCGTAAGAAAACTTACGGCCGTAACTTCGGAAAATCACGTATCCACACTTTCCATCACTGCGGGAATCCCGTTAATTTAATGACGGATGAAAAATGCCGTTTTAACGATTGCCGTTGTTGCGCTGTTGGGATTTTCGACCGGCGATAGTCGCGCCGAGCCGCCGAAATGGGGCGCGCATATCGATCTGGAAGGCAAGATCGGCAGTAAGCGCGATCTGGGCGAGGCCGATATGTTCGTGCCGCTCGCGCAGAACGCGCGGACGTTGTTGTTCGGCAATCTGCGCGCGCGTTTGGACGATAACGAAAGTCAGGAAGGCAATTTCGGCGTCGGCCTTCGGCACATGCTCGACGCGGGCTGGAACCTCGGCGCCTACGGCTATTTCGACCGGCGCCGGACCGAGATGCGCAACGCCTTCTCGCAAGCGACGCTCGGCCTGGAAGCGCTGTCGCTCGATTGGGATTTCCGCGCCAATGCCTATGTGCCGACGGGCCGGCGCGTCTACGAGGTCGATCGCTTCAATACGGCGGAGGTATCTGGGACGACCGTGATCTTCCGCGGCGGCGAAGAGCGCGCGATGGGTGGTTTCGACGCCGAGATCGGCTGGCGCGCGCCGATTTTCGCGCCCGAAGACGGCAAGCAATTCCGCCTTTATGCGGGCGGCTACCGCTTCACCGAAGACAGGCTGCCCGATGTCGCGGGGCCGCGATTGCGGGCGGAATTCGTGCTCGATCAGGTTCCCGGGCTTTGGAACGGCGGGCGCCTGTCGTTGGGCGCCGAATGGCAGCGCGATACGCCGCGCGGCGCGCAGAATTTTTTCGGGGCTCGGTTGCGCGTTCCGCTGCAATGGGGCGGCGGCCCGGCGCGCGCGTTGACGCCGATGGAGCGGCGCATGACCGATCCGGTCGTGCGCGATATCGACGTCGTCGCGCAGGCCGGCACGTTCGGCGCGCCGGAAGCCGCGACGGCGAAAGCGGGCGGCGGTGCTTTCACCGTGCTCAATAGCGCCACGACGACCGGCGCCAATCTCGCGACGGCGATCACAAACGCCGGCAACAACAGCACGGTTCTGCTGTCCGGCAATTTCGATACCGGCGCGACGCTGCTGAATATGGCAACGGGGCAAACCTTGACCGGTACGATGACAGTACAAAGCGCGTCGGGCCGTTTGGCGACCGTCAATACCGGCGCCACGATAACGGCCGCCAACGCGTCCAGCGCGATCCAGGTCAATGCGGGCGGTACGGTATCCGGATTGGCCGTGTCGAACGCCTATAGCGGCGGTGCGGGTGGGCGCACCATTCTCGTCACGGACGGTTCCACCAACGTAAATATCTTCAACAATCGCATCACCGCCACGCAAAGTGGCGCCAATGGGGCGCTAGCTATCGCCGTCGGTCAGAGCACGTCCGCGACGATCGCCGGCAACACGCTCATCGTTACGGGTAGCGGCGGTGCCCAAACGCTGACCGCGTTGGGGATAAACAGCAACAATACGACCGTTACGGTATCGAATAATTCGCTCGGTGCGTCGGGCGGGACCACGAACAATATCGTCTGGTCCGCCGGGACGACGACGATTAACGCCGGATCGACGGGCAATATCCGCGGTTCGGGCGTATGCAACGGGACCAGCGCCAGCGGTTCCGTGGCATTCACCAATGGGACGACCTGTCCGTAATTCCTGGGGGCAAGGGCGGGGGGTTGCCCCCTTGGCCGGGCGCGGCTATAAGCCCGGACCCTTTTCCAAGACGGATACGAGAGACCCATGGCTATCGAGCGAACCTTTTCGATCATCAAGCCCGACGCGACCCGCCGCAATCTGACGGGCGCCATCAACGCCCTGATCGAGAAGTCGGGCCTGCGCATCGTCGCCCAAAAGCGCATTTGGATGACCAAGACCCAGGCCGAGACGTTCTACGGCGTCCACAAGGAACGCCCGTTCTTCGGCTCGCTGGTCGCGTTCATGACCTCCGGCCCCGTCGTCGTGCAGGTGCTGGAAGGCGAAAACGCCGTCGCCAAGTATCGCGAAGTGATGGGCGCCACCAACCCGGCCAACGCCGCCCCCGGCACGATCCGCAAGGAATTCGCGGAATCGATCGAGGCGAACTCGGCGCATGGTTCGGACAGCGTCGAAAACGCGGCGATCGAAGTCGCGTTCTTCTTCGCCGGCCTCGAAATCGTCGGCTGAAGATGAAGATCGCGGGCGGTTGTCACTGCGGCGCCGTCCGCTACGAGATCAATGGCGAAGCGCTGACGCATGCGCTTTGCCATTGTTCCGATTGCCGCCGGCATTCGGGCGCGCCGATGGTCGCTTGGGCGATGTTCCCGGCCGACGCGGTCAAGACGACCAAGGGCACGACGAAAACCTACGCGTCCTCGGCGGACGGGCGGCGCTATTTCTGCGCCGATTGCGGCACCGGGCTGTTCTATACGAACGCCGCGATCCTGCCCGGCATCACCGACGTGCAGAGTGCCACGTTCGACGATCCGAACGTGCTGCCCGCGCACGCGCATATCCAAACGGCCGAGCGTATCGGCTGGATGGAAGCCGCGCACGATCTGCCGATGTTCGAGCGTTATCCGCCGCAGAATTAATTGATGGGCGCTTTAGCGCCCCGGCCGCCACTCGTCCAATAGCCGCCGCGCCAGGGCTTTCGCATCGGCCGGCGGCGTTCCGATCCGCATGCGCGGCTCATAGAGCAGCTTCAGCATCATTTCGTCCGGCGGCGTCAGGTCCACATAGGGCGTGCGATCGTTGAAGATCGAATAGGTGTTGAGCTCGCTGTCGTTGAACAGCCCCAGCGACTGAGTGATCTCCTCGACGATGCAGCGCCACGCGGTCGACGGATCGCGCTGCGACGGGATGACCGCCAGCGCGCCGGCGATGCCTTGGCCGCCGCCGCGAACGTTGAAATAGCAATTCGCCGTGCGCGGCTGGTTGGCGACGAAGGCTTCCAGCGCCGCATCGTCGCCGCCCATCAACGCGCGCATGGCGTTGCGCACATTGCCTTGCGGCTGCGCGAAAATGTCGGGCGTGAAAACGACGACGAAATTCGCCTGACCCGCCGTGATGACCTGGATGTCGTGGCCGGTGATCCGGCGCAGCAATTGGACATGCCGCTCGACGAAGGGGCGGAAGATCGGCACGCGATCGCCCATCACGCCGATGCGCACCGGTGCGACCCATTTGACGATCGGGCGCTCGATGCCCTGGCGGTTTTCCGATTGCAGCGCCACGCGGCCGAACCATTCGGCGAGCGACGCGTTGGACGGATCGAACTCGATCGCCGCCGGCGGCGTTTGCGCGAACGCGGCTGAACCAAAAAGACAAAGGGCCGCCCCGAGGAGGCGGCCCTTCCACGTCGCGCGGTTCACGCGACGGAAGCTCAGACGGGCTTGCCGTGCGGAACCAAGAAGGCCCACATCAGGATGAGGAGCAGCACGGTCAGGCCGAGCGTCCACTTGGCGAGCGAATTGAAATTCGCCCAGGTTTCCAAATGCGGCGTCATGTCGTGCTTGAAGTTCGGGTCGTTTTCTTGCGGGGCGGCGGCCATAGCTGACTCCGTTTCGTGAATTCCGCCCGGAACATAGCCGAGCTTGGGTTTTCGTCAAAGAGGCGGATTATAGACTGTTGGGACGGCGCCGGACGGTGCCGGCCTGCCCGATGCGACCGCGGCCAAGGCGGCCGGGTAGATCTTGTGCTCGGCGACCAAGACGCGGGCGGCGAGGGTAGGGGCGTCGTCGCCCGGCAGGATGGGCACGGCCGCCTGGGCGACGATCGGGCCCACATCCATTTCGCTGGTCACGAAATGCACCGTGCAGCCGCCGAACTTCGCCCCGGCATCGATGGCGCGCTGATGCGTGTCGAGGCCCGGAAAGGCGGGCAGCAGCGACGGGTGGATATTCAGCATCTTGCCGGCCCACGCATCGACGAAGAATGGCGTCAGCAATCGCATGAACCCGGCGAGGCAGACGAGTTCCGTGCGCGCCTCCAGCAGGCGCGCATGCAATTCGCGTTCGAAGGCTTCGCGCCCGCCTTTGCCGCGATGGTCGATCGTCGCGGTGTCGATCCCGGCCGCACGCGCGATGTCGAGCCCGCCGGCCCCGGGCACATTCGCGGCGACCAGGACGATCTCGGCCGGGTAGGCGGGGTCCTTCGCCGCGTCGAGCAGCGCCTTCATGTTGGAGCCGCGCCCGGAAATCAGCACGGCGGTCCGCACGCGTTTCATGCGCGTCAGAGCTTCCAGCTATCGAGATTGGCGACGACGCAACCCGGCGCGTCGGCCGACGGCTTGTCGGCGACCACGCCGATCTCGAACGCCGTTTCGCCATGCTCGCGCGCCAGCTTCAGCGCCGCGTCCTTGTGCGCGGGATCGACGATCATGACCATGCCCACGCCGCAATTGAACACGCGCACCATCTCGGCGGCCGAAACCTTGCCCGCACGCGCGAGCCACGCGAAGACCGGGGGCAAGATCCAGGAACGCGCGTCGATCTGGACTTGCACGCCGTCGGGCAGGACGCGCGGCACGTTCTCCACCAAACCGCCGCCGGTAATATGGGCAAGCGCCTTGGCGTGGCCCGCGCGGACGAGCTTGATGCAGGATTTCACGTAGACGCGCGTGGGCGTGAGCAGCGCCCGCGCCAGCGTATCGTTGGCAAACGGGGCGGGCGCATCCCAGGCGAGTTCGGCGGCCGCGACGACTTTGCGCACCAGCGAGAAGCCGTTCGAATGCACGCCGGTCGAGGCGAGGCCGATCACCACGTCGCCCGCCTTCACGGTCGATCCGTCGATGCCCGCGCCGCGTTCCATGGCACCGATCGAGAAACCGGCGAGGTCGTAATCGCCGCTCGAATACATGCCGGGCATTTCGGCGGTTTCGCCGCCGACCAGCGCGCAACCCGCTTGGCGGCAGCCTTCGGCGATGCCCTTGACGATCGCAGTCCCGGCGGCGACGTCGAGCTTGCCGGTCGCGTAATAGTCGAGGAACAGCAAAGGCTCGGCGCCCTGGACGACCAAATCGTTGACGCACATGGCGACGAGGTCGATCCCGACCGTATCGTGCTGGCCGCTTTCGATGGCGATTTTCAGCTTCGTGCCGACGCCGTCGGTCGTGGCGACCAGGATCGGGTCCTTGAACCCGGCGGCTTTCAGGTCGAACAACGCGCCGAAACCGCCCAATCCGGCCTCGGAACCCGGCCGGCGGGTGGATTTGGCCAGCGGCTTGATCGCTTCGACAAGTGCTTCGCCCGCATCGATATCGACACCGGCTTCGGAATAGCGGTTCGTGGTCATTGGCGCCCCTTTGCGGGACCGGCTATAACACCCCGGCGCGGCTCGTTACAGGGCCGGAAAAATATCGGTTTTGGAAAGGGTTGGGATGGCGTTGCGGGCCTTCCTACTGGCGATTTTGGTGGCGTTGGCGGCGACTCCGCCGGTTCACGCCCAGCGCGCGGGCGATGGCGTGTTCACCGTACGCGGCGTGGAAATCGACCGGACCGCGCCCTCGGCCCCCCAGGCGCGCGATCAAGGCGTGACCGAAGGCCAGCGTTTGGCGTGGCGACGGCTGGTCGAGCGCTTGGTGCCCGTCGCCGGGCGCGGCAATCTCGCTTCGTTGCCGGCCCCGCAGATCGCCGAATTGCTGGAAAGCTACGAGATCGAAGCCGAGCGCGCGACCGGCAATCGCTGGATCGGGCGCGTGGCCTATCGCTTCGAGGCGGAGCGGGTGCGCAATCTTTTCCGGACCCGCGAAGTCGCTTACGCGGAAACACGCGCGCGCGCCGTGCTGATCGTGCCGCTGCTGATCGACAACGGCATTCCCAAATTGTGGGAAGAAGAAAACCTCTGGAAGCGCGCCTGGGTGGCGCTGGGCGTCGACGACGGCTTGCAACCGCGCCGCGTGCCCGAAGGCAATCTCGAGGATATCGCCACGCTTGAAGCCGCCCAGGCCGATGCCGGCGATGCGGCCGCTTTGCGCCGCCTGGCCGAAGTCTATCAGGCGCAAGGGGCGATCGTTGTGCGCGTGCAGGTCGATACGATCGAAGGCCAGACGCTGGCGGTCGTGACCTTCGATCGCGTCGGGGCCCGTGCGCAGGATCAAAGCTGGCAGAAGATCGAAACGCTGAAGCCGGGCGAAGATCTCGAAGCCGCGTTCAAGCGTTTGGCGCAGGAAGCGGCGAACGAGATCGAGGAGCGCTGGAAACAGGAAGTGCTGGTCGGCACGGGGGCGGGGCAAGGCGGCACGCTGCGCGCGCAGATCCGCGCCGAGGATATCCGCGATTGGGTCGCCGTGCGCGCGCGCTTGGCGGAGGTCGCGGCCATCCGCAATATCGACGTATTGGCGATGGGGCGCGGCGGTTTGATCGTTGACGTGGATTACGACGGCGCGGTCGAAACCTTGCGCGCGGCGATGGCGCAGCGTGAATTGACGCTCGCCGCCGATGGCGAAGCGTGGATCATCGCCATCGCGGGACAGGCCACACGTTGACGGCCGGCGCTTGATCAATCTTCCCAACATCCTGTCGTTCTGCCGCCTGATGGCCGTGCCCGTCGCCGTCTGGCTGATGCTCGACCAGCATTTCCCGGCGGCGTTCTGGCTGTTCGTCGCGGCCGGTCTCACCGACGCGATCGACGGTTTCCTCGCCAAGCGTTTCGGCTGGGAAACCGAGCTCGGTTCCTATCTCGATCCGCTGGCCGACAAGGCGCTGCTCGTTTCGGTATTCGTCGTTCTGGGCTGGATCGGGCATATTCCCGTCTGGCTGGCGATCATGGTCGTGTTCCGCGACTTGCTGATCATCGGCGGGGCGCTGGTGGCCGTGGCGATCACCGGCACGTTCAAGGCCGATCCCATGTATGTCAGCAAGCTCAACACCACGGTGCAGATCGCACTCGCCGCCGCCGTGCTGGCGAAATTGGGGCTGGGGCTCGATCTCGACACACCGATTTGGCTGCTGGTCGCACTCGCCGGGATCACGACTTTCGCGTCGGGTATTGCGTATCTCGTGCGCTGGACGCGTATCATGAGCGCGCAGGAGGAAGAGCCGTCATGACCGCCGAACCTTCGCCGCAAATTCCGTGGGGCCGTTTCGTCGCGTGGCTGATGATCCTGGGGGCGCTCGGCTTCACGATCTACGCGCTTTCGGCCGTGCTGCTGCCGTTCCTGGTCGGGGCGGGGGTCGCCTATCTGCTCGATCCCGTCGTCGATCGCGCGGAAAAGGCGGGCGTGCCGCGCGCCTACGGCGCCGCGATCGCGACCGCGATTTTCTTCATTGCCGTCGGCGTCACGCTGGCGCTGCTCGCCCCCGTGCTGCAAACGCAGATCTTCGGCCTTGCCGAACGCCTCGCCGTCGTTATCCGCCACGGCATCGAATGGGCCCGGCCCTACCTCGAGGAGTTTTTCGCCCAGATCGGCCACGCGGACTCCCAGCAATTGCGCGGGGCGGGCGATGCCGCGCGCCAAGTTCTGTCGGTCTTGGCGAGTGCGGCCGTCGGCGTGCTGACCAGCGGCATCGCCATCGTCAATCTGATCTCGCTGCTGCTGATCACGCCGGTCGTGTCGTTCTATCTGATCCGCGATTGGAACAAGGTCGTGGCGCGGATCGACACGTGGCTGCCGCGCGACCACGCGAACGATCTGCGCGGTGTGGCCAACGAAATCGACGAACGCCTTGCGGGTTTCCTGCGCGGCCAAGCCTTGGTCTGCGTGTGCCTGGGCATTTTCTATGGCGTGGGCCTGACGCTCGCCGGCCTCAATTACGGCTTGCTGGTCGGATTGATGACCGGATTGTTGGGCTTTATCCCGTTCGTCGGCGTGACCCTCGGCACGGTCACGGGGCTCGCCATCGCGTTCTTCCAATTCGGCGATTGGGTCGGCATCGCGATCGTCGCGGGCGTTTACATCGCCGGTCAATTGCTGGAAGGCAGCGTGCTCACACCCAACCTCGTCGGCGATCGCGTCGGCTTGCATCCGGTGTGGATGATCCTGGCGATCCTGGCGGGCGCATCGCTGTTCGGCTTTACCGGCGTCTTGCTCGCCGTACCCATCGCCGCGGCGATCGGCGTGTTGTTGCGCTACGGGCTCAAACGCTATCTCGGCTCGTCGCTTTATCTCGGCCGGGGGCGATGAGCCCCACGCAACTGACCTTCAACCTGCCGCATCGATCGGCGCTGGGGCGCGAGGATTTTCTCGTCGCGCCCGCCAACGAAGCGGCGGTCGCGTGGCTCGATTCATGGCCCAACTGGCCGAGCCACGGCTTGGTCGTTCACGGGCCCGAGGGCAGCGGCAAAACGCATTTGGCCCAGGCTTGGCGCTCGCGCAGCGGCGCCAAGCCCATCGTCGGCGAACTCGATGAGTCGCGCGAATGGCTGCTCGACGACGCGGATCGCGTGGCACCCGACGAGACCGCGTTCTTCCATCTGCTGAACATGATCGCCGAACGGCGCGGGCATTTGCTGATCACGGCCCGCACGCCGCCCGCGCGCTGGAACGTGAAATTGCCCGATCTCGCCTCGCGTTTGAAGGCGCTGCCCGCCGTCGGCTTGGGCGCGCCGGACGACGCCCTGGTCGAGGCCGTGCTGGTTAAGCATTTCGCCGACCGCCAATTGCGCGTGGCACCCGAAACGGTACGCTTCGTCGCGCGCCGGCTCGAGCGATCGTTGGGCGCGGTCGCGCGGGTTAGCGACGCGCTCGATCGTGCCGCCTTGGCGCAAGGCCGGGCGATTTCCATTCCGCTTGCGCGCGACGTGCTCGCCGCACAAGGTTTCGCCACGACATCCGAGGAGTAGGGACGATGGATCTGGGTTTGAAAGGCCGCAAGGCGATCGTGTGCGCGGGCTCGAAGGGTTTGGGCAAAGGCTGCGCGGCCGCCTTGGCGGCGGAAGGCGTCGATCTCGTCGTCAACGGGCGTGGTGTCGAAGCGCTCGAAGCCACGGCCGCCGAACTGCGCGCCAAATACGGCGTGAAGGTCACCGCCGTCGCCGCCGACGTGACGACCGCCGAAGGCCGCGCCAAGTTGCTCGCCGCGTGCCCGGATCCCGACATCCTGATCAACAATGCGGGCGGTCCGCCGGCTGGCGATTTTCGCGAATGGGACGAGGCCACGTGGCACAAAGCGGTCGAAGGCAACATGATCACGCCGATCATGCTGATCAAGGCGACGGTCGACGGCATGATCGGCCGCAAATTCGGCCGCATCGTCAACATCACCTCGGGCGCCGTGAAGGCGCCGATCGCGCAGCTCGGCCTGTCGAATGGCGCGCGGACCGGCCTGACCGGCTTCGTCGCCGGGCTGTCGCGCCAGGTCGCCAAGCACAACGTCACGATCAACGGGTTGCTGCCGGGCCCGTTCGAGACTGATCGCTTGCGCTCGCTGTTCACCGCCGCGTCCAAAACCAGCGGTCAGCCGATCGAGCAGGTGGCCGAGGCGCGGCGCAAAGCCAATCCGGCCGAGCGCTTCGGCACGGCCGAGGAATTTGGGGCGGCCTGCGCCTTCCTGTGCAGCGTCCATGCGGGCTACATCGTCGGCCAGAATATCCTGCTCGACGGCGGCGCCTTCCCGGGCACGCTGTAATTCATGTATTAGCTTAGAGTAATCCTGTAATCATTTATAATTACAGGGTGAATTTGCATGTCATTAAAGAGTAATTCTTTGCCAGTTGCCGCCCCTCAAGGGGCCCCCTAAGGTCTGCCGCGCCGGGCAAACGAGGGCGCAGCAGTGTCGAGCGAAGCCAAAAACGCGACGGAGATCGAGCTGAAGCTCGCCGTCCCGGCCGAAGCCTTTGCCAAATTGGTCCGCGCGCCGCGTCTGTCCGCGTTGTTCGCGTCGAAAGCCCCGATCCGCAAACGCTACGTCACCACCTATTTCGACACCGCCGATCGCCGCTTGGCCGAAGCCGAGCTTGCCTTGCGCGTGCGCCGCGACGGGCGCCGGCGCATCCAGACGGTCAAGACGGCGGCCGCGCCGGAGATCGCCGGCCTCGCGCGCGGCGAATGGGAACGCGAGATCGTCGGCGAAACGCCGGTGCTGGACGAGGCCTGGATCGCCGAAATCGGCGACAAGAACGTGCGCAAGGTTTTGGGCAAGCCCAAGATCCAGGCCGGTTTGGCGCCGTTGTTCACGACCGATTTCCGCCGCCAAGCCTGGCGCGTGCGCTATGGCGTTTCCGATATCGAAATGGCGTTCGACAAGGGCGAGATTTCGGCCGGCAAGGGCAGCGCGCCGATCGCGGAAGTCGAACTCGAATTGAAGGACGGCGATCCCGCCGATCTTTACGGGCTCGCGCGCGATATCGCGAATATCGTGCCCGCCAGCGTGGAAGCGCGCACGAAGGCCGAGCGCGGCTACGCGCTGCTCGACAAGAAGGGCGCGGGAAAATCGCCGTCGGCGGTGCGCGCCGCACCCATCCGCTTGGCGCCGGAAACGACGACGGCCGAAGCGTTCGCGCTGATCGGCCGCGCGTGCTTCCGGCATATGCGCGCCAATGAATCGCTGGTGCGCGGCAAACCCTTCGTCGAAGGCGTGCATCAGCTGCGCGTGGCGCTGCGCCGCCTGCGCTCGGCCCTGTCGGCGTTCCGCGACATCCTGCCCGAGGACGATCGCAAGACGATGTCGGAGGAATTGCGCTGGATCGCGTCCGCCTGCGGTCAGGCGCGCGACTGGGACGTATTCCGCAGCGAATTGCTGAAGCCGCTGGCCGAACATGTCGAGGACGATCCCGCCTTGGCCAATGTGGCCGCCGCCGCCGATCGCGCGCGCAAACGCAGCTACGCCGACGTGACGGCCACCTTGGCGAGCCCGCGTTTGACCCAAGCGTTGCTCGACGTCGAAGCGTGGTGGGAGAAGGGCGCTTGGCGCGAAGGCATGGGCAGCTGGGCGTTGCTGCCGGCGGAGGAATTCGCCGCCGCGACGCTCAAGAAGCTCCATCGCAAGGTCGAGAGCTTGGGCGAGCAGATCGGCGATCTGGAGGAAGTCGAGCTTCACGAACTTCGCATCCGCTGCAAGAAGCTGCGCTACGCCGCCGAGTTCTTCCGCGGCCTTTATTCCAAGAAATCCGCAAGCGCCTATCTCGACGCGTTGGCCGGCGTGCAGGAACATCTGGGCGCGCTCAACGACGCGGTCGTCGCCAAGGCGCTGATCGCGCGGCTGGGCAAGTCGTCGAAGGATTTGTCGCCGGAGGTTTTGGCGCGCGCCGATGGCATCGTCACGGGCTGGATCGCCGCCCGGATCAAGTCCGATCTCGAGGAATTGCCGGGCGTTTGGGACGAATTCCGCCGCCGCAAGCCCTTCTGGAAGTAACGTTTTCCCGGTTTTGCGCGAAATCTCCGGCAAGGCTATTCTGCACGCCAGGGAGTTCCGCGAATGCGTATTCACATTGTACCCGTCTTGGCGGCGGCGATCGGCATCGCGGGCGGTTTTTCGGCCGCGAATTTCGTCTTCGCGCAAGCCGCACCGGGCGAGATCGTGGTCGTGCAGCGCGACATCGATTTCGACAAACACGCGGTGACGATCCGGGCCGGCGGTCAGGTCGTCTATATCAACGAGGACCGCTTCGGTCATAACGTGTTCTCCGAAACGCCGGGCGGCGAGTTCGATATCGGCCGCCAAGCGCCGAACAGCCGTGTCGGCGTGCCGTTCCGGCGTCCCGGAACCTTCACGGTCAATTGCCGGATCCATCCGCGCATGGAAATGACCGTGACCGTGGTTCAATAGGCCGCCGCCCGGCCATGTCGCGCCTGTCGCTTCGCGTCAAACTCATCGCCGCGTTCCTGTTGGCGCTGGCGGCGGTCGGCACGCTGGGTGTGGGCGCGTTCGACGCGACGCGCACGCTCGGCTCGCTGACCATGCAAATGTTCGACGGGCCGTTACAGGCGATCAATTTCACGCGTTTGGCGCAGACCGATTTCGCCGTTCTGCAGCGGCGCGAACACGAAATGGGCGCCGCGCCCGACGAGTCCGCGATGCGCGAGATCGAGCGGCTGGTCGAGGATTTCCGCAAGGACCTTGCCGTCGCCGGACAGCGTTCGGCTTCGCCCGACGTGCCCGAATTGATCGCCGGTATAATCAACGATCTCGACGCATGGGAAAAGGCGATCCGCGCGGCGCGCGTGGCGTCGGGCCCCGGCGCCGTGTCCGAAGCGGCCCGCGAACTCGGTTTCAAGATCCGCGGCGAGTTGGAGATCCTGACCCAGATCGCCGCCGACGAAGGTTATGTCTTCCGCGAGGAGGCCGCCGCACGCATCGACGAAACGCGCGATTACCTGATGGCCGTCATCGCGGGCACGGCATTGGTGCTGTTCGCGGTCGCGGCCTTGCTGGTGCGCGACATCGTGCTGCCGCTCAACGCGCTGAACCGCAAGATGCGCCGCATCGCGCGCGGCGACGACGACGTGCACGTCCTCTATGTCGACCGCAAGGACGAGTTGGGCGATACGGCGCGCGCCATGACGGTGTTCAAACGCGTCATGGGCGAGATCAGCGGCGCGCGCGACGAGGCCGAAGCGGCGACGAAGGCGAAATCCGAATTCCTCGCGATGATGAGCCACGAGATCCGCACGCCGATGAACGGCATTATCGGCATGTCGCGCTTGCTGCTGAAATCGGAGTTGACGCGGGAGCAGCGCGAGAACGCGCGCATCGTGCTCGATAGCGGCGAGGCGCTGCTGCAAATCCTCAACGACGTGCTCGATTATTCGAAGCTTGAAGCGGGCAAACTCGACGTCGAAAGCATCGATTTCGATTTCCGCCGCATGCTGGAGGATGTCGGCGCGCTGATGGCCTCGAAAGCGGCGGAAAAGGGGATATTCCTGGTCGAGCGATGCGATTCCGGCGTGCCGCGCTTCCTGAAGGGCGATCCCGGCCGTTTGCGTCAGGTGCTGCTGAACCTCACCGGCAACGCGATCAAATTCACCGAGAAGGGCGGCGTCACCATCGTCGCGGCCGGATCGGAAAGCGGCGGGCGCGTGCGTTTGCGCGTTTCGGTGCGCGATACCGGCATCGGCATTTCCAAGGAAGCACAGGCCAAATTGTTCGGCAGTTTCGTGCAGGCCGATTCCTCGATCACGCGGCGCTTCGGCGGAACAGGATTGGGCCTCGCCATCAGCCGCCGGCTGGTCAACGCGATGGGCGGCGATATCGGCGTCGTCAGCGCGCCGGGCGAAGGCTCGGAGTTCCATTTCACGCTCGACCTGCCCGCCGGCGTCGAACCCGCGGAGATCGATCATGCGGCGGAAATCGGCGGCGATCTGCGACCGCTGCGAATTTTGCTGGCCGAAGACAACATCGTGAACCAGAAAGTGGCGCTCGGCCTGCTGAAACCCGGCGGCCATAGCGTCGACGTCGCCAATGACGGCCGTGCCGCTTTGGCGCTGGCGACCGCCAACGACTACGACGTCGTGCTGATGGACATGCATATGCCGAATATGGACGGCATCGAGGCGACCAAGGCGATCCGCGCCTTGCCGGCGCCGCGCGGCACGGTGCGCATCATCGCCGCCACGGCGGGCGCGTTGCAGGCCGATATCGACCGGTGCCTGGAAGCGGGTATGAACGATTACATCGCCAAGCCGATCGTGCCGGAAAAGCTGTTCGCCGCGTTGTGCGCGGCGGCGCCGGCGGCCGCGCCCGTTTCGACGCAAGATCTGCTTGCGGCGAGCGATGCGGTGCTCGATGCGAATGTCATCGCCACGCTGGAAAGCCAGATCGGCGCCGATACCGTGGCAATGCTGGTCGACGATTTCGCGGCGAGCGCCGACGAGGCCGTCGCCCAGATCGCGCGGGCGCGCGCGTCGGACGATTTGGTCGTATGGACGCGGGCGGCGCATTCCTTGAAAAGTGCCGCCGCCAATATGGGTCTCGCGCGCGTGTTCCAACTGGCCGATGCGATCGAAGCGGCGGGGGCAAAGCGCGATCGGTCGACGATGGAAGCGTCCTCGGATAGATTGGCCGACGCGGCGGCCGAAGGTATGACGGCTTTGCGCGCGCGCTATGCGGCGATCGCGGCCGGCGAGGAAACGGTGAATTGATGAACACGCAACAAGGCGCGCCCGGCGATCCGCTCTTCGCCAATCTGTCCGTGCTGCTGGTCGAGGACGACGCCTTCGCGATCAAGATCGCGCAGACCGTGCTGCGCCAATTGAAGGTGCCTTATATCAGCACCGCCAAGGACGGCGCCGAGGCGCTGGACGTGCTCAATTCCGGTACGCAGCGTTTCGATCTGATCATCTCCGACTGGAACATGCCGGAGATGAGCGGCCTGCAACTGCTCAAAGCCGTCCGCATGAAGTGGGCAGGGATGCCGTTCATCATGCTGACGGGCAAGGCCTCGCCCGAATTCGTCGTCGAGGCGCGCGACAACGGCGTGGACGCCTATGTCGTCAAACCTTTTTCCCCCGCTCAGCTTGGGCAGAAGATCGCGGCCGTGGTCGCGGCGAAAGCGAAGAAATGACGGACGAGATCTATATGCGCCGCGCGATCGAGTTGGCGCGCGAACATTCGATGTCGGGCGCGGGCGGTCCGTTCGGCGCGGTCGTCGTCAAAGACGGCAAGATCGTCGGCGAAGGCTGGAACCGCGTCACCTCGACCAACGATCCCACGGCCCATGCCGAGATCGTGGCGATCCGCGAGGCCTGCAAGGCGCTCGGCACGTTCGATCTGACCGGGGCGACGGTCTATACGAGCTGCGAGCCGTGCCCGATGTGCCTGTGCGCGATCCTGTGGTCGCGCGCCGAACGCATGTGCTACGCCGCCAACCGGCGCGACGCGGCCGAGATCGAGTTCGACGACGAGGCGTTCTACGTCGAAGTCGCCAAGGATATCGACAAGCGCGACCTGCCCACATCGAACGTGCTGCGCGACGAAGCGCGCGCGGTTTTCGCCGAATGGTTCGTCAAGCCCGACAAGGTCGCCTATTGAAATGACCGGCGGTCGCGCGGTCTTCGCCTTTGTCCTGGCGGCGTCGTTCTTCACCTATGCGTTCGTGCAACGCGTGGCGCCGTCGGTCATCGTCGGCGAGTTGATGGCGGAGTTCGCCGTCGGTGCTGCGGTGCTCGGCAATCTCGCGGCTTTCTATTTCTACGGCTACGCGCCGCTGCAAATTCCCGTCGGCATGTTGATGGACCGGTTCGGGCCGCGCCGGCTGATGAGCTTCGCGGTCGGTGTGTCGTCGATCGGGGCCGTCATCTTCGCGATCGCCCCGACGATCGAGATCGCCTATCTCGGCCGCTTGCTGGTCGGCATCGGCGCGGCGTTCGGCTGGGTCGGCGTGCTGACCGTCGCCACGCTATGGTTCCCGCCGACGCGTTTCGCGATGCTGACCGGGATCGCGCAATTGTTCGGCATGATCGGTGCGATTTTCGGCCAAGCGCCGTTGGCGCTGTCGGTCGATGCGTGGGGCTGGCGCGGCACGCTGGGGGCCCTCGCCGTGTTCGGCGCGTTGCTCGCGGTCGCGATCTTCGTCGTGATCGCCGACAAGCGTACCGCACCGGCGCACGTGACGGGCAGTTTCGCCGCCGGCTTGCGTGGGGTGTTGCGCGCGCGCGATGTGTGGATCGCGACGGTCTATGGTTTCGCGATGACCGGCACGATGCAGTCCTTCGCGGCACTTTGGGCCGTGCCGTGGCTGATGCAAGCGCATGGGCTGGAGCGCGGATCGGCGGCGCTGTTGAGCTCGGCCATGTTCGCGGGCTGGGGGATCGGGGCGCCGATCATCGGCTATGTCGTCGATCGCTTGGGACGGCGCGTCGGCCCGATGCGCCTGCTCAGCGCGGCGATGGCGATTTCGCTCGCCGCGATCCTCTACTGGCCGGGCCTGGGATTACCCGCGCTCGCGGTGTTGATGTTCGTCAACGGCGTATGCGCGTCGTCGATGGTGATCTCCTATGCCCATGCGCGCGACCATTCGCCGGCCCATGCCAGCGGGGCGGCCTATGGGCTGGTGAACACCGCCGTGGTGGGGTCGGGGGCGGTGCTGCAGCCCGCCATCGGCGCGCTGCTCGATCGCGCGTGGGACGGCGCGCTTTCGGGCGGCAGCCGCGTTTATTCGCCGGCGGCTTTCGAGCAGGGGTTCTCGATCTTGCTGGCCGTGGCGGTTTTGGGCGCGCTGTCGGCATGGCTGATGCGCGAGCCGGCCCCGGCAAAAACCCTTTAACAACGAGGCCTTGAAACGCTACCTTCGCGTCCGGTTCCCGGGAGGAGTCCTGTTATGTCCGCGACGAAATTCGACAAATCGAAGCTGCCCAGCCGCCACACGACCGTGGGGCCGACCAGTGCCGCGCACCGCGCGATGCTCTATGCGATGGGCCTGACCAAGGAACAGATCGCCCAGCCGCTGGTCGGCGTCGTCACGACGTGGAACGAGGCGGCCCCCTGCAACATCACGCTGTCGCGCCAGGCGCAGGCGGTGAAGAAGGGCGTTTCGTCGGCCGGCGGCACGCCGCGCGAATTCACCACCATCACCGTGACCGACGGCATCGCGATGGGCCATGCGGGCATGAAGGCCTCGCTCGCCAGCCGCGAAGTGATCGCGGACTCGATCGAACTCACCGTGCGCGGCCATTGCTACGACGCGCTGGTCGGTCTCGCGGGCTGCGACAAGGCGCTGCCGGGTTTGATGATGTCGATGGTGCGTTTGAACGTGCCCTCGATCTTCATCTATGGCGGCACGATCATGCCGGGCAAATTCCAGGGCCGCGACGTGACGATCGTCGACGTGTTCGAGGGCGTGGGCAAAAACGCCTCGGGCAAGATGACGGACGCCGAGCTCGAACATCTCGAGCAAGTCGCGCTGCCCACGGGCGGCGCGTGCGGCGGCCAATTCACCGCCAACACGATGGCCTGCGTCTCCGAGGCGATCGGCCTGGCATTGCCGGGTTCGGCGGGCACGCCAGCCCCGTATGAAAGCCGCGATCGCTGGTGCTACCAATCGGGCGAGCAGATCATGAATTTGATCGCGCAGGGTCTGCGCCCGCGCGACATCGTCACCCGCAAATCGCTGGAAAACGCCGCGCGCGTCGTCGCCGCCACGGGCGGGTCGACCAATGCGGCACTGCATTTACCGGCCCTCGCCAACGAAGCGGGTATCGATTTCGACCTGCATGAAGTCGCGCGCATCTTCCGTTCGACGCCCTACATCGCCGACATGATGCCCGGCGGCAAATACACGGCGTTCGACCTTTACTCGGTCGGCGGCATTCCGGTCGTGATGAAGGAGCTGCTGGACTCCGGCTTCCTGCACGGCGACTGCATCACCGTCACCGGCAAGACGATGGCCGAGAACCTCAAAGACGTGAAGTTCCCGGAAAACCAGGAAAAGAAGATCGTCTATCGCGTCAAGAACCCGATCTCGACCACGGGCGGCGTCGTCGGCCTCAAGGGCAATCTCGCGACCGAAGGCGCCATCGTGAAGATTGCGGGCTTGAAGAAGCTGACCTTCAAGGGCCCGGCGCGCTGCTTCGATCGCGAGGAAGAAGCCTTGGCCGCCGTGCTGAAGCGCGACCTTAAAGACGGCGAAGTGATGGTCATCCGCTACGAAGGGCCCAAGGGCGGCCCCGGCATGCGCGAGATGCTGTCGACGACCGCCGCTCTTTACGGTTGGGGTAAGGGCGACGAGATCGCGCTGATCACCGACGGGCGTTTCTCGGGCGGTACGCGCGGCTTCTGCGTGGGCCATGTCGGGCCCGAAGCGGCGGTCGGCGGTCCGATCGGTCTGCTGAAGGATGGCGACATCATCACCATCGACGCCGAAAAGGGCACGCTGGACGTCGACGTGTCGGCCGAGGAGATGGCCAAGCGCAAGGAAGCCTGGAAACCGCGTCCGCACGAATACCAGTCGGGTTCGATCTGGAAATATTCGACGACCGTGGGCTCGGCCGAGAAGGGCGCGGTCACCCATCCGGGTGCTTCGAAGGAAACCTTCGACTACTCGCGGAGCTAAGGAAGGCGCATGGCCCGCATCGCCGTCGGCACGTTCCAACACGAGACGAATACCTTCGCGCCGACGAAGGCGGATCGTGCGGCATTCGTGAATGGCGGCGGCTGGCCGTCGATGGTTCGGGGGGACGCGATTCCCCCGGCCTTCGCCGGCATGAACGTGCCGATCGCGGGCTTCATCAAAGCCGCGACCGCGCGCGGACATAAATTAGCGCCGCTGATTTGCGCGAACGCCACACCATCGGCGCATGTCACCGACGAGATTTTCGAAAGCGTCGTCAAAACGCTGTGCGAAGATCTCGCCAAGGCATTGCCGGTCGATGCGGTCTATCTCGATCTGCACGGCGCGATGGTCACCGAAAGCCTGGAAGACGGCGAAGGCGAGATTCTCGCCCGCGTGCGTGCGGTCGTCGGTCCGCGCATTCCGGTCGTCGCGTCGCTCGATCTGCACGCCAACGTCACCCAGCGCATGGTCGATCAGGCCGACGGCATGGTCGCCTATCGGACCTATCCGCATATCGACATGGCCGATACGGGCGAACGCGCCTGCGACATGCTGGAAGCGATGCTGAAGGCGGGTTCGCCGCCGGCGAAGTTCTTCCGCCAATTGCCGTTCATGATTCCGATCACGGCGCAGTGCACGTTCATCGAGCCGGGGGCGGCGATCTATAAGCGCCTGGCCGAGATCGAGGCGACCAGCGGCACGATGCTGTCCTATTGCTCGGGCTTCCCGGCCGCCGATATCCGCGATTGCGCGCCGTCGGTGTTCGGGTTCGGCGCGGATGCGCGCAAAGCCAAGGACGCGACCGACGCGTTGTACAACGTCGTCGCGGACGCGGAGCGCGACTACGTCGCCGAGATCTATTCGCCCGAGGATGCGATTGCCCGCGCCGTGGCGCGCGGCGGGCGCAACGGCAAACCCGTGGTGCTGGCCGATACGCAGGACAATCCCGGGGCGGGCGGCAACGGCGACACGACCGGCTTGCTCGCCGCGATGCTGCGTTTGAAACCGAAAGACGCCGTGCTCGGCATGTTGATCGATCCCGCATCGGCCAAGCGCGCGGTCGAAGTGGGGGCGGGTCACACCGCGCCGTTCAAGCTCGGCGCCATTTCCGGCTGGCCGGGCGTGTCGCCCATTGAGCGGCCGTTCAAGGTCGAGCGCATCGGGACGGGCGAAATCCTGTGCACCGGCCCGTTCTATGGCGGCAGCAAGATGAAGCTGGGGCCCATGGCGCTGCTCGAAGCCGAAGGTGTGCGCGTCGTCGTCGCCAGCCACAAAGTGCAGGCCGCCGATCAGGAATTCTTCCGCCATCTCGGCATCGAGCCGATCCAGCAGAAGATCGTCGCGGTCAAAAGCTCGGTCCATTTCCGCGCCGACTTCCAGCCGATTGCGGAGGAAGTTCTGGTCGTCGCATCGCCGGGCCCGAACCCCGCCGATCCCGCCGATCTCGTCTGGAAGCGACTGCGCCCCGGCCTGCGCTTGAAGCCGCATGGCCCCGTGTTCCAGGGGCGCGCGTGATCCGCGCCGCGACCCTTGCCGTCGCGTTGATCGCGGGTTTGTCACCGGGGGCGCAGGCCCAACAGCGCGACCGCCATGCGGGCTATTACTATCCCGTGCCGCATTCGACCGAGACGTATGTTTCGCGCGCCAAGGTGCTGATCGATTCGGATCGCTCAAAGCGGCTCGAATTCGTCAACGGCCTGACCGCGGCGCAGTTGAGCCTGCCTTATCGTCCGTCCTACGCGATTTTCGCCAAGGGCGATCGCGCCGACCGTTTGATTATTTCGGCCTTGGACAAGGGCCATCTCGACACGGTCTATCGCGCGCGGGCGTTGCTGGCGCAGCTCACCGCCGCGTCACGCACCAGCCCGATGTTCGTGGAATACGGGGTCGACGAACTTTTTACCTTCCTCGATCTGCTGAAATTGCTGGGTTTCACCACGCTGACCATCGGCGACGGCGAAAATTTTGCCCATCAAATCGCGATACGTTAGACACCGGGCCGTTGAACAACCTTTCCGATATCGCTTAACCTGCCTGTAACCGGACCCTCCGATCCTGTCGGACGAAGGTTCGCGTGCGAGGGAGGTTGCGATGGACGGGACGGGACCGGCGGCCACGCATTCGGGCGTGCTGACCGACGTGGCGGTCGAAGCGGGATCGCTGGGCGTTGAACTCGCCGACGTCGCGGGATACATCGACGACATCGCGGCGAATTTGCAGCGTCAAGTCGGGCTGTTCGGCGAGACACGCCAAGCCACCCAGGAACTCGCCGCCGCGAACGCCGACGCCGCGCGCGCGGCGGACGAGGCGAAGGATCTCGCCGGCAAAGTCTCGGCCGAAATGGGCGCCTCGCGCGCGCAGGTCGATCAAGCGATGGGCGACATCTCGGCGCTGGTCGGGGCGGCGCGCGAGATCGCGGCCGATTTGGGCGGATTGCAAACGGCCCTCGAGCGCATCGGCAAAGTCGCCAAGCAGATTGATGCGATCGCGCGCCAGACCAATCTTCTCGCCCTCAACGCCACGATCGAGGCGGCGCGCGCGGGCGAGGCGGGGCGTGGCTTTGCCGTCGTCGCGGGCGAGGTGAAAGCGCTCGCGCGCCAGACCGCCGAAGCGACGGCAGAGATCGGCGGCACGCTCACCGAACTCGGCCAGCAAGCCAAGCGTCTGATCGGCCGCTCGGAGGAAAGCCAGGCGCGCGCGCAATCGGCCGAGACCGGTGCCGCCGCGATCGGCGGCGTGATCGGCACCATCGCGACGCATGTCGACGAAGTGGCCGGACGCATCGATCGGATTTCGGGTGCGGTGCGCGAAATCGACGCGCGCTCGGGCAAGGTGCTCGACGCGATGGGGGCGTGCGGCGACGGCGTGACCGCTTCGTCCAAAGCCATCGACGGCACGAAGGAACGGCTTTCGCGCCTCGTTTCGATGGGCGAGCGTTTGATTCAAATCACGGCCGCATCGGGCGTCGAAACGGTCGACACGAAATTCATCGCCGCCGCGCGTGATGCGGCCGCCAAGCTATCGGCGGCATTGGAAGGGGCGGTGTCGCGCGGCGAAATCCGTCTCGACGATTTGTTCGACGAGAGCTACGCGCCCATTCCGGGCAGCAATCCGCAACAGGTGCGCACGCGCTTCCTCGATGTGGCGGATCGCTATTTCCCCGCGATCCAAGAACCGCTGCTCGATCTCGATCCGCGCGTCGTGTTCTGCGCCGCCGTCGATCGCAACGGGTACTTGCCCACGCACAACAACAAATTCTCCAAGCCGCACGGACCCGACCCGGCGTGGAACACGGCCAACGGCCGCAACCGGCGCATTTTCAACGATCGCGTCGGGCTCGCCGCCGGACGCAATCGCGCGGATTTCCTGGTGCAGACCTATCGCCGCGACATGGGCGGCGGGCAGTTCACGCTGATGAAGGACGTCTCGGCGCCGATCGTCGTGCAGGGCCGTCCCTGGGGCGGCGTGCGGCTCGCTTACAAAATCTAATCGCGCAGTTCGATCCACGCCGGCGTGTGATCGGACGGTTTTTCCTGCGTGCGCGGATTGCGGTCGACGCCCGCTTCGCCCAAGCGGTCGGCGGCTTCGGGCGACAGCAGCAGATGATCGATGCGCAAACCGTGATCGTGGGTGAAACGATCTCGGAAATAATCCCAGTAGCTGTAAAGCCGCGCGGCCGGATGGCGATGGCGCAAAGCGTCGGTCCAGCCTTGATTGACCAGGGCGCGCCACGCTTCGCGCGCTTCGGGTGAAATCAGCGCGTCGCCCGCCATCGCCTTGACGTCCCAAAGATCGATGTCGGTCGGGCAGACATTGTAGTCGCCGCCCAGCACGACCGGCTTCTCGAGCGCGAACAGCGTTTTGGCGTGTGCTTGCAGGCGCGCCATCCAGCCGAGCTTGTAGTCGAATTTCGGGCCGGGGCAGGGATTGCCGTTGGGCAGATAGATCGACGCGACGCGTAACCCGTCGATTTCGGCTTCGATATAACGCGACTGAACGTCGGCATCGTCGCCGGGCAGACCGCGCCGCACGATATCGATCTTGCGGCCCTTCGCGAGAATGGCGACACCGTTATAGGTCTTCTGGCCATGCGTCTCGACGGCATAGCCGAGCGCTTCGACCTCCAGGCGCGGGAACTCGCCGTCCTGGCATTTCAATTCTTGGAGCAGCGCGATATCGGGCGCGAAATCGGTCAGCCAGCGCGTGAGATGCGCGGTGCGCGCGCGCGCCGAGTTGACGTTCCAGGTCGCGATCTTCAAGGGAAGTTAGACCGAGAACGAGTTGCCGCAGCCGCAGGAGCTCTTGGCGATCGGGTTCTTGATCTGGAACGAGGCGCCGATCATGTCCTCGACATAGTCGATCATCGAACCGCCGAGCAGTTCCAGCGACGTGTTGTCGATCAACACCGTGGCACCGTCCTTCTCGATCTTCAGATCGTCGTCGTTCGCCGTATCGTCGAAGGTGAAACCATATTGGAAGCCCGAACAACCGCCGCCCGAAACGGCGATGCGCAGCATCATGCCGGGCTGGGCTTCCTGCGACAGCACGAAGGCGATCCGCTTGGCGGCGGCGTCGGTGACGACGACCGGGGCGGTTTGCGGTTCGGCGAGGGCGGTATCGGGCATACGGAAACTCCTTGGTCCTTCAGAGTTAAGGAGCGCCCCCGGATATGTCAATGCACGGGCGTGAACAAAGCGCGAAAAAGCCCCGAATATCAGCGAGTATATAGGGCGTTGCGGGGTATGTAACGCGACGCTAGCTTGGCCCGATATGACGGCCTTACCCAAATCCGAGTCGCCCGAACGCGCGGGTTTGGCGCCTTATGCCTGCGATTGGCGCGCAAGCCGCGGCCGGCGTCACGCCGAACGGCCCAGCGCCTTGCGCTCGCCGTTTCAGCGCGACCGTGACCGGGTGATCCATTCGACCGCGTTCCGCCGCCTGAAGCACAAGACCCAGGTCTTCGTGGCGGGCGAAAGCGACCATTTCCGCACGCGGCTGACCCATTCGATCGAAGTGGCGCAGATCGCGCGCACGATCGCGCGGGCCTTGGGCCTCGACGAGGATCTGACCGAGTGCTTGGCGCTCGCCCACGATCTGGGCCACACCTGCTTCGGCCATGCGGGCGAGGACGCGCTCGATGCCGCGATGAAGGATCACGGCGGCTTCGATCACAACGCGCATACGCTGCGTTTGCTGACCGAGCTTGAGTGCCGCCATATCGGCTTCGACGGTTTGAACCTGACCTGGGAATCCCTGGAAGGCGTGGTCAAGCATAATGGCCCGGTGACGGGATCGGACGTGCCGGGCGCCATCGTCGAATTCGACCGCGTCTATCCGCTGAACCTGTCGACTTATGCGTCGGCCGAAGCCCAGGTCGCGGCTTTGTCCGACGACATCGCCTATAACGCCCATGATCTGGACGACGGCTTGCGCGCCGGGCTGTTCGGCGAGGACGATCTGGCCGAAACCCCGTTGTTCGGGCCTATTTTCGCCGGAATTCGTAAGCAACATCCCGGGATCGATGCCCAACGCCGCCAGGCCGAAGCGGTACGTGAGGCGATCGGCCGGATGGTGGAAGATTTGCTGTCGGAAACGCACAAGCGCCTTCGCGTTTGGCGTCCGCGCGATGCGGACGCGGTGCGGGGGCTCGGCAAACCGCTGGTCGGTTTTTCGGACGCGATGCGCGCCGATATCGAAGGCGTGCGAAAATTCCTGTTCGCGCGTATGTATCGCCACGCCAAGGTCGTCGAACGCACCGACGCGGCCAAGGCGATCGTGCGCGACTTGTTCGCGCGTTACTGCGCGGCGCCCGACCTTCTGCCGGAGGAATGGCGACGACGCGAACCGATCCACCGCGCGGTCGCCGACTACATCGCCGGCATGACCGATCTTTTCGCCCAAAACGAACACCGACGGCTTTGCACCTCCTCATGAATATCTTCGCCGAATTCCACGCCGTACTCGCCAAGGCCCTCGACGCCCTCGTCGCGGAAGGCAAGCTGCCCGCCGGGCTCGACCTCTCGCGTGCCGTGGTCGAACCGCCGCGCGACATCACGCACGGGGACCTCTCGACCAACGCGGCCTTGGTGCTGTCCAAGGGCGCCAAGATGAAACCGCGCGACGTGGCGGAACTGCTCTCCGCCAAGCTCGCCGCCGATCCGCGCATCGCCGGCACCGATATTGCCGGGCCGGGCTTCGTCAACTTGAAGCTCAAGCCCGAGATTTGGCGCGATCTCGCACGTTCGATCCTGACGCTGGGCGAAAAATTCGGCCACGGTGCGATGGGCGGCGGCAAGAAGGTCAACGTCGAATACGTTTCCGCCAATCCGACGGGGCCGATGCATGTCGGCCATTGCCGGGGGGCGGTCGTCGGCGATGCGCTGGCCGCGTTGCTGGAAAAAACCGGCCACGACGTGACGCGCGAATACTACATCAACGACGCGGGCGCGCAGGTCGATGTGCTCGCGCGTTCCGTTCATCATCGCTATCGCGAAGCTTTGGGCGAGAATGTCGGCCCGGTCGCCGAAGGACTTTATCCCGGCGATTATCTGAAACCGGTCGGTGCGGCACTCGCCGCCGAGTTCGGTGCCAATTATCAAACCGCACCGGAAGCGGAATGGCTCACCTTGTTCCGCGAGCGCGCCATCGCCGCGATGATGGATTTGATCCGCGAGGATCTGAAGGCGCTGGGCGTCGTCCATAAGGTCTTCTCCAGCGAGAAGAACGACATCGTCGGCAAGGGCCGCGTCAACGACGCAATCGAATATTTGAAGGCGCACGATCTCGTTTACACCGGCGTGCTCGAACCGCCCAAGGGCATGAAGCCCGAGGATTGGGAGCCGCGTCCGCAAATGCTGTTCCGCGCGACGTCGTTCGGCGACGATGTCGATCGCCCGCTCGCGAAGTCCGACGGCACCTGGACCTATTTCGCGGCCGACATGGCCTATCACCTCGACAAATATCGCCGCGGTTTCGAGCGTTTGATCGACGTGTGGGGTGCCGATCACGGCGGCTATGTGAAGCGCGTCGACGCGGCCGTGAAGGCGTTGTCCGAAGGCCGCGCGACGCTGGAAGTGAAGCTCTGCCAGATGGTCAATCTTCTGGACAAGGGCGAGCCGGTGAAGATGTCCAAGCGTGCCGGTACCTTCGTCACGCTGCGCGACGTGGTCGACGAAGTGGGTGCGGACGTCGTCCGCTTCGTCATGCTGACGCGCAAGCAGGATCAGCATATCGATTTCGACTTCGCCAAAGTGCGCGAGCAGTCGAAGGACAATCCGGTCTTCTACGTGCAATACGCGCATGCGCGCCATCATTCGGCGTTCCGCCAAGCGAAGGCGACATTCGACGGGATCGACCTGTCGGACGCCACACTTGCGAAAGCCGATCTTTCGCGCATCGGCGACGCGGACGAACTCGCCTTGCTGCGCATGTTGTCGGGCTATCCGCGTATGCTGGAAGCGGCGGCCGAAGCGAGCGAGCCGCATCGCGTCGCGTTCTGGCTTTATGATCTTGCTTCCGCGTTCCATGCGCTGTGGACGCGCGGTAATGCCGAGCCCGGTTTGCGCTTCGTGCTGCCCGAGAATCGCGAGACGACGCTCGCGCGGTTGGCCTTGGTGCGCAGCGTCGGCATCACGGTCGCGTCGGGCTTGCGCTTGCTGGGTGTGACGCCCGCCGAGGAGTTGCGCTGACGATGCTGCCCGAAGGCGCCAAACCGATCTTGTCGAGCGGCGACGAGCCCGCCCCGTTGAGCGGCGGGCCCCAACGCACGCGTGGCAATGGCGGCGGCGGGCGCAATTGGGGGCGCCTCATCGCGGCCGTTTTCGCGTTCGCGGCCGTGGTCGGCTTCGGCTCGCTGCTTGCCTACACGTATTTGGAAACGCGCGACGGATCGACCGATCCCAATTCGTTGCCGATCGTGCGCGCCGATACGCGGCCGATGAAAACGCGGCCCGATCAGCCCGGCGGCATCGAGGTGCCGTTCCAGGACAAGGAAATCTATAACCGCGTCGGCCAGCAATCCTCGGGCGGTGCCACGACCCAGGCCGCGCAAGGCGGGCAGGTGGAACGCTTGCTGCCCGGCCCCGAAGCCGTGATGCCGCGCCCCGTGCCCGAACCGCCGCCGGCCCCGCGCGTCGTTGTGCCCGATGCGCCGCAGGTCGAGCCGACCGCCGACGCCGTGCCCGTGATCGCACCGCCGCGCGCCTCGATCCAGCCGGGCGGGGCGAACGCGCCCGCACCCGTGCCGCCACCAGCACCGTTGCAGGCGCCATCGGCGCCGCGTCCGCAACAAGCGGCCCCCGCGGCCCCCACGACTGCGGCCCCGGTCGCACGTCCGGCGACGCCGGCACCGGCCCCGCAAGTCGCGGTCGCACCCGCCGCCGGGGGCATTCGCATTCAATTGGCGTCGGTGCGCAGTCAAGCCGATGCGCAGCGCGAATGGGAACGTTTGCGCCGCCAGCATGGCGACGTGCTCGGCAATCTGACCGCCAGTTTCCCGACCGTCGATCTGGGCGATCGCGGCATGTTCTGGCGTATCCAAGCGGGCGGTTTCGCCAATGCCGATGCGGCGCAAGCCGCGTGCGCCGCGTTGCGCGCGCGCGGGGCGGGCTGCAACGTGGTGCGATAGGAGAGGAGAAGCCATGCGTCCTTCCGCGATCATTTACGGCTGTGCGGGCACGTCGCTGACCGCCGAGGAACGCGCGCTCTATCGCGATGTCGATCCGCTGGGCTTCATCCTGTTCGCGCGCAACGTGGGCACGCCCGACGAAGTGAAGGCGCTGGTCGCGGATATGCGAAACTGCGTGGGCCGCGCCGACGCGCCTGTGTTGGTCGATCAGGAAGGCGGACGCGTCGCGCGGTTGAAGCCGCCGCATTGGCGCAAGGCGCCGCCCGCGATGACCTTTGTCGAGCGTGCGGGATCGCGCGGCGAAGCGGCGGCGCTCGCGGCGTTGCGCACCAACTTCCATCTGATCGCGCGCGAATTGCTGGATGTGGGCATCACCGTCGATTGTGCGCCGGTCGCCGACGTGCCGGTTCCCGGCGCGCACGACATCATCGGCGATCGCGCTTACGGCAGCGATCCCGCCGCGATCGGCCGCTATGGCCGCGCCGTCGCGGAAGGCCTACTCGATGGCGGCGTGTTGCCGGTGCTCAAGCACATTCCCGGTCACGGCCGCGCGCGCGCCGACAGCCATTTGGAATTGCCGGTCGTCGAAGCGAGCGTGGAAGAACTCGAGCGCACGGATTTCGTGCCGTTCAAGGCGCTGGCCGATCTGCCCTGGGGCATGACCGCGCATGTGAAATTCCCGGCCTTCGATCCCGATCGCCCGGCGACGACCTCGCCCGTGGCGATCGAGGCGATCATCCGCCGCCGGATCGGGTTCCAGGGCTTGCTGCTGTCGGACGATCTTTCGATGAAGGCGCTCGACGGCGATTTCGAAGCGCGCACGCGCGCCTGCCTCGATGCGGGCTGCGACGTGGTCCTCCATTGCAACGGTGATTTCGCCGAGATGAAGGCGGTCGCCGTGGCCGCCCGGCCGCTCAACGATTCCGCGATGGCGCGGGTGGAGGCGGGGGAACGCCTGCGCCTGTCGCGTGCGCAAAGATCGTTCGACGAAGCGGCGGCCAAAGCGGAGCTGGACGCGTTTTTGGCCGCATAACAGGCCGTTAGCCTGTGGATAATCTTGCGCTTTTCCGGGGTTTTGCTTTGGCGTATCCAAGATGCAGGTGGTGGCCCCGAGTCGCAACCACCGCATCTTGTGGACCAAGGGCTTAGCCCCCGATCTTAAAGCAGTGCCCGCCGCCGATATGACGATCGAAACCGCAGCCGAGTTCGAAGCCGATCCCGAGCGCCGCCAAGCGGCGCCCGAGGCCGATGGCTTGCTCGTCGTCAATCTCGGCGCGTTCGACGGGCCGCTCGACCTGCTGCTGTCGCTCGCGCGCGATCAGAAGGTCGATCTCGCCAAGCTGTCGATCCTGGCGCTGGCCGAGCAGTATCTGACCTATATCGCCGAAGCCAAGCGCCTGCGCTTGGAAGTCGCCGCCGATTATCTGGTCATGGCGGCGTGGCTCGCGTTCCTCAAATCGAAGCTGCTGCTGCCGCCGGAGCCGACGGAACCCGAGCCCGAGCCCACGGCCGCGCAGATGGAAGCCGCGCTGCGCTACCAGCTCCAGCGCCTGCAGGCCATGCAGGAAGCCGGGGCGGGCATGATGGCGCGCGCCCAGCTTGGCCGCGACACGTTCGTGCGCGGCATTCCCGAAGGTGCGCCCGTCTCGACGACCGAGACCTGGGACGTGCGCCTGATCGACGTGCTCAAGGCCTATGCCGATTACCGCAAGCGCACCGACAAGCCGGTGCTGCGCATCGTGGCGACCGAGCTCGACACGATGGATGCGGCGATCGAACGCCTGTCGCGCATGCTGGGCGACATGGCGATCCCCGAATGGACGACGCTCCAGAACTTCCTGCCGCCCGACATCGCGGCGGGAACGATCGGGCGTTCCTATGTGGCGGCCACGCTTGCCGCCACGCTCGAACTCGTGCGGACCGGCAGATTGCAGATCCGGCAGGAAGGCAACTTCCAGCCGATCTTCGTGCGCCGCCCGCCCGAAAACCCCGTTTCCGAATTTCCCGCCGACCGTACGGTGCCGCAATGAGTAAAAGCGCCCGCAAAGCCCGCCGCGAAGCCGCAGCCCAGGAAGCCGCCGAAGCGGCCGCCGCCGCCGCACAGGGCGAAGCGCAGATCGTCGAATTGACCGTCGTTGAGGAAACGGCCGTCGTTGAAGAAATCGCGATCGTCGAGGAGACGACCACGAGCGACGAACCCGTCGAGACGCAAGCCGCCGAGGAAACGCCGGCGGAAGAAATCGCGCCGGATGCGGCCGTCGCGGTCGACGGCGAAGCCGCCCCGGCGGAAGACGCCGCCGCCGTGGTCGAATTGCCGCCCGAGGAATTGCGCGCGCAAGCGATGCGCGTCGTCGAAGCAATGATCTTCGCGTCGTCCGAGGCGTTGTCGATCAAGGAAATCGCCAAGCGTCTGCCCAAGGGCGTGGACGTGGCGGGTATCGTCGCGGAAATCGAAACGCATTACGCGGCGCGCGGCGTCAATCTCGTGCGCGTCGCGGGCAAGCTCGCCTTCCGCACGGCGTCGGACGTGGCCGAGAAGTTGAAGATCGAGCGCGTCGTCGCGCGCAAGCTGTCGAAGGCGGCGACCGAAACGCTTGCCATCGTCGCCTATCAGACCGCCGAGGGCCGACCGGTCACGCGCGCGGAGATCGAAGAAATCCGCGGCGTCGCGCTGTCCAAGGGCACGCTCGAAATCCTGATGGAAGCGGAGTTCGTGCAGCCCAAGGGCCATCGCGAAACGCCGGGCCGCCCCGTCACCTACGCGACGACCGACAAATTCCTGGAGCATTTCGGCCTCGACAGCATCAAGGCGCTGCCGGGCTTGAAGGAACTGCGCGAGCTGGGCTTGCTCGATACGCGTCCGGCCGTCAGCGCCTATAGCGAAGACGGCGGCCTCGCCGAGCCGCCCACGATGGGCGAAGCGGCCGAGGAGGAGGAGGGCCCGATCGACGAGCGCGAAATGGCGCCCGAAGATCGCCCGTCCGCCGAGATCGTCGAATTGCATGCGGGCACGGATTCCGAAACGGCCGAAGCCGATGCGGAAACCGCGACCGAAGAAAACGCCGTCGAAGACGATTCCGACGCCGTCGATGACGACGTGGAAGACGATGACGACGACGAGAGCGAGTTCGAAGACGACGACGAGGACGACGAAGATTTCGACGATGAAGAATCGTCGGGGGAAGAATCGTCGGACGAAACTCCGGTCGATGACGAAGACCGCGAGCGTAAGCCGGAGTAGTCCTTCGTCGCCATAAGTTGCGAGAGCTTCGCAACTATCATAGTTTCCGTCGATGGACGGAAATACGGCGAAACTCGATCTGCCCGGCCTGCATCTGCGGGACATTTCCCACGCCTTTGGCGCGCGCCGGGCGGTCGATCGCGTGACATTGTCGGTCGCCCCGGGCGATCTCGTTTGTCTGCTCGGGCCTTCCGGCTGCGGGAAGACGACGTTGCTGCGTTTGGCGGCGGGGCTCGAAACGCTGCAAGCGGGTAGCGTGGCGCTCGACGGCCGCGTGCTCGCCATGCCCGGCCGCGCAATTCCGCCCGAAGCGCGCGGCATTGGTCTGGTGTTCCAGGATTACGCGCTGTTCCCGCATCTCGATGTCGCGGGCAATGTCGCTTTCGGCATCGGCGCGTTGCCGGCCAAGGAACGCGAGGCGCGCGTGGCCGAAACCCTCGCGCAAGTCGGCATGCTCGATTACGCGAAAGCGTGGCCGCATGAATTGTCCGGCGGGCAGCAGCAGCGCGTGGCGCTGGCGCGCGCCTTGGCGCCCAAACCCCGCGTGGTGCTGATGGACGAACCTTTCTCCGGCCTCGATTCACGTTTGCGCGAAACGATCCGCGACGACACGCTGCATGTGTTGAAGGAAAGTGGTGCTGCGACGCTGATGGTCACGCACGATCCGGAGGAAGCGATGTTCATGGCCGACAGGATCGCGGTGATGCGCGACGGCCGCATCGAACAATTCGCGGCCCCCGATCGCGTTTACGGCGAACCCGCCAGCGCCTTCGTCGCGCATTTCTTCGGCCAGGTGAACGAATGGGTCGGCCATGTCGCGGGCGGCAAAGTCGCCACACCGTTCGGCGCGGTCGATGCGGCGGGGCACGCGGACGGCGCGAAAGTGCGCGTGTTGATCCGCCCCGAAGCGCTGAAGCTGTCGCGCATCGCCGACAACGCGGCCGAACCCGCGTGCGTCGCCAAGGTGATCGCCGCGCGGCTGCTGGGCCGTTCGTCGTGGGTGCATTTATGCTTGGGACGCACGCAAAAACCCGATGCGCATCTGCATTTCCACGCCCGCGTCCCCGGCCGTTTTCTGCCGGCGGAGGGGGAAGTGCTGGCGGTCGCGCTCGATCCGCGCGAGGCCTTTATCTTCGCCGCCGACGTTCCTAACTAATTAACTTAAGGCACGTAAGGAACGTTGCGGGCGGCGTCGCACTCGGCCATACTCCGCCCCTCATTTGGACCCTGGCGCGCCCGGAACCCTAGTTCCATCAGCGCGTTAGCGGCCGGAACTCAACCTCTCCACCACGGGAGCGAAGCGATGGGTATGACGAGCATTTGGCACTGGCTGATCCTGCTGGTGGTCGTGCTGTTGCTGTTCGGCGCGGGCAAGATCCCCAAGCTGATGGGCGACGTCGCGGGCGGCATCAAGGCGTTCAAGAAGGGCATGAAGGAAGACGAGGGCGAGAAATCCGACGCCGCGTCCACACCGGCCCCGCAAGTGACCGGCCAGACGACGACTACGACCGAAGCCTCCGACAAGTCGAAGGTCTGATCCGCGACGACCACGGCGCCGGTACGAGGCGGGGGACGACATGCTCGATCTGAGCTGGGGCGAGATCATGATCATCGGCGCGGTCGCCGTGATCTTCATCGGCCCGAAGGAACTGCCGGGCGCGTTGCGGACCGTGGGCAAGTTCGTGGGCAAAGCGCGCATGATGGCGCGCGAGTTCCAGAACAACGTCGACGAAATGGTCCGCGAGGCCGAGCTCGAAGAGGTCAAGAAGCAGGTCACCAAGGCGACCGATTTCGCGACCGGCGGCATCGCGGGCGCCATCAAGAACGCGGTCGATCCCAAGGGCGAACTCGAAAAGGCGATGCAAGCACCCGACCTGGGCACGCTTGGCGCCGAAACGCCCAAGCCCGCCGATCCGGCGCCCGCGACGACGCCCGCCGCCGTGACGTCCGAACCCGCACCCGCTTTGCCGGAACCCGCCGCGACGCCCGCAGCAGCACCGGCACCGGAACAACCGGCGGCCGTTCCCGCCACCAAACAGGCTTAGGCTTCGTGTCTTGAGCAGCACCGACGATATCGAAGACAAGAAGATGCCGCTGATGGAGCATCTGGTCGAGCTGCGCACGCGGCTGCTCTATTCGATCGTCGCGTTCATCGCCGCTTTCGGCATCGCCTATTATTTTCACCAGCCGATTTTCAACTTCCTGGTGACACCGCTGAACCATGTGTTCGAAGGCCAGGCCGGCCGGCGGATGATTTTCACGGCACCCACGGAAGCCTTCTTCACCTATATCAAGGTCGCGTTCTTCACGGCTTGCGCACTGTCCTTCCCGGTGGTCGCCAACCAGGTTTGGCTGTTCGTCGCTCCCGGCCTCTACCGGAAGGAAAAGAACGCGTTCCTGCCGTTCATCGTCGCCACACCGGTGATGTTCGGGATCGGCGCGGGGCTGCTTTATTACTTCGTGCTGCCCGTCGCGTTGAAATTCTTCACCAGCTTCGAATTGCCCGCCGCCGAAGGCCAATTGCCGATCCAGCTCGAAGCGAAGATGAGCGAGTATCTCTCGCTCGTCATGGCGTTGATCTTCGCCTTCGGCGTCAGCTTCGAATTGCCCGTATTGCTGCTGCTGCTGGTGCGCGTCGGGCTGGTTTCGGCCGAAACGCTGGCCGGCAAGCGGCGCTATGCCGTGGTCGGCTGCGTCGCGTTCGCGGGCGTCGTCACGCCGCCGGACGTATTCAGCCAGCTGTCGCTCGCCATCCCGATGTATCTGCTCTACGAAGCGTCGGTGTGGATCGGGCGCTGGATCGAAAAGGGCAAGGCCGAGCGCGAAGCGGCGGAAGCCGCCGCCGAAGCGGCCGAAAACGGCGAAACGCCTTCGTCGCCCGCACCGTCGGCGCCGCCCAGTGCCGCACCCGCCGCGGCGGCTGCGACGGCGGCCGTGGTCGAAACGTCCGCGACGGGCACGACGCCGCCCGGCGAAACCGACTTCAACCAGTCGCGTTAAGCGGCGTTCCGCGTTCGAACGCGCGGCGATAGGGAAGATAAACCGATGCGGATCGTCGCCGTCGAGCCGTTCATCGCCCATTGCCCGATCCAGCAAGGCTCGATCCGGGATTCGACGCACAGCATCACGCATTGGGGCGTCGTCGGCTGCGTGATCCGCACCGACGACGGGCGCGAAGGCTGGGGCTTCACCGGCACGCATGCGCATCTGCCGTCGGATCGCTTGGTCACGTCGTGCATCCGCGATTGCTACGCCGATCTGCTGATCGGCGAGGACGCGATGGATGGCGATCGCTTGTGGCGCAAGCTCGCGCGTTATCCCGCCGTGCAATGGGTGGGGCGCGCCGGTATCACGCATATCGCGCTCGCGGCCGTGGATATCGCGCTGTGGGATTTGCGCGCCAAAAAGGCGGGCGTGCCGCTATGGAAATTGCTCGGCGGCGCCACCAAGCCGAAGCTCGAAGCCTACAACACCGATATCGGCTGGCTGTCGATCCCGCTGCCCGAAATGCTCGATCTGTGCAAAGCCGCGATCGAGCGCGACGGGTTCCGGCGGATCAAAATCAAAGTCGGGCACGACGATCCGACGGTCGATTTGAAGCGCCTGGAAGCGGTGCGCCGACTGATCGGACCGTCGGTGACGATGGCGATCGACGGCAACGGCAAATGGGATCTGCCGACGTGCCTGCGCTTTTGCCGCGCGGCCGAAGCGCTCGACATTTTCTGGTTCGAGGAACCGCTCTGGTACGACGACATCGCCGGGCATGCCGCTCTCGCGCGCGCCACCAGCATTCCCGTGGCCCTGGGCGAGCAGATCTACACCGCCGAAGCCTTCGAGCAATTCATGGGGCAGGGCGCGGTGCATTACGTGCAGCCCGACGTCACGCGGCTTGCCGGCATCACCGAATATATCCGTGTGGCCGATGCGGCGCATGGACGGCGCCTGCCGGTTTGCGCGCATGCCGGCGACATGACGCAAGTCCATGTGCATCTGGCGTGGTGGCATCCGGCGTCGACGATTCTCGAATACATTCCCTGGATCCGCGAATGGTTCGCCGAGCCGATCGCGGTCGAAGGCGGGAACTACAAGCTGCCGCAAATGCCGGGGGCGGGCACCACGATGCGGGCGGGTGCGCTGGACCGGGTCGGCCGGCCGCTCGGCTAAGCGCTTGAAAAGGATTCGCTTCCGGCGATCTGTGGACGCGTCGCGAAGCGCTCACGTATAAACTCGGAGTCGCGCCTCGTTCCGGCATTTTTCCCGCGCGACCGAGGGGCCATGTTCGGCAAACCGATCGATCCCGCCACGGCGCGCATTCTTGTCGTCAACGACGACGGCTATCGCGCGACCGGCATCGGCCTGTTGGAGAAAGTCGCGCGCCAGCTTTCGCGCGACGTGTGGGTCGTCGCCCCGGAAACCGAACAAAGCGCCGTCAGCCATTCCTTGACGATCCGCCGCCCGTTGCGCGTGCGCAAGCTGAAGGGCAGTCGCTACGCGGTCGACGGCACGCCGACCGATTGCGTGATGCTCGCGGTCCAGGAAATCATGAAGGACAAGCCGCCCACGCTATGCCTGTCGGGCATCAATCGCGGCGGCAATCTGGGCGACGACGTGACCTATTCGGGCACCATCGCCGCGGCGATGGAAGCGACCATTCTGGGCGTGCCGTCGATCGCGCTGTCGCAGGTTTTGACCGCCCCGCATCCGGTGAAATGGGCGACGGCCGAGCACCATGCCGAGACGACGATCCGCCAGATCCTGAAACTCGGCTGGCCGGCGGAAACGCTGATCAACGTCAATTTTCCCGATGTACCCGCGGCCAATGTGCGTGGCGTCGTCGCCGCGCGCCAAGGCCGCTACAAAACCGGCGACGAGATCGTGCGCAATCTGGATCCACGCGGCGAACCGTATTTTTGGATCGGTGCGGCACGGCGCGGTCACGACACGCGCGCCGGCACCGATATCCATTCCTGCGATCGCGGTTGGATTTCGGTCACGCCGATCTTCCTCGATCTCACGCACAAAGCGACATTGAAACGGTTTTCCGCGTCTTTGACCAAGGCATCGACCCAGGCTTCGAAAGGCCGTCGCGCATGAGCACGCCCAACCACAAGATCCGACTGGTGATGGAGTTGCGCGCGGCCGGCGTGGCCGACGTGGGCGTTCTCGCCGCGATCGAACGCACGCCGCGCGAAGTTTTCGTGCCGCCGACCTTCCGCGACCGCGCCTACGAGGACGCGGCTTTGCCCATCGGGCATGCGCAAACCTTGTCGCGGCCGTCGGTCGTCGGATTGATGAGCCAGGCCCTGGAGGCGGGGCCGCGCATGAAGGTCTTGGAGATCGGCACGGGTTCGGGTTACCAAACTTGCGTGCTCGCGCGCATGGTGCGCCGAGTCTACACGATCGAGCGGCATCGCGAATTGATGGTCCTGGCCGAAGAGCGGTTCAAAGCGTTGCGCGTCCACAACGTCGTCACCAAATTCGGGGACGGCTGGGCGGGCTGGCGCGAGCAAGCGCCCTTCGAACGGATTATCGTCACGGCAGCGCCTTCGGATATTCCCGGGGCGCTGGTCGATCAACTCGCCGAAGGCGGCGTGATGATCCTGCCCGTGGGGCGCGAGAAGCGCACCCAGGCACTCGTGCGTTTGCGCAAGCTCGACGGCCGGACGACCATCGAGGAACTCGACGCGGTACGCTTCGTTCCGATGGTGGCCGGCCTGCCGAATTAGAAGGCGCGGGGCCGTTGCGGCCGCCCGCCCTTAAATTCGCCGCCGCCCTGGCGCTGCTGGCGCTGGCCGCGTGCGAACGCGGCGGCCCGCCGGCGCCGATCTTTGTCGGCGGCCGCCCGCAAGCCCAGCCGCAACAGCAGCAAACCCAACAACGCGCCGCCGCACCGGTCGCGGGTACGCTGCAACCGGGCACGACGCATGTCGTCGTTCCCGGCGACACGGTGTTCACGCTGGCGCGCCGTTCGGGCGTGCCCACGCGCGCGATCATCGACGCGAACCGCCTGCAAGCGCCCTATGCGCTCAATCCCGGCGACCGGCTGACCATTCCCGCCGTGCGCGTGCACGAAGTGCGCAGCGGCGATACGGCCTCGCAAGTCGCGCAGCGCTACGGCGTCTCGCTCGCCGATCTCGTGCGCGCCAACGGCATCGAGGCGCCCTACATCATCCGTATCGGCCAGCGTTTGGTCATCCCGGGCAGCGCGCAGCAAACGCAGACCGCGATCGCCGCCGCACCGATCCCGACACCGGTTCAGCGCCCGGTCGAACAGGCCGCACTTCCGCCGCCGCCCGTCGCCGTGCAGCCCATGCCGGCCCCGCCGGCCAATTCACCGCCATCGGCGGCGGTACCGCCCGTTGCGGTCGTGGTCCCGCCACCCGCACAGCCCGCTCCGCAGGCGGCACCGCAGCCCGCACCGCCTGTACCCTCGGCGTTGACCGCGCCCGAGCCGGTCGATCCCGCGCGCGCCGGGCGTTTCCTGTGGCCGGTGCGCGGCATCGTCGTGTCCGATTACGGGCCCAAGCCCGGCGGCTTGCAAAACGATGGCGTGAATATCGCGGCCCCGCGCGGCACACCGTTCCGTGCCGCCGAGGCGGGGACGGTGATCTATGCCGGAAACGAGCTTCGCGGCTTCGGCAATCTTTTGCTGCTGCGTCACGACGGCGGTTACGTGACGGCTTATGCGCATGCCGACGAGTTGCTCGTGCAGCGCGGCGACAATGTGCGGCGCGGCCAAACGATCGGGCGCGTGGGCTCGAGCGGCGGTGTGGCGACGCCGCAGCTTCATTTCGAAGTGCGGCGGGGGACGCGCGCGGTCAACCCGACCGAATATCTCGGCAGCCAAAGCGCGTCGAATTGAGTTAACATCCCCGATCTTCGGTTGGGGATTCGCCATGAAGATTTTCGCGATCGTATTGGCGCTGCTGTTGAGCGCCCAAGCCTATGCGCAGGACGTCATCGTCGAGGAAGCGCTGCTGCCTGTCACGATTCACGGCCGCGAGTTCAAGCTCGATACCATCGTGGTGAAGCGCAAGGATCTCGACGGGCAGCGCCTGCCAATCGCGCTGCTAACGCATGGCGTGTCGCGCACCGCGCAGGAGAATGCCGAAGTTACGACCGGGCGGTTGCGCGGGCAGGCGGTCGATATGGCGCTGCGCGGCTATCTCGCCGTTGGCCTCATCCGGCGCGGCTTCGGCCGATCCAGCGCCTATACGCGCCCGCGCGGCTGCGGGTCGGGCAGTTTTCTGCCCAGTTTGCGCGATCAAGCCGCCGACATCGAAGGCGTGCGCAAAGTCGTCGTCCAACGGCCCGACGCCGATCCCGCGCGCATCGTCGGGCTTGGCGTTTCGGTCGGCGGGATCACGATGTTGGCCTGGGCCGACGAGCGCCCCGAAGGTTTGATCGCCATCGTCAACGTGTCGGGCGGGACGGGATCGACCGCGACCGATACGAATTGCGACGAGCCGGCGCTCATTGCGGCGGCGCGTTCTTTTGGCGATGCGCGCAACGCGCCGTCGATCTGGTTCTACGCCGCCAACGACACGTATTTCGGTCCGCGGGTCGTGTCGCGGATGCATGAAGGCTTCACCGCGCGTGGCGGCAAGGCGGAGCTTCACGCATTCGACGCCATCGGCAACGACGGGCATCAGCTGTGGTCGCTGTCCGATGGCCGTCAGCGCTGGCTGCCTGAGATGGACGCGTTTTTGAGCCGGTTCGGTCTGCCAAGCTGGGACCCGGCACCCGTGGCTAAGTTCGCCGCGGGATTGAACGAGTCCAACAAACGGACTCTGGACCGCTATCTCGCGTCGCCCGGACATAAAATCCTAATGATGGCGCCCCGGAAAGGCAGTTTGCACACTTGGCGCGGCGCGTCCGATTTGGATACGGCCCGCAAGAACGGATTGGAATCGTGCGAGAAATCGGCCGGCGAGAAGTGCCGGGTGGTGATGGAGAATTTCCAGCCGGCGCCGTAGCCGGATTGCGGCTTGACGGAAGGTTGTATCTCACCGAGAATATTTGCTGGGCAGAAGGCCCGGTTTCGAGACGGGAGAATTCCGATGGTTGATTCGATCGCCGCTTCGCGCGGTGCCGCCAGTTATTCCACGACCGCCCGCACGCCGGCTTCGTCGGATGCGTCCGCTGCCGCCAAGGACAAGATCGATCCGGCGGTCATCCTGCAAGGTATGGCGGGCTTGAATGCCGCCTTGAAGGCGCGGCTTGGCGATTTGATCACGTCCTTCAATTCACAAGCGCCCGCGAACGGCGAAACCGTGCGCACTGCCGACGGCATGGATACGCGCCGATTGCGTGATCGCCATGGCCGCGAATTTGAGGAAAAGCGGCTGCGCGATCCCAAGACCGGTCTGACGCTTTTCCTGACGCTGACGCCGACCGATGGCGGGGACGGGCGCGTGACCATCATGGGCGGCGAAAAGAACAACCCCAATTTCACCATCGCCATGCGCAAGAAAGACGCGAAGCGTGTGCCTGGCGATCTGATCGCGGCCGCGCTGGTCGATCTCGCACGCGAGCGCGGCTTCGACGATACGGAGAAGCTGAAACTGACCGTGCGTTTCGATCGCTGAACAACATTCAACAAACTCGTTGACATTCAACTGATCGGTTGATAGTAAGGGCGGCATGAACCGCCCCGCTTTTCTGCGCGAACTCGTTTCCGATCCCGCCACGCAAGAGGCCACGCTCGATCGCGTGTTCTTCGCGCTCAGCGATCCGTTGCGCCGCGCGCTGCTCGATCGTCTGGCGCAAGGACCCGCGACGGTCGGCGAATTGGCCGCCCCGCATCCTGTGTCGTTGCAGGCGGTGTCGCGCCATATCCAGGTTTTGGTCCAGGCGGGCCTGATCGCGCAGGAACGCGACGGGCGCATCGCGCGCTGCAGCCTGACGGCGGAGCCCGTGCAGGTCGCCGCCCTCTGGATGAACCGCTACGCCAAATACTGGCAGCACCAGTTCGAAGCCTTGGTCGCTGCGTTGCCCGATCCCGTTCCCCCGAAAAAGAGGAAGCGTAAATGAGCTTGTCCGCCGAAATCGTCTCGCGCGAAGAATGGCGCCGTCGCCGCTTGGCGCTGTTGAATGCCGAAAAGGAATTGACCCGCGAGCGCGATCGCATCGCCGCCTTGCGCCGCGAAATGCCGTGGGTGCGGGTCGAGAAGGACTACGCCTTCGAAGGTGCCGACGGCGTCAAGCCGCTCGCCGGTCTGTTCGGGCCGCATTCGCAACTGCTTGTCTATCATTTCATGTTCGCGCCCGAATGGGAGCGGGGCTGCAAAAGCTGCTCGATGTGGGCCGACGGTTTCGACCGGCAGGCGCCGCATCTGGCCGCGCGCGACATCGCCTTCGCCGCAATCTCGCGCGCACCCTTCGCGAAGCTCGCCGCGTTTAAAGAAAAGCTCGGCTGGCAATTCCCTTGGTATTCCTGCGGGCCCGACGGCTTCGCGCGCGATTTCGGCGTGGAGTTCACCGCCGGCGACGAAGCGGCGGAATATAACTTCGTGCCCAAACCCGCCGGCGCCAAGAACATGACCGATCTGCCCGGCGTATCGGTTTTCGCCAAGCTGCCCGACGGCGCGATCTTCCACACCTATTCCTGCTATTCGCGCGGCATCGAGCAGATCAATCCGACCTACGGCTTGATCGATCTCGTGCCCAAGGGCCGCGACGAGGCGGGCCTGCCCTTCGACATGGCGTGGGTCAAGCTGCGCACCGAATACGACACGGCGATTTGAGGGAGGAAGGAACGATGGCCAGTCCCGATAACACGCAAAGCGGTTGCTGCGGCAACGGCAAGCAATCGGCCGACGAACTCGACGTCTATCGCCGCGAGATCCGCGAGATTCGCGCGCGGATGACCGAAGCGCGCCGCAAACGGCCGCTGGAGCCCGTGCTCGATCATGTGTTGTTCGGCATCGATGGCGAGAAGCGCTTGTCCGATCTGTTCGGCGATTCCGACGATCTGATCCTGATCCACAACATGGGCAAGGGCTGCCCCTATTGCACGCTGTGGGCGGACGGCTTCAACGGCGTCTACGACCATCTCGCCAATCGGGCCCCCTTCGTCGTGACGAGCCCCGATGCGCCGGAGGAGCAAACCGAATTCGCCAAATCGCGCGGGTGGCGCTTCCCGATGCTCAGCCACAAGGGCAGCGACTTCGCGCAAGCGCTCGGTTTCCGCGATCCGAAATCGGGCTGGCTGCCGGGCGTTTCGACCTTGAAGCGCACGAAGCAAGGCATCTTCCGCGCGGCGGCCGAGGAATTCTCGCCCGGCGACGATTTCTGCTTCGTCTGGCCGATGTTCGATTTGTTGCCGGAAGGCGCTGCCGGCTGGCGTCCGCGATATCGTTACGCGAGCTGAACCGATGACCAAATCCTATACCGGCGGCTGTGCTTGCGGCGCGCTGCGTTACGAAATTCCGGGCGAGCCGGTGTTCAGCAATCACTGCCAATGCCGCGATTGCCAGCGCGACAGCGGCACCGGCCACGGCTCGTATTTGACCTTCATGCGCGACGGCGTGAAGGTGACCGGAGCGGCCGCGACCTGGGACATGGTCGCGGATAGCGGCAACGTCAAAACCCGCGGCTTCTGCCCGAAATGCGGCACGTCGGTGTTTTTGAACTTCGCCGCCGCACCGGGCATTTTCACGGTCAACGCCGCGAGCCTGGACGAGCCCGAACGCTTCAAGCCGCAAGTCGTGACATACGCGGCGCGGGGCCTCGCGTGGGACAATCTCGACCCGGCGCTGACGAAGTTCGAGAAAATGCCGACAGGTTAGTCGACGCGTTTGCCCAGGCGCCCGGCGAGATCGACGACGAATTGCCAGGCGACGCGGCCCGACCGCGCGCCGCGCGTCACCGACCATTCATTTGCTTGGCGGCGCAGTTCCTCGACCGGCACGCCGAAGCCGTAGCGCTGGGCATAGCCTTCGATCATCGCGAAATACGTGTCCTGGTCGGCGTTGTGGAAGCCGAGCCACAGGCCGAAGCGGTCGGAGAGGGAAACTTTCTCCTCCACCGCCTCGGCGGGATTGATCGCGGTCGAGCGTTCGTTCTCGATCATGTCGCGCGGCATCAAGTGCCGGCGGTTCGACGTCGCGTAGAACACGACATTGTCGGGGCGGCCTTCGATGCCGCCGTCGAGCACCGCCTTCAGCGATTTATACGCGGCGTCCTGGCCGTCGAACGACAGATCGTCGCAGAAGATCACGATGCGCCGATCGGTCTGACGCACATGGGACAGCAGCTTGGGCAGCGAGGGGATATCCTCGCGATGGATTTCGATCAGCGCCACGGCGCGTTTGCGCTCGGCGCAGATTTGGGCATGGACCGCCTTGACCAGCGACGATTTGCCGGTCCCCCGCGCGCCCCACAGCAGCACGTTGTTGGCGGGCAAGCCATCGGCGAAGCGCTTGGTGTTGTCGTAAAGCTGGTCGCGTTGACGCTCGACGCCTTTCAACAGCGAGATATCGACCCGATTGACCTTGGCGACGGCTTCGAGGCGCGCGCCCTCCGCATGCCAAACGAAGGCGTCGGCCCCATCCATATCGGCCGAAATCCGTGCGGGCGGGGCGATGCGATCCAGCGCATCGGCGATGCGCGCGAGAAGCTGTTCGACGTTGCTTGTGTCCATGTGCGGCGATTCCGTCCCGAAGCTGGGGGCGAACGCTAGTCCCCGGGCGCCAAGTGGTCAATCCGAAAGGAAAATCCGGCCTGGAGGGGGTGTTGCTTTTCGGGGGGAGGTGGCTATAGTCGCGCGCCTTATCCCTTTCCCCGAGACGACGGAGTTTTCGATGTTCATTTCCCCCGCTTACGCGCAGGCCGCCGGGGGCGGCGGCGGCAGCGACTTCATCATCCAGCTTTTGCCGCTGGTTCTGATTTTCGTCGTTTTCTACTTCCTGATCATCCGGCCGCAGCAGAAGAAGGTGAAGGACCACAAGGCGATGGTCGAAGCGCTGAAGCGCGGCGATCGCGTGGTCACCACGGGCGGCCTGATCGGTACGATCCAGCGCGTCGTTTCCGACCGCGAAGCGGTGCTGGAAATCGCCGACGGCGTGCGCGTGCGCATCATCCGTTCGATGATCGCGGAAATCACCGCGAAGACCGAGCCGGTCGCCGCCGATGACAAGCCGGAAAAGGCCGAGAAGAAGGCGCCGTCGGGCCCGACCTATTGGGAAATTCTGGGCGTGCCGGAAGGTGCGGGCCAGGCCGAGGTCGACACCGCCGCCGAGAAGAAGGCCGGCGACGCCGCCGCGGCCGAAGCGATCGAGACGTTGAAGGACCCGGTCAAGCGCAAGCTCTACGCGCGCCTGGGTCACGACGAGTACGTTTCGGCCGTCAAGGGCTGAGAATACCGACCCGCCGATGCTGTTCTTCTCGACCTGGAAGAAGTGGACGATCGCCGCCATTTGCGCGGCCGGCGTCCTTATGTCGTTGCCGAATTTCTTCGCCAAGCCCGGCTGGTGGCCGGGCTTCGTACCCTACACCGCGATGAATCTCGGCCTCGACCTGCGCGGCGGGTCGTATCTGCTGCTTGAAGTCGATATGCAGACGGTCGTGCGCGAGCGCCTGAACTCGATCCAGGATCAGGTCCGCGCGCGCATGCGCCAGGCCAATATCCAGATCGCGGGCGTTTCGGCGCGCGAGAACACGGTCGTGTTCCAGGTGCGCGACGCGGGCCAAGCGCCCGAAGCCGCGCGCCTGTTGCGCGAGATCGTGGTGATGGTCGGCGGCGGGGCCTTGGGCGGCGGCACGCCCGATCTCGACATCCAGACTCAGCCCGACGGCACCGTCACGCTGACGCTGACCGAAACCGCCTTGCGCGACAAGGCGACCCAGGCGATTCAGCAATCGATCGAAATCGTCCGCCGGCGCATCGACGAAACCGGCGTCAACGAACCGCAGATCGCGCGCCAGGGGGCCGCCCGCATCCTGGTGCAGTTGCCGGGCGTGGACGATCCTGACCGTGTGAAACGTTTGCTCGGCACGACCGCGCGGATGACCTTCCATCTGCTCGATCCGAATTTCGATCCCTATTCGGGCCAGCGCCCGCCGCCGGGCACGCTGCTGCTGCGCGCCGACAAGGACACGCTGCCCAACGGCCAGCCCGCGATGTACGCGGTGCGCCAGCGCGTGGAAGTGGAGGGGGCGAGCCTTACCCGCGCCTCGGCCGGCACCAATCCGCAATCCGGCGAGTGGATCGTCAATTTCGAATTCGACACGATCGGCGCACGCCGCTTCGGCGACGTGACGCGCCAGAACGTGGGCCGGCCTTTCGCCATCGTGCTCGACGACAAGGTGATTTCGGCCCCGGTGATCCGCGAACCCATTCTGGGCGGTCGCGGTCAGATCTCGGGCCGCTTCACCGCCGCCGACGCGCAGGATTTGTCCGTGCTGTTGCGCGCGGGCGCATTGCCGGCACCTTTGACGATCGTCGAGGAACGCACCGTCGGTCCCGATTTGGGCGCGGACGCGATCAAGGCCGGGATCATTTCGATCCTCGCCGGCGGCGCGATGGTTTTCATCTTCATCGGCTGGAGCTACGGCCTGTTCGGCTGGCTCGCCTGTATCGGCCTCGTGGTCAATTTGGCGCTGACCGTCGCGTGCTTGTCGCTGCTGCAAGCCACGCTGACATTGCCCGGCATGGCGGGTTTGCTGCTCACGCTCGGCCTGTCGGTCGACGCGAACATCCTGATCAACGAGCGTATCCGCGAGGAAGTGAAGGCGGGCAAGACGCCCTACGCGGCGATGGAAGCGGGCTACGCGCGCGCTTTCTCGACCATCGTGGACTCGAACCTGACCACGCTGCTCAAAATGCTGCTGCTGTTCGCTTTCGGCACGGGTGCCGTGCGCGGCTTCGCGGTCACCATCACGCTCGGCATCATCACGTCGTTCTTCTCGGCGACCGTCGTCGTGCGATTGATGATGGTCATGTGGCTGCGCGCGCGTAAGCGCGATCGCCTGCCGGTCTGAGGGGCGAGGGAACATCATGATCAAGCTCTTCCCCATGCTGCGCCTGGTGCCGGAGAAGACCGACATCAAATTCATGAAGGGCCGCTTTCTGGGCCTTATCGTGTCGGCGGTGCTGTCGATCCTGTCGGTCGGGCTCTATTTCTATCCCGGCATGAATTACGGCATCGACTTCAAGGGCGGCATCGTCATGGAAGTGCGCACGCCGCAGGACGCCGATTTCACGCGGATCCGCGCCGTGCTGTCGCAGCAGAACGTGGGTCAGGCCGGCTTGCAGCAATTCGGCGGCAATAACGACGTGCTGATCCGCCTGGAACGCCAGCCGGGCGACGAAGCCGCCCAGCAACGCGCGGTCGAGCGCGTGCGCGGCGCGTTGACCGAAGCCTTCCCCGGGCTTCAGGTGCGCCGTGTCGAGGCCGTGGGCGCTTCCGTCTCGCGCGAGTTGTTCGTCAACGGGATGACCGCGATGGGGCTCAGCTTCGTCGCGATGCTGATCTATATCTGGTTCCGTTTCGAATGGCAGTTCGGCATCGGTGCGGTCGTCACGCTGCTGCTCGACACGACGAAGATGATCGGCTTTTACGTGATCACCGACTTCCAGTTCAATCTGGTGGCGATCGCCGCGATGCTGACCGTGATGGGCTATTCGATCAACGACAAGGTCGTCGTCTACGACCGCGTGCGCGAAAACCTGCGCAAATACAAATCCATGTCGCTGCGCGATCTGATCGACCTGTCGATCAACGAGACGCTATCGCGCACGATCGGCACCTCGGTCGCCTCGCTGCTCGCCACGCTGCCGCTCGCCTTGTTCGGCGGCGAAGCGCTGGAGGAATTCGCCTGGGCGATGGTGTTCGGCATTTTCCTCGCGACGTCCTCGTCGATCTTCATCGCCGCACCCATCCTGCTGTTCCTGGGCGAGGACAAGCTGCGCCGCGGCCCGCCCCCTGGAAAGACGACCGAGGGCGACAAGACCGCTTCCCCCGCCACGCCGTAACGATGGCGGCCCCGCTTCCCGAACCGGGCGCGGAGCGTAAGCTCGTCGATGGCTATGGCGGCGGCGGGATTTCCATTCGCGGAACCGTCTATCGCCGGCCAATCGTCGTGCTGGGCGACCGCGTGCTCGATTGGGATTTCGCCGATATCGCGGCGCTGTCCCTCGCGGATTTCAAGCCGCTGCTCGATCTCGACGACAAGCCGAACATCCTGCTGCTCGGTATGGGCAAGCGCGCGTTGTTCGTGCGGCCGGATGTGCGCCAAGGGTTGCGCGACGCCGGGATCGTCGCCGATTTGATGGATACCGGTGCGGCGTGCCGCACCTACAATCTGCTGCTGGCCGAAGAACGGCGCGTCGCCGCCTGTCTCGTCCCGGTCTGAATTCCGCGGAAAAAAAACGGGGCCCCGAAGGGCCCCGTTCCGTTTCGAACCGAATGTAAGGTTCAGTTCGTCGAGACGTTCTGCGCGGCCACCATGAAATAGAGCATGGGGATCGACAGCATCGTGTTGACGCGCGAGGTGATCATCGCCGTGCGCGCCGCCTTCTTCTTCGTGTCGGCGTCGGCTTCGACCATGCCCAGCGCGATCTTCTGGTTCGGCCAAATGATCATCCACACGTTATAGGCCATCAGCAGACCCAGCCACATGCCGATGCCGATCAGGCGCGACGGGCCCGCCTGCAGCGTCAAAGCCTGGACGATGTACATGTTCATCGACGCGAGCAGCAGGCCGGTGACGACCGTGGCCAACGCGGCCCAGCGGAACCAGAACAACGCCGTCGGCGCGATGACCTTGGAGACGGCCGGCTTCTGATCGTCGGGGATCTTCGGCATCGACGGGATCTGGACGAAGTTGAAGTACCAGAGCAGGCCGATCCACATCACGCCGCACAGCACGTGCAGCCAGCGCATGAAGAACGCGAACCATTGATGTTGGAAGTAGACAGAACCGGTCAACAGCGCCAGCACCACCGCGATGCCGACACCGTAGATGACGGCTCGTTCGAGCTTGTCGAGCCCGAGCTTCGCCAATAAATCGACCATTTTTCAAGACTCCGTCACGTTGGGCGGGCACCGTCATGCGGCGCCTCGCGGGGGATTGTCGCGGGCCGAGCGTGTCCTTGCAGGATGGCGCGCGAAACGGCTCGGCCCGACCGAATCGCGGACTCCATTGTCGGGGGCAGATCGGTTTGGGTCCAGTCCCCCGCCAAAAACAGATTCTGGGTCGCGGTCAGCGGGCCAGGCCGCAACGCCTCGGCGCGCGGCGTCAGGCGCAATGTGGCGCGCCGTTCCTTGACCGTGCGGTATGGCGGCACGGGAAAAGGCGGCCTTCCCAACGCCTTGGCGATTTCGCGCCAAATCAGCGCCGCGACCGCGTCGTTGGGCCGTTCGACGAGGTCGTCGGCCGCACTGACCGTCACCGACACCACGTCGCCGCGCGCGATCAGCCATTGCGCCGTGCCGCCGACGAGGCCCAGCAAGCGGGCCCCGCCGGGCAAGGCGACGGCTTCGTCCAAGCGGAAATGGACGTTGACGATCGGCGACATTTCTTGCGGCAGCTTCAAACCCGGCAGCAAGCGCGCAATAGCATACGGGGGTAGTGCCAGCACGACGCAGGCATCGCCGACCGAAACGTCGCCATCGGCGAAGCGCAAACCGGTGACCCGGCCGCCCTGGACCGACAGCGCCTCCAGCGGCACGCCGAAGCGGCGCGTCACGCCCATCCGCGCCAGCGCCATAACGGCCGGGTCGATCAAAGCGGGCGTCAAGCCGTTGCGCGGCAAATAGGGGCGGCACGCGACTTCGCCCTTACCGAAGCTTTCCGCCAGCACGCGGGCGAGGGGCTTGGCCGCCGCTTCGCGCGGGTTCGTGTTCAGCGCCGCGACGCAAAGCGGTTCCCACAACGCCTGGAACAACGGCCCGTCGGGATCGAGGCGCCGCGCGACCGTATCGGTCTCGGACGCGAAATAGAGATTGAGCGCTTCGGCGTAATCGGCGGGCCGCGTTCCGGGCACACGACGCGACGGCGCCATGATCCACCACGGGATCGGCCCCGCGTTGGGGCGGATCGACCAGGTTTCGCCCGTCGCCAGATCCATGAACGGGAAGGCGGCGGGGGCGATCGCCTCCATCTCCGCGCGCGAACCGATGCGGTCGAGATAATCGAACACGGCCTTATTGCCGCCGAGCAGCACATGGCCGCCATTGTCGATCTCGCGCTCCAACACTTGATCGGCGAAGGACCGGCAGCGCCCGCCGGCTTGCGGGGCGGCTTCGTGCAGCGCGACGCGCGCCCCCGCATCGGCCAAATCCAGAGCGGCCGACAATCCCGCAAGCCCCGCGCCGATCACATGAACATCGACGCCGATCATCGGCTTTTCCACAAGCCGATCGCGACGGCGCGCAATTTGGCAAAGCGGCTCAAGCGCCGTTCGCCGCGCAAGATCGCCGCCAGCAATGCGCGATAAAGTTCGGTCATCACCAAAGCGGGGCGCAAGGCGCGCGCGTCGAGGCCTTTGCGCAGTCGCTCCGCTTCGGCCAGTTTCGATTGCGCCGTGGCGGCAAGATCCGTTCCCGGCGGCACGTAGTTGCGCCCGCGCGCGCGATCTTCGTCGATGTCGCGCAGGATATTGATGCGCTGGAACGCTTCGCCGAGCGTCGTCGCGTAGTCGTCGGCGCGCACGCCCAAAATGGCGAGGGTCAGCATGCCGATCGTGCCCGCCACACGGCGGCAATAAAGCACGAGCCGCGCCTCGTCATAAGCGCCGCCGTTGAGATCCATCTCTTGACCGTCGATCAGCGCGTCGAACTCGGCGCGCGGCAATTCGAAGCGCTTCACATAAGGCAGGATCGCGATCGTTTCGGCGCGCGTCGGTTGACCGCGATAAAGGGCGTCGATCTCGTCACGCCACCCGGCGACCGCTTGGTGCTTTGCGTCGAGCGGCGCATCGTTATCGGCCGCATCGTCGATCGCGCGGGCGAGATCGTAGAGCGCGAACATGGCGCCACGCCGGGGCTCGGGCAGCAGGCGCATGCCCCAATAGAAGCTCGAGCCTTTGGCCCCCGACTTGATCTTTGCGCTCATCGCGCGATGCCGGCCCACAGCCCGGACAAGCCTGCGCCGATCTTGTCGAGTTTCGACAACGCGACGCGCTTGGCGAGCGGGTCCTGGCGGCGCAAACGGGCGGCGAGCTTATGCGAAATCGCGACGATCGCCGCCGCTTCCATCCGCAGGCGCCGGTCCTTGATCGCGCCGGGCAGGGCGGCGGCTTGGGCGTTCAGCCCGTCCACGCGATCGAGCAGCTTGTCGTAAACGTCGCGCAAGGCGGGCGAGATTTGCGCGGCCAGCAGATCGCGTTCGGTGAGATCGGCGCGCGCCAGCATGTCGCCCGGCACGTAAAGCCGGCGCAGATTGAACCAATCCTCGGCGGCATCCTGAAGATGGTTTTCGATCTGCAACGCGGCGCACAGCGCGTCGGACGCGAGCCATGTCTCGCGGTTCTCGCCATGCAGATCGAGCAGGAACCGCCCGACCGGTGCGGCCGAGTAACGGCAGTAGGCGAGGAGGTCCGACCATGTCCGGCAATTGCGGCCCGACGCGTCGGCCTTGAAGGCTTGCAGCAAATGGCGGGCGTGGTCGATCGTCAGGCCGCGCGCGTCGAGGATCTCGCGCAAAGCAACCGCTTCGGCCGGCCCGTCGCCGCCCAGCAGCGCCGCGTCGAAAGCATCCAGCAGCACCAGCTTGTCGGCGTTTTCGCGGTTCGGATCGTCGGCGATATCGTCGGCCGCCCGGGCGAAGGCATAAAACGCGTGCACCGCCGCGCGATGGGCGGGGGCGATCAGCCAGGAGCCGACGGGGAAATTCTCGGTTTGGCGGGTTCTTGTCACAGGTCGATTCCGGCCGATACACCGTCTATATAGCACCCCATGTCGGACGATACCCTTGCCCATGCGGACCGCGAACTTCGCGGTTCCGATCCCGATCGCTGGCGCACGACCCTGTTCGCGCGCGGGGAATTGCGCGCCCGGCTGATCGCGGTTTACGCCTTCAACGCCGAAATCGCCCGGGTGCGCGAGACTGTGTCGGAAGCCATGTTGGGCCAGATCCGGCTGCAATGGTGGCGCGAGGCGCTGGACGAGATCGAGACGGGGACGAAACTGCGCAAACATCCCGTGGTTCTGGCTTTGGCCGCCGCCCGGCCGGAATTCGCGCCGTTGCGCGCCGCTATCGACGCGCGCGAACGCGATCTGGACGATCAACCTTACGCGACGCTGGCGGAGATGATCGACTATGCGCGCGGCGTCGGCGGTTCAATCGCGCGCGCCGCCTATGGCCGCGATCATCCGTCGGCCGAGCCGATCGGGACGGCCTATTCGCTCGCCGGCATCCTGCGTGCGTTGCCGTTCTTCGCGCGCCAACGCCGCACGCCGTTGCCCGCCGATCTGTTGGACGCCGCGAAAATCACAACCGACGCGCTGCACGAGAACAAGGCGGGTCCCGCCTTGCGCCAAGTGATCGAGCCGGTCGCCTTGCGCGCGCGGGAATTATTGGACGAAGCCCGCGCGAACAAGCCGCCGCGCGATATTTTCGCCGCCGCCTTGCCGGGCAAGGTCGCGGCCCTGGCGCTCAAGCGCCTGGAAAAAGCGAATTACGATCCGTTCGCGCCCATTCTACGCCAACCCGCACCCGCCGATATTTGGCGGCTGTGGCTGGCGCATTCACTGCGCCGCTTCTGATCGGCCGAGCCAGGCATCGAGCGCTTCGGCCGCGCGATGCGCATAGGCTTTCTTGCGGTCGAAATGCTTCTTGCCCTTGGTCGGCACGTTCTCCAGCGGCGGGAACAGGCCGAAATTGCAATTCATCGGCTGGAAAGTCTTGGCGTCGCCCCCGCCGGTGATATGCGCGAGCAGCGCGCCGAAGGCCGTGACCGGCGGCGGCGGAACAAAGGGCTGGCCCAAGGCTTCGGCGGCCGCGAATCGTCCCGCGAGCAGACCGATCGCCGCACTCTCGACATAGCCTTCCACGCCGGTGACTTGGCCCGCGAAACGCAAATTCGGCCGGGCTTTCAGGCGCAAGCTAGGATCGAGCAAACGCGGCGAATTGATGAAGGTGTTGCGATGGATGCCGCCGAGCCGCGCGAACTCGGCATTTTCCAGCGCCGGGATCATCCGGAACACGCGGCTTTGCTCGCCGTATTTCAACTTGGTCTGGAAGCCGACCATGTTGAACAACGTGCCCAGCGCGTTGTCTTGGCGCAGCTGGACGACCGCATAGGGGCGCCGCTCGGTCGCCGGGTCGCGCAAGCCGACGGGCTTCATCGGCCCGAAGCGCAGCGTTTCGGGGCCGCGCTCGGCCATCACTTCGATGGGCAAGCATCCCTCGAAATAGGGCGTGTCTTTTTCCCAGTCTTTGAACTCGGTCTTTTCGCCCGCGAGCAAGGCGGCGATGAACGCTTCGTATTGATCCTTGTCCATCGCGCAATTGACGTAGTCCTTGCCGTCGCCCTTGTCCCAGCGCGATTGGAACCACGCTTTGGAAAAGTCGATGCTGTCCCGATGGACGATGGGTGCAATGGCGTCGAAAAAGGCGAGGGAGTCTTCGCCCGTCGCCTCGCGAATCGCTTGCGCCAAGGCGGGCGAGGTCAGCGGCCCGGTCGCGACGATGGTGCTGCCCCAATCCTCGGGCGGCAGGCCGGCGACTTCCTCGCGCCTTATTTCGATCAAGGGCTCGGCCTCGATCGCATCGGTCACGGCTTGCGAGAAGCCCTCGCGGTCGACGGCCAAAGCCGCCCCGGCGGGCACGCGATGCGCGTCGGCCGCCTTCAGCACCAGCGAGCCCGCAAGCCGCAATTCGCGGTGCAGAAGGCCGACGGCATTGGCTTCCCACTCGTCCGAGCGGAAGGAATTGGAGCAAACCAGCTCGGCGAATTTCGGCGTCTGATGCGCCTCGGTACCGCGAACGGGCCGCATTTCGTGCAGAATTACGGGCACGCCGGCCTTGGCCAGCGCCCAGGCGGCTTCGGACCCGGCCAAGCCGCCGCCCACCACATGTACGGGTTTTTGCGTCATCTGCTATTCTCATAGCCCCAGACGGAGTCAGGTTCAACGCATGCCGAAAACCTATAATCCCGCGACCATCGCGAAGCCCACGGGCCGCTATCAACACGCCATCGAGGTGAAACAAGGGGCCCGCACGCTTTATCTGTCGGGCCAGGTCGGGAATATGCCCGACGGGTCGGTGCCCAAGACGATCGAAGCGCAGGCTGCGGCCGTGTGGGCGAATATCGGCGCCATTCTGGCCGATGCGGGCATGGGGTTCGCGGACCTCATCAAGATCACGATCCTGCTGACCGATAAGGCCTATATCCTGCCGAGCCGTGCGGCGCGCGACAAAGCTTTGGGCGATATCCGACCACCCGCGTCGACGCTGATGATCGTGTCGGCGCTGGCGAGCCCCGATTTCATGATCGAAATCGAAGCGATCGCGGCCAAGGAAGAATGATCCGCATCCTCGCATTCTGCCTTGGCTTGCTGGCCGGGCCGATTTTGGCGCAAACGCCGGGCCCTATACCCGAACGTTTGCCGCCGCCGACCCCGCCGCCGCGAATCGCCGAGGATTTCCTGCAAGGCAAGGCGGAGTTCGCCAAGAACAATCTCGGCGCCGCCTATTTGCTGCTGCTGCCTTTCGCGCAGCGCGGCAATCCGGAAGCGCAGTTCATCATCGGCAGCATTTCCGATACCGGGGGCGGGGGCATCGATCTGGACCCGCGCGAGGCGGCGCGCTGGTATCGGATGTCGGCACAGCGCGATTGGGCGCCGGCGCATTATCGCCTCGCCAAATCCTACGCCGCCGGGCGCGGCGTGGAATTGTCGGCCGATCGTGCGCTCGATCATCTGCAGCGCGCGGCCGAACTTAACTTCACGCCCGCGATCCTGGATCTCGCCGGTTTGCTCGACGACGGGCGCGGTGTTGTCGCCGATCGCGAGAAAGCGTTCGCTTGGTACAAGCGCGCCGCCGATCTCGGCAATACCGAGGCGCGGTTCCTTGTCGGTGAACGCACCTATCGCGGCGACGGCACACCCGAGGATCGCGACCTAGCCAAAGAATGGTACGGGCTCGCCGCCGCGCGCGGTCATCCGGGCGCGATGTTCCGCTTGGCGCAGATCGGCTTCGGTCGCGACCAAGGGGTCGATTACCGCATCAACGCCTATTTCCAGCTGACCATGGCGATTCAGCGCGGCGGCCCGGCGATCCGCACGGAAGCCCAAGCGCTGCGCGATCAGTTGAACCGCAACATGATCGACGTCGATATCCAGGCGGCGATGCTGCGCGTGCGCAACTGGAAACCATCGCCGCCGCTGCCCGGCGAGCCGATCGACCCCGAAGATCCCTATAACCGGCCCGAAGGCCCGCCGGTCACGCGCTAAGCGCGTTTCTTCGCCATACCGCCGCGCGTGAGATACGGCGCGAGGTACTTGCCGGTGAAAGACTCCTTCGTCTTCGCCACATCCTCCGGCGTGCCCAACGCGACGATGCGCCCGCCTTTCCCGCCCCCCTCTGGGCCCAGATCGATCACCCAATCGGCGGTCTTCACGACCTCCAGATTATGTTCGATGACAACGATCGTGTTGCCCTGGTCGACGAGGGCGTGAAGCACTTCGAGGAGTTTACGGACATCCTCGAAATGCAAACCCGTCGTCGGCTCGTCGAGGATATAGAGCGTCTTGCCGGTCGAGCGGCGCGAGAGTTCCTTGGCGAGTTTGACGCGCTGGGCTTCGCCGCCCGACAGCGTCGTCGCCTGCTGACCGACATGGATATAGCCAAGGCCGACCTTGACCAGCGTATCCATCTTCTCGCGGATCGCCGGGACCGCCGCGAAGAACGAAGCGCCTTCCTCGACCGTCATTTCCAGCACGTCGGCGATCGATTTATCGCGATACTTGATCTCCAGCGTTTCGCGGTTGTAGCGCTTGCCGTGGCACGCGTCGCACGTCACGTACACATCCGGCAGGAAGTGCATCTCGATCTTGATGACGCCGTCGCCCTGGCAGGCTTCGCAGCGCCCGCCTTTGACGTTGAACGAGAAACGTCCCGGCCCGTAGCCGCGCGCTTTGGCTTCCGGCAAGCCGGCGAACCAGTCGCGGATCGGCGTGAAGGCGCCGGTATAGGTCGCGGGGTTGGAGCGCGGCGTACGGCCGATCGGCGACTGGTCGATATCGATCACCTTATCGAGATGATCGATGCCCAGGATCGTGTCGTGCTCACCCGCGATTTCGCGTGCCCCCATCAAACGGCGCGCCAGCGCCTTGTAGAGCGTCTCGATCACCAGCGTCGATTTGCCGCCGCCTGAAACGCCGGTCACGCAAACGAACGTGCCGAGCGGCAATTCGACCGAAACGTTCTTCAGATTGTTGGCCTTGGCGCCCTTGACCGTCAGTTTCTGGCCCTTGTGGCCCGCGCGGCGCTGCTTGGGGATCGCGATCTGATCGAACCCGGCGAGATAGCGGCCCGTCGTGCTGTTGGGATTGGCGATGATCTGGGCGGGCGTGCCCTGCGCGATAATCCTGCCGCCGTGAACGCCGGCCCCCGGGCCCATATCGACGACCCAATCGGCGACGCGAATCGCGTCCTCGTCGTGTTCGACGACGATCACCGTGTTGCCGAGGTCGCGCAGACGCTTGAGGGTTTCGAGCAGGCGATCATTGTCGCGCTGGTGCAAGCCAATCGACGGTTCGTCCAGAACGTACAAGACGCCCGTCAGGCCCGAGCCGATCTGCGAGGCCAAGCGGATGCGCTGGCTTTCGCCGCCCGACAACGTGCCCGAGGCGCGGGCGAGGGTGAGATATTCAAGGCCGACATCGACCAGGAAGCCGAGCCGCGCGTTGATTTCCTTCAAGATGCGGACGGCGATCTCGTTCTGCTTCTTGGTGAGTTGCGGCGTCAGCTTCTTGAACCAATTCGCGGCCTCGTCGATCGCGAATTGGCAGACTTCGCTGATATGCAGGCCGCCGATTTTGACGGCGAGGGCTTCGGGCTTCAGACGATGGCCGCCGCACGCCTCGCAAGGCCGCGCCGATTGGAAGCGCGAAAGCTCTTCCTTCGTCCAAGCGCTGTCGGTCTCGCGATAGCGGCGCTCCAAATTCGGCACGACGCCTTCGAAAGGCTTGGTCGTCTTGTAGTCGCGCAGACCGTCGGAATAGACCATCGTCACCGGCTCGTCGCCCGAGCCGTGCAGGATCACGTTGCGCGCCTTCGCGGGCAGCTTCTCCCACGGCGTGTCGAGATCGATCTTCAGATGCTTGGCGAGGCTCGCCAGCGTCTGGGCGTAGTACTTGTTGCTGTCCGACGCCCAGGGTGCGATCGCGCCGCCATTGAGCGACAGGAGGCCGTTGGGCGCGACCAGCTCGGGATCGAAATACTGCTTCTCGCCCAAACCGTCGCATGATGGGCACGCGCCGAACGGGTTGTTGAACGAGAACAGGCGCGGCTCGATCTCCGAAATCGTGAAGCCCGACACGGGACACGCGAATTTGGAGCTGAACACCGTGCGCTCGCCATTATCGGCATTCTCGGCGAACAGCAAACCGTCGGCGAGGCCCAGCGCGGTTTCGATCGAGTCCGCGAGACGCGGGCCCAGATCGGGCTTCACGACCAGGCGATCGACCACGATTTCGATGTCGTGTTTGCGCTTCTTGTCGAGGGCCGGCACCGCGTCGATTTCGTAGAGCTTGCCGTCGACCTTGGCGCGCTGGAAACCCTTCTTCTGATATTCGGCGAGTTCCTTGCGATACTCGCCCTTCCGGCCGCGCACGACGGGCGCCAGAAGATAGAGCCGCGTGCCGTCCGGCATCGCCAGGATGCGATCGACCATCTGCGTCACGGTCTGGCTTTCGATCGGCAGACCGGTCGCGGGCGAGTAGGGCACGCCGACGCGCGCGAAGAGCAGGCGCAGATAATCGTAAATCTCGGTGACCGTGCCGACGGTCGAGCGCGGGTTGCGGCTCGTCGTCTTCTGCTCGATCGAAATCGCGGGCGAAAGCCCCTCGATCGAATCCACGTCCGGCTTGCTCATCAGCTCCAGGAACTGGCGCGCATAGGCCGACAAGCTCTCCACGTAGCGGCGCTGGCCCTCGGCATAGATCGTGTCGAAGGCGAGCGAGGATTTGCCCGAGCCCGACAAGCCGGTGATGACGACCAAAGAGTCGCGCGGCAGATCGACGTCGACGCCTTTGAGATTGTGCTCGCGCGCACCCCGGACGGCGATGCGCGGGCCTTCGAACAGGGCGCCGAGCGCCGTACCCGATGCTGATTTCGTGGACATGGGCGGAATATAGGGCGGGGGGCGCTTGTTTTCGACGGGCACGAGCGGCGCTGTGGATCGTTTTCTTCCGTCCCGAAACCTGTTATTTAACGCGAATGCGTTTACTTATTTTTTCTCTTTTTAGTATTTTTCTGGCCGCGCCCGTTGCGGCGGAACCGGCACGTTTCGCGGGCTGCCGCGAAGTTTTCGCGGCCCAAACGCCGCCGATCGAACGTCTCGATACGATCGAAACCTGCCGGCCCGGGCGCGACGGGGCGTCCTTCGCCGTCGCTTTTGCGCCAGCACGGCGCGCACCCGCCTGGGCGGGCTATTCGCTGACCCGCGCCCAGGCTTTGACGGGATCGCCGGGGCGCTTGGCGGATTTCTCGCCCGATCCCGATCTGCCGAAGGATTTGCAGGCGCGCGACGCCGATTTCCGCCGCTCGGGCTTCGATCGCGGGCATCTCGTGCCCTCGGCCGTGGCGGGACGCCTTTCGCCCGGCGCCAAGATCGCGAGCTATTGGTACAGCAATGTCGCCGCACAGAACCCCAACCATAATCGCGGGCTGTGGGCGCAGGTCGAAGCCTGGGTGCGCGAACGGGCCAAGGAAACCGGCGAAATTCGGGTGATCGTCGGGACCGTTTTCGACGAGCACGCTGTCCCGACCTCAATCGGGGCGGGCGTGGCGGTGCCGAGCCATTTCTTCCTGACCGTTTTCGCGCCGGGCGACGCCAAGCTCGCCACGCTTATCGCCGAAAACGGCCCGAACGCGACGGAGGATTGGCGGGCGCTGGACGATCTCGCCCCCCGATTGCGCGCGCTGGAGGCCCGGATTTCCGAGCTTTTGCCGGCCGAGCGGCGGCCGAACGTCCGCGGGACGCTCGACTTGGACTATTGGGCCTTGCGTAGATAAGGCGGCGAGTGCAATTTCCCGCTTCGTTCTAGCTGGGAGTCGCACATGGCCGGATCCGTCAACAAAGTCATTCTCATCGGCAATCTCGGGCGCGATCCCGAAGTGCGCTCGATGAACAACGGCGGCAAGGTCGTGAACCTGTCGATCGCCACGTCCGAAACCTGGCGCGACAAGAATTCGGGCGAGCGCCAGGAAAAGACCGAGTGGCACCGCGTTGTGATCTTCAACGAGAAACTCGGCGAAGTCGCCGAGCGCTTCTTGAAGAAGGGTTCCAAGGTCTATGTCGAAGGCGCCCTCCAGACCCGCAAATGGACCGACCAATCGGGTGCAGAGAAATACTCGACCGAAGTCGTCCTGCAGCGCTTCCGCGGCGAGCTGACGATGCTCGACGGCAAGGGCGGCGGCGGTAGCTCCGGCGGCGGCGACGATTACGGCGACGATTACGGCGGGGGCGGCGGCAATGGCGGCGGTGGTCGCTCGTCGGGTGGCGGCGGCGGTTCGCGCAAGCCCTCGGGACCGATCGACGACGATATTCCGTTCTGAGCTGTCTCGATGCCCTTCATCAATATCAAGATGACCGCCGGTGCGACGAAGGAACAGAAGTCGCAGATCGTGCGCGAATTCACCGATACGCTGGTGCGCGTGCTGGGCAAGAACCCGCAGAACACGCATATCGTGATCGACGAAGTGACGCGCGAAAATTGGGGCCATGCGGGCATTCTGGTGAGCGACCGGCCCAAGGCCTGAGTGCGGCTTTCCCGAATCGAAAACGGGCCTCGATTGCAGCGCAATCGAGGCCTTGTTTTTATCCCCAATCCGCGGCCAAATTCGCGCGTGATTTCAGCGGGTTGCGCGCCGGTTTTCGGCGTTGTGAGCGCATGTTGCGATTGCTAGACTCCCGCTTCGTTTTCGCCCTCGTTTTGTAGACTGGCCCGTGACCGAAACAGCGCCTCCCAACGTTCCCGGCCCCACCGATATTTCGCCCGTCTCCATCGAAGACGAGATGAAGCGCAGCTATCTCGATTACGCGATGAGCGTGATCGTGAGCCGCGCTTTGCCCGATGCGCGCGACGGTTTGAAGCCCGTGCATCGGCGCATCCTGTTCGCGATGCAGGAGGCGGGATACGACTGGAACCGCCCGTATCGCAAATCGGCCCGCGTCGTCGGCGACGTGATGGGTAAATATCACCCGCACGGCGACAGCGCGATTTACGAATCCATGGTCCGCATGGCCCAGGATTTCTCGATGCGGCTGATGCTGATCGACGGCCAGGGCAATTTCGGCTCGATGGACGGCGATCCGGCGGCGGCGATGCGCTACACCGAAGCGCGCCTCACGAAGGTCGCTTCGCTGATGCTGGCGGACCTGGAAAAAGACACCGTCGATTTCCAGCCCAACTACGACGACAGCTCGCAAGAGCCCACGGTCGTCCCGGCGGTGTTCCCGAATTTGCTGGTCAATGGCGGCTCGGGCATCGCCGTCGGCATGGCGACGAACATCCCGCCGCATAATCTGGGCGAAGTGATCGACGCGTGCTGCGCCTATCTCGCCGATCCGGCGATCTCGCTCGACAAGCTGATCGAACTCGTTCCCGGTCCCGATTTCCCGACCGGCGGCATCGTGCTGGGGCGCGGCGGTATTCGCGAAGCCTATCGCACCGGCCGCGGCTCGGTCATCGTGCGCGGCCGCGCGAATGTGGAGGAAATTCGCAAGGATCGCGAGGCGATCGTCTTCACCGAAATTCCCTACCAGCAGAACAAGGCGCGTCTGCTGGAGCGCATCGCCGAATGCGTGAACGAGAAGATCATCGAAGGCATTTCCGATCTGCGCGACGAATCCGACCGCGACGGCGTGCGCGTGGTGATCGAGCTGAAGCGCGACGCGAACGCGGAGATCGTGCTCAACCAGCTCTACAAATACACCGGCCTCCAGACCAGCTTCAGCTTCAACATGCTCGCCCTCAACCGGGGCAAGCCGGAGCTGATGGGCCTGAAGGAGTTGATCCAGGCCTTCGTCGAGTTCCGCGAAGAAGTCATAACGAGGAGAACTCGTTTTGAACTTCGCGAAGCGCGCAAGCGCGCGCATATCTTGATCGGCCTCGCGGTCGCGGTCGTCAATCTCGACCCGGTGATCGAGCTCATCCGCAAATCGCCCGATCCGGTCGTGGCGCGCGAACGCCTGCTCGAACGCGATTGGCCGGTCGCCGATATCGCTTCCTATATCGAACTGGTCGGCGAGCCGGGCCGGGGCGTCGTCGACGGCACCTACAAGCTTTCGGAAGAGCAAGCCCGCGCGATCCTGGAATTGCGCCTGCAACGCCTGACCGGGTTGGAGCGTGACAAGATCCTGGGCGAATTGAAGGAGATCGTCGACAAGATCGCCGATTTCCTCGACATCCTCGCCTCGCGCGAACGCCTCTATTCGATCTTGAAGGCCGAGCTGATCGCGATCCGCGAGGAATTCGCCGACAAGCGCCGCACGACCTTCGAAGAAGGCGACGGCGATCAGGATATCGAAGACCTGATCGCGCCCGAAGACATGGTCGTGACGGTCACCCATGCGGGCTACATCAAGCGCACGCCCTTGTCGGCCTATCGCGCGCAACGGCGCGGCGGCAAGGGCCGCGCCGGCATGGCGACGCGCGAGGAGGATTTCGTCAGCCAGGTCTTCGTGGCGAATACCCACGACCCGGTGCTGTTCTTCACGAATAAGGGGCTTGTCTTCCGGCTGAAATGCCATCGCTTGCCGCTGGGCAACCCGCAGGCGCGCGGCAAGCCGATGGTCCAGCTTCTACCGCTGGCCGACGGCGAAACGATCGCGACCGTGCTGCCCTTGCCGCGCGACGAAACGCTGTGGAGCAGCCTCAACATCATGTTCGCCACGTCGGCGGGCAATGTGCGGCGCAACGCGCTATCGGATTTCGAGAACATCATGGCGAAGGGCAAGATCGCCATGAAGCTGGAGGAAGACGGCGAGCGCCTGGTCGCAGTGCAGCCTTGCACCGAGCGGCAGGACGTCGTGCTCGCCACGCGCCTGGGCAAGTGCATCCGCTTCCCGGTGACCGACGTGCGCGTCTTTGCCAGCCGCAATTCGACCGGCGTGCGCGGCCAGAAACTGGCTTCGGGCGACGAGATCATTTCGATGACCATGCTGCGCCATATCGAGCTCGATACGGCCGAGCGCGAAGCCTATCTGAAAATGGCCCGCGCGCGCCGGGGCGGGGCCGACGATACGGCCGAAACGGCGGCGCCGGACGACGGCGAGGCGGCAGCGGCGCAGGCCGTGACGCTGAGCGAGGAACGCTATGCCGAGTTGGCCGAGGCCGAGGAATTCCTGCTGGCGATCACCAGCAAGGGGTTCGGCAAGCGCAGCTCGTCCTACGAATATCGTCAGACCGGGCGCGGCGGCTCGGGCATCGCCAATATCGAACTGACCGAGAAGAACGGCGACGTCGTCGCGTCCTTCCCGGTCGCCGAGGGCGATCAGTTGATGATCGTATCCGACGCCGGCACGCTGATCCGCACGCCGATCGACGATATCCGCATCGCGCGCCGCCAGACCCAGGGCGTTACGGTGTTCCGGGTGGGCGAGGGCGAGCGCGTGGTCTCCGTCGCGCGCCTGGGCGATCTGGGCGGCGACGAAGCCAATGGCGAGATCGCCGACGGCGCCGAGGGGAGCGGGGGCAAATGAGCAAGCGCATCGGCATTTACCCCGGCACGTTCGATCCGGCGACCAACGGCCATCTCGACATCATCCATCGCGGCACGGCGCTGGTCGATCGCTTGATCGTCGGCGTCGCGGTCAATCCCGGCAAGGGCCCGCTCTTCACGCTGGACGAGCGCGTGGCGCTGGTGAAGCGCGAGGTCGCGGCGCTGCCGCTTTCGGAGGCGGCACGCATCGACGTGGTGCCGTTCGAGAGCCTGCTGATGCAGTTCGCCGAGAAGGTCGGCGCCAAGATCATTTTGCGCGGGTTACGCGCCGTCTCGGATTTCGAATACGAGTTCCAGATGGCCGGGATGAACAAGCGCCTGGGGCCGGAAGTCGAGACGGTGTTCTTGATGGCTTCGGAAAGCCAGCAATTCATTTCCTCGCGCTTCGTCAAGGAAGTGGCGCGCCTGGGCGGCGATATCTCGCATTTCGTTTCGCCCAGAACCGTCGCGGCGGTGCGTGCGAAGCTCGCCGGTCAGCCGATCGACGCGGAAACGCCGACGATCCCCACACTCGCCCCACGCGCACCCCTCTAAAGCGGGCGCCTCAGCCCAGCAACAGCTTGGGCAGCCACAGCGTCAACGCCGGAATATAGGTCACCAGACCGAGCACGATCAGCATCGGTATGTAGAAGACCATGATCGATTTGGAGACTTGCTCCATCGATACTTTGCCGATGGCGCACCCCACGGCGAGCGTGGGCCCGACCGGCGGCGTGATCAGCCCGATGCCCAGATTGAAGATCATGATGATCCCGAAATGCACGGGATCGATGCCGAATTTCGCGATGATCGGCAGGAAGATCGGCGTGCAGATCAGCAGCATGGGCGCCAGATCCATGAACGTGCCCAGCGCCAGAAGCAGGACGTTCATGTAGAACAGGAACGTGTATTTGTCCGACGAGATCGCGACGAAGAATTCCGTCGCCTTCGCGGGGATGCGCATCAGCGTCATCATGTAGGCGAAGGCGACCGAGAAGCCGATCATGATCATGACCATGCCGACGGTGCGCACGACGCGGCCGATCAGATGCGGCAATTCGCGGATCTTGTAGTCGCGATAGATGAACACCGTGACCAGGAACGCCCAGATACACGCGACGGCCGCCGATTCCGTGGGCGTGAAGATGCCCGACAGGATGCCGCCCAGAATGATGATCATCGTCACGAGGCCCCAAACGGCTTCGTAGGCGATGCGCCCCGCCTGGCGCAGCGAAATGACCTCGCCCTTCGGGTAGTTGCCGCGATGGGCGATGATCAGGCACAGGATCATCAGCGACAGGCCGAGCAGCAGGCCCGGAATGACGCCCGCCATGAACAGATGCGCGACCGAGACCGATCCGCCGGCGGCCAGCGAATAGATCACCATGTTGTGCGAAGGCGGAATCAGCAGCGGCTGCAACGCGCCCGAAATCGTCACGTTGACCGCGAACAAGCGCGGATAGCCCTGCTTGACCATCTGCGGAATCATCACCGAGCCGATCGACGCGGTGTCGGCGACGGACGAGCCCGAAATGCAGCCGAACATCGTGGACGCCAGGATGTTCACCAGCGCCAAGCCGCCGCGGATGAAGCCGACGAATATCTTGGCGAGATTGACGATGCGCGCCGCCATCCCGCCTTCGGCCATGATGGCGCCCGCCAGGATGAAGAACGGAATGGCGAGCAGGGGGAAATCGTCCATGCCGTCGGAGGTTTTCAGCGCGATCGCTTCGAGCGGAATATCCATCCATAAAGCGGCGCAGATGGCCGATAGGCCCAGCGCATAGGCGACGGGCACGCCCATCAGACAGAAAACGACGAAGCCGCCGAGCAATACGAGCGCGTCCATGTGGTGCTGTCCCCGGTGTTATTCGGTCGAAACGGTTTCGCGCGGGTCGTCGTCGACCTCGATCGCGGGGAAGAAATCGCCCTTCATCACGCGCTCGACCACCAGCAGCGCCGTGACGGCGCCGGCGATCGGCACGGGCAAATAGGAGACGCCGACCGACATGATCGGGAATTCGGCGATGCTCTGATACCAGGTCGTCTGCACCAGCTTGACGCCGTACCAGAGCAGGAACAGCCCGGTCGTCAGCATGCAAAGCTCGACGGCCAGACCGAGCATGTATTTGGCGCGCCCGCGCAGCAAATCGGGAACCATGTTGACGCCGATATGCCGGTGCTCGCGATAGCAGATCAGCGCCGACAGGAACGACAGCCAGATCATCATCAGGATGGCGAGCGGCTCGGGCCACGACGACGCGCTGTTGAGCACGTAGCGCGTGAACACGCCCCACGGGATGATCAGGGTGATGACGACGAGGGCGACGCCCGCGAGAAACACGCTCGCTTTGTGTAGCGCGTCCATCGCGCGGAAATAGGTCTCACGCATACGTTCGGCCGCCGGTAACGGAAATGGAGCGGGGAAGGATCGGTCCGGCGGCGTTGCCGCCGGACCGTGCCCTTGCGGACGGACTTAGTTGACCGCCTGGATGCGGTCGATCAGCGCCTTGTGCTGGCCCGCGTACTTGTCCCAAACCGGTTTGACCGCGTCCTGGAACTCCTTCTTGTTCGGCACGGTATTCATCACTACGCCGGCGGCGAGCATCTTGCGGGTCGCTTCCTTCTCGGCCTCGTACCACAGCGCGCGCTGCTCGAGTTGGGCTTCCTTCGACAGACGCGCGACCAGCGCGCGATCGTCGGCCGACATCGCGTTCCACTGGCGCTTCGAGAAGACCAGGATTTCCGGGATCATCAGATGTTCGGTCTTCGAGAAGTACTTGGCGTAGCGGTAGTGCTGGCCGCTGTCGTAGCTGGGTTCGTTGTTCTCGGCGCCGTCGACGACGCCGGTCTGCATGGCGTTGATCAGCTGGTCGAAGCCCATCGCCACGCCGTTGCCGCCCAGCGCGTTCATCGTATCGACGAACAGGGGGTTGCCCATCATGCGAATCTTGAGGCCTTTGAGGTCCGAAACCTGCGTGATCGGGCGCTTGGAATTGTAGACCGAACGCGTGCCCGCGTTCATCCAGCACAGGCCGATCAGATTGGCCGTCGGATGGTCCGACAGCTTCTGCATGATCTCGGAGCCGATCGGGCCGTCGATCACCTTCTCCATATGCGCGGCGTCGCGGAAGACGAAGGGCAGGTTGAAGACGTTCATTTCGGGCACCAGCGGGCCCATCGGGCCGACCGAGATGCGCGCGATGTGCAAGGCGCCGACCTGGGCCTGCTCGATCATTTCCTTTTCGCCGCCGAGCTGCATCGACGGATACATCTCGACCGAAATGCGGCCGTTGGTGGCGGCTTCGAGCTTCTTGCCCATGCGCACGACGGCTTCGACCGTCGGATAGCCGAGCGGGTGGACGTCGGTCGCCTTCAGCACCAGCTTGGATTGCGCGCGGACCGAACCGGTCGTGGCGACGATCGCCGACGCGGCGGCGGCCGTCATGAATTGGCGGCGTTTCATCTTTGGATCTCCTCCCTGTGACCGGACGGGGGATCCCGCCGGCCGGTTATCGAGCACGTTTGGCGTATTGGTTACGTCGTACTTGTTTGAGTCGCGACCCGTCGTTTGCGGCGGGTCGGAACTTCGTGCTAAAAATTTGTACGATGACCCGACAACAAAAGTCCAGCACCGTTTCGGCCGGCGTGGCGGCGAATACAGAAAGCGCCGCCATGATGACGCCCGTGCGCCCCGGGCGCAGCCTGACCAAAGAGGTCGTCGACCGTTTGATGGCCGAAATCGCCAGCGGGCGCTGGCCGGCGGGGCAGCGTCTGCCGACCGAGCGCGAATTGGTCGAAGGCATGCAGGTCAGCCGCACCGTGGTGCGCGAGGCGGTCGCGGCGCTGAAGGCGCGGGGCCTCGTCACCACGCGCCAAGGCTCGGGCGCCTTCGTGTCGCAAGCGCCACGCGACGAATTTCGTCTCGATCCCGAATTGCTGCGCTCGCTCGATTCCGCGATCAACGCGCTCGAACTGCGCTTGGCGCTGGAAACGGAGGCCGCGGGCTTGGCCTGCCAGCGCGCGACACAGCCGGCCCTCGAAGCGATCGCGGCCGCGCATCAAGCTTTCGAGCGCGCGATCGATTCCGGCCGTTCGGCGGCCGACGAGGATTTCGCCTTTCATGCTGAAATCGCGCGCGCGACCGGCAATCCGCATTTCCCCGAATTGCTGCGCATGATGGGCAGTTTCGTCATCCCCCGGCGCGACGAGAAGGTCTGGCGGATGACGGCGGCGGGGCAGGCGGCCTATCTCAAACGTATCCGCGACGAGCATCGCGCCATCGCCGAAGCGATCCAGGCGCGCGACGGCGACTCGGCGCGACGGGCGATGCGCCGGCACCTGACCAACGCCGCCGAACGCTACCGGAATTTCGTCGCGGCCTCGGAAGCCGTGCCCGCCGTATAAGCATTTGATCGATATTCGGAAATAAGCGCGACGGCGAGGTTGACCCGGGGCCCTCGAAGCCCTAGTTTCCCGCCGCCTTGGTATGAGCGCGTAGCTCAATCGGTAGAGCACGACACTTTTAATGTTGGGGCTCCGGGTTCGAGTCCCGGCGCGCTCACCAAGGCGTTCCTCATCGATCATCGATAAAGATAGGCCGTGCGCTTGCCGCGACGCGGTGCGCGGCTTTAGCATCGTCCGATGGATCATCATCAGGCGTTCAACGCGGTGCGCGACGCGTATCTGGTCAAGCTGACCAAGACGCGGCCGGAAGTCCGATACCTGGTCATCGGCGCGAATGACGGCACGAAGGGCGATCCGCTCTACAAATACACCGGCCATCCCAAGTGGCGCGGCACGTTGTTCGAGCCGTTGCCGGTCCCGTTCGCCGCGTTGCAGGCCAATTATGCGGAACGGCCGGGTGCTGTGCCGCGCAACGCCGCGATCGTCGCCGACGCGCCGGGCGGCAAGCGGAAATTCTATAATGTGCCGTCGTCGTCGGTGCTGGCGTCGTTTCGGCCCGAGATCATCCAGCGCCATATGCTGATGCCGGAGTTCCAGCACGTCGAAAAGGAAATGGTCGAAGTCGAGGTTGATTGTTTGCCGATCGCCGAATACGCGGCCGAGCCGGATTTTACGCCGCCCGATGTGTTGATGACCGACACCGAAGGTTACGATTTCACGCTGTTCCAAGCGTGGTGGACGCTCGGCTGGCGGCCGTCTTTCGTCGAAATCGAAGTCATCCACATCACCGAGGCGGAGCGCGTCGTCATTCGCGATGTGCTGCATCACGGCGGATACGAAACGTTCTGGTACGAAACCGACGTCTTCGCGCTGCGCGGCGACACGATCGAACCCGAGGATTTGATGCTGTATCGCGCGGCGCGCGATCAGGCGATTTCCGTCTATCGCCTCGCCGAAATGTTGGTCCAAGCCGGCGTCAAGCCGAAATCCTAATCGGCGATCAACGGTAGGTAATATAGAACGTCGCACGGCCCCGTTTGGGCGTTTAGCGACCCAATATCGTAATTCCGCATACTTTGCGGTGATGTTTTGCCCATTGCTCTGCATACTGGCAAAGGCGCAGGATTCTTTACGACTTGTTAATACGAGAAATCCAGGATCGAACCACTTATGCCGCAACGTATGATCTTTGGTGTACAACAACGGATCTACGATCGCCCGGAGAACGCATGACGCCTCGTCCGCGCGAAAACTCGAAAAAGCCGTTCATCGATCGCCGCCGATCCGGCCGGCGCAAGGACGGCGCATGAGATTTTCCGCCAGTCTCCGCTTTACGCTTCTAACGCTGCTGGGCATCAACACGGCGATCGCGCTGTGGTTCGCGATCGACATGTCGCTTGACGCCGTCCGGCAACGCGAAGTGGCGCTGCTAGCGAAGCGGAGCAACGCGATCTCCGACCTGCTGATCGAGGCGACGGCCGCGCGCGCGCGCGAACGCGGGATGACCGCCGTCGCCCTCAACCGGCCCGAACCGATCCCCAAGCAAACGCGCGACGGGATCGACGTGGCGCGCGTGGCCGGCGATACGGCGCTGGCCGAAGCGCTGGTCAAACTGCGCGCGATCCCGCCGCAGCCCGATTGGATGCTGGCGCGCGGGGAAGCCGAAGCCGCACAAGAAAGTCTGCTGCGCGCGCGCGAAGAGGCGGACGGTTTGATGACCCTGCCGGCGCAAGAACGGCCGCGCGATCGCGTCGACGCCTGGTTCCACGAGGTGACGGGCGCCATCGATCGCGCCAACGCGCTGCGTCTGGCGCTCGATTTCGGGGCGCTGTCGGCCCAGCCCGTGCTGAACGGCTTCGTGCCACTGAAGAACGAGCTTTGGGCGATCAGCGAGTTCGCCGGCCGGCAGCGCGCGATCATCGGGGCGCATATCGCGCGCGACGAGCCGTTGATGCTGCGCACCATCCAAGATCTCGACCTGCTCGACGGCGCGATCCTGCGCGCCAACGGGCAGATCAACAATCTGCTGCGCAACCGATTGATCGCGTCGAACGTGTCCGCCGATATCGCGACGACACGCATGATCTTCGACGCCGAATTCCAGCGCGCGCGCGACGCCGCGATTCAGTCCGGACGCACGGGCCAGGCCTATCCGATGAACGCGACGCAATGGTTCGATACTGCGACGCTGGGGATCGAGGTGGTGCTGAATATGACGGCCGTCGCCTCGCAAACCGCGCGCGCCCAGGCCGACGCGGCCGTACGGAAGGCCGACGAAGGCGTGATCGTGGCGTCGATCATTTTCGCGCTGATCTTGGCGGCCGCGATCGTCGCGTTTCTGGCACTCGAATGGCGCGTGATCCGGCCGCTCGAATCCTTGACCACGATCATGAACCGGCTGGCGAGGCGCGATTGGGCCGTGCAAGTGCCCGTTCTGGCGCGCGGCGACGAAATCGGCGCGATGGCGCGCGCCGTCCAGGTGTTCAAAACGTCCGGCATCGAACGCGAATTGCTGGAAGCCGAAGCCCTCGCATCCCATCGGCGCGAGAAATTGCGCGAGAACGAGAAGCGCGAGCTTGCCGAAAGTGCCGCCCAAGCCGCGCATGAGCGCGTGCTGGCGCTGGAGGAAAAGATGCGCATGGAGGCGGAGTTCGCGCGCGTCGAGCGCCTGGCCAATCTCGGCGGACTGGTCGCGGGCGTGGCGCACGAACTCAACACGCCGATCGGCAACGCGGTCACCGTCGCGAGCACGCTGTCGGAGCGCGCCGAAGGTTTCGCGCGCGAGCTGGCGGCAGGGCAGGTGCGCAAATCCTCCCTCGAACGGCTGATCGACGAATTGCGCGACGGCACGGCGATATTGATGCGCGGCTTGCAACGCGCGTCCGACCTCATCCAGCATTTCAAGCGCGTCGCCGTCGATCAAACGAGCGAACAGCGGCGCGTGTTCCGCATCGACGAGCTGGTCAGCGATATCGCCGGCACGATGGCGCCCCAATTGTCGCGCGCGGGCGTCGCCTTGAACGCCGATATCGACGTCAAGCCGCCGCTCGATTCCTATCCCGGGCCGCTCGGCCAGGTGCTGCTGAACCTCGTCGGTAACGCCCAGATCCACGGGATCGGCGAAGGCAATTCTGGCACAATCACCATCGCGGCGCGCCAAAGCGGCGCGGATGCGATCGAGATTTCGGTTCGCGACGGCGGAAAAGGCATTCCCGCCGGGTTGCGCGACCGGATTTTCGAACCATTCTTCACAACAAGGCTGGGGCAGGGCGGCAGCGGCCTCGGCCTTAGCATCGTCCACAACATCGTCACGAAGGTTTTGGGCGGTACGATCCGCGTCGACAGCGAAGTCGGACACGGCACGACGATGACCATGCGCATCCCCTTGCGCGCGCCTACCGGCGCGCAAGGGCAACTCGAAGGGACTTACGATGTCGGACACGCCAAACGCGCCGGCTGACGATCTGCTGGAGCTCGCCCCCGAAGACGGCGCCCCCGAACGTTCGGGGTCCGCCGGTGCCGCGCGGCCATGGTATGTCATGGTCGTCGACGACGACGACGACGTTCACGCCACGACGCGTTTTGCTTTGAACGGCGCGCGCGTGCTGGGCCGGCCGATCGAACTCGTGCACGCGCACTCGGCCGCCGAAGCTTGGGCGAGACTGGGCGAGGTGAAGGATATCGCCGTCGCCTTGATCGACGTGGTGATGGAATCGCCCGATGCGGGCTTGCGTTTGGTGCGCGAGTTGCGCGAGGCGGGAATGCGCGAGATGCGCATCGTGCTGCGCACCGGACAGCCCGGCTACGCGCCCGAAGTATCGGTGATCTCGTCCTACGAGATCGACGACTACCGCACCAAGTCGGAATTGACCCAAACGCGGCTGCTGACCGTCCTGACCGCGACGATCCGCGCCTACGACCAGATCCGCACGATCAGCCGCAGCCGCGCCGGGCTCGAGATGATCGTCGAAAGCGCCACCAAGCTGTTCACGCGCACGAATCTGGAACTGTTCTCGCGCGGCGTGCTGACCCAGATCGCGGCGTTGCTGCGCGTGGCGCCCAACGGGCTGGTCTGCGTCGATGGCGGCCAAGGCGCGGACGACGGCGCGATGATCGTCAGCGCCGCCGGCAGTTTCGCCGCCTATGCGGGACGGCCGCTGTCGGCGTTGCCCGACCGGACGCTCGCCCGGCTGATCGTCGAATTTCCGCGCCAAGGCGATCCGGTCGTCGAGGGCGGATTTATGATGATGCATTTCGGCACCGAGCCCGGCCGCGCGTTGATCGCCGTTATCGAAGCGGGCGGGGAGATCGCCGACGCCGACCGGACCTTGCTGCGGCTGTTCGCGACCAATATCGCGATCGGCTTCGAGAACCAGGCGCTGATCGACCGCCTCGACCATATGGCGCATGTTGACCCCGTGTTCGACGTGCCGAATTTGAGCGCCTTCGAAACGGCGTTGGGCGAGCGCTTCGCCGTCGATCCGGTCGATGGGCGGATCGCGCTGGTTCATCTCGAATCCCACGCCAGCATCGTCGCGGGTTACGGGCTGCGCATCGCGCGCAACTATCTTCGCGCGATCTATGCCGCCCTCGCGGATTTCGAGATGGGGGCGCTGGTCGTGGCGATGATCGGCGACGGCACTTTCGCGCTGATCGGCGAGAAGACGCATCTCGATCCCGCGCGTCTGCATGCGCTGGTGACGGCAGCCTACACGACCGACGGCGTGGAAATCGCCTCGACCGCGACGGCGGCGCTGCTCGATCTCGACGCGGCGCCGGGCGAGGATACCGCCGCGACGATGCGTGCGCTCGCTTCCGCGCTTCAGCATGTGCGCCGCACGCGGCGCAACGAAAGCGTCGTGTTCGACGCGACGATGCGCGCGGAATCCGACCGCCGCTTCACGCTTCAGCGCGAAATGAAGCGCGCGGCGCCGAGCGGCGAGGGTTTCGCCGTCCATCTCCAGCCCAAAGTCGATATCGCCAGCGGGAGCGTCATCGGCGCGGAAGCGCTGCTACGCTGGCGTTACGACGCGCGGCCGGTGTCGCCGGTCGAATTCATTCCGATCGCCGAAGCGTCGGGCTTGACCGAGCCGCTGACCGATTTCGTCGTTGCGGAGATCGGCCGCTGGGCGCGCGCGCGCGCCAAAGCGGGCGCCGCCGCCGTGCCGGTCGCGGTCAATCTTTCGCCCATCGATCTCGGCCGCCAAGGTTTTGCGTCGCGGCTGATCGAGCGGGTTCATGGCGCCGGGCTTTCGCCGTCGACGGTCGAGTTCGAGGTGACCGAAGGTGTGGCGATGCAAGCGACGCCCTGGGCGATCGATCAGCTGCAGATTTTGAAGAAGGCGGGCTTCCGCATCGCCCTCGACGATTTCGGCACGGGCTATTCGTCGCTCGGCAATTTCGGCGATTTCCCGATCGATACGCTGAAGATCGATCGCAGCTTCGTGACGCCGCTGACCGTGGCGACCGCGCGCGAAAGCCTCGCCGCCGTTATCCTCGCGATGACCCAGACTTTGCGCGTGGGGTGCGTGGCCGAAGGCGTCGAAACCGAAGAACAACGCCAAGCCTTGCGGTTCCTGGGTTGCGAAGTCGCGCAAGGCTATTTGTTCGGAAAACCGGCGGAAATCGACGGATTTGACAGCACATTCGGCGCCAAAATCCGCGCCTGACGGGTAACCGGAAAAATTCCAGGTCGCGCGGACGGGCGGGATCGTCTTTAATCCCTATTGTATGCGCCAATCTGAGCGTGTACGCCGTTCGTCCGTACGCCCCCCGTCGCATGATGTTGAGAATAGCCGGATTTCGCCATTACAGCATTTTGGCGGTCGCGATCGCAGCCTGCTTGGCGCTGGCGGCGGGCGAAACGCTTCGAATATTGGAACAGCGCGAACGGACCGAAGGCAACGCCAGGACCTACCTCGAAAACGTCGCGCTGACCTTGACCCAGACGGTCGAAGGCGTGTTCACGACGGCCGAAGCGGCCGTGTTGCTGACCGCCGGACTGGTCGCGCGGCGCGGCATCGAGAGCAGCGCCGACCGCGAACTCAGCCAAATTCTCGTCTCCCTGGCGCATGGTTCGCGCAGTATCCGGAATATCCGGGTGCTCGATCGGCAGGGTAAGGTACTCGCGTCTTCGGCGATGGAACTGCCGGGATCGGTCGATTTTTCCAGCCGCGAATATTTCCACTACCACGCCAATTCGGGCGACCGGGCGCCGCGCATCGGCTTGCCGGTCGTCGGCATGCAGGTGCCGAGTTGGCTGATCCCCGTCACGATCGGTCTGTTCGATGGCGCCGGCGCGTTCGTCGGCCTCGTGGTCGTGTCGATCGATATGCAGTACTTCCTGCGTCAACTGGAGCGTATCGACATCGGCCGCGACGGTTCCATCGCGCTACTCACGCTGAACGGCGCGCTGCTCGTCCGCCGGCCGTTCGTCGCGAGCGAAATGGCGCGCGACTTTTCGCAATCCGAACTGTACCGCGAGCGTTTGTCCCGCGCCCCGGCGGACACCTACGTATTGCTTTCGCCGATCGACGGTAAGCGCCGCTATTTCAGTTACCGGAAATCCGACAATTCGCCGCTGGTCGTGTCGGTCGCGATTTCGGTCGACGAGATACTCGAGCCGTGGATACGGGAATCCTGGCGTAGCGCCACGGTCGTGGCGCTCGTCTCGCTGGTGTTGATCGGTTTCGCGACCGCCGCGTTCGTCATGCTGCGGCGATCGGATCGCAATGCGGAAGCGGCGCGGGCGCTCGAGGCGCGGCGCATCACCGACCTCGCCAATCTCGACGCGCTGACCGGTCTTGCGAACAGACGCGCGGGTCTCGATCTGTTGCGCGATCAGATCGCGAAGGCCGAGGCGAGCGGGCGGCGGGTCGCGATCCTGCTGATCGACCTGGATAAGTTCAAAGCGATCAACGACACGCACGGCCATCGCGCGGGCGATGCGGTTCTGATCGAGACCGCGGCACGGCTGCGCCAATCGACGCGCGAGAAGGACGCGTTGGCGCGCCTGGGCGGCGACGAATTCCTGGTCGGGCTCGGCGATCTGGAAGACGCCGCGATGGCCGGCAAACTCGCCGAGCGTATGATCGCAATTCTGCTGACGCCGGTCGTGTTCGAAGGCAAGGAACTCGCCGCCGGATGCAGCATCGGGATATCCGTCTATCCCGACGACGCGCGCGATCTGCCGCTGCTGATCCAATACGCCGACGAGGCGATGTATGTCGCCAAGTCGCGCGGCCGCGGCACGATCCGCAGCTACGCGGATATCAACACGGTCTAGACTTCACGATGCGCGCGCCAGGCCGGCGGCGGCTTTCGCCCCGTCGTCGTAAAGATAGGCGCGCGTCGCCGGCACGGCCGAAACCGAGCGCGACAATTGTGCTTGGAAAATGATGTGCCCCTGGTAGCGGAACGCGCATTCGCTGCCGGCGAGATAGAATTCGAACATCCGGCAGAAACGTTCGTCGTAGATCTTCGCGATCTCGTCGCGCTGGGCGTGGAAGCGCTGGCGCCAATGGCGCAGCGTTTCGGCGTAATGCAGGCGCCAGATTTCGAGGTCGGTCACGTACATGCCCGTGCGCTCGATCGACGGCAGCGTCTCTGAAAGGGCGGGCGAGTAGCCGCCCGGGAAAATGTATTTGCGGATCCATGGATTGGTGACGCCCGGCCCGTCGGCGCGGCCGATCGAATGCACCAGCGCCACGCCGTCCGGCGCCAGCAGATCGCGAATCTTCGCGAAATACGTGTCGTAATTCGGCACGCCGACATGTTCGAACATGCCGACCGAGACGACGCGATCGAACGGGCCTTTGATCTCGCGATAATCGGCGAGCTCGAAACGCACGCGGTTCGCCACACCCGCTTCGGCCGCGCGGATGCGCGCGTATTCGAGCTGTTCCTTGGACAGCGTGACGCCCAGCACCTCGACCCGCGCCTGGCGGGCGAGGGTGATCGCCAAACCGCCCCAGCCGCTGCCGATATCGAGCACCCGCTGGCCGTCGCGCAGCAGCAGCTTCTTGGCGATGTGATTCTTCTTGGCGATCTGCGCTTCGTCGAGCGTCATGTCCGGGCGTTCGAAATAGGCGCAGGAATACTGCATGTCGCGATCGAGGAAACGGCGATAGAGATCGCGCGACAGATCGTAATGATGCGCCACGTTCCGCCGCGATCGCGCGCGCGAATTCAATTGCTGTAGCGGCCGCAGCACGGGGCCCAGCCGATGGCGCCATTTGTCGAAAGCACCGCCTTGCACGGCGATCCCCATATTGCGCGTCACCAGCGCCAACAGATCGTAGATCGTGCCGCGTTCGATCGTCAGCGTGCCGTCCATATAGGCTTCGCCGGCGTAAAGGCCCGGATTGAGCCCGAGCTTGAAGCCGGTCATCCGATCGGCGATGCGGATGACGACCGGCGGTTCGTCTTCCGGTGTGGCGTCGTCGCGCCGCCCGAACTGGGTGCGCGCACCGCTGGGGTCGATGACCGTGAGTTCGCCCGAACGGACGAAGGGTTCCAAAAATTTCGACAGCAACATCGGATCGTCTCCTCGCGCGCGGATGAACGGCGGAAGGGCCGGGAGCCCGTATCTTTCAAATCTTGGGATCGTTCTAAAGTCCTACAAGGGGTGGGCAAGTCCGAATAACTACGTGGGTACCGGTAAAATTTGTTCCGCAAGCCGGAACTTCGGTAAAATGATCCGCGATTTTTTGCATCTGCACAGTTTTCGCTGCGCCGCAAAATCGCTATGGTGCGCCTCCTTTTCCCAGGGACTCCAGCGCTATGAACATCGACAAAATCTCGATCGGCCCGAACCCGCCGAGCGACGTCCACGTGATCATCGAAGTGCCGGCCGGCGGCGAGCCCGTCAAATACGAGCTCGATAAAGCCTCCGGCGCGCTTTACGTCGACCGCTTCCTGCACACGGCGATGTTTTATCCGGCCAATTACGGCTTCATCCCGCACACGCTGTCGGGCGATGGCGACCCGGTCGACGTGATCGTCGTGGGCCCGGCGCGCGTGGTGCCCGGTTCGGTCATCCGCTCGCGCCCGATCGGCGCCTTGCTGATGGAGGACGAAGCCGGTCCGGACGAAAAAATCATCGCGGTGCCGGTCGACAAGCTGCACCCTTTCTATAAGGGCATCAAAGAATACGACGACCTGCCGCCGATCCTGCTCGAGCAGATCGCCCATTTCTTCAAGCACTACAAGGACTTGGAGAAGAACAAGTGGGTTACGATCGTCAAATGGCTCGATACCAAGGGCGCCGAACGTTTGATCCGCCAGGGCATCGAACGCGCTAAGCGGGCCAAGACCAAGCGTCGTTCTCCCGCGAAAAAGTGACGCATTTTAAATAAGTTCCACGCGAAACTTGATGACTTGGATCGGGTTTGGCGGGAAGATCGGTTTAGAAACCAGAGCTTCGGAGAATTCCGATGGCAGCCAACGGTCTTACCGGTCTTTCCGCGACCTTCTATCCGGTCATCCAAGCGAGCTTGAACAAGCTTGAGCAGTTTAAGCAGGTCACGAAAGAAGTGACCGACAACACCGCGCAGATCATTTCGCGCGGCGTGCAGGCGGCGGCGTCGCCCGAAAGCGACACCTCCGCGACCGCGCTGACCGGCCGCGGTCAAAAGGTCGATATTCAAATCTAATCTCACGAACTGACGGAATCGGGCGGCACTTGTAAGCTCCCGCCTATGTCTCGTGTCGTCGTCCTTGGTGCGACCGGCTTCGTCGGCCGCAACATCGCCATTCATCTCGCCGAAGATCCCGCGTTCAACGTCGTCGCGGTGCGCAACACGCGCGCCGAATGGGCGCATCCGCGCGTCGAATGGCGCCAAGCCGACCTCACGCGCGAAGCCGACGTGATGCGCGCCCTCGACGGCGCCGACATGGTCGTGCACGCGGCGGCGGCCACGGCGGGGGCCGCGGCGCATCTCGCCGATCCCTTGTCGATGGTCGTCGACAATCAGGTGATGAATTCGCGCATCTTCGCGGCCGCGCATCGGCTGAACGTCCGCCATCTGCTTTGGTATTCGTGCTCGATCATGTACGCGTCGAAGGACCGCGCGCAAAGCGAAGCGGATTTCGATCCGGGCGCGCCGTTGCACAAAGCCTATGTCGGGGCGGGAACGACGAAGGTCTATTTCGAACGCATGTGCGCTTGGTACGCCGGGTTGGGCCGCACGCGCTTCACCGTGTTCCGCCATTCCAACGTCTACGGGCCTTACGACAAATTCGATCTCGGCCGCAGCCATATGTTCGGCGCGACATTGACCAAAGCGCTGACCGCGCAAGACGGCAAGATCGTGCTGTGGGGGAACGGTGCCGAAGGCCGCGATCTCATTCACGCCGACGATCTGGCGCGCGCGACGAAAGCGGCATTTCTGCGTCAATCCGTTCCTTACGCGCTCTACAATATCGGCTCGGGCCAAGCGCTGCCGGTGATCGAGATCGCGCGGCGCATCGTGCGGGGTACAGGCCGCGATCTTACGATCGAAACCGATCCGGCGAAGCCGTCGATCCCCGTCACCATCGCGCTCGATTGCGCGAAAGCGAAAGCCGAGCTTGGCTGGGCGCCGCAAGTGGCCCTCGACGACGGCATCGCGCGCACGATCGCGTGGTGGCGCGAAAATCGTCCCGCCGGGGCGGCCGCGCCATGAAACTCTCCGTCGTTCTGCCGACGATCTTCGCCGAATTGCTGCCCGGCGCCATCGACGCGGCCAAATCGGCGGCCGGCGACGTGCCGCACGAAATCGTCGTCGTGTCGCCCTTCGATCCCGCGCGCGGCGACGTGCGCTGGGTGCCCGAAACCAGCCCGCGCGGTTCGATCGCGGCGGCGAACACCGGTTTCGCGGCGGCGCAAGGCGAGGTGGTGGCGCTCGTTTCCGACGATACGCGTTTGACGCCCGGCGCGCTGGTCGCGGCGCTGGCCAAGCTCGAGACGCTACCGGGCGGCATGGTGGGATTCCCGCGCGTCGTCGGCGGCGAGAATTATATCGGCACGGTGTTCGGCCATTTCTATCCGTATTACTTCGCCGTGCGGCGCGCCGATCTCGATCGCGTCGGCCGGTTCGACGAAGGCTATCGCAAGCATTACGCCGACCCCGACCTCGCCTTGAAGATTTGGATTTCGGGCGGGCGCTGCGAGATTTTGCGCGATGCGGCGATCGTCGATATCCCGACGCGCGGCAATGCCGGCGAGGCGCCGGACAAGGCGCTTGGCTCGCGCGAAGCCGATTTCGCGCGGTTCGCAGGCCTGTGGGGCAAGCATTTCGACGCGGCCTGGGGTGTCGAAGAGACGGGGATCAATCTCGATCTCGCCCTCGACCTTGTTCAGCTCGCCGGCGGCGACGCCACGACGATCGCGCTGCGCAATCCCGGCAAAATCCTCGATTTGCGGATTTTAAGCGGGCTCAGCCTCGTCGGGCTCAATCACCGGACCAAAATCGGGCTCGGACGGGCAGCCCAAGCCTTGGACTATTTGCGATGGCTGGCCGCCCTCGACCCCAGCCCGGTCAATATCGTGGTCGGGGCGGGGACCAAGGCGCTGCTGGCGAAACCCTTCTAGCGGCTTGTATTTTTTATCCCGCGCCAAGCGAACGACCCGCGTGATAATCTTTGCATAAGGTTTCCCTCGTAGAAATGGGGGTATGACCCGCGATTTCACGAGGCGCGCCATGGCGGTACCGCAACGACCGATTTTTACGGCCGAGAAGCATCTGAAGCGCGACATCCGTCCGCTCGCCAATGGGCGTGCGACGCCCGTACCGGAAACGATCGTCGCCCAGGCCGATCCCAACACGGCTTTGGCGATCGAATCGCTGCGCGGCGAAATTCAGGATCTCGGGCGCAAGCTCGACGGGTTCCTCAACGTCGATCACACCGAGATCGAGCGCATCCGCAACGAAGTGACGGGCATCGCCTCGCGCATCGAGCAGACGAAGCGCGAGATCGGCGCGTTGCGCCATCCGTTGTCGCAGGAAGACAAGCTCAGCTCCGCGACGTTCGAGCTCTCGTCAGTCGTGTCGCAGACCGAAGACGCGACGACGCGCATTTTCGACGGCGTGGAAAAGATCGAGGAGATCGTGCGCGAGCTGGGCTCGACCAAGCTCGACGATTACGCGTCTTCGCGCATGGGCGAAATCGGCGATCTGTGCACGGGCATCATCGAAGCCTGTTCGTTCCAGGATCTGACCGGCCAACGCATCAACAAGGTCGTGCGCACGCTCGCCTTCATCGAAGAGCGCGTGCAGAACATGCTCGAGATTTGGGGAGCGAGCGAAATCGAGCGCGAAACGTCGCCCGAAGACGGCGCCACCCATATCGTCGACGAAGGGGCCGGAATCGTGCTGCATGGGCCCCAGGACCTCGAGAAAACCAACTCCCAAGCGGATATCGACAAGCTGTTCGAATGAGCGATACGCCCGAGACCATTCTGGCCAAAGCGATCCGCGCGGCCGACACAAGGTATTTCTTCGAGAATTACACGAAGCAGGCGGTCGCCGCGATCCAGGCTTTGGAAAAAGCCGGCTTCGTCATCGTGCCGAAATACCCGACGCGCGAGATGCACGAGGCCGCGAAGAAAGCCATCGTCTACGGCCAGCGCAAACCCGGCGAAGTCGTCGGCCCGATTTGGGGCGCCATGGTCGACGCGGCACCCGGCCCGTATCAGGATTGACCGCTAACGGCGCGTTTCTTCCGCCGGACGCGGCATGCGCGGGCGTTCGGAAACGGGCCCGCGCGTCATGGTGCCGGGATTGCGCGCGACGGTGATCGCATAGCCGTAGGCGAGCGAACGGCCATTGGCGTCCAGCGCCAGCACTTCGACGCGATATTGCGACGACGAGGTTTCGCCCACACACGGCCCGCGATAATCGGCGTAGGTGCCTTCCGCGATACGGCCGGGCGTGGTGGCCGGCGCCTCGTATTCGAACGACGGCGCGATCAACACGCTGATATTGGTGTAGCGCACGCGATAACGCGCGGCGTCGGCGGGCGAACGATCGAGCTCGATCGGCGGCGAAATGCCCAGCGAGCAGACATGGTCGGGGCCGAAGAACGTGCGCACGCCCATCACGGGCACGCCTTCGGGGCCGGGATAAAACGGCGCGCAGGCCGATATGAGCAACGCCGTACCGGCGAGGATGAGGGTTTTCAGACGCATCACACTGTTCTACCTTGCCCGGCGGATTCTTCAACTTCTCTCGATTTCAGTGGTTATGTCCGATATCGAAACGATCGATTGCGCCGTCGTCGGGGCGGGTGTCGTGGGCCTCGCCGTCGCGCGCGAATTGGCGTTGGCCGGGCGTGAAGTCGTGGTGTTGGAGGCGGCCGACGCGATCGGGACGGAAACCTCCTCGCGCAACAGCGAGGTGATCCATGCCGGGATTTATTACCCGACCGGCAGTTTGAAGGCCAAGCACTGCGTCGCCGGCAAGAAATTCATCTATCAATTCTGCGCCGAGCGCGGCATCCGCGCCTGGAATTGCGGCAAGCTGATCGTCGCGAGCTCGCCGGCCGAGGTCGCCTATCTCGAAAAGCTCAAAAAACAGGGCGAGGCGAACGACGTCGACGATCTGGAACTGATCGACGGCAACGAAGCGCGCAAGATCGAACCGCTGCTGTCCTGCCATGCGGCTTTGCGCTCGCCCTCGACCGGTGTGGTCGACAGCCACGCGATGATGCTGGCCTTCCAGGGCGACGCGGAGGCCAATGGCGCCGCCATCGCTTTCGAAACGCCGGTCCTCGGCGGCCAGGTCGCCAATGACGGCATCGTGCTGGAAACGGGCGGGGCGGCGCCGATGCGCCTTAAAGCCTCGCTGGTCGTCAATGCCGCCGGGCTTGGCGCCAACAAATTGGGCCGCGCCATCGCCGGCATTCCGCCCGACACGGTGCCGCCGCTTTACTACGCGAAGGGCAATTATTTCTCGCTGCAAGGCAAGTCGCCGTTTTCGCGGCTGATCTATCCGGTTCCCGCACCCGGCGGGCTGGGCGTACACATTACGGTCGATCTTGCCGGGCAAGCGCGCTTCGGGCCCGATGTCGAATGGATCGACGAGATCAATTTCGACGTCGATCCGTCGCGCTGCGACAGTTTCTATGCCGAGATCCGCAAATATTGGCCCGGCCTCAAGGACGGCGCGCTCATCCCCGCCTATTCGGGGATCCGGCCGAAGATCGTGCCGGCCGGCGCGCCCAACCCCGATTTCGTGATCCAAGGTCCCGAAACGCATGGCGTGCCGGGATTGATCGCGCTTTACGGGATTGAGTCGCCGGGGCTCACAAGTTCGGCTTCGATCGCCGCCGAAGTGGCGCGCATCGCGGCCGCGATACGCTGACGAAGAACAAACGAAGGGAACGCGCAACATGGTCGATCTACCGGTCAACGCCTTCAAGAAGGCCCTGAAGGAGGGCCGCCCGCAAATCGGCCTATGGTGCAGCCTGTGCTCGCCGATGGCGGCCGATGCGATCGCCGATGCCGGGTTCGACTGGATCCTGATCGACACCGAGCATTCGCCCAACGAACCGCCGGACGTGCTGGCGATCCAGCGCGCGTTGCGCGGCGGTTCGGCCACGCCGATCGTGCGCCCGGCCTGGAACGATCCCGTGCTGTTCAAGCGCTTGCTCGATATCGGCACGCAGACCTTGCTCGTGCCCTTCGTGCAGAACGCCGAGGAAGCGCGCAAGGCCGTCGCCGCGACGCGCTATCCGCCCAATGGCATTCGCGGTGTGGCGACGTCGACGGTCGCGGGCCGTTTCGGCCGCATCAAGGATTATCTCAAGACCGCGCATCGGGAGATCTGCGTGCTCGTGCAGGTCGAAACCGTCGAAGCGCTGAAGCAATTGCCCGAGATCGCGGCGGTCGACGGCGTCGACGGCGTGTTCATCGGACCGTCGGATCTGGCCGCGTCGATGGGCCATCTCGCCAATCCGATGCACCCGGATGTGCAGGCCGCGATTTCCTCGGCCGTCGGGCCGATCCGCAAGGCGGGCAAGGCGGCGGGATATCTCACCTCGAACGAGGAAGAGGCGAAAAAGCGCCTCGCCGAAGGTTTCCAATTCGTCGCGGTCGGGGCCGATATGGGCATTCTGGCGCGCGGCGCCGATGCGCTGATCAAGCGGTTCAAGGAGTAACGCATTATGGCGAACAAACCCGATTGCCTCCTCCTCACATCGCTTCGCGCGACACCCACGGCGCGCCTCAACGCCGAGTTCAACGTTTTGGTGGCGCCCACGACGTCGGCCGAGCGCATGGCGTTCATCAAAGCGCATCCCGACACGCGTTTCGTCGCGGCGAGCGGCGGCTGGGTGCCGGCCGAAGTCTTCCAGGCGCTGCCCAAGCTCGAAATCGTGTCGTGCTTCGGCGTGGGTTACGACGGCGTGGACATCGCCGCCGCCAAGGCCGCGAAGGTGCCGGTCACCAACACGCCCGACGTGCTGAACGATTGCGTCGCCGATACGACGATGGGCATGGTGCTGGGGGCGATGCGCAAGTTTCCCCAAGCCGATCGCTTCGTGCGCGACGGCAGCTGGCTGAAGGGCGGTCAGGCGCTGACGACATCCGTCCATCACAAGAAGATGGGTATCGCCGGTTTGGGACGCATCGGCAAAACGATCGCCAAGCGCGCGCAAGGCTTCGATATGGAAATCGCCTATTACGGGCGCTCCAAACAGGCCGACGTGCCGTTCAAGTATTTCGCGGATATCGCCGATATGGCGGCTTGGTGCGACGTGCTTGTCGTCATCACGCCGGGCGGGGCGGCGACGCGCAACATGATCGATGCGCGCGTGCTGAAGGCGCTGGGCCCGAAAGGCTATCTCGTCAATATCTCGCGCGGCTCGGTCGTCGATGAACCGGCGCTGATCGAAGCGCTCAAAACCGGCGCCATCGCGGGGGCGGGTCTCGACGTGTTCGCCGACGAGCCGCGCGTGCCCGAAGCGCTGCTCGCGCTCGACAACGTGGCGCTCGCCCCGCATGTGGGTTCGGCCACCAACGAAACGCGCGACGCGATGGGCAATCTCGTCGTCGACAATCTGGTCGCGGTCAAGAACGGCCAGAAGCCGCTGACGCCGGTTTATTGAGCCGGTTCTTCGGGGATCGCGCCCGTCGCGGCGCGATCCTCCAACGCCGCGCGCTCGCGCAAAATCCACGCGCCGGCCGCCACGAAGATCGGCGCCAAAAGCCACGCGCCGAACGCAAAAGGCAACAGGGCGAACTCCGCCAGCGTCGTCCAGAAAATCCGGCGGCGCAGCTTGGCGGGCGGCGGCGGCGCGAAAAGCCGCAAACTCCATTCCTCGCCGAGTGCTTGCAGCGTCCATAGACGCAACACCACGACCGGGGCGAAGGCGATCAACGCCGGCCACCACAATCCGCGCGTTTCGACGGCGGTGTAGGTCAGCGCGAAGAGCCAAACGCCGTGCAGGATCGCCAGCCGCTGGTGATTGCCGCGCCCGTATTCGACCGCGCCCGACGCCGCTAGGTTTTCCGCATTGCGCCGCGCGCGCGTGTACTCGATCAAGCGCAGCAACAGCAAAGCGCCGATGGCGAACTGCGCATCGCTGGCGGCGGTGTCGAGGAAACGCTCCATGCCGCCCTTATCCCACGCTTGCGGCGTGACGGGGAGAGGGACAAACTCTCCGCCATGTTCGAAGGGTTCGAAGCGGGCGTCACCCGCGTTGGCGATGTCGAGATTTTCCGGCGCATCGGCGGCGAAGGCCCACCTTTGCTGCTGCTGCACGGTTATCCGCAGACGCATCTGATGTGGCACAAAGTGGCGCCGTCGCTCGCCCAGCGCTTCACGGTGATCTGCCCCGATTTGCGCGGCTATGGCGCGTCGTCGAAGCCTGAGCCCGATCCCGAAAATCTGCTCTATTCCAAGCGCGCGACGGCGGCCGACATGGTCGGGTTGATGGCCGCACTCGGCTTCGAGACATTTGCGGTCGCGGGGCATGATCGCGGCGGACGTGTGGCCTATCGTTTGGCGCTCGACCATCCGGAGCTGGTGACGAAGATCGCGACGCTCGACATCGTGCCCACGCTTTCCAATTGGAATCGAATGGCCGATATGGCGATCGGCTTGCGCACCTATCATTGGTATTTCCTGGCGCAGGCCGGCGGTCTGCCGGAACGCATGATCGCCGCCGATCCCGACGCCTATCTCGAGTACACGGTCCGATCCTGGGTGAAGGATTTCGGCGCGATCGGCGACGACCCTATGCAGGCGTATAAAGACGCGTTCCGCGCGCCGGGCGCGATCGCGGCAGCGTGCGCCGATTATCGCGCCGGGGCGACGACCGACGTCGAACACGACCGCGCCGATTTCGGCACGCGCAAGATCGCGGCGCCTTTGCTCGCCTTGTGGGGCGGGAAGGGGCTTGCGACCGACAAAGGCGGCCAGATCGAAATTTGGCAGCAATGGGCAGACGATGTGCGCGGCCGGCAGTTTCCATGCGGGCATTTCCTGGCGGAAGAAGCGCCGCTCGAAACGATCGAAGCGCTGCTCGATTTCTTCTAACCGGTGCGGGCCAGTTTGAAGGCGGCGTCGCGCTCGAACAGATAAAGCAGCGTGCGCACCGCCTTGCCGCGCGGGCTGTCGAGTGTGGGGTCGGTTTCGAGCAACACCCGCGCATCGTCGCGCGCGATCTCCAGCAGATCGGCGTGCGCCGCCAAATCGGCCAGGCGGAATTGCGGCAGGCCCGATTGCTTAGTGCCGAGCACTTCGCCGGCCCCGCGCAAACGCAAATCCTCCTCGGCGATGCGGAATCCGTCTTCGGTTTCGCGCAGGATTTCGAGCCGCGCTTTCGCCGTTTGGCCCAAAGGCTGGCCGTAGAGCAGAACGCAGGAGGATTCGGCGGCGCCGCGGCCGACGCGGCCGCGTAGCTGATGGAGCTGGGCCAAACCGAAACGCTCGGCGTGTTCGATCACCATGACGGTCGCGGAGGGCACGTTGACGCCGACTTCGATCACCGTCGTCGCCACCAGCACGCCGGGCGGGCCATTGACGAAGGCTTCCATCGCCGCGTCTTTCTGCGTGGGCTTCAGTTTGCCGTGGATAAGGTGAACGCGGCTTTCGCCGAAACGCGCGGTCAAATCCGCATGGCGCTCGGTCGCGGCGGCGAGGTCGACGACTTCCGACTCATCGACCAGCGGACAGACCCAATAGACGCGCGCGCCCTTGTCGATCAGGCCGCGCACGCGCTCGACGACCTCGTCCATGCGTTCCAACGGCAAGGCGACGGTCTTCACCGGTTTGCGGCCCGGCGGCTTCTCGGTGAGTTTGGAGACGTCCATGTCGCCATAGGCGCACATGACCAGCGTGCGCGGGATCGGCGTGGCGGTCATGATCAGCGTGTCGACGCCGCCTTCTTCCGAAGCACCCTTGGCGGCGAAAGCAACGCGCTGATGCACGCCGAAGCGATGTTGTTCGTCGATGACCGCCAAACCGAGATTGTCGAACGCGACGTCATCCTCGAACAGCGCATGCGTGCCGACGACAACGGAAATCTCGCCGGCGGCGAGGCGTTCGATCGTGGCTTGCTTGACCTTGCCCTTGTCGCGGCCCGTGAGCACCGCGACCTCGATCCCGGCGGCCTCGGCCAGCGGCAGGATCGTTTCGTAATGCTGGCGGGCGAGGATTTCGGTCGGTGCCATCAATGCGGCTTGGTAGCCCGCTTCGATCGCCGTCAGCATGGCCAGGAACGCGACGACGGTTTTGCCGCTGCCGACATCGCCCTGCAGCAAGCGCTGCATGCGGCCGGGGGCGCCCATATCGCCGAGGATTTCGGCGAGCGCGACCGTCTGGCTGCCGGTCAATTTGAAGGGAAGGGCGGCAAGCACCTTCTCGCGCAAGCGTCCATCGCCTTTGACGCTGCGCCCCGGCCGGCGTTTGTTGCGCGCGCGCACCAGCGCCAGGGCAAGCTGGTTGGCGAACAATTCGTCATAGGCCAAACGGCTACGCACGACCGTGCCGAGCTGCGTATCCGAATTTTCCTTGGGCGCATGGGCCTGCGTCAGCGCCGCGCGCCAGGATGGCCAGCCGCGTTGTGCAACCAAGTTCTTGTCCGCCCATTCGGGCAGTTCGGGCGCCTTGGCGATTGCCGCTTTGATCGCCTTGACGAGCACTTTGGGCGATAGGCCCGCCGTCAGCCCATAGGTCGGCTCGACCGTCGCGATTGCTTCGAACTGCTCGGGCGGGGCGACATGGTCGGGATGCGGCATCTGCACGCCGTCGCGATAACGTTCGATCTTGCCGCTGATCACGCGATCGGCGCCGACGGGCAACAGCTTTTCCAGGTAATCGCCCTTGGCGTGGAAATAGACGAGGTCGATTTCGCCGCTCGCATCCTCGCAGCGCACCTTGTAGGGCATGCCCCGGCGGCGCGACGGAAAATGCTCGCTCACCCGTACGCGCAAGGTGACGACCGCCCCTTCGGGCGCGTCGGCGATGGCGGGCGAGAAGCGGCGATCGACCAGACCGGTCGGCAAATGCCACAGCAGATCGACGAGATGCGGGCCCGCCGCGCGCTCGACCAAAGCGGCGATCTTCGGCCCCAGACCCGGCAGGGTTTTGATGTCGGCGAAAAGCGGAAAAAGAATCGACGGACGCATAATGGCGGGCAGGGTGACAGGAAGCCCCGGCAGGCGCTATACCCATGCCCCGATTCCGGCCGAGCCGCGAACATGCCCGAAGCGATCGAAATCCGCCGTAAGCGTCTGATCCATCGCAGCCTTTACACGGGCATGAAGGAGGCGGACCTGTTGCTCGGCGCCTTTGCCAAGGCCCATTTGCCGGGCTTCGACGAAGGACAACTGGACCGCTATGAAGCCCTGCTGGAAGCGGGCGACCCGGTCATCCTGGATTGGGCCTTGGGCCGCGAGGAACCGCCGCGCGAATTCGATACCGATGTTCTAATGCTGCTCCGTAACTTTAAACTCGTGCCATAAAACTTTGCTTTTACTTTCATTTACCAACGAACTGGCCAGCGGCAAGCGCCTCGACCTGCTGGGGGCGCCCCCGGGCGTGGACGCCGCCGCCTTGGCCGCTTTGGCGCGCCAGGGCCACGACGTGCTGCATATCGCGCGCGACGATTCGCGCGTGTCGCAATTGCTGGAAGGTTTGCGGTTCTTCCAGGCCCCGGCGACGGTGATTTCGTTCCCGGCCTGGGATTGCTTGCCCTATGACCGCGTCTCGCCGAACAGCGAGGTCGTCAGCCGGCGCTTGGACGCGCTGGTCGATCTCGCTCAGCCGCCCGATGCGGGCAAGGGGCGACGGATCGTGCTCACGACCGTCAACGCGATCACCCAGCGCGTGCCCGCCAAGGCGCAGTTCGCCCGCGCGATGTTCCGCGCCGAAACCGGCGGCAAGCTGCGGCTCGACGCGTTGCTCGCCTTCCTGGTGCGCGACGGCTATCGCAAGGCCGAAACGGTGCGCGAGCCTGGCGAGTACGCGCTGCGCGGCGGCATCGTCGATCTGTTCCCGCCGGGCTTGGCCGAGCCCGTACGCCTCGATCTGTTCGGCGACACGCTGGAAGCGATCCGCCGCTTCGACCCGATGACGCAGAAGAGTACTGGCCGCCTTGACGGTTTCGCGCTGAAACCGGTCAGCGAAGTGCTGCTCGACCAAGCGTCGATCGAGCGTTTCCGCACCGGCTATCGCGACAATTTCGGCGCCCCGTCGCCGACCGATGCGCTGTATGAATCGGTTTCGGCGGGCCAGCGTTACGGCGGCTTCGAACATTGGCTGCCGTTGTTCCACGAAAAGCTCGAAACGCTGTTCGATTACCTGCCCGAGGCGGTCGTCTCGCTCGACCCACAGGCCGACGAAGCCGCCGCGTCGCGCTTCGAGCAGATCCAGGAGTTCCATGACGCGCGCGCTTTGGCCCGCGAAGCCTTCTCGAAAGGCAAGAACGCCGATCGCTTTGGCGAGAGCGCGTCGGCCTACAACCCGCTGCCGCCGAACGCGCTGTATCTGGCGCCGAAAGAATTCCACGCCGTTCTGGCCGCGCGCGCGACCGTCGCCATGTCGCCCTTCGCGAAAGCGCCGGGCGCCAAGGGCCTCGATGCGGGCGGCAAAACCGGCGTCGATTTCTCCGCCGATCGCGCCAAAGCCGCCGACACCAATCTGTTCGACGCGGTGCGCGCGCGCGTCGCCGCCGAGCGCGCCGCCGGCAAGCGCGTGCTGGTCTGCGCCTATTCGGCCGGGTCGCGCGAACGGCTCGCGCATTTGATGCACGAGCACGGCCTGACCGAGACGGCCGTGGTGAAGAATTGGGGCGATGTCGAGAAGCTGCCTCAGCAGGTCGTCGCGACGACCGTGTTCGGGCTGGAGAACGGCTTCCAAACCGCGGCCGTCGCCGCGATCACCGAGCAGGATATTCTCGGCGACCGTCTGGTGCGCGCAGCGCGCAAACGCCGCCGGCCCGAGAATTTCCTGACCGAAGCCTCGGCGCTCGCCGAAGGCGATCTGGTCGTGCATGTCGATCACGGTATCGGGCGCTATGACGGCCTCGTGACCATCGAGGTCGCGAACGCGCCGCATGATTGCCTGCGCATTCTCTACGCCGACAACGACAAGCTGTTCGTTCCCGTCGAGAATATCGACACGCTGACGCGCTACGGCTCCGAAGACGCCGGCGCGATGCTCGACAAGCTCGGCGGGGCGGGGTGGCAGGCGCGCAAGTCGAAGGTCAAGAAGCGGATCGCGGATATCGCGAACCATCTGATCAAGCTCGCCGCCGAACGCCAGATGCGCGAAGCCGAACGCTTCACGGTCCCCGAAGGCCTGTTCGACGAGTTTTGCGCGCGGTTTCCCTTTCAGGAAACCGAAGATCAAGCGCGCGCCATCTCGGATTCGATCGAAGATTTGGCGGCGGGCAAGCCGATGGATCGGCTTGTGTGCGGCGACGTCGGCTTCGGCAAAACCGAAGTCGCCTTGCGCGCGGCCTTCGTCGCGGCGATGTCGGGCGTGCAGGTCGCGGTCGTGGTGCCGACCACGCTGCTGGCCCGCCAGCATTTCCGCAATTTCACGCGGCGTTTCGAAGGCTTTCCGATCCGCATCGCGCAGATGTCGCGTCTCGTCTCGGCCAAGGATCAAGCGCAAGCGCGCGCCGATGCCGAGTCAGGTGCGGTCGAGATCGTCGTCGGTACGACCGCGTTGCTGGCCAAGGGCGTGAAGTTCCGCCATCTCGGCCTCGTGATCGTCGACGAGGAACAGCATTTCGGCGTGGCGCAGAAGGAACGCCTTAAAGAGATGCGCTCCGACGTGCATGTGCTCACACTGACCGCGACGCCGATCCCGCGCACGCTGCAAATGGCGCTGACCGGCGTGCGCGATTTGTCGCTGATCGCTTCGCCGCCGGTCGATCGCTTGGCGGTGCGCAGTTTCGTGCTGCCCTTCGATCCCGTGGTGATCCGCGAAGCGATCCTGCGCGAGAAATTCCGCGGCGGGCAGGTATTCTACGTCGTGCCGCGCATCGAGGATTTGGGCGCGGTGCGCGAACGGCTTGAAACCCTCGTGCCCGAGTGCAAAGTCGCGATCGCGCACGGCCAATTGCCGCCCACGACGATCGAGAACACGATGTCGGCCTTCGTCGACGGCACCTACGATATTTTGCTATCGACCAACATCGTCGAAAGCGGTCTCGACATCCCGAGTGCGAACACGATCATCCTGCATCGCGCCGACATGTTCGGCCTCGCCCAACTCTATCAGCTGCGCGGGCGCGTCGGCCGGTCGAAACTGCGCGCCTACGCGTATTTCACCGTGCCCGGCGACCGCGTGCTGACCCAGGCCGCGCAAAAGCGCCTCGAAGTCATGCAGACGCTCGACAGCCTGGGCGCGGGCTTCCAACTCGCCTCCTACGATCTCGACATACGCGGAGCTGGCAATCTGCTCGGCGAGGAGCAGTCGGGCCATATCAAGGAAGTCGGCGTCGAACTCTATCAGCAGCTTCTGGAAGAAGCCGTGCGCCAGGCGAAGTCGCGCGGGGCGAAGGGCGAGGACGGTGCGCCGGACGAATGGTCGCCGCAGATCGGCATGGGCATGCCGGTGCTGATCCCGGAGACTTACGTGCAGGATCTGACCGTGCGTCTCGGCCTTTATCGCCGCGTGGCGACGCTGGCCAAGCGCAGCGAGATCGACGCTTTCGCCGCCGAACTCGTCGATCGGTTCGGCCCGATGCCCGACGAGGTGCGCAACCTGCTTGACATTATCGAGCTCAAGCGCTTGTGCCGGGCGGCGGGCGTCGACAAGGTCGATGCGGGGCCCAAGGGTGCGGTGCTCGGCTTCCGGCGCAACAAATTCGCGCGGCCGGAGAAGCTCATCGATCTGATGATGAAGCAGCCGCAGCTCGTGAAGCTCCGGCCCGATCACAAGCTCGTCTATATGCGCGCCTGGGATACGAGCGCGGAGCGATTGAAAGGCATGCGCAAATTCCTGGGCGAACTCGCGAAGCTGGCGGCGTGATGCGGCGATTGCGTATTCTGCGGGGATGAACGGCGAATTCCACGCGGAACCCTCGGAGAGAGTCCTCGACACGCTCGATGCGAGCGCCGGCGGATTGACGACCCCATCGGCGCAAACGCGCCTCGCGAAATACGGACATAACGCGCTGGTCGAACGCGAACGGCCGGGTGTCGCGGCGCGCTTCCTGCGCCAGTTCCACAACGTGCTGATCTATGTGCTGCTGGCGAGCGGCGCGATCGTTCTCGCGTTGGGGCATTTCATCGACGCGGGCGTCATTCTCGTCGTCGTCCTCGTCAACGCGATCGTCGGCTTCGTGCAGGAAGGCAAGGCAGAGGACGCGCTGGCCGCGATCCGCGCGATGGCCGCCCCCGGCGCCAATGTTCTGCGCGACGGCAAACGCGTATCGCTGCCGGTGCGCGATGTCGTGCCGGGCGACATCGTGCTGCTCGAAGCGGGCGATCACGTGCCCGCCGATCTGCGTCTGCTGCGCGCCAGTCGATTGACGATCGAGGAGGCCGCGCTGACCGGGGAATCCGTGCCGGTCGTGAAATCGCCGGATCCTGTCGCGCGCGAAACGCCGCTGGCCGAGCGCGCATCGATGGCTTACGCGGGCACCCTCGTCGCCGCGGGAACCGGGACGGGTGTGGCGGTCGCGACGGGGGCTTCGAGCGAGCTCGGCAAGATCGGCCGTCTGGTCAGCGATGTCGACGACACGCCGTCGCCTTTGGTCAAACGCATGGACGCGTTCGGCCGCCAGATCACGACCCTGATTTTGGGATGCGCTGCGATCGTCTTCGCCGTCGGCACGTTCGGCCACGGCGCACCGCTGGACGAAACCTTCCTCGCCGTCGTCGGGTTGGCCGTCGCGGCGATTCCCGAAGGACTCCCGGCGGTGTTGACCATCGTCCTGGCCATCGGCGTGCGCCGGATGGCCAAGCGCAACGCGATCGTGCGCCGCTTGCCGGTCGTCGAGACCTTGGGGTCCGTCAGCGTCATTTGCACCGACAAGACCGGCACGTTGACGCGCAACGAGATGCACGTCGCCGACGCGGTCGGCGACCGGGCGGGCATCGCGATGGCGGCCGTGTTGTGCAACGACGCGGAAGTGAAAGACGGCAAGATCGCCGGCGACCCGATGGAGGGCGCTTTGCTCCATTGGGCGCAAATAGAGGGCCTCGATCCCCGCGCGACCCGCACGGCGCATCGCCGCATCGACGAGGTCCCGTTCGACGCGGCCCATCGCTACATGCTTACACGCCACGCCGACGGCACGGCGTGGATAAAGGGGGCGCCCGAAGCCGTCCTCGCCATGTGCCCCGGGACGGATATCGACCATTGGCGCAAGATCATCGACGCGCAGGCCGACGAAGGAAGGCGCGTGCTCGGCTTCGCCGCGCAAGGATCGGGCGACGCGGCGGCGCGCTTCCTGGGTCTCGTCGGCTTCGTCGATCCGCCGCGCGACGCGGCGAAGGAGGCGGTCGCGGCGTGCCGCGCCGCCGGCATCCAGATCAAGATGATCACCGGCGATCATGCGCGCACCGCTTCCGCCATCGCGCGCGAGTTGAAACTTGCGGACGACACAAGGGCGGCCGAGGGCCGCGACCTCGCCGGGCTCGATGCGACGAAGCTCGCCCAAGTCGCGAACGATTGCGCCGTGTTCGCGCGCGCGAGCCCGGAGGACAAGCTGCGCTTGGTCGATGCGCTGCAAGCGCAAGGCAAGGTCGTGGCGATGACCGGCGACGGCGTCAACGACGCGCCGGCCTTGAAACGCGCGGATATCGGCGTCGCGATGGGGCGCAAAGGTACGCATGCCGCAAAGGAAGCGGCGGGAATCGTCCTCGCCGACGACGATTTCTCCACCATCGTCGCGGCGGTGCGCGAAGGCCGCACGGTCTACGACAATATCCGCAAGGTCGTCGTGTGGATGATGCCGACGAATGGCGGCGAAGCGCTGCTGGTGGCGCTGGCCGTTTTGTTCGGCGTGGCCCTGCCGATCACGCCCGTGCAGATCTTGTGGGTCAATCTGGTGACCGAAGGCGCGCTGGGCTTGGCGCTGGCCTTCGAGCCCGGCGAGCCGGATGCGATGCGCCGGCCGCCGCGCGACCCGAAGGAGCGTTTGATCGGCGGCGAGTTGGTGTGGCGCATCGTTTCCATATCTTTGGCGATGGCGCTCGGCACTTTCGCGGTTCACGCATGGGCGCTGGGGGCGGGTTACGACGCGGCCATGGCGCGCACGGTCGCGGTCAACACGATCGTCTTCATGCAGATCGGCTATTTGTTCTCGGTGCGTTACGCCCACGGGCCGGCGCTGACGATCGAAGGTCTGAAAGGCACCGCAGCGGTCTGGATCGGTGTCGCGATCTGCTTCGGCGCGCAAATGGCCTTCACCTACGCGGCGCCGTTCCACACGATCTTCGGGTCGGCGGCGCTGGATGCGCGCGCGATGGCGGTCTGCGCGGGTGCCGCCGCCGCGTTGTTCTTCCTCGCCGAAGCCGACAAATTGCTGCGCCGCGCGTTGCGGAAACGTTAGGCGGTTTCGCGTTCGGCCCGTACGCGCGCGAAGACTTCGGCGAAAGCCTCGGGCGGTTGCGCGCCGGAGACGGCGTATTTACGTTCCACGATGAAGCAGGGCACGCCCTGCACGCCGATCTGGCGGGCGAAGTCGATCGCTTCCAGCGTTTCGGCCTCGTCTTCCGTGCCGTCGAGATAGGCGGCCGTCCCCGTCGGATCCATGCCGAGCGCGCCGGCGATGGCGGCGAGGGTGGCCGTGTCGCCGACATCCTGCCCGCGCATGAAATAGCCGGTGAAAAGCGCCTCGACCAATTGGTCCTGAAGCCCCTTCGCTTCGGCATGCTTGATCAGCCGATGCGCCTTCAACGTGTTGGGCGAACGCTTGATCGCGTCGAAATCGAAGGGAATGCCTTCCTCCAGCCCGATCGCGGTCAGGCGCTTGTGGATTTCGGCGATCCGTTCCTCGCTGAATTTGGCGCGCATATATTCGCGCCGATCCATGCCCTCGGGCGGCAGATCGGGATTGAGCTGGTAGGGCCGCCAGCCGACGATGATTTCGCCGGGCGCTTCGGCGGCCAGCGCACGTTCCAACCGGCGCTTGCCGACGAAACACCAGGGACAGACGACGTCTGAAACGATATCGATGCGGATCATGAGAAGAACTTAGCACCCTCGCGGTTGACGGGCGAGGGGGACGGGCCCGACAATCGACATCGACAGGGAGACCGCCCGTGGCCGCGAAAACCAAGCCCGATCCGTACGAGCTCGACCTCGGCAAAACACGGGCGAACTACGCCCAATTGACGCCGCTGACCTTCCTGTTCCGTACCGCCGCAACCTATCCGAAGAAGGCGGCGGCGATCCACGGCCGCACGACGATCACCTATGCGGCGATGGCCGCGCGCGTGCGCCGCTTCGCGTCCGCATTGGTCAAGCGCGGTGTAAAAAAGGGCGACACCGTCGCGATTTTGGCGCCGAATATTCCGGCGATGCTGGAAGCGCATTACGCCGTCCCTTTGGCGGGCGCGATCCTCAATCCGCTGAACTATCGCCTCGACGCCGCGACGATCGCCTTCATCCTCGATCACGCGAACGCCAAGGTGCTGCTGGTCGACCGCGAGTTTTCCGCCACGGCCGACGCGGCTTTGCGCCAGTGCAAGGCCAAGCCTTTGGTGATCGATATCGACGATCCCGAATACGACGGCGCAGGGGCGAAACTCGGCGCCGTCGAGTACGAGGATTTCCTGACCCAAGGCGAGCCCGATTATCCCGGTCGCTGGCCGGAGGACGAGTGGCAGGCGATCTGCCTGCTTTATACGTCCGGCACGACGGGGGATCCGAAGGGTGTCGTCTATCACCATCGCGGCGCGTATCTGAACGCGCTGGGCAACGCGCTCGCCTTCGGGCTGCGGCCGGAAAGCGTGTATCTGTGGACGCTGCCGATGTTCCATTGCTCGGGTTGGAGCTACACCTGGGCCGCGACCGCGCTGGGTTCGACGCATATCTGCCTGCGGCGCGTCGATCCGGCGTTGATTTTCCCGGCGATCGCGACCCACAAGGTCACGCATATGTGCGGCGCGCCGATCGTGCTGAACCTGTTGGCGCATGCGCCGGCCGACGTGAAGCGCAAACTGCCCCATCGCGTGGAGGTCGCCACGGGCGGTGCCGCCCCGCCCTCGGCAATCATCGCAAGCATGGAGGAACTCGGCTTTCGCGTGACGCATCTTTACGGCCTCACCGAAAGCTACGGCCCCGCGACGATCTGCGAATGGCAGAGCGGCTGGGCGGAACTGCCGCTCGATCAGCGCGCACGCCTGATCTCGCGCCAGGGTGTTCGCTACATCACGGCCGACGACCTGACCGTGCGCGACGCCGATACGGGCGAGGAAGTGCCCAGCGACGGCAAGACGCTGGGTGAGATTTGCCTGCGCGGCAACACGATCATGAAGGGCTATCTCAAAAATCCGAAAGCCACGCGCAAGGCGTTTCGCGGCGGCTGGTTTTGGACCGGGGATCTCGCCGTGCGTCACCCCGACGGCTATGTCGAGGTCAAAGACCGATCGAAAGACATCATCATTTCCGGCGGCGAGAACATCTCCTCGCTCGAAGTCGAAGAAGCGCTCTACAAACATCCCGCGATCATGGAAGCGGCGGTCGTCGCCAAACCCGACGCGAAATGGGGCGAAACGCCCTGCGCCTTCGTGACGCTGAAGCCGGGCGTTTCGCCGGTCGCGGCCAAGGAAATTTCCGATTGGCTGCGCGGCCGCATCGCGGGCTACAAAGTGCCAAGTTTCGTGGTGTTCGGCCCGCTGCCGAAAACCTCGACCGGCAAGATCCAGAAATTCACGCTGCGCGAGCGTGCGAAGGACATCAAGTGAGCGCGATCTTCGATTTGACCGGTAAGGTCGCGCTCGTCACCGGCGCTTCGTCGGGGCTGGGCGCCCATATGGCCAAGACGCTCGCGAAATCTGGCGCCAAAGTCGCCATCGCCGCGCGGCGCGTCGATCGGCTTGAAGCGCTCGCGGTCGAGATCGCTGCCGCCGGGGGCCGGGCTTTGCCCGTCGCGATGGATGTGACCGATGCGCAAAGCGTAACCCGCGCCTTCGACGAAGCGGAGACCGAACTCGGCGCGCTTGGCGTTGTGGTCAACAATGCCGGGATCGCGCGGAAAGAGAACGCGACCGCGATCGACGATCCGGCGTGGCGCGAAACCCTCGCCACCAATCTCGATGGCGCCAATCTGGTGGCGCGCGCGGCCCTCGCCGCATTCCGCAAGCATGGCCATGGCGGGTCGCTGGTCAATATCGCGTCGATCCTGGGCTTGCGCGTGTCGGCGCGCGTCCCCGCCTATTCGGCGGCGAAAGCGGCGCTGATCAGCCTGACCCAAACGCTGGCGCTGGTCGCGGCGAAGGACGGTATCCGCGTCAACGCGATCGCGCCCGGTTATATCGAAACCGATCTGAACCGCGAATATCTCAACTCGCAAGCCGGCGCCAAAATGGTCGAGCGCGTGGCAATGGGCCGCTTCGGCCGTCCCGAAGACCTCGACGGCGCATTGCTGTTGCTCGCCGCCGATGCCGGGCGCTACATGACGGGCGCGGTTCTGGTCGTTGATGGCGGACATACGCTGTCGTTTCTCTAAGGGAGTTGCCGAAACTATGATCGTTGATGTCCGCACCTATACGGCCCAGCCGGGCCTCGTGCCGAAATATTTCGCCGATTACGCGGCGCAAGCCTTCGCGACGCAGACCAAGCATCTCGGCAATCCGCTCGGCTACTACATGGTCGAAACCGGTGTGGTGAACACCGTCGTCCATCTCTGGGGCTACAAGGATATCGCCGAGCGGCAAGCCAAGCGCGACGCGCTCTACGCCGATCCGGTTTGGCAGGCCTGGATGAAGGACAATGCCGGCACATTCGTGGCGCAGAACAACACGATCATGAAGAACGTGCCGTTCTGGCCGGCCGAAGGGCACGGGCAGGGCGGTTACGGCTTGGTCGATTTCCGCAACTACACCTTCAAGCACGGCAAGCTGGGCGAATTCTTCAAGCTCTACAAGGAAGAAGGCTGGCCCGTGCAGTCGAAGATCCTCGGCAATTGCATCGGCTACTATCAATCCGACATTGGCGGCCTCAACCAGATCCTGCATCTGTGGGCCTATAAGGATGCGGCCGATCGTGCCGCGCGCCGTGCGGCGCTGGGCGCCGATCCGGCGTGGAAGGCTTACCTCGCCAAAGCCTCGCCGCTGCTGATGCGCATGGAAAACACGCTGCTGGTCAACGCGCCGTTCTTCAAGCCGTAAGGTCCGCTCATGGATTTCGCCCTCGCCCCGAAGATCGAGAAAACCCGTGCGGCGATCCGCGCCTTCGTCGAGAAGGAGCTGATCCCGCTGGAGGATCACGACATCAATTGGGGCGACGGCGAAAACGTGCGGCTCGACACGCTCGCCAAACTGCGCGCCAAGGCGAAGAAGGCGGGCATCTGGGCACTGCAAACGCCCAAGGAACTGGGCGGCGGCGGTTTGAATATGGCCGCGATGGCCGTGTGCTACGAGGAGATGGGCCGCGCATTGTTCGGGCCCGTCACCTTCAACTCGGCCGCCCCCGACGACGGCAACATGATGCTGCTGGCCAAGGTCGCTACGGCCGCGCAGAAGAAGAAATGGCTGCTGCCGATCGTCGACGGGCGCGTGCGCTCGTCCTTCGTGATGACCGAGCCGCATCCCGGCTCCGGCTCCGATCCCACGATGATGCTGACGACCGCGACCAAGAAACGCGGCAAGTGGATCGTCAAAGGCCGCAAATGGTTCATTACCGGGGCGGGGCAGGCCAAGCACTTCATCCTGATCGCGCGCACGTCGAATGATGCGCGCAAAGGCCTGTCCGCCTTTCTGTTCCACGCCGATCAACCGGGCTGGCGGATCGTGCGACGCATCCCGATCATGGGGCCGGAGGAACATGGCGGCCATTGCGAGATCGAGTTCGACGGGCTCGAAATCGACGATGCCGACCGCCTGATGGATGTCGGCGACGGCTTGAAGGCCACACAGATCCGCCTCGGCCCGGCGCGCCTCACGCATTGCATGCGCTGGCTCGGCATGGCGCGCCGCGCGCTTGAAATCGCGTTGCCCTATGTCGATCAGCGCAAAAGCTTCGGCACAAAGCTGATCGACCATGAGGGCGTGCAATGGATGCTGGGCGAGGCGGCGATGAATATCGAGATCGGCCGCTTGCTGACCATGCGCGCGGCCTGGAAGCTCGATCAGGGCGATTTCGCGCGCAAGGAAGTGTCGATGGCCAAGGTCGCGGTCGCCGACGTGCTGCATAAATCGATCGACACGGCGATCCAATTGCTCGGCGCCAAGGGCTATTCGCGCGACGTGAAGCTCGAATGGATGTATCGCTATGCGCGCCAAGCACGCTTGGTCGATGGCGCGTCCGAAGTCCATAAGATGGTGCTCGCCAAATTCCTCGCCAAGGAAGGCACGGAGTTCTGGGCGTGGCGCTGAACCCGGCGACCGCGTCGCCGATCCTGGCAGGCTGGCTGATCGGCGCGCTCGGCGCCAATCAAGTGCAGGTCGCGCGCCTGCACAAGCTCTCCGGCGGCGCCATTCAGGAAAACTGGGCCTTCGACGCGCGCGTGCGCGGCGGGAGGTACGAAGGCGTGATCCCGTGCGTGCTGCGCACCGATGCGCCCACGGGTGTCGCCGTCAGCCATAGCCGTGCGGCCGAATACGCGATCCTGAAGGCCGCGTTCGCCGCCGGCGTCAAAGTGCCCGAACCGCTGGGGGCGTGCGAAGATGCGGGCGTGATCGGCAAGCCGTTCTATGTGATGCGGCGCCTGGAAGGCACGGCGCTTGGCCATATCCTGACCGACGATCGCAAATGGCTGGGCGACCGCACGAAACTCGCGCATGATCTCGGCGCCGAACTCGCCAAGCTGCATAAGGTCGCGCCGCCGCGCGCCGATCTTTCCTTCCTCAAGAAGCTCGAGACGTCGCCCGCGTTGGCGGCGATCGGCGAATATCGCGCCTGGCTCGACACCTATCGCGATCCGCGGCCCGCGCTGGAATATGCGCTGCGCTGGCTGGAACTAAACGCGCCCGCGAAGGGCGCCATCGCGCTGTGCCATCGCGATTATCGCACCGGCAATTACATGGCTGACGACGAGGGCCTCACCGGCATTCTCGATTGGGAATTCGCGGGTTGGAGCGATCCGGACGAGGATCTCGGCTGGTTCTGCGCCAAATGCTGGCGCTTCGGCCGTTGGGATCGCGCGGCGGGCGGCATCGGGGCGCGTGAGGATTTCCTGGCGGGTTACGGCCGCGCCGTGGCGCCCGAAATCTTGCGCTATTGGGAAATCATGGCCCATGCGCGCTGGGCGGTGATCGCGCTCCAGCAAGGCGATCGTTTCGTGGGCGGCGGCGAGGCTTCGCTCGACCTCGCACTCACCGGAAGGCGCATCGCCGAGCTCGAATTCGAATTGCTGAACGAGATCGCACCCGATGCGGCGCCCGGATTCGATCTGCCGTCCTTGCCGGGCGACCGCGCGGACGCGCTGGAATTGCTCGGCATCGCACGCGATACGCTGACCAAGAATCTTCTATCGCTGCTGCCCGAGGAAAAGCGCCTGGACTCGTTGATGGTCGCGAACGCGCTGTCGATCGCCGCGCGCGAATTCGAGAAGGCGGCCACGCCGCGCATCGATCCGGCTGCTGGCAAGGCGCTCGTCGCGGCGATCCGTTCGGGAAAACACGATAACGATGCGGGGCTGGTGGGCGCGTTGCGCGAAAACGCGCGCGTGCGGACGGCTCTAGCGAACCCGAAATATCCGGGCGTTTCTACCAGCCGTTAACGCGGTCCCACACGTCGACGACTTCATCGGATCCGTCCACGACGTGATAGCGATCATACATCGCCGCGGTCATGCAGACATGGTTGGGCAGCACGACCAAACGCCCGCCGACGGGGTAATCGGCGTAAGGGAAGGGATCGACCTGATCGAGCCCGCGCGCATAGCTGGCGATCCCGTGCTCCTGATGCACGTCGAGGATCGCGAGCGGCTTTTCCGGCAAGGCGCCGGTCGCCGGACGCAATAATCCGAAGCCCGCATCCATATGCCGGTTGGCGCCGGTATCCTTCGACAACGCCAAAGCGCCGGCGTCGAGCAGGATCTGTTTGCGCGCGGTGCGATGCGAGGTGATCGTCGTCAGCACGCCGACCGCGACGTCGCCGATCTCGCAGCTGCCGATCCCGGTCTGCAACAGATCGAAGAACACAAAATTGCCGGGCCGCATTTCGGTGACGCCGGCAAGGTGCTTGCCGTAAAGCGCCGTCGGCGTCGACCCGACGCTGACGATATTCACTTTACGCCCTTGCGCGCGCAGACGTTCGGCCGCCGCGACCACGCCGGCGCGCTCATCCTCGGCGATTTCCTGAATCTCGGAAATGCCGTCGGCCCCATAGGAATGGCCCGCATGGGCGAGTGCCCCCGCGAGCATCCCGGCTTCGTCGAGAATTTTGCCGATCATATCGAGGTCGGGCGAGGCGGGCAGCACGCCTGCGCGCTCACCGCCGGTTTCGATCTCGATCAGCGTGCGGAACTTGACGCCCAACGCCTTGCCGCGTTCGGCGATGGCTTGCGCGACACCGACTTCGTCGGTGAGGATTTTAAGATCGACGCCGCCCGCCATCAGCTTCGCCGCGCGGTCGAGCTTGTCGGGCGAGATGCCGACCGCATAGACGATGTCGGTGAAGCCGTGCTTGGCGAAATATTCGGCTTCGGCCAGCGTCGAGACGGTAATCGGGCCAGCGGCCCCGCCATGCACGCGGCGCGCGACCTCTGCCGATTTCGCGGTCTTCATATGCGGGCGCAGCGTCACGCCCAATTCCTTCGCACGGGCGTTCATGCGCGCGATGTTGCGCGTCAGAACCGCGCGATCGAGAACGAGGCAGGGGGTTTGAAGATCGGCGAGCCGCATCAGGGGCGGGGCGCGCCGACCGCCGGGGCCTGGGCGCGCATCAGCGCGTCGATATGCCAGCCTTGGAACATCCGGATGCCGACGGCTTGGCCAAGCTCGAACGCCAGCGGCGTTTCGCAGCGGCTCATGATCACGCGGTTGATGTCGGCCTCGGCCAGCATGGCGCCGAGCCCGCGCATCTTCCAATCCTCGGCATGGTCCTTCATGAAGACCATCTTGATGAGGTCGGCGCGCAGATCGGCGCGACGGAAGAAGGTCAACACGTCGGGCGTGAGGCCGTCGAGCAGCGTGCGGTAGCCGGCCTTCTGCAGCACGTCGACCGCGCGGTTATAGCCTTCGAGATCGGCGAACACGTCGAATCGCGGCAGCTCGACGATGATGTTGCCCTTCGCGAGGAACGTGCCGATGCGCTGATCGAATTCGCGGAATTTGTCGGACAGCACCGTCTCGACCGTCAGATTGATCGAGATATTGCCCGACGTCTTGCCGAGATAGCCTTCCTGCAACGCGCGCAGCAGGCGGTGATCGAAGGTGCGGAACAGCATCTGCAACAGGCCGCGCTGGCCGCGCATATTGAGGCGCGGCTGCATCAGGTTGCGCACGTCGTTCACGGAGAAATAATACTCGCGGAAGATCGGGCGCAGCTGGTTGCCGGTCAGCGCGATGCAGATCGGCTGGTTGCGCAGGAACGATTTGATGTCGGACCGGCCGAAAATCTCCTCCGTCGCCGACAGCGACGAAGCGGTGAAGGCCTGGAAATTCTGCGCGAACAACGGCGGCGGGGCGTTGGCGCCGGCGCGCTGAAGGGCGCGGGTGCGCGCGTCCTGCTGGCTCTTGTAATCCTCCAGCGCCGCGCGCGCGTAATCGTGGAAATCGTTGAACTGCGTTTCGAAATTATACCAGGTGCAGCTCTCTTCGATTTCCTCGTCGGGCAGGCCCGTGGCGACCGAGTGACGGCGGAGCAGATCGTCGAGCTCCGTCACCACGCTCTCGAACTGGTTCGGGTTGTCGACCCGGAAGATGAACACGATGTCGAAATTGGCTAGCTGATAGACGCTGCCTTCGAGGCGGCCGACCATTTCGCGGATCGCGTGGAACACGACGTAGAAATTCTCGCGCCGCCGGTTGAACCATTGCGAGCGCTTCATCGACAGCACGACCGCCATGCGCGGAACGGTGTTACCCGTCCGCTTGATGCGGTCGATGTCGGAGATCAGCGTCTCTTCGTCGGTTCTGGGATTGGTGGGCGCGTCCATCAGCGTCTGTGATCGGCGAGTGGGAAAGGGCGGCGAAAGTCTTAACGAGCGGCGATGCTTTTGTTTTTACGCGGCGAATCACTCTCGCACGCGGGTACCGGCGGATACAATACCACGAGCTTCGCCGCGCTGTACCGGGATCGCGACCGGAACGGAACCAGTACGCCTATGTTTTCTAAGGGGCCCCGGCATCGAACAAGTCGCGCAGCAGCGCATCGCGTGCGGCGGGGCCCGAGGGGCCCGGCGGGCGGGCGGTCGCTTGGGTCAGTCTTGCGAACACGACGCGCCGCTCGCCTTTGACCGCCCAGCCGACGAACCAGCCCCAGGGCCGCGCATGGTTGAGCGTGCCGTCGGCGTTGCGCGGCGGGGCGCTGCCGGTCTTGCCGTAGACGCGCCAGCCATCGCCGCGCAGCCCCTGATCGAGTAACGCCGTGGTCATATCGATCGCCTGCGGCGAAACCGGCAGTTCGCGCGCAAGCAGCTTGCGCAGGAATGCGATCTGCTCGTCGGGCGAAATCGCGAGCGACGAGCTGAGCCACGCGCGATCGAGGCCGTTGTCCTTGCCGGGATCGCCGCGCGTGTCCCGATTGCCGTAGCCGAACGCGCGCGCATAGGCCGCGAAGCGGTCCTTGCCCAGCGCCTGCGTCACGCGCTGCGAATACCAGACGACCGACTCCTTCATCCATTTCGCCGGATCGGTCGGCGATTTCCAGGCCGGGTTCCACGCGGGATCACCGTCGCGATAGGTCAGGACCGGCGTGTGCACATCCTGCAAAAACCCGGAATCGTAGCCCATCAGTGCGATCGGGATTTTGAAGGTCGAAGCGGGCGGGGCACGCCGCGCGCAATCGCCGTCGCGACGCAGGACCGTGCCACTCACCGCCTCGACGACGATCGTGCAGATCGTTTTCGTTTCCGCATGAACCGGCGAAGCGGCGAAGAGTGCAAGCGCTACCGAAAACCAGCGTCGCAAGTTCATCGTCGCGCCGAGACGAGCAAAAGGTCGGTAAATCATTGGAAAACTCGCGATCAAAACCCATTCTTTACTAATACCTATTATTGATAGTAGTGTTTTAATGGAAAAATGGAAAATATTGCGATCTGTGCTTCGTAACATTGAGGAATCTATCGTGTCAAAATCACAAAGTTTTGCTCGCGTGATCGCCGACGCTATGAAAAAATCAAAGAATAAAACTGCGCGCCAACATAGAAAACGCGAGAGCTCAGCGCGCGAGATTGCCACTCGCACGCCGGGAGGGGGATACGAACCGTGTATTGTCAGCTTTATAGATGTTCTCGGGTTTCGTGATTTGCTCACCACGCGTCATGCACATGATATACGCGATATTTTGCTGAAGCTGCGCAAGTTTACCACCCCAGACTCCGAAGCTCCCCCAAGACGGATGAAAGATGCGCGTTTATACAGCCGAACATTTGTTGACTCGGTATCAGATGCAGTGATCCGCGTTCGCGTTTACAATACTCAGTACCGTGATGGCGCTTTCTTTCATGAATTGCTCAATTTGATTCACGCACAAATTCAATGCGTCGATAGTGGAGTGGTTATTCGTGGCGGTATTGCGATTGGCAATGCTCACGTTGGGATTGATGGCAAGGGGCCTGTGTTTGGTCCTGCCATGGTTCGAGCCTATGAAGTAGAATCGACTGAAGCAGTGCACCCACGTATTGTTCTTGATCAAAATGTATATGAGACATTCATTTCCGATGATCGTCTGCACCGAGAGGGTCATAGCATCGGGACGGAGATAAATTATGTAAAAAAGTTTCTAAGGACTGATTCTGATGGTCTACGATTTTTGGATTATCTGGCAGGTAGCGAGTCCGAATTTGATCATCCCGGAGAGTATTTCAATTTTTTAGAAAAGCATGCTGAATTAATTCGAGATAAACTAAAAACAACCAAAGATAATGTGCGTGCGAAATTTGAATGGCTTGCTACGTATCATAATAGTGTCATCAAGAAAATCATTGTCCAGTTTGAAAAAGGCAAGCGTTCGACCGAGGCGTTTTGGGAGGAATTCGAATGCGAACCTATACCAGTGTTTAAAAAAATGATTGTGGGACTTTAACTGCATGCTCGCGCTCGGACTTCGCTGACGCTACGCGCCATTCGCGGTGCGAACGGTCGAACCTTGGGTTCGTTCACCGCATCCCCGTCGCCAGATTTGCGAGGGCCCGTTTGGGCCCCGGCAAATCTGGCGGAGGGGGTGGGATTCGAACCCACGAAGACGTTGCCGCCTTGCCGGTTTTCAAGACCGGTGCCTTAAACCGCTCGGCCACCCCTCCGCATTTGCGTCCATCCGGTCCGACGGGCCTTGCGGGCGCCGCAACATAGCGCGGACGACCGCGCGGCGTGAACACACTTCCTTAACCCCCGTCGCCCAGTCTGGCGGGTATGGATGCCGCGAAACCCGAAACCGCCGAGCAATTGCGCGCCTTGCTGGACGACGCGTTGCGCGTCAACAGCGCCAAGAGCGAGTTCCTAGCCCATACAAGCCACGAGCTGCGCACGCCGCTCAACGCCATTATCGGCTTCGCCGAGTTGCTGCAGATCAAAGCGAGCGGGCGGCTCGATCCGCGCGAGCGCGGCTATCTCGACGATATCGTCCAGGCGGCGTTCCATTTGCAGGCGGTGATCCAGGGCATTCTCGATTTCTCCCGCCTCGAAGCCGGAAAATTGCCGCTAGCCGAGGAACCCGCGCGCCTCGCCGAAGCAGTCGAGGCGAGTTTGCGCTTGGTGCGCAAACAGGCGGAATCCAAGCGCATCGCCTTGTCGCACGCGGCCGATCCCGCGTTGCGCGTGCTGGCCGATCCCACCAAGCTGCGCCAGATCTGCACCAATCTTTTGTCGAACGCGGTGAAGTTCACCAAGCCCGGCGGCACGATCCGCGTCGAGGCGGGCGAGGACGCGGCCGGTCCCTTTATCCGCGTGGCCGATAGCGGCGTGGGGATGTCGGCGGAGGATATCGTGCGCGCGCAGAAACCCTATATGCGCGTGGCCGACAGCCCGTTCGTCGCGCGGGAAGGCGGCATCGGTCTGGGCCTGCCGATCGCCAAGGCGCTGACCGAGTTGCATGGCGGCACGCTGGAAATCGAAAGCGCGCCGGGCGAGGGCACGCGCATTACAATGCGCCTGCCCGCGACGCGCCGGTTGGCTTGAGTTTTCCGTCAGTTGCCCTGGGCCTGTGCGGGCGCGTAGAGTGCCCGCCCCAATGAATATCGACTTCCAACTCTGGCTTTCCAAGCTGGTCTGGCTGATCGCCGAACCGGCCAGCTTGCTGCTTTCGATCTGGGTCGCGGGCTGCCTCGTGCTGTGGACGCGCTGGTGGCGGCTGGGCCGTTTCCTCGTCTGCGTGTCGGCGTTGCTGACCACGGCCGTGGCGCTCTATCCGATCGGGCAGATGGCGCTGCGCCCGATCGAAGACCGGTTTCCGCCGGTCGTCACGCTGCCGCCGCGCATCGACGGCATTCTCGTGCTCGGCGGCGTCATCGATTACGACGTGATCGGCAAGCGCGGCGTGCCGTCCTCGCTGCTCGCCGCGGGCAGCCCGCGCCTCGACGCGTTCGTCGAACTCGCGCGGCGCTATCCGATGGCGCGGCATGTGTTCACCGGCGGCTCGATCGAATTGATCGACGGCCGCGATACGGAAGCCGACGTCGTGCGCCGCATCTTCGCGCGCATCGGCCTCGACACCACGCGGATCATCTTCGAGGACAAGTCGCGCAACACGTTCGAGAACGCGCGCCTCAGCCTCGAAATGATCAAGCCGGAGCCCGAGGAAACCTGGCTGCTGATCACATCGGCCCGCCATATGCCGCGCGCGGTCGGCACGTTCCGCAAAGCCGGCTGGCCGAATTTGATTCCCTATCCGATCGACTACGCGACCGATCCCGATCGGCCCTTCGATAGCCAATTCCGCTTGGGCTACAATCTCAATTACCTGTCCGAGGCGATCCGCGAATATATGGGCCTCGGCTATTACTGGTATTTGAAGCGCACCGACGCATTGTTCCCGGGGCCCGACGCCCCCAAGCCCGACGGCGAAACGACGCCCGCGAGCGACGCGCCGGTCGAACCGCCCGCCGAGGCGGCCCCCGAACCCGCGCAACCGGAAGCGCCGTCCGCCTCCGAGTAATTCAGGATTCGGCCCAGGCCTTGAGTCGGGCGGGGGCGGGCGCCTCGTTCCAGAAATCGACGCGCAAGCGCCCGCCATCGATCGACACGCCGCAGCATGATCCCGTCGCGACCGCCATGCCTTTGCCGTCGGCTTGCGACAGGCCGCGCGCATGGAATTCCGCGTCGCGCTTGCCGACGAATTTCAGAATGCCTTGCGACGTGCAAACGATCGGGATCGTCGTCTCGGTCATCGCGGCGAGATCGGCGATCACTTCGCCGATATTGGCTTCGAGCTTGTCGAGATCGGGCTTCCAGCCCTGCAAACGCGGCCACACGCCGCGCTTGCTCCACGCCTCGACCATCTCGACGCCGACTTCCGCCGCGACGTCTTCGGTCGTGCGGCCTTCCCATTTGCCGTAGTCGATCTCGGCCAAGCGATCGTCGATCTCGGGGGCGGCATCGAACGCCACGCGCAGATATTCGCGCGTGCGTTTGAGCGGTCCCGAACGCAACGGCCCGACCGATAAACCGGCGGCGCGGACCGCATCGCCGAACAATCGCGCTTGGTCGAGGCCCTTGGCGACCAGCGGCAAATCGCTGCGCAAACCGACCCACACGGCTTTCTCGCCGGGGGCAAACGTATTGCCGTGGCGGGTGAACAGAACTTTGCGCATCACGCGACCTTGGCCGTGCCGTCATAGACGGGCAGCAATTCGCCTTCGCGCGCAATGATCGCCTCGGCTTGGGTCAAATCGTCGGGGCTGTCGATCGACCAATGCGTGCGGCCGCGATAATCGCACGGCACGACGCGGATCTTGATGCCGTTCTCCAGCGCGCGCAGCTGTTCGAGCTCCTCGGCCTTCTCGAACGGGCCCATCGGCAGCGTCACGTATTCCGCCAGCGTTTTCGCGCGGAAGGCGTAGATACCGATATGGCGCCAAATCGGCGGGGCACCATCGGGCTTCTTCACGAAGGGAATGATCGCCTTCGAGAAATAAAGCGCGTCGCCGAATTTATCGAAGGTCACGGTCGTGCCGCCGGCTTGGCCCGCGGCTTTCTGCTTGCGCAACGCGTCGATCGTTTCGGGCGCCATGCGCGTGGCGAGCGTGGCCGTGCGCACCGATTTGTCGCGCGCAAGTTCGCTCGCCAGCGCGCCGATCACCCAGGGCGGGGTCAGCACCGCGTCGCCTTGCAAATTGATCACGTCCGCATCGCCCAAGCCCAAGGCGACGGAAGCCGCATGGGTGCGCTCGGTGCCGTTGCGGCAGCTTTCGGGCGTCATCACGGCTTCGCCGCCGAAGCCGCGCACCGCGTCGAAAATCCGCGCATCGTCGGTCGCGACCACGGCGCGGCCCACACCTTTGGCCGCCATGGCGATCGCCCAAACGCGGCGGATCATTTCGACGCCCGCGACCTTGGCCAAGGGTTTGCCGATGAAGCGCGACGAGCCGTAGCGCGCGGGGATGATGGCGATGGCGCCTTTCATGCGGCCTCCGCGAGACGATCGAGGGCCGCGCGATAAATCTCGGGCCCGGCGAACAGGATCGGCGTCGGGCGGCCTTGTTCGCGCCGCTCGCTTTCGAAACGCCAGACGCGCAGCAGCCACAAGGCCTCGCACGCGGCGAACACGTCGGTATCGAGCGTGCGGCCGGACTTGGTTTCGTACGCCGACAGGATCGCGCCATACATCGCCGCGTCGGCCGACAAATGGCCCGTCGCGGCCGCGATGCGCGTCCAGTGTTTGAGCTTCACGAAATCGAGTTCGGGCGGCGCGACCAGCGCGTTGTCCCAATCGATGATCCACAGGCGCTGGGCCGCCGCATCGTCGATCAGATGAAGCCCGTGCAGATCGTTATGCACCAGCGTCCAGCGCGCGACGGGTTTCGCCTTGCGGGCGATGGCGCGGGCGTAACCGTCGATCGCCCCCGGAACGGGGCCGCGCGCGAGTTCGCGTTCGATCGCACCGCCGACCCAGGACGCGAAATCCTGATCGGGCCCGGCGAGGTTCAGCAGATCGGCTTTGCCGCCATCGAACGCGACGGCGTGAATGTCGGCAATGGCGTGGGCGGCACGGATCAACGCGGCGGCGGAAGGCGTGGCGTGCGCGGCGCCGATCGCATCGCCCGGGCACCAGCTTGCGATTTCCCAGGGCAGGGGCCACAGATCGTCGCCGTCGCTCCAATGATGAAGCTGAGGCGCGTGCGGCGGCGCCTTGCCGTTGGGCTTCGCGGCGGCGGCCAAACGATCCGTCGCGCCGTCGCGTTTGGCGGCGTGGATCGCGCCGACAAGGGCGCTTTTGGCGATGCCTTTCTCGTACCGGAAGCCGGCTTCATTGACGCGCAAACGTAACGCATAGCGCGTATCGTCGAGCGTCACCGGAAAAGTGCGGTTGATGGCGCCGTCGATCGGCGCATCGATGCGGGCTGCGGCCGCGCGCGCGCCGAACACGCGGGCGAGCAGCGCTTGCGCGCGCGTCGAATCGGGAAGATCTGTCGTCGGGTTCCGCAAAGTGCGGGGAAACTGCCCCTTTTTTGCCGCAATGGCAACATGGTAGGCCGCGCGAAGCACTACGCATTGCCACGACGCGAGGGTCCATGGCATGAGATTCGCCATGTCGTACTTTCCGAATCGCCGCGCCGTTCTGGCGGGCCTCGCCGCCGCGTCTTCTCTGCCGGGCTTCGCTATGGCGAACGACCAGCCTTTCGACGCGTGGCTGCGCGATCTGCGCGCCGAGGGCCGCCAAAAGGGCCTGAAGGATTCGACGCTGGACGACGCGTTGCGCGGCGTTTCGCCGATCGCGCGCGTGCTGGAACTCGACCGCGCCCAGCCCGAAATCCGCCTGACCTTCGAGGAATATCTCGCCCGCGTGGTCAACGACCAGCGCGTGCGCAACGGCCGCGACCGGGTGAAGGAAAACGCCGAGTTGCTCGACCGCGTGACCCAGCGTTTTCCCGTGCAGCCGCGCTTCATCGTGGCGCTGTGGGCGATCGAAACGAATTTCGGCGCCAACACGGGCGGCTTCAACATTTTCGCGGCCCTCGCGACCCTCGCCTATGACGGGCGGCGCGCGGCGTTTTTCCGCGAGGAATTGTTCAACGCTTTGCGCATCGTCGATCGCGGCCACGCCAAGGCGTCCGACATGCGCGGCTCCTGGGCCGGGGCGATGGGGCAGTGCCAGTTCATGCCGTCGTCCTATTTGGCCTATGCCGTGGATTTCGACGGCAACGGGCACCCGGATATCTGGCAAAGCCGGCCGGACGTATTCGCCTCGATCGCCAATTATCTGGTCAAGGCCAATTGGCGCGGGACCGAGAATTGGGGCCGCCAGGTGGCACTCCCCGCCGGTTTCGCGCGCGATCTGGTCGACCACAACAAGGTCACCAAGCCCTTGTCCGAATGGCAAAGCCTGGGCGTGCGGATGCCCAATGGCGCCGATCTGCCCGTGGCGCCGGACCTGCCGGCGTCGATCGTCCAGCCGATGGGCGAGGGCGGGCGCGCCTTCGTCGTCTACAACAATTTCCGCAGCATCATGCGCTGGAACCGGTCGGTGAATTTCGCTTTGTCGGTCGGCCACCTTGCCGACCGTATCGGCGAGGTTTAATTTTTAAGGGTTCGGCGAATCGAGGCGATTCGCCGCGTTTTTAGGACCGGTCCGGGCCGGCTTTGTATCGTTCGCGTCATGCGGATTTCATCGATCTCTCGCGCCGGCGCGCTGCTGGCGATCATGCTGGCCCTTGGCGCTTGCTCGCAGTTGAAGCTGGGGGCGACGGCGGTCAAATCCATGCAAGGGCCCGAGCCGGCGCCCGAACAGCCCGCGCGCGCCCAAGGCATCTATAAGGTCGGCGATCCCTACCAGATCCAAGGCGTTTGGTATTACCCGGCCGAAGATTGGAACTATGTCGAGACGGGCATCGCCTCGTTCTACGGCGGCGAGCGGTCCGGCACGGATTTCCACGGCAAGCTGACCGCGAACGGCGAACTCTACGACATGAATTCGCTGACGGCCGCGCATACGACGCTGCCGATGCCCAGCCTCGTGCGCGTGACGAATATCGAAAACGGCCGCTCGATCGTGCTGCGGGTCAACGATCGCGGGCCGTTCGCGCGCGGACGCATCATCGACGTGTCGCGTCGTGCGGCCCAGTTGCTCGGCTTCGAAGGGCAGGGCACGGCCCGCGTGAAGGTCGAACTCTTGGCCGACGAAAGCCGCCAGTTGAAGGCCGCGCTCACGGGCCGCGACGAGAACCGCACTTTCGCCGCCGTTCCGCGCACGGAAGTGGCATCCGACGCTTTGCCGCCCCCGCCGGGCTCGCGCGCGTCTTCCGGCCCCGTGCAGTCGTCGGCTTTGCCGCCGCCGTCGCAAATATTGCAAGGCCAAGCACCCGCGAACGGCAATTCGCGCAACGCCGCGAATAACAACGCGCGCCAGGCGCCGCTTGCCCAGCGTGCGGCCCCGATCCCGACGCAGGCCGCGAACGATCCGGCGCCAGCGGCGCAAGCGCCGGCCGCGAATTCGTCGTCGCGCGGCGCGCCCGTGGTCAACGGCCGCGCCCCGGCCAACCAAGTCGCGCAAGCCGGCCCGCCGGTCTCGCGCGAAGTCGCGGCCTTGCCGGTCGAACAGCAAGCCATGGCGCGCCCGACGCTGACGCAGACAGCACCACGCGCCTCAAGCTTGTGGGTCCAGGCCGGCGCGTTCGGCAATTACGAGAACGCCTATCGTTTGTCGGTTCGTCTGTCGCGCTACGGTTCGACCAAGGTGATCCCGGCCAGCGTCAACGGCGCGCAGGTTTACCGGGTGCGTTTGGGACCGATCGCCGATGTAACCGAGGCCGACCGCGTTTTGGCCACATTGGGCAGCGAAGTTCCCGAAGCGCGAATCGTCGTCGATTGAAAGGCGAGCCTATGTTGCCCGTATTGACCCTCGTCCTGGCCGCCGCCTTGGCGGCCGCTCCCGTCATGACGCCGGAAACGGCGCAGGCCCAGACGCGTCAGCAGCAGCAGCAACGTCAGGCGCAGCCGCCGGCGGCGCCCGCCCAACGCGCGGCCCCCGCGCGCGGCCCCGCCGTCAACGCCGACGGCGTGCCGGAGATGACGGCGCGCCAGATTTTGGTGATGGATTACCAAACCGGCTTCGTGATGCTCGACCGCAACGCGGACGAGCGCATGCCGCCGTCGTCGATGAGCAAGATCATGACCGCCTACATGGTCTTCAAGGCGGTCAAGGAAAAGCGCTTGGCGCTCGACGACATGCTGCCGGTTTCCGAACGCGCATGGCGCATGCAGGGCTCGAAAATGTTCGTGCCGCTGGGCGGGCGCGTGAAGGTCGAAGATCTGATCCGCGGCATGATCATCCAATCGGGCAACGACGCGTGCATCGTACTGGCGGAAGCGCTGGCGGGCAGCGAAGAAGCCTTCGCCGAACAAGCGACGGCCGAGGGACGGCATATCGGCCTGCGCGATTCGAATTTCCGCAATTCGACCGGCTGGCCCGATTCCGATCACTACATGACCGCGCGCGATCTCGCGACGCTGGCCAAGCGGATGATCGACGACTTCCCGGAGTATTTCCATTACTACAGCGAACTCGATTTCACCTACGGGCGCGACGATCGCACGGGCAAGGAAATCAAGCAGGGCAACCGCAACCCGCTGCTCTATCGCAACACCGGGGCGGACGGCATGAAGACCGGCCATACCGACGCGGCCGGCTATGGCCTCACCGCCACGGCGCGGCGCGACGGGCGGCGCGTGATCGCGGTGTTCAACGGCTGGCCGTCGATGCGCGCGCGCGCCGAGGAATCCGAGCGGATGATCGACTGGGCCTTCCGCGAATTCCAGACCTACAAACTGTTCACGGCCGGTCAGGAAGTTGACCGCGCGGATATCTGGCTCGGCCAGAAGCCCGGCGTGTCGCTCCTCACGGCGCAGGACGTGGCGATCACCATGCCGCGCCGCCTGCGCCCGCAACTTCAGGCCAAGATCGTCTACGACAATCCGGTCGCCGCGCCGATCCAGGCGGGTCAGGTGCTCGGCAAGGTCACGATGTCGGCACCGGGCGTCACGCCGGTCGAAGTGCCGCTGGTCGCGTCGGAAGGCGTGGATAAGCTCGGCTTCGGCGGGCGGATGACGGCGGCGGTCAATTACCTGGTCTTCGGCGCGCGGAAATGACCGCGCGCGGCCGCTTCGTTACCTTCGAAGGCGGGGAAGGGGCCGGCAAATCGACGCAGATCGCGCGTCTGGCCGCGCGTTTGTCGGCGTTAGGGATCGACATTCGCCGCACGCGCGAGCCCGGCGGCCCGGCGGACGGTTCGATCGAACAAGCCGCGACCTTGCGCAAGCTCTTGGTCGAAGGCGATCCCGGCCGCTGGTCGCCGCAATCGGAAGGTTTGCTCAACTACGCGCAGCGCGTCGAACACGTGAACCGCTTCGTCAAACCCGCGCTCGACACCGGCGCTTGGGTTCTCTGCGACCGCTTCGCTGACTCGACGATGGCCTATCAGGGCTATGCGCATGGGCTGGGGCCGGGTTTCGTCAAAGCACTGCATCGCGCGTCGCTGGGGTCGTTCAAGCCCGATTTCACGCTGATCCTCGACATCTCCGTCGCCGACGGTTTGGCCCGTGCGGGTGCGCGGGCCGGGGCCGAAACCCGCTTCGAGCGTTTCGGGCGCGATTTCCACGAGCGCGTGCGCAAAGGTTTCCGCGCCATCGCGAAGGCCGAACCCAAACGCTGTGCTGTGATCGACGCGCGCGGCTCGCTCGACCAGGTCGAAGCGCGGATATGGCGCGCCCTCGTCAAACGCTTTCCCACGCTCGCCGCCGCGCGCTAAGGTCGGCGCGCAATGTCCGATCCCGGCGAATTCCAACGCGCACCCCGCGCCAATCCCGATCTCATCGGCCATGAAGCGGCCGAGGCGACGCTGCTCTCGGCGTGGAACTCGGGCAAGCTGCCGCATGCGTGGCTGATCGCGGGCCCGCGCGGTATTGGCAAAGCCACGCTCGCCTATCGCTTCGCGCGCTTCGTGCTGGCCGAAGGCGCCAAGCCGCAAGGGGATTCGCTGTTCGGCGCGCCCGCACAGCCTAGTTCAATCGCATTGTCGCCGGCCGATCCCATCTATCGCCGCGTCGCGTCGGGCGGACATTCCGACATGAGTGTGGCGGAATGCACGGTCCATCCGAAGACCGGCAAGATGCGCAGCGAGATTCCAGTCGATGACGTGCGCGGCGTCGTTCAGTTCCTGCACATGACGCCGGCCGAAGGCGCTTGGCGCGTCGTCGTCGTCGATGCGGCGGACGAAATGAATACCGAGGGTGCGAACGCGCTTTTGAAAGCCCTCGAAGAGCCGCCGCCGCAAGCACTGTTGCTGCTGGTCACGCACGCGGCCGGACGTCTGCTGCCGACGATCCGTTCGCGCTGCCGGATGCTGTTCCTGCAACCTTTGCCCGAGGCGAAGGTCGTGACGCTGCTGTCGCGCTACCGGCCGGAAATCCCCGGCGACGAGCGCGCGGTATTGGCGTCGCTGTCCGATGGCTCGATCGGCCGCGCGATGGATTTGGCCGATCGCGGCGGGGCGGAGCTCTATCGCGAAGTTCTGGCGCTGGTCGCCGACCTTCCCAAGCTCGATGCGCTCGCCGTGCAGCGTTTCGCCGATCAACTGGCGCGGGGCGGGGAGGATGCGGCGGCGAGCTTGCGCACCGCCCTCGATCTGATGGGCGGGCTCGTCCATCGCCTCGCCAAATCCGCGGCGGGACAACCCGCCGCGTTGCCCGAGGAACATGCGCTGGCCGCCCGTGCCGCCGCGCGCGGCGCCCAAGCCTGGGTCCAGGCGTGGGAGCGTATCGGGCGCCTGGGCTCGGCGGCCGAAGGGCTCAATCTCGACCGCAAGCAGACGATCCTCGCGGCGTTCGGCGCGCTTCAACAAGCGGCGGCTTAATTACGCCTTCGGTTCGTCGATGATCGAGACATGCGCGGCGACGACGCGCCAGCCTTCGGGGAAGCGCACCCAGGTTTGCATCTGACGGCCCACGCGCCCCGGCGTGCGGCGGAACATCGTCGAGGCCGTGCCGAAATCGCGCCCAAAGGTCGTGATGACCGGCTTTTCCAGCGTGCGTTGCAAACCCACGCTGGGCCGTGCCGCGCGGAACGCCGCGATCTCGAGATAGCCGTAGAGATTTTCCGCCATGCCATAGCGGATCGTGTAGGGCGCGTTCTTGAACAACTCGTCGAGCGTTTCGACGTCGTTGGTCGTCAGCGCCTTTTCATAGCGCTCGAACATCGCGGTCAGTTCGGCCTTCACCTCGGGAATATCGACTTCCATCTTCGCGCTCTTTCTTAGAGTCCGGCGACCGGGGCGGTCGCGATACCTTGGCGTTCGAGTTCATAGGCGACGCGCAAGGCGATATCCTCGCGCCACGGGGCGGCGACGATCTGCACGCCCAGCGGCATGGCGCCCTTGGTGTGGATCGGCGCCAGCGCCACGGGCAGGCCGATGAACGAAATCGGCTGGGTGTAGATCCCAAGATTGGGCCGCACCAGCATTTCCTGGCCGCCGATATTCATCGTCATCTGACCGAGCTTTGGCGCGGCGCAGGGCGTGGCGGGCAGCAGGATCGCATCGACATCGGCGAACAGCTTCAGCACTTGTTCGGCGTACCAGCGGCGGAAGCGCTGCGCATTCACGTACCAAGCGGCGGGCACCATCAAGCCGGCGAGCAAACGATCGCGCGTCGCGGGATCGAAATCGGCGGCGCGGGTGCGCAAGCGCTTCTCGTGCAACTGCGCGCCTTCGATCGTCGTGATCGTGTAGGCCGCAGCGCGGGCACGTTGCGCTTCGGGGAGAATCACCTCGCGCGTCGCATTCAGCGCTTTCGCGGCGCGCGCGACGGCATCGAACACGACCGTTTCGCCGCCTTGGGCGAAATAACCGCCGCCGACCGCGATCCGCAAACCATCGGCGCCGAGCCCGACATTGGTGAAACTGGGTTCGATGTCGCGCGGCGTCTGGCCCGCATCGGCTTCGTCGGCGCCTTGCAGCGCGTCGTAGACGAGCGCGAGATCTTTCGCCGAGCGCGCGAAGGGCCCGAGGTGATCGAGCGAACCAACGAACGGAAACGTATCGCTGCGACCGAGGCGGCCATAGGTCGGCTTCAAGCCGAAAATACCGCAGAGCGCGCCGGGCACGCGGATCGAGCCGTTGGTGTCGGAACCCAGCGCGACCGGCACCATGCCCGACGCGATTGCCGCACCGGAACCGCCCGACGAGCCGCCGGTCATGCGCGTGCGGTCATGCGGATTGCGCGACGGGCCGTCATGCTCGTTCTCGCCGGTGAAGTCGTAGGCGTACTCGCCCATGTTGAGCCCGCCAAGACAGATCGCATCGGCCGCGTTCATCCGGCGGCCGAGAAACGAATCCCGTTTGGCGGGCGGCAGGTCGCGATTGATCTTGGAGCCCGCGCGCGTCGGCAGGCCTTCGATGTCGAACAGGTTCTTGACCGCATAGGGCACGCCGGCGAGGGGCCCCAGCTTCTCGCCCTTCGCGCGCTTGGCGTCGATCGCGTCGGCTTGGGCCAGCGCGCGGCCCGCGATCACGTCGGTGAAAGCGTTGATCTCCGGATTCTGGCTCGCGATGCGCACCAGCATCGTCTCGACGATCGCGCGTGCCGAAATGCCGCCCGAGGCGACGCGGCGCGCGATCTCGTGCGCCGAAAGCTCGATCGGGGTCACTTCAACCCCTCCGGCCGCCAAACGGGAGCGGCTTCGATATCGTCGGGCAGGTCGAACTCGGTCACCGCCTTGGCGATGGCGAATGTGCGTTCCAGGTTGCCGCGAACCCCCGGCCGATAGGCGGGGTCGATCTTGAGGCCAAGAATCGCGGCGGTTTGGTCGAGATAGGCGTCGATGTCATCCATGGCGGGCCGGAAGGAAGCAAGAACCCGGCCAAATTAGTCCTGTGCTTGCACGGAATTAACCGGCGGGCCATATATCCTGCCATGAAAAGCTTCTACGTCACTTCGCCGATCTATTACGTCAACGACGTTCCCCATATCGGGCACGCCTACACCTCGCTCGCCTGTGATGTGCTGGCGCGCTTCATGCGGTTCGACGGATACCGCGTGCATTTTCTGTCGGGCACCGACGAGCACGGCCAGAAAGTCGCCAAGGCGGCGGCCCTGGCCGGCGTCGATCCGCAGGCTTTCACCGACAAGGTTTCGCAAAACTTCCGCGCGTTGCTGCCGGCCCTGGGCTGCTCCAACGACGATTTCATCCGCACGACCGAGCAGCGCCACAAGGATTCGGTCCAGGCGATCTGGCGCGCGATGGCCGCGCGTAAGACGCCCAAGGGCAACGACAACATCTATCTCGGCAAATACGACGGCTGGTACGCCGTGCGCGACGAAGCCTATTACGACGAATCCGAACTCACGACCGGGCCCGACGGCAAGAAGCGCGCACCTTCGGGCGCCGAGGTCGAATGGGTCGAGGAGCCGTCGTATTTCTTCCGCCTGTCGGATTGGGGCGATTGGCTGCTCGAATGGTACGAGAAGAACCCCGACGCAGTCGGCCCGGCCACGCGCCGCAACGAAGTGATGAGCTTCGTAAAGCAAGGGCTGCACGATCTGTCGATCTCGCGCACCACGTTCGACTGGGGCATCAAAGTGCCCGGCGACGAAAAGCACGTGATGTATGTGTGGCTCGACGCGCTGACCAACTACATCACGGCCGTTGGCTATCCCAACGTCGAGGACGAGAAGTTCAAGACCTTCTGGCCCGCCTCGGTCCATATGGTCGGCAAGGATATCGTGCGCTTCCACGCGGTCTATTGGCCCGCGTTCCTGGAAGCCGCCGGTCTGGCGCCGGCCAAACGCGTCTACGCGCATGGCTGGTGGACCAATGAAGGTCAGAAGATTTCGAAGTCGCTCGGCAACGTCATCGATCCCTTGAAGCTGATCGAAACCTACGGCCTCGACCAGGTGCGCTATTTCCTGATGCGCGAAGTGCCGTTCGGCCAGGACGGTGATTTCTCGCACGCGGCGATGATCCGGCGCATGAACACCGATCTCGCCAACGATCTCGGCAATCTCGGCCAGCGCGTGTTGTCGTTCGTCGCCAAGAACGCCGGCGCTTGCGTGCCCACGCCGGGCGACTTCACCGACGCCGATCGCGCGATGCTCGACAAGGCCGCCGCGTTGCTGGCGATCGTGCGTGCGGACATGGCGCAGCAAGGGTTCCACAAGGCGCTCGACGCGGTGTTCGCGGTCGTCGCCGACGCCAACCGCTATGTCGATGCGCAAGCGCCCTGGACCTTGCGCAAGACCGATCCCGCGCGCATGGCGACGGTGCTGTACGTGCTGATGGAAATCCTGCGCCGCGTGGCGCTGTTGCTTCAGCCCTATATGCCCACGACGATGGCGAAGCTGCTCGACCAGCTCGCCGTTCCCGCCGATGCGCGCGACGCGACCGCTTGGGACAAGGTGCTGGTCGCGGGCACGGCGTTGCTCGCCCCGCAAGGCCTGTTCCCGCGCTACGTCGATCCGGCGGCGGAGGCGGCGAAGCCGGGGGCAGGGACCAAGAAATGATCTTGGTCGACTCGCATTGCCATCTCGACTACCCGGAACTGCAAAAGGATTTTCCGGGCGTGCTGGCGCGCGCGCGTTCGGCGGGTGTGGAAACGATGCTTGCCATCGGCACGAAGCTGTCGGCGTTCGGCAACGTGCGCAAGATCGCAGAAAGTGCCCCGAACGTGTTCTGCACGGTCGGCGTTCATCCGCACGAAGCCCAGCACGAGCAAGCCGCGACCGATGCTTTGGTCGCCGAGGCGGCGCATCCCAAGGTCGTCGGGATCGGCGAAACCGGCCTCGATTACTATTACGAGAAAAGTCCGCGCGAGCCGCAGCGCGAGAATTTCCGCGCCCATCTGCGCGCGGCCCACGCGACCGGTTTGCCGGTCGTGATCCATACGCGCGACGCCGACGCGGATACGATTGAACTGCTCGATTGGGCGGCGGCGGAATTGCCGGGCGTCACCGGCGTGCTGCATTGCTTCACGTCGAGCCTGGAACTGGCGCAGCACGCGATGAATCTCGGTTATTTCATCTCGATCTCCGGCATCGTCACGTTCAAGAACGCCGAGGATCTTCGCCGCACGGTGAAGGAAATCCCGCTCGACAAACTGCTGGTCGAAACGGACTCGCCGTATCTCGCGCCGATCCCGATGCGCGGCAAACCCTGCGAGCCGAGCTACGTGATCCACACCGCGCGCTGCGTCGCCGGCCTCAAGAACGTCACGGTCGAGGAACTGGGTCGCGTCACGACCGAGAATTTCTACAAGCTGTTCGCGCGCGCCAAACGGCCCGCGGCGGCGGCGGCGTGAGCCAAAACCTGAAAGTCACGATGCTGGGCAGCGGCGCCTCGGCCGGCGTGCCCCTCGTCGGCTGCACGTGCGCCGTTTGTTCCAGCGCCGATCCCCGGAACAAGCGCACCCGGGTTTCGATCGTCGTCGAAAGCGCCACGACGCGCATTCTGGTCGATGCCAGCCCGGACCTTCGCCAGCAGCTTTTGGCCTCGGGCCTGACCAAGTTCGACGCGGTGATATTCACCCACGAACATGCCGACCACATGCACGGCATCGACGATCTGCGCACGCTGAACTGGCTCAAAAACGGCGCGCTGGATTGCTATGGCGACGCGCGCACTTTGGCCGAAGCGAAACGCCGGTTCGGTTACGCGTTCGAGCCGCCGAACGAATTGGCGCTGAAAGGCGCTTGGGTCGTGCCGGTACTCGTACCCAAGGTGCTGGAGCCTGGCCAGACCGTGCGGATCGGCGATATCGACGTGACGGCCTTCATGCAGGTCCATGGCGGCGATCGCGACCCGACGCTGGGGCTGCGGTTCGGCGATTTTGCGTATTCGACCGACGTCAAGGAACTGCCCGAAGCCGCGTTCGCGGCGTTGGCCGGGATCGACAGCTGGATCGTCGACTGCCTTCAGGAGCAGCCGAACTTCGCCCATAGCCATCTCGACCAGACTCTGGAATGGATCGCGCGGGTAGGGCCGCGCCGGGCGGTTCTGACCCACATGAACCACCGGCTGGATTACGCAGCGCTGGCCGCCAAGCTGCCGCAAGGCGTCGAACCAGGCTATGACGGGCTGATCCTGGACGTGGTTGCACGCCAGGCGGTCCAAGCTGCGAAATAAGCGCCAAAAATAGGCGTAAGCGTTTGCACCAAATACGTATCCTGTATTTTTGATAATATACATTATGCGATTTATGGAATGACGTTGGACGGCGGTCCGGCGACTCCGTACGCTCCCCCCCAATGTCCGGCGAACTCGAGTTTTTCTGGTTTTGGCTGCTGGCCAACGCGGCCGATCTACGCGACGTGACGGTCGCGGCGGCGGCCTTCGCCGTTCTGCCGTTCCTCGCTTGGCGCGCCTGGACCGCGCGCAAACTGGTCGAGGCGCAGCAGCGTACGGCCGAAGCGACGGAGATCGGCAAATCGGCGGAGATCATGGCCCAGGCCTTCGCCGGGCTTGGCGACGACAAGGTCCAGGTCCGGATCGGCGCCGTGTACTCGCTGGAGCGCCAAGCCCGCGCCCGGCCCAAGGACCAAGGCCCGATCGTTCAGACCCTTGCCGCCTTTGTTCGTGACCGTTGCCCGCCGCCCGTCCAGCCCGCGACGGCCGAAACGGTCTATCTGCCGATCCAGACCGATGTGCAGGCGGCGATCGGCGTGCTCGGCCGCCGCGTCCGCGCCAACGACCCGGCCGGCACGCGACTCTCGTTCGCGGGCTCCAATCTGTCCGGCTACGATCTGTCGGACGGCGATTTCACCGGCGCCACCTTTAAGGGTGCCTATCTGTGCGCCGCGAACTTTGCCGGAACGCGGCTCGCGCGGGCGGATTTCCAACTTGCCGTCGGCGATCAGGCCGATTTTTACGGCGCCAAGGCCCGCGAAGCGTCGTTTTCGTCGGCCTATTTCGCCAATGCGCGCTTCGCCCATGCCGATCTGACCGGCGCGGCTTTCGTCGATTCCGATTTGTCGGGCACGGACTTAAGCCATGCCCAAGTCGATGGCGTGGATTGGCGGGGGGCCGCCATAGACAATGCAGCCCTGCCCGCCAAGGCCCTACCCAAGCCGTAACCACCCGCCTATACCCTCGCCCATCATGACCGACCCGCTCGACAAAACGGCGCCGCCGATGGCGCGCCTTCTGGCCGTTATGGCCAAGCTGCGCGACCCCGCGACCGGCTGCCCCTGGGATCTCGAACAGAGCTTCGCGACGATCGCGCCCTACACGATCGAGGAAGCCTACGAGGTCGCCGACGCGATCCAAAAGAACGACATGGCGCATCTGCGCGAGGAATTGGGCGATCTGTTGTTCCAGGTCGTGTTCCATTCGCGCCTGGCCGAGGAAGACAAGGCGTTCGCCTTCGACGACGTGGCGCGCGACCTCGCCGACAAGATGATCCGCCGGCATCCGCATGTCTTCGCCAAGCGCGAGGACAAGACGAGCGAGGAACAGACCGAAGCCTGGGAAGCGACCAAGGCGCATGAGCGCCAAGCGAAGGCCCAAGGCGGCGCGCTGGACGGCGTGCCGCTGGCCCTGCCCGCCGCGTTGCGCGCCCAGAAGCTGCAAAAGCGCGCGAGCCGCGTCGGCTTCGATTGGGGCACGGCCGGGGCCGCTCTCGACAAGGTCGAAGAGGAAGTCGGCGAACTTCGCGTCGAGCTCGCCATCGCCGATCCGAAGAAGCTCGAGGAAGAAGTCGGCGACCTGATGTTCGCGCTGGTCAACGTCGCGCGTCTCGCGGGCGTGGACGCCGAGACGGCGTTGCGCGGCGCCAACGCGAAATTCGAGCGCCGCTTCGGGCGCGTGGAAGAAAAGCTGCGCGAACGCGGCCGCACGCCGGCGGAATCCGATCTCGCCGAGATGGACAAGCTCTGGGACGCGGCGAAGAAAGAGGAACGCGGCGGATGAAATCGGCGCGGCGCTTTACGGCGTCCGACGGATTGTCGCTGCATTACGCCGAATGGGCGCCGGAAGGCACGCGCCACGCGCCCGATATCCTGTGCCTGCCCGGCCTCACGCGGCACAGCGCCGATTTCGATTGGGTCGCGACGCATCTCTCCAATAACGGCTATCGCGTCGTGTCGCCCGATCTGCGCGGGCGCGGCAAGTCGGACTACGCGCGCGACATCTCGACCTACGCGCCGCAATATTACCTCGACGATCTGCGCGCCTTGACGATCGCCGCACGCATCGACCGCTTCGTCGTGATCGGCACATCGTTCGGCGGCTTGCTGGCGATGGCTTTGGCGACGATGCTGCCGAGCCAGGTTGCCGGGCTGGTCGTCAACGATATCGGCCCCGATATCGCGCAAGACGGCGCCAAACGCATCCTCGATTACATTTCGGTCGACAGGCCACAGCCCGATTGGAACGCGGCGTCGATAGCCCTGCGCGAATTCCTGCCCGACGTGCTGGCGAACGATCCGGAAGGCTGGGATCAACTCGTGCGAAATACCTACCGCACCGGCGACGACGGCAAGCTGCACTACGATTGGGACGTGAAGATCGCCGCCAATCTTCAGCCCAGCGGAGATCCCGAGATCGATTTGTGGGCGCTGTGGCGCGCGGCGTCGGCGCTGCCCGCTTTGGTCGTGCGTGGCGCCAAGTCGGATGTGTTGTCGGCCGAGACCTTCGCCCAGATGAAGGCGACAAAACCCGATTTGATGCAGGTCGAAATTCCCGACACGGGCCATGCGCCCACGCTCGACGAACCCGTCTGCCGCATGGCGCTGGCGGCGTTGTTGGCGAATGCATCGAGGTAATTGTCGGGCGACATGTTCGCCCTTGATCGCGGCCCCTGCCGCGCGCCACTCTCGCGCGTCCGATTATAGCGAGGATGAAGATGGCCCTGCCCGTGTTCGAAGACGTCGTTGCCGCCGCCAAGCGGCTCGAAGGTTTCGCGGTCAAAACGCCGCTGCTGGAAGCGCCGTTGCTGAACGCCAAACTCGGCGGGCGGTTGCTGCTGAAGGCGGAGCCGTTGCAACGCACGGGCTCGTTCAAGTTCCGCGGCGCGTATAACGCGATCAGCCAAATCCCGGCCGACAAGCGCAAGAACGGCGTCGTCGCGTTCTCGTCGGGCAATCACGCGCAAGGTGTCGCGGCGGCCGCGCAAATGCTCGGCATGCCCGCCTGGATCATCATGCCGGAAGACGCGCCCGCGATCAAAATCGCGCGCACCAAGGCCTTCGGTGCGACCGTCGTGCCCTATGATCGCTACACCCAGGATCGCGAAAAGATGGGCTTGGAGCTGCAAGCCAAGTACGGCGCAACGCTCGTGAAGCCTTACGACGATCCCAACATCATCGCGGGCCAAGGCACGATCGGGTTGGAGATCGCGCAGCAATGCCAAGCGCTCGGGATCACGCCCGATGCGGTCGTGGTGTGCTGTGGCGGCGGCGGCCTCGTCTCGGGCACCGCACTGGCGCTGTCGGGCGCCCTGCCCGGCGTGCCGGTCTATTCGGCCGAGCCCGTGGGTTTCGACGATACGAAGCGCAGCCTGGAAGCGGGCACGCGGATCAAGAACGACCCCAACGCGCGCTCGATCTGCGATGCCCTGCTCGCCCCCACGCCCGGCGAGATGACTTTCGCGCTGAACAGCAAGCTGCTTAAAGGCGGTTTCGCGGTGACGGACGAGGAAGTGAAGCGCGCGATGGCGACGTTGTTCCAGGAATTCAAACTCGTCGCCGAGCCGGGCGGTGCGGTCGCCGCCACGGCCGTTTTGGCCGGCAAGTTGCCGATCAAGGGCAAGACGGTGGTCGCGGTGGTTTCGGGCGGCAATGTCGATCCGGCAACCTTCGTCGATGCGCTTTCGCTCGCCGCGTAAGCACGGCGGGTAAAATTTAGGCAGAAATCGGCTTAAGTATACGAAATGGGCCCAGCAACGGGCTGGCCCTGGGTTTGCTTTATCGGTGGCCACGGAATGACGCCGGACTCTCGCCGGCGCCCGTCCGAACCCATAAACCGAAAGGCAAACCAAGCATGACCGGGAAGATTTCACGCCGCACCTTCGGCCTTGGCGTCGCTGGCGCGGCCGCCGCGGCGCAGTTCAAGCTGGCGGCCCCCGCCCTCGCCCAGGCGCGCACCCGCGTGCGTTTCACGCTCGACGTCGATTTCTGGGGCCCGCAATCGAACTTCCTGCTCGCGGTCGAAAAGGGTCTCTACGCGGCCGAAGGCCTGGACGTGCAGGTCGATGGCGGTGCGGGTTCCGGCCAGGCCGTGACGCGCGTCGCGCAAGGCACCTACGACATCGGCTTCGGCGATTTCGGCACGATGGCGCGCTTCACCGCCACCAACCCGGCCACGCCGGTCACCGCGTTCTTCGTGATTTGGGATCTTCTGCAGCACGGCATCGTGTTCAAGAAGGGCGCGATCAAGGACGCCAAGGACATCGAAGGCAAGACGCTCGCCGCCCCGGAACCCGACGCCGGCCGTCAGATGTTCCCGTGGTTCGCCAAGGCCGCGGGCATCGATATGTCGAAGGTCACGCTGCGCCATATCGACTTCCCGCTGCGCGAAACGCTGGTCGTGCGCGGCGAAGCGCAAGGTGCGACGGGCTTCGTGTCGTCGGTCGCCCTCAACATGGTCCGCGCGGGCGTGCCGCTCGATCAGATCGCCTGGATCCAGTACGCGACCGCCGGTATCGACCTGTTCGGTTCGTCGATCTTCGCGAAGAAGGAATGGCTCGCCGCCAATCCGACGGTCGCCGCCGGTTTCGCGCGCGCCACGGCGCGTTCGATGCAGGAAATGATCAAGGACCCGAAGGCTTCGGTCGCGGCCGCCGTCCGCCGCCAGCCGCTGAACTCGCCCGAAGTCGAGCTGCCGCGCTACCAGATGGTGTTCGAGCAGTCGATCTCGACGCCGACGACGCGCGCCAACGGTATCGGCCATGTCGATCAAGCGCGTCTCACGCGCAACATCGCCGGCCTGTGCGACGCGTTCAACGTGACGCCCGTGCCGCCGAACGATCTGATCTACACCGATGCCTTCCTGCCGCCGGCGGAATTGCGCAAGATCCCGACCTAAATCTGGATCGAAAGCCGAAAGCGACGCGGCCGGCAGGGAAACCCGCCGGCCGTTTTCGTTCGGAATTACATATGGTTACGCGCCGTTAAGAGATCGTCCATAGGTGCCGTGTAGGCTGACGGGAATATTTCCTACGTCCCCCGAGCGTCACGCACCCGATGGCCTGCAAAACCGTTCTGATCGTCGAAGACAATCCGCTGAACATGAAGCTGTTCGGCGATGTGCTCGAAGCGCAAGGCTACACGACGCTGCGCGTGCGCGACGGCGAAGCGGCGATCGACGCCGCGCGCCAAGGCCAGCCCAATCTCGTGCTGATGGATATTCATCTGCCCGGCCGCTCGGGCGTGGACGTCGCCAAGGAAATGAAACTGGACCCCGCGTTGCGCGACATTCCCGTCGTCGCGATCACCGCCTATGCGTTACGCGGCGATCGCGAACGTATTCTGGCTGCGGGCTGCAGCGACTACGTCGCCAAGCCGGTCTCGATCGACCGCTTGATCGACGTCGTCGCCGCTTATGCCGCCTAGCTTGGGCGCCGCCTAACTACACGCCGTTTTCCAATGCGGTTTCGAACGGCAAGGCGCGGATGCGCTTGCCGGTCGCGGCCGCATAGGCGTTGGCGACCGCCGGGCCGATCAATGGCACGCCGGGTTCGCCGATGCCCGTGGGCGGCGCGTTCGATGGAACGATATGCACCTCGACCTTCGGCATCTCGTCGATGCGCAACGGGCGGTACTGGTCGAAATTCGTTTCGACGACCTTGCCGCCTTCCAGCGTCAGTTTCTCGCGCAAGACCGAACCGAGGCCGAAGCCCACGGCACCTTCGATTTGCGCACGCACCTGATCGGGATTGATCGCGATGCCGCAATCGACCGCCGCGACGACGCGCTCAACCTTGAATTCGGTCGCACTCGTCATGCGGATCTCGGCGACCATGCCGACGGTGGTGCCGAAACTTTCATGCACCGCCACGCCGCGATAGATGCCCTCGGCCGGTTTCTCGTTCCACTTCGCCTGGCGCGCGACGAGTTCGAGCACGCCCAAATGTTTGGGCTTGCCCGCCAGCAATTCGCGGCGCAACGCGACCGGGTCCTTGCCCGTCGCCGTCGCGACCTCGTCGATCGCCGTCTCCATCGCGTAGGCGGTGTGCGTGTGGCCGACCGAACGCCACCACAAAACCGGCACGCCGATCTGGGTGGAGGTCAGTTCCACGCGCCGATCGGGAATGGCGTAGACCGTGTGCGCAACGCCTTCGACCGAGGTGACGTCGATGCCGTTCTGGATCATGCCCGCAAAGGGCGTGCCGCTTAGGATCGACTGGCCGACGATACGATGATGCCAGCCGGCGAGACGGCCTTGCGCGTCGATCCCGATCTTGACCTTGTGCATATACATCGGGCGATAGCGCCCGCCGGCCATATCGGTCTCGCGCGTCCATTGCAGCTTCACGGGGGCACGGAAACCGATCGCCTTGGCGATCTCGACCGCTTCGATCACCACGTCGCCGTCACCGACCGCGCGCCGGCCGAAGCCGCCGCCGGTCTTCATAATGCGCATCGAAATCTTGTCGGGCGTCGTGCCCGCCGCGCGCGCGGCCAGCCCCTGATAGAGATCGGGGATCTGGTGCCCGCCATAGATTTCGATCGTGTCGCCCGTGCGCCGCACGACGGCGTTGAGCGGTTCCAGCGCCGCGTGCGCGAGATACGGGAACTCGTATGTCGCCTCGATCGTTTTGACCGCGCGGCCCAACGCGGCTTGCGCATCGCCGGTCGTATCGGCGACATGCGTGCCCGGCACTTCCAGCGCGGCGAGATACTCGGCGCGCAATTCGGCCGTGCCGCGCTTCTCGGCCGACGTTTCGTCCCACACGATTTGCAGCGCCTCGCGGCCTTTGTTCGCGGCCCAGGTATCGCGCGCGAGCACGGCCACGCCGGTCGGGATCGTCACCACATCGACCACGCCGGGGATGGCTTTCGCGGCCGTCGCATCGACCGACGCGACCTTGCCGCCGAAAACCGGCGGATGTTCGATGGTCGCGATAAACATGCCCGGGAAGCGCAGATCGATCGTGAAATCATGCGTGCCGTTGGTCTTCGGCGCGCTGTCGTAGCGGCGCTGGCCCGGCTTGCCGATCAGCGTCCATTCCGCGGGCGATTTCAGCGCGACGTTCTGGGGCACGGGCTCCTTCGCGGCGGCGTCGGCAAAGGCGCCGAACGTGGCGCCCCGGCCGCTGGCCGCATGGAACAACGTGCCTTTCGACACGGCGATTTCCGACGCGGGCACATTCCACGCCTTGGCGGCGGCGGAAACCAGCATCGTGCGCGCGATGGCGCCCGCCTTGCGATAACGCTCCCAGGACGACGACATGGCGGTCGACCCGCCCGTCCCTTGCGCCGCCCCGCCCCAGGCGACATTGCCGTAAAGGGCGAGATTGCCGCTGCCGCCTTCGACGCGGATCGTCGACCAATCGGCCCCCAGCTCCTCGGCGACAAGCGTGGCGATGCCGTTATAGACACCCTGTCCCATATCCATATGCGCGGACAGCACGGTCACCGCATTGTCGGTGCCGATGCGCACATAGCCCGCGAAGGGGTTGGGGACGGCGGCGGCGGCCGGCGCTTGGGCCGAAACCGGGAAGCCGATCGTCAGCCCCGCGCCGGCGGCGGCCGTGCCGACCAGGAATTGGCGGCGCGTCGGGCGGAAGGAAGCGGCCGTGGCGCGCTTGGCGAAGAATTTGTCTATGAAGGTCATGTTGCGCCCTCCCCCTCAAGCCAGCGACTTGGCGGCGTCATGGATCGCCGCGCGGATGCGTTGATAGGTGGCGCAGCGGCACAGATTGCCCTGCATCGCCGCGTCGATGTCGTCGTCGCTCGGCTTCGGGTTTTCGCGCAGCAGCGCCACGGCCGACATGATCTGACCCGATTGGCAGTAGCCGCATTGCGGGACGTCGAGTTTGATCCACGACGCGCGGATCGCAGTCGTGATCTTGTCGGTGATGCCTTCGATCGTCGCGATCTTTGCGCCGACGGCGGTTTCGACCGGCGTCTGACACGCGCGCACCGGCTGGCCGTCGAGATGGACCGTGCAGGCGCCGCATTGGGCCATGCCGCAGCCGAATTTCGTGCCGGTCATGCCGAGCTGGTCGCGCAGCACCCACAGCAACGGCATATCGGGGGGCGCGTCGACCGCGATCTTGCGGCCGTTGATGTCGAGCTGCATTTGCATAATCGAGCCTCCTGCCCGGCCGAAACGGCCGGAATCCTGTTTGCGATTTCGAATATCGGCGCGCGTCGAAGGGGATCGGGGGAATGGTTCGAGCCTGGGCCGCGCGGCCGTTACCGGGCAAGATCGGTATGCGCGTGCGCGGCTTCAAGAGCCGTTTGCCGCGCGGGCGGATTCGCGAAGGAATTCCGGACGCTCGCGAAAGTCGCAAACTGGTTGCGCCCCGCCGCGTCCGCCGCCATTCTGCCGCTATGGCCGGAAAAACGGTGACTCAGCAACATACGCGCGCCGAGGTCGAGGGGCTCCTCGCGGCGCTCGAAGGTCACGCGGATGGCGTGATCGAGGCGGCCAAGCTCGTCTCCAACAAGATCAGCGAGCAGGAATGGCACGCCTATTCGGCGTTCCGCGACCGTTGCGACGATTTCGATACGCTGGCCATCGTCATCGAATACCGGCTTAAAAACCTGCGCGGCGGACGCGACACGCAGCTGGAGCGGCAATTCGAGGAATTGCAGCTTTTCATGCTGACCGCGACGCTGCAAACCAGCCTGCACTTCCTGAGGATCCTGTCGCAGAAGAACGATCTGCCGCTCGGATCGAAGGATATTCTTCTAGGCGAGTTGCGATCGATCTATCGGGTCAAGCAATTGCTCGAGCTCGATCGGTACAAAACGAAAATCTCGAGCCGCGCCGCGAAGGACATCGAAACGGCCGAGGAAATCCTCTCCCTCATCATCGAGCGCGCGCCGAGCCTGTTGCAGCTCGGCGTCGTCGAGGACGCCTGATGCTGATAACACCCGAAAACGTCGCCAAACAAAACGAAGTCCAGCTCGCCAAGATCCGCGAGATGCTGACGGCGCTGGAACAAGGTGCCACGCGCGTCATCATGGCGGCGCGCCAAGCCTCGGCCGACGCAAGCCAGGACAAGTATCACGCCTATCTGAACTTCCGCGAAGTCGTCGACGATTTCGACACGCTCGCCATCGTCATCGAATACAAGTTGAAGCGCATGCGCGACGAGAAGGCGGAAGCGCTCGCCGAAAAATTCGACGAGCTGACGGCGTTCATGCTGTCGTCGATCGTCAGCGCGTCGCTTCATTTCCTGCGCATCCTGTCGGAGAAGACCGAGATGCCGTTGGGTGCCCGCGACGTGTTCAAGTCGGAGCTGCGCAGCCTCTATCACGCCAAGGATCGGATCGAGACCGATCGCTATATCGGCCGCTTGAACGAGCGCACGCGCGCCGATCTGGTCGCCGCCGAGCAGATTTTGGAAGTCGTGATCGAAAAGGCGCCGCGCCTGCTGCGCTTCGACGATAAGGAAGATTGAGCGTCGCTCAACGCTTCTGCTTGGCTTTGTCCTGGAAAATCTTGCGTTCGACCGCGCGTTCGCAGCGCAGCTTGGCGATACCGGCACGGTGCTGGCTTTCGCGGAGATTCCGCTGCGTTGCCGTCACGGCCTTTTTGAGCTCCGTGTCGTAGAGCTTTTGGCAATCGGCCATGGTCTTGGGCGGCGCCTGGGCAAAGCCGGGCGGCACGAGCAACACACCGAATATGGCGACCAAAACGCGGATAACCATGCCGCATGTTATCGCGACAGCCGCATGGAAGGCCAAGTTTTTAGATTAAAAAAGCATCGTAACTAATTATAAGATATCGATAGGATTTCGATCGACGTTGAATTCAAAAATTCCATATAAAAACTTGTTGACCTTTACCTAAATTTATAGCTAAATCCGTATCGAACTTGACGGACATCTTGTGGAACGAGGCTCCTCTCCGCCCCAAGCCCTTTCAAGTCCCTTCTGGTCTCGCAGGCCACGGTCTCTCCTTACGGCCGAACTGCCGAGCCTCACGGGCGGATGCCAGGTTGGTCCCGGGCATCCGCCCTTTTCTTTTGAAGTGCCTTATTCCCAGAACATGAAGAACGCGGCGCCGACGAGGCAGCCGAACGCGGCCAGGTGATTCCATTTCAACGTCTCGCCGAGCCAGAACACGGCGAAACCCGCGAACACCGTCAGCGTCACGATTTCCTGGATGGTTTTAAGTTGTGCGCCGGTGAACTGGCCATAGCCCCAGCGATTGGCCGGCACCATCAGCAGATATTCGAAAAACGCGATGCCCCAGCTGATCAAAACCACCTGCCACAGCGGCGCGTTGGGAAATTTGAGATGCCCGTACCACGCGAAAGTCATGAAGACGTTCGAGCAAATCAACAAAGCGATCGTGAGCATTCGTGGGGGAGCCTTTCTGCACCGGAACGGCGTTGAATAACCATCACTTATTGGTACACTATCGTCCGATGGAGTCGGAAGAAACCTCCGCCGTCGATAAGACGGCTCTGCAGATTTTGGCGAGCTCGGTCGGGCAGATCCTGGGCGAACACTCCAAGATCCATCAATTCGTGAAGCTGGCGGCCGAGCGGCCGACCGGTATCAACATTGATCGCGCCAAGCGGACCTTCGACTCCCTGCCCGTCTATCAGCGCAAGCGCGTCGCCGAAACGGCCGAAGGCCAGGCGCATAAGCACAAGACCAGCATGACGATGTCCGGCATTCTCGGCCGCCTGGGCGGCGACGCGAAGCCGCGTGCCGCCACGCCGCGCACGGTCACGCCGCCGCCGGGCCCGGGCGTCAAGATCATCGCCCCGCCGACGATCGGCCGTCCGAAAGAAGGCGCCGCGGCGCCCGCGAAAAAGAAAAGCGTCAAAGAACTCGTCTGGAAGTGACGCTTCAGTCCCGCGACCGGTCGGACCGATCGCGCACGACCCACACCGCGCCGATCCCGATCAGCACCATGCCAGCCAGCGTCGTCCAGCGCGGCACTTCGCCGAACATCAGCACGCCGCCCAACGTTGCCACGCCGACTTGGGCGAAGGCCAGCGGCGCCATTTTCGAGAACGTGCCGATCGCATAGCCGCGCGACAGGCCCCATTGCGATACGGCCGCACACGCCCCGATCGCCACGATCCACGGCAGATGCGCGAACGCGATCGGCTGCCAATCGAACAGCGCGAACGGCACGCCGCACAACACGCCCGTGCACAAATACCAGAAGGCTATGCGATCGGGCGGCTCGCTGGCCGACAGGCGCTTGACCATCATCATCGCGAGGCTGGTCAGGAACGCCGAGAACAACGCGACGCCGACGAACCACAGATCGCCGATATCGGACGATCCCGGCCGCGCGATCAGCGCCACGCCGGTGAACCCCACCATCGTCGCCAGCACGCGCGCCGGGCCGAACCGTTCTCCGAACGCGATCACCGCCAGCCCCAGCGACCAGAACGGCGTGGTGTAGGACAGCGTCACCGCGTCGCCGACGGGAATATTGATCAGCGCTTGCAGGAACAGGATGAAGCCGAACGCGCCGAAGGCGCCGCGCATCAGATGCGACAGCGGCCGCTTGGTGATGAAATAGCGCGGGCCCGAACGCCAGAACAACGGCAGGAAAAACGGCAGCGCCACGGCGTGACGCAATACGACAAGCTGCCCCCAGCCGAGTTCGTCGCCCAGATGCTTGAGGGCGAGCGCGCCGAAAGCCGAGCTGACGGCGCCGGTCAGGATATAGACGGCGCCGAGCGCGTCGTTCTTCGTCGCGGTGGAGTCCATTTCGAAACCACCCTACCCCACGGCACCGGCGCGGTGTAGGTTCCCGGCGATCATGGACCTCGAATCCCGACTTCTTTATCGCGACGCGCTTTTGCTGGTGATCGACAAACCCGCCGGGATCGCGGTGCATGCCGGCGCCTCGGGTGGCGACCATCTCGGGACATACCTAAGGCAGCTGCGCTTCGGCCTGCCGCAGGATCCCGAACTCGCGCACCGCCTCGACCGCGACACCAGCGGGTGCCTCGCGCTCGGCCGGCATCGCAAGGCGCTCGCCAAGCTCGGCAAGCTGTTCGCGGACGGCCAAGTGCGCAAAACCTATTGGGCGATCGTCGTCGGCCGGCCGCCGCAAAAGGACGGCAAGGTCGATCTGCCGCTGCTGAAGGAAACCAAGCGCAGCGGCTGGAAAATGCGCATCGACGCGAAGGGCCAGCCCTCGCTCACCGAATACCGGACGATCGGCGAAGGCGACGGCATGACGTGGCTCGCACTCGAACCGCGTACCGGCCGCACGCATCAATTGCGCGCGCATATGGCGGCGATCGGCTGCCCGATCCTGGGCGATCCGATCTATGGCGGTGCGGCGACGCGCGCGAAGGAATTGCCGCTGCAGCTTCACGCGCGCGCGCTGAAGATCCCGCTCTATCCCCGCCGCGAGCCGATCAAGACGGAAGCGCCCGTGCCCGACCATATGAAGGAAAATATGCGCGCCTGCGGCTGGAAGGATGGCCCGCGCGGCCGTGTCGTCGCGGTCGCCGCCGCGCCCGGCCATAATTTCTCGAAGATCGCGACGACGAAGATCGAGTTGATCGCCGGCGAAGGTGTGGCGGGCGACGGGCATGCGGGCGTCACGGTCAAACATCGCAGCCGCGTGGCGCGCGATCCCACACAACCCAATCTGCGCCAGGTGCATCTGATCCATTCCGAATTGTTCGACGAACTTCGCGCCAAGGGTTTCGACATCAAGCCCGGCGATATCGGCGAGAATATCGCGACCCAAGGTCTCGATCTTTTGGCGTTGCCCACGGGCACGCGATTGCGCTTTCCCGGCGGGCCGGAAATCGAGATCACGGGCTTGCGCAATCCTTGCGCGCAGCTCGACAATTTCAAAAAGGGCCTGACCGAAGCCGTGCTCGATCGCGACGCGAACGGCGAATTGATCCGCAAGGCCGGCGTGATGGCCATCGTGCATAAAGGCGGGCGCATCGCGTCGGGCGATCCCATCGCCGTCGATCTGCCGGCGGGGCCGCATCGCAAGCTGATGCCGGTGTAGCCCGCGATCCGATCCGGTGACACGCTTTGATAGAACTTCCGGTCACAAGGCCGGCGGTTGTTTTATTGTCCAATTTTTGTATTATATTTTCATAACGTTCGAGGGTGATTGGTTTCCGCGGCCTTGGGAGGGGCGCCGATGCCAGCATTCGATCTGCGCAAGCGTATTCATTTGCTCAATATCACCGATACGACGATCGCAAATTTGCGCGCGTTCCATCCGCTGGTCGTCGCCAATCTCGACGACCTGATCGCCGAATTCTACAAATTCGTCCTTCAGATGCCCGCAACGTCGGTCATCTTCCGCGATTACGACATCGAGAACCATCTAAAGCCCGCGCAACGCCGGCATTGGGATTTGCTGTTCGCGGGCAATTTCAACGACGAATATGTCGACCAATCGATCCGCATCGGCGCCATCCACTACAAGCGCAAAGTGGCGCCGTATCTCTATATCGCCGGCTACAACTATTTCCATTGCGAGCTGATCCGCCTCGCCGCCCTGCACTACCATTCGATGGATATGGCGCAGGTGCTGCAAGCCATCACCAAGGCGATCGCGCTGGATATCGATCTGGCGCTGACGACCTATACGCGGCAGGCCTGGACCGGCGATCAGTAACGAACACCCAACCGCGCGAGCCGCGTCGCGCGCGCGGGATTGACCGCGAGATCGGGCATCTTGCCCGAGGCCAGCGCTTCGACTTGGCGCACCGTGTCGAAGGCCTGATGCGCGATCGCCTGCGGCGTCAACCCGCCGATATGCGGTGTCGCGACCACATCGGCACGCGCGGCCAAACGCATCATCGGCATCTGATCGGGCGCCATGCCGACATCCATCGCGGCACCGGCGAGATGACCGCGATCCAGGGCCGCTTCCAACGCCGCCTCGTCGACTAGTTCACCGCGCGCGAGATTGACGAAGTAAGCGCCCTTCCCCATCCGCGCGAACGCGGCCGCGTCGAACAGATGATGCGTCGCCTCGGTCGCGGGCACGAGGCACACGACGAAATCCGATTTCGCCAGCATTTCGTCGAACGGAGCTTGCGTGGCCCCCGGCGGCGGCGTCTTCGTTTCGGGATCGCTGAAGATGACGTTCATGCGCAAGGCGACCGCCGCTTCTGCCAAGCGCCGGCCGATCGCGCCCAAGCCGGCGACGCCCAGCGTCGAACCCGCCAATTGCCGTCCCATGCGCACGACGGGCGCCTTCCCGGCGCGATAGGCGTTCGTCGCCGCGCTGACCCCGCGCGCAAGGTCGACCATCATACCGATACCGAGTTCAACGACGGAATCGATGAACCCTGCCGTCGCGCGCGTCACCAGCACGCCCGCTTTCGACGCCGCCTCGACATCGATATTGCGGATATCCATGGCGCAGCGGACATAGGCGGCGAGATCGGGCAGGCCCGCGAAGACTTCGCCCGGCGCCGCCGTCTGCCGGTCGCTGACGATCACGTCGATCCCCTTGCCGGCGGCGATCAACGCTGCCGGGTCGAGCGGCGTCTCGCTGTCGTGAAGGACGACGTCGCCGGCCCCGCGTAAACGCGCAAGCGCTTCGTCGCCGTAGTAATTCGCGCGGAACGATGGCGTATGGGTCAGCAGAATGCGCATCAGCTCAGCTCCGCTTCGATTTCGCGGGCGGAACGGCGGAGCCGCGCACCAGCAACGACGGCGCGAAACGGAACTCGGCCGGCGTGGTTTCGGGTTTCTTCAAACGCAGCATGATCCGATCGACCATCGTTCGCGCGAGTTCGGGCACGGGCAGCTTCACCGTCGTCAACGGCGGTGCGGTGAACGCGCCCAGCGGAATGCCGTCCATGCCGATGACCGACATATCGGCCGGCAGCGACAGGCCTTCCGATTTCAAGCCAGCGATCAATCCAATCGCCATAATGTCGTTGATCGCGATCGCCGCCGTCGGTTTGGCGCGATGACGCAACAGCTTCTTGGCGAGGCTTTGGCCAAGCTCCGCCATTTCCGCGTCGGCGTAGCCCGGCGTCACCTCGCCCTCGATGATCACGCCGCGCGCACCCGCCGCTTCGATCGCCGCCGCGAAGCCGTCGCGCTTTTCCTCGCGGCTGAACGTCCAGCTTCCGGGCGTCAGGAACGCGATCGCGCGATGGCCGAGCGAGACGAGATACTCGACCGCCTGCTTGGCGCCCGCGACGTTGTCGGCCGACACATAATCGAGCAGCGGGCGCGCATTGCGCCGCGAGTGGCTGTCGTAGCTGACCGCCACCATGCCGCGCGCGGCAGGCTCCTCCAGATGGCTTTCGTCCGACAGTGACGAAATCACGATCACGCCGCGCACGCCTTGCGCCGCCATGTCGTCGATGAAAGCGCGTTCGTGCTTGGGATCGCGGTAGGTATTGGCGACGACGACGCGATAGCCGTAACGGTCCAGCGCCGCGAGCTCGATCTCCCGCGCCACGACGCCGTAGCTCGGGTTCCCGAGCGACGGGACAAGCAGCCCGATCATCGACGCCTCGCCGGTCTTCAACTGGCGCGCGGCCTGATTGGGCCGGTAGCCGAGCTTCTCGACCGCGCGCTGCACGCGTTCCAGCGTGGCTTCGCTCATCTGGCCGGTGCGTCCGTTCAGGACGTTCGATACCGTCGAGATGGAAACCTTGGCCAGTTTTGCGACATCGTTGATGTTGGACATGGAACCGTTCTAGCCGAGAACCATCCTGGGAATCCACGTCGCCAGTTCGGGGATCAGGATCACCAGGACCAGAACGGCGACTTCCGCCGCGATGAAGGCCCAGCAATACCGCACCGTTTCGTTGTAGCTGCAACCCGCGATGCTGGTCGCGACGAACAGCAGCACGGCCACGGGCGGCGTGGTCGATCCGATCTGCGTCGCCATCACCATCAGCAGACCGAGGTGGAAATCGTCGATGCCGAATTTCCGCCCGATGATGACCGCGACCGGGATCATGATGATCAGGATCGCCATCGAATCCACGAACATCGTGAGCACGAGCATGATCGCCATCATGATCAGCAGCACGGCGATGCGCGTCCCCGCGACCGAGCCGATGGCGTTCAGCACCAGATCGTTGAAGTTGAGATAGGCGAGCAGCCAGCCGAACGCGCCCGCCACGCCGATGATGCCCGACACCAGCGCCGTGGTGATCCCGGCTTGGACGAAGATCTCCGGCAGGTCGCGCAGCTTCACGGTCCGGTAGACGAAGAAACCGATGAAGAAGCCATAGAAGCACGCGACGACGCCCGCTTCCGTCGCGGTGAAGATGCCGCCCAGAATGCCGCCCAGCACCAGCACGGGCGCCAGCAACGCGGGCCACACCAGCACCGCCGCTTTGACCACGACCATCAGCATGAATTTTCCGGTCGTGCGCCGCAACTCGGGGAAATCGGGATGGCGCGCATAGAGCGCCACGACGATCATCAGACCGATGCCGATCAGAATGCCGGGAATGATGCCGCCCAGAAACAAACCGCCGATCGACACGTTCGACATCGAGCCGTAGACGATCATCGTCATGCTCGGCGGGATGATCGCGCCGATCGTGCCCGCGCACGCGACCAACGCCGCCGCGAAACCGGGTTTGTAGCCGCGCGACTTCATCGCAGGCACGAGGATCGAGCCGATCGCCGAGGTGTCGGCGACGGACGAACCCGACACGCCCGCGAACACCATCGACGATACGATCGAGGCGTGGCCCAAACCGCCGCGCCAATGGCCAACGACGGCTTCGGCGAATTCGACCAGACGCTTGGAAATGCCGCCGCGCGAAATCAACTCGCCCGCCAGAATGAAATACGGCAGCGCGAGCAGGCTGAAATTATCCAGCATCGCGAACATTTTCTGCGGGAACAGGGCGGGCACCAAGGCGGGCTGCGTCAGCATGCCAACCAAACCCACGACGCCCATCACCAGCAGAATCGGAATGCCGACGGTGATCAGGCCGAGCAGCAGCGCGAAAAGAAGGACGAGTGTCATGCCAGCGTCTCCGCGAGCGAAGGCTTGAAGAACGCGACGATGCGGCGAACGGCGATCAGCGCGAGATACGCGGCCCCCAGCACCATTCCCGCATAGACCCAATCCATGCGCAGGCCGAGGCCGGGGCTGTCTTGGAACTTAGCGACTTCCATCAGCCGCAAGGTGAAGACCCCGATCGCGATCGCCATGATCAACCACATGATTTCCGAAATCAGCGCGATGGCGCGCTGCACGCCCTGCGGCATCCGCGTCAAAATCGCGTCCATGCCGATATGGGCACCCTTGCGATAGGCGACGGGAATGGCGATGAACACCATCCACACATGCCCGAATTTCTGGAACTCCTCGCTCCAACTCAGCGGCAGGCCGAGCGCGAAGCGGTTGAAGATCTGCAAGCCCCCGACCAGCGAGAAGGCCAGGAAGATCGCGAACAGCGCGAATTCCATCGCGCGGTCGACGGCGGTGAGCACGGCACGCATCGGAAAATCCCCGAAAAGACGGAACGGCCGGCGAAGGAATCGTCCCCGCGCCGGCCGCCGTTTCGTTACTTCGTCGCGCGGATGATGCGCAGCAGATCCTCGGCGCCGATTTGCTTGGCGAGTTCGTCCTGCACGGGGGCCGCCGCCGTCACCAGCGGCGCCTTGTCGAGCGTCGTGACGATCATGCCCTTCGACTTCAGCAGATCGATCGCTTCGGCGTCGCGCTGCGCGGACAGATTGCGGTTCACGTCCTGCGCCAGTTTCGCGGCCTCGGCCAGAACCTGACGCTCCTTGTCGGTGAAGCTCTGCCATTCGCGCATCGAGCAGGCCGTAACCGTCGGCCCGAACAGGTGCCCCGTCAGCGCCACGTATTTCGCGACTTCGTAGTATTTGCCGGTGAACACGACCGGGGGCGAATGTTCGAACCCGTCGAGCACGCCGGTTTGCAGCGCGGTGTAGACCTCGCCGAACGCCATCGGCGTGGCGCTCGCACCCATCGCGTTGAGGGCGGCGACGTAGGTCGGCGTCTGGATGGTGCGGATCTTCAAGCCCTTCAGATCGGCGGCCGTCTTGATCTCCTTCTTCGTCGTCACGACGTTGCGATAGCCCCAGCTATCCTGCCAGCCGAGGATCTTGATGCCGCGCGCCTCGTATTCCTTGGCCAGCGACTTGCCGACTTCGCCGTCCAGCACCTTGTGCGCGTGATCGTAGCCCTGCCACATGAACGGCAGATCGAGCACGCCCATGCGGCGCACGAAGTTGTTGTGGATCGCCGTGCCGCCGATATGGCACGTGGCGCCGGCCCCCAGCTGCATGCCTTCGACGACCGCGCGTTCCTCGCCCAGCTGGTTGGCGCCGTAGATGCGCGCGTCCAGCGTGTCCGAGTATTCGTTGATATAGTTGCGCATCACCCACGCGACCATGTGGTTGTCGTTGCCGAGATCGACGGCGGTCGCGTGCGAGAGCTTGATTTGCTTCTTGGCCTGGGCGACGGCGGCGTCCGGCGCCAGGACCGCCAGCGCCAAGGCGCCGGCCGCGGCGACGCCGCGAAGGAACGATTTACGGTTCATTGCGTTTCTCCCCTTTTTTCGGTCGCGGCTTATGCCGCTTCCCGTTCGATGGTTCGTACTTACTAAAACGATTTAGTAAAACGGTACACTAAAGCGGTAAAGCGTCAAGCCGCTTTTCACGCGGGACGCGATCTCAGGCGGTAAAGCCGTAAAGCTTGGCGGGATTATCGACCAGGATTCGCGTGCGCAACGCCGGATCCGCGATCCAATAGAGCAGCGTGTCGAGCTCGCCGGCGTCGTCCGGCGGATCGGCGAGTTTCGACACATGCGGCCAGTTGCTGGCCCACACCATGCGCTCGGGCGCCAGACGCGCGGCTTCGGTCGCCAGCGCACCGGTGTCGCGGAAATCGGGCGGACCGGCGCGCGACACTTCGTAGGCGGCCGACAATTTCAGCCAGACGCGCCCGGTGTCGAGCAGCGAGGCCAGCGCCTTGAAGCCGGGATGTTCGATCGTCACCGGCTCCAGAAACTTGCCGACATGATCGACGACCAGCGTGCAAGGCAGCGTTTTCAGGAAATCGACGCGCTCGTGCAGATGGCGGCCATCCATCTGCATCTGCATATGCCAGCCGTGATCGGCCGCCTTGCGGGCGAGCGAGGCCATATCCTCCCACCCGACCGCGCCGCCGGGCAGCATATGCATACGCAGGCCGCAAGCGCCGGCGGCCGAAAGACGGCGCCATTCCGCGTCCGGGGTCGCGTCGTTGACGACCACGACCGCGCGCGCCTTGTCGCGGCCCAACGCCGCGACGCCGTTCAGCGTGACCGAATTGTCGAGACCGTAGGCTGAAGGCTGCACCACGACCGCGCGGGAAATTCCCAGACGCGCCTGCACCTTGCGATAAGCCTCGACATTGGCCCAAACCGGCGGCGGCACGACGGCCGTTTTCGCCACGGGCGTCGTCGCATCGTAAAGATGCATATGGCTGTCGATCGTATTCGCGGGTGCGACGAGGCGCGGCTTCTCGGATCCGTTCATGACGTCGTGTTCCTCCCTTTATTGGGAGGTCTCTACGCCACGCGGCGCCGGAAAGCGAGAATTTGAATCGCAACCGCGATCATGCCGAACCCGATACCGAGCGCCGAGACGTAGAACCAGCCGCCCGCGTTCCATGCCGCCACACCCAGCGCCGAACCGGCGGCTCCGCCCAGGAACATCGTGCTCATCAACACCGTGTTGATGCGCGAGCGCGCCGCCGGCCGCAGCGCGAAAACGATATGCTGGTTGGCGATCAAAGCGCTTTGCAGGCCCAGATCGAGCAACACGACGCCGATCACCATACCCGGAATCGCGGCCCATGCGCCGAACACGAGCCACGAGACGAGTGTGACGATCGCGCCCATCAACACGGTCGCGGCGGAGCCGCGCTTGTCGACGAAGCGGCCGACGATCGGCGCCGCCAGCACGCCGATCAAACCGATCAGGCCGAACAGCCCGGCGATGTCGGCCCCCAAACCGAATTCAGGTGCGGCAAGCCGGAACGGCAGCACCGTCCAAAACAGCGTGAAACACGCGAACAACGCGGCCTGGGTCAACGCCGCGCGGCGCAAGGGGGCGAACTCGATCCACAGCGTCGCCATCGAACGCAACGCGGTGAAATAGGGCAGCGGCGCCTCCGGCTCGCTCCGCGGCAGCAAAAAGCGCAACGCCAATGCGGCCGCCAATGCCAGCGGGACGGCCAGCCAGAACATCTCCCGCCAACCCGCATGCGTGGCGACGAACCCCGCCAGCGTACGGCTCAACAAAATACCGGTGAGCAAACCCGACAACACGAAGCCGACGGCCGCCCCGCGCTTCGCGGGGCCCGCCAGATGTGCGGCGAACGGCACGACTTGCTGGGCGACCGCCGCGAGTGCCCCGATGGCGAGCGACGCGGCCGCCAACGCCAAGCCGCCGGGCGCCATCGCCGCGAAGACGAGGGCTGCGGCCAGCGCCACGAAATGCGCGACGATCAAGCCGCGCCGTTCGACGATATCGCCCAGCGGTACGAGCAACAGCAATCCGGCGGCATAGCCAAGCTGTGTGGCCGTCGGGATCGCGGCGGTCGCCGCCCCCGGCAAGTCGCGCTCGATCACTTCGAGCATGGGCTGGTTGTAGTAGATATTCGCGACCGCAAGGCCGGCGGCGGCGGCCAGTGCAAAAGCGGCGGTGCGGCTCAAGCCCGGCGCGGACTCCGTTGGGGTGTTCGACATGCCGCGAACATAGAGGCGGCACCGCGCGACGCGCACACCTAAAATTCGATTGCAGCTATTCCGCCGCCCTTGCCGAATTTTTGCGCATTAAGCTTTCAAAAATGCGAGACGCGGATCGACGCGGCCCGGCTCGATCTCGACGAAATCCGGCACGACGATCTCCTCCGCGACGAACGGATCTTCGGCGATGCGCGCTTCCAGATCGGCGCGGGCGATTCCGGCGGCGACGATCCCGCCCCCGCCCGCGGGTTTGAGGCTGCCGGCGAGCAGAAACACGCCGTCGTCGAAACCGCGCTTCAGCCAAGCGTTATGCGCGTCCATGAATTTCGGCGCCGATGCCTTGTTCGCACCGAAACGCAGCGTCACCAGAAACATCATCCCCTCATTTCTTCCGTTGAACTTTCAGTTCGCCGTCGAGCCATTTCTCCATCGCGGCGACTTCGCGGCGGATGAATTTCGCGTCGTGCAACGCGTTGGCGAGCGCCGAGACGCCTTGCGCGCGCGCCAGCAGATGCCGGGCGAGTTCGGGCGCCTTCTTACGCTTTCCCGCTTCGACGAAACGCGCCGTCAGCCAATCGGCGAATTGCGCCATGATCTTGTTGGCGCCTTTCTGTGCGGCATGATCGAGTTTGGAGAGTTCGCCGCACAGCGTGCCGACCGGGCAGCCATAGAGCATGATCGTCGTTCGGTTATCGATCAACATGCGGATGAAGGCGACGATCCGCGCGCGCGGCGTATCCGCCCCTTCGGCCCAGGAATCGAGCATCGCGCGCGTGCGCGCGGCGCGAAGATCGATCACCGCGTCCAGGATCTCGTCCTTGGTCTTGAAATGATAATAGAAATTGCCGCGCGAAATCTTCACCGCCGCCGCGATATCGGCGAAGGAGGTGCGCTCGTAACCCTGGCGATAGAACAAATCGTCGGCTCGGGCGACGATTTCGGCGCGGGTTTGAAGGGGCATTAAGAATTTTTAGGACAATCGTCCTATGCCGTCAATACGGCAAAAGTTGCCCGCGCGAGCGCTACTTACTTCTGCGTGCCTACTTTCCTTTTCCGCGTCGATAACGAACTCTCCCGGCATCGCCAGAAGAAAACCAGGAGCAAAGACATGACCATCGCGATCACCGGCGCCACGGGCCAGCTCGGCCGCCTCGCCATCGCCGCCCTCAAACGTCGGGCCCCCGGCGCCAAAATCGTCGCCCTCGTGCGCGATCCGGCCAAGGCCGCCGATCTGGGCGTCGAAGCCCGCGCGGCCGACTACACCAAGCCCGAAACCCTCGCGGCGGCGCTCAACGGCGTGGAGACGCTCGCGCTGATCTCGTCCAACGATTTCAACGATCGCGCCGGGCAGCATCGCAACGTCATCGACGCCGCGAAGAAAGCCGGCGTGAAGCGCATCGTCTATACCAGCATTCTGAAGGGCTTCGCGTCCGGCATGTGGCTCGCCCTCGATCACCAGGCGACGGAAAAAGCGCTGGCCGCTTCGGGTGTCGCGCACACCATCCTGCGCAACGGCTGGTACACCGAAAACTACACCGGCGCATTGAAAGCCTCGGTCGAGCACGGTGCCATCATCGGCGCGTCGGGCACGGGCAAGATCGCGACGGCGTCGCGCGCGGATTACGCCGAAGCGCTGGCGGTCGCCCTGCTCGACGCGGCGCATGCCGGCAAGGTCTACGAATTGGCGGGCGATACGGCGTTCACGATGGCCGATTTCGCGGCCGAAGTGTCGCGCGCGGCGGGCAAGACGATCGCCTACAACGATCTACCGCAGGCGGCCTATGCGGGCGCGCTCAAATCCTTCGGCCTGCCGGAAGGCTTCGCCAACGCGATCGCCGATGCGGACGCCCACGCGGCCAAGGGTCAGCTATTCGACGATAGCCGCACGCTGTCGCGGCTGATCGACCGGCCGACGACGCCGATCGCCGTTACGATCAAGGCGGCCCTCGCCTAATCGGTCATACGCCTCGGCCGGCGAGCGTTTCGCGCCGGCCGAGGAGACCGATCACGATCAGGGGAATGATGGTCGTCAGCACGATGGCGACGAAGGCCATCGCCATACCTAAGCCGACCGAGCCTTGGTCGAATTGCTTCCAAATAAACGTCGCGACGGTCTGCGTACCGACCGGCGCCACCAATGTCGATGCGACCAACTCGCGTGTCGCGACGGCGAAGACGAGCAGCATCGCCGTTATCACGCTCGGCGCGATCAACGGCAGCACGATGCGCCGGAACGCGACGAAGGCGTTCGCGCCCGAGACGCGTGCCGCCGCTTCCAAACTATCGCCGACCTGGACCAGTGCCGCCGTCGCGTAGCGTACCGGCTGCGGCAGCAAAATGCAGGCATAGGCGAGCAGCAAGATAAGGGGCGTACCATAGGGCGTGAACGGCAAAGCGGGCTGGTTCCAAGCGAGGATCAGCCCGACGGCGACGACCACACCCGGCAAGGCATGCGGCAGCGCCGTCAGCATATCCAGCGACGCGCGGGCCCGAAATTTCGTCTTCGCCACGACATAGGCCGTGCCCACGCCAAGCGCGCCGGTCAGCAGCGCCGTCGCGATACCCAGCGTAACGCTGGTGGTCAGCGCGCGCATCGCCCCCGCCCCGTCATTGCCGATCGCCGCGAAATGCTGAAGGCCGAGATTGCCGAAGGCGAGTCCGCCCGACACGGTGCGCGACAACGCCGTCGCCAGAATACCGCCCAGCGGGATCAGCGTGGCGACGGTCGCAACGGTCGCGAACAGCAGCAGGACCGGCACGGTCCAGGCGCCGAGGGCCCGCTTATCTTTGTCCAAAGGTTTGCCGCCGGTCGTGACCCAATTGCCGCGCGCGACGATCGCGCGCTGGATCAGGAACGCCGCGAGCGATAGCGCCACCAGAATCAGCGAGAAGAACGCCGCGCCCGCCAGATCGATCGGCCAGTCGGCGACGCGATGGTCGATCTCGGTCACCAGCACGTCGAAGCCGGAGCGGCGTCCCAACGTGGCCGGCGTGCCGTATTCTTCGATCGTCGCGGCGAAGACGAGCAACAAACTCGCCGCCAAACCGGGCGTGGCGAGCGGCAATGTCACGCGCCAAAAGGCGCGGCCGGGTGTGGCGCCGAATACGCGCGCGACATCGGCCCAGCGCGCGCCGATCGCTTCGACGATCCGCGATACGGCGAAATAGACCAGCGGAAACGTGTGCAGCGCCATCACCAGCGCCATGCCCCAGACCGAAAACAGAAACGGCCCGAGATGGAAGCCGAAAATCTGCTGGGCATAGCCGCGCGGCTGTAACGTCATCACCCAGCCCAGCGTCGCGATGTAAGGCGGGATCATGAACGGGACGAGCATCGCCACGTCCCAGAACTTTGCGAAGGGCACGCGAAACAATGCGCGCAAAATCGCCAGCGGCACGGCGATCGCCGCCGCCAGCGCCGATACGCCCACGCCCAATGCCAGCGTGTTGAAGGTCAAGCGGATCAGCTTGGGATCGTCGAGCAACTTCGGCAGATGCGCGAAGGGCTTGGCGAGGGAACCCGCCCCGATCTCCGGAAAGATCGCTTGCAGAACGACGAACGCGACGGGGAGTGCGACGACGAGGCCGAGCCCCGCCGCCGCACTCCAGCCGAACGCGCTGGCGCCGGACGAAACGCTCACTTCGCGAAGTTCTTGGCGAAGTCCTTGAGGATTTCGTCGCGGCGGCGATACGTCGCTTCGACGTCGAGCTCGAGCAGTTTCAGATCGCGCATCAGCGGCCGGTTGGCGGCGATGTCCGCGCGCGCGGGGATCAGATACGTATCCGCGACCAGCTTTTGGCCTTCGTCGGACAGCATATAGTCGATGAAAGCTTTCGCTTCCGTTTGGTTCTTCGACCATTTGAGGATCATCGCCGGGCGCGGCGCAATCACCGTGCCCGAAGCCGGGAAGATCACGTCGATCGTTTCGCCCTTCGCCTTGGCCGCGAGCGAGATGTAATCGACCGCGCCGAACACCGCGGCTTTGGCGCCCTGCATCACCGGGTTCAGCGCGTCGGCATTGGCGCCCGCGACGATGGCGCCGTTCGCGGCGAGGTTCTTGAACAGATCGGGCGCATGCGCCTGTAACGCCGCGACAAGTTCGAAGGACGAGCCCGATTGCGCGGGATCCGGCAGATTGACCAGGTCCTTATAGGCGGGCTTCGTAAGATCGGCCCATTCGGCAGGTTTGGGCGTCTTGCTGCCGGGATTCCACGCGATGCCGAGCGCCGAGATCCCTTGCGCGACGGCCGTCTCGGTCTTCAGGAAGGCCGGCACCGTCGCCGCATTCGGGCTCGTATAGGCGAGCAAGCGATCGCGCTTGGCGAAATCGCTCGCCGTGTCCCACGAGGCGGAGATCAGCACATCGACGACCGGGTTCGCCGCCTCGGCTTCAATGCGCGCCATGATGCGTCCGGTCGTCGCCTGGAACGTTTTCACCTTGATGCCGGTCTTCTTGGTGAAGCCTTCGGCCATCTTGTCGATCAAGCTGCCAGGCCCGGCGGTGTAGACGGTGATGTCGGCGAAAGCGGGGTTGGCGGCGAACAACAGCGCGCCCGCGAAAAGAATTTTTCGGATCATCGATTGCTCCTTTTGTTATTCGGCGAACCAGCGCAACGCCGCCGGATCGATATGCAGCGCCACTTCCGCGCCGATCGCGGCGCGCGCTGGCGCCACGAACGACAGATCGAATCCGGTTTCGGCCGGGCCGACGCGCAAGGTCGTGAAATGCCCGTCGCCGCGGAACACCGATGCACGTGCCTGGCCTTGCAGATTCAATGGCCCCTCGCCCAGCCGCACGTCGCGCGAAGGGATCAGCACGCGACGCGGGTTCGCGATCGGCGGTTCGGGCAAGCGGATATCGGTGCCCGCCAAGCGCCAAGCGGCCCCGCTTTGGGTGACGGCGACGACGGCACCCACGCGCAGGAACTCGGCGACGGCGGCGCTGCCGGGTTGAGCGACGAGGTTTTCGGGCGAAGCAAGTTGCACGATCTTGCCCGCACGCATCACCGCAACCTCGTGGGCGATCGAGAACGCTTCGCTCTGATCGTGGGTCACGTAAAGCGCGGTGAGGCCCAGTTGCGCGACGAGCGACGCGAGCTCGCCGACCATCGTTTCGCGCAGCTCACGATCAAGATTCGACAACGGCTCGTCGAACAGCACGAGATCGGGTTCGGCGACGATGGCGCGCGCGATCGCCACGCGCTGCTGCTGGCCGCCCGACATGTCCGACACGCGACGCTCCGCATAGGCGGATAAACCCACGCGCGCCAATGCCGCCTTGACGCGCGAATCGCGCTCCGCCCGCCCAACCTTGCGCATCTCCAGCGGAAACGCCACGTTGCCCGCGACCGGCAGATGCGGCCACAGCGCGTAGTCCTGGAAAACCATGCCGAGATTGCGCCGCTCGGGCGGCACGAACGCGCCGGTCGCGGCATCGGCGACGGGCGTGCCGGCGAACAGAATGCGGCCTTGCGTCGGCGCCAATAGACCGGCGATCAAGCGCAGCAACGTCGTCTTGCCGCAGCCCGAGGGACCGAGCAGCGCCATCGTTTTCCCGCGCTTGAGACCGAGATTAATCTCGCCCAAAGCTGCGCCGCCGCCCGGATAGGCGAAGCGCAAGTTCCGGATCGAAACCGCGTCGATCGAAATATCGTTGGCTTTGTGAATCACTTTTCGTCCGTCGATTGCAACGGACGCTAAGGCGGTTACGTGACGCTTGCGCGTCGAGTTTGTTACGATCCGGCGACAGCCGTCCGGCCATTCGCGATCACGCGATGGATATAACGCAGCTTCTCCACGACCGCTTGCGGGATCACGAAAGGATAGAGATCGGGAACGCCCATCGTGCGATTGAGGCTGTTGATCGCGTAGGTCAACGGCAGCCAAACCGCGAGCAACGCATCGACGTCGCGCGCGCGATAGGGATCGAACGCGACCTTGGTCTCGACGCCCGCCTCGTCGCCCACTTCGGGATTGACGCTGACGCCGAACGCGCCCGCCATCTCCAGCGCGTCGACGATGTGCAGATAATGGGTCCAGGTCTCGGCCCAATCCTCCCACGGATGCATGGTGGCGTACGCGCTGACGAAATTCTCGCGCCAATCCTCCGGCGCGCCCTCGCCGTAATGACGCGCCAGCGCCGCCCGGTAATCGGCGCGCTCGTCGCCGAACAACGCGCGGAAACTGTCGAGTTCGTCGCGATCGCGCACGAGCTTATCCCAATAATAATGGCCGATCTCGTGCCTGAAATGGCCGAGCAGCGTGCGATAGAGTCGCCCATCGAGGCGCGCGCCGCTTCGCGCTGCGCGTCGTCGGCCTCCTTCAGCGCGATGGTGATGACGCCGTTGTCGTGGCCGGTCAGCACATGCGGGCCGTCGGGCGGATCGGCGAGAAAATCGAACACCAGCGGGCCGGGTTCGCCGCTGGCCAAGGTCGGATGCGGTAGGCCGAGGCGGATCAACGAATAGATCAAGCGCCGTTTCGCCCCTTCGATCTTCAACCAGTTCTGCCGATTCTCCGGCAGCGAGATATCGGGGATGATCCGGTTATGCCGGCACGCCGCGCAAAATTCCTGGCCCTCGGCGACATCGACCATCCAATTGCAGCCCCTCTCCTCCCAATTCCGGCAGAAGCGATAGCGCGAGTCCGGTCGCGCCAGCGCGATCCATTCCGCGCCCTCCGCCTCGACCGCACTGAGCACGCCGGCATCGGGCAGATAGCCGAGCGTATGGCCGCAACGCTCGCACAGCGTGTTTTCGAAGTAGAGCCGCTGCGCGCAAGACTGGCACTGGAAAATCTGCATAAAAATTCGTCCGATCGATGGGTTCGCGCCATCATGCGCCCCGCGCGGCAAGGTTCCTACCGGGAAACTCTACGCGCTCTGCGGTCTTGAAAATTCCACCCGAAAACATAGGTTAGACGCTTCGCGTGTGCGATCGGAGACGGTGATGGAAAAGCAAGTGCTCGGCGGGTTCGGCAATGATCGCGGCCATTGGGTCGGCGACGGATTCCCGGTGCGCTCGCTGTTCTCCTACGACCACTTCGGCGAACATATCAGCCCGTTCCTGCTGCTCGACTATGCCGGCCCGCATCGTTTCGAACCGACCAATGCGCGCCGCGGCGTGGGCGAACATCCGCATCGCGGTTTCGAAACGGTAACCATCGTCTACGAAGGCAAGGTCGAGCATCGCGATTCCGCCGGTCATGGCGGGATCATCGGTCCCGGCGACGTGCAATGGATGACCGCGGCGGGCGGCATCGTGCACGAGGAATATCATGCGCCTTCCTTCGCGCGCAGCGGCGGGCCGTTCCGCATGATCCAGCTTTGGGTCAATCTGCCCGCCAAGGACAAGATGGCCCCGGCCGGCTATCAAGGCATCGTCGCCGCCGATATCCCGAGCGTGCCCCTCGCCGACGGCAAAGCGCCGGTGCGAATCATCGCGGGCGAATTGAACGGCGCGCGCGGCCCCGCCAAGACCTTCACGCCCGTCAATGTCTGGGACATGACGATCGCCGCCGGCACGGAAGTGTCGCTGCCCTTGCCCGACGGGCATACGACGATGCTGATCGGCTTGGGCGGCACGGTCGTGGTCGCGGGCGAACACGAATTGCGCGAAGCCAAGGGAATGCTGCTGAGCCTTGACGGCGATACGGCGACGATCCGCGCCAAGGACGATGCGATGCTGCTGGTGCTGACCGGCACGCCGCTGGGCGAGCCGATCGTCGGCTATGGTCCGTTCGTGATGAACAGCGAAGCCGAGATCCGCCAGGCGATCGACGATTTTAACAGCGGCCGTTTCGTCCAGCCCGCCGCTTGAGGAAGCAAGCCATGGCCGCGCGCACGCCCGCCGACGTGATCGACAATCCCGAACGCCATCGCTTCGAATTGCCGCTCGACGGCGGCGACGTCGCCGCCGCCTATTACAAGCCCGACGGCGACGGCCATTTGATTTTAACGCATACCATCGTGCCGCCCGCGCACGAGGGCAAGGGCTACGCCTCAATCCTGGCGCGCGGCGTGTTCGATACGGCGCGCAAACGCGGCATCAAATTCGTCGTCAAATGCCCGTATATGGCGGCGTGGTACGCTAAACACCCGGATTACGCGGATGTGGTGTTCTCGCTTTAAACGCGGCGGAACGAATACATCCGCGTGATGTAGGGGAACGCGATCGTCGCCTTGCCCGCGAGTACGGGCGTCGCGGCGATGAGATCGCGCAAACGCGCTTCGATCTTGCGCTGCTCGGCTTCGGGCAAGGCCGCGATGAAGCTGACCGACAGCGTGCGCGCGATGATCGTCTGATCCGCCGTGCCGATATGCGGATTGCCGGCGGCGATTTCCGGTCGTTCCACGAACCCGTCGGCCGGAAACACCTTCCGCCACGCGAAGGATTTGTAGCGCGGCGTGCCCGCCTCGTAAGGATCGGTGATCGCGGTGATCGCCGCGACCCAATCCACGCTTTCGTCGCGCACGTTCCAAATTAGCCCGAGCGTAGCGCCGGGTTTCAACACGCGCGCGAACTCGGCAACCGCTTCGCGCGTCGCGAACCAATGGAAGGCCTGCGCGCAGACGATCGCGTCGAGCGACGCATCCGGCACGGGAATGCGATCGGCCGTGCCCGCGAAGGCTTCGACATCCGGGTTGTCGCGCGTCAAACGCGCGTGCATGCCGTCGACCGGTTCCAGCGCCAGAACCTTGGCGCCGGTCGCGCGCAGATACGGCAAGAATTTGCCGGTTCCCGCCCCGACATCCATCACCGTTTTGCCGGGGGTGAGTGCAAGCGTGTCGCGCAACCAAGCGCGCGCCGCATCGGGATAGTCGGGCCGCCCGGCGACATAGGTTTCGGCGACGGTTTTATAACCTTGCGCGGCGCTGGCATGGACGGTCATGGCGTTCACTCGGTCTGCTGAGTCGACCACGAGCATGCGTCGCGCATCGTGCCGCCGGGATCGAATTTCGGTATGGCAGACAGCACGACGCCCAGGCCCCCGGTTAGGGGAATCTGGGCGCGGCAAGACTGGCGGAGAGGATGGGATTGAAAATCCGCGCTGATGGCGCGGATTTTTCCTCGCTGTGCTCGGACTTCGCTGACGCTCCGCGCCGTTCGCGTTGCGAACGGCCGAACCAAGGGTTCGTTCACCGCACCCCCAACAGCATTACGCCTGGACCTCCCGATTGGGAGGCCCAGGCGTAATGGCGGAGGGGATGGGATTCGAACCCACGATACCGGTTTCCCAGTATAACAGTTTAGCAAACTGCCGCCTTCAGCCACTCGGCCACCCCTCCGCCGGGAGTGGGTTAACACGGCATATGCGGGACCGCTTCTAGGGCCCCGCCCCCGGCCTGTCAACGTAAGCGGATCATTGGGGATTTTTCGGATTTTGCGTCCCGCCTGGCACGCCGGATCGTTGCTTCTTTGCAACATCCGTCAAATCCTGAATCAGTTGAATCAAAATACCGAACAAGTTTTAGGGATCGTTAACCAATGCGGCGCATCTTATCCACACGCAGCCCGCACTGGGTTGCCCGAATTGGATGGATCGGAAACCCGTCTTCGGACCTGTCAAAAAACGTTCGGCGCAAGCCGGAAAGACCAGAGGAGCCAAAGAGATGTCCCAACAACTGAGCCGCCACGTGATCGACACCCTGCTCGATCTGGTCGACAACAAGTTGACCGCGATGGACGTGATCGACCGCGAAGACACCCGTATCCATTCGGTCCTGGAAGTCGCCAAGCGCGAGCTGGTCGCGATCCGGGGCCCGGCCCTGCCGCGCCGCACGTTGCGCCCGCGCAACAGCATCCGCCCGATGCACCCGGCCGCGAACATCCAGGCCGCCTGAAGGCGCCTAAATCGGCTGTTTAAGGGCGCGGGCGCCAATGGCCCCGCGCCCTTTGCGTTTGGGGCGACAAGTCGTTAGCGTGCGCGGCCACGTTTTCGACGGGAATTCGAGTCTTTGGCCGCCAAAAAAACCGCCCAGCCCGGCATTTTGCCCTCGCAGGATTATCGCGCCTTCTTCAAATCGGGGGCGATTTCCGCCGCGCGCAAACTGCGCGACGACCAAATCCAGCCCGCGTCGATCGATTTGCGCCTGGGCGCCAAGGCGTGGCGCGTGCCCGCCGGCTTCCTGCCCGGCCCCAAGGCGAAGGTCGCGGACAAGCTCAAGCTCCTCGCCATGCACACGCTCGACCTCGCCAAGGGCGCGGTGCTGGAACGGGGCTGCGTTTACATCGTCGAACTCGCCGAGCGTTTGGATCTGCCCGACGACGTGGCGGGCACCGCGAATCCGAAAAGCACGACCGGGCGGCTCGATATCTTCACGCGATTGCTGTGCGACCGGGCGCGGGAGTTCGAGAAAGTTCCCGCCGGCTATAAGGGCCCGCTCTATCTCGAAGTCAGCCCGCGCACCTTCTCGATTCTGGCGCGCGAAGGCCAGGCGTTGAACCAATTGCGCTTGCGCCGGGGCGCGCCGAATTTCGACGACGCGGCATTGACGGCGCTCGACAAGAAACTCCACCTCGTCTTCTCGCCCGGCGACAAGCGCGAACGCGCGACGATCGGCCAAGGGTTGTGGATTTCGATCGACCTCGAAGGGCCCGACACCGATCTGATCGGCTATCGCGCGCGGCGCAACACGCCGCTGATCGATCTGTCCAAGATCGGCCACTATGAGATCGCGGAATTCTGGGAACCGATCCGGCGCACCAAATCGCGCGGGCTGATCCTCAATCCCGACGATTTCTATATTCTGGTGAGCCGCGAGAAGATCCGCGTGCCGCATGATTACGCCGCCGAAATGGTGCCCTACGACACCTCGGTCGGCGAATTCCGCGTCCACTATGCCGGGTTCTTCGATCCCGGTTTCGGCTTCGGCGGATCGTCGGAAATCCAGGGTACCCGCGCCGTGCTGGAAGTGCGCTCGCACGACGTGCCGTTCCTGCTGGAACATGGCCAGGTCGTCGGCCGCTTCGTCTACGAAAAGCTGACCGAAACGCCCGATCGCATCTACGGCCGCGATATCGGATCGAATTATCAGCGCCAGACGCTGAAGCTTGCCAAGCAGTTCAAGTCCTAGCGCCGGAGCGCCGCCTTGCGCGCGGCGAAGAAGATCGCGATGCCGATCAGCAGCGTCGCGACGGCATAAGTCGCGCGCGTGCCGAAATCGACCGATGCGGGTGCGGCGTGCAGCACGTCGACCGGGCCGGACGCGAATGCGAACAGCGCGCCCATCGCGGCGGCCCCGGTCACTTGGCCCAGATTGCGCGACAGATTGATCAGGCCCGAAACGACGCCGCGCTTGCGCGGCTCGACCCCTTGCATCACATGGGCGTTGTTCGCGTTCTGGAACAGCGCGTAGCCGATCGTCAACACGACCGTCGCGAACAGATAACCGAACGGCCCCCACGTGGCGGGCACCGTCACGATCAAGACGCAGCCGATCTCGATACCGATCAATCCGGCGAGCGACACGGGGCCGGCGCCGAAGCGATCGGCCAAGCGCCCGGCCGGCACGCCGACGAAAGCGGCCGCGATCGGGCCCGCCGCGACGATGGCGCCGATCGCCGCCGGCGGCAATTCGAACACGCGCGCCAGATGGAACGGCCCGACGATCAAGGTCGCGAACAACACGGTCGAAACCAGCAAACTGCACGCGAATCCCGCGCGCAAAATCGGATCGCGGAACAAATCGAGGCTGATCAAAGGCGCCGCCGCGCGCGTTTCGATCTTGAGGAACGCGAAGAAGCCGATCGCCGCCGCCGCCAGCATGCCCGCATTGACCGCGCCGAAATCGCCGCGCCCCAGCGTCATCGCCAGCGCATAGGTGCCCAAGGCCAACGCCATGGCGCCGATCCCCGCGAAATCGAACGCGGGCCGTTCCACGCCATCGCGCGATTTGTCCGCCGGCAAGCCCGTGATCGTCAGATACAGCGCCCCTGCCCCCAGCGGCAGATTGATCAGGAAGATCGACCGCCAGCCGAAAGCGTCGATCAGCACGCCGCCCAGCGACGGCCCGATCGAAGTGCCGACGGCCGACATTGTGCCGAGCAAGCCGATCGCGGCCCCGAAGCGTTCCTTGGGCGCGATATCGCCGACGAAAGCCATCGATAGCGCCAACAGCACCGCCCCGCCCAAGCCTTGCAGCGCGCGCCCGGCGATCAGCGTTTCCAGCGACGGCGCCATGCCGCACAACGCCGACGCCGCGAGGAAAAGGATCAAGCCGCCGATCAGCAACCGGCGGCGGCCGATCGCATCGCCCAGCCAGCCGACCGCGACGACGCTGCACGTCACCATCAGCACATAGGCGATGACGACCCATTGCACGGCCTGGAACGGGGCGGCGAACGCGGCGGCGAGGTTCGGCAGCGCCACGTTCGCCACACTCGTTCCCAGCGACGACAGCACCATCGACAGCGACAATCCGGCCAAAGCCCAGCGATACGACAATTTCGATTTCCTTCGTTTCCCACTTCGATCGGTCGCAGTATGGCGCTTTCCGCGTCTGTCGATTCATGCAACATTCGCAATGAGTAGCTGCACGGAACGACATGCCGAAACCGGACCTCAATCTCCTCGTGGCGCTCGATACGCTGCTCGCCGAAGGCAGCGTCGCCAAGGCCGCGTCGCGCCTCGGGCTCAGCGCGTCGGCGATGAGCCACACGCTTGCGCGGTTGCGCGAAGCGACCGGCGATCCCCTGCTGGTGCGCGCCGGGCGCGGGCTGGTACCCACGCCGCGCGCGCAGGAACTGGCGCGCCATGTCGGCCGGGTGGTCCGCGACGGCGAGGCGATGCTGCGCCCGGCGGGCGATTTCGATCTTTCGAAATTGGACCGCGTGTTCACGCTGCGCGCGCGCGACGGCTTCGTCGAAAGCTTCGGCCCGGCTTTGATCGCACGGATCGCCCGCGAAGCGCCGCGCGTGCGCCTGCACTTCATCGCGAAATCGGACAAGGAAAGTGCTCCGTTGCGCGACGGCGCCATCGATCTCGAAACCGGCGTGGTGGATGCGGCGACGAGCCCCGAATTGCGCGCGCGCCGGCTGTTTCGCGATCGTTGGATCGGCGTGGTGCGGCGCGGCCATGCTTTGGCGCGCGGCAAGGTGACGGCCGATCGCTACGCCGAGAGCGGCCATATCCTGATCGGGCGACGCTTGCGCGAGGACGGCCCGGTCGATATCGCCGCGCGGGCGAAGGGTCTTGCGCGCGATATCGCCATCGTCGTCGGCAGTTTCGCGGCGGCCCTGGCGTTAGCGCGCAATACCGACCTGGTCGCCAGCGTGCCGGATCGGCACACGCAAGCGCTGCGCGGCGATCTGCATATCTTCGCGCTGCCCTTCCCCACCAAGCCGATCGACGTGTCGCTGATCTGGCATCCGCGTTTGGACGCGGACCCCGCGCATCGCTGGCTGCGCGACTGCGTGTTCGCGGCCGTTAGGGAACCGCCATCCCCTTCTTGACCGCGGGCCGCGCGGAGATCGCGTCGTACCAGCGCTTCACGTTGGGGAACGCCGCCAGATCGACTTGGTGATATTCGTAACGCGCGACCCAGGGATAGGTCGCCATGTCGGCGATCGTGTAGTCGTCGCCCGCCAAATACGCGTTGTCGGCGAGCCGCTTGTCGAGCACGCCGTAAAGCCGCTTGGTTTCCTTGCCGTAGCGCTCGATGCCGTATTCGACCTTCACGGGTGCAAATTTCATGAAGTGATGCGCCTGGCCGAACATCGGGCCCACGCCGCCCATCTGGAACATCAGCCATTGCAGCGTCACGCTGCGCCCGCGCGCGTCCTTCGGCAGGAACTTGCCGTATTTCTCGGCGAGATAGATCAGGATGGCGCCGCTTTCGAACACGTTGATCGGCTGACCGTCGGGCCCGTCGCTATCGACGATCGCCGGGACCTTCGAATTCGGATTGATCGCGACGAATTCGGGCGCGAACTGATCGTTCTTCGAGATGTTGATCGCGTGCGTCGTATACGGCACGCCCAACTCTTCGAGCAGGATCGAGACCTTGCGGCCGTTGGGCGTGCTCCAGGTGTAGAGATCGATGCTCATGCGGGGATCTTCATGCCTTTTTGGAAGGAATCGCGGATGGCGAGTTCGTCGTACCAGCGGCGCAGATGGGCGAAGGGCGCGAGATCGATCCCCTGCCACGAAGCGGCGCCGGCGACCCACGGGAAATGCGCGATATCGGCGATCGTCAGCTCCTCGCCCGCCAGATAGGGCGCATGGCCCAAGCGCTTGTCGAGCACGCCGTAAAGCCTTGAAAGATCGGCCCGCAGCATCGTCGCGGCCTGCTCGTTCTTCTCCTTGAGGCCGATATAGAACAGCCAAAACGCGTCGGGCGACACGCCGCTCGCCTCGACCTGCAGCCATTGCAGCGTCGCATAACGCGCAGCGCCTTTGTAGGGCAGCAAGCGGCCGGTCTTGTCGGCGAGATAGATCAGGATCGCCGCGCTTTCGAACATCACGAAACGCTGGCCGCCGGGACCGTCGGGATCAACGATCGCCGGGATCTTGCCGTTCGGATTGATCTGGAGATATTCGGGCGTGCGGCTCGCACCCGCCTGCGTATCGATTCTGATCGCGTTGTAGGGCAACGCGAGTTCCTCCAGCGCGATCGATATCTTGCGGCCGTTGGAGGTCGTGTTCGTATAAAGCTCGATCACGCGGACACCTTATCTTCCGTGGGCAGCAGCGCGTAAGGATGCGCGACACCGGGCAGCTTCAACATGCGCAGCGCCCAATCGCGCAGATTGGGGAAATGGGCGGGATCGAAACCCGCCTCCTCCGCCACGGCGATCCAGCCGAAAATCGCGATATCCGCGATGGTCGGATGCATACCGGCGACGAATTTGCTCGTGCCCAAATGCCGATCGAGAAACTCGAGCGACGCCCGCGCGCGCGCCTCGACGAAGGCCAAAGCCGGATGGTCCGGTTGCTTCATGAAACGGCGGATGAACCGCACCTGGCCCAGCGTCGTCAGCTTGTCGAGATCCCAGGCGAGCCATTCGGCGATGCGCCGGCGCTCGGCGGGCGTTTTGCCGCCGAACTTGCCGAATTTCTCGGCGAGATATTGAAGGATGACGTTCGATTGAACGACGACTTCCTCGCCGTCGACCAAGGCGGGCACTTGCTGGAACCGGTTGATCTTCGCGTAATCGGGCGTCTTGTGCGCCCCGCCGGGCAGATCGACATGGCGGTAGTCATAGGGCTCGCCGAGCATCGCGAGCATCAAGGCCACCTTGCCGCTGGGCGTCGAGGGCTGAAGGCCGTACAGCACGAGCCGCGCCGACGGTTTGGCCTTCGCCGGCTCGTAACCCGAGACCTTCTTGATCTTGGCGCCCTTGGCGGCCTTCTTCGCCGATTTGACGGCGGAAGCCTTGATCGCGGTCGTCGCCTTCAGAACCTTCTTCGCCTTCGCTTTGGGCGCAGGTTTGGCCTTCGGTTTCGATGCTTTTTTCTTTACGGCCATGACTCGAACCCTCCCGACGTGGAGAGTTCGAGCCTAGCCCGGCGGCGGGTTACCCCGCCAGCTTCGCTTTCAGGATCTCGTTGACCTTGGCCGGGTTCGCCTTGCCGCCCGTGCCCTTCATCACCTGGCCGACGAACCAGCCGAACAGCGTGACCTTGCCCGAACGATATTCGGCGACCTTCGCCTCGTTCTCGGCCATCACCTTGGCGATGGCCGCGTCGATGGCGCCGGTGTCGGTGACCTGACGCAGGCCCTTTTCCTCAACGATCGCGGCGGCGTCCTTGCCCGTCTCGACCATGATCTGGAACACGTCCTTGGCGATGCGGCCGGAGATCGTGTCGTTCTCGATCAGGTCGAGCAAACCGGCCAGCGCCTTGGCCGAGACCGGGCTGTCGGTCACGTCCTTGCCCTGTTTGTTGAGGGCGCCGAAGAGTTCGACGATCACCCAATTCGCGGCGAGCTTCGGGTCCTTGCGGCCCTTGGCGACTTCCTCGAAGAACGCGGCCTGCTCCTTCTCCGCGACCAGCACCGACGCGTCGTAAGGCGTCAGTTTATACTGATCGACGAAGCGCGCCTTCTTGGCGTCCGGCAGTTCCGGCATCTCGGCCTTGATGCGCGCGATTTCCTTGGGATCGAGCACCAGCGGCAGAAGATCGGGATCGGGGAAATAGCGATAGTCGTGCGCGTGTTCCTTGGAACGCATCGAACGCGTGACGCCTTTCGACACGTCCCACAGGCGCGTCTCCTGCTTCACCGTGCCGCCGTCTTCGATCAATTCGACTTGGCGCGTGGCTTCGTACTCGATCGCCTGCATCACGTAGCGGATCGAGTTGACGTTCTTAATCTCGCATCGCGTGCCGAACTCGGTCGCCCCCACGCGGCGCACCGACACGTTCGCGTCGCAGCGCATGGAGCCTTCTTCCATGTTGCCGTCGCATGTGCCGAGATAACGCAAGATCGCGCGCAGCTTTTTGAGATACGCCCCCGCCTCTTCCGGCGTGCGGATTTCCGGCTCCGACACGATCTCCATCAGGCACACGCCCGAACGGTTGAGATCGATATAGGACTTGCTCGGGTGCTGATCGTGGATCGACTTGCCCGCGTCCTGCTCCATATGCAGGCGCGTCACACCGATCTCGCGCGTCTTGCCGCCGGGCATGTCGAGCACCAGCCGCCCGCCCGACACGATGGGCCGCGTGAACTGGCTGATCTGATAGCCCTGCGGCAGATCGGCGTAGAAATAGTTCTTCCGGTCGAATACCGAGACTTCGTTGATCGTCGCTTCGATGCCCAGGCCCGTCTTGATCGCCTGTTCGACGCAAAACGCGTTGATCACGGGCAGCATGCCGGGGAACGCGGCGTCGACGAAGCTGACTTGCGTGTTCGGCTCGGCGCCGAACGCCGCGCTGGAGCCCGAGAACAGCTTCGCGTTCGACACGACCTGGGCATGCACCTCCAGGCCGATGACGAGTTCCCAATTGCCGGTCTTGCCTTCGATGATCATCGCTTACGCTCCCGGCCGCGCGGTGAAGTTGGCGGCGGTCTCCACGACGCCGCCGACCCGCAGCAGCGTCTCCTCGTCGAACGGTTTGCCGATGAGCTGCAGCCCCAGCGGCAGGCCTTCGGCCGACAATCCGGCCGGGACCGACAGGCCGGGCAAGCCGGCGAGGTTCACCGGCACGGTGAACACGTCCTGCAGATACATCGACAGCGGATCGTCCTGATTCTCGCCGATCGCGAACGCCGCCGACGGCGTCGCGGGCGTCAGGATCACGTCGCATTGATCCCAGGCCTTCTGGAAGTCCTGGAAGATCAGCGTGCGGACCTTCTGCGCCTTCAGATAATAGGCGTCGTAGTAACCGGCCGAGAGCACATAGGTGCCGATCAGAATGCGGCGGCGAACCTCGGCGCCGAAACCTTCGGCGCGCGTGTTCTCGTACATCTCATCCAGCGAATTGCCCGGCACGCGCAAGCCGTAGCGCACGCCGTCATAGCGCGCGAGGTTCGACGACGCTTCGGCGGGCGCGATGATGTAATAGGTCGGCAGCGCGTATTTCGTATGCGGCAGCGAGATTTCGACCGGCGTGGCGCCGGCGGCCTTCAGCCACTCGATGCCCTGCTGCCAAAGTTTCTCGATTTCGGCCGGCATACCGTCGATCCGGTATTCCTTGGGAATGCCGAAGCGCAGGCCCTTCACATTGCCGGTCAGCGCCTTTTCGTAATCAGGCACGGGCCGCGGCACGGAGGTCGAATCCTTCGGATCGTGCCCGGCCATCGCCTTCAGCAGAATGGCGGCGTCGCGCACGTCGCGCGCCATCGGGCCCGCCTGATCGAGCGACGAGGCGAAGGCGACGATGCCCCAGCGCGAGCAGCGGCCATAGGTCGGCTTCAAGCCGACGATGCCGGTCAGGCTCGCGGGCTGGCGGATCGATCCGCCGGTGTCGGTGCCCGTGGCACCCGCGACGATGCGGGCCGCGACCGCGGCGGCCGAACCGCCCGACGAACCGCCGGGGACGAGGTCCTTGCCGTCCTTGCGCTTCCACGGGTTCTTCACGTTGCCGAAATGCGAGGTGATGTTGGCCGAGCCCATCGCGAATTCGTCGAGATTGAGCTTGCCGAGCATCGTCGCACCCGCGCCGAACAGATTCGACGTCACCGTCGATTCATATTGCGGCACGTAGCCCTTCAGGATTTTCGACGCAGCGGTCGTCTGCACGCCCTTGGTGCAGAACAGATCCTTGATGCCCAGCGGCACGCCTTCCAGGTCGCGCCCTTCGCCCTTCGCCAAGCGCGCGTCGGCTTCTTTCGCCTGGTCGCGCGCGAGGTCGGGCGTTTCGACGATGAAGGCGTTCAGATCGCGCGCCTTCTCGACGGCGCCGATATAGGCATCGGCCACTTCGACGGCCGAGAATTTCTTGGCGCGCAAGCCGTCGCGCAACTGCGCGAGCGTGAGTTCGACGATCCCGGCCATTATTCGACCACCTTCGGCACGGTGAAGAAGCCGCCGGCTTCCTCGGTGTTGGAAATACGCACGGGCTCCGTCGCGTTGGCGAGGATCGCGGCCGGATAGCCGCCGTCGGTCACCTTGTCCGCACGTTGCGGCAGGACCATTTCGACGGTCGAGGTCATCGGCTCGACCTTCGAGGTGTCGAGGTCCTTCAGCATCTCGACCCAGTCGAGAATGCCGGACAATTCCTTGGCCATTTTCTCGCGGTCGGCTTCGGGCAGTTTGATGCGCGCCAGAACGGCAATCCGGGCGACGGTGGCTTGGTCCAACGACATAAGGTATGTCTCTGTACGGAATTGAAAAACAGGACCTAGCTTCTAGCCGCCACGATGCCGATCCGCAACCCCGCCGACCTGATCGACGATTTGCCCGAAAAATCATGCCTGATGGGGCTGGATGCGGGCGAAAAGACCATCGGCATGGCCGTTTCCGACCCCGGTTTGTCGATCGCCTCGCCGCTCGACACGGTCCGGCGCGGGCGCAAGGCGTCGGCCGATTACGATCAGGTCGTGGCGCTGGCCAAGGCGCGGAACGTCGGCGGCTTCGTGCTGGGCATGCCGGTCAATATGGACGGCACGGCGGGCCCCCGCGCCCAGGCGACGCGGGCCTTCGCGCGCAACCTTCTGGCCAAGATCGACCTGCCGCTGGTGATGTGGGACGAGCGCATGTCGACCCAGGCGGTCACGCGCACGCTGCTCGACGCCGATATGAGCCGCGCCAAACGCGCCGAGGTCGTCGACAAAATGGCCGCTGCCTTCATCCTGCAAGGTTATCTCGACTGGCTGCGCATCGGGCGCTAGGCGCTCGCGAATTTTAGCGCCACACGCATCCGCGCCAGACGGCGGTTGAGCAGCGCTTCGCGGCGGATCGGCCACCAGCGATACAGGAAGATATCGACCGGATGCCACATCGCGATCCAGCCGACGATGGTGAGCCCTTCCTCGATCCAGGCGAGCCAGGGCGAGTCCGTCGCGGCCGCGATGATCTCGCGCGCCAGCGTGCACGCGGCGAGGAACATCAAGCCCATGAACAAGGCTTGGCGGCCTTCCGCCAGCCGCAGGCGCAGATCGCGCCACGCCATCTCCTCGCGCCATTCGAAATAGGCGCGGATCGCGGTTTCGAGGCCGCGCACCTCCTCGCTCTCCGCCTCCGCCGACGGCAGCTCGATCGCAAGTTCGAGGGCGGCATCGTGCGACAGATCGCGCGCCCGGCCGACGATATAGGCGACGGCGTCGGGATCGAGGTCCTTGTCGTGGAACGGCGCGGGATCGAGGCTTTGGAAAAGCTGGCGGACCGTGTGCAGCCGAAGCTCGATCCGTTCGGGCGCATCCGTCATCGCGCAACACCCTTCCCGCGTCCGACGGCTTTGCCCGAGGCATCCCAGAACGCGCCTTCGTCGGCGCGCTTGTAGATGCGCAAGATCAGCTCTTCGATCTTGGGATGCGCTTCGCGCGCCGGGCGCGTGCGCTCCAGCGTCTGGTCGCGGGTGACGCCGATCTCCGCCCAGGACAGGCCTTCCGACAAATAGGATTGCAGGAACCCCTGCACCCGGTCGCAGGCATTGGCGAGCTTCGCCTCGGGCGTTTGCTTCGCCTCGAATTCGCGCCACAAACCGTCGAACTCGGCGCCCAAATCGGGCGGCAGCGATCCGAACAGCTTTTTGGCGGCCGCGTCTTCCTTCGCCGCGGCCGCCGCGCGTGCGGCCACGTCGTAAGCCCCGGCGTCGCCCGCATAGATCTCGACCAAATCGTGGACCAGCACCATCGACAGCATCCGGGCGAGATCGCCGGTGAACCCGGTTTCGCGCGCCAAAACCATGGCGACCAACGCCATATGCCAGGAATGCTCGGCCGAATTCTCGCGCCGGGACATATCGCCCAGCAACGCGCGGCGTTCGACCTTCTTGAAACGGTCGACGAGAGCGAGAAAATCGAGGATAGAGTCGAGGCGGTCGGTCATGGCACCGAGTTTATCAGGGGCTTTCCTTTGGCGTTGCTCGAAATCGTTCTGATCATGCTGGCGGTCGCCGTCGCGTTGGGCCGCTTTTCCGACGTGCTGCGCCTGCCCTACCCGGTGCTGCTGGTCTTCGCCGGCATGGGGCTCGCTTTCGTGCCCGGCCTGCCGGATGTGCGCCTCGACCCCGAACTGACGCTGGCGCTGTTCCTGCCGCCCTTGCTGTTCGCCTCGGCCTTCTACACATCGTGGCGCGATTTCCGCATGTATATAAGGCCGATCCTGCTGCTCGCGATCGGCCTCGTCTTCGCGACGACGCTCGGCGTCGGGCTCGTGTTCAAATGGCTGGTGCCGGACGTGCCCTGGGCGGCGGCATTCCTGCTCGGCGCCATCGTCTCGCCGCCCGATGCGGTCGCGGCCGCCGCGATCATGGAGCGGTTGAAACTGCCAAGGCGCATCGTCGCGATCCTGGAGGGCGAAAGCCTCGTCAACGACGCGACCGGCCTTGTGCTCTACAAATTCGCGCTCGCCGCCGTGTTGACCGGCACGTTCTCGGTCTGGGAAGCGGCGGCGACGTTCACGATCTACGCCGCCGGCGGGACGGGACTGGGCGTCGCGTTGGGATTCGGCGCCGTCGCGGTGATGAAACGGCTCGACGAAACGCTGTTGCAGATCGTCGCCTCGTTCATCATTCCCTATGTCGCCTTCCTGCTGGGCGAGCAGATCCATGTCTCGGGCGTTCTGGCGGTCGTCGCCGCCGGCCTGGTGATCGGCTGGCACGTGCCCGAACTCGCCAGCGCCGAAGCGCGCATGCAAAGCAACATGGTGTGGGGCGCGGTCGTGTTCGTGCTCAACGCCATCGTGTTCATCCTGATCGGATTGGAGCTCGACGGCATTCTCGGCCGCTTGAGCGCCTATTCCATGACCGAGCTGATGACCTGGGCGGGTGCGATCTCGGTCGCCGCGATCGTCATCCGGATGCTTTGGGTCTTCCCCAATGCCTATGTGCCGCATCTTTTCGAGGCGGTGCGCCGTATCGAGCCCAAGCCGCCGGTCGCGATGACGCTCATCATCGGCTGGTGCGGTATGCGCGGCGTGGTCAGCCTCGCGGCCGCGCAAGCGATCCCGCATTTCGCGGCGGCGGGCGAGCCGTTCCCGGCGCGCGACCTGATCGTGTTCCTCTCCTTCGCGGTGATCTTCGCCACGCTGATCGTGCAAGGCACGACGCTGGGGCCCCTGATCCGCATGCTCAAATTCGGCGGCGACCGCAACGAGGAAGCCGAAGAAGAAACCGCGCGACGCAAAATGGCGCATGCGGGTTTGACCGAGCTCGAAGATCAAGCGCAGCACGATATTGTGGCGCTGGATTTGGCGCCGACGCTGCGGCGCATCTATCAGGCGCGCTTGCTGGAACAGGCGCCGACGCAGGACGATTTGGATTTCGCGCAAGCCCGCGCCCAGGCGCGCCATGTGCGCGAGGCGCTGCTGGCGGCCGAACGCAAACGTCTGTTGAAGCTGCGCCGCGAGCGCGAAATCGGCGACGGCGTGCTGCACAAGCTGCTACGCGAGCTTGATATCGAGGAAATGCGTCTCGCGACCAACCGCGATTTCTGACGTTTGCGTCATCCCGGCCGAGCACCGCGAGAGCCGGGATCCCGGGTCGCGCGCGGGCTTCGCCGCGCTTGCCCGGGATGACGATTAGGGCTCAGCCAAAGACGCCGACGATTCCGTCATAGGCGAGTTTCAGGCCCGCCAGGAACAGCAGCACGTAGCAGATCCGGTAGAGCTGCGGTCCGTCGAGCCGGTCGTGGAATTTGCGTCCGAGCCACACGCCCAGCGGTACGGACGGCGACAGGATCAACGCCATCCACAGCAGATGCGGCGTCGAGCCGGCGATATAAAGATAGGGCGGCAGCTTCAGCACGTTGCCGACCGCGAAGAACACCGCCGACGTGCCGGCATAGACGGTTTTGTCGAGGCCGCGACGCAGCATGTAGATGTTCAAAGGCGGCCCGCCCGAATGCGCGACGAAGGTCGTGAACCCGGCCATCGCGCCCCACGGCATCGCGTTGCGCAAGGATGCGGCGATCGGCGCGACGTTCGATTTTCCGCCGCCCAGAAACCAGCGAATCGTGAAGATCAGCGTGATCGCCGCGATGGCAAGCTCGATCAGATGTTGATCGACATAGACGAACGCCAAAAAGCCGATCGCCAGCCCGACGAGCAGCCCGGGAATCAGAAACCTGAGATCGGACAAGCTCCATGTCGCGCGCCGGAACGAGTTCAGCGTGAACACGTCCATGAACGCAACCAGCGGCGCCATCATGATCGCGGCGTCGATCGGCGACATGACGAACGCCAAAAACGGAATGCCGAGCGTGGCGAAGCCGCCGCCGAAACCGCCCTTGAAGAAGGAGATAACGAAGATCGTCGTGAATGCGACGGCGTAAAAGGCCAGATCGGTCGGAATGTCCATGTCGGAAGCGACTTTCGAACGCGATCGCGGTGCCACGCAAACGAAACTTCGTCAGGCCTGATATTCCGCCGTCTATTCAATATCTTATCGCCGACCGCATTGTTGTCATAATGCCGCGTCACTATATCGGTCGTTGAGGTTTCGTATCATGTCGACCGACAAATTCATGTTCGATCGTTTCATGCGCGATGTCGCATCGCGCGCCGCTTATTCGCCCGAACCGGACCGTTAGCGTCCGCGCGTTCGAATAGCGCGCGTTCGCGCGCACCCTCGATCCATCCTTTATCGAAAAGCAGCGGACGGCCCCGATCGGGCCGGCCGCCGGAATTGTTGTGTCATGTCTTCCCTTCGTACCGAAATCTGCGTCGTCGGCGCCGGTTATGCCGGTTTGTCGACGGCCCTTCACGCCGCCAAGCGCGGCTACGACGTCGCCGTCCTCGAAGCGACGCGCGCCGGGGCCGGTGCCTCCGGCCGCAATGGCGGCCAAGTGCTGCCCGGCTTCGCCGCCGATCCCGCCGCGATGATCGCCGAGTTCGGCGAAACCCGCGCGCGCGAGTTGTGGCAAATCAGCCTGCGCGGGCTCGACAAGGTGCGCGCCCTCGCGGGCGACGCCTGCGATATCCGCGACCATGTCGCGGTCGTCGCCGCGACGAAAGCCGATCTGCCGCGTCTCGCGCGTCAGGCCGAATTGCGTCACAATGTCTTCGGCGACGACGCGACGGAAATCCTGGACGCCGTCGCGTTCAAGCGCGCATTGCCCGGCCTTGCCGGGTACGGCGCGTTGATCGACAAGCGCGCCTTCTCGATCGATCCGGTGAAATACGTCGCGGCCTTGGTGGCGCAAGCCAAGGCGGCGGGTGCGGGCTTGCACGAGCACCGCCCCGCGACCTGGATTTCGCGCGATAACGGCAAATGGCATGTCGCCACCCCCAAGGGCGATGTGATCGCCGATCGCGTCGTGCTTGCCGCCAATGTCGATCTGCCGGGCCTCGAAGCAGGCACGGATCGCCTGCTCGCCCCCGTGCGCACCCTCATGCTGGAAACCGCCCCGCTGGCGAAATTCCCGGCTTGGTCGGCAGGCGCCGCCTACGACACCAGCCCGGCGCTGCGCTATATGCGCCGCACGGCGGACGGACGCTTGCAGTTCGGTGCCGGCGGCTGGCCGGGACGCGGCAACCCGCCGCTCGCCGAAACTTGGCTGCGCCGGGCGCTGCGCAAAGCCTTGCCCGATCTGGCGCAGGCGAAGATCGCGCGCGCGTGGAGCGGCTTGGTCGACGTGACGACCGACGGCATGCCGCGCTTCGCCGATCGCGAGGGCCTGATCCATCTGGTCGGGTTCTGCGGCCATGGCGTGGCGTTGACCACGCTGGCGGGCCAGATCGTCGCCGACGCGATCGAGGGCGAGGATGCGGATTTCCGCCGCTTCGCAGGCCTGCCGCAAACGCCGACCTGGCCGACCTCGTTCGGCCAAGCGGCGCAGCTCATCCTCGGCCGCGCGGCACCGGTGTGATCGAACTTGCATGCGCGCAAGCGGGGCGGCATGGTTCGCCGCCATGACCGCCCTGCCCCTGTCCGGAATCCGCATCTTCGACCTCACCCGCATTCTCGCGGGCCCCACCTGCACGCAGCTCCTCGGCGATCTCGGCGCCGACGTGATCAAGATCGAGCGCGCGGGGGCCGGCGACGACACGCGCAAATGGGGCCCGCCTTACGTCACCGGCAAGGACGGCAAGGCGACCAGCGAGAGCGCTTATTATCTCTCCGCCAATCGCAACAAACGCTCGATCAGCCTCGATCTCTCGAAGCCCGAAGGCCAAGCGATCGCCAAGCGCTTGATCGCGAAATCCGACGTGTTCATCGAGAATTTCAAGACCGGCGATCTGAAGAAATTCGGACTCGACTACCAAACCCTGTCGGCGGAATTCCCGCGCCTCGTCTATTGCTCGATCACCGGCTTCGGCCAGACCGGGCCTTATGCGCCGCGCGCGGGCTACGACATGCTGGCGCAAGGTTTGGGCGGCATCATGTCGATCACCGGCCCGGCCGAGGGCACGCCCGGCGGCCAGCCGCATAAGGTAGGTGTCGGCATCGCCGACATCATGACCGGCATGTACGCCGCCGTGTCGATCCTGGCCGCATTGCGCCATCGCGACAACACCGGCGAAGGCCAGCAGATCGATATGGCGCTGCTCGACACGCAAGTCTCGTGGCTCGCCAACGAAGGTCTCAATTATCTCGTCTCGGGCAAAGTGCCCAAGCGCCAAGGCAACGCGCATCCGAACATCGTGCCCTACGAAGTGTTCGAATGCGCCGACGGGTTCGTGATCTTGGCCGTGGGCAATGACGGCCAATTCCGCAAGCTATGCGAATTCGCCGGTCATAGCGCGCTGGCAAACGATCCGCGCTTCGCGACCAATCCGCAGCGTGTGAGCAACCGCAAGGAAGTCGTGCGGCTGGTGAACGAATTCATGCGTACGAAGCCGCAAGCGCATTGGGTCGAAGGTCTCGCCAAAGCGGGGGTGCCCTGCTCGCCCGTCAACGATATCGGCCAAGTTTTCGAGGATCCGCAAGTCCTCGCGCGCGGCATGAAGATCACGATGCCGCACGCGTCGGGCGTCGACGTGCCGCTGATCGCCAGCCCGATCAAAATGTCGAAAACGCCGCCCAGCTATCGCCGCGCCCCGCCGGTGTGCGGCCAGCATACCGACGAAGTACTGGCGGAATTGCTGGGCCTCGACGCCGACGAACGCGCCGCGTTGCGCGGCCGGGGCATCGTTTGAGCCTGCTGCTGACGCCGGATTTCGGCGGGCCGATTCTGTTGCTGGTCGGCGTGATGGCGATGATCGCAGCGCTGCTGCTGCGCGGCAGATTGTCGCTGGTGCTGGGAATTGCCGCCGCCGCGCTGTTGGCGGGCGGGCTCTGGGCGACGGCGCTTCTGGTATTTCGCGAAGTCTCCCGCTAGAACATTTCCCCAAGGGAAACGTTCCGCCGCATGAATCCGTTCCGCCGCCTCTGGACACGCGAACTGGGCCTCTACGCCACGGGCCTGGCGCTGCTCGTCCAGATTCTAATGGCGGTCGCGCATACGGTACCCGCGCGCGCGGGCGGCCTCGACCATTCCGCATTCTGCGTCGTCGATACCGGCGAAACGCAAGATCCCGCCCTGGTCGCGCAAAGCTGCCCGCTTTGTCACATCCCCGATCCGCTGGCGCTGAAGCCGCGCGATCCGTCGCTGACGGTCGCGTTGGAATGGACGCCGGTCGTCTACGCGCTTGCGCAAAAACACATCGACGCGCCGCTCGATTTCGTCAACCCGCCCGCGCGCGGGCCGCCGTCTCCGGTCTGAGAAACCTTTCGCCTTTTCTCAAGATCCGGAGTCCATTCGAATGTCGAAAAACATCCTCGCGGCCGCGTGCGCGGCCGCTTTCGTCGCACTGTCTGTCCCCGCTTTCGCGCACATCACCCTCGAACAGGGTCAAGCCATCGCCGGCACGACCTATAAGGCCGTGCTGCGCGTGCCACATGGTTGCGCGGGCTCGGCCATCACCGCCGTGCGCGTGAAGATCCCCGACGGCATGACCGGCGTGAAGCCGATGCCCAAACCCGGCTGGCAGCTCTCCACGACCAAGGGCAAGCTCGCCACACCAATCAGCGACGACCATGGCGGTCAGATCACCGAAGGCGTGACCGAAGTGCTGTGGAGCGGCGGCAAGCTGCTCGACGAACATTACGACGAGTTCGTGTTCCGCGGCGCGCTGCCCAACACGCCGAACACGGTCGTCTATTTCCCGACCGTGGCCGAGTGCGAAAAGGGTGTGGATCGCTGGATCGAGATCCCGGCCGCGGGTCAATCGTCCAACGATCTGAAATATCCGTCGCCGGCGCTGCGCCTCACGCCGCGCCCGTAAGATGCGGTTCCTCGTTTCCTTCCTCGCCGCTTGGCTGCTGATTGCCGCCGGGCAAGCCGCAGCGCATGCGGTGCTGCTGGAAACGGCACCGGCTGAAGGGGCGCGTCTGACCGACGCGCCCCGTTCGGCGGCGCTGCGTTTCAACGAACCGGTGACACCCGCCGCGATCCGCTTGGTCGGCCCCGGTATCCAGCAAGAGCTCGACGCGCGCAGCGAGAACGACCGCATCGTCGTCGACCTGCCCGTCGATCTGAAGGCGGGCGGTTATTATCTCGTGTGGCGCGTCGCGTCCGCCGACACGCATCCCATCGCCGGCACGATCAGTTTCGCGATCGGCGATGCTGCCTTGCCCGCACCGCCGCCGGACGCCAATGCGCACGCTTTCGATCCGCGCACGCCCGCCGCGATGGCGTTGCGCTTCGCGCGCGATCTCGCATTGGCGATCGGCGTGGGCGGCGTGGCTTTCCTCGCCTTCGTCAATGCGGGACCGCGCGAAGGGCCGCGCCGCGCGATCCGTGCGGCGTTGTTCGTCGCGTTCGCCGCCGCCGCCTTGTCGCCCGCGATGGCGGGCGCGCGCATCGCCGATTTGGCGCCCTGGACCGCGCAAGCCTGGCGCGCGGGCTGGCAATCGAGTGCGGGCCCCGCCGCGATCGTTATGCTGATCGGCATCGCGTTTGCTTTCGTGCCCAACCGGATCGCGGCATTTACGGCATTGATCCTCGCCGGTCTTGGTACGGCTTTGACCGGCCATGCCGCCGCCGGCGGCGTGCCGATCCAAGCCGTGCAAACGCTGCACAGCGTCGCCGCGTTGTTCTGGCTTGGCGCGTTCTTGCCGTTGTTCCACGCCGCGCGAAACAGCCCGGTCACCGCCGCGCATTGGGGTGCCGCGTTCTCGCCCGCCGGGATCGGCGTCGTCGCCGTCGTCGCGGTCAGCGCGTTGTGGCTGGGCGTGCCGCGTTTGGAAGGCGAGCTTGGCCGATACGCGGCGCTGATGGCGATCAAGGCGGCGTTGTTCGCGGGGCTCATCGCCATCGCCGCGCATAACCGCCGGCACGCCGTGCCGCAAGCCAAGGCGGGCGATCCCGCCGCCCTTGGCCGCAATCTCAAATTCGATCTTGTCCTCGGCCTTGCGTTGATCGCCGCGACCGCGATGCTGACCCATACGCCGCCCGCCGTGCATCTGCACGGGCAAGGCGGCCACGATCATGGTCACGCGCAGACGCAAGCGCCAAGCAGCGGCTTGTCGCTGATCGCCACGCAGGCGAACCGCATGCTGTGGATCGAAGCGTCGGGTACGCGCCTGGAAATGCGTTTGCTCGACGCCAGCAACGCGCCGGTCGCGCCAAAGGAATTCGAGATCGAGCTAACGTCGTCCGCCGCCGGGATCGAAGGTTTGCGCCGCCAGCCGGCGATCCTGGGACCGGGTTATTACGGGATCGACGAAGCGGCCTTGGCCTTGCCCGGCCCCTGGACCTTGCGTGCCGAAGCGCTGATCGACGATTTCACCAAAGTAATTTTCGAGATCGAATTGCGTTAGCGCTTCGGTTTCGCGCCGTCGAAAGGCGCGATGTCGAGCGCTTGGAAATGCCGCTCGACCGATTGCGTCAACTCGTCGGCCAGCAAATGCGACAGCTTGGCTTTCGCCTTGGGCGATTGGTGCTGGTTCTCCGCGATCGCCAGCAACCGGTCGAGTGCGGCCGTCGCGGATTCCGGCGCGATGCCGATATCTTTACGGCCTGTCTTGGGCGGCGTGTCGCGGACGACCGTCATGGGCTGGGCTCTCGCGAGTCGTGGGGTTCGGCGAAGATTATCCACCGAACCGGTTAACCGCAGATTAGCGGATTTCCGGGGTTTTCGCGCTGTTTGCGCAGCCGCCTTGCGGGGGGCCGGGGGCGCGCTTATAACGCCGCTTTAATGTCCGCCGTCCAGTTAGCGCCGACGCGCTTCCGCCCCCGCCACCTTCTGGGTATCGAGGGGCTTTCCCGCGAGGAGATCACCCTCCTCCTCGATCTTTCCGATTCCTACGTCGAGCAAAACCGCGCCAGGGAAAAGAAATCGACCCTGCTGCGCGGGCGCACGATCATCAATCTGTTCTTCGAGAACTCGACGCGTACGCGCACGTCGTTCGAACTCGCCGGCAAGCGCCTGGGCGGCGACGTCGTGAACATGTCGGCCGAAGCCTCGTCCATCAAGAAGGGCGAGACGATGACCGACACGGCGACGACGCTCAACGCCATGCTGCCGGACGTGCTGATCGTCCGCCACGCGGACTCCGGTGCCGTAAAACTTCTTTCCGAGAAGGTCGACTGCGCCGTCATCAACGCGGGCGACGGCACGCACGAGCACCCGACCCAGGCGCTGCTCGACGCACTCGCCATCCGCCGCCACAAGAAACGCCTGGAAGGGCTGCTGGTGGCGATTTGCGGCGACATCCTGCACAGCCGCGTCGCGCGTTCGAACATCCATCTGCTGTCCACCATGGGCGCGCGCGTGCGCGTCGTCGGCCCGCCGACGCTGATGCCCGCCCAGATCGAACGCATGGGCGTCGAGGTCTTCCACGACATGAAAAAGGGCCTCGCCGACGTCGACATCGTGATGATGCTGCGCCTCCAGACCGAGCGCATGCAGGGCAATTTCGTGCCGTCGGTGCGCGAATATTTCCGCCATTACGGCCTCGACTACCAGAAGCTGGAAGTCGCCAAGCCCGACGCGCTGATCATGCATCCGGGCCCGATGAACCGGGGCGTGGAAATCGACTCCGAAGTCGCCGACGACGTCGACCGCTCGCTGATCCGCGAACAGGTCGAACTGGGCGTCGCCGTGCGCATGGCGTGCCTGGACGTGCTCACCCGCAATCTGCTCTCCAACACCGAGGGGAACGGCAAATGAGACTCCCCGAAGGTGCCATCGCCGGCCGCACGCCCGGCGGGCGCGGCGGCCCCGCCCTCGCTTACGTCAACGCGCGCCTGCTCGACCCCGCGACCGGAATGGACGCGCCCGGCGGCTTGGTCGCGCGCGACGGTATGATCGCCGATATCGGCGCGCATCTGGCCAAGGCCGGCGCGGTCGCCGCGCAAGGGATCGAAACCATCGATCTGGGCGGCAAATGCCTCGCCCCCGGTCTTGTCGATATCCGCGTGCAGTTGCGCGAACCGGGCGACGAGCACAAGGAAACGATCTCGACCGCCTCGGCCGCCGCCGCGGCCGGCGGAGTCACCACGATGGTGGCCCTGCCCAACACGCATCCGGCGATCGACGACGCCGCGTTGGTTGAGTCCGTCGCGCGGATCGCGCGCGAGACGAGCCTTGTGCGCGTCGAAACCTACGCGGCGCTGACGCGCGGGCTTCAGGGCAAGGAGATGACCGAACTCGGCCTGCTGGCCGAGGCCGGCGCGCTCGGTTTCACAGACGGCACCCAAGCGACCAAGGACGCGCAGTTGATGCGCCGCGCCTTGTCCTACGCGAAGGTCTTCGGCAAGCCGATCCTGCAACATCCCGAAGAACCCACGCTGTCGCGCGGCAGCATGAACGAGGGCGAAATCTCGACGCGCCTGGGCCTGCCCGGCATTCCGGCGGCGGCCGAGATCATGCAGATCGAACGCGATCTGCGCCTCGTCGCTTTGACCGGCGGGCGCTTGCATATCCCTTGCGTGACCACGGCCGAATCGCTGCGCGTGATCCGCGAGGGCAAAGCGCGCGGGCTCAACGTCACTTGCGATACGGCGGCACATTATTTCGCGCTGAACGAACTCGCGGTCGGCGATTATCGCACTTTCAGCAAGGTTGCCCCGCCCTTGCGCACCGAGGACGATCGCCGCGCGGTCGTGGCGGCACTGAAGGACGGCACGATCGACGCGATCGTTTCCGACCATGCGCCGCATGATCAGGACTCCAAGCGCCTGCCCTTCGCGCAGGCCGCGTTCGGGACCGTGGGCCTCGAAACCTTGCTGCCGATCACGCTGGAACTCGTCCATAAGGGCGAACTCACGCTGCTCGCCGCCCTCGATTTGCTGACCGCGCGTCCGGCGAAATTGCTGGGCCTGTCTTCCGGACGGCTTGCCAAAGGCGTGCACGCCGATTTCGTGGTCTTTGATCCCGACACGCCGTGGAAGGTCGACGCCAAGAAACTGCTGTCGAAATCCAAGAACTCGGCGTTCGACGACCGGCTGGTGCAAGGACGCGTTTTGCGTACGGTGTGCGGCGGCCTGACCGTGTATAAAGTCTGACATCGTGTTCGCACCCCAACTCATCATCCATGCGTGGCCTTTCTATTTGGCCGCGATCATCGGCGGCTATCTGCTCGGCTCGATCCCGTTCGGGCTGGTACTGACGCGTGCGGCGGGCTTGGGCGATATCCGCAAGATCGGCTCGGGCAACATTGGTGCGACCAACGTGCTGCGCACCGGCAACAAGCCGCTGGCGTTGGCGACGTTGCTGCTCGACGGCGGCAAGGGCGCCATCGCCGTGCTGATCGCGCGTTATTTCTGGGGCCCGGATGCGGCGTTGCTCGCGGGCGCCGGCGCGATGCTCGGGCATCTCTTCCCCGTGTGGCTCGGCTTCAAGGGCGGCAAGGGTGTGGCGACGACGCTCGGCACATTGCTCGCCGCCGATTTCCCCGTCGGGATCGCGGCGTGCCTCACTTGGGCGCTGGTCGCCGCGATCTTCCGCTATTCGTCGCTCTCGGCGCTCGTCGCGGTCGCCCTCGCCCCGGTCTATGCCTATTTCCTGCCCTTGCTGTGGGCGCCGGGCATGGAGCGCATCGGCGATCTGCAAATGGCGTTCTTCGCCGCCTTCCTCGCCGTGTTGGTGTGGATCAAGCACCACAGCAATATCGCGCGGCTGCTGAAGGGCGAGGAACCGAAGATCGGCGCGAAGAAAAAAGACACGAATACTCCCGGTTGACCCGGGCGCGCGACCGCGCTTTAACAAGCGCATGGCCGCAAAGCAATTGAGCGACGCCGAACGCAGCCTATGGCTGCGCCTCTACCGGTCCGAGAATGTCGGGCCGATCGCGTTCCGCCAATTGCTGCAACGCTACGGCTCGGCGCAGGAATCACTCGACGCATTGCCCGATCTCGCCAAACGCGGCGGCAAGCGCGGCTTCAAGGTTTTCGCGGCCGCCGATGCCGCGCGCGAGATCGAAACGCTGGGCAAGCTCGGCGCCAAGCTGATCGCTTCTTGCGAACCCGACTACCCCGCCTTGTTGCGCGAGGCCGAAGACGCGCCCGCCTTGATCGCGGTGTTCGGCCATCCGCATCTCTGGACCAAACCAAGTGTGGCCATCGTCGGCGCGCGCAACGCGTCGTTCAACGGCTTGCGCTTCGCCGAGGATCTCGCCCGCGATCTGGGCGACGCGGGGCTATGCGTCGTCTCGGGGCTTGCGCGCGGGATCGATACGGCCGCGCATAAAGGCGCGTTGGCGACCGGCACGGTCGCGGTCATGGCCGGCGGCGTGGATGTCTGCTACCCGCCCGAGAACAAGGGTCTCTATGACCGCATCGCCCAGGGCGGCGCGCTTATCTCCGAACTGCCGCCGGGCATACAGCCGCAGGCGCGCCACTTCCCCCGCCGCAACCGGATCGTCGCCGGCATGACGCTCGGTACGGTGGTGGTCGAGGCGGCCTTGCGCTCGGGTTCGCTGATTACCGCGCGCCTCGCCGGCGAGTATGGGCGGGAGGTCTTCGCCGTCCCCGGATCGCCCCTCGACCCGCGCGCCAAGGGGACCAACGACCTGATCCGCAACGGCGCCACGTTGATCGAAACGGCCAAAGACGTGCTCGACGTGGTGCTGCGCCGGTCGCTGGCGGAGCCCTCGAAAGAACACGAGGAAATCTACGCAAGCCATTCTTATTTAACGGATAAAGATGTTGAAAAAGCCCGCCTGGCGGTACTCGAACGGCTGGGCCCTGTCCCGACCAATGTTGACGAAATCGTCCGCGAGTGCCAATTGTCCGCCCCCGCAATCCTGGCCGCCCTCCTCGAATTGGAGCTGGCTGGGCATATTGAGCGGTACCCGGGTAACAAGGTCGCCAAGCGCGCCTGACGGTCCGGGCTCCGGCTCCGGACGAAGGGCCTTCTAGTCTCGATGAAGCTGGTTATCGTCGAATCGCCCGCGAAGGCGAAAACGATCAACAAGTATCTCGGCACCGATTACACGGTGCTGGCGTCGTTCGGCCATGTCCGCGATTTGCGCGAGAAGGACGGCGCGGTCGAGCCGGATCGCGAATTCGTGATGCACTGGGAAATCGGCGACCGCGCGCGCAAGCCGGTCAACGAGATCGTCAAGGCGCTGAAGGGCGTCGACACCCTTATTCTGGCGACCGACCCCGATCGCGAGGGCGAAGCGATTTCCTGGCACCTGAAAGAGGTGCTGGAGGAAACCAAGAAGCTGAAGAACGTCGACGTGAAACGCGTCGTGTTCAACGAAATCACCAAGAACGCGATCTTGGAGGCGATGCGACATCCGCGCGACCTCGACCGCGATCTGATCGACGCCTATATGGCGCGCCGCGCGCTGGACTATCTGGTCGGCTTCAACCTGTCGCCGGTGCTGTGGCGCAAATTGCCGGGCAGCCGTTCGGCCGGCCGCGTGCAATCGGTGGCTTTGCGCTTGATCTGCGAGCGCGAGAACGAGATCGAGCGTTTCAAGGCGCGCGAATATTGGTCGATCGCCGGCACGTTCAAAGCGCCGGGCGGCGAGTTGTTCGACGCCAAGCTCACGCATATCGACGGCGTGCGCCTCGACAAATTCGATCTGCCCAACGAGGACGCCGCGCGTGCCGCCGTCTCCAAGATCGAATCGGGCGATCCGTTCCGTGTGGGCTCGATCGAGAAGAAGCGCACGCGCCGCAATCCGATGGCGCCCTTCACCACCTCGACGCTGCAACAGGAAGCCTCGCGCAAGCTCGGCTTCGGCGCTTCGCGCACCATGCGCTTGGCGCAGCAGCTTTACGAAGGGGCGGATATCGGCGGCGAGACCGTCGGCCTCATCACCTATATGCGAACCGACAGCGTGACGCTGTCGCAGGAAGCCGTGCGCGCCGCGCGCGCGCTGATCGCGGACCAGTACGGGAAGAAATTCCTGCCCGACCAGCCGCGCGTATGGAAGACCCAGGCGAAAAACGCCCAGGAAGCGCACGAAGCGATCCGCCCCACCGATCTGCTGCGCCGCCCCGACGATGTGCGCCGCTATATTTCCGACGATCAGTTGAAGCTCTACGAACTGATCTGGCGCCGCACGGTCGCCTCGGAAATGGAAAGCGCGCAGCTCGACCAGACGGCCGTCGATCTCGTGTCGAAGGACGGCAAGACGACGTTGCGCGCGACGGGCTCGATCATCGTGTTCGAAGGCTTCCTCGCCCTCTATCGCGAGGACAAGGACGACGCCTCGCCCGAGGACGACGAGGAAAATCGCCTGCTGCCGCCCTTGGCCGAAGGCGACGCAACGCCGCGCCAATCGGTGAAGCCCGAGCAGCATTTCACCCAGCCGCCGCCGCGCTATTCGGAAGCGAGCCTGGTCAAGCGCATGGAAGAGCTCGGCATCGGCCGCCCGTCGACCTACGCATCGACGCTGGAGACGTTGCAGGAGCGTGGCTATGTCCGCCTCGACAAGCGCCGCTTCATCCCCGAGGATCGCGGCCGCGTCGTCACGACCTTCCTCGAGCATTATTTCCGCCGTTACGTCGAATACGATTTCACGGCGAAGCTCGAAGATCTGCTCGACGAGATCTCCGGCGGCCGCGCCGATTGGCGCAAGGTGCTGACCGATTTCTGGACGCTGTTCTCGAAATCGATCGACGATACCAAGGAACTCAAAATCCGCGACGTCATCGACGCGCTGGACGAGGCGTTGGGCCCGCATTTCTTCCCCGACAAGCCGGGCGGCACCGATCCGCGCGTGTGCCCGGCCTGCAATGACGGTCGCTTGGGCCTACGTTTGGGCAAGCGCGGCGCCTTCATCGGCTGCTCGCGTTATCCCGAATGCAGCTTCACGCGTCCGCTCAGCGTCGATACGGGCGACGGCGACGGCACGTCCGCGGGCGGAATCTCCAACAAGGTGCTCGGCGTCGATCCCGAAACGAACGAGGAAGTGCATCTGAAGAACGGGCCTTACGGTCCTTATCTTCAGCTGGGGACCGGCGGCGCGAAGGAAAAGCCCAAACGCGTCTCCATTCCGCGCGACATCAATCCCGGCGACGTGACGCTCGAACTGGCACTGAAACTGCTGACCCTGCCCCGCCCCGTCGGCACGCATCCGACGGACGGATTGCCGATCGTCGCGGGGCTTGGCCGCTTCGGGCCGTACATCAAGCACGGCGACAAATACAAATCGATCCCGACCACACAGGACGCGCTCGAAATCGGGCTGAACCGCGCGGTCGACATTCTGGCGCAACCGTCGACCGGACGGCGCTTCGGCCGCGCGGCGGGCCCGGTAGGCCGCGTCGTCGGCAATCATCCCGATGACGGCCAGCCAATCACCGCCGCCGCCGGCCGCTACGGGCCTTACGTGAAGCATGGCTCGACCTACGCCAACCTGCCCAAAGATGGCTCGCCCGATACGGTGACGCTGGACGAGGCGGTCGCGTTGCTGGCCGAACGCCGGGCGCGCGAAGCCGCCAATGGCGGACCCAAGGTGAAGCGCGGCGCGGCGAAGAAAGCCGCCAAGCCCAAGGCCGAAAAGGCGCCGAAGGCCGAGAAAGCCGAGAAGCCCGCGAAGGCCGCGCCTAAGGCCAAAAAGGCGAAGAAGGCTCAAGCCCCCGCCGAAGAAGGCTGAGCGTGCCCAAGTACGAAGACGGTTCCTGGCCGACGAAGGAACGCGTCCTCGAAACCTTGAAGCGTTCGAATAAGCCCGTCGAAAAGCGGCGGCTGGCGAAGTTCCTTCATCTCAAAGGCCCGGCGCGCGATGCGCTGAAGAACTTGCTGCGCGACATGCTGCGCGACGGCGATCTGATTTCGCTCGACGAAGGCAAGGTCGCCTTGCCGCGCCGCGACGGCGTGCCCGTCGGCGCGCAAATGGTCGAGATCGTCGAAGCCGATATCGAAGAAGGCGTGTTGCGCGCCAAGCCCATCGATTGGGAGGGCGATGAGCCCGCCCCGCTCGCCCGCGTGCGCTTGCCGCATGGGCATCCCGTCCCGCCGGTGGGCGCACATGCGCTCGCGCGACTGAAGCGTGATGATCAAGGTTGGCTCGCGGATGTGTTGCGCATCGCCGATCGTCAGTCGGAGCGCTTGGTCGCGCGGCTCGACCGTGTGGGTGCCGGCTGGCGCCTGATCCCGACCGACCGCAAGCTGCGCGTCGAGTTCGGCCTCGTCGGCGACCCGCCCGACGACGTCAAACCCGGCGATCTGGTGCTGGCGGAAGTCAGCCCCGCACGCCGCTTGGGCTTGCCGCGCGCCAAGATTTTGGAGCGCGTGGGCCACGAGCGCGATCCGAAGGCCGCGAGCCTGATCGCGATTTTCAGTCAGGACATCCCGACCGTTTTCTCGCCCGCCGCCTTGGCGCAGGCGGAACGCGCCAAGCCCGCCACGCTCGGTGACCGGCTCGATCTTCGCGATCTGCCGATCGTGACGATCGACGGCATCGACGCACGCGATTTCGACGACGCGGTCCATGCCCGCCCCGATCCCGAGAACCCCGACGGATTCGAATTGATCGTCGCCATCGCGGACGTCGCGTATTACGTGCGGCCGGGCGACGCGCTCGACCGCGACGCCTACGATCGCGGCAATTCCTGCTACTTCCCCGATCGCGTCGTGCCGATGCTGCCGGAGCGTCTGTCGAACGATCTGTGTTCGCTGCGCCCCAACGAGGATCGCCCCGTGCTGGGCGTGCGCGTGCGCATCGACGCGAGCGGGCGCAAGATCGCGCATAAATTTTTCCGCGGCCTGATCCGCTCGGCCAAGCGCTTTACCTACGAGGAAGTGCAGGATATCGCCGACGGCCGGCCGCACGAGTTGGCGCCCATCGTCGAACCGCTTTACGCCGCCTATCGCGCGTTGCTGAAGGCGCGCCAGGATCGCGGCGCGCTCGATCTCGACCTCGAGGAACGCAAGGTCGAGATCGACGATTTGGGCCGTGTGGCGTCGATCAAGCCGCGCAAACGCCTGGACAGCCATAAGCTGATCGAGGAGTTCATGATCCTCGCCAATGTCTGCGCCGCCGAGACGTTGGAGAAGCGCAACCGGCCGTGCATGTATCGCGTGCACGAGCCGCCGGCCGAAACGCGCATCGACGCGCTGCGCGAAGTGCTCGACGGCCTCAATTTTCATTTGGCCAAGACCGCACTACGGCCCAAGGATTTCGGCCGCATCATCGAATGGGCGGCGGACAAGCCGTGGCGCCACATGGTCAACACGATGGTGCTGCGCTGCCAATCGCTCGCCGTCTACGCCCCCGAAAACGCCGGGCATTTCGGCCTGTCGCTGGCGCGCTACGCGCATTTCACCTCGCCCATCCGCCGCTACGCCGATCTGCTGATCCATCGCGCGTTGATCGACGCGGAGAAGCTGGGCGACGGCGCGTTGACCGAAGGCCATGTCCCCGATTTCGAGAAGGCGGGCGAACATATCTCCGCGACCGAGCGCCGGGCCGTCGCCGCCGAGCGCGACGCGATGGCGCGCTACATGGCCGCCTATCTCGCCGACCGGCAGGGCGCGACCTTCCCCGCGCGCATCTCGGGCGTGCAGAAATTCGGCGTCTTCGTCACGCTGGACGAGATCGGCGCCGACGGTTTGGTCCCGGTGCGCGCTTTGCCCCAGGATTTCTATCATTTCGACGAGCGAAGCCATGTGCTGAGCGGAGCGCGCACGCGGCGCACCTTCAGCCTGGGACAAGCGGTCGATGTCCGCCTGCGGGAAGTTGACGCATTGACCGGCTCGCTGACCTTCGATCTGCTCGATGGCGGCGGCCGCCCCTCGGGCCGTGGGAAATTCCCCCGGAAAAAGAGGTAAATTCCGGCATACATTCTCCGATCCCGGGGAGTGTTGCCGGATTGCCGCGCCTGCGCGACCTTTCTGCCATGCTTTGGCGGAAGGGGTGGCCGGACGCCGTCCGGCCTATATGATGTGCATTCGAGAAGGAGTTTCGGAAGAATGTCCGCCGATCTGCAAGCGCCCGCCGCCCGCGACTGGTCAAAGTCGTTCTGGCGCGGTCTGGCGTGCAAATGCCCCGCCTGCGGCGAGGGTCCGGTTTTCGCCGGTTATCTGCGCGTGACGCCGAAATGCGCCGCCTGCGGCGAGGCGCTCGACGATCTGCGCGCCGACGACGCCCCGCCTTATTTCACGATCTTCTTGGTCGGCCACATCATCGTACCGCTGATCCTGATCGTGGAACGCGCCTATATGCCGCCTATCTGGCTCCACATGGTGGTGTGGCTGCCGCTGACGACGCTGCTGAGCCTCGCCTTCCTGCGCCCGATCAAGGGTGCCGTGGTCGGCGTATTATGGGCGCAGCGCGAGAAACCGTAACGGACCCAAGACATGCGCGCCGCCTATCGCCCCTCCTCTCTGCGTAAGCCGCGTTCGCGGCTGGGGGTGTTGGCGGCGGCACTGGTGCTGTTCGCGACCGCTTGTGCCGGCCCGCGCGAAACCGTGCGCCCCGAACAAGCGGCGGTTCCCGCGCCGCGCGCGGCCCAGGTTTCGCCCACGCAGTTCTTCCATCGCGCTTACGACGAACTCGCGGTGCGCTACATCCAGCCGATCGATATGCCCGTGCTGGCGAGCACCGGCTTGAACGGGCTGTCGAAGATCGATCAGCGCGTCGCGGTCAAACGAACCGATACGCGATTGCAGGTGATGGACGGCGCCATCGTCGCCGCGAGCTACGATCTGCCCCGGCGCGACGATGCGCTCCGCTGGGCCCAGTTGACCGCCGCCGCGATCGACTCGGCCCGCAATATTTCGCCGACATTGCGCGACACGCCGAACGAGCGCGTGTTCCGCGCGGTGATGGACGAAGCGCTCGCTCCGCTCGACGCCTATACGCGCTACGACGATCCCGACCGTGCGCGCGACGCGCGCGCGTCGCGCGACGGATTCGGCGGCATCGGCGTGACCGTGGGGTTCGAGCAAGGCGAAGTCCGCGTCGATGCGGTGACGCCCGATTCCCCCGCCGCGCGCGGCGGCATCCGCGTGGGCGATCGTTTGGTCGCCGCCGACGGCCGCGCCTTTCTGGGCATGCCCGAGCGCGACGTGATCTCGCGTCTGCGCGGGCCGATCGGCAGCGAGGTGCGGATCGAAATCCGCCGCCCGCCGGCCGAGACGCGCAGCGAAATCAAGCTGACGCGCAGCCATATCGTGTCGCCGACGGTCACCTATCGGCGCGACGGCGATATCGCCTATTTCCGCGTGACCGGCTTCAACCAGCGCACGACCGATACGCTGACCGACGCGGTGCGCCGCGCGAAGGCCGAGATCGGCCCGAAATTGCGCGGCGCCGTGCTCGATTTGCGCGGCAATCTGGGCGGCCTGCTCGATCAGGCCGTCGGCGTCTCCGACCTGTTCCTGGCGCGCGGCACGATCGTGTCGACGCGCGGGCGCCATCGCGGCGCGCTGCAATCGATGACGGCGCAGCAAGGCGACATCGGCGAGGACGTGCCTTTGGTCGTGCTGGTCAACGGGCAATCGGCTTCGGCGTCGGAAATCGTCGCGGCCGCGTTGCAGGATAACGGCCGCGCCGTGGTCGTGGGCACCACGTCCTTCGGCAAGGGGTCGGTTCAGACGCTGGTGCCGATGCCCAATGACGGCGAGCTCGTCATCACCTGGGCGCGCTTCCATGCCCCCACGGGCTATCCGCTGGCCGATCTGGGCGTGATACCGGCCGTGTGCACGTCGGGCAACGATCAGATCGCCCCGGCGCTCCAGGCGATCAACCAGGGCCGCACGACCGGCCCTGAGGTGATGGTGCGCTGGCGTGCCGCCGATCATTCGGACATGGACGGCTTGAGGCGCCTGCGCCAGATTTGCGCGCCCGAAAACGCCAACCGCGAAAGCGATCTGGGTATCGCCGAAGCGCTGCTGCGCGACCGCACTTTGTTCTCCCGCGCGCTCGAATCGGTCCAACTGGCCGCCGAGGCGCGCTGAAAACCGCCGTTAAACCCCTGAAACAAGGGCGCTTCCCCCGCGCTTGACATTGCGGCACAGGCGGTTATGTTCCGCGCCCTGCCGCCCTTTCCGGGGCCACCCAATTTCGAGAACGCGATCATGGCAAAGTCCAAGCAACTGCTCATCAAGCTCAACAGCACCGCGGACACGGGTTACTACTACGTGACCCAGAAGAACCCGCGTAAGACCACGGAGAAGCTTGAGCTGCGCAAATACGACCCCGTCGCGCGCAAGCACGTCGTGTTCAAGGAAGGCAAGATCAAGTAACTCGCGGCCTTCGGGCCCGCGTTTACTTTCTTCGCGTAAAAGCCGGGACCGTCCCTGACGGCCCGGCTTTTCGTTTGTGGCGCTCCGACTTCATTATATTCTTATGAACATAACGAAGGAATCCCGTTCGATGACGACGACCAGAAATGCGCCGAGCGCGATCGGCGGCGGCGCGCTGATCGGCGTTCTCGGCGGGTTGATCGGCCTGGGCGGCGCGGAATTCCGCCTTCCGCTGCTGATCGGCTATTTTCGTTTCGCGGCACTCGAAGCCGTTATCGTCAATAAGGCGACGAGTTTGATCGTCGTCCTGACGGCGCTCCCATTCCGGGCGGAAACGATTCCATTCTCCGCGATCGCCGAGCGTTGGGATGCGATCCTTGCTTTACTGCTGGGATCGCTTCCCGGCGCTTGGCTCGGCGCCGGATGGGCGACGCGTTTGCGCTCGGCGGCCCTTCATAAGGTCATCGCGATCATGCTGATCGCGATCGCGGCGATATTGCTGTTCGGCCACGAGGCGACCGCTTTCGGGCAAATGCCGCTTCCGGACGGATACCGCATGACGATCGGGGTCGCCGCCGGTTTCGGCATCGGCGTCGTCGCCGCGCTTTTGGGCGTTGCAGGCGGCGAATTGCTGATTCCGACCTTGATTCTACTATTCGGCGCGGACGTAAAACTCGCCGGCAGTCTTTCCTTGGTCGTCAGCCTGCCGACCATGCTGGTCGGTTTCGCGCGATATAGCCGCGATCAGACCTTCTCGGTATTGAGCCGAAACCGCGGCTTCGTTTTTTACATGATGGGCGGTTCCATTCTGGGAACCTTCATCGGCGGCTACTTGCTGGGGAGCGTGCCCGGCAACGTGCTGCTGCCGTTCCTCGCCGTCTTGCTGATTCTGTCCGCCGCGAAAATGTGGCGGCACTGACCACGGCGGCTCACGCCTCCGGCGGGCCTTCGACGCGATTGCGCCCGCCTTGCTTGGCGCGATAAAGCGCCTCGTCCGCCGCGCGGATCAGATCGGGCAGATCGCTCAAGCCGCCATCCGTCGCCGAGACGCCGACCGATATCGTCACCTCGACGCCGTCGTCCTTGCCGTCGATCGAGATACGCTCGGCGGCCACTTTGCTGCGCAAGCGTTCGCCGACCATGCGGCCGATCTTTGCATCGGCCTCCGGCATCACGACCAGGAATTCCTCGCCGCCCCAACGCGCGACGGTGTCGAACGGGCGCAGATTGCGTTGCAGACGATTGGCGACGACGCGCAACGCCTCGTCGCCCGCCAGATGGCCGTAGGTGTCGTTGACCGTCTTGAAATGGTCGATGTCGATCATCAACAACGCTAAGGGGCGGCGCGAATGCGCCGCGCGCTGCACGAGGCTGGACAGATGCGCTTCCATATAGCGCCGGTTATGCAGGCCGGTCAGCGCGTCGGTCAGCGCCAGCGCCATGTTGCGTTCGAAATTGGCGCGCAGCGCGTCCATATAGCGCTTGCGGCGGATTTGCGTGCGCACGCGCGCGACCAATTCGTTGGGCTCGATCGGCGTCAGCAGATAATCGGTGACGCCCAGATCGAGCGCCTTGGCCAAACGCGGATCGTCGCCGTCGTCGAGCACCGCGACCAAGGGCACGTTGCGCGCGCGCTCGCTCGCCCGCAATTCCGCGCAGAGGCGCAGGCCGTCGGTCTTGCGCATCAGCGTATTGACCAGCAGCGTGTCGCACGTGCCGCTTTCCGCCAGCGCGCGCGCCGCACCGGCATCGGCGACGAGTTCGACCGTCGAGTTGTCGCCCGCGACCGCCTTGCCCAGCGTGCGCGCCAAGCCCGGCATGTCGTCGACGACGCAGATCTTGGCGTTGGTGACGGGCAATTCGCGCTCGACCGTATCGGCGCCATCGGGCATGTCGAATTGGCCCGATGTCACGGAGCGCAGGCGCCATTCGTCGCCCAGCATTTTCAAGCGGACCAACGAACGTATCCGCGCGTAAAGCGCCAAATCGCGCACCGGCTTGGTCAGGAAATCGTCGGCGCCGCTTTCGATGCCGCGCAAGCGGTCTTCGGCGGCGGACAAGGCCGTGACCATCACGACCGGAACATGGCGCGTGCGCTTGTCCGCCTTCAAGCGGCGGCAAACTTCGAAACCGTCCATGCCCGGCATCATGACGTCGAGCAACACGATGTCGGGCGGGTCGGCGATCGCCTTTTCCAGCGCCTCGGGCCCGGAGAACGCCGTCGCGACGTTGAAATACTCGGCCGTCAGCCGCGCTTCGAGCAGCTTGACGTTCGGCAGGAGATCATCGACGACCAGGACCCGGGCTGACATTCCGGTACCGTTCCGGTCAGTTCAGAAAGCGCTGAACGGTTTCCAGGAACTTGGCGACCGAAATCGGCTTGGCGATATAGGCCTCGCACCCGCCCTGGCGGATCTTGTCTTCGTCGCCCTTCATCGCGAAAGCCGTCACCGCGACGACCGGAATCGCGCGCAATTCCGGGTCTTCCTTCAGCCATTTGGTGACTTCCAGCCCCGAAACTTCCGGCAGCTGAATATCCATCAAAATCAGATCCGGGCGCTTCTGACGCGCGATCTTCATCGCCTCGATCCCGTCTTTGGTCTGCAGGGTCGCGTAGCCATGCGCCTCCAGCAGGTCGTGAAAGAGCTTCATATTGAGCTCGTTATCTTCGACGATCAGGACGGTCTTCGACATGGAGGGGCTCGCGAGCGCGTTCGCTTCAAGGTATAGAGGCGGCGTATGGTTTAGCACGGCAATCGGGCGGCGTAAAACCCGCCCGGAGCCCCAAATCGCACGGCGGTAGAATGCGTTACGGAATCGATCTGGGCGGCACCAAAACCGAGCTGGCGGCGTTGAGCGACGACGGTATGATCGTCCATCGCGAGCGCGTCCCCAGCCCCAAAGGCGATTATCGCGCGACGGTCGAGGCGATCGCCGGGCTGGTCGAACGGGCGGAGGCCAAGACCGGCCAGCGCGGCAGCGTCGGTGTCGGTATACCGGGAACCATCTCGCCGGTCTCGGGTTTGGTTAAGAACGCGAATTCGACGTGGCTGATCGGCCACCCTTTGGACCGCGACCTGTCCGAACGTCTCGGCCGCCCGGTGCGCCTGGCCAACGACGCCGACTGCTTCGCGCTGTCGGAAGCGTCGGACGGGGCCGCGGCCGGCGCGCGCTCGGTTTTCGGGGTCATCATCGGCACGGGCGTGGGCGGCGGGTTGGTCTTCGAAGGACGGCCGGTCGGCGGGCCCAACGCGATCGCCGGCGAATGGGGCCACAATCCCCTGCCCGCGATGCGCGTGATCGACGGTTTGGACGAACGCCCCGGCCCGCAATGCTATTGCGGCCATACGGGGTGTATCGAAACCTATCTGTCGGGTGGTGCGCTCGCCGCCGATCATCTTCGGTATACCGGCAAGAAATTGACGGCCGAGGAAATCGTCGCCGCCGATCTCGCCGGCGACAAAGAAGCCGACGCCACGATGCGCCGCTATATCGACCGGCTGGGCCGGGCGCTGGCGACCATCGCCAATATCTTCGATCCCGAAACGATCGTGCTGGGCGGCGGCCTGTCGAACGCCGCGCGGCTTTATCGCGATGTGTTGCCGGTGATGAAGGCGCATACGTTCACGGACGAGCTCGTCACCAAGCTCGTCCGCAACAAACACGGCGATTCCAGCGGCGTGCGCGGGGCGGCGTGGCTGTGGCCCGCCGCCTGACGCGCATGCGCCGATCGCGTCAGAACCGGTAGCCGATTCCCGCGCCGAACACCCACGGATCGAGCTTCACGTCGTCGACGCGCAAGCCCGTCGCCGGGTTCAGATTCACCGTCGCTTCGGTCTTCAGGAAGATCTTCTTCACGTCGACATTCAGCGACCACGGGCCGGTCGTCAGCACGTCCACGCCCGCCTGCAACGCCCAGCCCCAATTGTTCTTGAGCTTGATAGCGTTGAAATTGGCCGAGCTCGCTTCCTGGTCGTAGAAGAACGTGTAGTTCACGCCCGCACCGATATACGGACTGAAGGTCGATTTCGGCAGCGGATGGTATTGCAACGTCAGCGTCGGCGGCAAAACGCCGACATCGGCGAGCTTGGTGCCGTTGTTGAACGACGGCGCGCCGACACTCAGCTTATGCCGCGTCGTGGCCGCGATCAGTTCGAACGCGATGTTCGACGTGACGAAATAGCTGAAATCGATTTCGGGCGCGGCGGCATCATCGACGCGTTCCAGCGTCGAGGCCTTCGCCCCCGTCGTCGCGTTGTTGACCGGCCGCGCGCCGTTGTCCGGCACCACCGCGATGCCACGCACACGAACGTTGAAATCGCCCGCCTGCTTGCCGCGAATTTCTTGGGCGCCGGCCCCCGCCGACGCCAGAAGAACGATCGACGCCGCCGTCACGGCCAGCATCTTCGTCGTGTTCAGAACTTCTTTGCGCATAACCCCTCCGCTTCGCGCTGACTTCACTCTCGACCGCGCGGCGGACTCCCCGCGCGACGACGCGAATCAACGTCTCACGGAATTCACTTTCGGAAAGTGTGCAATCTTGCCGCAGGCGCGTGGACGCGCGCCGGGCGTTGCACCAAATCAACAGTGAAATTCAGCAGCGCGGTTTGGGCAAAGCTTCCAGGCGTTCGAGTTTCGCCTTCATCGTGAACTCGGGATACTCGAACGTGTAGTCGCCCGCCACACCGTTATCGAGCATCCGCATCGACGTTTCGTATTGTGGCGTGCCGGTCTTGTCGTCCGGATTGAAATAAGCCATGCGCACGCGGAACGCCGGGCGCTTGCCGATCTCGGGCGTTTGCGCGCCGATCAGCATCTGCCCCGGCTGCTTGTCGGTGAAGATCGCGGTCACGTCGAGCGCCCCGTCCAGCGTGGCGCCGTCGAAAACGGCGCGCAGGATCACGCGCTCCCCGCCTTCGGCGAGATTAAGCAGCAGCAGCGCATGCGCGGTCGGGAACATCGTGCCCGGCGGCAATTCCATCTCGGTCTCGGGCTCGGTGAAGACCGCCTTGCCGCCCTTGTCGGGATCGAGCGTCGCGCGGCCTTTCAATTCCTCGACGACCTGACCGTCGCGCGCCGTGCGCAAAGTGAAGCGATAGGACGTGCCGTCCTTGGATTCGAACGACGAGAACAGGATGTCGCTTTCGGTCGTCCCCTCCTCGGCCGTCGTCATCGTGAAGCGCATGCGCTGGTTGAGGGTGTAGCCCTCGCACATTTCCGCCCAGTCGATGACCAACGCGCCCTCGAGCGCGCCCACCTGCCCCTTGTTGTCGCCCAACGACAACGAATACGCCGCGCGATGGGGGGCAAGGCTTTGCGCCGCCGCCATCCCCGGCAGGATCCCGATCAGGGCCGCAACGAACGCGAATAGAAGGCGCATGGGGACTCCGGAAAACGGGGGGAATGCCGAATGACCCGACATTCCCCGAACAATATGGCGTTTTCCGGACCGGTTATCCAGGTACCGGGGTCAATCCTTCTTTTTGACCGGCGGCAGATCCGGCTTGATGTGCAGCTCCTTCAACCGGATCGGATCGACCGAGTTGGGGGCCTGCATCAACAGATCGACGGCGCCCTGGGTCATCGGGAAGGCGACGACTTCGCGGATATTTGGCTCGTCCGCCAGCAGCATAACGATGCGGTCGATACCGGGGGCCGAGCCGCCATGCGGAGGGGCCCCGAACTTGAACGCGTTGAGCATGCCGCCGAACCGGCTTTCGACGTCGGCTTGGCTATAGCCCGCGATCTCGAACGCCTTGTACATGATCTCCGGCAAGTGATTGCGGATCGCCCCCGACGAGAGTTCGACGCCGTTGCAAACGATGTCGTACTGGTACGCCTTGATCTCCAGCGGATCCTTGGTCGTCAGCGCTTCCAGACCGCCTTGCGGCATCGAGAACGGGTTGTGGCTGAACTCGATCTTGCCGGTGTCTTCGTTGAGCTCGTACATCGGGAAATCGACGATCCAGCAGAAGCGGAATTCGCCTTCCTTGATGAGCTCCAGCTCCTCGCCCAGCTTCTTGCGCGCGGCACCCGCGAGCTTCGCGGCGGCGAGCTTCTTCTTGTCGGCGACGAAGAACACCGCATCGCCCGCCCCCACGCCCGCCAGCGCCTTCAACTTCGCGAGGCGTTCGTCGTTCAGGAACTTGGCGATCGGGCCTTTGGCCGTATCGCCTTCGAACACGATGTAGCCGAGGCCCGGGGCGCCTTCGCTTTGCGCCCAGGCGTTCATCTTGTCGAAGAAGGAGCGCGGACGATCGGCGGTCTTGGGGGCCGGAATGGCGCGCACCACGCCGCCGCCCGCGACGATACCGGCGAAGACCTTGAAGTCGGAACCCGCGAACACTTCGCCCACGTCGGCGATGACCAAAGGATTCCGCAGATCGGGCTTGTCGGAGCCGTATTTGAGCATCGCGTCGTCAAAGGCGATGCGCGGGAATGGCGGCTTCGTGACCTTGCGGCCCTTCGAGAATTCGTCGAACACGCCGCCGAGCACGGGCTCGATCGCCGCGAACACGTCGTCTTGCGTGACGAAGCTCATTTCGAAATCGAGCTGGTAGAATTCGCCGGGCGAACGGTCGGCACGCGCGTCTTCGTCGCGGAAGCACGGCGCGATCTGGAAATAGCGATCAAAGCCCGAGACCATCAGCAGCTGCTTGAATTGCTGCGGGGCCTGCGGCAGCGCGTAGAACTTGCCCGGATGCAGGCGCGACGGCACCAGATAGTCGCGCGCCCCTTCGGGCGACGACGAGGTCAGGATCGGCGTCTGGAATTCGGTGAAGCCCTGATCGATCATGCGCCGGCGGATCGACGCGATGACCTGCGAGCGCAGCACGATATTGGCGTGCAAACGCTCGGTACGCAGATCGAGGAAGCGATATTTAAGCCGCATTTCCTCGGGGTAATCGCCTTCCTGCGCGACCTGGAACGGCAGCACTTCCGATGCCGATTGCAGCAACGCGGCTTCGATGCGTACTTCGATTTCGCCGGTCGGCAGCTTCGGGTTCACGGTCGAGGGCTCGCGCGCCACGACCTTGCCGGTCAGCGTCACCACGCTTTCGGGGCGGAAGGCTTCGACCGTTTTGAACGCGGGGTTTTCGGTATCGAGCACGAATTGCGTGATGCCGTAATGGTCGCGCAAATCGACGAACAGGAGATTGCCGTGGTCGCGCTTGCGGTGGACCCAGCCCGACAGGCGAACCTGGGCGCCCACATCCGTGGCGCGCAATTGACCGCAAGTATGCGAACGGTAGGCGTGCATCGCGTCGAATCTCCTTTGAAAATCGGGCGTTAATGGCCCATGAAGGGCTTCGCTTGTCAACCCCCACGCCCCCTCTTGTTGCGCCAAAGACGCAAGGTTAAACAAGGACATGACATTGATCGTCGAGTCCGCCCCGCTGGCGGCGTTCTGCGCCAAGGCGGCCGCGTCCAGTTACGTCACCGTCGATACCGAGTTCATGCGGGATAAGACCTATTACCCGCAGCTTTGCCTTGTGCAGGTCGCGGGCGAGGACGATGCCGCCGTGATCGACGCGCTGGCCCCGGGGCTGGACCTTTCGCCGCTGCTGGCGCTGATGGACAACCCGGCCGTCCTCAAAGTGTTCCACGCGGCGCGCCAGGACTTGGAAATCTTCCATAACCTTACCGGCCGCGTCCCCGCCCCGTTGTTCGATACGCAAGTCGCGGCGATGGTGTGCGGCTTCGGCGAACAGGTGAGCTACGAAAACCTCGCCGCCCAGCTCGCCCGCGCGCGGATCGACAAATCGGTGCGTTTCACCGATTGGGCGCAACGCCCATTGTCGGCCAAGCAGATCAGCTACGCGTTGTCGGACGTGACGCATCTGCGCCCGGCCTACGAGGCGCTCGCCCGCAAGCTCGGCCAAAGCGGCCGTGCCGGCTGGCTCGCCGAGGAAATGGCGATCCTGATGGATCCCGCGACCTATCGTGCGGACCCGGAGGAAGTCTGGCGGCGGATGAAGCCGCGCGGCGCCAAGCCGCGTTTCCTCGCGATCCTGAAGGAAGTCTGCGCCTGGCGCGAACGTGAGGCCCAGCGCCGCGACACGCCGCGCAACCGCGTGGTCCGCGACGAAACGATCCTCGACGTGGCCGCACACGCGCCGGAATCGCTGGAAGATCTCGCGCGCATGCGCGGCATCAATCGCGGCTTCACCGAAGGCCGCCTCGGCCAGGAGATGATGGAAGCGGTCAAGCGCGGCTTGGCCACACCTGTCGACAAGGCGCCCGCGTTGCCGGAATCGCCCGATCTGCCGCCGGGCCTCGGGCCCGTGGTCGAGCTCCTTAAAGTGCTCCTCAAAATGAAATGCGAGGAACATGGTGTGGCGCAGAAGCTCGTTGCGACCACGGCGGATTTGGAGCGCATCGCGGCCGACGACGTCGCCGACGTGCCCGCCCTTCAGGGCTGGCGGCGCGAAGTCTTCGGCGAAGCCGCCCTCGATATGAAGGCGGGTCGGCTCGGCTTCACGCTGAAAGGCAAAAAGATCGTGCTGATGCGCCTGGACGGCGCCGCGACGGCGATCGCTTCGACTTAAGCCGTTACGTCGACGTTGCGGCCGCGGCCGGAATCCGACGGCGGCGCCGTCAGGTTCTGCGCGGCGGCACCCAGCTGCGGGCGCGCTTCGTCGGCGGGCGACGCATCCGCACTCGACGGCGCGGGACGCGACGTTTCCAGCGACGACAGCTGGCTGGCGGGCGAATATTGCGTATTGCCGATGGAACTGGCGGCCATGGTTCCTCTCCCCGAAACGGGATGCGGATAAGATTAGGCTCGGATTCCGCTTTCGGCAAGGCTTCCGGCGCCGAAAACCTCATCCGGCACCGTCACTTCGCCGCGTAAGCATCCAAAAAGATGCGCAAATCCGAAAACGCCGCATCGCGTACGGCTTTGTTATGGGCACTGGCCGCACTCGACCGCCAAAACGCCCAGCCGGGGCCGACATCGTCGAACCCGTGCGAGGCCCCGCCATAGCGGACCGCCAGGACCTTATCGGCATCCTGCGCGCGGCTGACGGCGGCCAAGCAGGTCTCCGGCGGCGCGACCGTATCGTTCTCCCCCATCATCAACAGCACGGGACCGGTCGGGCGCCATTCGCGAAGCCCCGCGCAAGACGGATAGAACGCGGCGGCCGAACGCACGCCGGTCCGCGCCATGGCGACAAGGACCGACGCCCCGCCCTCCGCCCAGCCGACCAGATGCAGCCGCGTACGATCCACACCCGGCACGGCGGCAAGCCGCAGCACGGCGCGTTCGATCGCCGGCACGCCGGCGGCGGCATCATCCGCCCGGCAAGCCCCCGACGGCCAATCGAGCGTGGCAACCGCGAAACCCGATTGCGTCAAATCCTGCGCGGCACGCGTAATGTGATCGCCGGGCCCCGCGCAGCTGGGCACGAGCAGCACCGCGCCGAAGGGCCCGGCGCGCGAAGGTGTGGCGATCGGGTTCGGGCGCGCGCACGCGGTCAACGCCATCGCGGCGGCGAACAGAGCGAGGATGGTTTTCATCGCGGCCGGATACGCGGTTTCTTGTCGAAGGCCGAAGCGACGGATTCAAGCCGCCGCCCGACCATCTCGCCCACCATGCCGACATCGCGCTTGGGCACCTCGAGGATAAGCTCTTTTCCATCCATCACGAGGCGCGTGCGCGCCAGCACGGCCGACGCCCCGCCCGACAGGCGATAGGCAAGCCGCAACGCGAGCCCCAAGCGGAACGCCTCGCGCAACGAATCCTCGTCGAGCATGCGCCAGGAAATCTGCGCGGTTTCCCCGCCCGGCTCGCCGTCGTAACGCGCGAACAAGGCGAGCGCCACATAAGCGCGGCCGGGATGGTCGATGCCCGCGACGGGCATGTAGAGCGCGCGCCGATACGCGATCTCGCCGCGATGATCGGGATGCTCGCTCCAAGCGAGGTCGGACAAATGGCAGGTCGCAAGGCGCAATCGCGCGCGCGACTTGTCCTTGAACAGCGGCTCGATCCAGCGCTGAAGTTCTTCCGCCTTCACGTGATAGCGGCGGTTCTGCGCGGCGATGGCGGCCACACCCGAGATCAGCGGATCCATCCGCTTCAACGCGGGGCTCAACGAATCGTAGAGGCAGCCTTCGCGCAATCCGTAGGCGGAGAAGACCAGCGTCTTGGGCTTCATCCGGCGCAATACGCGCTCCAGCACGGTCGCGGCGAGCGGGATCGTCTCCAAGCGCTTGCGCGAAATGCCGCTGAAGCCTTCGAGCGAGGCGCGGCTTTGCGTCGCCATCAATTCGAGGAAGTCGATCGCCCGATCGCGCGCGATCGTGTAGTGGTGGATGATCTCGAGCCCGTAGCCCGCATGCGCCATATGCAGTTTGGCGATCGCGCGCCAAGCACCACCCACGGCGTAGAACTCCGCGTCGCGGCCCTTGTCGAGGAAGTCGAGCGGCTTCAAACGCTCGTCGATCATGTCTTTGAGGCGCCCGCGCCCCTTCTCCGCGTATTCCTTCAGGCGCAACGGCCCGAAGGGCAGCGTCACGTAGCCGCGCGTCTTGCCCTCGCCCAGCGCCACGAGTTCGAGACTGCCGCCGCCCAGATCGCCCATGGCGCCTTGCGAGCCCGGCGTGCCGGCGAGCACGCCCAGCGCCGAGATGCGCGCTTCGTCCGCGCCCGACAGGATGCGCACGGGCAGCCCCGTGACTTTCCGCACGCGCGCGATGAATTCGGGGCCGTTGCTGGCGTCGCGCGCCGCGGCGGTGGCGAGCGCATAGGTCCGGCGCACGCCCATCGCGCGCGCAAGCTCGGCGAAGCGACGCAGATTGACCAGCGCCTGCTCGACGCCCGTTTCGTCGAGCTTGCCGGTGCGCTCGATCCCTTTGCCGAGGCCGCAGAGGACCTTCTCGTTGAACAACGGCAAGGGTACGCGGCTCGTCCCGTCGAACACGACGAGACGGATGGAGTTGGAGCCGATATCGACGACCGCGACGGGGCGCCTGTCGATGCTGACGCCGGACGTGGCGCGCCGTACCGCCATCTCAATCTTTCGGTTTGGTTTTGACCTTGGCCTTGCCCGGCTTGTGAAGCGCCTTGCCGCGACCGGAGAGCGAAGGATTGGTCATGAAGAACTCGTGCGCACTGAACGCGTCGGCCCCGCATTCGAGGCGTTTGTAGTCGCCCGCCGAATCGAGGACCCAAGTTTGCGCCACGTCGCGCAGGTTCGCCACCATGATCTGGTCTTGAATCTGCTCGTGAACCGTCGGGTTTTCGATCGGCACGAAGGTTTCGACGCGCCAATCGAGATTGCGCGGCATCCAATCGGCCGACGAAATGAACAGCTTCGATTCCGGATGCGGCAAGCCGAACCCGTTGCCGAAGCACACGACGCGCCCGTGCTCCAGGAACCGGCCGACCAAGCTGCGCACGCGGATATTCTCCGACATGCCCTTCACGCCGGGCCGCAGACAGCAAATGCCGCGGATCACCAGATCGATCTGCACGCCGGCGTTGCTCGCCTCGTACAGCTTGTCGATGATCCTGGCGTCGACCAGCGCGTTCATCTTCGCCCAGATCGCCGCCGGGCGGCCTGCCTTGGCGTGTGCGATCTCCGCGTCGATATGCTTCACCAGCGTCGGGCGCAAGGTCAGCGGCGCGAAAGCGAGCTTCTCCATCGCCTCGGGCTTGGCGTAGCCGGTCATGAAGTTGAACAGCCGTGCCGCGTCCGAGCACAGGCCCGGATCGCAGGAGAAGAACGACAGGTCCGTATAGATGCGCGCGGTGATCGGGTGGTAGTTGCCCGTGCCGAAATGCACGTAGGATCGCAAGGCCGGGCCTTCGCGGCGCACGACGTAGGAAATCTTCGCGTGCGTCTTCAAATCCATGAAGCCGTACACGACCTGCGCGCCCGCGCGTTCCAGATCGCGCGCCCAGCGGATATTCGCTTCCTCGTCGAAGCGCGCTTTCAGTTCGACCATCGCCGTGACCGACTTGCCGCTTTCGGCGGCTTCGACCAAAGCGCGCACGATGGGCGAGTTATCCGAGGTGCGGTACAGCGTCTGCTTGATCGCCACGACCGCCGGGTCGCGCGCCGCCTGGCGCAGGAACTGGACGACGACGTCGAAGCTCTCGTACGGATGATGGACGACGATGTCCTTGTGGCGGATCGCCGCGAAGCAATCGCCGCCGAAATCGCGGATACGTTCGGGGAAGCGCGGGTTATAGGGCGGAAACAGCAGATCCGCGCGTTCGGACAGCACGAGTTGCTTCAAATCGGCCATGCCGAGCATGCCGCCCAGGCGGAAGCAATCCTCGGGCTTCACTTCCAATTCGCTCAGCACGAAATTCTGCAGATCCTCGGGCATTTCCGCGTCGAAGGCCAAGCGGATTACCTCGCCCCGCCGGCGGCGCTTCAAGGCGCTTTCGAACACGCGCACCAGATCCTCCGCTTCCTCGTCGATTTCCATTTCGGAATCGCGCAACAGGCGGAAGCGGCCGGCGGCCTTCGTTTCGAAGCCCGGGAACAACGTGCCGAGGTTGAGGCGGATCGTCTCCTCGACCGGGATGAAGCGGATCATCTTGCCCGGCAGGCGGACGAAACGTTCGACCTGCTGTGGCACGGGGATCAACGCTTGCAGCACGCGGCTATCGGTCGGCGAAACAAGCCGCGCGACGAGGGCAAGCCCCTTGTTCTGAATGAACGGGAACGGGTGTGCCGGATCGATCGCCAGCGGCGTCAGGACCGGAAAGATCGCTTCCTGGAAACGCTGTGCTAGGAACGCGCGATCGTCGTCGCTGAGCTCGCTCGGCCCCACGACCGCGATGCCCGCGGCGCGAAGCTCCGCGACCAGTTCCATCCACACGTTCTGTTGAACGTTCATCAACTGGCCCGCGCGCCGGTTGATCGCGGCGAGCGCTTGGGCGGGCGACAAACCGTCTTCCGACGGCGTGGTCACACCTGCGGCGACCTGGCCCTTCAGCCCGGCGACGCGCACCATATAGAACTCGTCGAGATTCGACGCCGAGATCGACAGGAAGCGCAGCCGCTCCAACAGCGGATGGTGATGATTGGCGCATTCCTCGATCACGCGCTCGTTGAACGCGAGCCAGGACAGCTCGCGATTGATGTAGCGCGACGTTTCGATCTCGCCGATGTCGACCCGCTCGGGGGTCCTGCTCTCGCCGTCCACGGTCATTCTCCTTGCCCGAGGCTGATGCCGACGGGCCGTTTATGGTATCACGCGCGGGCGACTCTAGCGGGCGAACGGTGTCAAGATTTTGAAACCCAAGCGACTTTTCCTGCTCCGGCACGCGAAATCCGCGTGGGACGACCCGTTCGTCCAGGATTTCGATCGTGACCTCAACAAGCGCGGGCGCAAGGCGGCGCGCGGCCTTGCCAAGTGGCTGGAAAATAAGGGTTATACGCCCGATCTGGTGCTTTGCTCGGCGGCGTTGCGCACCCGCCAAACGCTGGAATTGACCCAAGAGGGGTTCGGTGGCCGCCCCGAAATCTCGATCGAGAAGCGGCTTTACCTCGCCGATGTCGAGGATTTGCGCCTGCGCCTGGCCGAACTCGACCGGCGCAGCCCCTGCCCGGACGCCGTGCTGATGATCGGCCATAATCCGGGGCTGGAGGAATTCGCCCTCGACCTGATCCCGCCGGCCGAGGCCGACACGCGCGCGCGCATCGCCGCGAAATTCCCGACCTGCGCCTTCGTCGCCTTGCGCTTTGCCGATTGCCCTTGGGGCTCGATCGGGCCTGCGCGCGCCACGCTCGAAGCCTACCGCATCCCCGCCGACGACGAGGATTGAGGCAGCGCGACATAAGGGTGCATCGGCTTGAGCTTCAAGTCGTTCGGATAGTTGCAGGCGACGAGAATCATATCGACGTTGTCGCCGTCCGAAGCGAGCGGAAAGTAAACGCGCTCGCTATCGATGAATTCGCGGTCCGGATGCGGCATCGGAAAGCGGTCATAGACCGCCGCGCGCGTGCGCACGACCGTGCGCATATTCACCTGAATACGATCGACATAGGCCGGCAGCACCGCATCTTCGACGAACAGCCCGGTGATCTCGCGGCGCGCAAGCTCTGTCTGCGTCGTTCCAACCAGACGGAAGCGGAAGCGCTCGACGCCGGCGGCGTCGCGCACGACCTCGACCAGATTTACCAGACGAAGATTGCCGCGCAGCCAACACGGATCGAAATCCGCGCGCGACGCGATCTTGCCCGGTACCGCCAGCGTTGCGAGATAGTCGCGGATCACGGCGAACCAGGGATGCAGCGCTTCGTAATCCGGCGGCAAAGCGCGACCGGCGCGATCCTCTAGTCCGCCAACACCATCGGCGCCGTCGTGAATAATCCTGAGATAACGTCGGTTCGAGGAACTCGGACTCATCGCGCTTGCTCCTCTCTTGCGAGCGGGCTTGAAGGGCGCACTTAGCATCCAATAGTATGTCACTCGTTTCGGATGATCGGATATCGAATTACAGTGAATGTTTTTTCACGCAGCCGGATCGATGTCGCGGATTGCTACACCTTCCCCGCATCCGATCCGATTATGTGCGTCGGCAGGGAATTCAAGTCTCAAACGAGTGTACGGCAGCAAGACCAATCAACGTTTTTTTACTTCAGCGTTTTTTAATCCGCCGGTGATCCAATCCGATCCGCTCGAAAACCGGTGCGATCTGCCCGCCGGAAAAAACAGGAGATCCGCGATGTCCACTCTTTCCGCGATCAACGGCCGCTTCAAGATCGGCACACGCATCGGATTCGGCTTCGCCATCGTCCTGACCCTGCTCGCCACATTGGCCATGAATGCTTGGATCGCCCTGCGCGACGTCCAGCATGAATTCACGACGTTTGAATCCATCTCCTCGAACGCGCTCGCGGTGGAAGATGTCGCGGTTGATTTCAACGAGCTCCGCCGCCAAGTTTTGATCTACGTCGCCAGCGGCAACCCCGACGCGGAGAAGCGCGTATCGGAAAAGGCCAGGGAAATCCGCGAAACAATCCAAGCCGTGATTCCGAAGTTCGTTTCCGCGCAGCGCCAAACGCAGGCGCGCGAGATCGCGGCGTTGACCGAGGAGTATGTCGGCAACTTCGCCAAGGCGGTGGAATTGCGCAAGCAACGCGAGGATGCCATTACCGCTAAATACGAGCCGGCCGCGCTCAACGCGCGCCAGAAGCTGACGGAAGCGTTCGATGGCGCGATGAAAACGGGCGAGGACACGCTCAGCGCCGCCGCCGGAAAATCGCAAGACAATCTCGGCATTCTGCGCATCCGCGTCGCGCGTTTCCTCGCCAATCCGACCGAAGCCGGCGTCACGTCGATCAATGCCGCATTGACCGACCTCGAAGGCTCGATCGCCGCCGCACGGCAAGCCGCCGCGCGAAGCCCCGCGCGCGACGCCATCGAAGCGGCGGCGCAGGCCGTTGCGCCGCTGCGCGGCATGTTGCAGGCGGGAATGCGCGCCTCGCTAGAAATGGCGGAGTTCGTGAACGTCACCAACGCCCGCGTGGCCGAACGCCTTTCGGGCCGGATCGAAGAACTCGTCAACGCCCAGAAATCCGCTACGGCGGCGATCGCAAACGAAGTCCGCGCGGCGGTCGCGGAGGATATCTCGATCACGCTCGCTCTTTCCGCGATCGCCCTCGCGCTCGGTCTTATCTTCGCCTTCCTGATCGCCAAGGGAATCACGGCGCCGATCGGCGGCATGACCGGCGCGATGACCAAACTTGCGGGCGGCGAACTCGAGACCGACGTCCCTTCCCTGTCGAACAAAGACGAAATCGGCGCCATGGCGAAGGCCGTCCAAGTGTTCAAGGACAACGCGCTCAAGGTCCGGGCGCTGGAGGCGGAGCAGAAGGCCGCCGAAGCGCGCGCCGCCGAGGAGAAGCGCGCGGCCATGAACGCGCTCGCCGACGGTTTCGAGGCGAAAGTCGGCGGCGTGGTCACGGAAGTTTCCACCCAAGCGACGCGCATGCAGGAATCGGCGTCGCAGATGACCGCGACGGCGGAGGAGACCAGCCGTCAGGCGACGGCCGTCGCCGCCGCGTCCGAAGAAGCGTCGACCAATGTTCAGACGGTCGCCGCGGCGACGGAGGAGCTTTCCTCGTCGATCAGCGAGATTTCGCGCCAGGTCACGGAATCGGCGCGCATGTCGAGCAAGGCGGTCGACGATGTCGGCAAGACGAGCCAGACGGTCGAAGCGCTGGCGAACGCCGCGCAGAAGATCGGCAACGTCGTGCAATTGATCTCCGAGATCGCGTCCCAGACCAACCTGCTGGCGCTCAACGCCACGATCGAAGCGGCGCGTGCGGGCGAAGCCGGCAAGGGCTTCGCGGTCGTGGCGTCGGAGGTCAAGAGCCTCGCGAGCCAAACCGCCCGCGCGACCGAGGAGATCGGCACCCAGATCAACGAGATCCAGACGGCGACCGGCCAATCGGTGGAAGCCATGCGCTCGATCGGCGAAACGATCGCCAGCATGAACGCCATCGCGTCCACGATCGCGGCGGCGGTCGAGGAGCAAGGTGCGGCGACGACGGAAATCGCGCGCAACGTCCAGCAAGCGGCCGCCGGCACAAGCGAGGTGTCGTCGAACATCACCGGCGTCACGCGCGCGGCCGAGGATACCGGCAGCGCCGCCAGCCTCGTGCAACAAGCCGCCGTCGATCTGGGCTCGCAGGCCAAAGACTTGCGCGCCGCCGTCGAACAGTTCCTGACCCAAGTCCGGTCGGCGTGATCGATCGGACGGGGCGTCGGGGTTCGACATGGATCGCTGGATACGCCGGGAGCGCCGCGGCCCGATGCGCCACGTGGCACCCGGCAACCTCGCCTTCCTATTCGCGGCGCTGATCGCGGCCGCCGTCTGGTCGCTGGCGCTGTGGAAAGTCGGCGACGACAGTCGTGAAGTCCACGCGAACGCGCAGTCGGAATTGCTCGGCGCTCAGAATCTGCTGGCCGCGCATTTCGCCCGCGCTATCGACACGGCCGTGTTGTTCGCCGACACGACCGACCGCTGGATGTCCGAGCAACGCGTATCGTTCTCGGAATCCGCCGATCAACTGGCGCTCGAGAGTTTCATCGAGGGCTTCGGCAATCATCAATCCTTTTCGATCCGACTGCGCCTGTTCGACGCCGCCGCCAATCGAATCGCGTTGCCAAGCTTCCCGGAGCCGGAGTTCAACATCGCGGATCGAGAGTACATCACGGACCTCGAAAACAAATCCTACGATTTCTTCAAAATCGGGCTGCAATCGCGCTCGCGCGCGACCGGCGACGACATCATTCCGATCTCGAAGATCGCGCGTCCCAATATTTTCAAGGTTAAGTACATCGTCGCGGTGATCGACGTTCCCGATCTCAACCAATTATTCGACCGGATATTCATCACTGCGCCCGGCTACGTCGGCGCATTCCGCGAAGACGGTTATCTGATCTATCGCAACCCCGATCCGGACCGCTACGTCGGCATCAAGCTCGATCTCGATTACTTCATGGGGTCGGAAGTAATGCGGAACGATCTTGGCGTTATCCTCAATCGCAAGGACCCCGACGGACGAGAGCTGACGGTCGCCTACAAACATATCGAACGACATCCGATCTATGTCTATGCGAGTTTCCGCAATGCTGACTTGGACAAACGCAGCTTGGCGCGACTGCCGATCTATTTCGGATTCGCGACGCTGGCGACCCTATTGAGTTTCGCTATGGCTGGGCTGATCGCCTATTTTGCGCATATCCGCGAGCGCGAAGCCGCCGCGCTGCGGGCGGCGCTGATTACCGCCGACGCCGCGAATATCGCCAAGCGCGACTTCCTCGCGAATGTCAGCCACGAGTTGCGCACCCCGTTGAACGCGATCATCGGTTTTTCCGAGATGATCGGCACCGGTATTTTCGGAAAATTGACCGAAAAAAACGCCGAGTACAACGACGACGTCGTCACGGCGGCAAGGCATTTGCTGACGGTTGTCGATCAATTGCTCGATATCGCGGCGATCGAGGCCGGCCGCGCGCGGCTGCGGCCGGAAGAGTTGGATTTGAATCCCTTCCTGCACGACATCGCACATATGCTTGCCGCAAAGGCCGCGTCGCGCAACGTTGCCATCGATGCGATCGCGCCCGACGGCCGGCGCATCCTTTACGCCGATAAGCGCGTGCTACGCCAAATTCTGCTGAACTTGATCGACAACGCGATCAAGCACAGCCAACCCAATGGCCGCGTACGGGTCGGCTGGCGCGAAAGCGCGCCAGGACGCATCAGCATCTTCGTCGCCGATCAGGGCGTGGGCATCGCCCCCGACGAATTGCCGCATATTTTCGAGCCGTTTTGGCGCAGTTCGGACGCCTATATCGCCCGGCCCGACGGTGTCGGGCTCGGCCTGATGGTGACCAAGCAGCTCGTCGCCCAGAGCGGCGGCACCATCTCCGTCGAAAGCGCGCTCGGTCGAGGCTCGGAATTCGCCATCGACATTCCCGACACGGCCGTTCCGATCGCCGCCGTCCCGTCCCGCGCCGCCTGATGCCGGCGACGGCTCAAATATCCTTCAGCCGCTCCAGCGCCACGGCGAAGCGCGTCCGCGCGGCCTTGGCTTCGGCCAAACGCTCGCGCTGATCTTCGACCGCTTCGGGATCGGCCTTGGCGACGAAATCGGCGTTCGACAATTTCTTGTCCGCCTTAGCGATCTCGCCGTCGAGCTTGCCGATTTCCTTTTCGAGGCGCTTGCGCTCCGCCCCCGCATCGATCAAGCCCGCGAGCGGCAACACCAGCGTGGCGCCGGTCAGCGCCACCGGCGCCGAACCTTTCGTCGGGCCGCCGGTTTCGGCGGCGATGCTTTCCACACGCGCCAGCGTCTTGATCAGCCCTTCATGGCGCGCGAGCCGTGCTTTCGCCGTGTCGTCCGCGTCGCGATAAAGCAACGACGGCTTTGCCCCTTGCGGCACGTTCATCTCGGCGCGCAACGCGCGAATGCCGGTGATCGCGTCGACGACCCAGTTCATTTCGGCTTCGGCCGCCGCGTCGCCGAGCCCCACACCGTATTCCGGCCAGGTTTCCGACATCAGCTGTGTGGCGCCCTGCTTGTAGCCGAGCGTTTCCCACAGTTCTTCGGTGACGTAGGGCGCGATCGGGTGCAGCAGCTTCAGCACCTGGCCGATCACGTAGGACGTGGTCGCGCGCACTTCCGCCTTCTCGGCGTCGCTGCCCTGCTGAAGCAGCGGCTTGGTGAATTCGAGATACCAGTCGCAGAAAGTGCCCCACACGAAGCGATAAAGCGCTTCGGCGGCTTCGTTGAAGCGATAGGCGTCGATCGCGGCGGTGACCGCCTTGGCGCATTTGGCGAGCTCGCCGAGCAGCCATTTATCGACCGTCAACGTGACTTTCGCCGGATCGTAACCGGCGACGGGTGCAGCACCATTCATCTGCGCGTAGCGGCAGGCGTTCCACAGCTTGGTGACGAAGTTGCGATAGCCTTCGACGCGCGCGGTCGCGAGTTTCACGTCGCGGCCCTGGGCGGCCAGCGCGCACAGCGTAAAACGCAGCGCGTCGGTGCCGTATTTGCCGATCAGGTCGAGCGGGTCGATGATATTGCCCTTCGACTTCGACATTTTCTGGCCGCGCTCGTCGCGCACCAGCGCATGAATGTAGACGGTCTTGAACGGCACGCGTTCGGCGAGCGGCTTGCCCGGATTGCCGAAATGGATGCCCATCATCATCATCCGGGCGACCCAGAAGAAGATGATGTCGAAGCCCGTGACCAGCACGTCGCCGGGATAATAGCGCTTGAGATGGGCGGTCTGTTCCGGCCAGCCGAGAGTCGAGAACGGCCACAGCGCCGAGCTGAACCAGGTGTCGAGCACGTCGGGATCGCGCTTGAGGTCGACATCCTTGCCGAACTTCGCGCGCGCGGCGGCCTTGGCGGCGTCTTCCGTTTCCTCGACGAACACGCTGCCGTCGGGCGCGTACCACGCCGGGATCTGATGGCCCCACCACAATTGGCGGCTGACGCACCAGGGCTGGATGTTGCGCATCCATTCGTAATACGTGTTCTCCCACTGCTTGGGCACGAACACGGTATGGCCCTTCTCGACCGCTTCGATCGCGGGCTTGGCCAAGGTCGCCGCATCGGCGAACCATTGATCGGTCAGCCACGGCTCCAGCGCCACGCCCGAACGGTCGCCATGCGGCACCATATGCGTATGCGCTTCGATCTTGTCGAGCAGGCCCAGCGCCTCGATCTCGGCGACGATCGCCTTGCGCGCGGCATAGCGTTCCATGCCGACGAAACGCTCGGGCACGTCGCCCGAAATATGCGCGTCCTTGTCCATGACGTTGATCATGGCGAGCTTGTGCCGCTTGCCGACTTCGAAATCGTTGAAGTCGTGCGCGGGCGTGATCTTGACGGCACCCGTACCCTTCTCGGGGTCCGAGTATTCGTCGGCGACGATCGGAATGCGGCGGCCGACGATGGGCAGGATCGCGAACTTGCCGACCAGCGATTTGTAACGCTCGTCGTCGGGATGCACCGCGACGCCGCTATCGCCCAGCATCGTTTCGGGACGCGTCGTCGCGACCACGATGAAGCGGTCGGGCTCGCCATCGATCGGATATTTGAAGTGCCAGAGATGACCCTTGATCTCGCGCTGCTCGACTTCGAGGTCGGAGATCGCCGTGTGCAGCTTCGGGTCCCAATTGACCAAGCGCTTGTCGCGATAGATCAGGCCCTGGCGATGCAATTCGACGAACACGCGGCGCACGGCCAGCGACAGGCCTTCGTCCATCGTGAAGCGCTCGCGCGCCCAATCGGGCGACGCCGCCAGACGGCGTAACTGGCGCGTGATCGTGCCGCCGCTTTCGGCCTTCCACGCCCAGGCTTCTTCCAGGAACTTCTCGCGCCCGATCAGCGTCGCGTTGCCCGTATCTTTGCCCTTGGGCGCCACGCCGCCGCGATCGAGGAACACGCCCTTTTCCGCCAAGCGCCGCTCGACCACCATCTGCGTGGCGATGCCCGCATGGTCCGTGCCCGGCTGCCACAGCGCGTCGCGCCCGCGCATGCGCTGAAACCGGATCAGCGTGTCCTGGATCGTGAAGGTCAGCGCGTGGCCCATATGCAGCGAGCCCGTGACGTTGGGCGGCGGCATCATGATCGTATAGGGCGTCTTGGCCGAATTCGGATCGGCGGCGAAAGCGCCGGATTTCTCCCACGCTTCGTAGCGGCGGGCTTCGATCTCGGCGGGCGAAAAGGTCTTGGCGAGACCGCCTTGGGCGGTCTCGTCGTTTTGCGTGTCTGTCATGGCCGGAAGGGTTTAACCGGGGCTTTGCCCCGGCTCAATAGTCCTGCGACTCACGCGTGATGCGGCGGATTTCCCGCTGCACCATGCGCTCCACCAGATCGGGCAGATACTGGTCGAGCCACGCTTTGAGGATCGGGCGCAATTCGGCGCGCACCAGATCTTCGATCGTCAGGTCCGAATTGCCCAGCAGCAGGTTGCGCGGCACGCGCGCCTGCAAGCCTTGCAGCGAATCCGACGCGCGGTTCGCCGTGTCGTCGGACATCAGGCGGCGCGGCTCGTCCGACATCACCGGCGGCGGCTTGTCGACGACGTTGGTCAGTTCCAGCACGTCGTCGATCGGCTCCGGCTCCGGCATCGGCATGCGCGGACGCGGCGGCGGAGGGGGTGGCGGCGGCGGCGGTGGCGGCGGAGGGGGCGGCGGCGGTGGCGGCGCCATCATCTCCATAATGGGTTCGGGCTCCGGCTCCGGCAGCATCGGCTCCGGTTCCGGCATCATCATGGGTTCGGGTTCCGCCGGTGGTGGCGGCGGCGGCGGCGGAGGTGGCGGCGCAGCCGCAGGGGGGGGCGGCGGCGGTGGCGGCGGCGCTTCGGCGGCGGGTGCGGCAGGCGGCGCTTTCCCCGCATCGCCGTCTTCGGAAATGATACGGCGGATGGAGGCGAGGATTTCCTCCATCGACGGTTCTTGTTGGTTCTTCGGATCCGTCATCTTCGTCCGGGTTCCAGTCGCCTGTTCAAACCGCCAGTGCGGTTCGAACGCCGAGGGTTCGAAACCGCCCTAAATTGCCATGGCGGAACGGTAAACGCGTGCGAATCGCCGCTAAGCCGTTCCGCGACCAAAGATTAAGCGACAGAACAGCCCGACGCCAGAGATAAACCCCGCCCCCTCGGGCGGGGTTAAGGCGTTACTTCTTGGCCGCTTCGCCGGGTATGTCGTTACCCGACCACCGGTCACGCGTCGCGCTGAGATTGCTCGCCGGATCGTAGATTTCGACCGGCAAGCCCAGCTCGCGGGCTTGGAGCTTGCCCACCGCCGACAACAGCTGGAACGACGCCAGCACTTCGTCGCGCTGGGCTTGGACCAAGCTCACGCGGCTATTCAGCAATTCCTGCTCGGCGTTCAGCACGTCGAGCACGGTGCGCGAGCCCACGCGGGCTTCCTGTTCCACGCCTTCCAGCGCGATTTCGTTGGCGCGGATCTGGGCGGTGAACGACCCGATCTGGGCGCGCGCGGTCGAAAGCTGCTGCCACGCGGTCGTCGCGTCGTTGATCGCCTGGCGCAAAGCCACGTCGACCTGCGTGCGGCGCTGACCTTGCGTCTGCTTGGCGCCGCGCACGCGCGCGTCGGTCGCCCCCTGCTGATAGATCGGCACCGAGAAGGTCAGCAGCACGTCCACCGTGTCGCGGATCGTGCCGCGCGTCTGGGTTTCCTTGCCGCGGATCGCGTCGGCCTGCAACGCGATGGTCGGCAGCTGTTCGCCTTCGACCAGCGCCACGTCCTGCCCGGCGGATTCATGCGCGTAGCGCGCCTGGATGATGTTCGGGTTCTGCGCCTGGGCCCAGGCGCGCGCTTCTTCAGCACTGCCCGGCAAGCCGCGCGGCACCGGCGGCACGCTGACGCGGCCCGCTTCCATACCCGTCGTGCGCAGGAAGGTCGCGCGCGCCGTGTTCACGTCGCCTTCCGACTTGGTGCGGCTCGCCTGCGATTGCGACAAGCGCGCTTCGGCCTGACTCACGTCCGTCCGGGTGATTTCGCCGACCTGGAAACGGTCGCGCGCGGCGTCGAGCTGGCGCTGCAACACCTGGACGTTGTTGATGTTGAGGTCCAGCACCGCAAGGGCCTGGGCGAGGTTGATATAGGCGGTCGCGCTATCGAGCAGCACGCGCTGTTCGACGGCCCCGAGCTGCGCCCTGCCCGCTTGCACGTTGGCTTCGGCGCGCGCGAGTTCGGCGGTCGAACGCCCGCCGCGATAGAGCGGCTGGGTGACGGTCAGCGTCGCCTGCAACGGCGTGCGGTCGCGCTCGTTCTCGGTCGTCTGCTGATCGCGCGAACCGTTGGCGCCGTAGACCGTGGTGGTGGTCGTGTTGAAGTCGCGCGCCTTGCCGGTATTGCCCGACAGCGTGACCGACGGGCGCCATTGCGACAGCGCTTGCGGCACGGTTTCGTCGGTCGCGCGCAACGCGGCGCGCTGGGCGAGCAGTTCGGGATTGCTGCGATAGGCGTTGGCGAGCGCCTCGTCGATCGTCTGTGCGCCGGCCATCGGCGCCAGCGCCATCACGGCCGCCAAGGCCGCGCCCGCTACCGTCGCCTTCAATGCCATCCGTCGCGTCGCCATCGAATAACCCTCTTCCAAATCAGTAACGCGCCATGTCCGGATCGACCTGCGCGGCCCATTGATCGACTCCGCCCGCCAAGTTGATCGCCCGATCGATCCCTTGCTGACGCAGCCAAGAAACTACGCGTGCGGACCGCCCGCCGTGATGACACGTCACCACCAAGGGTCCGTCCTTCGGCAAACGATCCAGCGAATCGGGAATCGTTCCCATCGGAATATGTAAGCTACCCGCGATTCGGCAAATTTCGTACTCCGAAGCTTCGCGGACATCGATAATCGCGGGTTTTTTGCCGTCGTCGAGCCAGCGTTTCAGCTCGGCCACGCCGATTTCGAACGGATACGTTTCGTCTTTCACAACAGCGCCGTTCAAAACACGAAGCCGGGCTGCTTCTCGAAGCCCGGCAGCACCGGCGTCGCGGCATCGAACATCGTGATGCTCGTCATGTCGCCCGCGAATTTGCGCCACAGCGTCGCGCGCCCCGGTTCGCCCGGTGCGGCCAGCACGCCCGCGATCCGACCGCCTTCGTTGAGGCGGCGCGTGTAGCTATCGAGCAACTCGCCGATGGCGCCGGCGAACAGAACCGCGTCGACGGCCGAATCGTCGGCGTCCGACGCGAGCGTAACGCCCATCTCCTTCAGCACCGTGGACGCGTAGCCGGTGAAGTCGCCCACGACCAGCACGCGCTGGGCCGGCTCGAGTGACAGCGCCTGAACCAAACGCGCGAAGACCATCGGCTCCATCAGATATTTGCCGCCGCCCAGCGCCAGATCCTCGTCGACATAGGCGACACCGGCGAACTTGGCCGGCACGAATTTTTCGCGCGGGACCGAGGACATCGCCGCGATCAAGCGCTCGTCGATCACCTTGTTGGTGCGCAACTGGCCTTCCACCATGTTGCGGCGGCGTTCGGCGAATTCCATGTCTTCGGGCTCCCTTGGGTCGAGCGGTCGGGGTCGGCGACTTATATATGGTGCGTCGCCACAAGGGACAACTGAAAGCGCGTAAGTGCCGGTAACGGAACGGCTCTCGGCGGCGATATTGACCCCGGGCGGCGCCTTGCCTATACGTGGCGCCCGCGTGGCCCGGCCGAGTAGCAAAGTGGTAATGCATCGGATTGCAAATCCGATACGCGGCGGTTCGATTCCGCCCTCGGCCTCCACGCGCTTCCGCCCAGGGTTCTTTTCCCTGGCGACGCGCCGGGGCTTCGGCTATAAGCCCCGCCCGTCGTTGCCGTTCCCCGGTAGCTCAGCGGTAGAGCAATCGACTGTTAATCGATTGGTCGCAAGTTCGAATCTTGCCCGGGGAGCCAACCTTTCCAATTCGGAATATTTCACGCCGACCGCCCGTTGCCCTTGCGACGGGGGGCAAAGATGCGCGCGATTATCGGATTGTCTGGCATCGGACTGACCGGCTTGCTGATCGCCGGCGCGGCCGAAGCGGAACCCAAACGGGAACCGTGCTTACCGCCGGCGGTTTTCGCGCCCAGAGTCCTTTTCATGCCCTGCCGCGATCAGCGCGCCGAGGAACCCAAACCCGCCGACCGGATGCCTTTGGAACGTTGGCTTTGTCGTGAGGGCGCCAGATCGGCCGAACGACGAACGACATGTTGATTCTTCGCCCCCTTCTTGCTTTGGCCGCCCTGCTGGCGCTGTCCGCCTGCGGACCGCCGATGCGTTGGGAACATCCGGCTTTGTCGGATGCGCAAGCCCAGGCCGAGATGGGCGATTGCCGCCAGCAAGCCTGGAGCGAGGCGCAGTCGCGCGCCTTCTATAACCGCTTCGCCTATGGCCCCACTTACGTGCGTGGCCGCGATGGGCGGCTTTATATGGCCGACCCGTGGATGCGCCCCGGCTTCAACGATACCTGGTTCGAAGAACAGCGCCTGCGCGACTTCTGTCTTCGCAACAAAGGCTTCCGCTTGGTGCCGGGGAGTTAGCGCGTCGTCGCCGCGACGAACGCCGCAACGCGTTCGCGGATCGCGCGCATATGCGTGAAAAGGCAAACATGCTCGCCGCCCGCGATCGGCATCAACGCGGCGTTGGGAATTTCCCCCGCCAACCGCGCCGCATGGGCGAACGGCACCACCCGATCCGCGACGCCATGCACGATCAGCACGGGCACGGCGATATCCGCCCCCGCGATATCGGCCTGCGCCGAAAACACATCCATGTCGTTGAGCGTGCCCGGTAAACGTTCGCGAAGCCGGTCGAACGTGCCCGACAGCAGCGCGCGAAATAACGGCCCCGCATCGGGATCGGCAAGCGTGCGCGCGGCCACTGCCGGATCGGGGATCGAACGACGCGCGGCCCGCGCCGGGTCTTTCGCCGCGCGCCAGCGCAGCAGCCAAGCGAGCCCCGGAATGCGCGCGAACCATTTCATCATCGGCATGCGCTTGCGGATTTCAGGCGGAATTTCGAGCCGCCCGGTGCAGCACGAGACAAGCACGACGCCGGCACAGCGCGTCGGATGACGGCGCGCGAACGCCAAAGCCGACGGCCCCCCGGCCGATACCGCGACGACATGCGCCTGCGCGATCCCCAGCGTATCGAGCGCGGCCGCGTAAAGATCGGCCTGCGCGTCGGGCGTGCGCGCATCCGCCATCGGCGTGCCGAGATAACCCGGCCGCGAAACGGCGACGATACGCACGGGCGCTGCGAACGTCGCGTGGCCCAAAATCAGGCTTTGATCGTAACCGCCCATTCCGCCGTGAATCGACAGAACCGGCGATCCATCGCCCGCAAGCGCCACTTCGATCGCGCCGCGGCGCGTCGTCAGAATTTCCGTTCGAATGCCGTTCATCGTCCCGCTTCGCGCGCAGCCTTAACGCGAAATCCTGCGACCGACCATTCCAAATGCGCCGCGTATTGCGGACATCGCTTCCCTCGTCTATACGCGTCGCCCGTTTCTGATCGGCGCCGCCATGCAAGCCCAGACATCGTTCAAGCTTCTGCCGCTTTTCGTGCTCACCGCGGCGGGCATGCTGACGGTCGATCTCTATCTGCCCGCCGTGCCCACTTTGCCCGCCGAACTCGGCGGCACGATCGTCCAGGCGCAAGCCACGCTCGCGGTGTTTTTCGCGGCGTTGGCGGCCTCGCAACTCGTGTGGGGATCGGCGGCGGACAAGTTCGGCATCAAGCCCGTGCTGATCGTCGCGATCACGTTGCAGATCGCGGCGGGCTTCGTTTGCGCCGCGGCGCCAAGCGTGGAAACGCTGATCGCCGCGCGCGGCGTGCAAGGCTTCGGCGTGGGCGCCGCCGCCGCCGTCGTGCCCGCTCTCATCCGGCGCAATCTCGACGAAGCCGCCTCGGTGCGCGCGATGTCGCTGCTCGCCACCGGCGAAAGCATGATCCCGGCGATCGCGCCGATCCTGGGCGCGCTGCTGCTGCTGGTGACCGATTGGCGCGCGAGCTTCTGGATCGTGGCGCTGCTGACCATCGCGGCGACGCCCTTTGCGCTGCGCGCCATTCCCCCGGCCCCGCCGGTGTCGCGCGAAACGCGCAAGGCGGCGGGTGGCTATGGCGCGCTGCTGCGCGACCGCGTCTATCTCGGCTACGCGCTGGGCCACGGTCTGTGCTTCGGCGCGTTGCTGGTGTTCGTCGCCAGCGCGCCGCAGATCATCGAATTGTGGTTGGGCGGAAGCCCGCGCGATTTCGCGATCCTGCAATGCTGCGGCGTGCTCGCCTTCAGCGTCGCCGCGTCGCAGAACGGGCGCCTGACCAAACGCTTCTTGCTCGACGCGATGATCGTGTCCGGCGTTCTGATTCAAATCGTCGCGACGGTCGCGCTGCTCGCCCTCGCCTGGGTCGATTACAAATCCTTCGTGGCGCTGGGCCTCGTTTGGATGATGTTCTGCGGGGCGCTGGGCTTGCGCGGGCCGTCGACGATGGCACGCGCCTTGTCGGTCGATACCGCGATCGTCGGCCGCGCCTCGGGTCTGCTGATGTTCATGGGGCTGGGCCTGTCGTCGGCCGGCACGCAAGCCGTGGCGCCGTTCCTCGAACAAGGCCTGATGCCCGTGGCGCTTACGGCCCTCGCCTTCACGCTGGCGAGTGCGGCCCTCGTGCTGGGCGCCACACGCGTGCGTTAAAATCGATACGAGATCGACAGCGCGCCGAAACGGTCGGGCTTGTTCTGATCTTCGAATTCGCGCGTGCGCATCACGTAGCTGAACGTGCCGCGAATACGCTCGACCACGACCGCGACGCCCATTTGCAGGTCGCCGACCAGCGGCCGGCGATTGACGGAATGGCTGCGCGCGAACGTATTGCCGTCCAGCGTGACGTCGCGCGCCACGGCACGGCCTTCGAAGCCGAAAAACGCGTAATAGGCGTAGCGGTCGAGCGGCGGATCGACATGCAGCGAACCCGCAAGGCCCGGCCGGATGCGCGGCGGGCCGTAATCCACGCCCAGATCGCGGCCGATGCGGAACGTGGCGCCGACCGCGCCATAAGTGAACACGTTGCCGACCGACGCGCCGACATGCGGCGTCATATCGAGTTCGAACAGCGGGAAATCGGGCAACGGCGTGCGCATACGGCGCCATTTGCGCTCGTAGAACAGCGCGACACCCGGCTCGTTCTTCAACTGGTTGCCCCAGCCCATCGGCACGCGCGCGCCGATCAGCTTGTGATATTCCTTCTGCGTCTGCTCGGCGTAGCTTTGCGGGCCGATGATCCCGACCTGCAGTTCCAGCGTGTCGAGACGGCCGCGATTTTGCCCCTCGCCCAGATCCGAGGTCAGCGCCGCCGCGAGATACGTCCATCCCGAATAGGGCCGATCGTTGGTGACGAGGTCGCGGCGCGAAATATCCTCGGGCGTATACATGTTCTGCCCGAAGCCAAGCCCCGCGCGCGTCTTGCCCGAGGCGTCGAACACCGGGATCCAGCCCGCGAGTTCGCGCAGCGGCTCCCAGCGCAAACCGGGCTCCGACATCCAATTGAACCGGATACCGTTGGTGAAATTGCGGTCGGTCTGCTTGGCCTGATCGAAGGAACTGAACTTGTCGTTCTCGACGATCACCGAATAGGTGCCGCGCCAGCTCCATTCCCCGGCGTCCCTGGGCGCGTCCTGGGCGGCGACGGGGCTGGCAAGTGCGGCAAAAAGGACGGCCAAAAGGGGGCGACTCATGGGAATGCTCTTAACCGAACCCGGCGATTGAGGCTAGTTTATCGGCCATGAAACTCGTGAAGATTTGTGGCGCGATTGCGGTTCCGATTGTGGCGGCCTTGGGGCTTTCCGCTTGCGCGCAAGAAGATCGCTGGTCCCACCCAAGGCTTTCGTCCGAAGCCGCAACCGCCGCGCGCCAGGCCTGCGACATCCGCGCCGAAGCGGCGTCGGGTCCGAGCGAACTTCCGCCCCGCCCTTGCGGCAGCGAAATCGACGCCAATGCGCGCGACCGCTGCGCGCGGGAAAACGACGCGGCCTATGCCCGCCTCGCCGCAAGGCTGCGCGCGCGCGAAACGGCGTTCGCCGCTTGCATGGGTGAAGCCGGCTTCCAACGGCAGTAAAGTCCGGGTCATGTCCGATTCCACTCCCCTTTACGATCTCGCGATCATCGGCGGCGGCGTCAACGGTTGCGGCATCGCGCGCGACGCTTCGGGCCGCGGCCTCAAAGTGCTGCTCGCCGAGCAAAACGATCTTGCGTCCGCCACGTCGTCGGCCTCGTCGAAGCTGATCCATGGCGGCTTGCGTTACTTGGAGCATTACGAGTTCCGCCTGGTGCGTGAAGCCTTGGCCGAGCGCGACGTATTGCTCGAAAGCGCCCCGCATATCGTGTGGCCGATGCGCTTCGTGCTGCCGCACGACGCCTCGCTTCGCCCGGCCTGGCTCATTCGGATGGGTCTGTTCCTTTACGACCATCTCGGCTGGTCGCCGGGGCGCAAAACGCGCCTGCCTGGCTCGCGCCAGGTCGATCTGCCTTCCAGCGAATACGGGCAGGGCTTGCGCGCCGACGTGCCCACGGGCTTCGTCTATTCCGATTGCTGGGTCGACGATGCGCGTCTCGTGACACTCAACGCGCGCGCCGCCGCCGATCTGGGTGCCGATATCCGCGTGCGCACGCAAGTCACCTCCGCGCGGCGCGAGAACGGCGAATGGCGCTTGGCGCTGTCCGACCGCTTGGGCGGCGGCCAAACCGATATCCGCGCCAAGGCGCTGGTCAATGCGGCGGGCCCGTGGGTGATTTCGACCATCACCGGCGTCATGGGCCAGAACGCGCCCGCGAAGCTGAAACTCGTCAAAGGCAGCCATATCGTCGTGGCGCAACAATACGCGGGCGAACACGCTTTCATTCTGCAAAACGTCGACCGGCGCATCGTGTTCGTCATTCCCTATGAAGGGCGTTTCACGCTGATCGGCACGACCGACGTGGTCTATGAGGGCGATCCGGGCCGCGTGGCGATCTCGACCGAAGAAACGGATTATCTGTGCAAGGCGGCGAACCGTTTCCTCGCACGGCCGGTGACGCAAGCCGACGTGGTGTGGAGCTATGCCGGCATCCGCCCGCTTTACGACGACGGTTCCGACAACGCGAGTGCGGTGACGCGCGATTACGTGCTGGAACTCGATGCGGGCGAAGGCCGCGCCCCCGCCTTGTCGATCTTCGGCGGCAAGATCACCACCTTCCGCCGCTTGGCCGAGCACGCGCTCGAAAAACTCGCGCCGTTCTTTCCGCAAGCGACAGGCGCTTGGACGGCGGGTGCGAAACTGCCGGGCGGCGAGCTCGACGGCCGCAACGCGGATTTCGAGCGTTTCGTCGACGACCGCGCGCGCGAATGGGATTTCCTGCCGCGCGAGCATTTGCGCGGCATTCTGCGCCGCCAGGGTTCGCGCGCGTTGAAGTTCCTCTCGGCCGCCAAATCGCTCGACGATCTGGGCCCGCATTTCGGTGCGGGGCTTTACGGCGCCGAAGTCGATCTGATGGTGCGCGAGGAATGGGCGCGCACGTCGAACGACATTCTGTTCCGCCGCACCAAGACCGGCTTGCATCTCTCGCTCGCCGAACAGGCCGTGCTGGGCGGCTATCTCGCGCGCGTTCACGGATTGGGGCAAACCGGCTGATGGCAACGATCGCGTTTTTCGGCTTGGGCCGGATGGGTTCGGGCATGGCCGCGCGGTTGCGCGGCGCCGGGCACGAAGTTCGCGTGTGGAACCGCACGCCGAAGAACGAGCCCAGCTTCGTCGCGAAGATCGAAGACGCCGCGAAGGATGCCGACGCCGCTTTCGCGATGCTGGCCGACGACGCGGCCTCGCGCGAAGTTTGGGATCGCGCGTTGCCGGTGTTGCCCAAGGGCGCTTTCGCGATCGAGTTTTCGACGCTGTCGCATGACCGCGTGCTGGAACTGGCCGCGCAAGCCCAAGCCAAGGGCCTGCGCTATATCGACAGCCCCGTGACCGGCCTGCCCGACGTCGCGGCCGCGGGCAAGCTCACCTTGTTCGTCGGCGCCGATAAGGCGGATCTCGACGCCGCGCGCCCGTTGCTCGAACCGCTCTCGGCGGCGATCGCGCATTTCGGTCCCGTCGGGGCGGGCACCGTGTTCAAGCTGATGATCAATCTGATGGGGGCCGTGCAGATCGCCGCGGTCGGCGAAGGCTTGGCGCTCGCCGCCAAGGCCGGGCTCGATCTCGAACAGGTCGCCGCGTTCCTCGCGAAAGGCCAAGCCGCGAGCCCGCAAGCCGTGCGCAATGCGAATTACATCGCCGGCGGCGATCACACGACCAACATCACCTTCACCGGCAAACTGCGTCGCAAGGACACGGCCTACGGCGTGGCGCTCGCGCGCAAATTCGATATTCCCGCACGGCTGGGCGAAACGGCGCTCGACGCCTATGACCGCTTGCTGCGCGCCGGGCTCGGCGACCAGAACGAAAGCAAGATCGTCGCGGTCTACGAAGACAAACTCTGAAACGAAAACGGCCGCCCGATGGCGGCCGCATTTTTCGCTGATCCGAAGCTCAGTGCCAGTTCGGGTTCGGCAGCAGCCCGTCTTCGCGCAGGATCTCCTTCATCGAGATCAGCACTTCGCCGATCGGCGGAAGTTCCGCGTTGGACTTCGTCGCAACCTTCTTCGGGGTGCGGGCGGGAAGCTTGCGGGGGGCGCTGGGCATTGTGGGGCTCATGGCGACCGGGTTGGTTAATCTGGAATTGAATATGCCCCGCCCTTTCGCATTTTGCAAGGGGGTATACGATCAGTTTTGCTAATTTAAGTGCCATCGAATCGCATTTCGCGAATATGCGAAGGGCGCAGGGTTAGCTCTTGACGGTTCACGCGGCCGGGATTAGAACAAAAACCGAATACGAATGAAGAGTGAACTTCGTGACAGGAGCGGAAGATGAACCTTCAAACCTCGACCGGTTTTCCCGCGATCATCCGGTCTTTCCCGCCGCCCGCCCCGGCGATGGCGCCGATCCCGGCCCATCGCCAGGAAATGTTCGGCACGCTTCGTAATCCGCTCCTCGGGAAACATTTCATGAATATGCCGTCGCCGCCCCGCCGCCCCGCCTCGACCACGGTCCAGGAACTCAAGGCGCGGCTGGCCAGCTTCGCCGCCCGCCCCGGTTCGGGCGACGGCAGCGTGGGTTTCGGCATCAAGGCGATCGACACGCATCTGCCCTGGGGCGGCATCCCGCGCGGCGCGCTGCACGAAATCGCGGGCGTGGAAGCCGACGGTCCGGCGCAGGACGGGGCCGCCGGCGGTTTCGCCGCCGCCCTGCTCGCCCGCTTCGCCAAGGATGCGGCCAAAGGCGGCCCGGTCGTGTGGATCGCGCGCCGCCCGAATTTGACCCAAGCGGGTCTCGCCGCGCTCGGCCTCGACCCCGCGCGCCTGTTGCTGGTCGATGCGCCCAAGCGGATCGACGCGCTTTGGGCGTTCGAGGAAGCCTTGCGCTGCCGCTCGCTCGCCGCCGTGGCGGCCGAAATCGACGGCGTCGAACTCGTCCAGACGCGCCGTTTGCAGCTTGCGGCCGAACTCGGCGGCACGGCCGCTTTCCTGCTGCGCCCGCAAGCCGAATTCGCCGAGCCGAGTGCCGCGCGCACACGCTGGCGTGTGGCGGGTGCGCCGTCGCCCACGAATGCGCGGCGCTGGAACGTCGAACTTTTCCGCGCGCAAAACGCCGCCCCCGGCGCCTGGACGGTCGAACTCGCCGGGCAGAACTGGTCCCTCGCCGATGACCAAGCGAATCATCGCGATCTTCCTGCCGTTTCTGCCGACCGATCGCGCCGCAAGGCGGGCTGAGCGTGATGGCGTCCCGCCGCACTGCCCCCGCGCGACGTTCGCTTCAACCGGCGGCGCGCTGCGTCTGGCGGCGGTCGATGCGCGTTCGCGCCAGGCGGGGCTCCATCCCGGTCTCGGCCTTGCCGAGGCGCGCGCGCGATGCCCGGATCTGGTCGCGACGCGTCACGATCCCGACGGCGACGATGCGGCGCTGAAATCGCTCGCCCTCTGGGCGCAGCGCTGGTCGCCGTCGATCGCGCGCGTCGCCGACGGGTTGCTGCTCGACGCGACCGGGGCCGCGCATCTATTCGGCGGCGAAGATGACTGGCTCGCCGCGATCCCGCGCGAACTCGGCCGCTTCGGGTTGTCCGCGCGCGCCGGTTTGGCCGACACGATCGGGGCCGCCTGGGCCGCCGCGCGTTACGGTGCAAACACCGCCACGCGCATCGCGCCCGGCGAAACGCAAACCGCCCTCGCCGATTATCCGCCCGCCGCCTTGCGCCTGCCGCCCGATATTCTCGGCGATCTCGACCGGCTGGGCTTGCGGCGCATCGCCGACCTCGCCGCCCTGGTGCGCGCCAGCGAACCGCGCCGCGGCCTCGACGCGCGGTTCGGGCCCGAACCGTTGCGCCGCTTGCGCCAGGCCTTCGGCGACATCGACGAACCGCTCGATCCCGACATCCCCGTGCCGGCGATGCGCGCCCGCCTCGTTTTCGCCGAGCCCGTGTCGACGCCCGAAGATCTCGCGCGCATCGTCGAACGCTTGGCGCTCGAACTCTGCGCCAAGCTCGAAGCCGCCGAACTCGGCTTGCGGCGCGCGCGCCTGATCGCACTACGCGCCGACGGCACGGCCGCGCATCTCGCACTGGGCACCAGCCGGCCGATGCGCGACGCGAAAGCGCTCGTGCGGCTCTTCGCCGAACATCTACCCAAGCTCGATCCCGGTTTCGGCATCGACACGGCCTTGCTCGACGCCGAAATCGCGAGCCCGCTGAGCTTGCGCCAAAGCGCGATAGCGCTTCCCGACGGCGATCCCGATCTCGGCGATCTCGCCCCGCTGGTCGATCGCCTGATCAACCGCCTGGGGGCCGCGAATGTCGTGCGCTTGGTGCCGTTCGAAAGTCACATTCCCGAACGCGCGCAGATTCGCCTGCCGGCGCTTGGCGCCGTGCCGGCGCATTTGCGTAGCGCCAAGCCGCCCGCCAATCCGCGCCCGCTGCGCTTGTTGGCGTGGCCCGAGCAGATCGAGGCGTTGGCCGAACTGCCCGACGGGCCGCCGCGCCGTTTCCGCTGGCGCAAGCGTCTGCACGACGTGGTGCGCGCCGAAGGGCCCGAGCGGATCGAGCCCGAATGGTGGCGGGCCCCCGCGCCGCCCCGCGACTATTTCGCCATCGACGATCGCGAGGGTCATCGCTTCTGGGTCTATCGCGAAGGGGCGGCCGGCGGTTTGCGCTGGTTCCTGCACGGGCTGTTCGCGTGACCGCGCCCATCTACGCGGAGTTGGGCGTCACGACGAATTTCAGCTTCCTGCGCGGTGCGGCACATCCCGAGGAATTCGCGCGCCAAGCCCAAACGCTCGGCCTCGCCGCCATCGGCATCGCCGACCGCGCGAGCTTCGCGGGCCTCGTGCGCGCCCATGTCGCGGCGAAGGAAGCGGGCATCAAATTGCTGATCGGCGCACGGCTCGATCCCACGGACGCGCCGCCGCTGCGCATCTTCGTCAAAGACAAGATCGGTTACGCGGCTTTGTCGCGCGCGATTTCGACGGGGCGTTTGCGTGCGGGCCATAACAAAGGCTGCGTGCTGACCCTCGCCGAACTCGAAACCTTGCACGGCCACGCGCTCGTGCTGGCTCTCGAACCGCGAAGCTTGAACGAACTGCGCGCGATGTTCGGCCGCGACGCCTCTCTCGCCGTCGCGTGCCGTTTCGACGGCAACGACGCCGCACATCTGGCCGAATACGCGGCCGCCGCGCGCGACGCGCAACTGCGCCTCGTCGCGACCAACGACGCGCATTATCACATCCCCGAACGGCGGCGCCTGCACGACGTGCTGGCTTGCGTGCGCGAGGGAACGACGATCGACCAGGCGGGCTATCGCCTCGCCGCCAATGCCGAGCGGCATTTGAAAACGCCCGCCGAAATGGCGCGGCTATTTCGCGATTATCCCGACGCGATCGCCGCGACCGCCGATATCGCCGCCGCCTGCAAATTCTCGATGGACGAGCTGCGCTATCTCTATCCCGAATTGCCCGACGCCGAACCGGGATCGAGCCAAGCCACCCTCGAACGCCTGACGCGCGAAGGAGCGCGAAAACGCTATCCCGACGGCGTGCCCGCGAAAATCGCCGACCAGATCGCGCACGAATTGGAAATCGTCGCGCGGTTGGGCTATGCGCCCTATTTCCTGACCGTTCACGACATCGTCGTGTTCGCGCGGTCGCGCGGCATTCTGTGCCAGGGGCGCGGCTCGGCGGCGAATTCGGTGATCTGCTTCATCCTGGGTATCACCGGCGTCGATCCCGAGCAGATCGACGTGCTGTTCGAGCGTTTCGTGTCCGACGCGCGCGACGAGCCGCCGGATATCGACGTGGATTTCGAGCACGAGCGGCGCGAGGAAGTGATCCAGTTCATCTACGAACGCTATGGCCGCACGCGCGCCGGTCTCGCCGCGACGGTGATTTCCTATCGCACGCGCTCGGCCTTGCGCGACGTGGGCAAGGCGCTGGGCCTGTCGGAGGACGCGGTGCAAGCGCTGTCGGGCTCGGTCTGGGGCCGGTCCGACGGGTTGCAGGATGCGCATGTGCGCGAAGCCGGGCTCGACCCCGATCAGGAACGCTTGCGCTTGGCGCTGGAACTCGCGCGCGAATTGCGCGGCTTTCCGCGCCATCTGTCGCAGCATGTCGGCGGCTTCGTGATCGCGCGCGGCCGGCTCGACGAACTCTGCCCCGTCGTCGACGCGGCGATGGAGGCGCGCACCATCGTCGAGTGGGACAAGGACGATCTCGACGCGCTCGGCATTCTGAAGATCGACATTCTGGCGCTGGGGATGCTGACCTGCATCCGCAAAGCCTTCGATCTGATCGTCGATGCGGGGGGCGAACGCTACGACCTCGCCTCCGTCCCACGCGACGACGACGGCGTCTACGACATGCTGTGCAAGGCGGATTCGATCGGCGTGTTCCAGGTCGAAAGCCGCGCGCAGATGAGCATGCTGCCGCGCCTCAAGCCGCGCTGCTTCTACGATCTGGTGATCGAAGTGGCGATCGTGCGCCCCGGCCCGATCCAGGGCGACATGGTCCATCCCTATCTGCGCCGGCGCGAATGCAAGGACCCGGTCGAGTATCCCAAGCCCGAACTGCGCGCGGTTTTGGAGAAAACCAAAGGCGTGCCGCTGTTCCAGGAACAGGCGATGAAGATCGCCATCGTCGCGGCGAATTTCCGGCCGTCGGAGGCCGACGCGCTGCGCCGCGCGATGGCGACGTTCAAACGCCACGGCGACGTGCATCGCTTCCGCGACAAATTCGTCGGCGGCATGATCGCCAACGGCTACACGCCCGATTTCGCCGAACGCTGCTTCAAGCAGATCGAAGGCTTCGGCAATTACGGCTTTCCCGAAAGCCACGCCGCCGCCTTCGCGCATCTCGTCTATGTCTCGGCGTGGCTCAAACGCCGCCATCCGGCGGCGTTCGCGGGCGCCCTTATCAACAGTCAGCCGATGGGCTTCTACGCGCCCGCCCAGATCGTGCGCGACGCGCGCGAACACGGCGTCGCCGTCCATCCGCCTTGCGTCAACGCCAGCGACTGGGAATGCACGCTGGAGGATGCGAACACACTGCGCCTGGGCCTTTGCCAGATCAAATCGCTGTCGCAAGCGGCGGCCGAAGAATTGATCGAACGCCGCCCGGCGAAGGGCTGGCAAGGCCCGCATGAATTGGAGTTCCTGCCCCCGCGCGATCGCGCGGCCTTGGCCAAGGGCGATGCGTTCGCGTCGCTCGATATCGGGCGCCGGCCGGCCTTGTGGCAGACGATGACCAAGAAACTCGCCCCGTTGCCCTTGTTCGCGAACCTGCCCGTGAAAGCCGAGCCCTTGCCCGATCTGCCCGAGATCGGCCCCGGCGAAGCGGTCGTCCTCGACTACACGCATCTGCGTTTGTCGCTCAAAGCCCATCCGGTCGGCTTGTTGCGCGGCGTGCTGGCGAAAACGGGCTTGCGCCCGTGTTCGGCGCTGGCGACCGCGCGCGACGGTTCGACGATCGCGGTCGCGGGGCTGACGCTGATCCGCCAGCGGCCGGGGACCGCCAGCGGCGTGATCTTCATCACGCTGGAGGACGAGACCGGCATCGCCAATCTCGTCGTCTGGCCGACGGTGTTCGAACGCTTCCGCACGATCGTGCTGGGCGCGCGGCTGATGGCGGTGCGCGGGACCGTGCAGCGCGAAGGCGACGTGATCCATGTGATCGCGCGCAAACTCGACTCCCGCGATGCGCTATTGGGCCCGCTCTCCTCCGGTGCGTTCGACGCCGGTCTCGCGCGCGCGGACGAAGTCCGGCGGCCGGGCGAAGACCGGCGCCGCTTCCCCAGCCGCGATTTCCACTAGATCGATACCGGCCGCCGCCAGACGAGAAGATCGCAGGTCATGATCTGCAACTCGTCGCCGTGTTGATTGCGGGTCGTGACGCGGGCCTTGAGCGTGCCGCGCTCGGGCCTGGAACGCGAGGCGCGAAGTTCCAGCACTTCGATCCGGATCGACAATATGTCGCCCGGCCGCGTGGGGCGCGGCCAGGTCAGCGAACCGCCCGCGCCGATGATGCCGCCGGCGAGTTGCAGGCCGCTCTCGACGATCAAGCGCATCGTCATCGCCGCCGTGTGCCAGCCGCTGGCGGCGAGCCCGGCGAAGAACGTGTCCTTGGCCGCATCGGCATCCAGATGGAATATTTGCGGATCGAACTGACGCGCGAAAGCGACCACGCTTTCCTCGGTCACCGCGATCTCGCCGTGCTCGAACACCTGCCCGACCGCGATATCCTCGAAATGGCGGCCATCGATCATTCGCGTCAATCCACGATGAAGAGTTTGGCGCCGGTCGCGGTGCGCGAGCGATGCGGCTCGGCGCCGTCGGCGACCTGATAGCTTTGCCCGGGCTTCAACATGAATTTGCGCCCATCGGCGAGTTCGGTTTCCAGCTCGCCCGCGAGAACGAGCAGCACATGCCCCTTCTCGCACCAATGATCGGCCTCGTAGCCCGGCGAATATTCGACCATGCGCACGCGGATATCGGCGAAATTGCGCGTGCGCCATTGCGCCTCGCCGGTCGTGCCCGCATGGCGCGTGGGCGTTACGTCGGCCCAATCGACCGTAGCAAAAGGAATGCCGCTCATCTTCATTCGGCGCTGGCTCCCAGGCTGCGTTTCGGTCCACCATAGCCGCATGGCCGATACCGACACCGCAACCGAAATTCTTGCCCGCGCGCGCATGGCGGGCTTGCATCGCTTCGCCGAGCTTTACCCCGACGCGTTGATCCGTGCGGGCGAAGGCATGGCGCGCCACCTCGCGAATATCCCGGCGAGCGACGATCCGGCGATCGAGCCCGCGACGCGCTTCATTCCATGAGCGAGGCGTTGCACTATCTGACGATCGTCGAGATCGGGCGGCGCTATCGTTCCGGCGCGCTCAGCCCCCGCGATTACGTCGAACATCTGATCGCGCGGGTGAAGCGGCTCGACGGCAAGCTCAACGCCTTCCTGCATCTGGACGAACGCGCCGCGCGCGACGCCGCCGACAAGGCCGGCGCCGAACTTTCGGCGGGCCATGATCGCGGCGCTTTCCACGGCATTCCCGTCGGCATCAAGGATATCGTCGCGGTCGCGGGCGACGTGACGACCGCGCATAGCCGCGTCCACGATCCCAGCCCTGAAACGCACGACGCTGTCGCCGTCGCTTCGTTGCGCGCGGCCGGGGCGTTTCCCTTCGGCAAGCTCGCCTTGCACGAACACGCGCTCGGCGGGCCCGCCTTCGATCTGCCCGCCCCGTCCGCGCGCAACCCGTGGGATCTTTCGCGCATGCCCGGCGGCTCGTCGAGCGGTTCGGGTGCGGCGTTAGCCGCCGGTCTGCTGCCCGCCGCGATCGGCACCGATACGGGCGGCTCGATCCGCGGGCCCGCCGGTTTCTGCGGCATCGTCGGTTTGAAACCGACTTACGAACGCGTCAGCCGCCAAGGCGTGTTGCCGCTCGCCTGGTCGCTCGACCATATCGGGCCGATGACGCGCGACGTGCGCGACAACGCGCTGATGCTGAACGCGATGACGCACGGCGGCGAGGATTTCGCGCGCGAGATCGGGCAGCCGATCGCGGGTATGCGCGTCGCCTATGCCAAGCTTTGGCACACGCGCGATGTCCCTTGCGAACCGGCCGTCGCGCAAGCGATGGACGCGGCGGCCGAACGCTTGCGCCGCTTGGGCGCCGAATTGGTCGAGATCGATCCCGGCGAGTTCGCGGCTTACGGATCGACCAATTGGACGATCCTCGCCGCCGAAGCCTTCGCGGTGCATGAGAAGGTTCTGCGCGAACGCCCCGAGGATTACGGCGCGCGCGCGCGCGAGTTGTTCGCGGCGGGCGCGTTCGTTTCTGCCGCCGATTACATCCGTGCGCAACGCGCCCGCGCCACATTGAAGGCGAATCTCGACACGATCCTCGACAGCCACGACGCGCTGCTCTGCGCGGGGGCGGGTTTGCAGCCTTGCGCGATCGACGATCCCGCCGCGATCGCGCGCTTGCTGGGATCGTCGTTACGCGGCGCTTTCAACTTGAGCGGGCATCCCGCGATGGCCTTACCCGCCGGCTTCGATGCGCAAGGTTTGCCGCTGCATGTGCAGTTGGCGACGGCAACAAACAGCGAAGCGAAACTTTATCGTCTCGCCGCCGCGTTCGAAGCGGCCGATACCGATAAGAGACACCCCGCCGAATTCGCCTGACCGGCATTCGAGTCGTCCTTGGGCGACTCGGAACCCGTGTGACAGGGTGCTGTGGATAACCTCGAATCGGTACGGTTCCACATGCGCTTGCACATTCTATCCCCAGTCCTCTTGGCCGCGTCGGTGCTGGCCTTCTCGGCCACGCTTCCGCTCGCGTCCAACGACGTGCACGCGCAGTCCCGTCCGCAATTCTCGGAAGGCATCTATGTCGGCGCGGGTGCGGGCGCGCACAAGCCGCAAAGTGCGGATGTTTCGCGCGCGGGCGGCAATGGCGGCGGCGTCGATCTCAAAACCGGTTTCGCCGGGGCGGCGGCGGTCGGCTACGCGTTCGGCAACGGTCTTCGCGCCGAAGTGGAATTGGCGCATCGCCAGTCGAAAGCCAAATCGGGCGCGTTCGGCCAGCCCGCGTCGGGCAAGCTCGACGCGACCAGCGTGATGGTCAACGGTTTGTACGACATCGCGACCGGTACGGATTTCGTGCCCTATGTCGGCGGCGGTGTGGGTGCCGCGCGATTGCGCGCCGATAATTTCGGCGCGCTGCCCGGCGGCGTGACCGTCGGCGGCAACGACACGGTCTTCGCGTATCAAGGCATTGCGGGCCTCGATTATCTGATCGATCGCAACGTCGCGATCGGTGCTTCGTATCGTTACTTCGCCACGCAGAAGGCCGATATCGGCACCTCGGCCGGCGACACGGCGAAGATCCCCTATCGCGATCACGCCGTGTTGGTCGGCATGCGCTGGAGCTTCGGCGCGCCCGCGACCCCGGCGCAGCCGGTTCAAGCCCAAGCGCCCGCGACGCCCGCACCGGCTGCCGCACCGCCCGCCGCCCCCAGCCTGCCCGCGCCCGCCGCCGCGACGGCCGGCCCGCGCCAATTCACCGTGTTCTTCGATTTCGACAAGGCCGATATTTCGGGCGACGCGAACCGCGTGCTCATTCAGGCCGCCGATTCCGCGAAGTCGGGCAGCTTCACCCGCATCACCGCGACCGGCCATACCGACACGATGGGCGCGCCGCGCTACAACATGGCGCTGTCGATCCGCCGGGCGAACGCCGTGCGCGACGTGCTGGTCCGCGAAGGCATTCCCGCCTCGGCGATCGTTGTGATCGGACGCGGGGAAACGCAATTGCTGGCGCCCACGCCGGATCAAACGAAAGAACCGCGCAATCGCCGGGTTGAAATCGTTATTGAATAATGGCTTACAAGGTGTTCTTAACCGCAATTCGAGCGTGACCTTCGCGCCACACTCGCCGAAGAACAACCATCACTCTCATTTTGCGCTGGGCACCCCGGCAAGCCTTTGTGATACATAATCGTTACGCGAGTCGGTACGCCTTACCGTCGCGCCGAGTTTTTGGTTCTAAGTTTCGAAAGAAGAGGAACACGAGATGCGCTTGCGCACCGCCCTTTTGACTGCCGCGACCGTCATCGCGCTGGCCGCCCCCGCCGCCGCGCAGAGCACGACCGGTTTCTACATCGGCGGCGGCGCCGGCGTGAACTGGCTCCAGGAGCAGGGCGGCAGCACTAGCCCGGCGATCGCCAACACGAATAGCGATTTCAAAACCGGTTACGGGTTGCTTGCGGCGCTCGGCTACGGTTACGCCAATGGCTGGCGCACGGAAATCGAAGCCAACTGGCGCGACAACAAGGTCGACGGCGTTTCGCGTAACTCGGTGGCGCAGACGACCCCGGGCGGCAACACGAGCACGTTCGGCCTGTTCGGCAATGCGCTGTATGACTTCAACCTCGGCTCGCCGTTCGTGCCGTATTTGGGCCTCGGCCTCGGTTGGGTCCGCTCGAATGCGGAACTCAAGGGCGGTGGCCTGACGATCGCCGACGATCATGACGATCTCGCCGGCTACCAGCTGATCGCCGGTGTGGCCTATCCGCTCGCCAGCCAGTTGAAGGTCACCCTCGACTATCGCTTCCTGTCGACCTTCTCGAAGCCGGAATACTCGACGACGGCCGCCTACCGCGCCGCCAATGCCGGTCAGAACACGGTTACACTCGACCGTCCGATGAACCACTCGATCATGCTCGGCCTGCGTTACGAGTTCGGCGCGCCCGCGCGTCCGGCCCCGGCCGCTGCTCCGGCGCCGGCTCCCGTCGCCGCGCCGGCGCCCGCCCCGGCACCGGCCCCCGCTCCGGCGGCGGCCCCGGCCCCGGCCCCGCAGATCCAGCGTAACTTCCTCGTCTTCTTCGACTTCGATCGTTCGAACCTGACGCCGGAAGCGACCCGCATCATCGGTCAGGCCGCCACGGCGTCGCGCCAGGGCAACGTCACGCGCATCACCGCGACGGGCCACACGGATACGTCGGGCACGCCGCAGTACAACCAGCGTCTGTCGGAACGCCGCGCGGCCGCCGTGCGCGACGAACTCGTCCGCCAGGGCATCCCCGCGAACCAGATCGTCACGGTCGGCCGCGGCGAAAGCGAACTGCGTGTGCGCACCGCCGACGGCGTGCGCGAGCCGCAGAACCGCCGCGTCGAGATCGTTCTCCAGTAACGATCCCGCCTCACGGCGCTACGGAACAGGGCCGGTCGCAAGACCGGCCCTTTTTCGTTGGGCTCTTTGATTTCGCGCAAAGAGAAAGGGCCGGTCTTGCGACCGGCCCTTTTTCATTCGGCGTTAGCGCGCGAGGGCGACCCGCGCGTGTTAACGCGCCAACGCGTACTGCATGGCCGGATCGCGGCCGCATTGCTCGCCGGTGCGCAAGCTCCCCTCGCGGCCCAGATTGGCGACATAAGCGCCCAGGCGCCCGCGCTCGACCGCCGCGATCGCGTCGAACAGCTTGTACGACGTCTCGCAGAAATCGGCCGCCCCCAGCGAGCGGTTCGACGCGTCGTTGGCCAGCGCCGTGGTGAAGGTGTCGTAGCGGCGCTGGGCGTTGCCGCCCGTCCGGCCGAAATGCTGCTGGATCACGCGATTATGGCGCTGCAGCTCGGCCGAATGCCGATCGATGAAGCTGTTATAGGCGGCCTCGTGGCTGACCGCGCGCCGGCACGACAAAGTCGCGACCATCAGCTCGGTCTGCAGCATACGGGCCTTGATCGCGACGGCTTCGTCGTTGGTCAGGCAGTTGGCGTTTTGGGCGATGGCGACGCCGGCGCTCAGCAGCGTGGCCAGAGCGGTACCGGCGAGAATGGAACGGAATCGCACGCGGGTTTGCTCCTCGAAAAAGGTCGCTTCTTATACATCAGCGGCCGCGCCATAAAAATCCTCTTGGCGTAACCGATAAACGGCTGAAATCGGCCGAAATTCCGTACCGGCAAGGCTTGCGGCGGACGACTCGCGTCAGCCCGGGACCGGCGTCGGGAGCTTTCGGCCCGCGAAATGCGCCGTCACGTTCTCGAGCATCAACCCGGCCATCGCCGCTTCGGATTCCGGCGCAAGCCCCGCGACATGGGGGCTCAGCACGACATTCTCCAGCGCCGCGAGTTCCGGCGGCACGGCGGGTTCCCCATCCAGCACGTCGAGCCCCGCCCCGGCGATCTTGCCGGACTTCAGAGCATCGATCAGGGCGGCCTGGTCGACGATGCTGCCGCGCGCGATGTTGACGAGATAGCCTTCGGGCCCCAAGGCCGCGAGCACCTCGGCGTTCACCAGATGGCGTGTGCCCGGACCGCCGGGCGAAGCGATCGCCAGGAAGTCGGCCCATTCGGCCAGCGCCACCAGGCTGGGGAAATAGGTCCCCGAAGCGCCGTCGACCGGCCGGCGATTGTGATAGCCGATCTTCATGTCGAAGCCGCCCGCCCCGCGCTTGGCGATCGCCGAACCGATCCGGCCCATGCCGAGAATGCCGAGCTTCTTGCCCGCGATCGTCGGGCGCATCTGCTTGCCCTTCGACCAGTCGCCCGTCCGCGCGATGCGGTCGCCCGGCACGATCAAGCGTGCCGTCGCCATCAACAACGCCATCGCGTGATCGGCGACGGAGGTCACGTTGGTGCCGGGCCCGTGCGTGACCGCGATGCCGCGCGCGCGCCGCCGCGACGTCGATATTCTCGTAGCCCGCACCGATCGCGCAGATGATCTCCAGATTGGGCATGCGGGCGATATCGGCGGCCGAGAACCCCAGCGTGCCGAAGGTCAGCACGCCGCGGAATTCGGCGCCGCGCGTTGCGATGATTTCGGCGTGATTCTCGACGGCCATATGCAGCGCGAAACCGGCCGCTTCGAATTGCGGCACGAATTTCGGGTCGAGGGGCAGCGTGACGAGCAGCGGAATGGGCATATGACCTCGGCGTCGAAAAGCGAAGCCCGGATCATGCCCCGATCGCGGCGCGATGCAAGCAAGCCTTGATCGCAAACCCGTCCTGCGCTCCACTGCGCGCCGCATGAACAATCCCTCTCCCACGCTGAAAATCGGCATCGTCGGCACCGGCGCCATCGGCACCGCCGTCGCTACCCGCCTCGCCGCCGGCGAACCGCGTCTCGCCCTTGCCGGCATGGCTGCGCGCGATATCGCCAAGGCCGAAGCGGCGTTGCGCGCCAAGTCGATCGTGACACCGGTGATGTCGGTCGCCGATCTCGCCCGGCACGCCGATCTGCTGGTCGATTGTGCGGCGGGTGCGGCGTTGCGCGACGTGGCGCTGGCCGCCTTCGCGCAAGGCAAGTCGCTGGTCACGGTCAACGCCGCCGCGTTGCTCGATCATATGGACCTTGTCGACATCGCCGCACGCAACGGCGCGAAACTGATCGTCGCGACCGGCGCGTTGCTCGCGCTCGATGCCGTCGCCGCTGCGGCGCTCGGCCGGATCGAACGTGCCACGATGCGCAATCGCAAGCCGCCGAAAGGCTGGTCGGGCGCGCCCTATGTCGTCGCCAACAAGATCGATCTCGACGCGATCGACAAGCCGACGCGCATTTTCACCGGCACGGCGCGCGAAGCGGCGAAGGGGTTCCCGGCGAACGTCAATGTCGCGGCGGCGTTGAGCCTTGCGGGGCCCGGCCCCGATCGCACGCAGGTGGAGATCTGGGCCGAGCCGGGCTTGACCCGCAACGTTCACGAATTCGACATCGTCGCCGATTGCGTGAAATTCTCGGTCTCGACCGAAGGCCTGCCCTCGCCCGACAATCCGAAGACCAGCGCCATCGTGCCGCTGTCGGTGCTCGCGACGTTGAAGCGCCTCGTCGATCCGCTGCGGATCGGGACTTAAGCGGCGACCGTCTCGATCGCCTTCTGCCCGAGCAGGAATTTATGCACCGGGCAATGCTCGGCGATCTGGATCATGCGCGCGCGTTGCTCGGCGTCGAGATCGCCGTCGAGCGTGATCGCGCGCACGATCCGGTCGATCTTGCCCTTGCCGTCGGGCGCGGCGATCTTTTCCATCGTCACGCGCACGCTGACGTTTTTGAGCGGCCAGCCTTTGCGATCGGCATACATCCGCACGGTCATCGACGTGCACGCCCCCAGCCCGGCCAGCACGTATTCGAAAGGCTGCGGTCCCGCATTGCCGCCGCCATCGGCGACGGGCTCGTCGCAGATCAATTCGTGGCCCGAGGCCTCGACTTTATTGGCGTATTTGACGCCTTTTTCGCTGACGACAACCGGACCCGGACCGGACATGGCATTCCCCTGCGGCTTCGGACTAAACTCGCCGCCATGAATCGCGACGACGTCGAAATCCTAGCACGCGAACGCCGCTATGGCGGATTCCTGAAAGTCGAGGAATACCGGCTGCGCCATCGCCTGTTCGCGGGCGGGTGGAGCGAACCGCTCGGCCGCGAATTGATGGAACGCGGCCACGCGGTCGCGGCGGCCCTCTACGATCCAGTGCGCGAGCAGCTCGTGCTGATCGAGCAATTCCGCATCGGCGCCTACGCCGCCGGCGAAGCGCCGTGGATGGTCGAATGCGTCGCGGGCATGCGTAAGGCCGAAGAAGACCCGATCGCGGTTGTGAAGCGCGAGGTCAAAGAAGAAACCGGCCTCGACGTGCGCGAAATCGAATTCGCCTGCCGCACCATGGCCTCGCCCGGCGGCACCAGCGAGTGCTGCGATATTTACGTGGCGCGCGTCGATGCGCGCGATGCGGGCGGTATCCACGGCCTCGCGCACGAGGGCGAGGATATCCGCGTTCTCGTCGAGGATTTCGACGACGCCTATGCCAGTTTCTTCGACGGGCGGCGGCTGGGCAGCGCCTTCACGCTGCTGGCATTGCAGGCTTTGGCCTTGAATCGCGCGCGGCTACGCGCCACATGGCTCGGTACCAAGGAGACGCAAACGTGAGCGACATCAAGAACGGCTTCGTCGATACGATCGGCAACACGCCCCTCATCCGCCTGCGCAAGGCGAGCGAGATGACCGGCTGCGAAATCCTCGGCAAGGCCGAGTTCATGAACCCCGGCGGCTCGGTCAAGGACCGCCCGGCCTTGTTCATGGTGCTCGACGCCGAGAAGAAGGGCCTGCTGAAAAAGGGCGGCACGATCGTCGAGGGGACCGCCGGCAATACCGGTATCGGCCTCGCCCTCGTCGCCAATGCGCGCGGCTATCGCAGCGTGATCGTGATCCCCGAAACGCAGAGCCAGGAGAAGAAGGATTATCTTCGCCTGATCGGCGCGGAGCTGCGCGAAGTGCCGGCCGTGCCCTACGCCAATCCGAACAATTACGTGAAGGTGTCGGGCCGCTTGGCGGAGGCGATCGCCAAGAGCGATCCCAACGGCGCCATCTGGGCCAACCAGTTCGACAACGTCGCCAATCGCCAGGCGCATGTCGAAACGACGGCGCCCGAAATCTTTCGCCAGACGGCCGGCAAAGTCGACGGCTTCATCTGCGCCGTGGGTTCGGGCGGCACGCTCGCCGGCACCGCGATGGGGCTGCGCTCGCTGAAGCCGTCGGTCAAGATCGGCATCGCCGATCCGCACGGCGCCGCCCTCTATTCCTATTTCACGACCGGCGAGCTCAAATCCGAAGGCGGGTCGATCACCGAAGGGATCGGCCAGGGCCGCATCACGGCGAACCTGGAGGGCTTGAAGGTCGATCACGCCTATCGCATCGCCGACGCGGAAGCCGTGCAGATCGTGTTCGATCTGCTGCTGGAGGAAGGCCTGTTCCTGGGCGCGTCGTCGGGCATCAACGTCGCGGGCGCCATCGCGCTGGCCAAGACGCTCGGCCCCGGCCACACGATCGTGACGATCCTGTGCGACGGCGGGGCGCGCTACGCGTCCAAGCTGTTCAATCCGGACTTCCTGCGCACGAAAAACCTGCCCGTCCCCGCATGGATGGACAAGGACGCGCCGAAGGTGCCGGTCCCTACCCCGTTCCAGTGAGGTCCGCGATGGCTTACGCGCATCCCGAAAGCCTCGTCTCGACCGAGTGGCTCGCGGCACACCTGAGCGACAAGAACATCCGCGTGCTCGACGGCACGTATCACCTGCCCACGGTCAAGCGCGACGCGCGCGCGGAATTCGCCGCCAAGCATATTCCGGGAGCGGCGTTCTTCGACATCGACGGCATCGCCGATCATTCGATCGACCTGCCGCATATGCTGCCCTCGCCCGAGGTTTTCCAGGCGGAAATGCGCAAGCTCGGTATTTCGGCCGAGACGCGCGTGGTCGTCTATGACGCCTATGGCTGGCAATCGGCCGCGCGGGTGTGGTGGAGCTTGCGCATCTTCGGCCACGACAACGTGGCGCTGCTCGACGGCGGCTTGCCCAAATGGCTCGCCGAAAACCGGCCGACCGAAGCGGGTACGCCCGCTCCCGCCGCCGGAAACTTCGTCGCCAAGTTCCGCCCGGAACTCGTGCGATCCAAGGCGCAGATCGTCGCGAATATCGATACGAAGTTCGAGCAGGTTCTGGACGCGCGCGCCGCGGGCCGCTTCGAGGGCACGGCGCCCGAACCGCGCGCCGGTTTGCGCGGCGGGCATATTCCAGGCTCGCGCAATCTGCCGATGTCGGAACTGGTCGATCCCGCGACCAAACAGCTCAAATCGGCGGAAGATCTCGCCAAGCTTTACGCCGCCGCCGGGATCGACGTGAAGAAGCCGATCGCCACGACCTGCGGCTCGGGCGTCACGGCCTGCGGCCTCGCCTTTGGGCTTTATCTGATCGGCGCCGACAAGGTCGCGATCTATGACGGCTCGTGGTCGGAATGGGGCCTGCCCGACGGCCCGCCGATCGCCACCGGCCCGGCATAACTCCCAAACAAAAACCCCCGGATTTGCGTCCGGGGGTTTTCGCTTTCGCGCTGCGCGATCTTTAGTGATTCAGGATCTGCGACAGGAACAGCTTGGTACGCTCGTTCTGCGGATTGGCGAAGAACGCGTGCGGCTCGTTGGCCTCGACGATTTCGCCCTTGTCCATGAACACGACCGCGTCGGCGACGGCCTTGGCGAAACCCATTTCGTGGGTCACGCAGATCATCGTCATGCCTTCGCGCGCGAGTTCCACCATCGTGTCGAGCACTTCCTTGACCATTTCGGGGTCGAGGGCCGAGGTCGGCTCGTCGAACAGCATGATCTTCGGCTTCATGCACAGCGAGCGCGCGATCGCCACGCGCTGCTGCTGACCGCCGGAGAGCTGGCCCGGATATTTGTTCGCCTGCTCGGGGATGCGCACGCGCTTCAGGAAGTGCATCGCGGTTTCCTCGGCCTCGGCCTTCGGCACCTTGCGCACCCAGATCGGCGCCAGCGTCAGGTTTTCCAGCACCGTCAGATGCGGAAACAGGTTGAAGTGCTGGAACACCATGCCGACTTCGCGGCGGATGGCTTCGATGTTCTTGAGGTCGTTGGTGAGCTCGATCCCGTCGACCACCAGCGAGCCCTGCTGATGCTCCTCCAGGCGGTTGATGCAGCGGATCATCGTCGACTTGCCCGAGCCCGACGGGCCGCACACGACGATCTTCTGGCCCTTATGGACCTCGAAATCGATGTTCTTGAGGACGTGGAAATCCCCATACCACTTGTTCAGCTTCGAGAGCTTGATGATCGGCTGGCCCGATTGCTGGGCGGCGGCGGCGGTCGCGGACATCTGACGTAGCTCCCTTAGCGATGCTTGTGACGATTGAACTCGGTTTCGACCTTCTGGCTGTATTTCGACATCGCGAAGCAGAACACGAAATACAGCAGCGACACCCCGAAATATACCTCAGGCCCGTAGCCGCGCCAAAGCGGATCGGCGGCCGCGGTCTTGGCGGCATTCAGGATGTCCAACAGGCCGATGATCAGGACCAGCGACGTGTCCTTGAACAGCCCGATGAAGGTGTTGACGGTCGGCGGAATGACCAAGCGCAGCGCCTGGGGCAGGATGATCATGCGCATCGCCTGCCAATAGGACAGGCCCAGCGCGTCGGCCGCTTCGTATTGGCCCTTGGGCAGCGCCTGCAAGCCGGCGCGGACGACTTCGGCGAGATAGGCGGCGGCGAACAGGATGATGCCGACCTGGGCGCGCAGCAGCTTGTCGATCGTGATCCCTTCCGGCAGGAACAGCGGGAACATCACCGACGCCATGAACAGCACCGAAATCAGCGGCACGCCGCGCACCAATTCGATGAAGGCGATGCACAGCGTCTTGATCGCCGGCATGTCGGAACGGCGGCCGAGGGCGAGCAGGATCGCCAGCGGGAATGCGAGTGCGATGCCGAACGTCGCGAGGATGAGGGTGAGCACCAGCCCGCCCCAACGCTCGTTGGAGACGTAGGACAGCCCCAGCAGCCCGCCCCACATCAGGATGGCGATGGCGAGCAGCCCACCGCCCCACACGTAGAACAGGTTCGAGTTCCAGTTCCGGCGCATCGCGCTGAAACCGTAGAGGAACAGGAAAATCGCGCAGGACAGCGCGGGGCGCCATTGCTCGTCGTAGGGATAGGTGGCGAATAGGATGAAGCGCCACTTCTCGGGGAAGAAAGCCCAGCACGCGCCGACGCCCTTGACGGCCTTGCATTCCTCCGGCGTGCCGATCCACACCGCGTTGACGATGCCCCACGGCACGAAGCCGAACAGCGTGCGCGCGATGATGTAGAAGACGACGAGCGTCAGCGCGGTATTGAGCCAGCTCGAGAACAGATTCGCCTTCAGCCACGCGACGGCCTTGATGGGAACGACCGGCGCGCTCATGCCGGCGGAAGCGGGAATTCCGGCCATGCTCAGCGCTCCTTGAAAGCGATGCGTTTGTTGTACCAGTTCATGAACAGCGAGATCGACAGCGAGACCGTCAGATACGCGGCCATGATGATGGCGATGCCTTCGATCGCCTGCCCGGTCTGGTTCAACGTCGTGTTGGCGATGGAGACGAGATCGGGATAGCCGATCGCGACCGCCAGCGACGAGTTCTTGGTCAGGTTCAGATATTGGCTGGTCATCGGCGGCACGATGACGCGCAGCGCCTGCGGCAGAATGACGAGCTGCAGCATCTTGCCCCGGCGGATGCCGAGCGCCGATGCGGCTTCGGTCTGGCCGTGCGGCACGGCCAGGATGCCCGCGCGCACGATCTCGGCGATGAAGCCCGCCGTGTAGGTGACGAGACCGACCAGCAGCGCCGCGAATTCCGGCGTCAGCGTCAGGCCGCCGGCGAAGTTGAACCCCCGCAACTCCGGCCAGTCCATCGTGACCGGCGCGCCGCCGATCAGCCACACGACGAAGGGCAAGCCCAGGATCAAACCGAGCGTCGCGCGGAACACCGGGAATTGTTCGCCCGTCGCCGCTTGGCGCGCGGCGGCCCAGCGCCGCATCACGACCGAGGCCGCGATGCCGATCAGGAAAGCCAGCCCCATCCAAGCATGGATCCAATGTTCGGCCGGGATCGGCATTTTGATGCCGCGGTTGGAGAAGAAGAACCCGGTGATCGGCTCCAGCGCCTGACGCGGTCCCGGGAATGCGTCTTGGAACAGCGCCCACCAGAAGAACAGCTGCACCAGCAGCGGCAGGTTGCGCATGAACTCGACATAGACCGAGCAAACTTTGGCGATGAGCCAGTTTTTCGACAACCGGCCGATGCCGATGAAAGTGCCCAGGATCGTCGCGAGCACGATGCCGACAACGGCGACGCGCAGCGTATTGACGATGCCGACGAGGATGGCGCGGCCATAGCTGTTTTCGGGGCCGTACTCGATCGGCGTTTCGCCGATGGCGAAGCCGGCTTCGCGGCTCAAAAAGCCCCAGCCGGTCGCGATTTTGCGGACCTCGAGATTATGCAGCGTATTGGAAATCAGGAACCAAAGGATCAGGCCGATGAAACCGACGACCACGATCTGCCAGAAAATGGCGCGGAATGTGGGGTCGTTCAGCGACAGCCGAATGGCCGGTTTTCCGCGTGCCCCGGAGCTCGCCGCGATATCGGCCATGCCCCTCTCCTTTTTGCTGACCTGTTCGTCTCAACACCCGCCGCGTGCCGTACCAGCACTTTGGCGTCTTCCGAGTTCCGCAAGTCCCGCTCTAAACGGCGAAATCGCGCGGTCCGGAGGTATTCAAAAACCGGGCCGGACGGGGCGGCGAACCGCCCCGTCCGGGAACCGTCGCGGCCGTTTAGCGGATCGGCGGCGCGTACATCAGGCCGCCTTGCGACCAGAGGCGGTTGACGCCGCGCTCGATGCCCAGCGGAACGATGTTGCGTTCGTACTGCTCGGCGTAGTTACCGACCTGCTTGATGATGTTGTAGGCCCACTTGTTGTCGAGGCCGAGCATCTGGCCCAGACCGCCCGTGGCGCCGACGAAGCGCTGAATCGACGGGTTGGTCGAATTCATCTGCGAGTCGATATTCGCCGAGGTGAGGCCGAGCTCTTCGGCTTCCAGCGTCGCGAAGAACGCCCACTTGACGATATCGCCCCACTTGGCGTCGCCATGGCGGACCGACGGGCCCAGAGGCTCCTTCGAGATCACTTCCGGCAGGATCACGTGGTCGGCGGGGACCGGCGTGTTCGCGGCGCGGATCGAGGCGAGGCCCGAGATGTCGGTCGTGAACGAATCGCAACGGCCCGCGAGATAGGCGGCGATGTTCTCTTCCAGACGCTCGATGACGACCGGGGTGAAGCGGATGTTGTTGGCGCGGAAATAATCCGCGAGGTTCAGCTCGGTCGTGGTGCCCGGCTGCACGCAGATCGTGGCGCCGTTCAGCTCCTTGGCCGACTTCACGTTCAGCGACTTCTTCACCATGAAGCCCTGGCCGTCGTAGAAGTTCGTCGCCAGGAAGTCGAGGCCGAGCGACGTATCGCGCGACAGCGTCCAGGTCGTGTTGCGCACGAGCAGGTCGATTTCGCCCGACTGCAACGCCGTGAAGCGCTGCTGCGCCGTCGTGGCGACGTAGCGGACCTTCGTCGCGTCGCCGAACACGGCCGCCGCGACCGCGCGGCAGACATCGACGTCGAGACCCGTCCATTCGCCGCGCGCGTTGGGCATGCCGAAACCGGCCACCGAACCGTTCGCGCCGCAGATCAACTGACCACGCGCCTTGACGGCGTCGAGGGTCGGCGAGCCCGAACCTTGCTGGGCTTGGGCCGGCAATGCGGCGACGGCAATGGCCGCCGCGGCGATGGCGCTGGCAAGAGCTTTCATGAACCAATCTCCCTTCGGCGCCCCGGGAATGGGGCGCTGGTTTCCAGTGATATCGTGTCCTCCCTGCCGGCCGAGGTTGTTTGAAACAATCGCTCGTTACCCGTCAGGAAGCGCCACGCTAGCACGCGCTCGATACCGCTCTCAAATGGTTTGTATCGATACGAAAAATCGAAAGACCCCCTATAGAAAGGCGGCGCTATAGTGCGCGGATCGTCCGTGAAATCCGGATACTCGAAACGAGCCAGACGCGCATGAAAACCGACACCAAGCTCACCTCCCTCGGCCGCGACCCGCACGCCAATTTCGGGGTCGTCAATCCGCCCGTCTACCACGCGTCGACGATCGTCTTTCCCACGCTCGATGCGCTCGAAGCGGCCCAGAAAACCAAGACTAAAAATCAAATGCGCTACGGCCGTTACGGCACGCCGACGACCTTCGCGCTGACCGACGCGATGGCGGAACTCGACGGCGGCTACGCGTCCTTCGCGGTGGGCTCGGGGGCGGCCGCGATCCTCGCCGTGCTGATGGCCTTCACCAAAGCCGGCGATCACGTGTTGTGCGTCGACACGGCTTACGCGCCGTCGCGCCATTATTGTAACGGCGTCCTCAAGCGCTTCGGCGTCGAGACGACCTATTACGATCCGGCGATCGGGGCTGGCATCGCAGACCTCATAAAACCCAACACGAAGTTGTGCTTGCTTGAGTCGCCGGGCTCGCTGACTTTCGAAGTGCAGGACGTGCCCGCGATCGTCGCCGCGTGCCAAGCGAAGGGTGTCGCCACGGCGATCGACAATACTTGGGCGACGCCCGTCTATTTCCGCCCCTTCGATTTCGGCGTCGATGTGACGATCCAGGCCGGCACCAAATATATCAGCGGCCATTCGGACGTGATGCTCGGCATCGTCTCGATCCGCGAAGAACGCCTGTACCAAACCGTGCGCGCGGGCGTTGACGATCTGGGTGCGGCGGTCGGGCCGGACGACGTCTATCTCGCCTTGCGCGGCCTGCGCACGCTGGGCGTTCGCTTGCCGCGTCACTACGAAACGGGCTTGAAGCTCGCCAATTGGCTGGCGCAACAGCCCGAAGTCGATCGCGTGCTGCACCCGGCTTTGCCCGCCTGCCCCGGCCACGAATTCTGGAAGCGCGACTTCAAGGGCGCGTCGGGCTTGTTCTCGTTCGTGTTGAAGGATACGCCGCGCGTCGCCTTGGCCGCCCTCGTCGACGATCTCGAGCATTACGGCATGGGCGCTTCGTGGGGCGGTTTCGAAAGCCTGATTCTGCCCAGCAAGGTCGACACGATCCGCACCGTGAACAAATGGGCCGGCCCCGGTCCGTTGCTGCGCGTGCACGCGGGCCTCGAAGATCCCGCCGATCTGATCGCCGATCTCGACAAGGGCTTCGCGCGATTGCGCGCGGCCGCCAAGAGCGCCAAATGAGCGCGCCCGATCTCGCCCCCATTCTGGCCGAGATCGCGTTCGACGCCACGGGGCTGGTCGTCGCCATCGCGCAGCAGCACGACACCGGCGAAATCCTGATGGTCGCGTATATGAATCGCGCGGCGGTCGAGGAAACGCTGACGACCGGCACGGTCTGCTATTGGTCGCGCAGCCGCATGAAGCTGTGGCGCAAGGGCGAAAGCTCGGGCCAGACGCAGCGTCTGGTCGAGTTCCGCGTCGATTGCGACGGCGACGCCGTGCTCGTGCTTGTCGATCAAACGGGTGTGGCCTGCCATACCGGGCGGCGCGACTGCTTCTTCCGCGTCGTGCGCGATGGGGCGCTTGTCGTCGACAAGCCCGTGCTCGTCGATCCGGACAAGCTCTATGGCGGCTGATCCCAAACCGCGCTTGCGCATCCTGCTGGGCTCGGCGATCGCGATCGGGCCCGGCAAGGCCGATCTGCTCGACGCGATTTCGCGCACCGGCTCGATCTCCGCCGCCGCGCGCGAGATGGACATGTCCTATCGCCGTGCCTGGCTGCTGGTGTCGGAGATGAACGACGCGTTCCGCGAGCCGTTGGTGACCGCCGGGGCCGGCGGGCGACGCGGCGGCGGGGCCGAGGTGACGGCGCTGGGCCACGAAGCCCTCGCGCGCTACCGGGCGATGGAGTCACGCGCGCAGCATTTTTTAGCGCCGGACGTCGAGACTTTTACAAAGTTAATGCGCAAGAAAGATCGCGCTAAAGATTAAGACTTATCCACAGACATTTGATTTATAATAATTTTTAGGCACCTGAACCCGGTCTGAATTCCGCGTATTGCAACGTTTTCCCGTTAAGCATATATTGGTATTCAGGAAAAGGGGCTCGAATTGCGTCTTTTCCGGTTGTGAACGCCACTTTCGTGGCGCAGCGACCGTTGCAGAGGGACCAAGAAATGGTGGCTTTGCCGCCTCTCGCAGCGACGACGACCTTCCCGGGTCTCACCCGCCCGGCGCCGGTTACCCAACCGGGCGCCGCGAGTGACTCTGCGCGTGCGCCCGAAGCTCCTGTTATCAGCTCCGCCGCCTCCGCCAAGATCCGCCAGCAGCAGGATCAAGCCGCCGCTCTGGCCGAGCAGGCTCAGGCGCAGAACCAGCGCAGCGGCGAAAGCCGTCAGGCCCCGGCCCTGCCGCCCTCGCCCTATTCGCAGAATGTCGGGCTGTTCGACAATTCGTTCCGCGTGTTCGTGGATATCGTGTTGTCGAACGACGAGAACCGCACCGTCGCGCGCGTGTTCGGCACCCCGCCGGCGCAAAAGCCGACCGCGTCCGCTTCGAAGCCGGTCGATATCTTCGCCTGATTTAGGCTTGTTCCCCGCATCGCGATCGCCACATGCCGCGGAGCGCGGCGGCGAAGTCGCGCGCATAGGCCGGCGCGTCGCCCAAGGCCGAGTTCGCGACGCGCGCGCGCAGCCCGTGGCGCAGCGCGTTGAGCGCAGCCGGATCGCCGGCCGCCGCGACCGCGCGCGCGATGAAGGCGTCGTCGCCGTCCACGACCCAATCGCCCAGGCCGCAAGCGCCGAGGATCGAATCCCCGAACCGTCCCAGCGGTGCGCGGTCGCGCTTCGACAGGACCGGCACGCCCATCCAAAGCGCCTCGAACGTCGTCGCCCCGGCATTATGCGGGAACGGATCGAGGGCGATGTCGATATCGCCATACGCGGCCCAGGTGACCGGCTGCGGTGCCGTCGCGATCAGATCGAGGCGTGAAGCATCCCCGCCCCACTCGGCGAAGCGGCGCTGGAAAAGTGCACGTGTCTCGGCCTCGCCGAAGACCAGCGCATTGAGCACCAAGCGCGCATTCGGAATCGCCGCGAGGATGCGCGCCCAGAGGCGCAGACAATGTTCGTTGTAGCGCACCGTGCGGCTGAAGCAGCCGAAGGTCGGATAGCCATTGCGCAGCACCGGTGCCGACCCCGGTCCCGGCATCGCGTCCTGCGGCGCATAGACGAACGCCGTGTGCGGCAAGCGCCAGACCTTCTCGACGAACGCGGCTTCGGCCCCCGGTGGCACCAAGCGTTCGTCGCCGATATACCAATCGATCGCGGCAAGACCCGTCGTGCCGCCATAGCCGAGCCACGTTGCCTGCACGGGTGCGGCTTTACGCGCGAACACGCCCAGGCGATTGCCCTGGCTGTGGCCCGACAGATCGACCAGCACGTCGATCTTCGCGGCGGCGATCGAGGCGGCGGCCGCGTCGTCGTCCAACTCGCCGATCGCATGCCATTCGGCGAAAGCGCCGCGATAGCGCCGCGTCCATTCGTCGTCGGCGCCCGGATCGGTCGCGAAGGCGATCAGCGTCGCGGCGTCGCGCGGAAAATGTTCGAGCAACGGCCACAGGAAATGCCGCGCCGAGTGGCGGCGGAAATCGCCCGACACGAAGCCGATGCGCAAACGCCGTTCGGGCGAAAGTTCGGGCGTCAGCGCGATCGGCGGCCGCGCGCGTCGGTTACCCCACGCGGCGTAAAGCGCCGTGATGGCGGCGCTGTCCATCGCCGGATCGTAATTCGCGGTGAACAGCCGATTGCTTTCGATGTCGGGACGGCCCGGCTCGCGCGCCAGCGCCGCCGCATAGTCGGCCATGGCGCCCGCGTGATCCAGCAGATCCTGGCGCACGCTCGCCGCAGCGCCCGGTGAGTCGTTCGCCGCGAATATCGCCAAGGCAGCCATCGGCCGGTTCGCGGCTTTGAGCGCCACGCCGAGATTTTCGCGCAGCGCCTTGACGCCGGGCATCGCCGCGTCCGCCGCCGCGATATCCGCGACGGCGCCATTCGCATCGCCCAGATCGAGCTTGGCGAGGCCGCGATTGCACAAGATCAGCGCGTGACCGGGGGCGAGCGCCGCCGCTTGTTCCAGGGCCGCCAGCGCGTCGCGTGGGCGCCCGGCGCCGCGCAGCGCGTTGCCTTCGTTCATCCAGGCATCGGCAAAGCCGGGCGCGATCTGGCGCGCGCGGACGAATTTGGCGCGGGCCGCGTCGAAACGCCGATGGGCGAGATCGATCTGCCCCGACAGGTTCAGCGCATCGACGGCGTTGGGATCGGCGGCGATCAGCGCGGCGTAGATCGCATCGGCTTCGTCCAGCCTTCCGGCCTGATGCAGCGCCAAGGCATCTTGCAATGTCGCGGTCACGCGCGAACCTCATGGTTCGACGGGCTCACCATGAGGTTTGTGGAAACGGCCTCACCCTGAGCTTGTCGAAGGGCGAGGCCGGTTCGCGCATCGCCCATCAGCGCGGCCAAATCAACTCGAGGCTGACATCCTCGTCCGCCGCCATGTTCTCGACGATCTGGACGACCTTGGCGCCGGCGCGCATTTCCTCGGCGAGATCCTTGGCGACACGGCCGATCTCGCGGCGCTCCGTCCCCGGCAGCTTGTCGAATTGCCGCTTGGCGTTGGCGATATCCATGCGATCGCCCGATTCGGACGCCAAACGCGCGGCGCGCGACGCATCGGTCGTCCCGCCCGACACGCGTTCGATCGCGGCGGCGAAGATCTCCAACGTGCGCTGACGCGTCTCGGGCGTCTCTTTGGGCAGCAAAGTCACCATGTTCGACGCCGGAAATTGCGTCAAAAACCAAGAAATATCAACTTCAAGCGCCCGATAGGGGTTTCCGGCGTCCGATGGCGACCCCGGCAGGATTCGAACCTGCGACCACTTGCTTAGAAGGCAAGTGCTCTATCCAGCTGAGCTACGGGGTCCGGCCGTCGGCGAAAATTCAGCGAACGCGGTCGTATTTGAAATTATCGGCGTAGCTCTTCGGTCTGACCCGCGAGGCATGTGGAATGGCCACTTCATAGGCGATTCCATGGCGCTGGGCGTAGGACAAAGCCTCGTCCTGGGTCTCGAAAACCAGGCGGATCTGGCCGTCGGTATCCGGCGAGCCCGCCCAGCCCATCAGCGGGTCGGCGCGCTTGGCCGCCGCCGGCTCGAACTCCAAAACCCAGTTCTGGGTCTTCGCCTTACCCGATTGCATGGCGTTTTTGGACGGGCGGTAGATGCGCGCGGGCTTGCTCATGGCGGATTTGGCTCGTGAAACGGCTGAATCGCCGGGACCGGCCCCGGCGCCCCGAAACATGGCGTCGCCCGCGCCCGAAGGCAACCCTTATCGGCACGGGGCGGCCGGACCGCCACCGGCCGCCATCCATGTTTTATGGATATTTCTTGAATCATTATATTTCAACCAATAGAGTATAATCGTATTCAGAGAAAAATATCCTTTCTTTTATCCGAAACAAAACGGAGATGCGGCATGGGCAAATCCGTCTCGAAGAAGCGCGCGGCGCATGATGGCAAGCCGCACGCCCTCGCCCCGCCCGTGGTGATGGCGCCGGACGCCAAATTGCCCGGCGGCCAGGCCTGGCGCCCGTCGCATCCGGCGCAGAATTTCCTCGGCTTCGTCGCCGCGCGCGGCTTTCCCGCGACACTCGCGGGACCGGGGGCCGCAACGATCCGCATTCGCATCAAGCATTGCGTCGCCTACAGGGCGCGCTCGTTCCATCTGAAGCCGGACGGCAAAGGCCCGCGCTACGCCGTCGTGCTCGAACCCAAGCGCGGCGCCGACCTGCCGCCCGAAGGGCTCTACGACCTTGTGTCGGAATGCGGCTATATCGGGCGGCTGGCCGACGTGCGATTGCGCCACGTGCCCGAAGCGTTGCGCGCATCGATCGGCGGGCCGCTTTACTTCAACGTTTTGTGACGGGGTGGCGAAGCCGGGGCGTTGCGACTAAATTCGCCGCATGGCCGTCCTCCCGCCCACTTTCGCTTTGCCGCACGCGTTCCTCGGGCTCGAAAACCGCGCGCCCGGCGCGAAATTCTGCGTCGCCGGTATTCCGTTCGATCTCGGCACGACCAACCGCCCGGGGGCCCGTTTCGGACCGGCGGGCATTCGCGCCGCGTCGGTGATGTTGCGCGACGGCGCGCATCCGAACTCGCGCCTCGACCCCGCGTCGCTCGATCTCGCCGATATCGGCAATTTCGACATCGTGCTCGGCGATATCGCCGCGAGCTACGCCAAGATCGAGGCGCAAGCCGCCAAGATCGGCCATTTGCTGGCGCTGGGCGGCGATCACGGCGCCACGCTGCCGCTGCTGCGCAGCGTTCGCAAGCGCCTGGGCAAGCCCGTGGCGCTCGCCCATTTCGACGCGCATATCGACACCTGGCCGACCAGCTTCGGGCAGGCGCTGGGCCATGGCTCGGTCTTCTATCGCGCGATCGAGGAAGGCTTGGTCGACCCCGCCCGGATGATCCAGATCGGCATCCGCAGCCCGGCCGATCCCGAGGTTTGGGATTGGACGATCGGCAAAGGCGTGACGATCCTCGATGCGCAGACAGTCCACGCGCGCGGGCCCGCTTTCGTCGCGGCCGAAATACGCCGCGTGCTGGGCGACGCGCCCGCCTACCTTTCCTTCGACATCGACGCGCTCGACCCCGCCTTTGCCCCCGGCACGGGCACGCCGGAAATCGGCGGTCTCGCAACCTGGCAAACCCAAGCGATCCTGCGCGCGCTGGGCGGCATCGATTGGATCGGCATGGATTTGATGGAAGTCGCGCCCGCTTACGATCACGCGGAGATCACGTCGCTCGCCGCCGCGACGATCGTTTGGGAATATTTGGCGCTCGTCGCCGTGCGCTAAGGGAATACGGCGGAAAAATGACATGCGCTGCACGCAGACCAGCGGACACGTCGCGCATATCGATGACTCTTGAATCCGAAGCCCAAACGGTCACATAACGGCGTCGACGCAAGTCGCACGTGCCCCAGGCCCACGAGGCAGCGCTAAGAGGCAGGGCGGGAAGTTCGCGAAGAACCTCCACGTCTCTCGACCACCAGCGCTCGAGGTCAAGCAACGACGTCACGCGTCCTTTCGGGGTTTGCGCCCCGGGGGGAACGGGATTTCGCCGCGATCGACCTCGGGGGTTCTTCAACCCTCCGACAACGCATCCGTCCGAGTTCCGTCCTTCCAGGCGCGTTTGCTTGTAAGGATGCCGACCTATGGCCTTGTCCAATCTGCGTATCGCCGTCTCGCCGTTGAAGCGACGAAGCGCCGTCCAACCTTTGCCCGCTCCCGCCGATCTGCCGACGGTCGACGCCGTCGTGGCGCGCGAGAAGCCGCAGGAGCCGGTGCACGCCTTGCGCCCGGAAACCCTGCGCTTGGCCGCGCGCCGCTTCGTCGCGGGTTTTCCGGGCGACGTTCTTTACGCGGTGAAGTGCAACGCCGACCCGCGCGTGCTGCGCGCGTTGTGGGACGGCGGCGTGCGTCATTTCGACTGCGCCTCGCCCGCCGAAATCGCGCTCGTGCGCTCGATGTTCGGCGCGGCGGCGCATATCGCCTATATGCATCCCGTGCGCGCGCGTGCGGCGATCCGCGAGGCTTATGCGCGCCACGCGGTGCGAGATTTCGTGCTCGACGCAAACGACGAACTCGACAAGCTGCTCGCCGAAACCAAGGCGAAGCCGGGCGAGTTGACGCTTGTCGTCCGTCTGGCGCTGCCCAAGGGCGGTGCGCGCTACGACCTGTCCGGCAAATTCGGTGCGGATTTCGACGCGGCCGTGGCGTTGCTGCGCCGGGCGCGTCCGCTCGCGCGCGAACTCGGGATCTCGTTCCATGTCGGCTCGCAATGCGTCGATCCGGCGGCCTACGCACACGCCATCGAGTTGGCGGATCGCGTGGCGGGCGAAGCCGGCGTGCGCGTCGATCTGCTCGACGTGGGCGGCGGCTTCCCCGTGACCTATCCCGATATCGACGTGCCCGCGCTCGGCGCATTCTTCGCCGAGATCGAGGCCGCGCACGCGAACGCCGCGCATCTGCGCCACGCGAAGCTTTGGGCGGAGCCCGGCCGCGCGCTGGTCGCGGGCGGCGGTTCGGTGATCGTGCAGGTGCAAGCGCGGCGCGGAACCATGCTCTATCTCAACGACGGCATTTACGGGTCGTTGTCGGATGCGGGCTATCCCGGCTTCCGTTTTCCGGTGCGTTGCCTTCGCGCGTCGGAGGCGCCGATCCGCGATTTCGAATTCTTCGGCCCGACTTGCGATTCCGCCGATCGGATGGCCGGGCCCTTCCCGCTGCCCGCCGATATCGCGGAGGGCGATTGGATCGAAATAGGTCAGCTCGGCGCCTATGGCGCGGCGTTGCGCACCGCGTTCAACGGATTCGAGCGCGCGCATTTGGTGGAAGTCGCCGACGCGCCGATGCTGACCACGCCCGGCCTCGACGATTGAGGGTCAGTCGCGCGCGCGATACCAGGCGATCGTGCGCGCGATTCCTTCCTCCAAGCCGATCTTGGGCGTGAAACCCAGGATATTTTCGGCACGCGTGGTATCGGCGACCTTGCGCGCCTCGCCCGCCGGCTTGTCGATATCCCAGCGCACGCTTGTTCCCGGCGCGCCATGGCGCAAAATCGCCGCGACGACCTCGGCGACCGTATAGCCGCGCCCGCTGCCCAGATTGATCGGCCCCTTGCCGAGCCCGCGTTCGTAACTCGCGAGCAAACCGTCGACCGCGTCTTCGACGTAAAGGAAATCGCGCACGGCGCTGCCGTCGCCCCATACGGTCAGCGGGTTCTCGCCGCCCAGCGCGCGGCCGATCAAGGCGGGTACCACCAAAGCGGTTTGCGGATCGAAATCGTCCCACGGCCCGAACGTGTTCACCGGGCGCAGGATCGCGAAATTCTTGGCGCCGTATTGCACCTCGAACGCTTCGATCAGCTTTTCGGCCATGCGCTTCGACCAAGCGACGAACTCGTTGCCGGGATGCGGATTGGCCGACCATGCTTGATCTTCGACATAGCGTTCGCCCGGCGGATAGACCGACACGGTCGAGACATAGACGACGCGCGCGACCCCCGCCTCGCGCGCCGCGTTCAGCGCGTTGAAGCAGGACAGCGTGTTGTCGTGCAGCATTTCCGCCGCGCGCTTGATCTGAATACCGATCGAGCCGCGTGTACCGGCCATATGGAACAGCCCGTCGCAACCCGCGACCGCTTGGCGCGCGAAGCTTGGCTCCTTCAAATCGCCCGCGACGAATTCCACGCCCGGCCCGAAGCCGGTCGCGGGAATGCGCCGCGCCACGGCGCGAACATTTGCGCCCATGGCCAAAAGCCGGGGAATGAGATTGTAGCCGTAAAGCCCCGTGGCGCCCGTGACCAGGATCTTCTTGCCTGCGTAAAGCGCGTCGGAGTCTGCGTTCGCCATTGCGCGGCATTATGAGAATCATTCCGAATCATGTCCATACTGCCGGTTATGGACGCGACCGCCTTGCTCAACGCCGCACTCGAACGTCATCGCGCGGGCGATGTCGAAGGGGCCGCGCGTTTCTACGAGCAGGTATTGGCGCTGCAACCGGACAATGTCGACGCGCTGAACCTGCTGGGCTTGACGCTGCATCAGCGCGGGCGCGACGCCGATGCGATCGCCCCGCTCGAACGCGCGGTCGCGGTGCAGCCCGCTTTCGCCGGGGCGTGGCTGCATTTGGGCACGGTGCTGCGCCGGGTGAATCGCCCGCAAGACGCCGCGCGCGCCTATGCCCGCGTGGCGGAGATCGCCCCCGCCTCGGCGCTCGGGCCGATGGGCTTGGGTCAGATCTCCGAATTCGCGGGCGACCGCGCGGCCGCCAAGCGCCATTATCTCGACGCGACGACGCGCGAGCCGGGTCACGGCGGTGCCCATTTCGCGCTCGGCACGCTGCTCGCCAATGACGGCGATCTGCGCAATGGGCTCGACCATGTGCGCCAGGCGATCGCGCTCGATCCCGCCGCCCCCGACCATCACCTCGCCTTGGCGACGCTGCTCTTCGTCGCGGGCGATTCGGCGGGCGCCATCGCCGCGTACAAAAAATGCCTCGAAATTGCGCCCGGTCATCTCGACGCGTGGGCGAGCCTGATCGCCGCGCTTTGCGCGGGCAACGACGCAACCGCAGCACAAGAAGCCCTCGATGCGATGCGGCTTCACGCGCCGGCGAACGATCCGCGCGTCGATATGGCGCAAGGTCAGCTCGCCAATCTGCAGGGAAAGCCCGCGGCGGCGATCGCGGCGCTGAGCCGCGCATTGCGCAACATGATCGGCGCGGCGCCCGATGCGCGCCTTCGCGACGTCGCGCGCATTCTGGGCGAACAGGCGCATGCGCTCGACATGGTGCGCCGCGAGCGCATCGCCGCCGCCTGCGACGTGCTGGGCACGCTGCTGCCGCTGTTCGACGACTACGCGACCGCCGATGCGCTGTTCGCCGCCGCCGCGAAGCTCGGCCGCTTGCGCGCGCTCAAAAACCGTATCGCCGTGTCGCTCTACGATCCCGATCTAACGCTCGATCGGCGCAAAGCGCTGCATCTCGATTTCGCCGAAGCGATGCGCGACGGCACGGCCGCGCCGCCGGCACCTTGGGTGCGCAAGCCGGGCGAGAAAATCCGCATCGGCTATGTCTCGTCGGATTTCCGCCGCCATCCGGTCGCACGCTCGATGCGGCCGTTGTTCCGCGCGGCCGACCGCGAACGCTTCGCGGTCTACGGCTATAATCTTGCGTTCGGCGAAGACGACGTCTCGCGCGAATTCGCCGCGATGGCGGATGGCTGGCACCATCTCGCGGCGCGGCCCGACGCGGAACTGGCCGAGATCGTGCGGCGCGACGGCATCGATATTCTGGTGCATGTCGCCGGGCATTTCGACGAGAACCGCCTGGGCCTTGCGTGGCGGCGTGCCGCCCCCGTGCAGGTCAGCCTGTTCGACGCGGCGACCAGCGGCATCGCCGCGATCGATTATCTGATCGCCGACCGGCATCTCGTCCCCCGGCAAGGCGGCGAGTTTTATGCCGAACGCGTGATACGCCTGCCCAATCTCTATATCCATCCCTGGCTTGCCGAAGCGCGCGAACTGGCGCCGCGTGCGAAGGGCGCGCCGATCGTGTTCGCGTCGTTCTCCAACCCGACCAAGCTCAACGGCCGCACGCTCGAAACATGGGCGCAGGTGCTGCGCGCGGTGGAAGGCGCAACGCTGTTGCTGGGCCATGCCCGCGCGATGGACGAGCCCGAAATCCGCCGGCGCTTCCAAGCGCATTTCGCGCAAGCCGGGATCGATCCCGCGCGCGTCGCCGTGCGGCCTTACGTAGCCGATCTCGCCGCACATTTGGCTTCCTATGATGGCGTCGACGTGGTGCTCGACCCGTTCCCGTTCAACGGTTCGACCAGCACGTTCGAAGCGTTGTCGATGGGCGTGCCAGTCGTTTCATTGACCGGCGACACGATGATGTCGCGCTGGAGCGGGGCGATGCTGGCGCAACTGGGCCTCGAACGTTGCCGGGCGGTGAATATCGGCGATTACGTACGCGTCGCCGCCGATCTGGCCGCCGACGTCGCGTGGCGCAATGCGTTGCGCGCCGATTTGCCGGACCGGGTGAAGCATTCGGCGCTGGTCGACGAGAAGCGTTGGATGCGCCGTCTCGAACGCGCCTATCGCGCTTTCGCGCGCCGCGCGATACTGGGCGGATCATGACCGACGACCTCGCCGAACTTCGCCGCCGCGCCCTCGCCCTCGCTTTGGGCGACAAGTCACCCGACGCCGATTTCGAGAATGCGGCGCGCGCCTTGGCCGCCCGCGCCGATAGCGGCGAGTTGGCGGATCTCGCCCGACTGTTCGGCCGTGCGGCGCGCCTTGCCCCGCCGCCGCCCGCCAAGGGCGCAGCATTGGAAGTCTCCGGCGAAGCGCGCATCGTGCGCGTCCTCGCCCCGCTCGGCCTGCGCGTGGCGTTCGATATCGGCGCCAATCGCGGCAATTGGACGGCTTCCGCCCTCGCCCATTGGCCCGATTGCGCGGTGCATGGGTTCGAGGTCGTGCCCGACACGTTCCAGCACTATGCCGGGCGTTTCGCGAACGACGCGCGCGTGCGCGCCAATCCGTTCGGCCTCGCCCATGTCGACGGCGAAATCGATATTAACGTCTATGCCGGGTTCGACGAACTCGCCTCGATAGCACCCTTTCCGCACGCGGCGCCCTCGCGCGTCATGCGCTGCCCGGTGCGCCGCGCCGACGGCTACGCCGCCGCGAACGGAATCGCGCGCATCGACTACGCCAAGATCGACGTCGAGGGTGCGGAACATCTCGTCTTCGACGGCTTCGGCGCGATGTTGAACGAAGGCCGGATCGACGCGCTGCAATTCGAATACGGCCGCGTCAACATCCTGACCCACAGGTTGCTGATCGACTTCCATTTCATGCTGACGAATCTCGGCTATCGCGTCGGTAAAGCCGGCCCGTCGGGCGTGCGCTTTGCCGATTATTCGCTGGCCGACGAGGATTTCGAGAACGCGAACTACGTCGCCGTGCGCGCCGCGCGTGCGGACATGATCGCGGCGCTCAGCGCGCCTTAAAGCGAAAAACCGGGTCGGTGTGGCGGGATTCGAACTCGCGACTTCTTGCTCCCAAAGCAAGCGCTCTACCAGGCTGAGCTACACACCGTTTCCCCGGAACCCCTTCCCTACACGGGGCCCGGGCCGGAGGCAACCGCGCCGCACGAGGGCGTAACTCCGACGGCTTTTTCGCGAATTCCGGGCGTCCGGTCCCTAAATGACCGCCGAAACGCCGGCGCGAAACCTCTTTTTAAGGAGTTTCCGCTTTAAAGGACACAATCCAAAAATTTGAAATTCCACGAGATCGGAGAAAGTCTTATGGCGTCCGCCCGCACGACTTCGGTTTCAAGCCGTATGATGACGCTTTTCGGCGCCCTCACCCTGGCGCTGATCTACTTGAACGCCGGCGACATTTGGACGGCGGCGACGCGATTTCTGAACAGCGGCACCGTAACGGCGTTGACCCAGGCCGATCGCGCGATCTTCGAGGCGCTGTCGCCGTTGCGCCAGCAACGTGGCGCGACCGCCACGGCCTTGCAGACGCAAGACGATCCCAAAGCCCAGATCGCCGAAATCCGCCGCCTGGTCGCCGAGCGCACGGAGCGCGCGATCGAAGCCTTGCGCCGTTCGGGCGTGGCCGGCGCCGACCGCGACGCGGCGGAGATGCGCGATCTGATGGCCGCGATGGCGGCACGCGGCGCGTCGGTCGATCGCGAAGCGGCCAAGCCACGCGCGCAACGCGCGCTTCCGGCGATCAACGATTGGGTCTCCGCCGCCGACGACATTCTGGCGCGGTTCGATCAAACCTCGGACCGCTTGGCGACGACCGTGCGCGGCACGGACCCGACCTTCGCCGAATTCGTGCAGTTCCGGCTGACCAGCTGGACGATCCGCTCGAATTTCGGATCCCAATGTTCCTATCTGCGCCCGACCGTCGCTTCGGGAAGCGCGATGACGCCGGAACAGCATCGCGAGATCGGCCGCTATCGCGGGATCGTCGCCAACCGTTTCGACGAAATGAGCGATCTGCTCAAGAGCCCCGGCGCATCGCCGGCACTCGCCCGCGCCGTCGCCGAAGCCAAGCAGGCCTCGGAAGCGTCGATCGCCCGGATGGACGCCATCCTCGCCAAGCTTGGAACGGGCCAACCCGCCGCGCCGGCGGCCGAATGGACCGCGGTGTGCAACGCGCCGTTCGAGAAGATGGTCGCGATCGGCACGATGGCGCTCGACCTCGCCGTCGCGCGCGCCGAAACGATGCGCGCCGACGCGATCGTCGCGTTCGCGATTTCCGCGGCGGTGATGGTCTTCGTACTCGGCCTCGCCGCCTACGCGATGTTCGCCGTGCGCAGCCGCGTGGTCGCCGCCTTCGCCGCGCTGATCCCGGCGATCGGCCGTTTGGGTACGGGCGACTACGCCACGCCGGTGCCGAAATGGCGCCATGCCGACGAATTCGGCAGCGTCGCCGACGCGCTGGAAACCTTGCGCGAAAGCGCCGCCAACGCCGAACGCTTGAGCGCCGAACAAGCCGCCCAGCGCGAAGCGCAAATCAAGCGCGCCGCCGAACTCGCGCGGCTTTGCGCCGAACTCGACGCCGTCGCGAAGGAGTTGACCGGCAAGCTCGAAGCGTCGACGGCCGATCTATCGGGTACCGCCAACGCGATGCGCGAAATCGCGAAATCGTCGAGCCGCAACGCGTCGAGCGTGGCGTCGGCCGCCGAGGAAGCGACCGAGAACGTCAATTCCGTCGCCGCCGCGACCGAAGAATTGACCGCGTCGATCGGCGAAATCTCGTCGCGCGTCCAATCCAGCGCCAAGGAAGCCAAGGACGCCGCCGAGCAAGCCGCGAGCACGAACGCGCTCGTGACCGATCTCGCCCAGCGCGCGCAGGAAATCGGCGAAGTCGTCAAGCTCATCGCCGGCATCGCCGCGCAAACCAATCTCCTCGCCCTCAACGCCACGATCGAAGCCGCCCGTGCCGGCGACGCCGGCAAGGGTTTCGCCGTCGTCGCGTCGGAGGTCAAAAACCTCGCGACCCAGACCGGCAAGGCGACGGAGGATATTTCCCGCCAGGTGCAGGACATCCAATCCTCGACCGAGCGGACGGTCGCGGCGATCAACGCCATCGTCGAGGCGATCCGCCGCATCGACGGCGGCGCCACGGCCATCGCCGCCGCGATCGAAGAACAGGGCAGCGCCACGCAGGAGATCTCGCGCAGCGTCCAGCAAGCGGCCTCGGGCACGCGGCAAGTCACGTCGAGCGTGGCGGGCGTCGCGGATTCGAGCACGAAGACCGAAGCCGCCGCCGATCGCGTGCTGGGATCGGTCACCGCGCTCGCGCATGACAGCCGCTCGCTGAACGCCGCGCTCGACGACTTCCTGGCGAAAATCAAAACGGTCTGAGGCGGCGGGTTTTAAATACCGAGGCCGCCCAGCGACTTGCCGCCGTCGACGAACAGCGTCTGGCCGGTCACGAAGCTGGTTTTGGGCGACGCCAGGAAGGCGATCGCGGTCGCGATCTCGTCGGGCGACGCGGCTTTGCCCGACGGCTCCAGGCTTTCCCATGCCGCGAACATCTCGGCCGGGGCCGAGCGCGTCATCGGCGTATCGGTGAAGCCGGGCGCGACCGAGTTCACCGCGATCTGCTTGGCGCGCAGTTCCATCGCCATCGCGCGCGTGAGGCCGATCACGGCGGCTTTCGACGCGACGTAATGCGCGAAGCGTGTGCCGCCGAGCGCGCCGCGCGAGGAGATCGTGACGATCCGCCCGCCCGGCTTCATCCGCCGCACCGCTTCCTGCGCGGGGATGAACGTGCCGACGACGTTCACGTCGAGCATGCGGCGGAACTGATCCTCGGTCAGATCGAGGAATTGCGCGTCGTTGTAGATGCCCGCCGCCGTCACCATCGCGTCGACGCGATCGGCTTGATCGAGGGCGGCCGCGACCGACGCGCGATCGCACACGTCGCAAGGCGCCGCGAACACGTCGAGCCCGCCCGCGCGCAGTTTGTCGCAAGCGGCGGCGAGCGTGTCGGCCGTGCGGTCCATCGCGAAGACGCGGAACCCGTCCTCGGCCAGACGCTTGGCGGCGGCAAGCCCGATCCCTTGCGCGGCCCCGGTGACGAAGGCGACCGGTTTCGTCATGTGACGTAGCCGAAGAAATGCGGCACGAACAGCGTGATCGCCGGGAACAGGATCAGCAGCAGCAGCGCGACGGCCAGCGGCAGAATGAAGGCCCAGATTTCCCGGTTGATCTCGCGCATCGGCACTTTGGACAGCGCCGACAGCACGAACAGGATCAATCCATAGGGCGGCGAGATGATCGCGATCATGAAATTGACGATCACGACGACGCCGAAATGGACGAGATCGATGCCCAGCGCCTTCACCGTGGGCAGCAGGATCGGCACGAAGACCAGCAGCATGACCGAGCCGTCGAGCACCGTGCCGAGAACGAGGAACATCAGGTTCACGACCAGCATGAACCCGACTTGCGAGAACTCGTTCGCCGCGAACCAGCGCGCCACGGCGTCGGCGACACCTTCGTTCGTGATCGCGTAGTTCACGATGAAGGACGAGACGATCAGCATCATCACGATCGTCGATTGGCGCGAGGATTCGCGGAACACATCGACGAATTTCGCGAAGGACAGGTTCCGGTACCAGACGAAGCCGATCAACGCGGCCCAAAACGCGGCGACGGCCGCCGCTTCGGTCGGCGTGAAGATCCCAAGCCAAATGCCGCCGAGCAGCACGACCGGCAGCGTCATCGGCACGGCCGCCTGCGCCAGCACGCCCGGTACGGCGCGCAGCGGCACCACGTCGCCGCGCGGCAGATCGCGACGCTTGGCGACGATGTAGATCCAGGCGGAAATAGACGCCGCCATCAGCAGGCCCGGCACGATGCCGGCCAGGAACAGCGCGCCGATCGAAGCGCCCGACAGAAGCGCGTAGAGCACCATCGGGATCGACGGCGGAATCAACGGCCCGAGCAGCGAGGCCGAGGCGGCGATCGCGCAGGCGAAACCGGCGGGATAACCGCCTTGGCTGCGCATCATCCGCACCGCGACCATGCCCGCCCCGGCGACGTCGGATACGGCACTGCCGGTCATCGACGACATGACGAGATTCATCAGCACGGTCACGTGCCCGTGGCCGCCGCGCAAGCGGCCGACCAGCGCGCTGCCCGCGTTCCACAAACGGTCGGAAATCGTAACCGCGTTCATGATGTTGGCGGTCAGCACGAACAGGGGTACGGCGATCAGCAGGCTCAAACCCAGCGTGCTGTTCAGCGTCTGGTCGGCGAGCAGGCCGATATCCTGGCGCGTGACGGCGAGATACGCGATGCCCGAGGCGAACATCGACGCCGCGACCGGCAAGCGCAGCACCGCCGCGACGACGAAGACGGTCAGCAATGCGGTCATTCCGACGGACATGATTCAGCCGAGCAGATTGTTGGTTTGGTCGGCGGGATCGCCGTCGCGCACCCGGGCGCGCCAATCGCCGAAAATCGCGTCGTAGCATTTGAAGGCCAAGCGCACGGCCCACGCGGCGATGTAGACGAGGAAGCACGAATAGACGAAGTCGAGACGCCATTCGAGCGCCGACGTCCGCTCGCGCCACAGGAACAGGATGTAGTCGGCGACTAGCGGCCACGCGTAAGCGAAGATCGCGGCGAACAAAGCACCCTGCAGAATCAGGATGACGCGGCGCGCGCGCGGCGAGGAGATGTCCCAGACGATGTCGAAGGCGACGTGATCCTTGTCCTTCGTGACGAAGGAGTCGGCGATGAACATCGCCCAGATCAGCATGATCATGCCGAGTTCGTCGGCCCAGGAGATCGGGCGGTTCATGACGTAGCGCATGAACACGCCCGCCAGCGTCACCGCGAAGGTCGCCGCGAGCAGCAGCGCGGAAACGGCCTCGGCCGTGCCTCTCAGGAAATCGAACGCGCGTCGTAGCATCGCCTGTTCCGATCGAAAAAGGCCCCGGCGATTCGCGCCGGGGCCCATCGTTTCAGCGGACCGCTTCGACCTTTTCGGCCAGACCCGGCTTCCAGCGCGCCATCATGCCGGATTCCTTGTACTGCTCCATCACCGCCGCGCGGAAGGCGGGGATGTCCGGCTCGACGATCTTGATCCCGGCGGCGCGGAACGTATCGGCCGCCGATTTCTCGTCCTCCAGCGTCTTGGCGATTTCGAAATCGGCCGCTTCGCGCGAAGCCGCGCGCAGTTCCGCCTGCTGGGCGGGTGTGAGCTTGTCGAAGGCCGGCTTGGCGATCGCGAAGAACACCGGTTGGACGAGGTGGCGCGTCAAGATCACCTGCGCGGTCACTTCGTTGAACTTCCAATCGCGCGTCATGTTGATCGGATTGTCCTGCGCGTCGATCGATCCGGTCTTGAGGCCGAGATAGACTTCCGTGATCGGCATCGACACGGCCGTGGCACCCAAGGCCTTGGCCAGCATCTGGAAGGCCGGGCCCGGCGGCATGCGCATCTTCACACCCGCCAGATCGCCGGGCAGGCGCACCGGCTTGTCCATGCGCAAGTTCACCGTGCGCGTGCCGAGATACGCGGTGTCGAGGATGACGATGCCCATCTTCGACGCCACGTCGTCGGCGAATTCCTTGCCGATGTCGGACCGGAACGTCTTGATCAGATGATCGGCGTCGCGGAACAGATAGGCCGCGCTGAACACGCCGTATTCCGGCAACTGGCCTTCGATCTCGAACGTGACCGGGCTCGCCATTTCCAGGTTGCCGCGCTGCATCGCGGGCAGTTCGGTGCCCTGGCGGAACAGCGAGCTGGCCGTATGGACCGACACGCGGATCTGGCCGGGGAACTTCGCTTCCATCCGCGTCTTTATCATGCGGAAGGCGTCGCTCAGCGGCGACTGATCGGGGGCCGCCGTCGAAATGCGGATTTCGGTCTGCGCGACGGCGGGCGCCGACGCGAGGCCGCCCAGCAGCAACGCGGCGGCGGCGAGTTTCAGAAACGACTTCATAGGCTTTTCGCTCCTTGAATGAGGGAGAGTTCAGCGCGGCTCTTGGATGACGACCGACAGCTTGCCGATCATCTCGATCTCGGCGTCGACTTTGTCGCCGGGTTTCAGGAAGGTCTGTTTGGGCACGCCCACGCCCGCGGGCGTGCCGGTCAGCAGCAGATCGCCCGGGTCGAGCGTCATGATCTTCGACGCCGTCGAAATCTGTTCGGCGATGGAGAAGATCATGTCGGTCGAGCGGCCGTTCTGTTTGAGCTCGCCGTTCACCCACAGCTTCAGGCCGATATCCTGCGGGTTGGCGATCGCCGACGCGGGCACGAAGCGCGGACCCGTCGGGCAGCACGTGTCGTTCGCCTTACCGGCGACCCAGTCGAGCTTGTAGAAGGTCTCGGGCGCGCGGTTGTGATCGCGCGCGGAGAAATCGATCGACACCGTATAGCCCGCGACATTCGACAGCGCATCCTCGACGGATACATTGCGCGCGCGCTTGCCGATCACGGCGGCGAGTTCGATTTCCCAGTCGAACGCCTTGGTGCCGATCGGCTGATGCACGGTCGGCCCTTCGCCCACGATGGCGTTGCGCGGCGGCTTCATGAAGAAGAACAGACGCTGGTCTTCCTTCTTCGCCCCCGGCATGCCCATCTCGGCGAGGTGATCGAAGTAGTTGGCGCCCGCGCACAAGATCTTGCCCGGATAGAGCAAGGGCGCGAGACGGCGCGAAGGCGTCACCGCATCGGCGGCGTCGACCAGCGTCGCGGCCTTGTCGAGCGCGGCTTGGGTTCTGGACCAATCGGCGAAGACATCGACGACATTGTCGATCCCGGCGAGTCCGGCGCGGGCCAAGGACGGCCCCAGGCGATAAAGCTTTTCGCCGACTTCCAGGACCGCGACCGGCTTGCCGCCCGCCTCGACCGTCGCCAACGCCCATTGCGCCGCGTCCCTTTTCGCCATTCTGCAACCCCCTGCCGTACAACACGAAACGACGCTTGGCGCCGTTCGCGCACTTGACTTTGTATGAAGAAAGGCTAATTTTATGAAATCTGAGAGTCAATACGAAAAATGACATCCGTCATGGAAGAAATCGACGAACTGTCCCAATCCGAGCGCGCCTATCGCGTGCTTCGCCGCGAGATCCTTCACGGCGACGTGATGCCCGGCGAACGCTTGCGCGCGGCCGATCTGCAGGATCGCTACGATCTGGGACTGACCCCGATCCGCGAAGCGCTGATGCGCCTCACTTCCGAAAGCCTCGTCGAGGGCGAAGCCAATCGCGGCTCGCGCGCGCGCGACGTATCGATCGCGGAGCTGCGCGATTTGATGGCCACGCGCCGCGAGATCGAACGCATGTGCTTGGCCGCGTCGATCGCGCACGGCGACGCGCAATGGGAAGCGGAGATCGTCGCGAGCCTGCATCTGTTGACGCGCGGCGCCCTGCCCGCGTCGGACGGCGATCGCGATACGGCGGCGCAATGGGAGGCGTTGCATCGCCGCTTCCACACGGCGCTGATCGCAGCTTGCGGTTCGCCGTGGCAATTGCGCTTCTGGAACATGCTCGCCGACCACTCGGAGCGTTATCGCAAGGTGCGCCTGTTGCGCCATCGCGAGAAAAACGCCGAAGTGCGCGACGCGCATGCCGAACACGCCGCGATCGCCGACGCGGTGTTGAAGCGCGACGCCGAACGCGCCATCGCGCTGATGGACGCGCATCTGACCGCGACCGAAAACTCCGTCGCCCGTCTGCTCGAGGCGGGCGCGCGCGAAGCCGGAAAGTAACAGGAGCTAAACTTGATCGTCCGTTCCGCCGTCCTCGAAGGCACCGTCGCCGAAGCCGATCGCGCGACGTTCGACGCGCTCGCGCGCAATGCGATCCTGCCCGCGATCACCCGCTATCCCGGCATCCGCGAAGTGCGCTTGCGCAAACCGGCCGAAACGGAAGCCGGCGCGCCGCCGGTCTATATGATCTTCGATCTTTATTTCGACGATTTGGCGGCGATGCATGCCGCCCTCGCCAGCCCCGTGCGCCAGGAAGTGCGCACCGAAATCGGCGCGGCGATGAAGTTCTTCACCGGCCGCGTCTATCATCTCGTGCTGGAAGATTTCGCGAAGCTCAAGCCCTGAACATCGCGTGGACCATCCGGTCGCCGGGTTTGATCCCCAGGCGCTGGACGGTGCCGCCGTTCAATTCCAGCACCGCGCGCACCACACCGCGCGATTCGATCGTCGTCTCGTCCATCGGCACGGCGCGCTCGTGGATATGGACGATCAACCCCGTCTTGTCGGCGAACAGCATGTCGAGCGGGATCAGCGTATTGCGCATCCACATCGCGACGGGCGAGTCCCGCTTGAAGTCGAACAACATGCCCGCATCGGCCGCCATCTGACGGCGATACATAAGGCCCAGCGTGCGGCGCTGGTCGTTATCCGCGAATTCGACCATGAATTTATGCGTCCTGCCGCCGCTGACGATTTCCAACGGCCCCTTCTCGAAGGTCACGCCGGCGGCGTTTTGCGCGAGAACGGGGGATGCGGCGAAGGCCGCGAGCCCGGCGAGGAATAAACGGCGTTGGATGATCATGGTCGCGATTCCTATCACGCCGCGCGGGCGCGCCCCAAGAGGGCGCGTATTTCCGCGCGGATCGGCCCGTCGCGCGGTTCGTCGGCGAGCGTGGTGAACCAATGTTCCGGCCGGACTTGGTCCTTACGACGATGCCAGGTAAGTGCCCGAAGCATTTCCTCGGCTTCCGGCGGCAAGCGATCGGGGATGTCGTGCCCGGCGACCTGCGCCCATAGGCCGGTCCAGGCGCGCGCAACACTCCATGGATTGTAGCCGCCGCCGCCGGTGATCAATGTCGGCACGCCCAGCGCCAGCAGCGCGGCGCCCGCGCGCCACAGCGCCAAATTCGACAGGCCGAGATTCGACAGCGGATCGTCGGCCAGCGCATCCGCTCCGCCCTGCACGATCAAGGCCTGTGGCTTGAACGCGACGAGTGCGGGCAGGATCGCATCTTCGACCAGCAGCGCGAATTCGCTGTCGTTCAAATCCGCAGGTACGGGGAAATTCGCCGCGATCCCGCCCGCCGTTTCGTGCGCCGCACCGGTATTCGGCCAGCGCCCGGCTTCGTGGATTGAATAGAGGCGCACGCGTTCTTCGCCCGCCAAGGCCGCTTCGACGCCGTCGCAATGATGCGCATCGAGATCGACATAGGCGACGCGCGTGAGCCCGCGGTCCAGCAAACGCAAAATCGCCAGCACGGGATCATTGAGATAGCAGAAGCCCGAGGCTTGATCCTTGCGCCCATGATGCGTGCCGCCCGCCGGGCTGTAGATGCGCGTAGCGTCGCCCGCCGCCAAACGCTCGGCGGCCGCGAGCGAGGCGCCGCACGCGGTCGCGGGGCGGCGGAAAATCTCGCCGAACACCGGATTGCCGCCGCGCCCGATATTGTGGCGTTCGGATGTCGCGTCGTCGACGCTTTGCGCCGCCTCGGCCGCGATCAGCGCGTCGATATAGGCGGGATCGTGAAAGCGGATCAGCTCGTCGCGCGTCGCGATCGGACTGTCGAGAAAGCGATCCGACGGCAACCAGCCCAGCGCCCGGCAAAGATCGATGCAGGTCGAGACGCGCGGAATCGCCAGCGGGTGGTTCGAGCCGTAGCGCGAGCGCCGATAGATTTCCGAGCCGATGAACAACGCCATGCGCAAGAAGCTGGAGCCCCTTGCGCGCCGCGTCAACCCGTCGTATAGCCAAAGCGTTCGCACGGGGTGCCGGCACTGGGTCGGCTGAGATCATACCCGTCTAACCTGATCCGGGTCATGCCGGCGTAGGGAATGCGGAAACCGCCCTCTCTCCATTTGCGATCCGCGCGCCTTGTCTATGACGGCGTGCCGCTGTTCGAAAACCTCGACGCCGAATTCGCGGCCGGGCGCTTCACCTGCTTGCTCGGATCCTCGGGCGTGGGCAAATCGACGCTGCTGCGCGCCTTCGCCGGGTTGGCCGAAGTCGGCCCCGACGCGGTTTCGCCCAGACTGCCGCGCGTCGCCTGGATGGCGCAGGACGATCTGCTCTGTCCGTGGCTCGACGCGCTGGGCAATGTGACGCTGGGTGCGTCGTTGCGCGGCGAAAAAGCCGATCTCACGAAGGCGCGCGGTCTGTTGGCGCAAGTCGGCCTCGGCGATCGCGCGAACGCCGCCCCGCACGAGCTTTCCGGCGGACAGCGCCAGCGCGTCGCCCTCGCCCGCACGCTTTACGAGGATCAGGACGTGGTGCTGATGGACGAGCCCTTCGCAGGCCTCGACGCGCCCACGCGCTGGCGGTTGCAGGAACTCGCGGCCAAGTTGTTGGCAGGCCGCACCGTGCTGCTGGTGACGCATGACCCACGCGAAGCATTGCGCCTAGGCCACGACATCCGCGTACTGGCCGGGCGTCCGGTGAAACTCGGCCCCGTACTCTCGCCGTCGGGTGCCACGCCGCGCGCGCTGGACGACATGGCGCTGCTGGCGATGGAAACGAAGCTGATCGGCGAGATCGCGGACGGTGCCGCATGATCCGCGCCGTGATCATCGCGATGGGCTTCGTCGCCGCCTGGTATGCGCTGGTCATGGCAACGAGCGTGCCGCATTACATCCTGCCGGGCCCAGCGCGTGTGGCCGCCGCCTTCGCCGACAATGCGGGTTTCATCGCCGAAAATGCGGCGATCACGTTCCTGGAAATCGTGCTCGGCATGCTCGTCGGTTTGCTCGCAGGCCTGTCCTGCGCGCTGGCGTTGGCCATGTCGCGCCTATTGCGCGTCTGGATGCTGCCGCTGATCGTCGCGAGCCAGGCAATCCCGGTTTTCGCCATCGCGCCCTTGTTGGTGCTGTGGCTTGGCTACGGGATCGCGTCGAAAATCGCGGCGGCGGCGCTGATCATCTTCTTCCCCGTCGCGTCGGCCTTCTACGACGGGCTCGCGCGCACCAATGCCGGCTTCCTCGACCTCGCGCGCACGATGGGTGCGACGAAACCGCTGATCCTGCTGCGCCTGCGCTTCCCCGCTGCCCTGCCCGCACTTGCCTCCGGCATTCGCGTCGCTGCCGCGATCGCGCCCATCGGCGCGGTGATCGGCGAATGGGTCGGCGCCTCGGCCGGCCTCGGCTTCGTCATGCTGCAATCCAACGCGCAAATGCGCGTCGATCTGGTGTTCGCCGCACTGATCGTGCTCGCCGCTTTCGCGCTGATTTTCTATGCCGCCATCGATCGCTTGATGACGGCGCTCGTTCCGTGGGACCCGAAAAGGATCGACCGATGAAACTCTCCCGCCGCACGCTTCTCGCCGCTTCCGCCGCTTTTCTCGCCGCCCCGTCGATCGTGCGTGCGCAAGCCGGGAAGGAGTTCACCGTGTTGCTCGATTGGTTCGTCAACCCGAACCATGGGCCGATCATGGCAGCGCAGGAACTCGGTTATTTCCGCGAAGCGGGCCTCGACGCCAAGATCGTGCCGCCGACCGATCCCAACGATCCGCCGCGCTTGGTCGCCGCCGGACGCGGCGACGTCGCGGTCTCGTATCAGCATTCGCTGGTTCTGCAGGCCGTGCAGGACATTCCGCTGATGCGCATTGGTGCTCTGATCGACACGCCGCTCTCGACGATCACGGCACTCGCCGATGGCCCGATCCGCAGCCTCGCGGATTTCAAGGGCAAGCGGATCGGCTATTCGATCTCCGGCATCCAGACGGCATTGGTGCGCGCGATGCTGGCGAGCGCCAACGTCTCGATCGACGACGTGCAGATGATCAACGTGAACTTCTCGCTGTCGCCCGCCTTGCTCGCGGGCCGCGTCGAAGGTGTCATCGGCGCGCTCAGGAATTTCGAGCTGCATCAGCTCGACCTCGAAGGCAAGCCGGGCCGCGCCTTCTTCCTGGAGGAACACGGCATTCCGCTGCATGACGGGCTGATCTTCGTCGCCAATCGCGAACGCGCCAAAGCGAAAGACCCGACCTTGCGCGGCTTCCTCGATGCGGTGGAGCGCGGCGCCCAATACTGCGTCAACAACCCGGACGACGCATGGAAGCTGTTCTTGAAGGGCCGCACGCAGCTCGATAACGAACTCAACCGCCGCGCCTGGAAATCGACGCTGCCGCGTTGGGCGCATTCGCCCGCCGCCCTCGACCGCGCGCGCTACAAACGCTTCGCCGAATTCCTGGCGGCGTCGAAGCTGATCGCCAAGGAACCCGATCTCGATAGCTTCGTCGCCGCGCTTTAAACCTTCTCGGCGAGGCGCGCGGCTTCGGCGCGGATTTCGGCTTCCTGCACCTCGACCTGACGACGCCACATCTGGGCGTAGAGCCCGCCGAGCGCCAACAGTTCGGTGTGGCGGCCGCGCTCGGCGACGCGGCCCTTGTCGAGCACGACGATCTGATCGGCATCGACGACGGTCGACAGGCGGTGCGCGATGGTCAACGTCGTCGTGCCCGCCGAAATCTGGCGCAGCGATTCCTGGATTTCCTTTTCGGTGCGCGTGTCGAGTGCCGAGGTCGCCTCGTCGAACACCAGCAGCTTAGGCCGCTTCAGGATCGTGCGCGCGATCGACACGCGCTGGCGCTCGCCGCCCGACAGCTTCAAGCCGCGCTCGCCAACCCGCGATTCGTACCCGTCGGGCAGCGACATGACGAAATCGTGGATGCGCGCGAGCTTGGCCGCCGCGATCACTTCGTCCTGCGACGCGTCGGGCCGGCCATAGGCGATGTTGTAGCCGATCGTATCGTTGAACAGCACCGTGTCCTGCGGGACGATGCCGATGGCGGCGCGCAATGACGCCTGCGTCACGTCGCGGATGTCCTGACCGTCGATCAGGATGCGCCCGCTATCGACGTCGTAGAAGCGGAACAACAAGCGCGAGATCGTCGACTTGCCCGCACCCGATGCGCCGACGATGGCGATCATGTGACCCGGCTCGACCTCGAAATCCACGCCGTGCAGGATGGAGCGGCGCGGATCGTAGCCGAACCCGACATGCTCGAAGCGCAGACGCGCCCCTTCGATCCGGAGTGCGGGCGCGCCGGGCTTGTCGACGATTTCCTCGCGCGCGTGCAGCAGGCGGAACATCGAGCTCATATCGATCAGCGCTTGGCGGACTTCGCGATAGACCATGCCGAGGAAATTGAGCGGCAGATAAAGCTGGATCAGGTAGGCGTTCACCAGCACGAAGCCGCCGACGGTCATCCGGCCCGCGGCGACTTCGGTGGCGGCGAGCAGCATCACCGCCGTCAAGCCGATCGCGATGGTGAAGCCTTGGCCGACGTTCAACAGCGACAGCGAGGTCTTCGACAGGATCGCCGCGCGTTCGTAGGAATCCAAGGAGACGTCGAAACGCCGCGCTTCGTGCGCTTCGTTGCCGAAATATTTGACCGTCTCGTAATTCAGCAGCGAGTCGATCGCCTTGGTCGAGGCTTCGCCTTCGGCTTCCAGCATTTTGCGCCGATAGCGCAAGCGCCACGCCGTGATCGCGAAGGTATAGGCGACGTAAAGCCCGATGGTGACGAGCGTGACGGCGGCGAAGCGCCAATCGTAGAGCCACCACAAAATGCCGCAGACCATCGCAATTTCCAGAATCGTCGGGATGATCTGGAAGATCAGGAAATGCAGAAGGTTCTCGATCCCGGCCGTCCCGCGCTCGATGGCGCGGTTGAGGCCGCCGGTCTGCCGGTCGAGATGGAAGCGCAGCGACAGGCGATGGAGATGCTGGAAGGTTTCGAGCGCCACTCGGTGCATCGCCTGATGCGCCACGCGCGCGAACACGATCTCGCGCAACTCGGTGAAGATTTGCGACATGACCCGCGCGGCGCCATAGGCCATGACGATGGCGATCGGCACGACGATTTCCGCCCCGCCCGCCCCCGACAGCGCATCGACCGCGCGCTTATAGAAGATCGGCACCGTCACGGTGGCGAGCTTGGCGCCGACCAGCATCAATAGCGCGATCGCCACGCGAATGCGGATCTCCGGCCGGTCCTTGGGCCAGAGATAGGGCAACAGGCGGCGGATCATGCCCACGTCTTGCGCGGGATCGACACCGGGAACGTTGAGCGGATCGGAAGGCTGGGAACGACGTCGCATCGGCCCTATGTAGGGCGCCCGAGGCCGCTTCGCCAGGGCGTTGCTGTTTCCGGCGGTGACTTATTGCGCCGCGTCGGGCCGGCCGGTCGCCGCCGGGGCCAGCGCCAGCGTCATCGCGCGCAGCAAGGCGGTCTTGCGGAAGGGCTTGGAGATATAGTCGGTCATCCCCGCTTCCAGCGCCTTTTCGCGGTCGCTTTCGAACGCGTTGGCGGTGACCGCGACGATCGGCACCCGCCCGGCGATTCCCGGCATCGCGCGGATCGCTTGCGTCGCCCCATACCCGTCCATCTCGGGCATGTTGACGTCCATCAGGATCAGATCGAACGCCTTGGCGCGCTGGGCTTCGATCGCTTCAAGGCCGTTCTCGGCGGTGCCGATCTCCACGCCCAGCGGTTCCAGCATCGCTTCGACGATCATGCGGTTGGTCTGATTGTCTTCGGCGACCAGCACGCGCACCGGCCGGCCGAACCCGCCGGCGACGGAAGCGAATTCGTGCGCCCAATCGACATCCTTGCGCGCAATGTCGGCCCGCTCCTCGGCCGCCAAACGCAAGGGCACGGCGAAGGAGAACACGCTGCCCTGGCCGGGTTTGGAATCCGCGCGCACGTCGCCGCCCATACGCGCGACGAGGCGCTTGCTGATCGCCAAGCCCAGCCCCGTGCCGCCGAAGCGGCGCGCGATCGACCCGTCGAGCTGCTCGAATTCGCGGAACAGCAGCGGCAAGCGATCCGACGCGATGCCGATCCCGGTATCGATCACGCGCACGATCAAGCGGCTGCGGCCGTCGGCCTCCGGCCGCGCGGACATTTCCACATCCACGCGCCCGCGCTCGGTGAATTTCACCGCGTTCGACAGCAGGTTCAGCAGCACTTGGCGCAAACGGCCCGCGTCGCCGACCAGCCGCGACGGCACATCGTCGGCCGAGCTCCATTCCAGGATCAAACCTTTCGCCCGCGCGCGCGGCTGAACGATATCGACCGTCGCGCGCACCAGCGCGCGCGGATCGAAGGGCAGATCCTCGAATTCCAGACGCCCGGCTTCGAGTTTCGAGAAATCGAGCACGTCGTTGATGATCTGCAACAACGCTTCCGATGCGTCGCGGATCGCGTCAACATAGCGGCGCTGCGTGGGATCGAGCGTCGTGTCGTTGAGCAAGCCCGCCATGCCCATGACGCCATTGATCGGCGTGCGCACCTCGTGGCTCATCGTCGCCAGGAAGTTCGACTTGGCTTCGTTCGCGGCTTCGGCGGCTTCCTTGGCGTTGCGCAAGGCTTGCGTGATGCGATGCTCCGACGTCACATCCTGCAGAATGTGAATCTGCCCGCCTTGGTGCGAAGGAATGCCGATCACACGGATCGTGCGCCCGTCGCCCAGCGTACGCTCGTAGCGCGCGCCGTTATTGAGGCGCGCCAGCGCCGTCATCGACCAGGATTCGCGCGCGTTGGCAGGAATGTCGTAGATCGACGAACTCGCATGCAACTGCATCAGATCGAAGCCCAGCATGCCGGGTTCGAGCTTGCCGTCGACATAGGGGAACATCTCGGCGTAGCGCTTGTTCCACAAGATCACGCGGCCCGTGGCGTCGAGCATCAAGAATCCGTCGCGCAAGGATTCGATGCCGTCGCGCAAGGTGCGTTCGCTATCCTCGGCCGAAATGCGCGCCAGCGCCAAGGCTTGGCGCGCTTCCATTTCCGCCGTCAGGTCGCGGCCCGATCCGCGATAGCCCGCGAAATTGCCGTCGAAATCGTAGAAGGGCTTGCCCGAGACCGAGAAGAATTGCCGCCGCCCCAGCCTGTCCACACGCTCGAACGTGAAGTCGCGGAAGGGTTCGCGCCGCTCGAGCAACGCCAGATGCGCCTTCATCTGCGCATCGCTCACGCCCATCAAGGGCGTTTCCTCGATCCGCATGCCGTATTGCTTGGCCAGGCCCAAGCCCCACGGGTCTTGCCCGCCGGTCGAGAACCAGGTGAAGCGCAGATGCTTATCCTGTTCCCAGAACCAATCGGCGGTGGTTTCGGCGAAATCGCGGAAGCGCTGCTCGCGCTCCTCCAGCCGCGACTGGATGCGCGACAGCTCCTCCAGCCGGCGATGGAGCTGCATGGCGAGGGCCAGAATCGACAGCCCCGCGACCAGCGCCAAGCCCACCAGCAGCGCGTCCGAGCGCGTGATTTCGTCCACCGCCCGGACGAAAAACGCGCCGATATCGAAGGTGCGCAATCCGTCCACGCCGCTTAAGCGATCCCCGCGCGATTAAGGTTTACGGACCCTACAATCCCCGCTCCCGCCCGGCAAGCGACGGCAAGTCAATACCTTGCAAATCCACCTTCGGCTCCGCTAAATTCCCCGCATCAGAGCCGGGCCATTCAGCGAAGTCCGGCGCAATCAATCTTTCAGGAGAGGCCCCTTCATGTTGCTCCGTCGCGATTTCCTCAAAACCTCCGCCGCCGCCGGCGCGCTCGCCGGCCTGTCGGCCCCCGCTTTCGCCCAGACGATGGATCGTCTGCGCATGTATATCCCCGCGGCCCCGGGCGGCGGCTGGGACCAAACGGGCCGCACGATGGAACAGGCGATGCGCGCCGCCGGTATCGTCAACAATTTCCAATTCGAGAACGTGCCGGGTGCCGGCGGCGCCGTCGGCCTGCCCCGCTTCCTGGGTATGCGCGGCCAAAGCGACATTTTGATGGTCGCAGGGCTCGTGATGATCGGCTCGCTGATCGCGAATAAAAGCCCGGTGAAGATCACCGACGCTACGCCGATCGCGCGCCTGACCGGCGAATATCAAGTCGTCGTGGTGCCGCCGAATTCGCCGCACCAAGATATGCGCAGCCTCGCGGCGGCCGTGAAGGCCAATCCGGGTGCCGTGTCGTGGGCCGGCGGTTCGGCCGGCGGCACCGATCACATCCTGGTCGGCATGATCGGCCAGACTTTGGGCGTCGAGCCCAAGGCGATGAGCTATGTCGCGTTCTCGGGCGGCGGGCCTGCCCAAGCCGCGTTGCTCGGCGGCCAGACCACGGCCGGCGTTTCGGGCTGGGGCGAATTCGCGGAACAGGTCAAGGCCGGGCGCCTACGCGCGATCGGCTATTCCTCGCCCACGCGCGATCCTGGCATCAACGTGCCCACGCTGAAGGAACAGGGCATCGACGTCGAACTCGCCAATTGGCGCGGCGTGTTCGCCGCCCCCGGCATCAACGCCACCCAGCGCGCGGCGCTGACGGCGGTGGTCGAGCGTATGGCGAATTCGGCACAGTGGAAGGACGAGTGCACGAAGCGCGACTGGGTCCAAATCCTCATGTCGGGCGACGAATTCGGCCGTTACGTGTCGGCCGAAGTCACCCGCATCGAAGGCGTGCTCAAAAATCTGGGTCTCGCCACCTGATTCGATTGCGAAACCGGCGGTACCGCTTTTTCCAAGGGCGGTACCGCCGGTTTTTTCTTTGCGCCGGGGAATCATGAATTTCAAGCTCACCGCCGACTCTTGGGTCGGCATCGCGGTTCTGGTCTTCGCCGGCATCGTCTATTACGAAGCCGCACAGATTCCCGCCTCGCCGCTTTACGCGCGCGTCGGCCCCGCCGTGTTCCCTTTCTTCATTTCCGGCGCCATGGCGCTGCTGGGCGTCGCGTTGCTCGTCCAGGGCTTGCGCGGCGGCTGGTCGCACGAAGACCCCGAATTGACGCTGAAGCCCGATTGGCGCGCGGTGTTCTGGGTGGCGCTGGGCCTTGGCATCAATCTCGCCGCGATCGCCGATCTCGGCTTCACGCTCGCCTCGGCGCTGATGTTCGCCTGCGTCTCGCGCTGCTTCGGCTCCAAGCGCCCGATCGCCGATTTCGGCGTCGGCCTCGCGTTGGCGGCGTTCGCGTATTTCGGCTTCTCGATCGGCCTCGGCATCAATATCGGCGAAGGCATCCTGGAAAAACTAGTGTTCTGATGGAAACGCTCGCCGATCTCGCCACCGGTTTTTCCGTCGCGCTGACGCCGACCAATCTTCTGTTCGCGCTGGTCGGCACGCTGCTGGGCACGGCGATCGGCGTGCTGCCGGGCCTGGGGCCCGCGCTCACGATCGCGCTGCTGCTGCCGATCACCTACAAGGTCGACGCGACGGGCGCCTTCATCCTGTTCGCGGGCATCTATTACGGCGCGATGTATGGCGGTTCGACGACGTCGATCCTTTTGAACACGCCGGGCGAGAGTGCCACGATCGTCACCGCCCTCGAAGGCAACAAGATGGCCAAGCGCGGCCGTGCGGGGGCGGCGCTCGCCACCTCCGCCATCGGGTCCTTCGTCGCGGGCACGATCGGTACCGTCGGCATCACCTTCGTGGCGCCCATCGTCGTCGAACTGGCGCTCAAATTCGGCCCCGCCGATTATTTCAGCCTGATGATCCTCGCCTTCGTCACCGTCTCGGCGGTGCTGGGCAATTCGGCGATCCGCGGGCTCGCCAGCCTCGCCTTCGGCATATGGCTGGGCCTTATCGGCATCGACATGCAAACGGGCCAGGCGCGCTTCACCTTCGGCCTGATCGAATTGCTCGACGGCATCAACGTGATCGTCGTCGCGGTCGGCCTGTTCGCCGTCGGCGAAACCTTGTGGCTCGCCTCGCGCCACGCTCATGGCAAGGACGAGTTGCTGCCGATGTCCGGTTCGCTGTGGATGACGCGCGAGGAATGGAAGCGTAGCTGGAAGCCTTGGCTGCGCGGCACCGGGCTCGGCTTCTCGATCGGCGCGTTGCCTGCGGGCGGCGCCGAAATTCCGACGTTCCTCTCCTACTACATCGAAAAGAAGCTTTCGACGAAGCCGGAGGAATTCGGCCACGGCGCGATCGAGGGCGTGGCCGGCCCCGAAGCCGCCAACAACGCGTCGGCCGCCGGCGTGCTCGTGCCGATGCTCACGCTCGGCCTGCCGACCTCGGCCACCGCCGCGATCATGCTGTCGGCGTTCCAAAGCTACGGCATCAATCCGGGCCCGTTGCTGTTCGAAACGCAAGCGACGCTGGTCTGGGGCCTGATCGCCTCGCTCTACATCGCCAATGTCATGCTGCTGGTGATGAACCTGCCGATGGTCGCGGTGTGGGTGAAGATCCTCGCGATCCCCAAGCCCTGGCTCTATGCCGGCATCATGGTGTTCGCGACGATCGGCACCTATGGCATCAGCCAGAGCGTGATCGACCTTGCCCTGCTCTATGCGGTCGGGATCGCCGGCTATTTCATGCGCCGCTTCGACTTCCCCACCGCCCCGGTCATCATCGGCATGATCCTGGGCCCGCTGGCCGAACAGGAGCTGCGCCGCGCGCTGACGATCAGCCAGGGCGACATGACGGTGTTCCTGACGCGCCCGCTCTCGGCCTCGCTGCTCGCGCTGGCCGCCATCGCCCTGTTCGGGCCGGTATTGTGGAAGCTCGCCAACCGGCGCGGTTAACGCGCCGGACAGGCGAATAAATCGGTGCCGTCGGGCCCGGGCGGCAACAGCGCCTCCATCGGGCGGCATTGGCCGTCCCAGCAGATCGTATAGTCGCGGGTCAGCCCCGAACGGCGCAGCGTCACATGCGTGAGCGGCGCGACGCGGGGGCTGTAGTGATACCAGCCGTCGCGCAACACGGCGTCGGGCGGCGGCTCCATCCCCGCCCCGCTGCCCTGAATGCGCGCGGCGACGGGCAGGATCTTGCCGTCGTCCGTGACGCGCCAATCTTCCTCCCACCGGATCTTTTCGATCGAGTGGGTCCAGGCGAGCGTGAATTCCTGCGCCGGAACCGTCGCCCCGATCAGCAACGGCCAGGCGCCAAGGCAGAGAACCGCGAGCCCGTTCACGCCCGCGCGGGCGCTTGGCGCGTGCGCCACCAATGCCAGGCGATGAACACGGCCGACAGGGCGAAGCCGAGTTCGTCGGTGATGGGAACGGCCGCGATCAGCAAGGCCGCCGCGATCGTCGCGATGGCGCGGTCGATCCAGCCCATCGGTCCGATCAGATAGCCGCTGGCCGCGCCGCCCCACAGGCCGATCGCCAGCAGCGCCTTGAAGGTGATGTAGACCACCGCCAGCGGATCGTCGGTTTGCAGCAGCAACGCCGGATCGTAGACGAACATGAACGGGATCACGAACCCGGCCAGCGCCACGCGCACGGCGATCACGCCGATTTTCATCGCCGATTCCTTCGCGATCGACGACGCCGCGAAGGCCGCCAGTGCGACCGGCGGCGTGAGGTCCGCCATGATGCCGAAATAGAAGACGAACATGTGCGACTGGAGAAGTTCCACGCCCATGCCGAGCAACGCCGGCGCCACCATCGACGCGGTGATGATGTAATTGGGGATCGTCGGGATGCCCATGCCGAGGATGAGGCAAACGACCATGGTCAGGATCAGCGCCAGGATTTTGCTGTCCCCCGCCACGCCCACGACGACGCGCGCGAAGGTGCCGCCCAGGCCCGTCATCGTCAGCGTGCCGATGATGACGCCGACCAGCGCGCAAGCGATCGCCACGGCGATGGAGTTGCGCGCGCCCTCGGCCAGGCTATCGAGCATCAGGTGATAGGTCTCGACGGCGCCTTTGAACAACGCCGTGACGACCAGCAACGCGACGACGATCCCGACCAGCAGGTTGAGATTCTCGGTCTTGAGATACAGCCCGCCGAGAATGCCGAGCACGATCCACAGGAAAAACCGGAACGGCATCGCGCCGAGCTTGGCGGCGATGCGCCCGCCCAGGATCAGCACCACGGTGAAGCCGAGGCCGACCGTGCCCGCGTAAAGCGGCGTGAAGCCTGCGAACAGCAGATAGACCAGGATCACCAGCGGCAGCAGCAGATACCAGCTCTTCTTGATCGCGAGCCACGGCGACGGGCATTGATCCTTCGGCAGGCCGGAAAGATTCATCCGCTTGGCTTCCAGATGCACCATCCAGAACGCCGACGCGAAATAAAGAATGGCCGGGATCGTCGCGGCGAGCGCGATTTCCGCGTAAGGCCGGTCGAGATTTTCGGCCATGATGAAGGCGACCGCGCCCATCACCGGCGGCATGATCTGCCCGCCCATGCTGGCGGTCGCTTCGACGGCACCCGCGAATGCCGGGCGATAGCCGAAACGCTTCATCAGCGGAATGGTGAACTGGCCGGTCGACACGACGTTGGCGACACCCGACCCGTTGATCGTGCCCATCAGCGCCGACGAGACGACCGCAACCTTGGCCGGTCCGCCCGTGTAATGGCCGACCGAGCCCATCGCGATATCGTTGAACAGCTGGATCATCCCCGCCTTCTCGAGGAAGGTGCCGAACAGGATGAACAGGAAGATGAAGGTCGCGGAGACTTGAATCGGAATGCCGTAGATCCCTTCCACGCCGCGATAGAGCTGGTGGAGGATCAGGTCGAAATCGTAGCCGCGATGGCCGAACGGGAACGGCAGAATGTCGCCGAAAAACAGATAGGCGAGGAACAGCCCGCAGATCACAGGCAGCGCCATTCCCATCACGCGGCGCGCGGCTTCGAAGACCATAACGATGATGATCGACCCCACCACCATGTCCATCGGCGTGGGGTCGGGATAGGTCATCAACTCGATATGGAAGACCCAGTGATAGAAGCCGAGCGCGAAGGCCGCGATCGCAAGGAACCAATCATAGAGCGGCACGCCCGGGTTCTCGGCATGCGGATCCCGCTTGACGCGAAACAGCATGAACACCAGGAACAACACGAACCCGACATGCACCGAGCGCACGATGATGCTGGAGATCGGGTTGTAGGCCGCCGTGTAGATCTGGAACAGCGAGAATATCACCCCCATCCAGAACACGACTTTGCCCGCGAACCCGCCGAGTGTGGGGATATGTCCGGCGGCCGCTTCCGCCTCGCGCAAGGCTTCCTTGGAAATCTCTTCGTCGACTTGCGGCTGGGCGGCGTTCGTCATGTGCGGGACCGGCGAAAGAAGGGGCTGAAAAAGAACCGGCGGCGGCCCGTTAAAGCCGCCGCCGGATTGGCGTCAGATTACCCGACGCTTCGATTACTTCAAGAGGCCGCGCTCGCGATAGTAACGCGCCGCGCCCGGGTGCAACGGGGCCGGCGGGTTCTGGAAGGCATCTTCAAGCTTGATGCCCCGCGCGGCGGCGGCGCTGGCCACCATGCGGTCCAGGTTTTCGAACATCGCCTTGGTCATCGTGTAGACCTGATCTTCCGAGACGCGATCCGACGTCACCAGGAAGTTCTTGATCTGCACCGTCGCGACCGCCTCGTCCTGGCCGCGATACGTGCCTGCGGGCACCGTGCCGGGCTGATAGGCCGCGTCGCCCACCTTCGCGATGACGTCCGCCGGAACGGCGACGATCACGATATCGCTGGTCGACGCGACGTCGCGGATCGCGGCGACGCCCAGACCCGCCGAGATCAGCGTGGCGTCGAGCTGGCGGTTCTTGATCAGATCGACCGACTGGCCGAACGGCAGGAACTGCACCTGCGAGAAGCCCGTGCCCAGGTTCTGCGGACCGCCATAGCCCAGACCGGCGGCCTGGAAGATCGCGCGCGCGTTGACTTCCGTGCCCGAACGCGCCGCACCGACCGAGATGCGCTTGCCGCGCAGATCGGCCAGCGACTTCACGCCCGATTCCTTCGACGCGACGATCTGGATGTAGTTGGAATAGAGACCGCCGATCGTGCGTACGCGGGTCAGCGGCTGCGCGAAGCCGACTTCGGCGTTGCCGCGCACGGCGTCCGACAGCGCGTCGCCCAGCGTGAACGCGATTTCCGCGCGGCCCTGCTGGACGAGGTTGAGGTTTTCGACCGACGCGGCGGTCGCCTGGTGCTGCACGCGCGCCTGGGGCATCGCTTGCGCGTAGATGGCTTCGAGCGCCTGGCCGAGCGGGTAATAGACGCCCGTCGTGCCGCCCGAAACGATATTGATGAACTGCGCGTTGGCCGGGGCCGCCGTCGCCAGGACGGCGCCGAGCGCCGCCGCCGCGAAAGCCAATTTGCCGTGGAACGCCATCGTGTCCTCCCTTGTGGTTGCGCTACATAAGCGTTGCGCGTTTGTGCAGGATCGATCCGAAGCGGTCAAGCCGTACAAGCGCTTTCGCAAGAGCGAACGTCATGGCCGCCGGAACATTCGTGCGGATTGACGCCGGCACGCCGGATCGGGCTATCTCTCACCAGCGAATCTCCAGCGATCGGCTGTGCCATGAATCTCTCCGGCGAATACAAGTTGCCTTTGCCCCGCCAAGCCGTGTGGGAAGGATTGAACGATCCCGACGTGTTGAAACGCTGCATTCCCGGCTGCGAAGAACTGATCAAAAGCAGCGACACCGAAATGTCGGCGAAGGTCGCGCTGAAGATCGGCCCGATGTCTGCCAAATTTTCGGGCAAGGTCACGCTGTCGGAGATCGACCCGCCCAAGGGCTACAAGATCGCGGGCGAAGGTCAGGGCGGTGTGGCGGGTTTCGGCAAAGGCTCGGCCGTCGTCAGTCTCGAGGAAGACGGTCCGGCCGGGACGATCCTGCGCTACACGGCCGACTCCCAAGTCGGCGGCAAGATCGCACAACTCGGCTCGCGCCTGATCGACGCCACCGCCAAGAAATTGGCTGACGAGTTTTTCGGCAAGTTCGCCGCCGCGATGGGCGAGCGCGCCGGTCCGCAAGCCGCAATGCCCGGGTCCGATGGCGCGGCCGATGGTTCTGCCGCAGTGCAAACAAGCGCCCCCGCCCCGGTTTCGGCGCCGCCGGCCGCTGGCGGCGGCCTGTCGCCCGCGATCTGGATACCGGCTTTGGTCGTCGCGCTGGCCGCCGTCTACTGGCTCGCCTCGCGATAATCCCGAACGTCATCGACGCGTGCTTGACGCCGCGCCATTCGGCGCGGGAGACTTGATCAATACGTACACATGGGGGGAGCACCATGCCGAAAGTTTCGCTGACCGTGAACGGACGTGCCGTTTCGGCCGATGTTGAAGGCCGCACGCTGCTGGTCCAACTGCTGCGCGAGAAGCTGGGTCTAACCGGCACGCATGTCGGTTGCGACACCAGCCAGTGCGGCGCTTGCGTCGTGCATATCGACGGCAAGTCGGTCAAGAGCTGCACCTATCTCGCCGTGGCCGCCGAAGGCGCCAACGTCACGACGATCGAGGGCCTCGCGAACGGCAACGAGCTCCACCCGATGCAGGCGGCGTTCAAGGAACATCACGGCCTGCAATGCGGCTTCTGCACGCCGGGCATGGTGATGAGCGCGGTCGATCTCGCCAAGCGCAATTCCAATCCCAGCGAACACGAAGTCCGCGAATGGCTCGAAGGCAATATCTGCCGCTGCACGGGCTATCACAACATCGTCAAAGCCGTGCAAGCCGGCGCCAAAGCGATGGCGGGGGCCAAGGCCGCCGCCGACTGATCCCAACCGCACGAAAACAAGATGCGGGCACACCGACGTTCTGAACGACACGCGGTTTCAGGGAGGATGATATGGGAGCGGAAGGGATCGGCGCCGCCGTCCGGCGCAAGGAAGATTTCCGGTTTTTGACCGGGCGCGGCAACTACACCGACGACATCAATCGTCCGGGCCAGACGCACGCTTACTTCCTGCGCAGCCAAGTCGCGCACGCGACGATCGGCAAGATCGACACCGCCAAGGCCGCCAAGGCGCCGGGCGTGGTCGCAATCTTCACCGGGGCCGATTTCGCCGCCGACGGCAAAGGCGGCCTGCCCTGCGGCTGGCTGGTCAAAAACAAAGACGGCTCGCCGATGCAGGAGCCGCCGCACCCCGTCCTCGCCCAAGGCAAGGTGCGTCATGTGGGCGATCCGATCGCCGTGGTCATCGCCGAAACGCGCGAGCAGGCCAAAGACGCCGCCGAATTGATCGACGTGCAGCTCACCGAACTTCCCGTCGTCGGCACGATGGCCGATGCGGTGAAGCCGGGTGCGGCCAAGGTCCATGACGGCGGCAATGTCTGCTACGACTGGCATATCGGCGACAAAGACGCGTGCGAGGCCGCCTTCAAAAAGGCGTTCAAGGTCGCCAAGCTCGACCTCGTCAACAACCGCCTGATCCCCAACGCGATGGAGCCGCGTGCCGCGATCGGCGATTTCGATCGCGCGACGGGCGAATACACGCTCTACACCACCAGCCAGAACCCGCATGTCATCCGTCTGCTGATGGGTGCCTTCGTGCTGCAAATCCCCGAAAGCCGTTTGCGCGTCGTCGCCCCCGATGTCGGCGGCGGCTTCGGCTCGAAGATCTTCCACTACGCCGAAGAAGCGACCGTGACCTGGGCTTCCGCGAAGGTCGGCCGTCCGATCAAGTGGACCTGCGATCGCGCCGAATCCTTCATGTCCGATGCGCATGGCCGCGATCACGTGTCGCACGCCGAAATGGCGATGGATAAGGATGGCAAGTTCCTGGCGCTGCGGGTCAAGACGGACGCCAATATGGGCGCCTATCTCTCGACCTTCGCGCCGGCGGTGCCGACCTATCTCTACGCCACGCTATTGGCGGGCACGTACACCACGCCGGTAATCTACGCCGAAGTGCGCGCCCTGTTCACCAACACGGTGCCGGTCGATGCGTATCGCGGCGCCGGTCGCCCCGAGGCGACGTTCCTGCTCGAGCGTCTCGTCGACAATTGCGCGGCCGAGATGGGCATGGATCGCGTCGAAATCCGCAAGCGGAACTTCATTCCCGCCGACGCGTTCCCGTATCAAACGCCGGTCGCTCTGCAATACGACAGCGGCGATTATCAGGCGACGCTTGCGTCGGCGCTGAAAATCGCCGACTGGGCCGGGTTCGAAGCGCGCCGTGCCGCCGCCGCCAAGAAGGGTAAGCTGCGCGGCATCGGCATTTCGACCTATCTCGAAGCTTGCGGTATCGCGCCGTCGGCGGTGGTGGGTTCGTTGGGCGCACGTGCGGGTCTCTACGAATGCGCGAATATCCGCGTGCATCCGACCGGCTCGGTCACCGTGTTCACCGGCTGCCACAGCCACGGCCAAGGCCACGAGACGACCTATGCGCAGTTGGTCGCGGACCGCCTGGGCATTTCGATCGATCAGATCGAGGTCTCGCATGGCGACACGAACAAAATCCCCTTCGGCATGGGCACCTATGGCTCGCGTTCGCTGGCCGTCGGCGGCACCGCCATCGTCAAGGCGCTCGACAAGATCGTCGACAAGGCCAAGAAGATCGCGGCCCATCTGCTCGAAGCCTCGCCCGCCGATATCGAATTGAAGGACGGCAAATTCGTCGTCGCGGGCACGGACAAGGCCAAAGCGTTCGGCGAAATCTCGCTGGCCGCCTATGTGCCGCATAACTACCCGATCGACACGGTCGAGCCGGGTCTGGAAGAAACCGCGTTCTACGATCCCAAGAACTTCACCTTCCCCGGCGGCTGCCATATTTGCGAGGTCGAGATCGACCCCGACACCGGCGTTACCAAGGTGGTGAAGTTCACGGCCGTGGACGATGTGGGCCGGGTCGTCAATCCGATGATCGTCGAAGGCCAGGTCCATGGCGGCCTCGCCCAAGGCATCGGCCAAGCGCTACTGGAAACCTGCGTCTATGACGGCAACGGCCAGCTGCGCTCGGGCTCGTACATGGACTACACCATGCCCCGCGCCGACGACCTGCCCAGCTTCGACGTCGCCACCCAAAGCACGCTTTGCACCCATAATCCGCTGGGCGTAAAGGGTGTGGGCGAAGTCGGCGCGATCGGCTCGCCGCCTGCCGTGATCAACGCGGTGGTGGACGCGCTGCGCGAGACGGGTGTACGCCATATCGACATGCCCGCGACGCCCGCTAAAATCTGGGCGCTGCTGAATTCCGGCCGCCGCGCCGCGGCCGAGTGAGGGAGACGGACGATGTATGATTTCGCCTATCACAAACCCGCCAGCGTCGCCGACGCGGTGAAGCTGCTCGGCGCCGATGGCGAGGCGAAGCCCCTCGCCGGCGGCCAGACGCTGATCCCCACCCTCAAGCAGCGCCTCGCCCGCCCCTCGGCGGTCGTCGATCTGGGCGCCATCAAAGACCTCGCCGGTATCTCCGTCGCCGGCGGCAAGGTCACGATCGGCGCCATGACCAAGCATGCCGATGTCGCCGCCTCGGCTGACGTCAAGAAGGCCATCCCGGCGCTCGCCGCGCTCGCGGGCGGCATCGGCGATCCGGCCGTGCGCCATCGCGGCACGATCGGCGGGTCGATCGCCAATAACGATCCGGCCGCCGACTACCCGGCCGCGTGCTTGGCGCTAGGCGCCACGATCAAGACCAACAAGCGCGAAATCGCGGCGGACGATTTCTTCCGCGGCATGTTCGAAACGGCGTTGGACGCGGGCGAGCTGATCGTCTCGGTTTCCTTCCCCGTCGCCGAGAAGGCCGCGTATCAGAAATTCGACCAGCCCGCGTCGCGCTACGCGCTGGTCGGCGTGTTCGTCGCCAAGACCGCCGGCGGCGTACGCGTCGCCGTGACGGGTGCGGCCGCGTCGGTCTTCCGCTGGAAGGAAGCCGAAGCGGCGCTGTCCAAGAACTTCGCGGCTTCGTCTCTCGACGGCGTCAAGGCGTCGGCGGACGGCCTCAATTCCGATATCCACGGTTCGGCCGAATATCGCGCCCATCTGATCGGCGTGATGGCCAAACGCGCGGTGGCGGCGGCCTAAGACCGCCCCGTACCAAGACTACCGGGGCCGGTGTCCTTCCGGGCACCGGCCTTTTTCTTTTCCGGCGCGCATGAGCGAAACTCTCGCGCGATCAACGCATAGCGGATCGAAGTTAAGGCCCTTCCGGAGCGGCCCGGCGGCGTGCGATGCTGGGGCTTCATCGCATCTGGACACCGGACTCCCATGGAATTGCCGAAAACGGTCGAAGCCACGCTCGACCTGCTCGCCGCCAAGAACTACGTCGCCGACCGCAGCCTCGCGACCGCCTTGCTGCTTTCGCTCAAACTCGGCCGCCCCTTGTTTCTGGAGGGCGAGCCGGGCACAGGCAAGACCGAGATCGCCAAGGTCCTGGCCGCGAGCCTGGGCCGCAAGCTGATCCGCCTGCAATGCTACGAAGGCTTGGACGCGGCCGCCGCCGTCTATGAGTGGAACTATCCGCGCCAGATGATGGAAATCCGCCTCGCCGAAGCGGGCGGCGACAGCAAGACGACGCTGGAAGGCGAGATCTTCTCCGAGCGCTTCCTCATCCGCCGCCCATTGCTGGAAGCACTGGCCCCCGATCCCGCCGGCCCGCCGGTGCTGCTGATCGACGAGCTCGACCGCGCCGACGAACCGTTCGAGGCCTATCTGCTCGAAGTCCTGTCGGATTGGCAAGTAACGATTCCGGAGCTGGGCACGGTCAAGGCCCCCGCCCCGCCGCTGACCATCGTCACGTCCAACCGCACGCGCGAAATCCACGACGCGTTGAAGCGCCGCTGCTTCTACGCCTGGGTCGACTTCCCCGACGCCGCGCGCGAATTGCAGATCGTGCGCGCCAAATGCCCCGGCGTGGGCGAGAAGCTGTCGCGCCAGGTCGTCGGCTTCGTGCAGAAACTGCGTGGGCAGGAATTGTTCAAGCAGCCGGGTGTCGCCGAAACGCTCGACTGGACCAACGCGCTGGTCGCCCTCGACCGCATCGCGCTCGATCCCGCGACGATCGACGACACGCTGGGCGCGCTTCTCAAATACCAGGACGATATCGCGCGTATTCGCGGCACAACCGCGATGAAGCTGCTGCAAGCGGTGGAAGAAACGGCCGCATGAGCGACGGCGAAGGCACGCTGGTCGAGAACATCGTGCGCTTCGCGCGGTTGCTGCGCGCGGCCGGAATCCCCGTGGGGCCGGGCCGCGCGATCGAAGCCGTGCGCGCCGTCGGTGCGGCGGGTGTGGCCAGCAAATCCGATCTCTATTGGTCGCTGCACGCTACGCTGGTCAATCGCCGCGATCAGCGCGAGGTGTTCGACCAGGCGTTCCGCATGTTCTGGCGCGATCCCAAGCTGCTCGAACGCGCGATGAGCACGCTGCTGCCGCCCTCGCCCGTCGGCGACGACAAGGGCGAGGTGGAGGAGCCGTTGCGCCGGGTCGCCGATGCCTTCAATACCGTCGATCGCGCGCCCCGGCCGGTCGAGCAGCAGGAAGACGAAGAGCGTTTCGACGCGGCGATGACGTTCTCCGAGCGCGAACTCCTGCAAAAGAAGGATTTCGAGCAGATGTCGGCCGACGAGATCGCGCGCGCCCAACACGCGATGGCGCGGCTCGTTTCGCCCTTCCCCATGCGGCGCACGCGCCGCCATCGCCCCGATAAGCGGGGTCGCCGCCTCGATCATCGCGCGACGATCCGCGCGATGCTGCGCTCGGGCGGCGATATGGCGACCCTCGCCTTCAAGGCCCCGCGCGTCGAGGAGCCGCCTATGGTCGTGCTGCTCGATATCTCGGGCTCGATGGAACGCTACGCGCGCATGCTGCTGCATTTCCTGCATCTGCTGGCGACCGACCGGGCGCGCGTGCAGGTCTTCCTGTTCGGCACGCGCCTCACCAACGTCACGCGCGCGATGCGCCAGAAGGACATCGACAAGGCGTTGTCGAAGATCGCCGAACTGGTCGAGGATTGGTCCGGCGGAACGCGCATCGGCGCTTGCTTGCGCGAATTCAATTGGCGCTGGTCGCGGCGCAGCCTGGCGCGTTCGCCCACAGTTCTGCTGGTGACGGACGGCCTCGATCGCGAAGCGGGCGACGGTTTGGCGGTGGAGGCCGAGCGCCTCGCCAAATCCTGCGGGCGGCTCGTCTGGCTCAACCCCCTCTTGCGCTACGACCGCTTCGAACCCAAATCTTTGGGGATCCGGGCGATCCTGCCGTATGTCGACGAATTCCGCCCGGTCCATAATCTCGACTCGCTCGAAGCGCTGGTCGAAGCCCTGGGCGAAGCCCCGCGCATTCGGGGCCGTTACGTTTGGCGAGGGATGGCCGCATGACCGAAGACGTGCTCGACCAAGCCGAAGCTTGGCGCCGCGAAGGCCGCAACGTGGCGCTTGCCACCGTGGTGACGACCTGGGGCTCCTCGCCCCGGCCCGTCGGCTCGCAACTCGCCGTCGACGGCGAAGGCAAGTTCTTGGGCTCGGTCTCCGGCGGCTGCATCGAAGGGGCCGTCATCAAGGAAGCGCTCGCCGCGATCGGCGACGGCAAGCCGCGCTTGCTCGATTTCGGCGTGACCAACGAGCAAGCCTGGGAAGTCGGCCTCGCCTGCGGCGGCAAAGTCCAGGTCTTCGTCGAGAAATTGGGTTGACGCGATGGACGCCGCCATTCTCGCCGCGTTGCAGGAAGCCCGCCGCGCCAAGCGGCCGGTGGCGCTCGCCACGAATTTGCGCTCCGGCGCGCAGAAGCTGATCTTCAAGGACGGCACCGAAGGTCCGCTCTGCCTCGACGTCGACATGATTATCGGCATGCAAGACATGCTGGCGCGCGACGAATCCGGCACGCTGCAAACCGGTGCAGGGCCGGTCTTCGTGCAGGTTCATAATCCGCCGCCGCGTTTGATCGTCGTCGGCGCGGTGCACATCGCCGATCCGCTCGCGCGCATGGGCGTGATGGCGGGCTATGGCGTCACACTGATCGATCCGCGCCGTGCCTTCGCCACGTCGCAGCGTTTCGAAGAATACGCCGTTTCGACCGAATGGCCGGACGACGCGATGGCGGAGTTGAAGCCCGATACGCGCAGCGCGATCGTCACGCTGACCCATGATCCGAAGATCGACGATCCCGCGCTCGACGCCGCCCTCAAATCGCACGCCTTCTATATCGGGGCGCTCGGGTCGCGGAAGACGCACGCGGCACGCCTCGCGCGCTTGAAGGAACTCGGCCACGACGACGCGACGCTCGCGCGCATTCGCGGGCCCGTCGGGCTCGATATCGGCGCGTTGTCGCCCGCCGAAATCGCGGTGTCGATCGTCGCGCAAATCGTCCAGGCGCGCCGGAAGCCCTGATGTTTTTCGGCCCCGTCCCGCCCGCCCAAGCCGAAGGGGCGATCCTCGCCCATGGCGTGCGCGCGGGTGCGGTCTCCTTGCGCAAAGGCCGCAAGCTCAACGCGGCCGATATCGAAGCGCTGAAAATTTCGGGTGTCGCGTCGGTGATCGTCGCAAGGCTCGACGCCGACGACGTGGCCGAGGACGACGCGGCGCATGCGTTGGCCAAAGCGTTGGCGGGCGACGGCATCGAGATCGCGGCCCCCTTCACCGGGCGCTGCAATCTATTCGCCAAGGCGCCCGGCCTGGTACGCATCGACGCCGCCAAGATCGACGCGATCAACGCCGTGAACGAAGCGATCACCGTGGCGACGCTTGCCGATCTCGCGCCCGCCGAACCGCGCACGATGCTGGCAACCGTCAAGATCATTCCCTTCGCGGCACCGCGCGCGGCGCTGGAGAAATGTTTGGCGCTCGCCGCGAATGCCGTGACCTTCGCGCCCTTCACGTCCAAACGCGCGGCGCTGATCCAAACGCGCCTGCCCGGCACCAAGCCATCGATGCTCGACAAGACCGAGGACGCGACGCGCCAACGTCTCACGGCATTGGGCGCAAAGCTCGAAACCGCGCGCATTTGCGATCACGATGCCGCCGCGATCGCGCAGGAACTTCGAGCCGCATCCGGTTGCGATCCCATCCTGGTCATCGGCGCGTCGGCCGTCGTCGATCGGCGCGATGCGATCCCCGCCGCGATCGAAGCGGCGGGCGGCAATGTCGAGCATTTCGGCATGCCGGTCGATCCCGGCAATCTGCTGCTCGTCGCAAGCCTTGGCGGTGCCAGCGTGATCGGCCTTCCGGGCTGCGCGCGCTCGCCCAAGCTCAACGGTTTCGATTGGGTGCTGCGCCGCCATGCGGCGGGTTTACCCATCGGTCGCGACGCGATATCGCGGATGGGCGTGGGCGGTTTGCTCGCCGAAATCCCGCGCCCGACCCCGCGTGCGGGCGAATCCCCTTCCCCCAAAGCGCCGAAGATCGCCGCCATCGTGCTCGCCGCCGGCAAATCCAGCCGCATGGCGCCCGCCAACAAGCTGTTCGTCGAGATCGACGGCCAAACGATGCTGTCGCGCGCCTTGGCCGCCGCCACGCGATCGCAAGCCGCCCACACCATCGTCGTGGTCGGCAACGACGCGGCGCGCGCCAAGGCCGCGCTACCGCCCGACGTCGCGGTCGTCGAGAACCCGGATTTCGCTTCGGGTCTCGCCAGTTCGGTACGCGCGGGTATCGCGCAAGTGCCGGCGGATTGCGACGGCGCGGTCGTGCTGCTCGGCGACATGCCGTTGGTGACGGCCGCGCATGTCGATCGCCTGATCGCCGCCTTTTCGCCCATCGAAGGCCGCGCGATCTGCGTTTCGGCCTTCGACGGCAAGCGCGGCAACCCCGTGCTCTGGGGCCGCGATTTCTTCGCCGAAATCCTCGCCCTCGACGGCGATCAGGGGGCGCGCGTCGTCATGCGCAAGCACGAAGATATGCTTTGCGAAGTGCCGATGCCGGATGACGGCGTGCTGGTCGATCTCGACACGGCCGAAGCCTTGGCCGCCTTCCGCGCGGCACGGGAGAAATCCGCGTGACGCTCCGCCGGCATTTCCCGCTGCTGAACCGGCCGGGTCCGCGCATCGCCTATCTCGATAGCGGTGCGACGGCGCAAACGCCCGATCTCGTGCTCGACGCCGTGCGCGCGTTCGAAACCGGCGCGCGCGCCAACGTCAAACGCGGCGTGCATCGTTTGGCCGAAGCGGCGACCGAGGCCTATGCGAAAGCGCGCGCGCAGTTGGCCGCCTATCTCTCGGTTCCGGCCGAGGAGATCGTGTTCACGAGCGGGGCCACGGCTGCCATCAATCTCGTCGCGAATTCCTTCGGCGCATTGCTGAAGCCCGGCGACGAGATCGCGGTCTCGGAACTGGAGCATCATTCCAACATCATTCCGTGGCACATGTTGGCCGCGCGCAGCGGCGTGAAGGTGAATTTCCTGCCGGTCGATGGCGAAGGGCGCATCGTCGTTCAAGCGCTCTCGCCGCGCACGAAGCTCGTTTCGCTTGCACACGTCTCGAACGTGACGGGCGCGATCCTCGACGTCCCGGCGATCGTGGCGGAAGCCAAGCGCGTCGGCGCGCGCGTGCTGCTCGACGGCGCGCAGCGCACGCCGCACGGGCCGGTCGATATCCCCGCCCTGGGCGTCGACTTCTACGCCTTCAGCGGCCACAAGACCTTCGCGCCGCATGGCGTGGGCGTGTTGTGGGCGCGAGCCGAATTGCTCGACGCGATGCCGCCCTTCCTGGGCGGCGGCGAGATGATCGCGAGCGTCACCACGCAAGGCTTCACGCCGGCCAAGGCGCCCGCGAAGTTCGAAGCGGGCACGCCGCCGATCTCCGGCGCGATCGGCTTGGGGGCGGCGTGCGCATGGCTCGGCGGGCTCGACTGGGCGGCGATCGCCGCGCATGAGCTGCGTTTGACCGGCCGCTTGCTCGACGGTTTGCGTGACGTCGATGGCGTGACCGTGATCGGGCCGCAGGGCTTGCAAGGCCGTGCGCCCGTCGTGTCGTTCGATCTCGCGGGGGCGCATCCGCACGATATCTGCCAGATCATGGATCGGCATGGCGTGGCGTTGCGCGGCGGGCATCATTGCGCGCAACCGCTGCACGCGAAATTCGATCTCGCAGGCACGACGCGCGCATCGCTCGCGCTCTACTGCGAAGAGGACGACATCGACCTGTTCTTCGCCGGCCTCGCCGACGCCAAGCGCGTGCTGACATGAACGACGCGCTTTATCACGACGCGTTGATGGCGCTGGCCAGGGACCGCACGCACGCGGCCGCGTTGCCGCCGGGAACGGGCGTCACGGTCGACAATCCGCTGTGCGGCGATCGCGTGACGCTCGACGGCAAGATCGAGAACGGGATCGCGCGCGACATTCGTCACAAGGTGCGTGGATGCGCGTTATGCCAAGCGTCGGCGGCGGCGTTGGCGCGCGTGTTGGACGGAAAACCCGCCGCGGCCACCCTCGCCGAAGCCCAAGCGGCGGTCGAATCGGTGCTCGCTGGCGGGTCCGCCCCGGCCCCGTGGGACGCGTTTGCGCCCGTCGCGCGGCACAAAAGCCGGCACGACTGCGTTAAGCTCGCGTTTTCGGCCGTAAAATCGATCTTTTCCGGCACTTGATTTGCGCCGCACAAGCGGGTACACAGGCCCGCTTTCGCGAAGGATGTCCCCTTCGTCTAGAGGCCTAGGACACCACCCTTTCACGGTGGTGACAGGGGTTCGAATCCCCTAGGGGACGCCATTCCTGAACAAAACTGAGAACTTCAGTTTTGTTCGTCGCCTGCCCGGAAATCGCCGCTTCGGCCAAAGCCGATTTCATCCCCGAAATGTGAATTTCGGTTCCGGAAACACGAACCGCGCTCACGAATTTTCGAAGATATGTCTGCCGAACTTTCGGATCGCCGTTGCGCAGCCGATCGCCAACGGATTGCGCGAGAATATCGAGCTTCTTGTCGTCGATGACCATGCGCTCGGCTTGACGGGTGGGCTTTCTGGCAATTTCTTGCTCAGCCGTCAGCTGATCGCGGCGTTTGGTCAAATCGGCAATCCTCGGCTTAAGGCTCGGATCATCCGCTGAAACCGCTCCCGTCTCGACGAGCCGCAACAGATTGCCAAGGCTCTTCACGACATCCGCGATCTCTCTCTCGAGGCGGACGACATCCTCTCCGGATTTATTGAGTCGCTTCGCGGCCATCGCGACATATCCCTCGACCAGCGAACGAAGTCGCTCGGGCGTGAAGACACGTCCCGTCAATTCATCAAGCACGACTCCGTCCAACCAATCCATGGGTACGCGGTTTCCCACACACTGAGTCGCCCCTTGCTTCAGTCTGGTCGAACACGAGTAATATCGATACCGGCCTCCCTTCCCCGTATTTATGACCATCGCACCGCCACAGCACTCGCAGCGGACTATGCCGGCAAGCAACGTCGGGCCATTCACGAGGCGTGGCGCAATGGTGGTCGCGCGCCGTGCCGTCAGGCTCGACTGGACTTTTGAGAATAAATCCTCGCTGACGATCGGCGGCGTCGGATTGATCACCCACTCCGATTGCGGACGGGGTCGCTTGTTGCGAGTATCGAATTGATTGAAATATCGACGCCCAACATATGTCGAATCACGAAGAAGGCCATGCAAACTGCCGATCCCCCACGGACGTCCGCGCCGACGCGAGCCGCGTGAGTTAAGAAGTTTGCATATCTCTTTTATGCCGAGCGGCCTACCGAAACGCTCTCCTGCCGCGAGCTCGAAGACTTCGCGAACCTGATTGGCTTCGAGTGGCTCAACGGCGAGGCGTTTCTTCGCCTTCTTCCCACGCCATTCTGCAATTTCGACGACATATCCAAATGGCGGCGGCGCGCCATTCCAAAAGCCTTGCGTCGCATTTGCGAGCATCGCGCGTGACGTATGCTTGGCGTTCTCTCTCGACTGAAGTTCATCCAACATGTTCAAGATTCGACGGACGATCTCGCCCATCGGATCTGCGGTCACTTCTTGAGAAATTGATATCAACTCGACGCCGCTCTTTCTAAGAGCGCGGATGTAGAGCTCAGAGTGCAACGCGTCGCGCGAGAACCGGCTAAATGAGTGGACGACGACGACATCGAAGTAGCGTGGTTCGTACTTGGCGGCCTCGATCATCCTCTTGAACACAGGTCGGTCATCGTCGAGTGCCGAGGCACCTGGCTCCTCAAAAACTTCGACAACGCTCCAGCCCTTGCCTTCGCAATACATGCGACATCTCTCGACCTGATCCGGCATGGAGATATCCGCTTCCGCTTGCCGTACGGTTGAGACGCGGGCGTAGATCGCGGCGCGACGCATCGTCATTTTACCTCCTTATCGCCAGCGAGAATGGCATCCAGCAGATCGCCGAAGAGCGCACCAAACATCTGAATCTCCGCATCTGAGACCTCAACCACTGTGATCTCAGCATTCACGCGATAGTCCTTCGGCGCGGCGCGCGATGCGCGCGTGCGTTTGGCCGGAGGGGAATCTCCGGATTGCGAGGTCAAAGCCTGCGATGGCGCCGCAGGCGGATGGCTGGGCCGAGTTGCCATGCCCAGAAGTTTGCGGCCGCCGACTTAACTTCGGCCGTCGCGCCAGACCCAAACTGATGGATCGCAACACAGGCATCACTTCAACGACTTCCACAAGTATTTGAATACATGACGCATTCGACTATCTCGACTGACCTTTAGCTCCGAACGTCCATGCGCGGCTGGGATCGGTAACTCGGAGCTGACCGCCCCAACGCCGCAATCCGTTTGCTGATTGGGCGCAGACTGCTGCGGACCGCTTTTGATTTGCGCCGAACTAACGTTCGCGAAGTTGTTTGCCGTATACGCCAGAGAGCCACGCCGCTCGAAAGTTGGAAAAATAAGCTCACCGGATTCCAATAAAGCACGTGTTGTCAATGTTTTGTGACCTTCAGCGATACACAAAACCAAATAGTCTTTGACTGACAATCCAAGAGCATCGGCCGTCTCTTTAGCCGACTCATATGCCTCACCCTGGCTTGCGAAGCGCAGCTCAATCATCGAGCAATCCTCGAGGCGAGACCATTTACGTCAGCTTAATACCATTTTGGTATATTTAAAACGATTTTGGTACAAATTGGGTAACTCCCGGTCAATCATGGCAAAACCTAAGAGATCTGCCCCGAATCGAATTCGGGAATGGCGCGAAGCGCGAAAGATGTCGCGCGCCGACTTGGCAGAACGCGTTGGGACAGTAGCCGCCCAAATCCAAAAGCTCGAACTCGGCCTTCGTCAGCTCACGCAGACTTGGATGTCGAAGCTTGCGCCAGCGCTGGGCTGCGCTCCCGCCGACCTCCTCCCCGAAAGCGATCAGCACGGATTGCCCGATCGAGAGAACGCGGTCGCGACGAAGCTACTGGCCGGAGCCATAACCGCACTACTAGATGCAAGACTGCCGATCGACCTGCTCACCGAACGGCTCGAGCAGTTCGGATTACCGACGGCGACCATAGATCTCGCGTCAAAAGTTCTGCTTCACATCGGCAAACAAACTGAAACGACGAATGATCGAAATGAATTGATCGAGATTGTCACTGCCACGCTCGTGGCCTCTGCTGCTGCGCAATCTGCGCCTGGCATTCTGGCGAACTTAGGGCAAATTGACGCTGAAACCCTCATTTCCAGATTGATCGACAGCGCCGACGACAGTCGGTCAGGGCAGTTTGGATTTGAAGCCGAAACAAAGGAACGTTTTCGAACAATCGCAAACTCGTTAGTGACAGACAGCACTGTCACGTTCGATCGCGATGGCCGCGTATTGGTCACCAGCCCAAATGAAAATGCGCCGAAGCAGATCGTTCCATTTCTCGGGATACCTGGATCCCCATCGTTCTATGTGCCCAGATCCAGACGCGAATATCTCACCTGGAATTCAAAGGCATTCGCCTTAATCGAACCGCCAGCGGGGCCGAATGCATTTGTCATCGAGCTCGCAAAAGATTCTGGAGCTGACCTGATGAGGCGCGGCGAGAGAGTCGTGGTTGATCCCGATATCACCCCTGACAAGCCCGAAGATGTTGTTTTCTTCGAGAGAATTCATACACAGGACCCGAAAGACGCGTACTTCTTTGCTCATCTAAACTACTGTACTGACTCAAAAGGTCTTAGGTTCTACCACTATACGACATTCTTTTCCGATGGTCGGTTTCAAGGCCAATCAATGCGACCGCGTTCGCGGCTCTATTGCGTCGGCGTCGCCATCTACAAACTACCGACGCCTAACCCCAAGTAAACGCCTCGCGCGCTTATTCTAATTTCGCCAGCTTTAAGCGCCAAGCACGACGACGGCAGATCGAGCGGGCCCGTGCCGTCACGCATCGCCGGCACCAGCCGCGCCGCACGGATCCGCGCACGTACTTCGTCCATCGCCGTGTCGTCCGCCGGAACCTTGTCGCCGGTATCGCCAATCATGTAACCTTCACTTGATAAATATTGATGAGGTCAAAATGGCCCACCGCGCGAAAAGACAGGTGAGGCGCCCGCCCGGTTTCACGGCACACCGCATTGAAGACACGCTTCGCCGAATCGCGATCGTGGTGAGCCTCTCCGCCGGATTCGCGGCGGTCTTCTCGTTCCTGGACAGTTCGAATCAGGCCGCCGAGTACCTTGCGCGTACGTCCGAGGCGCTGGAATCGCTCTCTGGGAACATGGATTGGAAGCAGACGCTCGCGAATGTAGTAGGGAGCGCGATTGGCGTGATCGGCGCTTACTTAGTCGCGCGCTGGCAGATGTCGTCGACGGAGCGCGCCCGACGCGGCCAACGATCCGAGCTGGCATCCGCATTCTATAACGTGGCGCAGGATCGATATTTGATGCTCAAAGGGATGGTGGACAGCCTGACAGAGGCGAATCATCCCGACGGGCGAATATTCGTCGAGCGCACACGCGCGGTCTATGGTCAGGTATGTGATCTCGCTATCCAGCCGGTCCCTGACGATATTCGGAGCGTGATATCCGCCCAGTTGCCGTATGAAAGCATTGAACTCTACGATCTCGATCGCTGTCTTCTCTTTGCTAAGTCCGCCTGGCGCGATGTAGTGGGGTTTTACCAAAACAGTCAGGAAGTGAAGGCTCAGAACTCGCTTGCTAAAGTAATTGATGCGTTAAAGACGGCCGCAATGGACTGGGAAAACATCATTGCTGGCTGCGACTCTGTCGCTTTCGATGCGGGCTTTCCCGAGAAGTTTCGGCGCGATGTCGAGGTCGCCGCACAGATACTGGATGCGCTTGACGCTTTGACGCCTCTTCGTATCGGTTAAACGATAAGCGCGCGCCATCACGCCCCCGCTTCCGCGGGCGCTTTCGCGTCCAGCATCGAATTGAAATCGTACCCTTCCTCGGGCCGCGCGATCGACACGGTCAGGCCCATGCCCACAAATCGGGTCGACGCGCGCCGCAGCAGCGCCTCGGCCAAGGGCGGGTCGGCGTTGTCGGCGTCGGCCAGCGGGATCAGGCGCTTCGTGCCCGCCGGCATCATCAGCCGCGCCGCACGAATCCGTGCGCGCACGTCGTCGACGAACCCCTCGGGAAAGCGGAACCCGTTGCCGGTCATGCTGCCCCCCGTTGAGGGAATTCCGCCGCGCTGCTACGCTGCGAGTCATGAAAAATCGACCTGACGGCGAATTGCCGATGTGGAAGTTTTTGACCTACTGCGCGGTTCTTGTGGCGGCCGGCCCGATAGCGATTCTTCTTTGGTCCGCCGGCGTTAACGCTGCGAACGCCTTCATAAAGGTCTCCACAACGGCCGATGGCTGGATCCAATCCGGTGCCAACATCATTGGGTCTGTCGTTGGGGTAACCGGCGCCTATTTGGCTGCTCGGTGGTCTTTCTTGGAGCCAGAAAGAAGACGCCGCAAAGAAAACCTCAGTGCCAGCCGTGTATTTCTCGCCGAGTACGATCTTTTTAGACTTGGAGACATCAAGCTTTTGGAGTCGATGACGAGTAAGTTGGAGCGTGACCATAATCAGCATCTTCTGCTTAGTGATCTCGCGGGATTGACAATCGGCACGCTGAATTCCGATAAGATGGACGAGACGATTTTTCAAGCCTCGCCCGTTTTGTTCGCTAACTTGAATCGCCTGCGCATCTTTCGTGAGCACGCGATATTGGCGGGTCGCCGAACGCCGCATGTAGATTCTAGTAACTTCAATGCCGCTGACTTTATTTGGGCGCTTGCCGATGCGTGGACCCATTTTATCAACGCCGTAGATAGGCAGCTTGAAAGCCCCTGGGTTCCTTACGATCACCGAGAGCGGCTGCAGAAAATCAAACGCAAGACAGCACATCATTGCCTCGCCTTGGCGAGGCAGGCGGAAGTTCTCGAACTTAAGCTCAGCGACCGCTGAACACTGCGTCATTCGAACTTCCTCACTTGGTTTCCCCAGCACGTCCAGCCGGGCCAATTCTGCGTCGCGAACAGATCGAGATAGGGCCTGCGCACCAGCGCTTCGATCCGCGCACATTGGTCGTTGGGCTTGCGGCCATGACGGCGCGTCGGGCGCACTAATTTCTCGGGCGAGGTCCATATAAGATTGAATACGACGGGTCTGTTTCACTCTTCATGCCTTCATGGAAGTTACGACCTCTCGAATGTGCTTCACGAGTTGAGGCTGCTTGTCGAGTAGCTTCAGAAGAATCATCGTCGGATGACTGGGGATCGCATGACCCAGCATATACTTACTGAAGCTGTTGGGAGAACCAGTCAGTAAGTCGCTTAGAGTTTTTTTCGAAATTTTTCCGTAAGGTTGAATATCCGAAATCTTTGCGACAACTCGCTGAGCGAGCATCCGCACGCCGCGCGCGTACTCCGCCTTCATTTCGGCGAGCGCGCGATCGGCGGCCGCACCGTCATCGCGCCACTGTATTCCGTCGCCACCGCCTTCCGGGAACCATCCCGCCATTCTGACGACGCGCTTCATACCTTTGAACTCGACCGTTATAGCGCGCTCGCCGCGATACAACGTTTCGCCCGTCTCGGGATGGATCCGAACATATGGCACTCGTTTTGTTGCCATGGCTGGCTCCTTGAGCGACTATTATTAACCTTAAAGGTTACATACTAAGCTTTTCCGCCTCAAGGCTGATGCAGCGACAGCCTTATAGCGACTGGGATAGATCAATTGCCTTCGTTGTCGCTGTCGACCTCCGGTTCGGCCGACGATGGCTCGACGACCGCGTCGGCGATCTCCGCACCAGCGAAGGCGGACACGTTCGACGCTTGATCCGCGAAAATACGGCGACGTACCTCCTTAAGGTCGAGTTCGGCGTTCTCGATATCCTGAACTAGCTCACCGAGACCTCGAAGATCGAACCCGCGCCTCGCCATGTCAGGCCCCAGGATATGAAGTACGGCGCCCATCATCGCGCGGCTCACGACATCGATACGCCGGGCGTCGGCGGCGCGCTTGCGCGCCCGGGCTCGTTTGACCCGTTCCTCACCCTCAGTCAGCTCATCGCAAATTCGATCGAAGTCTTTTTGCGCGGCATCAAGGTCGTCTTGTAGAGCCTTTTTCGTGGTCGATCCCATGACTTACTCCCCTTCAATCCTGCCGCAGCTCTCGCCGCGCTGGCTTCCAAGGGTCATTGTGCATGGGCGGACTTAATATCCTGCATCGCGGGCCTTCAGACACCGCCGAGCGTTTTCTGCCGGCGCGCCAATCGCGTGCGGACGGCCCCGCCGCCGACGGGCGATTGCGGCGTCCACGGAGGTTCCGAGAAGTGCTCGGCCTTCGCGGGGTCGGAACTGTTCTCACCCAAATCCCGGGGAGGGTGCGCGAAGCCGCCAAGCGACGCATCGCGTCCTCCGCCGAGATCTATCCAAAGCGCCCCATCGCCTCCCTTCGATAGCCAGGGTCAACGGTCGGCGGGCGCGAACCCGGACGCCTTTGGGAGCCACCAACCAGAGCGAGGGCATGTCGGATTGGAGGGATAGAGAGTTCCGGAGATTCGGAAGGCGCTAACGCGAGATCTTTAGTGCCACGGGTTTATCCTCCCGGGTGTCCAGATCGGGAAACCCGTTCAGGGCGCAATAACGCATCCTGCACTTACGTGAGGGACAGGATGCACGCTCAGAGGTGGATTTCGATGGCGACATTTGACAACGAACTTGATTGGGAGAGCCTGAAACAAGGCCGCCTCGAAGAAGGCGATCACGACGAATTGGGCCTGACCGGGAGTGGCCGCGCCGCCCGGCAAGCCCCGGTTCATCTGCGACTACGCACTCGCCCCGCGCCACGACGGATTGCGCCCCTGCCGAGCAGTGGCGTGGTGGCTGGTATCGCCTATCGACCGACCGGTGCCCACGGGGTTGCCCCGTTTCATTTTGCCCATAGCTTCGTCTCCCGCCCTCGAACCTGGACCCGCCCGCGGGCGGTCGAAAAGGGCGAGCGCGTCCAGCTGTTTCCACGCAAGGGCGAGGTCGCTGGCTTACGGGCGATCCCGGAGGCCCGGTATCACGACCGACATCGGGTCTGGACGATCCCCAAGACTCATCCCTTCGCACGCTCGCCGGAGGGCCAGGCGATGCGGAATGGCTTCGCCCTGGTTGCCCATTACCGCCGACGCAATGGCCAAGGGGCAGCTCGCCGGGCAGACACGGGCCGCGCGTTCCAGGACTATATCGAGCGCAGCTATTTGGGTACGGCCAAGCGCGCCGAAGAGGTGGAAAGCGATGCCAACGGCCCAATTTCGATAGGTTCGCTTGGGCCCGCCATTGACGCTCGACGCGCGTTCTGGCGCGCTGTCGAAGAGCGCGAACGGCGCGACGACGCGCGGCTGCAATGCCGGATCATCGCCGAGCTTCCCCATTGGCTCGCCCCCGCCGACCGGCGTGAGATTGTCGAACGCTTCGGGACCGCCTTCGACGAACGTGGCCTTGGCTGGTGGGCGGTCGTGCATCGGCCTGACGTCGCCAAAGGCTCCGACCCGAGAAATTTTCATCTCCACGTCGTCTATCACGATCGGCCGGTCACCCATGTCCGGATCCGGTTCGACGGCGCCGCCGGCGGCCCGATTATCGATGGGGTCACGTTTGCCGAACAAAAGGATCGCGGCGCGCAAGGTGAAGACTGGGTCGTGGCGCTGAAGCGCCGCTATGCCGAGATCGTGAACGACGTCGTCGCGCGCTGGGCGGCCCGGGAGAGTCGAACCGTACCATTCTGGTACTTTCCTGGTACATACGAGGATCTCGGCATCAAGGTTGAAGGTCAACGTCATCTCGGCGCCAAGCGGACGGCGCTCGAGCGGTTCGGCGTGGCGACGCTGGTCGGGCGCGCGAATGTTGATCGCGCGGATCCCGCCAGCGACGCGGCCCTCCAGAACTTTTCGAACCGCCGGCGCCGGGCGAGACTGGCTATTCGGTTCGATCAGCGAAAAGCGGATGCCATCGATCCGAACACCAAACTCGGGGCTCGACTTCGCGAGGCGACGGCCGACGCCACCACCGCCGGGATCGCAGCGGCGCACGCTGGCAAAGCCTTCTACGAGGCGGTCGCCTTGCGCGAGGACCCGCTGGACGCGCCTGCGGTCCGGGACGCCCTCGCCCGCCTTCCGGCCGCGACGCCAGCGGCGGCCATGCCCGGTGCGCGCGAGCTGCGCCTGGAGGTCCGCGTACGCGCGTTCGATCAATTGGTGGCCGCCGAGCCTGCAGGCTCGCCGATGGCGCTGGAACTCACGCGGCGTAAGGCCGAACTGATCGCCTGGGAGGGCGCTGGGGCGGCCGATGAAGCGATCCGTGATCGCCGCCGTCTGGAAGACGCGCTGGCGGCGGCGGCGAGCGGCTACGAGCGGGCGCTGGCGCGGTTCGAAAAGCATGCCGAGACGGCTGCTTGGATCGCGATCGCCGCCGACTTGGCGAAAGCCTATGGCGCCTGGCGGCGCTGGTGCGTCGGGTCCGGCCGCGTGGAGGCGCGCACCCTGCCCCCGGGCCTCGATCGGCTGCCCACGCTGTCGGCGTTGCCGACGGGCTGGGAGGCCCAGGTGGCGGTCCCCGCCCCCAAGGCCCGCCGGCGCAACGACGGCGTCGACGAGACGGTATGGATCGAGCTTGCGGCGCGTCGGCGAATGGCCGAATGCGCCGAGCTCGGCCGCATAATGACACGGACCGGGATCACCGGCGCCCGCCTGGAGGCGACAGTGGCGGCCGAGATCGGTGTGCCGGTCGGCGGGTTGGCGCGGGCATTCGACGCGCTGGCCGAAACGGCCGGCGCTCGCGTACGACGGCTCGCGCGCCCAATTCAACGCGAACGCGACTGACGCAGTAAAAATACGCCGTTGGCACCGCTATGATCCCGATTGTCACCGTTGAAATCGCACGCAAATTTGATAGCGCGCGGTTCGCGTTGGCACAGCTCAAGGCACCGCTGCGCTTGAGCTGTGCCAATTGGTACGAAAACGGCCGGCTTTAGGGTGCCGGAAAATGGGTCGTTGGCACAGCAATGAACGCAGGTTTCACCCTTGAATTCGCTCGAAAATTTGGTAGCGCGTGAGTCGCGTTGTCACAGGCATTTTTGATCCGTGCTTCAGCTGTGACAACGCGACATTTTGGCCGCTGCCGCCAAAGCGGCAGAAGTGACGTTGTTTACGAGGACAACGCAGCGTTCGCGGATCGAGCAAGGGGTCAGATAAATGACCGCAAGACCGGACAATCACCGAAGAAAAGCGCCATCCCGCATCGCGACTGGCGGCTAGACCGGCACGACGCAACAATGGTCAAATAAACGGCGTCCAAGTACCGATCGCGTAAATGAAAAGCTGTAGAGGAACAAAAAATTGCGTTGGGTAGCTGCAAGTCAAAAAGCGAATGAGTCCGTCACACTTGAGAAGCGCCTTTGGGATGCCGCCGATCAATTCCGGGCAAATTCGGGCCTAAAGGCCCAAGAGTATTCCGGCCCCATCCTAGGCCTGATCTTCTTGCGCTTCGCCGAGGTGCGTTTTGCCGCCCAGCGCGCAAAGCTCGACAAGGCCAGCACCTCGTCGCGCCGCGGCAGCCGCGTCGATGATCCCGCCGCCTACCACGCCGACAATGTCATCTACCTTGCCCCCGAGGCTCGCTTCGACTTTTTGCTGACGCTGCCCGAGGGGAACAACATCGGCGCCAAGGTCAATTCGGCCATGCGCGAGATCGAGAAGCACAATCCGCAGCTAGCAGGCGTGTTGCCCAAGACCTACAACCTCTTCACCGGCACCCTGCTGAAGGAGCTGCTGAAAAAGATCTCCGAGATCCCGGCCACGCTCGACTTCGACGCCTTCGGCCGCATCTACGAATATTTCCTCGGCGAATTTGCGATGAGCGAGGGCCAGGGCGGCGGCGAGTTCTACACGCCCGCCAGCATCGTGCAACTCCTCGCACAGGTCATCGAGCCCTTCCACGGCCGTATCCTCGATCCCGCCTGCGGCTCGGGCGGCATGTTCGTACAGTCGGCGCGTTTCGTGGCGGAGCATCATAAGAACCCCGCCGCCGAACTATCGATCTGCGGTGTGGAGAAAACCGACGAGACGGGCCGCCTCGCCCGCCTCAACCTCGCCGTACACGGGCTGGAGGGTGACATCCGACACGGCGGCAACGTCAACAGCTACTATGACGACCCGCATACGGCCACGGGCGCGTTCGACTTCGTGCTCGCCAATCCGCCCTTCAATGTGAATGCGGTCGACAAAGATCGGCTGAAGGACATGGTGGGCGCCGGCCGCCGCTTCCCCTTCGGGCTGCCGAAAACCGATAACGCCAATTACCTGTGGATTCAGCTCTTCTACTCATCGCTCAATGCCAAAGGCCGCGCCGGCTTCGTCATGGCCAACTCGGCTTCCGATGCCCGTTCTAGCGAACAAGAGATCCGGCAAAAGCTGATCGAGGCGCGGGCGGTGGACGTGGTGGTCGCCGTTGGCCCCAACATGTTCTACACCGTCGCCCTGCCCTGCACGCTGTGGTTCCTCGATCGGGGCAAAGCAAAGACCAAGCGCGCTGACTCCGTGCTGTTCATCGACGCCCGCCACATCTACCGGCAGGTGGATCGCGCACACCGCGATTGGACGCAAGCGCAGATCGGTTTTATCGCCAACCTAGTACGCCTCTATCGCGGCGAAGCGCCCGACCTAACTGTGGGCGGCGATGAAACAGCCGCCAAATTGAAAGAGATCTTCGGCAAAAAACTCGCCTATGTCGACATCCCCGGCCTGTGCAAAGCGGCGACGCTCAAAGAAATCGAGGCGCAAGGTTGGTCGCTGAACCCCGGCCGCTATGCGGGCGTGGCTCCGGGCGAGGAGATTAGTGATGAGGACTTTAAAGCACAGCTGGAAACGCTGACTGAGGAGTTAGAAACGCTCAACGCCCAGGCGCGGATGTTTGAGAAGACGATCGCTGCGAATGTCACAGCGATTCTGGAGGCGTGAGGATGGCAAAGTGGCAACAGCGCGTACTCGGCGATTGTTTGAGACTACTGTCCGGCGGCACGCCATCAAAATCTCGAAATGAGTATTGGGACGGCGACATTCCTTGGGTCACTTGTAAAGACATGAAAGTCGAGCGCATTCACGATACGGAGGATCACCTTACATCGCTAGGCGCTCTCAATGGGACACGAGTTGTCCCAGAGAATACGATCCTGTTTGTTGTTCGTGGTATGATTCTCGCTCGTCATTTTCCCGTAGCGATGACCAAGCGACAGGTCGCATTTAACCAAGATCTTAAGGCTGTCGAGCCAGCCGATTTCATTGATACAGAGTTTCTATTTCATTGGCTCAGGGCAAACTCCTACGAGATTCTTGGCCGTGCCGATGAGGCGGGACACGGAACGAAGCGACTTCAAACAGATCGGTTGCTCGCATTACCAATAAATGTCCCTCCTCTGGTCAATCAACGCCTAATCGCAGGCATCCTATCGGCCTACGACGAACTGATCGAGAATAGCCAGCGGCGCATCAAGATTCAGGAGGCGATGGCCCGCGCCCTCTACCAAGAGTGGTTCGTTCGATTTCGCTTCCCTGGCCACAAATCAGTCTCCCGTGTCTCCTCACCCTTAGGTAAGATTCCGAAGGAGTGGCTGTTGCCGCTCGCCGACCATGTCGATTTCAAAGAAGGTCCAGGGCTTCGCAACTGGCAATATCGTAACGAGGGCATTCCATTCCTTAACATTCGCACACTTGTTGATAACGACATCGATTTCTCAAAGTTGCAATTCCTTGACCCGCAAGAGGTCGAATCCAAATACCAACATTTCCTGCTCAGCGAATACGACCACGTTGTCTCCAGTTCTGGAACCATTGGACGCATCGTAACGATCCGCGCTGAGCACTTACCCCTGATGTTGAACACCAGCATAATTAGAATGCGCCCTAAAGGACGCCGCATGGGACGTTGGTTGTTGAAGCACTATATGCTTTCGGACTACTTCCAAAATCAGGCTAAATCGTTCGCGATTGGTGCAGCGCAGGCCAATTTCGGCCCAATTCACCTAAAGCAAATGCACATCATCGCACCATTTGAAGAAATTGCATCGGAGTACGAGAAATTGGTCGCACCATTGGAGTTGCAAATACTTGCGTTGGCTCGCCAAATCCAAAATCTTCGCCGCACACGTGACCTGCTGCTGCCGCGCCTGATCTCCGGCCAGATCAACGTGGAGACGACCGCCGCATGAGCGCCAAGATCAACCTCAGCAGGCTGGAGCGCGTCCCCCTTCGTGAAGCCTGGAAGCACGAGGCAGGTGATTTCACGCCTTGGCTGGCCGAAACCGACAACCTCGACGCACTTGCGCAAGCCCTTGGGCTGAGCGAGCTGGAGGTTGTGGCGACGGAGCACTATGTCGGCGACTTCAAACTCGATATCCTTTGCACCGACGGCGATCAACAAGTCATCGTCGAAAACCAGCTCGCCGAGACCGATCACAAACATCTTGGCCAGATCCTCGCTTACGCGGCTGGCGTGGGTGCCCGCAAGGTGATCTGGGTGGCGGAATCCTTCCGGCCCGAACACGTGGCCGCGCTACGGTTCCTCAACGAGAACACGACAGACGATCTCAGCTTCTTCGGCGTGCAGGTCGAGTTGTGGCGGATCGGCAATTCGCCGCTGGCCCCCAAATTCGAAGTCGTGGTCCAGCCCGACAACTGGGCCAAGACGGGCCGCGAACAGGCGCGCGCCGCCGCGTCCGCGTCGCCCACTAAGCAGTTGCAGCTCAAGTTTTGGTCGGCGCTGATCGAGCGATTGGCAAAGAACGCGCCGCAAATCCGGCCGCAGAAGCCGCGACCGCAGCATTGGCTGAACAACTCGATCGGCCGCGCCGGTTTTGGCCTCAACATCACGGCGAACACCCGCGATGCGCGCCTCGGTGTCGAGCTCTGGATGCCCGGCGAGGAGGCGAAAGGGCGATTTGCGCGGCTCATCGAGCAACGCCCGAACATCGAACTTCAGCTCGGTTTCCAGCTCGACTGGCAAGACCTACCCGACGCAATGGCCTGCCGGATCGCGACATGGCTTCCCGACGCCTCCATCGAAGACGAAAGTCGCTGGGACGAATACCTCGCATGGCTGGAGCAGCGACTTGTCGTGATGGATAGGGTGCTGCGGCCGATCGTGAAGGCGCTGCCGTGAGTCCTAGCGCCTACACCGAAGACCAGCTCGTCGAGCAACCCGCCATCGGGCTGTTTGCGGCGCTTGGCTGGCAGACGGTTTCGGCGCTCGAGGAAACTTTCGGTAAAGACGGCACGCTTGGCCGCGAGACCAAGGGCGAGGTCGTGCTGGTGGAACGCCTGCGGGCGGCGCTCACGAAGCTCAACCCTGCCCTGCCTGGCGAGGCGATCCAAACCGCCATCGACGAACTCGCCCGCGATCGCTCGGCGATGAGCCTTGAAGCCGCTAATCGCGAAATATATCGGCTGGTGAAGGACGGCATCCCGGTCTCCCTCCCCGACCGCGAGAACGGCGGGCAGAAGACCGAGCGCTTGCGCGTGATCGATTGGGGAAACCCGCAACAGAACGACTTCCTGCTCGTCAGTCAGTTCAGTGTCGTCGGCAGCCTCTATACCTGCCGACCCGATTTGGTCGGCTTCGTGAACGGTCTGCCCTGGGTAGTGATCGAACTCAAAAAGCCCGGCGTAACGGCACGCTCGGCCTTCGACGAGAACTTGACGCACTACAAGCAGCAGATTCCGCAGCTCTTCTGGTTCAACGCCCTTCTGATCGCCAGCAACGGGACCGACAGCCGCGTCGGCTCCCTGACCGCCGACTGGGAGCGGTTCTTCGAGTGGAAGCGTATCGAGCGCGAGGACGAACCACGCCGCGTGTCGCTGGAGGTGATGCTGCGAGGTACTTGCGACCGCACCCGCCTCCTCGATCTCGTCGAGAACTTCACGCTGTTCTCCGAGCATAAGGCCGGGCTGGTCAAGATCCTGGGCCAGAACCACCAGTTCCTCGGCGTGAACAATGCCATCGCGTCGATGCTGGAGGCGCGCAAGCTCGGCCACGGGCGCGGCGGCGTGTTCTGGCAGACCCAGGGCAGCGGCAAAAGCTTCTCGATGGTGTTCTTCGCCCAGAAGATTCTGCGCAAGTTCGCTGGTAATTGGACTTTCGTCGTCGTCACCGATCGCGTGGAACTCGACGACCAGATCGCGAAGACCTTCAAGACCGTCGGTGCGGTCAGCGAGGCCGAGGGCGATCAATGCCATGCCGAGAGCGGCGCGCATCTGCGGGAACTCTTGCGCGGCAATCATCGCTACGTCTTCACCCTGGTGCACAAGTTCCAGACGCCGGAGATGCTGACCGACCGCAACGACGTCATCGTGCTGACCGACGAGGCGCATCGCAGTCAATACGACACGCTGGCGCTCAATATGCGCGCCGCCCTGCCGAAAGCGCTGTTCCTCGCCTTCACCGGCACGCCGCTGATAGCGGGCGAGGAACGAACGAAGGAAGTATTCGGCGACTATGTGTCGATCTACGACTTCCAGCAATCGGTGGAAGACGGCGCGACGGTGCCGCTGTTTTATGAGAACCGCACACCCGAACTGCACCTCGCCAATCCGGACCTCAACGAAGACATCTACGATCTGATCGAGGGAGCCGATCTCGACGCCGATCAGGAGGATAAACTCGAAAAGGTCCTTGGACGGCAATATCACCTGATCACCCGCGACGACCGGCTCGAGACTGTCGCACAGGACATCGTGCGACACTTCCTCGGTCGCGGCTTCATCGGCAAGGCGATGGTCGTCTCGATCGATAAGGCGACCGCGCTTCGAATGCACGACAAGGTGAAGACGCACTGGACCGCCGAGCTCGGTCGCGTACGTAAGGAGCTCAGGCGCAGCGGTCTATCGCCCGCCGAACAATCCGCGTTGCGCCAACGCCTGGATATCCTCGAGACGACCGATATGGCGGTTATCGTCTCGCCTGCGCAGAACGAGATCGAGCAGATGAAGAAGCTCGGCCTCGATATCGCCCCGCATCGCAAGCGCATGAATGAGTCTAATCCGGCGCTCGACGAAAAGTTCAAGGACACTTCCGATCCGCTACGCCTCGTTTTCGTCTGCGCCATGTGGCTAACGGGATTCGACGCGCCGAGCTGCTCGACGGTGTATCTCGACAAGCCGATGCGCAATCACACGCTGATGCAGACGATTGCGCGCGCCAATCGTGTCTTTCCGGGAAAGCACAGCGGCGTGATCGTCGATTATGCCAATGTCTTCGCGTCGCTCGAAAAGGCGCTCGCCATCTACGGCGCCGGAAAAGGCGGAGCAAATCCCGTCCGGGACAAAGCCGAACTCGTTGCCGCTCTGCGCAAGGCCGTGGCGGCTGCGACTGCGTACTGCCTGACGCACGGCGTCGATCTCGCGGCGATCGAGGCGCTACCGCTCGCAGGAATGGCGCGTCTGACGGCCATCGAAAACGCCATCAATGCGCTGATCGCACCCGACGGGGTCCGCCGAGAGCTCTTCGGACATGAGAAATTCGTGGGGACCCTCTATCGCGCCGTGAAGCCGGATCCGGCGGCGATTGAGTTTTCCGTTCGCATCGCCGGTATCGACACGCTGGCCGCCGCAATCCGCGCGAAACTCAATCCCAATCCCCCCGACATCTCGACTATTCTTCACCAGATCGCCGGCCTACTGGATCAGTCGATCATCGGATCGACGATTCAGCAAGCTGGGCCTCCAGCCATAGATCTTTCGAAGATCAACTTCGAGGCGCTCGCGCAGCGCATCAAGGAGTCGCAGCACAAGAATACGGACCTCGAAGCGCTCAAAGCGGCTATTGCCGCCAAGCTGGAACATCTGGTGCGGCTCAATCCCACACGAGCCGACTTTGCGGGAAAGTTCGAAGCGCTGATTGAGAGCTATAACAACGGTAGCCGCAACATCGAGCAGCTCTTGGAGGAATTGCTCAAGCTCTCGCGCAGCCTCGATCACGAAGAAGAGCGCCATGTTCGCGAAAATCTCAGCGAAGAGGAGCTCGTGATCTTCGACATTCTGACGCGCCCTGCCCCAACCTTGAGCGCAGCCGAGCGAGACGAGGTGAAGAAGGTCGCGAAGGACCTACTGTCACGTCTCAAGACGCTCCTCGTCCTCAACTGGCGGCAAAAATCGGCGGCAAGATCGACGCTGAAACTTGCGATCGAAGACGCCCTCGACACGTTGCCGGAATCTTACGATCGCCCGCTATACGCGCAAAAGTGCTCGGCGGTTTTCGAGCATGTCTACGAGAGCTATCCGGAAAGAAACACGGGTGTGTATGCCTGATAGCAGAACCTCAATCTTGAGAACCTTCCACAGCCAGCCCATCCAAGAGATCGATCTCATTGGCATGTAACGAAAACTTCGTTGCCTCTACAACCACGGACACCTGTGCAAGTGATTTGCACCCTGGGAGAATGGCAAGATTTGGGCTTTTACTGAGCAACCAAGACAATGCAATGATCGGTACGGCAACTTGCCGCTCCGCAGCAATTTTATGTAGGCTTTTCGTAGCGGCGCGAATAACAGCTAATCTTTCAGGAGAAAAACGGACATCTTGACGCCTGTAATCGTCAGACGCTTGCTCTGTCCAGACCCGGGCGGTTTCACTAAGTAGCCCTCGCGCAAGCGGTGAATAAGCAACAAATGCCGTGGACGAGCTTTCTATCTCACCTAAAATCTCTTTCGCTGACTCGCGATGAAGTAGTGAATATTCATTCTGAACTGCGGCAATCTTTACAATAGCGGAAGCCCGAGCCAACGTCGCACCGTCGATCGCGGAAAGCCCAACTTTTCCAATTTTGCCTTCCGATCGTAGCTTCGCCAACGTCCCGATGGCATCTTCGATAGGAACGGCTGGATCCTGTCTATGCTGATAGACAAGATCGATCCTATCCCGGCGCAATCGCCGCAATGAGCCTTCGACGGCTAGTCGCAGCGACATAGGTCGACTGTCCAAACCGACCTTTTTCCCATCGAAAATTTTATATCCGACTTTGGTCGCAACAATGGCCTTCTCTGGACGAGCCCCTAAAGCCTCGCCAAGAATCTCTTCGCCAATGTATGGCCCATAAAGTTCAGCAGTGTCGAAATGGCGAATGCCTAGCTCAATGGCGCGATGGATTGTACGAATTGCTTCTTTGCGTTCTACATGTCCGAACAATCCAGATAGAGCCATGCATCCTAGGCCCAACCGCGATTCACCAAACAAATCGAATACCGGCGCATTCTTGACCATTAGGGGGAAACAATTCCTCCAAACCTACTTCGAACAAGCGAAACAACTGCATCTTGAACAGCTTCACGATCTTCGGATGTCATGGTCATAAAAGGCCGACCAAGCTTATCTGCGATAGCTCGTATCTTATCTCCAGCTAAAGCGCGAAATTTTTCGTCGGGATCACGGCCCTCCCCCAACGGCATTGATTGATCCAGTACCGTAACAATTATGAGATCGTAATCTTGACAATAGCTTCGACACATTCCTTCAAGCATAGCGTGTCGTACCTCATCGCGTTCGCGATGCGTTATCTCAAGCGCTGCCTCCAAGTATCCTAACGCATCAAAAACTGCCCGATCGACAAGAATCACATCGCTGCACAGCGTCGCAGCGACTTCGCGGCGAACTCCCTCAGCCATAATCCAAAGCGCAGTATCTTCAGTTTGCTCCTTAAGAATGGGGAATCCTTCGTTTCGAGCAGCACGGGCTAGGTCCCTTATCACTCCGACACGAAGCCCTTGCTGTTCAATTTTGATCTTAAGGGAATCTAGAAAAGTCGATTTCCCAGTAGAGTGCGTTCCCGCAATTCCAATCTTAAAATAACGCCGGATCATAAGAATGATCCCTGCTTCGAATTCAGTATATCAGCATCTTTGAGCAAGGCTCGCCTCTGGTCGCTAGGCGTCCGTCGAAGCAAATCAATAAAAATCAGTGCCGTCAGAGTCGCATCAAACAAAGCGGCGTGATGTCTTCCTCCTGTTCGGCCAGTAGCCTCTTCCTCAAGACCGAGATACTTCCCGATTTTGCCAAGGCTATAAGAACTCAATCCAGGAATAACGGAGCGCGCGAGAACAACTGTATCAATAGCAATCCTAGGCATCCATCCCGGCAATGATCTTGTGAGAATATCAACCTCGACCCGCACGTTATGTCCAACGATGGGCGTATCCTCAATTCGCATCAAAATATCGTCTGCTAAATCCTCTATGCTGGGGGCGTTAGCAACATCGGCATCGGTCAACCCATGGATCCGCGATACTACAGATGCGATAGGCTGCTGAGGCTTGATCAGCCAATGGCGCGGATTTCTACCTAATAACAAGCCATCCACTTCAACCATCGCAAGCTCGACGATTTCGGGTGGTGACCCGCCATTGCCCTCAACATCAACTACCCAAAACTGGCTATTTTCTAAGACCATCCGATCTCCGCTCGACCATGTCGATACTTGTTATGCGGCAGCGATTTATCGTGAACCTGATAGTTCAAGGTATGCTGTATAAAATAGCGTTGTTGTTCTACGCTGTCGGACACAGCAATGCGTCTTTCATCAATCTCAATCACATCGCCTGAAAGACCTGCCAATTGAGCAATTTTCCTAACTTCCTCAAGCTTTGGTTTACGATGAGCGGCAGCACAGATCTCGACTTGAGTAACCGGGCAAATATCGCAGATTTCATTTATTCCATAATGACCGTTATAATCTGCAACGTCATGCGCGAAGCTGACTCCGCATGACGTTTTCCTGAACAGGTTCTTTCCTTTAAAAGATTCCAGAATGCGCCGCTCGACAGCTTCCGGGAATATCTTTCGTCGCGCTACATCATCATAGAGATCTTCAACCCCAATCGACCTGAAATGCTTTCTGATTTCTTCTCTAAAAAATAGACCGGTAAATACTGTCGCATGTGCAAAATGACTAAGCATAGCTGCACGAGACAGATGCGAATCGCTGTCATTTATCCCAGCAATAATAGGACGCCAGTAAAGTAGGACTTTTGACCGCTTCACATATTTACTGAGCGTCTCCAAAGATGTTTCAGCGATCCCAGAGTCGACAGGCTCAATTCGTTTGTCGGCAATGCCCGACCAAGTAACAAGAATGGTCAGCCGGATATGGGACAGTTTCTCAAGGCGCAATACATCCTCTCGATCAATCTGCCACCGCGTAATTACCAGAACGTGATTGGTAAGCTCACGCCGATCAAGCGCCTCTAGCGTGCGGAAGAGATGCTCTTTGACGACAGGTAGAAATGGATCCGTTGCACGATTGAATACTTGAATGGGCGTTATTGAAGGACGAAATGCCCAATGCCCAACTAGAATTTCGACAGCCTCTTCATCATCCACAATGAGATGTGGCTGCTTCATTTCATAATTTGCAAAAAGATGCCTAACGCAATAGCCACAATCAAGCGGACATCCAACTACGTGATTTAAGCTTAAGCCTGATTTCCGATACTCAACCACATCGCGAAGTGCGACTGGGATAGCATCCGGAGCTTGACGTAAGCGTTTCATAAATCCTCTTGACGGGTACTTTGTTTAGTAGAAATCGCATTTTTGAAACGCATCTTAAAGATTTAATTAATTATGGTCAACCCCGACTTTGGTGAACGCATGAATACATGTCCACCAACCCCGGAGCAGGCCAAATGTCACCGCTCTAATCTCACACGCAGTCGTCGCGCTCGCTCCTGGAAAGCGCTTTCACCACCCTCGAGGATGTCGCAGACCGCCTTCCTGATCTCCGCGTTCTCCAAGCCGCCAGACCGATATGAGATCTGCGGCAGGGAGCCGTGCGAATGTGGACCAGCGCCGGCAATGATGATCTGGTCCGCATCGGTGTTGATCACGAGGTTTGCGTTGTGCGTCACCATGATTACTTGGCGGTGGGCCTTCGCCTCGATGAAGAGTTGGACCAACTCATCGAAAACTGACTTGGGATCGAGGTTCTCCTCGGGCTGGTCGATCACCAGTGGCCGATTATCACTGTCGTCCAGCGCCAGATAAAGAAGCAAGAGCACGATGCCACGGGTGCCCGGCGACAGCTTGCGGATGTCTACGCCGTCGTAATCAATCCCATAGCGGATCGCGATGTGATCGGTGCTGAACAGCCATTTCGCGAAACGCTTTGACCACGAGCGGAATTCCGCCTGATCCGTGTGCGCGATCGGAGAATGATCCAGCAGGTCCTTCTGATAGAGCTGTCGGAACTCCCCCATGGCCGTGATGACGGCGGCCGAATCGCCGGTCTCCCATGCGCCCTTCAAGACCTCATTTGCCTTCTGCAGCAGCATACCTTTGCCACGGAATGCGCCGGCTTTTCTGAGGTCGATTAGGCCGTCTTCAGCCTCGGACGCCCATTGCTCAACGTTGGCGACACGCGTGACCGAAAACGAGAGCTTCTTGAGCGTGCCCGACGCCGCAGCGAGCCGCGCCATGAGTGGCGCGTAGAGGTCTTCCAGTACGGATTGCTCCGCGACAAGCGCGTCGAATGCCCTACCATAGGCATCCTCGCGCTGTGTCTGCAGATTGCGCGCCCGATCTCGGGCGCCCTGCGCATCTTTCAGCTTTTCGGTAAGCGTCTGCAGCGCAGCGGTCTCCGTTGCGATGCTGCTCGAAAGCGCTGTGTACCGTCGCTGCGTTTCCTTGTCGGCGCTTACCAACTTTTCCAACCGCGCCATCTCCGCTTCAAGGACGGCTTGTGACAGCGTGCTCAGATCGATGTTGTCTTGAAAGTACGGTGTATTCGGATCGCTCGGTGCCGGCGCCGTTCCTTTAAGCTTGGCGATCTCGTCATCTACCCATTTCACATAGCCAGCGAGATCGCTGTCGACGGGCCCCTTGTAGTCCAGGAGGAACGACGCCCACTGCTCCGCTGACATGCCACTGTGGATATGGCGCGCCTGAGCTTGTCTCAGCGCCTCCGGAGCCTGGTTGCGCCGCAGGTCCTTCACCTCGTCCTGCATCGCCAGAAAACTCTGTCGCTGGCTGGTGAACTGGCGCAACTTAGCTCGTATCTGGTTTGCAGCTCCGGCCAGCTCGGTGTGACGCTGGGCCCGCTTCTCGCTGCCGGCCGATACGAGCTTGGCCCGATCGGTCGTGTAGGCGGCGACCAGATTCTTCTTTTGCGCAACCTGCCCCTCGTAGGTCGCAATCAGCTTTTCCTTCTCTAGCTCTGTGCCAATACGCTCGGAAATCTGCGACACGGCCTCGGCTTCGCGCTCACGCGCAAGGCGATGCCGTGAAGCGCGAAGTTCGAGAAGCTCGGTGAAGTCGAGGGTGCCCTCCCGAGCATCGTCCGGATGGGATTCAAAGATCACGCGTTCGATTTCGCGCAGGAGGCCGTCGGTCAGTCCACTCGACGAGCACAACTCCTCTACGAACTGTTGCGACAGATAACGGACGCGTTGATAGCTAAACGGCCCATTCGCATCGGAGCCATTGAGCGCGCGCAGGCTCGGTTCACCGGATGCCCAATGCACCTTGACCTTTCCATCTCCAATACGGGGCCGGGCACGAGCGAGAAAAGACGGGTTGGCCCATTCCCCGGCGTTCCACGCCTCGTCCGAAATAGAATCACATCCCGCCGCAATCATGTCCGCCAACGCGGTCTTGCCGGAGCCACGTGCTCCGATGATAGTAACCAGACCAGAATTGAGCGGAATGACAGGCGTCGTCATCCAAGGCGCATCGAGGATCTCGATACCCGATATCACCTGCGACGGCGTTGCCGATTCCGGCGGTTTGGTACCGACATGTGCGCGGCCACTCGGATCGATGCATGCCTGCCGTAGAGCATCGAACTCTAGCCCACCCTTGATCCAGGAGAACCGATCCCCGAACGGTGAGGCTACGTCGTCGAGTTTGTGGGCATCGCTCCCGTGCAAGCAAGGCTTCAGCCCCCCATATCGGGCTCGGATTTCATCGGGACGAAGATCTCTTTGACCGAGCCAGAACTCGCGTTGCGCAGGGCTGCTAGCAAAAATGACATGAGCGAAGCTTTCGATCTCTCGCCGGATTGTCTGATCCGCTGCTTCTCGCACACCCGACGTGCCGTCAGTGGCGCCACCCGCCACCGCGATCAGGATATTCTTCTTCGCCCATCCACTGCCGGAGAAAACTTCGCGTAATTGTTGGAAGTTGACCTTGAACTGGTTCGCTCCATAGCTCAACGCCTTATGATCGTCGGTGATTGATGGGTCAGCCCTTCTGCCGAGCCGGATTAGATCCGCGCGCGTGCAGTCGAAATGATCGTGCATGACGCTAAATCGCAGACGCGACAGGAGGCGCCGTAGCTCGTCGATATGTTGAGGGTCCTCGGGGCTGACAAACAGATGAAGATTGACGAACCCACCTTTGGCCGTGGCCACGTCGAGCCGTACCTCGACGTTCGGAAAGATTAGCTTGGTGGCAGGCAGCCGGCCCGCCGCCTTGTACCTCAGCACTTCCTCATAGGTATCCGTGATGTAATAGTCGGTGACAGCGATCGCCTCGATAATCGGCGTGGCATTCTCCAGCGCAGCAAGATAGTCATTCCACGCAGTGGGACCGCTGAACTGATTGTTCATCACAGTACCCGGTGCGTGAATATGCGGCTCCCATCTCCGCCATTCCGCTCCTCGACTTAACATTCGCCTCTCTCCATGCATCTACGCCGCCGACCCACGCGGCGATGTCCGCGAAGCACGGCCTGACATGGTCAACTCTGCACCAACAAAAGTATATTCCGACTCGAAAAAATTCGCCCCCGGAATGAAATCCGGGGGCGAACATGCCTTTCCGATGGTCTGAGACCGTACTAATTCGGAAGGTACCGATACGTTATTATTTCAACACCCGCGCCGAAACGCGGGTTCCTATTGAATTCAGCCTTGGCTCGCTGAGCCAATACTTTTTTCAACACCCGCGATACTCATCGCAGGTTCCTAGTCTAACGCCCGCCCTACTACACGCAGTTAAGCGGCCCAAAAACTGTGTCGCCTCTAAGGAATTTACCAATCACCAACGACTTCGACAGAGCTTTTAACTGGGTCGCTACCGACTACGCCCTCAAGTGGAAGAGAACATACCGGATGGAAGGACGATTTTCAAGAAAAAATACCAATATATTTCACTAACTTAGACGAGCCCCGTCTCGCTCAGCCATTACTTCAAGACTAGCGGGTCGATTTCCCAACGACGATGAATCCTCTGGCTCATTCCAAATTGTCTGAACTAACGTGCAATTGATATCAGCCAGCGGTTCTCATCTTGATCTTCTGCGGCACGCCAACTTTTGCGGGAGTGTTTTCACATATTAGTATAATTTTGGCATCGGCCGAGCGGAACAACGCACCGTATTCGACCCACGCCGGCGAATCCCAGCGAACTCGTATCTAGACGAACTTCGCATCGTCCGGATGGATGACGACATAGGGCTGCCCGGCGAGGTCGGCGCCGAGGCCCGGGGCGAAGATCGGCCCTTCCCCGCTGTCGAACACCACATAGAACTGGATCGGATAGTTCGATTCCGTGAACGCCGCCGGCAGCGTTGCCGTGAAGCCTTCGCCGTCGGCCGACATCATGGTCTTCGACCAGATTTCGCCCTGATGAACATGGCGGAAATACAATGTCGCCGCCGAAGCTTTCACGGGATTGCGAACGGCGATCGTCAGCGCATTGCCGCGCGCGTAACGCTGCGGATACGCGCCGGAAATCGCCGCACTCGGCCGCGCTCGCCAACGTCGCATCGCCGTCAGCTGCGCCGCGACCTTCGCCTGCTCGACGATCGGGCGATCGCGATCATTGATGTACCAGAACTCGAAATCCTGGATGTCGCGATCGATGCCGGCGAGCCGGTCCCGCCAAGCACCACGCAACCACGGCTGCGGCCCGTAGGAGAGATCGGTCTGATAGACGCCGCCGGCCGCATTGACGATCGCGACCCACGCGTCGCGCGCGCGGACGTAATCGTTCATCGCCGCGTCGTAAGCCGCGCGCCCGCCCGCGATCAGATAGAGTTCGTGCGCGCAGGCCGAGCGGAATCGCGCGGCGAAAAAGCGCGCGAGCAATGCCTGGATCTGCGCATCGACGACATAGCGACGCGTCGCCGGACGATAAGCATCCGCGCAAGCCCGCACCGGGCGCAATGCGGCCTCGCATTCATCGGCGAGTGCGTCGAGCCACACCGCGACGTCGAGCGCCGTGTATTTCTCGATCGGCGTGCCGTTCCACAGTGCCGCGACCGTATCGCGCGGATTGGCGAAAAGCTGCGGATCGAAAGTCGGCACGTCGCCGAAACGCGTCGACGAATCCGAATCATAACCGTAGGGATAGGTCGTCGGCGGATAGACCAGCGACATGTTGTCGTAGATCTCCGGCCAATAGGTGTTGTTGCAGGCCGACACGCCATGCGCGAGCGTGACCAGCGGCAACACGCGGCTGGCATGCGCCAGTGCCTTCTCGCACGCTTCGGCGGCATCGCCCGCCGTCGCACGCAAAAACCGCAGCCAGCTTTCGCGCGGCGCGTCGGTCGAGTAGGCGAACCGGCCTTGCAGCAAATAGCCGTATTCGAATTTCGACCAATCGTAGCGGCCGCGCAGCTCTTCAGGCTCGTAGCAGAAGCGTTCGCCCAAACGCCCCGACCCCATCCGGCCCTTGAAGGACAAGGGCTCGCAGAATTCCATGCCCGATGCGCCGCAGAACCGTGCCGCGCGCGCATAGGCAGCCGCAAAGGCCGGGTCGCCCGACAGCAACACGCGCTGCGTGCCCGGCCAGACGCGCACGAGCACATCGTAATCGCGATCGCTCGCCAGCAGATCGCCGTAGCCATAGCGCAGGAAGCGACGCGAACCTTCGCTGAGCTTGAAGATCTGCCCGACGGCTTCGTCGGACGGCATCTCGCGCCGGCGCACGGCGGATTGGTGATAGGGCAAACCCGTATGCTCGGCCATGAACTTGGGCGACATCGTCATTTTGTGCCCGGTCGATAGGGCGATCTCCATGATGCGGCGATCGGTACCCTTGGCGTGAACGTCGAGCGCGATCGGCCGGCCGATATCCTTGAGCGAGGAGAACACCGTCTCCCAGAACGGATAGCTGCCTTCCGGCACGCCGCCTTCGACATGGACGCGGATCGTCAGGCCGGTGATCTCAGGCACTTGCCGCATCAACGTCCCGAGCGCATCGCGGACGTACTCGGCCTGATTGCTCCGATCGATGCCGGTGATCTGATAATTCGCGCGCGGCACGTCGTGGAAGTCGTAGCCATGCGTCCAGAGCGCGACCTGGAATTCGAGCCCGCGCCGCGCCGCCTCGCGGCCGATGAAGCGCAGCATGTCCAGATTGCGCTGCCGCTCCTCGGCCGACAGACCGTGGACGCGCACGTCGTAGCCCGGCACGTCGACGAGGAACGGATAGGCGAAGTAGAAATACACGTCCTCGATGAGCCGGTTGTAGTACGGGTAGTTATATTGAAGTCCGAAACCGATCGAGAAGCGCGTGAATCGATTGCTCGCGAGCATCGTCAGGTAATCGCGCCACATCTGCTCGTCGTAGAACCAGCGCTTGTCCTCCTCCTCCGAACAGAAGAAGCGGCACACGCTGCGCACGCGCGTGGAAGGCGCTTCCGAAACCTCCGAGACCAATGCGAGCGGATCGCCGTCGTCGGTGGCCAGACGCACACGCTCGGCGAGTTCTGTCAGCGCATAAACAGCGCCGCGCGCGTCGCCCGCGAAAATCTGCAATCCGCCGGCGATCGGTTTGATCGTGAACGAATCCGCCGCGTCGCCGGCGCGCTTCGTGACGACGATGCGCGTGCGCGCGTTGGCGGTGCGCCGCGACGCGCCCGCGATTTGCGCGAGATGGCCGGTCGCCCAGTCGATCGCTTCCGCGCGTCCCCACGCCGGGTCGACGTCGTACTCAATGCCAGATACAAGCGTGTCGGCCATGTCGTGTCACTCCGGGGACCGTGTTTGGTTCTCGTGATGCATGCGCGATCGGAATCGTTTGGCGCGGTCGATTTCGCGCGTGATTTGACGCGCGCCAGCGTGTAAAATTTTTCGAGTTGCGGCACTTCGTCCCGCACCGGCTTCGAGCGACGGCGATGGAACCATGAACGTCGAAAGCAATACGCAAAGCCAAGCGCGCGCTTGGCCCGATATCTTCGCCGAGGAGACCGATCGTTCCGCGATCGGCGCGCCGAGCTACACGCTCGCCGCCGACGCGATCCGGCGCGACATCATCGACGGCCGCTTCGCCGACGGCGAAAGATTGATGACGAACGATCTGGCCGATCGCTACAAGTTGAGCCTCGCGCCGATCCGCGAAGCGCTGCTGGCACTCTCCGCCGAAGGCATCGTCATCCTGCAGCCCAAGCGCGGCGCGGTCGTGCGCACCATCACCCCGGCCTTCATCGAGGAGATCTACGAGATCCGTCTCGGCTTGATCCCCTATCTCGAAGGCGAGCGCGCGGTGATCGCCTCCGACGAAGACGTGTCGCGGATGCGCCAGATCCAGGCGGATTTCGAGGACGCCGCCGCGCGCGGCACGCGCGACGCCGTCATCCAGCGCAACATCGAATTTCACGGCGTTGCACTCAACATCCGTCCCAACCGCGAGGCGTTGCAGATCCTGCGCCGCCACCACACGCTGATCCGCGCGTTGCGCGCGCGCTTCGGCTACGGCCCCAGCCGGATGGACGACATGATCGACGAGCATCATCGGATCATCGACGCTTTCGCCCGCCATTCCCGCGAAGCCGCGCAGGAGGTCAGCCGTCAGCATCTCGGGAACGCGTATCGCGAACTGATCGAACGCATTTCCGGCACGTCGCGCTAACATCTCAATCGACCGGAATGGGCGACGGCTTGGCGAAATGGCACGCGACGGCATGCCCAGGCGCCGCGACGTTCAGCGCCGGATCGACTTTTCGGCAAATATCCTGCGCGATCGGGCAGCGCGGATGGAATCGGCAGCCCGACGGCACGCGCGCGGGGCTCGGCACGTCGCCGGTCAGCACGATCCGCTTGTTGCGCCGCTGCGGATCGGGAACGGGTGCGGCCGAAATCAGCGCTTGCGTATAAGGATGATGCGGCCGGGCGAACAAGCTGTCCTTGTCCGCAAGCTCGACGATTCGGCCGAGATACATCACCGCCACGCGCCGTGCGATGTGCCGCACGACCGCCAGATCGTGCGCGACGATCAGATAGGCGATGCCGAGCTTCGCCTGCAGATCCTGCAGCAGATTGATGACCTGGCTTTGCACCGACACGTCGAGCGCGGAAACGGGCTCGTCCGCGACGACGAGTTTGGGATTGAGCGCGATGCCGCGCGCGATACCGATGCGTTGACGCTGCCCGCCGGAGAATTGATGCGGGAACCGATCGATATGCCCGGCATTGAGGCCGACTTGTTCCAGCAATTCGACCACGCGGTCCTTCAATTCCGCGCGCGTGCGGCACACGCCATGCGCCTGAAGCGGCTCGCCGACGATGTCCAAGATGCGCTCGCGCGGACTGAGCGAGGCGAAAGGATCCTGGAATACGATCTGGAAATGGCGCCGCGCCTCGCGCAACTCGGCCGCCCCCAGCGACGCGAGATCGACGCCGTCGAATATGATCCGGCCCGATGTCGGGTCGAGCAAGCGCACGACCATCCGCGCCGTCGTCGTCTTGCCGCAGCCGGACTCGCCGACCAGCGCCAGCGTTTCGCCATGCGCCATCGCGAAGGAGACTTTATCGACCGCGTGGATTCCCGCGCGGCCGCCCAGCAATCCGCCGCCGCCATAGACTTTGGAAACGTCTTGAACGTCGAGAAGCGGTGCGGCACTCATCGCACGCCCTCCGCCGGTGCCACGAACCCGATTTGCCGCCAGCACATCGTGGCGCCACCGTCTGACGTGGAAAACGATGCCGGCTCGCGCGTTTTACAGATATCGCGGACCTGATCGCAACGCGGATTGAACCGGCATCCTTCCGGGCGCTCCAAAGGATTGGGCACAGCACCGGGGATCTGTTCCAGCCGATCGCGCGGATCATCCAGACGCGGGATCGAGCGCAGCAAGCCTTCCGTATAAGGATGCGCGGGCTGCGCGAAGATCGCATTCACTTCGCGCTGTTCGACGATCCGGCCCGCATACATCACCAATACCTCGTCCGCGATCTCCGCGACCACGCCCAGATCGTGCGTGATCATCACGATGGCGGTCGACAACCGGCCCCGCAGATTGCGTAGCAGATCGAGGATCTGCGCCTGGATCGTGACGTCCAGCGCCGTCGTCGGCTCGTCGGCGATTAGCAATTTCGGTTCGCAAGCCAGCGCCATCGCGATCATTACGCGTTGACGCATGCCGCCCGACAATTCGTGCGGATAATTGTCCGCGCGGCGTTCCGGATCGGGAATGCCGACCAGCGCCAGCGCATCGACCGCTTGGCGGCGCGACGCACGGCGGCCGAGATTCATATGCAGCTGAATCGCCTCCGCGATCTGATCGCCGACCGGGAAGACCGGGTTGAGCGACGTCATCGGCTCCTGGAACACCATCGCGAGTTCCCGACCCCGGCGGCGCTGCATCTCCGCCTGCGACAGCCGCGCGATATCGACACCGTCGAGCAGCACCGACCCGCTCGCAATGCGGCCGTTAGGTTCGGCCAGCAACCGCATGACGGCGAGCGCGGTGACGCTCTTGCCCGACCCGGACTCGCCGACGATGCCCACACAGCCGCCGCGCGGCACGTCGAAGCTGATATCGTCGACCGCGCGGATCGTGCCCGACCGCGTCGCGAACTCGACCACAAGATTGCGAACCGACAGGATCGGCCCCCGCCCTTCCACGGCGCTCATTCGCGCGACTCCGGATCGAGAATGTCGCGGATCGCGTCGCCCACCATGTTGAAGGCGAGCACGCAGGCCGTGACCGCAAGCCCGGCGGTCACGACCGACCACGGCGAAACCAGAATTTCCGTCAAACCGTCGCGAATGATGTTGCCCCAGCTCGGCGACGGCGGCTGCGTGCCGAGGCCCAGGAAGCTGAGCGTCGCTTCGATGCGGATCGCGGTCGCGACCCAGAGCGTGGCGACGACGACCAACGGGCCCGAGATGTTCGGCAGAACATGGCGCAGCAGGATGCGCCACGGCTTCTGGCCTGCGGCGATCGCGGCATCGATATAGGGCTCGGCCTTGATCGACATCGTGGAGGCGCGGGCCACGCGGATAAAGCGCGGCAGGAAGGCGAAAGCGATCGCGACAACGAGATTCGAAAAGCCCGGCCCGAGCGCGGCCGCGATCATGATGCCGATCAACAAGGCCGGGAACGCCATCAGCACGTCGCTGATGCGGCCGGTGATTCGATCGACGATGCCGCCGAAATAGCCCGCGAGCATGCCGATGATCGTGCCGAACACACCGGCAAGCAGCGGCGCCGTGATACCCAGCGCCAGCGACGGGCGTGCGCCATGCAGCACGCGCGACAGGATATCGCGGCCGAAACGGTCGGTGCCGAACCAGTTGGCGTCCGACGGCGCGCGGCTCATCATCAGGATGTTCTGCTTCAACGGATCGTAGGGCGCGATCCACGGCGCCAAGATCGCCATCGCAACGAACAGCGCGATGACCACGACGCCGATCAGCGTCACGGGCTGACGGATAAAATCGCGCCAGGGATTGCTGACGATCGCGACCGGGGCGGCGACCGGCGTCGCGGCGGGTGCGGCACTCATCGGCCGGTTCTCCGCAAGCGCGGGTCGATCAGAATGTAGATGAGATCCATCGCGAAATTTACACCGACGACGAACATGGCGAAAACGAGGAGCGTTGCTTGAACCGTCGGGTAATCGCGCGACGAGATCGCGTTGACCAGCACGCTGCCCACGCCCGGTCGCGCGAAAACGAGCTCAATCGCGATCGAACCGGACAGCATCGTCAGAATGTAAATGCCGAAGCCCGTGACGACCGGGATCAGGGCGTTACGCAAAGCGTGCTTGTAGATGACGTAACGCTCGGGCACGCCTTTGGCGCGGGCGGTGCGCACATAATCGCGCCGCAGAACTTCGAGCAGCGCCGAACGCGTCAGACGGCTGGTGAAAGCGGCCATGATGAAGCCCAAGGTCATCGCCGGCAGCACAAGATGCTTCATGCGGTCGGCGAAATCCGTGCCGCCACCCATGATCGGCAGCAGATCGAGTTTGAGGCCGAAGACGATTAGAATCAGCGCGCCCAGGAAGAAATCGGGGATGCAGAACCCCGCAAGCGCGAGGAACCGCGCGGCGTAGTCGACCGCGCCGCCGCGCCGCGTGGCCGAGACGACGCCCGTCGGCACGCCGATCGCCATGCCGATCGCCATTGCCGCCAGCGACAGCTCGATCGTGTAGGGAAGATTTGTCGCCAACATCCGCGCGATGCTTTGCCCCGAGATCAGCGAGGTGCCGAGATCGAGTGTCGCAATACTCACGAAGAATTGGATGAATTGCTGCCACAACGGCTTGTCGAGCCCGAACCGCTCCCGGAAAATCTGGAGCTGTTCGGGACTCGCATTGTCGCCGAGTGCGGTCACCGCCGGGTCGCCCGGCAGCACCCGCATCGCCACGAACACGAAGCAGAGCACGAGAAACACCGTGATCAGCGCGTCGGCGATACGGGCGGCCGGAACGAGACGTCCGTACTTTCCCAGGCGGGCGATGACCGATCCCATCACGAGACGAAGCGCGCCTTCGCCAGACGGTAACGCGCATAACCCGCCTTCACGTCGAAGCCGAGCTGCAGACGCGGATTGCGCGCGTAGACGAAGCCCAGCGTGCAGATCGTGAAGGCCGGCAGATCGGTCAGGATCTTGAGCTCCGCGTCCCGGACCAGATTCTGGCGGCGTTCCAGATTGGGCTCGGCCATCGCGGCATTGAGCAGATCGTCGACGCCCTTGCCGCCGATCGAACCGTAATGGCTATAGTTTTTGTTGCCCTTCCCGTCCGTGCGGACCTCGGCGGCGCTGTGATAATAGGCCATCGGGATCTGCGTCGAGACCGGCGCGAAGGTTTCCGAATGCAGGACGACGGCGTTGACGTCCTTGTCCTTCTCCGAGTGATAGGTCGTATGGTCGATCGTGCGGATCGACATATCGACGCCGATCGACCGCCACATGTCCTGCACCATCAGCATGATCGAGGAGTAATCCTCGCGCTGCGTCATTATGATCTCGAATTTGAAGCCGTTGCCGAGTCCGGCTTCGTTCAGCAGCGCCTTGGCTTTGCGCGGATCATGGTGATAGCGCAATTCCTCCGGCAGCTCGTTCTCCTTGAAGCCGCCGGGGAAGTCGGGCGGATTGATGCCCCAGGCAGCACCCGCCATGCCGCCGAAGGCCTTAACCAGAATATTGCGGTCGATACCGTAGCGCAGCGCCTTGCGCACGCGGATATCGTCGAAGGGCTTGCGGCCCATATTGAAGAAGAAGGTGTTGATGCTGCCCGGCATCGTCTGGTCGATGATGACGTCCGCCTTCTGGCGCTTGATCTGATCGACCCAGCCCGGCAGGCGCGCGCCCTCGATGATGTCGAGATCGCCCTTGATGAAGGCGAGCGTGCGCGCCGTGGGATCGGCCATGTAGCGGATTTCGATCTGTTCGATCGCGGGCTTGCCGCCGTGATATCTGTCGAACGCCTTCAACACGACGCCGCGATCGGGATCGATCCGGTCGAACTCGTAAGCGCCGGTTCCGACCGGATTGCGCGCGAAGGCTTCGGGCGTCGACTTTTCGGCGGCCGCGCGCGACACGATCGAGCCAATCAGCGAGATCAGGCCCGAGGCGTGGAAGGTCGGGTTGGGAATCTTAAGCGTGAAGCGGACGTGATACTTGTCGACGGCTTCCACGCTCTCGACGTCCGACAGATAGATGCGTTGCGGCGAACCCCATTTCGGGTCGAGCATCGTCTCGTAGGTGTATTTGACGTCGTCCGACGTCATTTCGCCGAAGCCTTTGTGAAACTGCACGCCTTCGCGAAGCTTCAGCGTCCAGGTCTTGCTGTCGGCCGACACGTCCCAGCTTTCGGCGAGCGAACGCACGACCTTGTCGGCCGACAATTCGAACGTGCCGTCGGGCGGATCGAGCAGCGCGTCGAAAACCTGCCGCGACGAGAACTGGTCGGCATTCTGCACGCTGCGGCGCGGATCGAGCGAGAACACGTTGGTCGCCGAAACGGCCACGCGCACCGGGCGGGCCTGGGCGGTGGCCGTACCGCCCGTTGCCGCAACGAGCACGGACGCGGCCGCGGCTTTGATAACGTCACGCCGAGTTGCCTTCATGATTTCCTCCCAATTTGCTTTTGATTAGATCGGCCGCACGAGCGGCGCGAGTTTGGCTTCGTCGAGAACCAGCCCGAGCCCCGGATCGGCGCCGAGCTTGATGAGTCCCTTGTCGATACGCGGAAATTTCGAGAAGACGGCGCTTTGCCGGTCGCTTTGATCGTTGAGTTCGCAGGGTTGCGTCGACTGGAACTGCGCCGCGACGAAATGGAGATTGGCGGCGTGCCCGATGGCGGGCTGCGTTTGGTGCGGCACGAGATCGACGCCATGCGCAAGCGCGAGCGCCTTGCACTCCAGCATGCCCGTGAAGCCGCCCATCTTGATGATGTCTGGCTGCACGATCGACACGCCCGCGTCGATCAACGCCGCCACGTCCTGCAGCGTATAACTTTGTTCGCCAGCCGAAACGGGGATGTCGAGTTTTCGCGAAACCGTTTCGAGCGCCTCGAGATGATAGTGCTCGACCGGTTCCTCGAACCAAGTATAGCCCTCGTCCTCGAGGATGCGGCCAATACGGATCGCCGTGCCGACCGAGTAGCCGTTGCTGGCGTCGAAGGCCAAGCGCATCGAAGCACCCAGATGCCGGCGCGCGGCGCGAAGCTTCGCGATATCGCCGTCGACATCGCGATCGCGCTCGCCGCGCCCGTGTTCCATCCGGATTTTGATCAAGGCCGGGCCGTCTTGCATGCGCTTGTCGATCGCACGCAGCATGTCGTCGACCGAGACTTTGCCGAGGCCGCCGATCGACCCGTAAAACGGCAATTCCTTGCGCCAAGCGCCGCCGAGCAGCGCATAGATCGGCCGCCCGACGATTTTGCCTTTGAGATCCCAGAGCGCGATATCGAGGGCCGCGAGCCCCGCCGTGACGATGCCGTGCGGCCCCAGCTTCATCGCTTTGTTGAGCGCGCGCTGATAGATGACCGCCGTGTCGAAAGGGTCGGCGCCGATCAGGTCGGGCGCCACGTAGCCGGATAGGAACGACAGCGACAACGCGCTGTCGAGCATCGGCGAGGCTTCGCCAAGCCCGGCGCGCCCGGCCTTGTCGCGCACGCGCACCCAGGAGCTGCGCGCGGGGAATTGCTTGGGCCCGGGCCATTCGACGTGGAAACACTCGATGGCGGCGATCTCGCATCCGTGGGTGGTCATGCGGCGAGCCTGTGTTCGTAGGTTTCGAGCGTTTGGCGCTCGATGTAATCCCAGTCGTATTTCACGCCGAGGCCCGGCCCCGTCGGAACGGGGAAGCACCCGTCGGCGCTCACCGCGTCGAGCTTGTCCGAATAGCCGCAGACGTAAAAATCGCCGGTGAAGCAGCCGCGCGACGGGCCGACCATCGACAATTCGTAGTAGTTGCTGTTGCGGATCGCCGACATGCAGGCGCGTTGCGCGGGGCCGGGCGCGTGCAACTCGACATCCAGGCCCAGCGCTTCGGCCAGATGCGCGATCTTCATCGCCCCCGTGATGCCCATGTCGAAGTCCGGATCCGCACGCACGAAATCCGTGCCATCGGCCAGGATGAGATTGGCCATCGCTTCGGGTCCGCGAACATGTTCGCCGATCAGCAGCGGCGTGCGGATCATTTCGCGCAGGCGGCGATGGGCGTGCGCCGCCAATCCGCCCTCCCCCATCGGGTCCTCGTACCAGTAGAAATTCGCGTCGTCGCAAGCCCGGCCGACATCCAGCGCGTCGGCGAATGTCCGCAGATAGCAACCGGGATCGAGCATGAAGCGCATTTTGTCGCCCAGCGTCTTGCCGAGCAGGCGCACGTTGCGCGCTTCGATCGCCGGATCGCCGTCCTTCCAGCCATGCACCTTGAAGGCGCGATAGCCCATCTCGAAGCATTCCTGCGCGAAGGCGACGTAGTGCTCGGGCTGGTCCAGACCGCCGCCCTCGCCGCCATGCCAGGTGCTGGCATAGGCCGGCAAACGGCCGCGGCTGCCGCCGAGTAGTTCGCTCACCGAACAGCCCAAACGCTTGCCGGCGAGATCCCATAGCGCGCTGTCGAAGACGCCGACACCCATGCGGTCGGTCTTGCGCAGGTCGCGCTTCATATCCTCGTAGAAGCGCTCGCGCTCGAAACTGCCGTAGCCCGGCATCTTGCGCGCGACGATGCGGGCTTGGCCGAACATCGTGTCGTTGCCGCCGACATATTCGCCCACGGCGCCGTCGGCGGTCCAAAGGCGCACGGCCAAGCGCACCCGCTTGCTGCGCGCGCCGGGCAAATCGATGCCGTCGGCCACGTTTTCCATTGGAAAGGAAAAGATGCGCAGCTCGACGCGCTCGATAACCGTCTCTGGGGCGGGCGTTTCCCGAATGGCGCTCATTGCCGTGAATTATTGTTTATCGATTATCGATTTCTAGGTTTAGGCAAAGAGTCTGTCAACCTGTTTTGGCCCATGGCCGCGCAAATGCGCTCTCAAACCCAAGCGCGGCCTGAACATCCACTTTTGACACTGCCGAGGATCGAGCACCCGCGCGACGCTTGCGATGCAAACGCTCGCCTCGCACCACCCGAGCGCGCGTTATCGCAAAACCAAATCTCTGGGACGGTTGCCGACGACGACTCGCTTCATTCCCTATCGCGAAGCGACCGACATCCAGCAATTCTCATCTTCGTCATCTACGGCACGCCACGCGCCGTCAGTGAACCTGCGGCGTGTTGACCCACAGCATCCGCGCGACGACCGTGCCGGGATTGCGATAGCTGCTGGTCAGGTGATTCTTGTACGAGAATGAATCGCCCGCCGACAGCGTGTAGGGCGAGTTTTCGATCGTCAGCTCGATCTGTCCTTCGATCACGTAGCCGAAGCTTTCGCCCTGATGGGTCACGCGATCCTCGCGCCCGCCGCCCGGCTCGACGATATGGATATTCGCTTCGAGAAGATTGCCGGTGGCGAACGAGATCATGCGTTCGTACTTGATGCCCTTCCCGTCGCGGATCGGATCGGTCAGCGCCACCACGCGCTGCCCGGCGCGCTGGATGATCGCGGGCGCATCGAGGTCCGCGCCGAAGAACGACGACAGATCGCGGCCCAGCGCCTCGACGATACGCTGCAACATCGGCAGCGACGGCACGACATGGCCGCTCTCGATCTTGGAGATCGAGCTTTCGGCGCAACCGATCCGCTCTGCCAATTCGCGCATCCGAATGCCGGCGAGGATCCGCGCATGGCGCACGCGTGCGCCGATCTGCAGATCGCGCGACGCCGGAATCTTCTCGACCTTTGCAGCCTTGCTCATACCGGCGACGCCCCCAATGCGCGATTCGCAGCGGCGATTTTTGGCCGAAGCGCCGCCCAAGGCAAGATCGCCTCGAAGGCCGCGCAAGCGCTCAATACTTGGGCATCGGCGAGATGCCGCCCGACGATTTGCAGGCCGACGGGCCGGCCGTCGCCGGTGAGCCCCGCCGGAACGCTCGCCGCCGGTTGCCCGGTCAGGTTGGCGAGCGCCGTGAACGGCGTCCACCCTTTCGGCTCGGGCGCTTCGAGCGGATAGGCCGCGCACGCAGTCGTCGGCGTCAACAACAAGTCGAACCCGGTCATGAAGCGCGCCATCGTCCGGGCGACCTTCTTGCGCGCCATGATCGCGGCGGTGAATTCGCCGGCGGTCCAGTCGCGCGCCAACAATCGGCCGAGCGCGCCGTCGAACACATGGCCTTGCGCCGCCGCCATCCGCCGGAGGCCATCGCGATCGGTATCGAGCGCCACCAGCGCGTCGAACGCTTCGTGCGTATCGCCCACCGGCGGATCGGCCTCGATCAGCGTGGCGCCGACGTCGCGCGCGAATTTGACGGCCGCCGTCGCGCAGCGTTCCGCGACATCGCGCTCGACCTTCGCGAAACCCAGCGTTCCACTATAGGCGATGCGCAAGCCCCGCAACGTTTCCGGCGGCGCGATGGCGAATGCGCCGGGCTCCAGCGGCAGGGAATGCCTGTCATCCGGTGTGGGCCCGCCGACGACGGACAGGCATAAAGCGAGATCAGCGACGCAAGCCGCCAACGGGCCAATATGTTCGAGCGACTCCCAGCTCGACGCGCCCGGTTGCGATTCGTCGCGGCATCCGGGGAAAAGCGGCACGCGCCCCCACGATGCCTTCATCCCCGCGACGCCGCAAAGCGCCGCCGGAATACGGATCGAGCCGCCGCCGTCGCTGCCCAAGCCGAACGGCACCATGCCGGCGGCGACCGCCGCACCCGTTCCCGCACTCGACCCGCCCGTCGTGAGGGCGGGATTCCAAGGATTGCGCGTCGTCGCGAACAGCTTGTTGCGTCCGACGGGGCCGTAGCCGAATTCCGACGCGTTGGTTTTGCCGATCACAATGGCACCGGCCGCGCGCAATCGCGCGACGCTGACATCGTCGATATCGGGCACGTTCCGCGCGTAAAGCGGCGACGCGAATGTCGTGCGCAGCCCCTTCGTGAGAATTAAGTCCTTGATCGCGACGGGCACGCCCGCCAGCGGCAAGGCATCGCCCTTCGCGATACGGTCATCGACGTCGCGCGCTTGGTTCAATGCGTCGTCCGGATCGATCGTGCAGAAAGCATGGATTTCGGAATCGGCCGACGAAATCGCGTCGAGCGCCGCCGTAGCGCTTTCGACGGCACTCAGCCGGCGCGCGCGCACATGCGCGGCGATCGTGGCGGCGGAATCAGCCACGGACCTTGTCCGGATGCGAGCCGCGTACGATGCCCGTGTCCTCGGCCCCCATCGGCACGAATCCTTCGAACATATCCGCACCGTCGATCGCCGCGGCACCCGCCCGCGCAACGGCGAGGTCCTGCGCCCCGGTCCCCGATCCGGCCGCGACGGCCCCGACCACGATGCCGCCCACACGGATCGGCAGACCGCCGATCAGATTCGTCCATTTGTTCTCCGACGCCAGCGCGATTTGGATCTCGACGTCCGCATGCGCCCCGCCCGTGGGCTCACCCGACAACGCGGCGGTGCGCGCCTTGTTGGTGGCCGAGATCACGCTGATCGCCTTCGATCCGTCCATCCGCGCCATTGCCACGATATTGCCGCCGAGATCCACGACGCAGATGCACATCGGTTGGCCGATCGTCTCCGCCGCCGCGATCGCCGCGTGGAGAACCTTGAGCCCGCCCGCGAGCGTGAGATTGCGCGTGTCCTTGAGATCGGCCATCGCCCGCCCCTATGCGCGATGCAGATCGAGCGGCGTATGACGGCTCAAATTCTCGAACCCGTCTTTGGTAACGGTGTAGAGATCGCCCACGTTGCAGCCCGCGTTCAACGGCTCGATCCATTGCGTGTGCAGGACGAAGACCATGCCTTCCTCCAAGCGATCATAGTTGTGGGACGAGACGTTGAAGCTGTTCCCCGCCCCCGCCATGCCGATCGAATGGCCGAGATTGGGATTGTGCGGCCCGTATTGCGCGGGATAGACATGCATCAGCTTGCGACCCTGCGCTTCCCAATCGATGTCGCGGACATATTGGCGCTTCACTTGTCGCGGGCTGCCGTCGTCGTTCGGCGCCCAAATGTAAGGCATGGTGCGCGCCTCGGGCGACGTCAAAAGCCCCGCCTCGATATAGGGCTCGAACGCCGCATTGTTAACGTCGCGGAACAAGGCGCCGGGCTTGATCAGCTTTTCCGCGCGCTTCACGCCCTCGACGCAGGCGGCGATCACCTTCTCTTGATGTTTGGTGATCTCGCCGACCGCGATCATACGCGCGGTCTGCGCGGTGTAGCCGCGGAACGTGACGTTCGAGATATAGAGATTGATCAGATCGCCCGGCCGCACGACATGGCCATAGGGTTTGCCGCAATGCGTGCCGAACTCGTTGATGCCGATCTGATACCCGTCGCCGGTTTCGCCGCCGCGCGACATCTGCGCGAAGGTGAAGGCGCCGAAAATCTCGTGGTCGGTGACGCCGGGCTTGGTCACGTGATAGGCGGCTTGCGTGGCGATATCGATCAATTGGCCGGCGGCGCGGAACATGTCGATCTCGCGCGGCGAGCGCACGCGCTGCATGCGATCGATGATGCCGTTTTCGACGACGAATTTCGTCTTGGGCATCAATTCCTGAAGCTGCGCCCAGAACTTGACCGACTTGCCGTCGCCGATGCGGCCGATCTGAGCGCTCGGCCCGAACTGATCGAGCAGGAATTTGGCCGCCGCCTCGCCCGCCTTCTCGTCCGACGTGCCGGGCCGATCGGCGTATTCGCGGCCGATCGCGCCGACCTGCCAAATATCGTCGACCAGCACGGGCTCGCCGCCCGGCGGCAGGATCACGGATTCGGTGAAGAAGGTCAGAAGCGTCAGCGGCTTGTCGTTGTCGCACGGAATGATCAACACGCCTTCGCGCATCCAATCGATCATGTAGCGCAGATAGGCGTTGGACGCGTGGAACCAGCCGACCATGCCGGTATGGATGACGATCGCATCGTGCCCCGCGACGACCGCTTCGCGCCGCACGCGGCGCAGACGCTCCTCGTACTCCGCCACGGGCAACGGCGGCGGCGGCACGAAGTCGAAATTCGGCGCGAAATCGGCCATCAGAGCTTCGATGGTGGGGCGCGTCGATTTGGTGATGATCGTCATAACAAGGGTTCCTTCCGGTACTTTCTTTTATGAAGCGCGCGTCGGCTCGAGGACGCGGCGGGCGAAAAACAGACCGACGAAAACGACGCCGATGAGCACGCCCGAGATCGCGGCGACGCGAACGTCAAGCGATTCCTCGATCATTTGGAACATGCGCAGCGGCAGCACCGAAGTGCGCGCGTCGGCGAGGAAGAGCGACACGGAGACGTTGTCGAGCGATTGCATGAACACGAGGAACGCGCCCGCCAGAATGCCCGGCACCATCAGCGGCAGCGTGATGCGCAAGAAAGTCATGAAGGCGCCGACGCCGAGCAGCGTTGAGGCTTCCTCCAGACTGGGGTCGAGGCGCTGCGCGATGGCGATGCAGGCGCGATACATCAATGGTCCGAAGACCACGACATGCCCCAGCACGACCAGCGGCAGCGACGGGCGCAAGCCGATATTGCTGAACGCGATCAACGCCGCGAGACCGTAGACGAGCGTGGGCAGCACCAGCGGGGCCAACATCAGCGGCTCGACGATCGCCGAGACTTTGCCTTTGAGACGCGTGGCGCCATACGCCGCCGGCATCGCGAACAGGAACGCGCCCAGCACCGTCAGCACCGCGATCTGCAGCGAGTTCCAAATGGCGGTGTGGATCGGCGCCGAGCGGACCGGATCGAACAGCGCCGTGTACCAGCGCAGCGAAAAACCTTCGGGCGGAAATTTCAGCGTCTGCCCGGCGGTGAAGGACATCACGAGTCCGATGGCGACCGGCGCCACCATGAAGGCGACGGCAAGCCAGCCGAGGCCGTAAACGGCAATGCGATAGAGACGATCGCCTTTAACCATGCGACGCGAGCCTCGGGTGGCGCGACAGCATCGCCATCGCCGCCATGATGATTCCGGTCGTCGCCAGCAATACGAAGGCGATCGCCGCCGCCGACGGCCATTGGAACAGCACGCCGACTTCGCGATAGATATATTGCGGCAGATAGATATGCCGCGCCCCGCCAATCACCGACTGGGTGACGTAGGACGTGGTGGCGCTGGCGAAGACCAAGACCCAGCCCGCGAGTATGCCCGGCGCCGCCAGTGGCAGAATGACGGTCGCGAGGATGCGCCACGGGCCCGCCCCCAGCGTCTCGGCCGCCGAGACGAGGCTGCGATCGGTGCGCGACAGCACCGCCATGACCGGCAGCAGCAGCAGCGGCAATTCGATCTGGCTTAGCACCACGACCACGGCCGTCTCGTTGAACAACAGGCTGCGCGGGGCCGGAATGAAGCCAAGCTGCGCCAGCGTTTGGCTGACCGGCCCTTGACGGCCGAGGATGACGATCCAGGCGAAAGTTCGCACGACGTTGCTGACCAGCATCGGCAGCAACGTCAGGAAGACGATCACGCTGCGCTCGCGCGGTCCGGCATGCCAGAACAGAAGAATGATCGGCAGGCCGATCAAGGTCGTCGACGCGACCACCTTGAAGCCCAGCGCCAGCGTGTCGAACAGCACTTGCAGCGCCAGCGGGTCGGCGAACAGCTTGGCGTAATTCGCCAAGCCGAAGCCGCCCGCCGGATCGCTGAAGCTGAACGCCGCCAGCACGACGAGGGGCACGAGGAAACCCGCGATCGACAGCGCCAGCATCGGCGCCACGAACGGAATGCCGCCGCGGGTCATTCTGCGTTCCCCTCTTCGCCCGGTTATTTCTTCACCACGCGGTCGAACTCGGCCGACCACGCAGCACGGTTGGGATTGATCTTCGCCCAATTGGGATAGATCAGGTTCTTGATGTCGGCGTCGCTGATGAACGACTTCAAGCTGTCGGTCAGCGGCACGTCGGTGTTTGTCGGCAGGATTTCGGACGGCGGCTGGGCGAGCTTGCGCTGCACATCGGCGGAAATCGCGGCATCCATATACTGGTAGACGCCTTCGGGATTGGCGGCCCCCTTCACCAGATGCAGCGCCACCGGCAGTGCGGGCGAACCCGTCGTCGGATGCGCGAACTCGCACGGCACGCCGCGCGCCTTCAAATTCGCGACGTTGCCCACGCTGGAGATGAACACCGCGATTTCGTTCTGCTGGTAGAGCGCCATTTGCTGATTGCCGCTATTGGCGATCACCGCGCCCTTGTTGACATGTTCGGCGAGGATCTTGAAAGCGGGCGCCATATTGTCTTCGCTGCCGCCGAACGCCTTGGCGATTTCGACCCAGGCCAGCGTGGCGGTGTTCGAGCCGAATCCCACCCAGCCGACCTTGCCGTGATAGACGGGATTGTCGAACAGCTCGCGATAGGTCTTGGGCTTGGGCACGAGGTTCGGATTGTAGGCGAAGCCCGTGATCTCGACCGTCACGTTGGGGCCCCACTCGGTCTGCGCGGCCGGCAGCAGCTTGCTCCAGTTCTTGAGCTTGCTGGGATCGACCTTTTCGATCAGGCCGCGCGCGATCGCTTCGGTCGTCTGACCGGGCGACACCATCATTGCGTCGAACGCGGGCTTGCCTTGGCTCGCCAGAAGCTTCGCGAGCTGATCCTGCGCCAGCGCGGGTGCGAGCACCAACTCGGTGCCCGCGGCTTTCACGACCGGCGCGACGGCCGCGCGATAGGCGTCTTCCCACGAGCCGGGAAACGCGGCGACGACGACGGAACCCGCCGCGCGGGCGCGCGAGACGCCCAGCATCGGCGCGGCCACGAGGCCGCCGAGCCCCGCCATGACGGAACGGCGGGAGAGTTTGCGATTGAGCATGGTGATCCTTCTCCTGTTCGGACGGTTTCGGGTTATGACGACGGATAGAGACGGCAGTGATCGAGTTCGAATGTGACGTGAACGGTGCCGCCCGGCGGCGCGTCGGAGGCGCCGGGCGCCCGGCGCTCCGCCGCTTTCAGCGGCGTGCCGTCGGCAAGCAGCAAGTCGTGCAGGCGCAGCGGGCCCTGCGGCACGGCCATCATGCGGCGCGCCGGAATGGCGCCGGGCGCGGGCTTCTCGTGCAGCACGACATGTTCCGGCCGCACGGCGATGACGACGTTCGTGCCGCGCATGAAGCCGCTTCGGCGCGGCAAATGGATCGCGTCGCCGGTCGACAGGCGCAGCGTCGATGCGGTCTCGCTTTCGGCCGCGACGCTCGCTTTGATCACCGACGCCTGGCCGACGAAGGTGTTGACGAACAGCGTTTTCGGCCGATCGTAAAGTTCCGATGGGCTGCCCGCCTGCTCGACCTTGCCCGCGTTCATCACGATCAGGCGATCGGCGACGGCTTGCGCTTCCTCCTGGTCGTGCGTGACCAGGATCGTCGTGATGCCGAGTTCGCGTTGCAGGCGCAGAAACTCGAATTGCATATCGGCGCGCAAGGCGCGATCGAGGGCCGCGAACGGCTCGTCGAGCAATAGCAAAGTCGGACGGGGCGCCAGCGCGCGGGCCACCGCCACGCGCTGCTGCTGGCCGCCCGACATTTGGCGCGGCAATCGATCGGCGAATTTCTCGAGCCGCACGAGGGCGAGCAGCTTGTCGACTTCGGCGCGCTTCTCCGCCCCCTTCAGGCCGGACAAACCGTAGCCGACGTTCTCGCGCACCGTCATATGCGGGAACAGCGCGTAGTTCTGGAACACCATGCCCACGCGCCGCTCGCGCGCCGGCATACGGGTCACGTCGCGCGTGCCGAGACGGACGACACCCGCCGTCGGCGTGACGAGGCCGGAGATGATCCGCAGCATCGTCGATTTGCCGCAACCGCTGGGCCCCAGGATCGCGGCGACACCGCCGGCCGGCACATCGAACGACACGTCGTCGACAGCCGGTGCCCCGCCATAAACGTGCACGATGCCCGCGACCGACAGCGCCTCGCCCAATCGAGCCGATGCGGAAATGATGACGTCGTTGAGGGGAAGCGTGGCGTCCAAATGGACCTCGGCGGATTGGCGGACGATCGCGATGGATCACCCCTGCAGGAAAGATACTTTCCTGATAATCAAGTTATGTGCCAATCCGAAAATATCGATTATTATACTTAAATAACAATATTTTAAATGACTATATTAATGTATTCACGCAAATACCATTTGGGCATAAACATGATTATGCATCAACTTTATGCACTCGCCGCATGCGAACTGGGCAGACGCCGCGAAACCGCGTCCATCGCCCGGGGCACGCCAATGGCGGCCGATCGATGATCCGCCGGCGCGCATTGCCTTCCCAACGCGCTGCCCCGATCAGGGTTCTTCGTTGATCCGATCGATATAGGCGACCGTGTCGGCCAGCAGCCGATCGATATGCGCGCGCATTCGGCGCTCCGCCACGACGGGATCGCGCTTGCGGATCGCCTCGGCGATCGCCTCGTGATCCTGTGCGAGGGCTCGCGCCTCGCGCTCCGTCTCGCGCTTGCTGCGCCGGGCGACGGCCGGGTTATGCGCGATCTTGTCGAGCAGCGGCGTATCGTTCTGCTCGATCGCCAGCAAACCGATCTCGATCATCAGCTTATGATGCGACGACCGGACGAGCTGACAGTGGAAACACACCGCCGGCTCGACGCGGCGACCGTCTTCGGTCGGGGCCGCGCAATGCGCGCGCGCGAAACTTTCAAGCTGGCGGATATCGTCTTCCGACGCGCGCAACGCCGCCAGGCGCGCCGCCTCTGGCTCGACCGCGCGGCGCACGAGTAGCATGTCGCGCAGGGATTCGGCGCTGCTGATCGACGCGACATCTACAAGCCGCGCGGAACGCTGCCGGCGGCTCATCTCGCTGCGCAATTCCGCGAGCTTCGCTTCGCCCGCCGGCGTCAACACGCGCCCGCGCTTGCCCAAAGTACGCGCAAGTCCGCGCGTCACCAATTCGCGCAACACGCGGCCCGCCGTCGCCTCCGCGACCGCGATCCCGGCTTTCCGCAACGCGCCGACGAGTTTGTTGTTGCCGACCGGACCGTCGTTACGGCGCAGCAGCTCGAGCGCCACGACATCGATCGCGGATCCCCGATCCCGTTCGGCACCCAAAACCCCGGATCGCTCCCGTTTCGCTCGCCGCATTTGACCGTTGTTCCTTCGACCACATATCGCAACGCGCCGGCGACTCCTCGCCGCCGCGAAACCCGAGATTGATAAATCAACGCCGCCTCGACGCGCAATGACGGCGGCACCCGGCGTATTCCCGCCGCATCGCACAAAAGGGCGTTGACACACTATCGTACTCTGTTCATCATCAATGATGATCGACACGTGAACGAATGTCGAGCCCTCCCGAACAGCGAGCCGTATGCCTCAGCCGAATCTCATTCCGCCGTTTGGCGCCGCCTTCGCCCGTCTCGTGGACGGTATGAACGCGACGATGCGCGCGGCGATCGCCGTTCTGCTGGCGGGGATGAGCGTCTGCGCGATCATCCAGGTGATCGTACGGCTCGCTCTCGACACGCTGGGCGCCAATTTCTCGGTGCCTTGGACGGAAGAGCTGAGCCGCTACATGATGGTCTGGCTCATCTTCCTAGGGGCGGCTTACGCCTGCCGGCGCGCGCAACTGATTTCGCTGACCATCGTCGTCGATCGCTTGCCCGCGCGCGCCCAAGCCGCCGCGATGGCGGCCTGCGCGCTGGTTTGCGTGACGTTCTACGCCCTGCTCGTCCAGGTCGGTATTGCGGCGTTTCGCACCGGCTTCATCGAGATGAGTCCCGTGCTGCAATTCCCCAAAGCCTATGTCTACGCGGCCATGCCCGTGGGTGCCGCGGCGATGATAATCAACACGCTGGCATGCCTCGCGGAAAGCCGGGGCTGGATCGGCCGCCCGGCCGGCGACGACATCGCGCCGGATCAAACGCCATGATCGCCGCCATTGTCATTCTGTTCGGCTTGTTCGCGCTGGGCGTTCCCATCGCCGTCGCGCTTGGCGCCGCCCCGCTCGCGGCGATCGCCGATCGCGGCATCTCGCTCGTCATCGTGCCGCAGATCGTGTTCGAATCGCTCGACTCGTTCACGCTGATGGCGATCCCGTTCTTCATCCTGGCCGGGCGCCTGATGCAGGCGGGCGGCATCGCGCGGCGCCTCGTCGATCTCGCCGTCGCCCTCACCGGCTGGATGCGCGGCGGCCTCGCCAACGCGTCGATCGTCACCGCGATGCTGTTCGCCACGATGTCGGGCTCGTCCTCGGCCACTGCCGCGGCGGTCGGCACGACATTGATCCCCGCGATGGCCAAGACGCGCTATCCGCGCCCGTTCGGCGCCGCGACGATCGCGGCGTCGGCGGAACTCGGCGCGATCATCCCGCCCTCCGTGCCGATGATCGTCTACGCGGTCGTCGCCAACGTATCGATCGCCGATCTGTTCCTGTCAGGCGTGTTCCCTGGCTTGCTGATCGGCTTCTCGTTGATCCTGTTCGTCACGGTCATCTCCACCCTGCGCGATTACGGCGTGGTCGAGCGACCGGGCATGGGCGCTTGGGCATTAGGCGTCGTGCACGCGACCAAACGCGCGGCGTTGTCGTTGTTGATGCCGGTGATCGTGCTGGGCGGCATTTATGGCGGCGTGTTCACGCCGACCGAGGCGGCGGTCGTCGCGGTCGGCTACGCGCTGGTGCTGGGCATGTTTGTCTATCGCGAGATCCGCTGGAAGGACTTGCCGGAGATCTTCTTCGTCAGCGGATTGAGCGCGGCCGTCGTTCTGCTCATCGTCGCCTTCGCGGCGGTCCTCGCCTACGCGCTGGCGATCTATCAGGTGCCGCAAACGCTGGCCGCCGGCATCCGCGCGTTGACCGACAGCCCCGTCGTGTTTCTGCTGATCGTCAATCTACTGCTGCTCGTTATGGGCATGTTCATCGAAACATTGGCCGCCATCGTCGTCGTGACGCCTATTCTGGTGCCGATGGCGATGGGGCTGGGCATCGACCCGATCCATTTCGGCGCCATCGTCATCGTCAATCTCGCTATCGGGATGGTGACGCCGCCGGTCGGCGTCAATCTCTTCGTCGTCTCCTCGATCTCGGGCCTGAAGATCGAGGAGATGATCCGCCCATTGCTCGGGTTCCTCGCGGTGCTGCTGATCGATCTGGCGATCATCACCTACGTGCCCGCAGTCACGCTCGGCCTCGTCCGTTAGGCCGCAATCTCGCAAACCAACCGAACCACGAACAGGAAGGAGTCTCCGTCATGATGAAACGTTTCGCCGCGGCCGCTTTCGCCGGCCTCGTCGCCCTGCTGCCCGGCCCCGACGCCGCGGCGCAGACCTATCAAATGAATATCGGCCACGTGCTTGCCGATACAAGCTCGTACCAAGTCGGCATGAAGTACTTCGCCGACGAGATGGCCAAGCGCACCAATAATCGCGTCAAGGTCAATATCTTCCCGGCGGGCGGCCTGGGCGGCGAGTTGCGCTTGGTCCAAGGCGGCACGACCGGCACGGTCGACGGCTTCATCATCGGCCAGCCGTCACTGGAAGCCACGATCCCCGAATTCAAGATCCTGTCGCTGCCCTATCTGTTCGAAAGCGAGGCCGAGGCGATCAAGGTGCTGCGCGGCAGCTTCGGGCAGAAATTCCTCGACCTTCTGCCCAAGTACAACATGGTCGGCCTGGGCTGGGCGGGCGTGTTCACGCGCGGCATTCCCGCGACGCGCGCCGTGGAGACCGCCAACGACCTTCGCGGCTTGAAGGTGCGCGTGATGCAGTCGCCCGGCTACATCTCGACCTTTAACTCGCTTGGCAGCCAGCCCACGCCGATCCCGTTCGGCGAATTGTTCATGGCGCTGCAGACGCGCGTCGTCGACGCAACCGATCTCAGCCCCGATCTCGTGATCTCCGGCCAGTTCCTGAAGGCAATCACGCATTATTCGCAACCCGGCATCCATCAATTGCCGTCGATCTTCGTGATGTCGAAGGCGAAGTACGATTCCTTCCCCGAGGACATCCGCAAGATCGTGCTGGAAGTCGGCCGCGACGGCGCCGCCGCCGCGACGACCGAGCAGACGCGCGTGATGGCCGCCGGCCTCGAGGAAATGCGCGCCGCCGGCATCAAGATCTCGACGCCCAATCCCGCCAGCTTCCGCGAGGCGGCGATGAAGGCGTGGCCGTCGATCACCCAGGGCGTGCCGAATGTCGACGCCTATCTCGACGAGTTGAAGAAGGCGAAGGCAGCACCCTGACCGGCGGGGGCGCCGCGCACCCCCCGGCGGCGCCCCTTCCCGCCTTGCGAGTAGCACGAAGAAAGGAAACGCCACGATGCGCACCGCCGTCCAAACGCCTCTGCCGCCGATCGACGCGCCCCTGGAATGGGCGACGATGTCGAACGGCGTGTTCTACACCGCCGTCATCGGCACGCTGCCCGATGGCACGATGGACACCGGCGATATCCGCTCGCAGACCAAATACACGCTCGACAATCTGAAGCTCTGCGTCGAAGCGGCCGGCGGCACGATGGACGACGTGACGCAAGTCTTGGTCTATCTGACCAAGCGCGCCGACGCGAAGGGCATGAACGAAGTTTACGCCCAGTATTTCAAGGCGCCCTATCCCAATCGCGCGACGGTCGTGATCTCGGAACTTCTCGTTCCCGGCTGCATCGTCGAGATGGTCGCCTACGCCCATATCGGCAAGGCCAAGGCCTGACCGGCGACGGATGCGCGACCTTCTCTATATCGACGGAAAATGGGTGAAGCCCGTCGCGGGCGGCACGATCCCCGTGATCGACCCCGCGACGGGTGAAACCTTCCATCAAATTGCCGCCGCAACGGCACCGGATATCGATGCGGCGGTGAAAGCCGCGCGCGCCGCCTTAGATGGAGGCCCGTGGCCGACCTTGTCGGGCAAGCAACGCGCAGGCGTGCTGCGCAAGATCGCGGCCGCAATCAAAGCCAGGCAATCCGAACTCGCCGCGATCGAAACGCGCGACAACGGCAAGCCGCTGCCCGAAGCCGAATGGGATATCGGCGATGCCGCCGGGTGCTTCGACTATTACGCGAGCCTCGCCGACACGCTCGACGCGAATTCGATTGAGACAATCGCGCTGCCCGATGCGCGCTTTACGTCCAAGGCGGTGAAAGAGCCCGTCGGCGTATGTGGCGCGATCGTGCCGTGGAACTATCCGCTGCTGATGGCCGGATGGAAAGTGGCGCCGGCCCTCGCCGCCGGTTGTACGGTCGTGCTCAAACCGTCGGAGCTTACCTCGCTGACGGCGCTGGAACTCGCGGCCATCGCGCAGGATGCGGGCTTGCCGCCGGGCGTGTTGAACGTCGTCACGGGCCTCGGCCCGCAAGCGGGCCAGCCCCTCGCCGACCATCCGGGCATCGACAAGCTCGCTTTCACCGGCTCCGAGATCACCGGCAGCAAGGTGATGGCCGCCGCCGCGCGCGACATCAAACGCGTCAGCTTGGAACTCGGCGGCAAGTCGCCGTTCGTCGTATTCGAAGACGCGACGATCGACGACGCCGTCGAATGGATCCTGTTCGGCGTGTTCTGGAATCAGGGCCAGGTCTGCTCGGCGACCTCGCGCGTGCTGATCCATGACGCGATCTACGACAAGCTGCTCGACCGGTTGATCGCCGAGACGCGCAAGATCAAGATCGGTGCGGGGACGGAACAAGGCGTGCTGCTCGGGCCGCTCGTATCACAAAAGCAGCTCGACCGCGTGCTCGGTTATATCGAACGCGCGCGCGCCGATGGCGCCACTATTCGCTGCGGCGGCAAGCGCCCGACCGGGCGCGACGCCGGCTACTTCGTCGAACCGACGATCCTGACCGAAGTCCCGCTCGACAGTGCCGCGTGGCGCGAGGAGATTTTCGGCCCCGTCCTATGCGTCCGCCCCTTCAAGGACGAGGCGGAGGCGTTGCGCCTCGCCAATGACAGCGTCTTCGGCCTCGCCGGCGCCGTGATGTCGGCCGATGCGGCGCGCGCCGAACGCGTCGCGGCAAAACTGCGCGCGGGCATCGTGTGGATCAACTGCTCGCAGCCCACTTTCACCGAAGCGCCCTGGGGCGGATTCAAGCGCTCCGGCATCGGGCGCGAACTCGGCAAATGGGGTCTCGACGCCTATCTCGAGGTGAAGCAGATCACCCGCTATGCCAGCGCCGATCCCTGGGGCTGGTACATCAAGCGTTAATCGCGCCCGGCAAAGATCCGGCGTCGCGACATTGGACGCGGTGGGAACGGCCGATTTTTCCGGCCGGCGGGAGCGCTTGCCTTGGCGAAAGCGGCGGCTAGACAAAAAGATATAAAGCTATATCTTTATAGCTAGTCCGACGGCGGGACGAGCCCCCCGCCCGATTCGCCGGCCCGGACACAAGAAACAAAGGTCCCGCGAACAGGCATGAACCGGCCGCAAACTCTCGCCCAGAAGATTGTCGCGCGCGCCGCCGGGCGCGCGCATGTCGATGTGGGCGAAGTCGTAACCTGCGCCATCGACCTCGCGATGATGCACGATTCCGGTGGCCCGCGTCGCTTGCAGCCGATGCTCAAGCGACTGGGCGCTTCGATCTGGGACCCGAGCAAGGTCGTCGTCGTCAGCGACCATTACGTGCCCGCGGTTGACGCCGAAAGCGCGTCGATCCTGAAACTCACCCGCGAATTCGTGCGCGATCACAAGATCGAGCGTTTCCACGACATGCAGGGCATTTGCCATGTCGTGCTGCCGGAGAACGGCCATCTGCGCCCGGGCATGTTCGTCGTCGGCGGCGACAGCCACTCGCCCACCGGCGGCGCCTTCGGCTGTTTCATGTTCGGCGTCGGGGCGACCGAAATGTGCGGCGCCGTCGTCACCGGCGAGATCTGGCTGAAAACGCCGGGCACTATTTTGCTGAATTGGCGCGGCAAGCTCGGGCCGATGGTCTCGGCCAAGGACATGATGCTGGCGCTGTGCAAGCGCCTGGGCATGGGCGGCGCCGAGTATCAGGTCGTGCAATACGCGGGCGACGCGATTTCCGGATTGCCGATGTTCGAGCGTATGACCTTGTGCAACATGGCGGCCGAGCTGGGCGCGCAAGTGGGCCTGATCGCGCCCGATACCGTGACCGAGTATTTCCTCGCCGAGCGCGGCGTGACCAACATCGACACCGCACGCTGGCAAGGCGATGCGGGTGCGGAATATCTACGCGTCGAGGATTTCGACGCGAGCGACCTGGCCCCGCAAGTCGCCGCCCCGCACAGCCCGGCGAATTCCGGCCCCGCCGCCGATCAACGCGGTGTGGCCATTCATCAAGCCTATATCGGCGCCTGCACGGGCGCGAAGATCAACGACCTGCGCATGGCGGCAAGCGTGCTGCGCGGCAAGCGCGTCGCGTCGAATGTGCGCTTGCTGGTCGCACCCGCGACCGCGCGCACGACAGCCGAAGCCGCCGCCGACGGCACGCTCGCGGCGCTGGCCGAAGCCGGCGCCATCCTGATGCCGTCGGGCTGCGGGGCGTGTGCCGGCTATGGTGCGGGCGTGTTGGCGGAGGACGAAGTCTGCATCGCGTCGACCGCGCGCAATTTCAAAGGCCGCATGGGTGCGTCGAGCTCCAAGGTTTATTTGGGCTCGCCCTACACCGTCGCGGCCGCCGCGATCGCGGGCATGATCGTCGATCCGCGCGAGGTGGCGTCATGACCGGGCGCGTCTGGCTGTTCGGCGACGATATCGACACCGATATGCTCGCCCCCGGGCTTTACATGCGCGGCGGCATGGACGAGCTGATCAAGCATTGCTTGGAAGCTGCCGATCCCGATTTCGCAAAGAACGTGCGTCCCGGCGACGTGGTCGTCGGCGGGCGGAATTTCGGCATCGGCTCGTCGCGCGAACAAGCGGCACAGGCGTTGGTCATGCTCGGCGTCAGCGCCGTACTCGCCGTGTCTTTCGCCGGCATCTTCTATCGCAACGCCCTAAATCTCGGCTTGATGGCGCTGGTCTGCCCGCAAGCGAAATCGATCCGACAAGGCCAAGCTTTGACTGTCGAGCCCGAGAATGCGCGCGCGATCGATCCCACGACCAACGAAAGTTTCGCCTGCGAGCCCCTCCCCGCGCACCTGATCGCCATGGTGCGCGCGGGCGGGTTGCTGGCGCATTTGGAACAACGGCTGAAAGCGTCACACCTATGAGTTTGAAGACGAAAATCGGCAACGGCCTGGTCGTCGCCCCGGGCGTATCGGACGCGCTGGGCGCGCTGATCGCGACCGAAGCGGGCTTCGACGCGGTTTATCTTTCCGGGGCGAGCATCGCCTACACGCGCTTCGGGCGGCCGGATGTCGGCCTCGTTACCGCGACGGAAGTCGAAGCGTGCCTTGCCGCGATCTGCGACCGCGTCGAGACGCCGGTGATCGTCGATGCGGATACGGGCTTCGGCAATGTGCTGAACGTACAGCGCACCGTGCGCGCCTTCGAGCGCGCGGGTGCGGCCGCGATCCAGATCGAAGATCAAAGCTTCCCGAAGCGCTGCGGCCACCTTGCCGACAAGAAGGTCGTGCCGGCCCAGGAAATGGTTGGCAAGATCCGCGCGGCGGTCGACGCGCGCGTCAGCGCCGATACGCTGATCGTCGCGCGCACCGACGCGATCGCCGTCGAAGGCTACGATGCGGCGGTCGAGCGTATGGAGCGCTACGCCGAAGCGGGGGCTGACGTGTTGTTCGTCGAAGCGCCGCAAGACGTCGCGCAACAACGCGACCTGCCCGCCAAGCTCGGCCATCTCGGGCCGCTGCTCGCCAACATGGTCGAAGGCGGACGCACGCCGATCGCCGACGCCAAGACGCTCGCCGCCATGGGTTATCGCGTCGCGATCTTCCCCGGCGGTTTGGTGCGCGCGGCCGCCCACATGACGCGCGCCTATATGGCCTCGCTGAAGGCCAACGGCTCCAACGAGCCGTTCCGCGACCGCATGCTCGACTTCAAGGAATTGAACGGCCTGGTCGGCACGCCCGAATTGCTCGCCTTGGGAAAGAAGTACGAATGAGCCTGGATCCGATCACGCTGGCGGTGCTCAAAGGCCGCCTGGAGCAGATCGCGGACGAGATGGACGCGACGCTGTTCCGCAGCGCCTTCAACCCGATCATAGCCGAGGCGCACGACGCGTCGCACGGGCTGTATCACGCGACGACCGGCGAAACGCTGATCCAGGGCAAGTCGGGCCTGCCCGTTTTCGTCGGCGCCATGTCCTTCGCGGTGAAGGCCGTGATCGACAAGGCGGCGCAAGACGGCGATCTCACCGATGGCGACGTTTATATCTTCAACGACCCGTATGACGGCGGCACGCATCTTTCCGACTTCAAGTTGGTGCGCCCCTATTTCCGCGACGGGAAAGTGTTCTGCTGGCTCGCCTCGGTCGGCCATTGGCACGATGTGGGCGGCAATGTGCCGGGCAACTACAACCCCGTCGCGACCGAATGCTTCCAGGAAGGCATGCTGATTCCGCCGGTGAAGCTCTACGCCGCCGGAAAACTGCGCAACGACATCGTTTCGATCCTGCGCAGCAATTCGCGTCTGCCGACCAGCCTGTATGGCGACATGAACGGCCAGGTCGGGGCGCTCGACCTCGGAATCAAGCGCATGGACGCGCTGCTCGCCGAATACGGTGCGGCTTCCGTCGAGGCGGCGTTGGGCGAACTTCGCGCGCGCGCGGCCAAGATGATGCGCGCCAATATCGCCGACCTGCCCGACGGGCGGTACAGCGCCGAAGATTGGCTCGACAATGACGGCATCATAGACGAGCCGCTGAAGATCGGTCTCGACATCACCATCGCCGGCGACAAGATGACGCTGGATTTCTCGCGCACCGCGAAAGCTTGCGCGGGTCCGGTGAACATCGCCTATTCCACCGCCGTCGCCGCTTGCTACGTAGCGCTGAAGCACGTCTTCCAGGACGTGCCGGCGAATGCCGGCGTGCTCGACCCGATCGAGTTCAAGATTCCCGAAGACTCGCTGCTGTCGGTCAAGGCGCCCAAGCCGGTCGGCGGCTATACCGAAACGATCCTGCGTTTGATCGACGTCGTGTTCCAGGCGATCGCGCAAGCCGCCCCCGAACGCACGAATGGTTGCGCCTACGGCACGATCAACGCGCTGTCGCTGGCGGGCTGGCGCAAGAACGGCCAGCGCTGGGTGATGTTCAGCTTCTTCGGCGGCGGCCATGGCGGCCATCCGCAGGGCGATGGCCTCAATCACGGCAATGCGCCGATCTCCACCGCGACGATCCCGCCGGTCGAAATCCTCGAAGCCGCCTACCCCGTCATGTTCACCCAATGGGCGTTGCGCCCCGATTCAGGCGGCCCAGGCAAACATCGCGGCGGTCTGGGGGCGATCTACGAAATCGAACTGCTCGAAGAGAACGCCGACGTGTTCCTGTTCGGCGAGCGCGGCAAATTCGCACCCCCCGGCGTCGCGGGCGGCCAGCCGGCCACGCGCAACCGCTTCCTCTACGCCGAAAACGGTGTCGAGCGCGAACCGCCGCAGATTTCCAAAATGGTCGGCCTCAAGCTCAAGCGCGGAGAACGCCTGCGCCTGGAAACGCCGGGCGGCGGCGGCTACGGCAATCCCGCCGAGCGCACCAAGGAAGCCATCGAACGCGACCGCACACTGGGTTACGTGACGAAATGAATCGCAAGCATGTCATCGGCGTCGACGTGGGCGGCACGTTCACCGACGTTTTCGTTCTCGACGAATCCTCCGGCAAGGTCGAAATCTCCAAGGTTCCGTCGACGCGCGGCGACCAATCGGTCGGCTTCATGACGGGTATCCGCGCCAAGGTGCCCGATCTCGCCACCGTCGCGACCGTCGTTCACGGCACGACCGTCGGCACCAACGCGCTGCTGGAGCGCAAAGGGGCGAAGACGGGCGTCATCACCACGCGCGGCTTCCGCGACGTTCTGGAAATGCGCCGCCGCGACCGGCCGACGACCTGGGGTCTGTGGGGCACGTTCGAGCCCGTCGTCCCGCGCGATCTGCGTTTGGAAGTCGCCGAACGCACGCTCGCCGACGGCACGATCCACACGGCGGTCGATCTCGATCAGGTGCGCGCCGCCGCGAAAACGTTGATCGAAAAGGGCTGCGAAGCGGTGGCGCTGATCTTCGTCAACGCCTTCGCCAACGACGCCAACGAACGCGCGGCGGCCGAAGCCTTGCGCGCGGTCTGGCCGAACCCGCATGTCTCGATCTCGACCGAGTTGCTGCCCGAAATTCGCGAATTCGAGCGCGCGTCGACGACAGCGCTCAACGCCTATCTTCAGCCGCCGGTCGGCTCGTATCTCCAGCGTCTGGAGAACCGCCTGAAGGAAGGCGGCTCCGACGCGCAGATCCTGATCGTGCAATCCAACGGCGGCGTCATGAGCGTCGAGTCCGCGCGCCGCCGCCCCGTGCGCACGGCGCTGTCGGGCCCGGCCGCGGGCGTGATCGCGTGCCAAGCAGTCGCGGTTGCCGCGGGCTTCCCCAACGTCATCACCTGCGACATGGGTGGCACGTCGTTCGACGTGTCGCTGATCGCCAACGGCGAAGCGGCGTTGGCGGCGCAGACCTCGATCGATTTCGGCATGGTCGTGCGCACGCCGATGATCGAGATCGTGACCATCGGTGCCGGCGGCGGGTCGATCGCGGGTTTGGATCGCGGCGGGTTGTTGCAAATCGGCCCCGAAAGTGCAGGCTCCGATCCCGGCCCCGTGTGCTACGGCAAAGGCAATACGCGCCCGACCGTGACCGACGCGAATGTCGTGATGGGCCGCATCGATGCCGAACGCCCGATCGGCGGCGGCAAGAACAAGCTCGACGTCGCCGCGGCCAAGACCGCGATCGAAACCCATGTCGGCAAGCCTCTGGGGCTCGACGTTATGGCGGCGGCGGAAGCCATCATCCGCGTCGCCAACGCGCGCATGGCGGGAGCGATCCGCCTCGTCTCCATCGAGCGCGGCTTCGATCCGCGCGATTTCGCGATTATGCCCTTCGGCGGCGGCGGGTCGCTGCATGTCAGCGCCCTGATGCGCGAAGTGGGCTTGGGCCGCGCGCTCGTGCCGCGCTTCCCCGGCGTCACGTCGGCGCTGGGCTGCGTCATCGCCGATATGCGCCACGATTTCGTGCGCACGGTGAACCGCGTGCTCGACCAGATCGACATGGCGTCCCTCGCCCAGCAGGCGAAGGATGCGGCCGAAGAAGGCGGCAAGCTGCTGGATGCGGCCGGTGTCGGCTTCGCGTCGCGCAGCGTACGCCTGTCGCTGGACATGCATTATCTCGGGCAGACGCACACGCTGTCCGTGCCGCTGGAAGCGAACGAATTCACGACCAAGGGCGTCATGGCGGCGTTCGAGCGCGCTTACGAAGCCGCGTTCGGCCGCACGCTGAAGGGCGTCGCCGCGAAGGTGTTGAACCTGCGCGTCGCCGCCATCGGCCATCGCCCGAAATTCGATCTGCGCACCATGGCGCCGACATCGACGACCATGCCCACGCCGCGCCATCGCGACGTGTGGATGGAAGGGGCCTGGCACAAGACGGCGATCTATCCGCGCATGGAATTGCCGGTCGGCGCCAAGATCGCCGGCCCTGCGATCTTGGAACAGCCCGATACTACGATCCTGGTCGAGCCGGGCTTCGCGGCCCAGGTCGACGCGTTCGGCAATCTGATCATCGAGCGAGGTTGATATGGCGGACGCGCTGCTGCTGGTCGATCTGCAGAACGACTTCATCCATCCCAACGGCGCCTATGCACGTGGCGGGGCGAAGTCGGCGGATATCGCGGCGTTGCCTGCACGGCTGGTTCCGCTGGTTCAGGCGATGCGCAAGCGCGGTGCGTGGATCGTCTCGACCCATTTCACGCTGGTACCGGGTCGCAACGGCGAGCCCTTCATCGGCGCGCATCTGAAAAAGCTGCGCCCGTTCCTGGGCAAAGGCGATTTCGCGCCCGGCGCTTGGGGCCATGCGTTGCTCGACGAATTGGCGCCCAGCGATATCCAGGTGGATAAAGTCGCCTACTCCGCCTTCTATCAAAGCCGGCTGGAATTCGCGCTCGCCAAGGCGGGCATCAAGTCGATGCTGGTCGCGGGCATCGTGACCAATGGCGGTGTGGCCTCGACCGTGCGCGACGCGCATGTGCGCGACATGTCGGTGACCGTGCTGGAGGATGGCTGCGCCGCCTTCGATCCGGCCGTGCATCGCGCGTCGATCGAATCGTTGCGCAGCGTGGTGGGCGTCACCACCATCGCGGCGGCAATGGAAAGCCTCGGCTAACCGTGGCTGTGGTGGCGGCCCGACACACCAACATCGATCGATTTGACGGTCTGGTCGGGCGACAGCACCATTTCCATCTGGTAGCGATCGGGCCGATAGAACGCGGTCAGGAATTCGATCGGGCGGTCTTCCTTGTCGCGCACGACGCGTTGCAGCTTCAACAACGGCGCGCCGATATCGGTCGCCAGACACGACGCCGCGCGCTGGTCGGCCAGCGTTGCCGTAATCACCTGCCGCGCCTGGCCGATGACCGTGCCGTTGCGCCGGATCAATTCCAGCATTGGATGCTGGGCGAGATCCTTCGCGTCGAAGCCCTGCCCGACATCGGCGGGCAGCACGGTGATGAGCATCGAGATCGGCTGCTTGCCGATGCTGCGCACGCGCAGCGAACGCTGCACCTCGGCGCTTTCGGGCAGTTCCAGCGCTTCGCTTTCCGTGACCGTCGCGGGGCCATAGGCGAAATCCAGCACCGCCACTTCGGTGCTGCGGCCCATCGCTTCCATCGTTTGCAGCCAGCTGCCGACGGGGGCGCGCAACGGCGCCGCCGGGGCGCGATATTGCACCGTGGTGCCGCGCCCGCGCGCGCGCGTGACGAGGCCGGCATTCGCAAGCTCCGTCATCGCGTGTTTGGCGGTGATGCGCGACACGCCGTAACGCCCGGCCAATTCATGTTCGGAGGGCAGCACGTCGCCGTAGCGATAGCGCCCGTCCAGAATGCCGTCGCGCAACACCAGGAATATCTGGTGATAGAGCGGCGCCTTCAGGCGCGCGTCGATGCCGCCATTGTCGGCCATCGTCGGAACGGATTTGCGCAAGGCGGCGCCTTTACGGGTCATGGCGGGCTGCGATCCTTCGGAACGGCGTGCGACGAAAACTCTATCGAAGCGTTGGGGAGAGCGTCCTTATGACACAAATGGTTGAGAGCGGGCCAGCGGCCACGGCCATACGTTTTTTGCGGTCGCTCGAAAACGGCGATCTCGCCGCCGTCAAAACGCTCATAGCGCCGGAATTTACGATGCAATTTCCCGGCGGCGTGGAATTCGCGGATTTCGACGCGCTGTTCGCCTGGGCGCGCGGCCGCTACACCGGCGTGCGCAAAAAATTCGAGCGAATCGACACGGCCGAGTCGAACGGCACGGCCATCGTCCATATCAGCGGCACGCTGTCGGGACGCTGGCTGGACGGCGATGAATTTTCGGGCATTCGCTATATCGACCGCTTCGATCTGCAAGCCGGCCTGATCGTTCGCCAGACGGTCTGGAACGATATGGGCGAAGCCAAGTTGAAGCGGCAGGCGGGTCATGGCGCTGCGATCAACCCCGCCGACAAAACGAGCTCGGCCTCCGGCACGTCCGGCGCATCCGGCGCGTAATCGACGCGCAGCCATTCCAGCCCCAGCGGATTGCCCTCCGCGATCGGCCAATTCCACTTGGCGGAGCCCACGCCCGCGAAATGCTTCGCCAGCACGTCGATCACCGCGAAGGTCAGATCGCCGCCCGATGGCGGCTTGCCCTGCCCCGCCGACAAACGCAGCTTGTCGCGCGGCGCGGCGTCGCTGCGCGACACGCGCCGGCAGAGATAAGCGTGGCGCAAGACCGGCGGCCGTTCGCCGGGACCATAGCCCCACAGGCGGATCCATTCCTTGCGGAACCCGTCGAGATCGGGATTGAACCAAACGCGCTCCAGATCGCTTTCGTCGGCGAGGCCCTGGAAATCGTAATAGGTCCACGAGAGCGGCCCGCCCTTCGACACGCCGTCGACGATCCAGTTCGCGTAATGATGCACGCCGGGAATGGCGTTGAAGAACGGATTGTCGGTTTCGACCAGCCAGGGGTGATAGCCCTTGGCGACGGCTTCCGCGCCCACCGTGTAGGCGATGAAGATCATCACCGGGCAATCGGCGATCAGGCGCGGTTTGGCTTGTCCGGTCATTGGCGATCCAAAAATTCGGCGATGGTCGCGGCCGTGGCCGCATGGAAATCGGGCGCCCCCCAGCGCGGGGTCGACGCGCGCGTGGCGCCGGGGATCAGCGCCGCGACTTCGGCCGCGTAGCTGTCCAGCATGTCCGACGGCGAGGTCAGCACCAGCACCGGCAGGTTCAGCTTCACCAAGCTGTCGCGCTTGGGATGGCGGAACGCCGCGCGATACGAACGATGATAGGTGCGCATCGCCTTCAAAACTTCGACGACGAAATCGTGGAACTCCTCGGCGTCGGGCAAGCCGTTGGGCAAACGCCCCTCGGCGGTGCGGTTGTAGTACGGCCAGAACAGATATTGGTCGCGGCAGAAATGCCAGACCTTCAAAAGATGCGTGCCTTCGAGGTCGGGGGCGATCTCGCGCGCGTAGTTGCGCAGCACATCCGATTGCTCGTCGGCCGCGTAAAGCCCCATGCCGTCGATCACCAAACGGCGCACCTTGTCGGGGGCCGCCAGCGCGATTTCCATCGCGATCGACGCACCGGTATGGCTGCCGTAGAGATCGATCTTCCCGTCGACGATTTTGTCGATCGCCGCGCGCGCATGGGCGGCGAGATCGGGGATCGCGGGGGTCGGATCGGGCAACGCATCGGAATCGCCGTTGCCGGCCGTGTCCGGCGCCACCACACGACGTCCATTCGCGAGCAACGCCGCCAACGGGGCGACTTGGCGCGAGGCGCCGGGCGATGCGTGGATCATCACCAGCGGCGTGGCGTCGCCAGAACCGCCCTCGCGATAGTGGACTTGCAGCGCGCCGACATCGGCGAAGCGACGCTTGAGTTTCACCGGCTTCATGCGGCCTCCAACAAATCGCGGCCGGCGAGCTTGGCGCCCAACCAGCGGCCGAAACCCAGAGCGGGCGTGACGCTCATCCCGCCGACGAAGGCGTTGCCCGACAGCGTGGCGCCGCCCAAGGCCTCGCCGATCGCGTAGAGGCCGGGGATCGGCGAACCGTCCGCGCGCACGACGCGCAACGCGCGATCGACCGTCAGGCCCGACGGCGTCTTCAGCACCATGCCGTGCATGCGAATGGCGCGGAACGGCGCCGCCGCGATCGGCAGCGGGCGCGATTCGCGGCCCATCGGGTCGGGTTTACCCGCTGCCAGCGCATCGTTATAGGCGGCGATTGTCGCGTTCAGCGTGGCGGCATCGCAGCCGATACGCTTGGCGAGGTCGTCGAGCGTGGGGGCGATCACGAAATTCTCGTGCGACGCCCACGCGGCGGCGAGTTCGTCCGGCTTCCAGCCCGGCAGCAGCGGCGGGGCCTCGCGCCAGATGCGCTCGTCGAACACCGCCCAGAACAACGCGTCGGGCAATGTGTTCAGCGCGCGCTCGCGCGCATCCACGCTGTCCACGTCTTCGCGAACGAAGCGCTTGCCTTCGCTGGACACGAAAACTTCCCAAGGGGCGCGCACCTGCGGCGTGAGCGACGGCAACTGATCCCACAGGATTTGATGCCCGCCCGACTGCGCGGGGATGCCCGCAAACGTCGGCAGATAATGTTCGCCGCCGCGCAGAACGCCGCCGGCGGTAAGACCGAGTTCGATCCCCGCCCCCGTCGCGGTCGGCAGCGCCGCCGTGTGGAGTTTGCGCCCGCCGGTCCAGCGCGCGAAGCGTTCGGCGTTGCCGCCATAGCCGCCGGTCGCCAGCACGACATGTTTGGCCGCGATGGTTTGTTCCGCGCCATCCTTGCCGCGCACGACGATGCCGGTGACCGCACCGTCTTTCGATTGGCGCAGCGCCACGACTTCGCTGTTCAGCAGCAGCGTCGCGTTGGGCTCCGACATCGCCGAGTCGAACAGCGGCTTGACGACTTTCAGCACCGAACGGCCACCGGCCACACCCCAGAACGTGCGCGCGGTGCGGTACGCTTCGTGGAAATGCAGGATCGCGGGCGTCACCGGATCGAATTCGAACCCGGCCGCTTCCAGCCAATCGATCGTGCTGCCGCCAAGCTGCGTCGCCAATTCGACCAGATCCGCCTGGCACGTGCCCCGGCTGATGCGCAAAACATCATCAAGATGCGTGCGCCAATCATCGGCGATTCCACGCGATTTCTGGCGCTTCGCACCCGCACCGCTCATCTGTGCCGCCGAAACGTGCAAGGCGCCGCCGATGCGTTCGGCCTGTTCGATCACGACGACCTTGGCGCCGGCCCGGACCGCTTCGATCGCGCAAGGCATTCCCGCCGTGCCCGCGCCTACAATCGCAATATCGACAGTCAGCGAAGAATTGACCGGCAGCCCCATCTGTCTCCCCTTGCTCAAATGGCTTTTTAATATATCATTATATCAAGTGGGCTCGGCAAGAGAACCGATCCTCCTATTTGCGGGGCTTCGACTTGGGGGACGAATGGCTGGTGCGAAATCGCTTACCGACCGCCTGAAAATGGCGCGGACGGTTTTCGAATGGGCGTGCGGTGCCGTTTTGGCCGCCTTCACCATTCTCGTCCTCTACTCGGTGATGATGCGTTACTTCTTCAACAATCCGCCGATGTGGGGCGAGGACATCCCCAAACTGCTGTTCGTCTGGCTCAGCTTCGTCGGCGGCGGTCTCGCCTATATGCTCGGCTACAACATCCGCATGACGAGCTTCGTCGAATCGCTGCCGCGCCCTCTGCAAGTCGCGATCGAACTCGCGATGCGCGTACTCACCGTCGCAATGCTCGTCGTCATCGTCTGGTACTCCATTCCGATCATCGAATTGTCGATGTATCGCCGCGTTCTGGCGACCGGCTTGTCCGACGGCTGGACCTATATCGCCCTGCCGATCGGCGCCGTGCTGATGATCGGCAACGAAATCGTGCGCATGTGGCTCGCGGTTTTGGGCGAGCACACCGACGACGATAGTTCCTTGCATTCGGGCATGTAATCGATGCTTCTTCTTTCCATGATTTTGGTGCTGTTCGTCCTGATCATCCTCGGGATGGACATCGCCTTCTCCATCGGCGTTGCGTCGCTTTTCTACATTCTGATCACCCAGTTCGGCGACCGGCCGATCAATCCGGTGCTGTTCGTCCAGGAATTGACAGCGGGCGTGGACAGCTTCGCGCTGCTCGCCATTCCGATGTTCATCTTCGCGGGCGAATTGATGACCAAGTCGGGCGTCACGCAGCGCCTGATCAATTTCTCGTCCAGCCTCGTCGGGCATAAGCCCGGCGGTCTCGCGAATACCGGCATCACGGCGAACCTGTTCATGGCCGGTATTTCCGGATCGGCCGTCGCGGACGCCGCCGCCGTCGGCTCGGTGCTGGTGCCCGAGATGAAGCGCCGCGGCTATTCGTCCGCCTACGCCGCGGGCGTCATCGCCGCTGCCGCGTCGATGGGCCCGATCATTCCGCCGTCGATCCTGTTCATCCTGCTGGGGTCGATCGTCAATATCTCGGTCGGGCAATTGTTCATCGCGGGTATTTTGCCGGGCTTCGTGATGTATTTCGCGATGCTGGCGACCAGCGCCTATATGTCGCGCCGCTTGAATCTGCCGGTCGAAGAACGCGTGACCGGCGACGCCAAGCGCCGGGCGATCCTGGGCGGCATTCTGCCTTTGGGCGCGCCCGTGATGATCGTTCTGAGCAAGATCTTCGGGATCGCCACGCCGACGGAATCGGCCGCCCTAGTCGCGCTCTACACGCTGGTGCTGGCCGTCGTCGTCTATCGCAGCCTTAGCCCCAAGGCATTCATGGAAGCCGCCGTCGCCTCGGCGCTGACCACCGCCGTCGTGATGATGACGGTCGCGACTAGCCAAATCTTCGGTTCGCTCGCCGTGCTCGCGGGGCTCGGCGAAACGCTGACGACCGCGATGCGCGCGATCTCCGACAATCCCTACGTCCTGCTGCTGCTCATCAACATCGCGTTGCTGGTCCTCGGCACGATCATGGAACCGCTGCCGCTGATGCTGATCCTCGCCCCCATTCTGTTCCCGATGTTGACCGGGATGGGCGTCGATCCGATCCATTTCGGCGTCGTGATGGTGCTGAACCTCGTCCTCGGCATGGTGACGCCGCCGGTCGGGCTCACGCTGTTCGTCATGGCGCGGATCGGCAAGGTCGGCGTCTGGGAACTCTTCTGGGCCGCGTGGCCCTACTTCCTCGTCCTCGTGGCGGTGCTCCTGGTGCTCACCTATGTGCCGTGGTTCTCGCTCGCGCTGGTCGATCTTTGGATGCGTTGATTCACCCCCAAGACCTAGAAAACAGGAGGCAACACAATGAACACCAAGATTTCACGCCGTGGTTTCGTCGCCGGCACCGCGGCACTGGGCGGCGCTTCGCTGCTGCCGGGCATGTCGGCGGCCCAGCAGAAGATCGTGCTGCGCTACGGCAACGCAGGGGCGCCCAACACGCTGTCGAACACGTTCAACGCCAAGGTTTCCGAGGCGGTCTCGCGTAAAACGAACGGCGCCGTGTCGTTCGAAATCTTCGCGGGCTCGCTGGGCGGCGAACAGAAGCTCATCGACTCGATGGCGCTGGGCAGCCTTGACGTCTACAACGGCGCCTACACGGGCACGCGCGAATTCGACATCATGTACAGCCCCTATTTCTTCCGCGACGGCGCGCATGCCGGCCGCGTGATGAAGGGCCCGATCGGCGCCAAGGCGTCGGCCGTTCTGCAAACGCGCTACCGCGCGCGTCTGCTGGGTGCGGGCCGCTTGGGCGGCTACAACCTGATGCTCAAGCAGCCGATCAAGTCGCTGTCGGAACTGCGCGGCCGCAAGATCCGCGCGGCGCAGATCGAAGGCTGCATCGAAGGCCTGAAGTTCTTCGGCGCCATCCCCACCCCGATCCCGTTCAACGAAATCTACCTTGCCCTTCAGCAGGGCATCGTCGACGGCGTGCTGACCGCGCTGAACCCCGGCGTGGCCGGCAAGTTCTTCGAAGTCTGCAAATACGTCGTGACGAACGATTTCGGTCTGGCGCTCGACAAGGAAGTGATCTCGGTCGCCGCCTGGAACCGCCTGTCGCCCGCGCAGCAGCAGGCGCTGCAATCCAGCTTCGACGAGTTGGAAGGCCCCGAATACTACGAAGTCGGCGTCAAGCTGAAGGATTCGGACATCGCCACCTGGCGCAACTCGCAAGGTGCGGACAGCATCATCACGCTGCCGGGCGAAGGCCTCGCCGCCGAGTTGGAGCCGCTGAACAAGAAGCTCGCCGACGAAGTGTTCGGGGCGGGTTCCTGGGACACGATCAAGGCGGCCTAAGCGGGCCGGAAACGGGGCCGTGCGCTTCCCGCGCACGGCCCTTTTTCATTCGGATAGATACGAACGGAGCAGCACATGGCGGCCGATAGCGTCCCCGAACAGACTTTCTTCGAAGACCCGGCTCTCGACCGTGCCGTGGCGATGATCATGACGCTGGCGGCCGAACTCGCCGTCACCAAGGATCGTCTGCGCGCGATGGAAGTGCTGCTCGTGCGCCAAGGCGCTTTGCAAGCCGAAGCACTCGACGGCTACCAGCCGGATGCCGAGGAAGCCAAGAAGCTCGCCGCCGATCGCGACGCCTTCGCGCGCCAGATCATCGAAGCGGCCAAGGGCACCCAGGCTTCGCTGGGCGCCCCCGCCGACGTCAATCAGCGCTTCGCCTAAGATCAGAACGGCGACGGGATCTTCCCGTCCGCCGCCGCCTCGGCCCAGGCGTCGACCGCATCGATCAAGGTCGGCCCGCCGCACGGCAACAGCAGGAACGCCAACGCCTCGACCAACGCCGCCGGCTTGCCGCCCGCGGCGAAGAAGCGCTTGATGTGCAATTGCAGCGACGCGGCGTCGCGCTTGGATGCGTGCGCCGTCGCCAACGCCAACTCGACCAGCGCTTCGGGCACGTCGCCGCGCGCGGCGGCGATATTGGCGAAGTAAAGCGCGTCCATGTCCGCGTCCGGCGCCCAATCCTTCCAATAATGCTTGGCGAAGGCGGTGGCCGGACGGCTCTCGGCGATGCCCGCCAGATTGATCGCGATATGCATGTGTGCACGCGGCAAACCGGCGGCATCGGCACGGCGCAAATGCAGCGTGCCGTGGCCTTCGCGCACTGCGACCAGCAGCGTGACCCAAACGAATTCCTTTTCGCGGTCGGTCAGCGTTTTCTGCGTCAGCGTCAGGCGCGTATAGAACGCGTCGTATTTCGCCAGCAACTCGCCGTCATAGGCGGCGAGCATCTTGTGATAGGGCAGCAGATAGCCGCGCTTGCCGCCGACTTGTTCGAGCGTTTTGGTATCGGTCATTTCTTCACCTTTCCGCTGGCTTCGTCGTGCCCGCCCTGCCCTTCGAGGGACGCCCAGGCGCGCAATCTTGGCGAGGCCGCCACACGGCCTTCGCGAATAAGCTCGAGCCACACGCCCGCCGCTTCGACGAAGCGCGGCACGCCGGCCGGGAACATGGTCAGCATCAGCGCTTCGGCGATGCGATCTTCGCTTTCGCCCGCCGCCACGGCCTCGACGATCGCGTCGGCGAGTTGCGTCCATTGATCGAGGCAGGTGCGTGTGGCGACTTCCGCCAACAGCGCTTGACCCGGTGTCACATCGCCGCCCGCGATCAACGCGGCGCGCGCGTCACCGCGCGCTTGGCGCCAATCGAACCCCGCCATATGCGGCGACCAGATCTTGTCGGCGAACGCGACCGCGCCCTCGCCGCGCGCCCAGGCGGCGAGCCGCACCGCGATCGCGATCTGCGCATCGGTACCGCCGGCATTGCGGAACTTCGCGATATGATGCGTCGCGGCGGCTTCGTCGGTCGCGGCGAGGATCGCCAGCCACACGAACTCTTTGGTGAATTCGTCGAGATGGCGTTTGCCCAAGGTCAGCGCGCGGTACAAAGCGCCATAGGCGTCCAGCACGTCGGGCGCCATTGCCGCCAACAACCCGTGATGGGGCAGCAAGTAACCGCGCTCTGCCTTCAACGCGGCGAGCTTCGCGACCAGTTCGTCGACGCCGTTTTCCGCCGCCATTTTGCCCCCGCGCAAAAAACCTATTGATATATGTTTAGTACAATTACACACTCATGCCAGAAAACCAATCGCGGACAGGAGTGGAGGCTTCGCATGCGTACCGATCCCCCGACCCATCGGCCCTTCGAAGCGTTCCAGGAATTCCTGCTGTCCTGCAAGCTGCAATGGACGCGGAACCTGTATCCGGAAGTGGCGCAGCGCTATCGCGCGGCCGCCGAAGCCGCCCCCGCCAAGCCCAAAACCGCCGACGACGTCGAAAAACTGATCGCGAACGACACGACCTATCGCTATTTCGCGTGGTTCGAACGGCATCTGCAGAAAATGAAATATTCGGGCCGCTACGGTCTGGCCAATCATTACGGCGCGCATCGCGACGAATTGGCGCCGATGATCGAAGCGACGAATAACGAGCGGCTGGTCATCCCGCCGGATTTCGTGCCGCCCGAATACTATCCCGCCATCGACATCCATCAGCACCCCGGCGGCGTGCATGGCGATTCGGTCGCCGGCATGGTCTATGAACGTGGCGCGCGTACCACCACGCCGCTGCTCGACAAGCATGGCGATTTGCATCAGCGCTTCACCCGCATCGCGATGGAACGCCTGGGCAAGCAGCCCAAACGCATCGTCGATATGGGCTGCGGCTTCGGAAAAAGCACGCGCCCCTTCTATTCGTCGAGCCGCGACACGGAAGTCGTCGGCGTCGATCTCGCCGCCCCGTGCGTGAAGCTCGCAGCACACACGGCGGCCGAGGATCAGGCGCGCAACGTCCAGTTCCGTCAAGGCGACGCGGCCGATACGAAGCTGCCCGCCGGCAACGCCGATCTCGTCACCAGCACGATGATGCTGCACGAGATGCCCGTCTCGCATATCGAGAAGGTGCTGCACGAAGCCCATCGCCTGCTCGCCCCCGGCGGCTGGTCGATCCATCTCGACTTCCTGGCGGGCGACGATCCGTTCAACAAATTCATCCATTACGGCCATAGCGCGCGGAACAACGAGCCGTTCATGCCGCCGCTCGACCAGATGGATCTGGCCGCCGCCCATCGCCGCGCGGGTTTCGACAAGGTCGAGATCACGCGTTTCGAGGAAATGACCGGCGCTTTGTCGCCCGAGAACAAGGCGTGGCGCTTCCCCTGGGTCGTCATCGCCGCGCGCAAGGCCGCCTGATGTTCCTCAATCTCGAACGCGCCCGCCGTTTGTTACGCGAAACCGGTCTCGACGGCGCGATCCTCGCCACACCGGTCAACGTTTCCTACGCCTCCGGCTTCGCGTCGGAATATCTGCTCGGCGGGTTCGAGGATTGGTCGGCGGCGGTGATCCTGCCCGCCAGCGCCGACGCCGAACCCGTACTCGTGATTCAGGAATTCGATCTGCCCACGCTGGCGGAACGGCCGAGCTGGATCAAAGAAGTCGAGATGTTCGGCAATCCGTGGAGCTCGGTCGGCGTCTATATGGGCGAGACGCTGGAGCGCAATCTCTCCAACGATCTTCGCCGCAACCTCGCCGCCAAACGCGCCGAATTGCGCCCGACGCAGAAGGCCTCGTTCATCGATGCGGTGATCGCGGCGGTGACGCGCGCCGGCCTCAAATCCGCGAAGCTCGGTTGCGACGATATGCGCCTGGCCCAGCGCCTGTCGGGGCGTGGGCTTGGCGGCAATGCGCCCATCGCCGATATCCTCCAGCTCATGCGCCGCATTCGCATCGTCAAAACGCGCGACGAAATCGCGCTGATGACCAAGGGTGCGGAGGTCAACGCCAAGGCGCTGGAAGCGGTCATTGCCAACGCCAAGCCCGGTATCGCCGAAGACGATCTGATCCGCGTCTATCGCCGCGTGCTGGTCGATCACGACGCGGCATTCCTGGGCGAGCGCGGCATGATGTTCGGTGCGGGCGACGCTTCGGCGATGAGCCTGCCTGCGAGCCACGAGCGCCGCCTGACGCCGGGCGACGCCGTCGTGCTCGATTGCCTGGGCACGCTCGGCGGCTATCACATGGATCTCGCGCGCACCGGTGTCGTCGGCGAACCGACCGAGGCGCATAGACTGCGCTACAAGGCCGTCGTCACGGCGCTGGAAGCGGTCGAAGCCGCGATCAAGCCCGGCGTGAACACCGAGGATCTGCGCAATCTGACGCGCGACACGATCCAAAGCTTCGGCCTGCGCCGCGATCTCGTCTCCGTCACCACGCACGGGATCGGGCTGGAAGTGTTCGAGTTCCCCGAGGAAGATAGCCTCGTCAAAGGCTACGCCCTCGAAGAGAACATGATCGTGAACACCGAAGTCTTCTACCGCGATCCCGATCTCGGCAGCTTCCATCTGGAAGACAGCGTCGAGGTCGAAGCGACGGGCTGCCGGATGCTGCGCCCCATCGATCGTGATCTGGTCGTGATCGCATGACGGCGCCTCTGGTCGATCTGCGCGGCCTTCGCCTGCTGGTCGTGGGCGGCGGATCGGGTATCGGCCAGTCTTGCGTGCGCCTTGCGGCCGACGCCGGTGCCCTCGTCGCCGCGACGACGATGCCCGGCACGGCCGAAGCCGTCCCCGAAGCCAAGTTCGTTTGCGCCTGCGATACGCGTGACGATGGCCAAGTCGCGGCCGCCGTACGCGGCGCGCGCGACGCGCTTGGCGGCATCGACGCCGCGATCGTCACCGCCGGCGTGTTCGAACATCGCAATATCGGCGAAACAGCCCCCGAGGATTGGGAACGCGTCATCTCGATCAATCTGGGCGGCGCCTATCGCGTGGCGCGTCATGTGGCGCCGATTTTCGAAAAGCAGCGCGGCGGATCGCTGGTGCTGTTCTCCAGCCAGATCAGCCTGATCGGCCATCGCCGCGCGACCGCCTATGCCGCGTCGAAAGGCGGCGTCAACGCGCTCGCCAAAACCCTGGCGGTGGAGTTCGCGTCGTTCGGCGCGCGCGCCAACGCCGTCGCGCCCGGCCCCATCGCCACGCCGATGACCGCGATCGCGCGGGCCGACGTGACGCGCGCAGCCGGTCTGGTCACCAGCATTCCGCTGGGCCGCTTGGGCGAAGCCGACGAAATCGCGCGCGCGGCCTTGTTCCTTGCATCAAGCGCCGCATCGTTCATCACCGGCCATATCCTGGTCGCCGACGGAGGAGTCACGGCCGTATGACGAACCCGCCCCCCATCGATCCGTTCTACGTCCAGCCCGAAGACCATCTGGACGAGATGCAGGAGCGCCTGAAACAAGCGCTCGAATTCACCGACGACGAATTCGAGCGTCTGTCGCCCGAAGTGCGCAACCTGTTCGCGGCGCGCCGACATCTCGGCCATCGTTGGCTCGACGATTATCAAGTCGTGGTCGAGGTCACGAGCAATGGCGGCGGCTGCAAATGCGGCGTAAAGCCCGGCCAGAAGATCGTGTTCGACATGCGCCACAAGGTCGTTCCGGCGCTAACCGACGCGCCGGTCTGCGTGCATCTGCTCTCGCCCATCCTGTCGATCTTTTACATGACCTTCGACCGCGCGGCCGAAGGGCTCAATCCCATGACCTGCGTGTGGCGCTATCACGAATGCCCGCATACGGGCCCCGACGAAGGCAAGTCGAAGGCGCGGTGCCAAGTGCATCTGCGCCGCGCCGACACGCATGAGCCCGTGACCGAACGCATTCTTCCGAAGGCGGTGTCATGAACAAGGAAGATATGGAAATCGTCGCCGAGGTGACGGGCGCGCATCATTGCGCGAATTTCATCCGTGCGGGCGAAACCTTCGTGTTCTCGACCGACGGTCTGCTCGACACGTCCGCGTCGACGGCGCCGTTGTGCCTGGGCGTGATCGCCAAGCTGCAACCCGCCTTGCTGATGGCGCAGGACCGGCTGGAAGCGGGGCTTCACCCGATCAGCCCGCGCTTCAACACGTTCGATTGCTTCGATACCGGCATCGACCATGGCGGTACGGGCAAAGTGTTCGTCAAACTGCGCCTGCGCGACAAGAAGACGGGCGCCTTCGTGGAGCCGACGCCATGACCGCGACGACGATCCAACGTTTGCGCGTCGAAGACGCGACACCCGAGAACGTGGCGCCGTTCGGCTGGCTGCTCGGCTCCAACGTGCCCGAGCCGGGCAATCGCCTGCATTTCTACGATGGCGTGTTGCGCAAGCCCACGCGCTTCGAATCCGACGAGCAGACCGAGTTGACCGTCGCGACCTTGCGCCGCCGCCCCCTCGCCGTGCGCTGGATCGAACGGCATTTCAAACATACGCAGACCTTCATTCCGCTGAAGGGCAAGCCGTTCGTCGTCGTGCTCGGCGCGCCCAACGACCAGCCGATGCCGGATATGGGGGCGCTGAAGGCGCTGCGCTTCGACGGTAGCGCCGGGTTCTGCATGAAGATCGGCTGCTGGCACGAATTCCCCTTCGTGCTGGAAGACGAGACCGACCTGATCGTCATCCTGCGGCGCGAGACGCACAGCAATCTGCGCGACGTGCGCGGCACGGAAGCCGAAGGCGACGATCTGGAAAAGCGCGATCTGTGGCAGCGTCTGGATCTGTCGATCGAACTCGATTTGAATTGATGGCGGACGTTTTCCACGAAGCCGACTTCGTCGTCGTCGGTGCGGGTTCGGCCGGTTCGCTGCTTGCGGCACGCTTGGCGTCGGACGGCAAACATAAAGTCGCGGTGATCGAAGCCGGACCGCCCGGCCGCGATCCGCTGCTATCCGTCCCGCTGCTGACCGGCTGGTTCCTGCGCGGCACCAAATATACGTGGCAGTTCGAGACCGAGCCGCAAGCGCATCTTGACGGGCGGCGCCTCAAATGGCCGCGCGGCAAGCTCGTCGGCGGCTCGGGCGCCATCAACGGCATGGTGTGGGTGCGCGGCCTGCCCTCCGACTACGAACATTGGGCGCAAACCGGTTTGCGCGATTGGTCGTGGGAAAAGGTCGAGCCCGTCTATCAAGCTTTGGAGAACGAGCCGAGCGGCGACGGGCGCAAAGCGCTGGGCATCGAGCAGCCCGATTGGTGGACGCCGCTTTACGACGCCTATCTTTCGGCTGCCGAGAGTGCCGGTTATGGCCGCACCGACGATTTCAACGGCCCCAACCCGTCGGGCGCCGGGCGCTATCGCTTCAATATTCGCGGCGGGCGGCGCGCCAGCACGGCGCGCGCCTATCTGCGCCCCGCTTTGGCGAACGGCACGTTGCGTTTGATCGCCGATGCGGAAGTCGTGCGCCTGACCTTCGAAGGTACGCGCTGCACGGGCCTCATCCTGCGCCAAGGCGGCGTCGAGCGGGTCGTCAAAGCGCGCCGCGAGGTGATCGTCTGTGCGGGCACGGTCGGATCGCCGCATTTGCTGCTGCGCTCGGGCATCGGTCCGGCGGACGAACTCTCGGCTCTCGGCGTGCCCGTCGTCGCCGATCGCGCGCAGATCGGCGCCAATCTGCAGGACCATCTGCTGATCCGCGTCGAACATGCGGCGCTGAAGCCCGGCGGACTCAACGAACTTCTGCGCGCCGATCGCGCGGCCTTCGCCCTGCTGCGCGCGTTGATCCAGGGCAAGGGTCCCGCCGCCTGTTTCCCGCTGCTGGTCGGCGGCTATTTCAAGTCGGAGCCCGGCCTGGTCGAGCCCGATTTGCAAAGCCATTTCATGCCCGCGCTGACCAGCGCCACGATCCGCGTCAATCCCTTCCGCGATCCGCCGGGTGCTCGCGCCGAGAACGGCTTCTTCGCCAATATCTGCCAGATGCGGCCGGAAAGCCGGGGCCGCATTTCGCTGGCCAGCGCCGATCCGCTCGCGGCGCCGCGCATCGATCCCAATTACCTCTCCGCGCCACGCGACAAACGCGTGCTGACCGCCGGCGTGAAGATCCTGCGCGGCCTGTTCGCTCAGCCGGCTTTCGACGGCTGGCGCGGCACCGAACTGATGCCCGGCCCCGACGTGCGCAGCGACGCCGAAATCCTCGATTGGATCGCGCAGAAAGCCGATACGGTCTTCCACCCCGTCGGCACCTGCCGCATGGGCGCGGACGACGCCTCGGTCGTCGATGGGCGCTTGGCGGTGCGCGGCGTTCAGGGTTTGCGCGTCTCCGATGCGTCGGTCATGCCCGCCATCACCTCGGCGAACACCAACGCGCCGACGATCATGATCGCCGAACGCACCGCGCGTTTCGCGCTGGACGACGCGCGGGCCTAGCGCGGGCCCGTCGTCAGGCGACCCGGACCGAAGCGCGCAGGATCAAATCGAACGGCATGATCGTGCGCGACGGCGCGCCGCGCTTGCCCTCGATCAAATCGATCAGCGTCGCCGCCAGCAATTCGCCGCTCTTGCGAATGGGCGTATAGGTCGCTGTCAGCGGCGGATTCAGTTCCAGCGCCGTCAGACCGCGAACGCCGTCATCGTGTGCGACGACCGAGATATCCTTGCCCACGGCAAGCCCGCACGCCGCGATCGCGCGATAGACGCCGCGCGCCTGGAAGACCGAGCCGCAGACGAACGCGCTCGGCCGCGTTTTACTTTGCAGATGCCGCAGGGCGGTTTCGTAACCCGTCTGCTCGGTCATCGACACGAACTCGACCGCTTCCGGTGCTGCGCTCAACCCGCGCGCGGCGAAAGCGCGGTGAAACGCCGCCGCACGCGCGGCGGCATAGCGGAAATGCGCGAGCCCGTTCACGGCCACGATATGACGATGACCGTAATCGAGCAGCAACCCGGTCAAACGCTCGAAGGAATTGTCGTTGTCGGTATCGACATAGGAGAACGGTGCGTCCACTTCCGTTCGCCCATGCACGACGTAAGGCAGGCCGAGCGAATTCAGCAACGCGATGCGCGGATCGTCGACCAGCGGCCGTGTGATGATCACGCCATCGACCGCCTTCGACGAGGCGAGTTTGCGCAAAACCGCCGCCTCGTCGTCCATGAATGGCGACAGCAGCAGCGAATAGTTCCGCTCGGTGACGGCGGTCGAGATTCCGGCGAGGACATCGACGAAATTCGTCTCGGGCAATTGCAGACGTTCGAGCGGAAAGACGAGGCCGATCGCCTCCGCCCGGCCGATCGCGAGGCTGCGCGCCGTGACATTCGGCCGATAGCCTGCGGCGTCGGCGGCCGATTGCACGCGCCGTCGCGTCGTTTCGGGGATCGCGGGATGGTCGCGCAGCGCCCGGCTGACGGTCGATTGCGAAACGCCCAGCTGCGCCGCCAGGGATTTCAAGTCGGTCGCCGATTTACGCAAGCGCTTGCTCGACACGATGTTTTTCGCTTTCCGCCGCCGGTTCGTATTATTGCCGCCGGAATGCCTATAAAATCGATGTCCGACAGAATTCGACGTCGATGAGGTTAGCGTATCTCGATCGGGATTGACAACCAATCCGAGTCATTTTATGCAAGCGCTTGCGTAACTTTCCCCAAAACGCTCGCAGAGGCGTAGACCCACAGGAGGATGCCCATGACCTTCTTGCCGAATTTCCGGAACCTCGTCCGCGCGCTCGCCGTCACGGCGACGGCGGCCGGCGCGCTTCTGGGCGGCCACAATCCGGTTGCGGCGGTCGAGATTCAGTACTGGCAGTACGTCTTCGACACCCGCGTCCAAGCGATGATCGAAGTCATCAAGACCTTCGAAGCCGAAAATCCCGGCATCACGGTCAAGCAAGTCACCTTCCCCTACGCCGATTATCAGACGCGCCTGATCGCCGCGCGCGCCGCCGGCCGCAGCCCCGAAGTGATGCAGCTCTTCTACGGCTGGCTCGACACCTTCATCGTCGGCCGCCTCGTGCAGCCGCTGTCGCCGACCGCGTTCAAGGCCGACGAAATCGAGAAGGAGTTCTTCCCCATCGTCTCGGCGATGAAGCGCGACGGCAAGTATTACGGGCTGCCCACGGCCGTACGCTCGATGGCGCTGTTCTACAACAAGGACATGTTCGCCAAGGCCGGGCTTGATCCCGAAAAGCCGCCGCGCACGATCGAAGAACTCGTCGCCGCCGGCAAGGCGATGACGAAGCTCGACAACGCCGGCAACTTCACCCAGGTCGGCATGGCGCTCGACATCGCGCGCCAGGACCATAATTGGTGGCGCGAAATCCTCGTGCGTCAATATGGCGGCGAATCCTATTCGCCCGACGGCGCCAAGGTCGCCTACAACACCGAGGCCGGCCGCAATTCGCTGCAGTTCTATGTCGATCTGCAGAAGGTCCACAAAATCGGCCGCGAAGGCTTCATGGACGAAGGCCAAGCGGCGTTCCGTGCCGGTCTCGCCGGCATGGTGGTCGACGGCACGTTCCGCATCGCGTCGTACAAAACGATCAAGAACTTCACCTGGGGCGTGGTCGAATTGCCGACGGTGAACGGCAACAAGGCTAATTTCGGCAGCTACTTCGCCAACGCGATCAGCGCCGGCGCCACGGGCGAGAAGCTCGCGGCGGCGGAGAAGTTCCTGGCCTTCGCGTCGTCGCCCAAGGCGATGGCGATCTGGCTGGAGAAGGTCGGCGAGTTGCCCGCGCGCCGTGCGGTCGCGTTGACCGACGCGAACGTCAACGACCCGATCTACGGGCCGTTCATCCGCGCGCTGGATTATTCGTCCACGCCGCCGATGACCGACGAACTCGCCCAGCGTCAGGTGTCGATCGATCTGATCAACACCGTGCTGCTGAAGGACACGCCGATCGCCGACGCGCTGAAGGTCGCGGCCGAACGCGAACAGGCCGTGCTCGACAAGGCGAAGGCCAAGTAACGCAGCGCATCGCGGCGGAAACGAGCCATGGCCCACACGAATATGACCGGACCGAGCGGCGTCTTCGGACGCCTATGGGGGCGCTTGTCCCTCTCCTCCCGGCAAGTCGTGTGGGCCTGGACGTTCCTGGCGCTGCCGCTCGTCTTCTTCACGGTCGTGCGCTTCTATCCCACGATCGACTCGTTCTTCCTGTCGGTCACCGATTGGGATCTATTGAACCCGGCGAAATTCGTCGGGCTCGAAAACTACCGCCGCCTGTTCGCCGATCCGGTGTTCTGGCAGGTCTTCCGCAACACCTTCGCCTATCTCATACTCGGCACGCCGATCTCGATCGTGTTGTCCTTCGCGATCGCCTACTACCTCGATCGCGTCGTATTCCTGCACGGCTTCATCCGCGCGCTTTATTTCCTGCCTTATCTCACGACCGCCGCCGCGATGGCCTGGGTGTGGCGCTGGTTCTACCAGCCGCCGCCGATCGGCGTGATCAATAGCACGCTCAGCGTGTTCGGCGTGCCCGCACAACCCTTTCTGCGATCGATCGAACAGGCATTGCCCGCGATCATGACGACGTCGATCTGGGCGCATCTCGGCTTCCAGATCATCATCTTCCTGGCGGGTCTGCGCGCGATCCCGACGAGCTATTACGAAGCCGCGCGTGTGGACGGGCTGGGCGAAGGCGCCATCCTCACGCGCATCACCATTCCCCTGCTGAAGCCCACGACGGTGTTCCTGGTCGTGTTCTCGTCGATCGGGTTCCTGCGGATTTTCGATCAAGTCTACAACATGACCAGCAACGATCCCGGCGGGCCGCTCAACTCGACCAAGCCGCTGGTGCTGATGATCTACCAGACCGCGTTCGGGTCCTACCAAATGGGCTATGCGGCGGCGCAGACGGTCGTGCTGTTCGTCATCCTGTTCACGATCTCGATGGCCCAGCTCTGGATCCTGAGGAACCGTTGAGATGACCGGCACCGTCCCCGCCCTCCCCGCCTCGCCACCGCGTCGGCTCGCGACGCGTCCCGGCCGCATCGTCGCTTGGACGATCCTGTTCCTGGGCGGCGTGGTGATGATGACGCCGCTGCTGTTCATGTTCTCGACGTCGCTCAAAACCGCGGGCGACGTCTACGATCTGCGCCTGATCCCGCAAGCGCCGACCTTCGCGAACTATATTCAGGTGCTGGCCGACGGCCGCTTCGCGCGCTGGTTTTTCAATTCGATCTTCGTCGCGACGGTCGTCACGCTGTCGTGTTTGTTCTTCGACAGCCTTGTCGCCTATACGCTGGCCAAGTTCCAGTTCCGCGGCCGCCAAGTCGTATTCATCGCGATCCTGTCGACGCTGATGATCCCGACCGAGATGCTGGTGATCCCCTGGTATCTGATGTCCAGCCAATTCGGCTGGCTCGACACCTATTGGGGCATCATGTTTCCGGGGCTGATCACCGCATTCGGCGTGTTCCTGCTGAAGCAATTCTTCGAGACGGTGCCCAACGACTTCCTCGAAGCCGCGCGCATCGACGGCCTCAACGAATTCACGATCTGGTGGAAAGTGGCCTTGCCGCTGGTCACACCCGCCCTTTCGGCGCTGGCGATCTTCACCTTCCTCGGCAATTGGACCGCGTTCTTCTGGCCGCTGATCGTGACGACGGATCAGACGCTCTACACGCTGCCGGTCGGGCTTTCGAGCTTCGCCGTCGAACAATCGATCCAGTGGGAAATGATCATGACGGGTGCGGCGCTCGCGACCGTGCCCACGCTTCTCATCTTCCTTTTCTTCCAACGCTACATCGTGCGCGGCGTGATGCTGGCCGGCGTAAAGGGCTGAACAATGGGTATTCTACAAGCCAACGACAAATCGATCTTCCCCGATCCCGTCTATCGTAAGACCGTGCTGAAGCCGCTGTTCGACGGCGCCAAGAGCCATCACGCGGACGCCCTTGCCCGCATCGACCGTGCGCATCTCGTGATGCTGGTCGAGACCGGCATTCTCGACAAGCATCAAGGCAAGGCGATCGCGCGCGCGTTGCAGGCGATGGCGCGCGAGATCGACCCCGCCGGCCTCAATTACGGCGGCGACGTCGAAGATTACTTCTTCTATATGGAGCGCGAGTTGAAGGCGCGCGCGGGTGCGGATATCGGCGGGCGCCTGCACACGGCGCGTTCGCGCAACGATATCGACCACACTTTCCTGAAGCTCGCGCTGAAGCCGCGCATAGACGCCCTGCTCGCGGCGGCACGCGCGCTACTCGTCACGCTGATCGAAGCCGCGCACCGCGACCGCGACGTGGTCATCGTCGCCTATACGCATGGCCAGCCGGCGCAGCCCTCGACGCACGGGCATTATCTGTCCGCGATCATCGAAGTGCTGATCCGCGACATGGAACGCTTGGAAGCCGCGCGCGGGATCGTCGATCTGTGCCCGCTGGGGGCCGCCGCGATCACCACGTCGGGGTTCCCGATCGACCGGCATCGCGTTGCGGCCCTGCTCGGCTTCGCCGCCCCTTTGCGCAATTCCTATTCCTGCATCGCCGCGACGGATTACCTGACGTCCGTCTATAGCGCGCTCGGCCTGATGTTCCTGCATCTCGGCCGCCCCGTTCAGGATTTCCAATTCTGGTCGAGCTTCGAAGTCGGGCAGCTCTATCTGCCCAACGCCTTCGTACAGATCTCGTCGATCATGCCGCAGAAGCGCAACCCGGTGCCGTTCGAACATCTGCGCCATCTTTCGGGTCAGGCGGTCGGCCGCGCGCGCGCGGTCGTCGACGTGATGCATAATACGCCCTTCACCGACATGACCGACAGCGAGGCCGAGACCCACGAGATGGGCTATCAGGCGTTCGACGTCGCGCATCGTGTGCTTGAGCTGCTGACCGCGACGGTCGGTGCAGGCCGGATCGATCCGGAACGCGTCGCCGATATCCTGAACCGCTCCTGCGCCACGATCACCGAACTCGCCGATTGGCTGGTGCGGACCGAGAATCTCTCGTTCCGCGAAGGCCACGAAATCGCGGCCGACGTGTCGCGCGCGATCGTCGCACGTGCAGGCGATTTGAAGCGCGACGGCTACGACGTGTTCACCGCCGCCTTCCGCGAACACACGGGCCGCGCCCCGCGCGCGGGCAAAGACGAATTCCAGCGCACGGTGTCGGCCGAGAATTTCGTCGCGGTCCGCGACCGCTTCGGCGGTCCTGCGCCTTCGTCGATGGATGCGGCGATCGCCGATTATCGCGCGGCGCTGGCCGGTTTCGAATCCCGCGCCGCCGCGCATGCGGCGCGCGAGAAAGCGGCGCAGGCCGAGCTCGAACGCCGCATGGCCGAGATCGCGGAGATGTCGAATGGCGCGGATTGAGCTCGAAAAGATCGTCAAGAACTACGGCAAGGTCGGCGTCGTCCACGGCATCGACCTTGCGATCGAGGACGGCGAATTCGTCGTGCTGGTCGGCCCGTCGGGTTGCGGCAAATCGACGACCTTGCGTATGATCGCGGGGCTGGAGGAGATCAGCGGCGGCACGCTGCGCATCGGCGGCCATGTCGTCAACGATCTGGAACCCAAGCAGCGCAATATCGCGATGGTGTTCCAGAACTACGCGATCTACCCGCATCTGACCGTCGCGCAGAATATCGGCTTCGGCCTTTACACCGCCAAGATGTCGAAGGCGGAGAAGCAAACGCGCGTGCTGGAAACGGCGCGTGTGTTGGGACTCGAACCCTATCTCGAGCGGCGCCCGGCGGCCTTGTCCGGCGGGCAGCGCCAGCGTGTGGCCATCGGCCGCGCGATGGTGCGCGATCCCGTCGCCTTCCTGTTCGACGAGCCGTTGTCGAATCTCGACGCGCAGCTGCGCGGTCAGATGCGCTTGGAGATCAAGCAGCTCCACCAGCGTTTGGGCCGCACCATCGTGTTCGTGACGCACGACCAGGTCGAGGCGATGTCGCTCGCCGACCGGATCGTCGTCATGCGCGACGGCCACATCCTGCAGGTCGGCGCGCCGATGGAGCTCTACAACAATCCCGCCGATATGTTCACCGCGCGCTTCATCGGCACGCCGGAGATGAACATGATCGACGCGGCGGTCGCCAATAACGGGCTGGATTTCGGCGCGAACAAAGCCGCCGTCGCGGTCCCGGCGAATATGAAACTGCCGAACGCCCTCGCCGCCGGACAGAAAATCGCCGTTGGCGTGCGACCGCAGGAATTGCAAATCGTGACCGACCACGCGCCGGCCGGCGCGATGGTGCTGACCGGTAAGGTGCGCGTCAGCGAGCCGCAAGGCTCCGAAACCTATGTGATGCTCGATCTGGCCGACGGCCAGGCGATCGCCCGCGCCCCGTCGAGCATTTCGTTCACGCCGGGCCAGATCGTGCGCTTCGCAGCCCCGGCCGACGGCTTGCGGATCTACGATACGCGTAGCGGCAAGCTGGTTCGTTAGCCGCCGCGCGCGGCAGGCGCCGATCAATCGTTGCGCAGCGCATGATGGCACGCGACGGCGACGCCATCCGAAGCGACGTGCGATGGCGGTTCGGCTTGCGCGCAGAGCGCACTCGCGCGCGGGCAACGGCGATGGAAGCGACAGCCCGGCGGCGGATCGGCGGGATCGGGGATCTCGCCGTGCAGCACGATGCGCGGCTGGACCGGCACCGTCGATCCCGGCGGGCGCGGAATGGCGGAGAGCAGCGCTTGCGTATAGGGGTGACGCGGAGCGGCGAAAATCCGCTCCGTCGCGCCGATCTCGACGATTTTTCCTAGATACATCACTGCGACGCGATCGCAGACATGGCGCACGACCGACAGATCGTGGCTGACGAACAGCATCGATAGACCGAGCCGCGCGCGCAGATCGACGATCAGATTGATGATCTGCGACTGGATCGACACGTCGAGCGCGGAAACCGGCTCGTCCGCCACGATCAATTTGGGCGACAGCGCCAAGGCGCGCGCGATGGCGATGCGCTGACGCTGCCCGCCGGAAAATTCATGCGGGAAACGCGATGCGGCTTCGGCGCCCAGCCCGACGAGGTCGAGCAATTCGCCGACGCGTGCGCGCGCGCCGCCGACGCCATGAACGGCCAGCGGCTCGCCGACGATCGTGCCGATCTTGTGGCGCGGATTGAGCGAGCCGAACGGGTCCTGGAAGATCATCTGCATGCCACGCCGGAACGGCTTCAGCGCGCGCGGGCCGAGCTTGGCGATATCGGCACCTTCGAAGCGGATCGCGCCCGCATCCGGCGCCAGTAAGCGCATCGCCGTGCGGCCCAGTGTCGTCTTGCCGCAGCCGGACTCGCCGACGATGCCGAGCACTTCGCCTTTGGCGAGCGTGAAGGACACGCCGTCGACCGCGCGCACGCGCCGCCCGCGCCGGTCGACATAGGTCTTCACCAAACCATCGACTTCCAGAAGCGCGCTCATGACGCGGGGTTCCAGCACGCCGCGCCATGTTCGCCCGCGCGCGCGAATTGCGGGCGATCGCCGGCGCAGCGCGCAAGCGGTGCGGCACAGCGTTCGGCGAAGGCGCAGCCCGGCGCACGCCGCCCCGGGGCGGGCACGTTGCCCGGGATTGCGGGCAAGCGCTTGCCCGGCGGATTGGCGGCGGGGATCGTTTCGAGCAGCGCCTTGGTGTAGCGATGGCGCGGTTGCCCGAACACGTCCGCCGTCGGCCCCTGTTCGACGATCCGCCCCGCATACATGACGGCGACGCGCGCACATGTCTCGCCCACCACGCCGAGATCGTGGGTGATGAGGAGACAGGCGAGCCCGAGTTCTTTGCGCAAGCGCTCGATCAAGGCCAGGATCTGCGCCTGCACCGTTACGTCGAGGGCGGTCGTCGGCTCGTCGGCGATCAGCAATTTAGGCTCGCACGCCAGCGCCATCGCGATCATCGCGCGCTGGCGCTGCCCGCCCGACAATTGATGCGGATAGCGCTCGAGCTGCGCGCGCGCCGCCGGAATGCCGACCAGATCGAGAAGTTCTGCCGCTCGCGACGCCGCCGCACGCGCGTTCATCGAACGATGGATCGTCAGCGTTTCGCCGATCTGATCGCCGATGGTGAACACGGGGTTGAGCGAGGTCATCGGCTCTTGGAAGATCATCGCGATCTCCCCGCCGCGCACGCCGCGGATTTCATCTTCGGAAAGCTTCAGCAGATCGCGCCCGCCGAATTCGATCCGCCCGCCGGTGATCGACAACGGTGGCGATGCGATCAGACGCAGGATCGACAAGGCGGTGACGCTTTTGCCGCAGCCGGACTCGCCGACCAAGCCGAACGCTTCGCCCGGCAGGATATCGAACGATACGTCTTCGACGAGCTTCACACCGCCAAGCGCGATCGTCAGCCCCTCGACCCGCAGAACCGGATCGGTCATGCGGCTTTGGCGAGCGATCCGCCGGTCATCGGATGTGGAACACCCGTCGTCGTGGGCAGGCTGAGCGACAGACCGCGCAGCGAACGCACGGCGAGGAAGCCGAACAATTCGGCTTCGAGATAATCGCCGTTCCAGCCGACCGCTTCGACCGGCTCGACCGGCACACCCAAGCGGTGCGCGAGCCCATCCATGAAGAAGCGGTTGAGGCGCCCGCCCCCGGTCACCAGCCAGCGCGACGGCTTGGCGGGCACATGATCGATCGCGGCGGCGGTCGCTTCGACCGTGAACGCCGCCAGCGTCGCGGCCCCATCCTCGTCGCCCAGCAGATCGACGATCTTCGCGCGTGCGTGGAAATCGTTGCGATCGAGCGATTTGGGCGGTTTCGCCGCGAAGAACGGGTTGGACATCAGTTCCGCCAGCACGCGCGTATCGACCTTGCCGGACGCCGCGAGTTTGCCGCCCTCGTCGAACGGCATGTTGCGCCGGCGGCGGACGAAATCGTCGAGCAGCGCCGAGGCGGGGCCGGTATCGAACGCGATCGTCGCGTCGCGATCGATATAGGTGACGTTGCCCACCCCGCCGAGATTGAGGACCATCAGCGGCTTGGCGAGCGGTTCGGCCAAGGCACGATGATAAAGGGGTGCAAAAGGCGCCCCCTCGCCGCCCGCCGCCACATCGGCATGGCGGAATCGCGTGATGACGTCGCGGCCCAACGCCTTCGCCGCGCGCGCACCATCGGCCAATTGGCGGGTGAAACGCTTCTCCGGCCGATGCCAGACCGTTTGCCCGTGCATGCCGACGATATCGACGGTCGCGAGATCGACATTGTTTTCGGCCGCGAAACGCTGGATCGCCGCGACATGCGCGTCGGTCGTGCGCGCCTCAAGTTCGGTCAGCGGATCGGTTTCCGCGCGCGCCGGATCGGCGAGGAATTCCAGCAATTCCGCGCGCAACGCCGCCGGATAGGGATAGGAACCGCCCTTGCCGCTGCGTTCCACGCGCGTCCCGTCGCTGCGCAGAAGCGCCACATCGATCCCGTCCATCGACGTGCCGCTGATCGCCCCGATCGCGGTTAGGAACTCGCCTGCCGGCATCCGATCCCCCTGCAAAGTGGATTGCAATTGGTATTGTAGAGGACTATACATCCGGATACTCACCTTATGCAATCGGCACGCGGAAACCCGCGGCCACGACGGGGGGCTTCCATGCGCAAGAACTGGATTAGCGCGCTCGCTTTGGCGGGGGCGATCGCGTTCGCGAACGGCGCGTCCGCGCAAACGATCGAATTGGCGGTCGACGGTTCGCCCGCCGGCCTCGATCCGCATATCGTCACCGCGTTCAACTCGGTGCAGGTCGTCAGCGGCACGATCTACGAATCGCTGACCATGATCGACAAGGATCTGCGCACGGTGCCGGGCCTCGCCGAATCCTGGCAGATCTCGGCCGACAACCTCACCTACACGTTCCGCCTGCGCGGCGGCGTCGCGTTCCACGACGGCAAGCCGGCCGAGGCCGCCGACGTGGTCGCGAGCCTCAAGCGCGTGATGTCGTCGGCGATCGCTTCGCCGCTCGCTTCGCGCCTCGCCTCGGTCGCCGACGCGACGGCGCCGGATGCGCGCACGGTCGTCGTGACGTTGAAGGAACCGACCGCGCCGTTGTTGACGGCACTCGCCTCCATCGCGATCGTGCCGCGCGGCTTCGAAGCCGACAAGGACGGCTTGCAGCGCGCGCCGATGGGTACGGGTCCATTCAAGTTCAAGGAATGGCAGCCCAACGGCTTCATCGCGCTGGAGAAGAACGCGGGCTATTGGGACAAGGCCAAGCCGCGCGTCGACGGCGTGAAGTTCAACATCGTGCCGGAATCGGCGACGCGCCAAGTGGGCTTGACCAGCGGCCAGTACCAGATACTGCCGAATATCGACGCGGCGACGGCGTTGCAGTTGCGCGGCCGCCCGAATGTGCGCTTGGTCGACACGCTCGAACTCGCCTACACGCTGATCGGCATGAACGTGTCGAAGCCGCCCTTCGACAATCCCAAGGTCCGCGAAGCGCTCAACTACGCGCTCAACCGACAGGAAATCGTTCAGGCCGCGCTGTTCGGTGCGGGCGTGCCCGGCGGTTCGCTGTCGCCGGCCCTCAAGGATTGGGCCGTCGACGTCGCGAGCTTCCCGTGCTTCCGCCACGATCCCGCCAAGGCCCAAGCCTTGCTGCGCGAGGCGGGCATCACGGCGCCGATCGCGATCACGCTGCTGGTGCTGCCGCGCCAGGATATCCGCGACATCGCCCAAGTCGTGCAGCAGCAGCTGAATCGCGCGGGTTTCCGCGTCGAGCTGCGCATTCCGGAAATCGGCCAGTTCGTCCAGGATTGGCGCAACTCGAATTTCGACGCGTTCGCATCGACCAATGCGGGCTCGACCGATCCGGACGACTACTACTACCGCACCTTCCGCACGGGCGGCTCGACCAACGTGTTCAAGTATTCCAATCCGGAACTCGACACGCTGCTCGACACCGGCCGCCGCGAAACGGCGATGCCTGCGCGTAAGGCCGCCTATGACCGCGCGCAAGCGATCCTCGCTTGCCAAGGCCCGGCCGCGACGCTGACCTATGGTCAGCTCTACACGGCGACGCGCAACAACGTGCAAGGCTTCGACATCATCGCGAACCGCTCGCTGATGAGCCTGTCGAACGTCGTGCTCGGCCGCTAACGGCAACGGGGGCGGGTCGCCGCATATCGCGGCCCCGCCCCTTTTCTTTTCCCCGCATGTCGCGGAACTTCCTCGTCACCCGCATCGTCGATCTCGCGATCGTTCTGATCGGCGTGTCGATGCTCACGTTTCTGATGATCCGCCTCGTGCCGGGCGACGCCGTGGCGATCATGCTCGGCGCCAATGCCGAGGTGACGGTCGAGCGCATGAACGAGCTCCGCGCACGCCTCGGCCTCGACCAGCCGATCCCCGTGCAATACGCGCAATGGCTTGGCAACGCGCTGCGCGGCGATTTCGGCAATTCGCTCTGGACCGGCAAACCGGTCGTGCAGGAAATCGCGGTCCATCTGCCGCCCACGCTGCAACTTGCGGGGCTCAGTTTGCTGCTCGGCGCGGGTCTCGCCGTGCCGCTGGGGGTGGCGATGGCGCGTTTGCGCGGCGGCTGGCGCGAAACGACGCTTCAGATCGCTTCGGTCGTCGGCTTGACGGTGCCGTCCTTCTGGCTCGGCATCATGAAGATCCTGGCGCTGACGAGTTTGGCACCCGAGCTTCAATTGCTCGGCTATGTGCCCTTCACGGAAGATCCGGCGGGCAACATTGCGCGTTTGCTGCTGCCCGCCATCGCCCTCGCTCTGCCCATCCTCGCCAATCTCGCGCGCCTCGTGCGCTCGGCGATGCTCGACGCGCTGGCGCAGGATTACGTACGCACGGCGCGCGCCAAAGGCGTGTCGGAACGTTCGGTGCTGTTCAAACACGCGCTGCGCAACGCGCTGATCCCGTTCGTCACCAGTGTGGGCATCATGACCGGCTATCTGCTGGGCGGGGCCATCGTCGTCGAGCAGGTCTTCGCGATCCCCGGCCTCGGCCGCCTGATCCTCGGCGCGATCTCCGAACGCAATTATCCGCTGCTGCAAACCGCGATCCTGCTGGTGACGTCGGGCTTCGTGCTGGTCAATTTCGCCGTCGATTTGCTCTACGCGATCATCGATCCGCGCGTGCGGCTGGAAGCGGACCAATGAACGCGCAACGCAACAAACTCGTGATTTTCGCGGGCGGGCTGACGGCACTGCTGATCGCCGCCGCATTGCTGGCGCCATTGATCGCGCCCTACGATCCGCTGGCGCAGAACGTCATCCAGCGCCTGAAAGGGCCGAACGAACTGCATTGGCTCGGCACCGACCAGTTCGGCCGCGATACGTTTTCGCGCATTCTTTACGGGATGCGCGCCTCGCTGGTGATTTCGGGCGGCGCCGTCGGGGCCGCGTTGATCGTCGGCGGCGCCGTCGGCCTCGCCGCCGCCTTCTATCGCGGCTGGATCGAGCGCGTGCTGATGCGCGCGATGGACGTGCTGTTCGCCTTTCCAGTGATCCTGCTCGCCATTGCGATCATCGCGATCCTGGGCCCCGGCGCCATCACCACCGCCATCGCCATCGCGGTCGTCTACACGCCGATCTTCGCCCGGCTGCTGCGCGGGCCCGCTCTGTCGATCGTCGAAAGCGATTACGTGCTGGCCGCGCGCTCGATCGGCGCCTCGGATATCCGCATCGCGTTGCTACATGTGTTGCCGAACCTCGCCAGCATCGTATTGGTGCAAACGAGCCTGCTGCTATCGGCCGCGATCCTGGTCGAAGCCTCGCTCTCCTTCCTCGGTCTCGGCACGCAACCGCCCACGCCGTCGCTCGGCACGATGCTGTCCGAAGGGCGGAACTTCCTGATGCTGTCGGCGTGGAACTCGGTCTTCGCCGGGCTCGGCATCTTGATCCTATCCTTCGCGCTGAATCTGCTGGGCGACGCGTTGCGCGACGCGCTCGACCCGCGCTTACGGCAGGCGGCATGAGATTGCGCCCAGCGACGCCGGCGGATTTCCCCGCCCTCGCCGAGATCGTCGCCAAAGGGTATCGCGACGCGTTTGGCGCGATCCTGTCGCAAGCCGCTCTCGCCGAACGCACGGAAGCGCATTTCATGCGGCGTTTCGCGGCCGAGACCGTGCCGCCGGTTCTGGCGGAAGACGAGACGGGTCGGCCGATCGGCTTCCATCTGACCCATGGCGGCACGCTGCATATGCTGTTCGTCGATACGGAAGTCCAATCGCGCGGCGCGGGTGCGGCGCTGCTGGCTGATGCCGAGCGGTGCGGTGCGGTGCGCCTCGAATGTTTCCGCGACAACAGGGCCGCGCGCGAATTCTACGAAAAGCGCGGCTGGGTCCGTGCGCGCGATTACACGCGCGAATTCGTCGGCGACGTCTATGCCTTCGTCGAATACGTCAGACCGGCCGGTTAAGACCCGGCACGTTTCAACTCGCGCGCTTCGGCGACGAAGTCATAGCGGTCGCCGCGATAGGCCGAGCGCGTGAACTCGACCGGTGTGCCGTCGGCCAGGAACGCGCGGCGTTCGATGCGCAGCACGGCGGCCCCCGGCGGCACGCCCAGCAACGACGCTTCCTCCGGCGAGGCGAGCGAGGCCTGCAAACGCTGCAATCCGCGCACCGGCCGGAAGCCGCGTTTTTCGAGCGCGCTGTAGAGCGAGCCTTCGGCGGGCGCGAAGCCTTCGAGGAATTGCACCGGCACGCAAGCGCGCTCCACCGCCAGCGGTTCGCCGTCGGCCGTGCGCACGCGCGACAGGCGCACGATCTTCGTACCCATGCCCAGCGCCAAGGCCAACGCCTCCTCCGGCGTGGGCAACCCGGTCGCGTGCTTCAACACGGTGAAGCCCGGCGCCTTGCCCCGGCTCGCCATATCGGCGGAGAACCCGGCGAGCAATGCCGCCGATTGTTCGATACGCGGCGCGATGTAAGTACCCGAGCCGTGGCGGCGCGACAGCAAGCCTTCGCGGAACAACGCGTCGATCGCCTTGCGCACCGTGACGCGCGAAATGCCGGTCGTTTGGCTCAATTCGCGTTCCGACGGCAACGCGTCGCCGACTTTGATATTGCCATCGGCGATGCGCGTGCGGATCGCGTCGGCGAGCTGGAGATAGAGCGGCGTGGGGCTCGTCTCGTCCAGCGTCAGTTTCGAAAAGGGCCGCTTCATGCGGGCGTGCCGATCGCGGCCAGCGCCAGGCGCAGATTGCCGCCGTTCTTGCGCAGCAAGGCGCGCGCTTGCGACAACGACGCCCCCGAGCGCAGCAACACGGCGGTCTTCACGTCGCCATTGGCCGCGTCGAGTGCTTTGCGCGCCGCCGCGACCGAGCAATCGCAAAGCTGGGCCACCATCGCCGCCGCACGCTTGCGCAGCTTGTCGTTGGTCGGACGCATATTGACCATCAAGCCGCGATGGATGCGGCCCAAGCGCACCATCACCGCACTCGACAGCAGATTGAGCACGATTTTTTGCGCCGTCCCCGCCTTCATACGCGTCGAGCCCGCGATCACTTCGCTGCCCGTCTCCGCCAGGATCGGAAAAGCCGCCGCCTTCAACAACGGCGCATCGCGGTTGGACGCCACCGCGATGGTCACGGCGCCGCGCTTGCGCGCTTCGCGCAGCGCCGCCAGCGTGAAGGGCGTCGTGCCGCTCGCCGCCACGCCGATCACCACGTCGCCGCGCCCCACGCGCGCCGCGCGCATCGCCGCCGCACCGGCCTTGTCGTCGTCTTCGGCACCTTCGGCGCTGCGCGTCAACGCGCGCGGACCACCCGCCATCGCGAATACGACGCGGCTTTCCGGCCAATCGAAGGTCGGCGGCAATTCCGCTCCGTCCTGAACCGCGATGCGGCCCGACGTGCCCGCCCCGGCATAGACAAGCCGGCCCTTCGTTCCCAAGGCCGATGCGGCCGCATCGACCGCGCGCGCGAGGGCCGGCAATGCCGCGCGCACGGCGGCCACGGCACTCGCCTGGCCTTCCCACATCGCTTCCAGAATGTCGGCGACGGGCCAAGCGTCGAGGTCGACGAAGCGCGGATTGGAATTTTCGGTTGTCATGGCGTTGTCCGGAACCTAATAATACCACTATATAACCTTTCGCGATGCGCGACAATACCAGTCACCCGGGAGCGGACCGCCCATGAACATCGACGCCCGCTTCTTCGCGCTGGCCGTATTCGGCATCGCCTTGCTCACCGGCATGGATGCGCTCGCCAAAGCATTGGCCGGCGGTTACGGCACGTTCCAGATCGTGTTCTTCCGCTACGCCGTGTCGCTATTGCTATTCGCGGCTGCGATCCCGCTGCTGCGGCCCGAATGGCCGCGCCGCGAACGGCTCGGCGCGCATGCGGCGCGCGCAGTGCTGACGATCGTCACCGGCGCCACGTTCTTCTACGCGCTGGGCAAGCTGCCCTTCACCGAAGTCTTCGCCATCGCCTATACCGGGCCGATCTTCGTCGCGTTGTTCGGCGCGTTGCTGCTGGGCGAGAAAGTCCGCTGGCCGACGATGGCGGCGATCGCCTGCGGCTTCGCGGGCGTGCTGGTGATCGCGGCGGACGGCCCGGCGGGCGGCGGCGATACGCAGCAATATCTCGCTTTGGCTTGCGCCATCGCCTCGCCCGTCAGCTACGCGCTCGGCGTCGTTTTGCTGCGCTCGCAAACCTTGCACGAAAGCGTGCCGACGATCCTGATCGTCCAGGCGGCGATGATCACCCTCGGGTTGGCGATCGTCGCGGGGCCGAGCTTCACGATGCCCGACGGTGCCGATCTTTGGGCGATCGGCGGGATCGGCTTGCTGGGGGCGGCCGGCATCTACGCCTTTTCGGCGGCCATCGCGAAATTGCAAGCCGCGCAAGTCGCGGCGGCGGATTATTCGGGCCTGATCTGGGCGGCAATGCTCGGCTATGTCGCGTTCGGCGAAACGCCGCGCCCGGCGATGTGGATCGGCGCGCTGCTGATCCTCGCGGGCTCCGCGACGATGCTGCTGGTCAAAGCCAGGGCGGCGAAGAAACCTTAATCCGCGCGCGCGAGGCGAATGGCGCCGGACACCGCGTCCTTCAACGGCGGCGTCAAACGGCGGCGTACGTCGGGCGACAGCCAGGCTTCGAGGGCGCTCGCCAAGCCGCCGAGCAACGCGACGCGGGGTGCCCCTTGCGCGACAAGGGCGCGCACCAGACCGTCGATCTGCTCGGCCGCCCCTTGCACGATCCGGCGCGCGGCCGGATCGCCGGCATCGGCATGGCGCATCACCAGCGGCGCGAAAGTCGCATATTCGGTCGCACTCGCCTTATCCATCCATTCGACAGCGGCGATCGGATCGTCGCCGAACCGCGCCATCACCGCGCGCAGCAAGGCGCTGGGCTCGTGCCGCCCATCGTGGGCACGCAACGCCACGCGCACGGCATGCAGGCCGAGATCCGCACCGCTGCCTTCGTCCGAAATCGGAAAGCCGTAACCGCCGACGCGCAGATCGCGCCCGGCGACGCGCCCGATCCCGACCGAGCCCGTGCCCACGATAACGATCGCGCCGTCAGCCCCGTCATGCGCGCCCAAACACGCAGCCATCGCGTCGGTGTCGTAAGCCACCGACGCGAAGGGATGCGGCAAGGCGCGCAAGGCTTCCGGGAAGCCTTTGCGGTTATAGCCGGCGATCGCGAAGCCGGCGCGCACGCGGGCGAGATCGCCGTCGTTCAACCCCGCTTCTGCCGCCGCCGCGCGCCACGCGGTTTCGATGGCGGCCGAAAGCTTCTCGATCCCCAAACGCGTCGTCGCGGGGCCCGCAATACCTTGGCCGAGCACGGTTCCCGCCGCGTCTTCGAAACGCGCGCGGCAACCCGTGCCACCGCCATCCACGCCGAGGAAAATCGCGTCGCTCATTTCAATCCCGCACGCGTTCGATCGCCGCCCCGCAGCGCACGAGCTTGCGCGCGAGATCCTCGTAGCCGCGATCGAGATGGTAGACGCGGTTGACGGTCGTGCGCCCTTCGGCGGCAAGGCCCGCGAGCACCAACGACACCGACGCGCGCAAATCTGTCGCCATCACGGGGGCGCCGACCAGCTTGGGCCGGCCGCGCACCACGGCGGTTGAACCGCGCAACGTGATATCCGCCCCCATGCGCGACAATTCGGGCACGTGCATGAAGCGGTTTTCGAAAATCGTTTCGCGGATCGTCGACGTACCGTCGGCGATCGCCATCAGCGCCATCATCTGCGCCTGCAAATCGGTCGGGAAGCCCGGATAGGATTCCGTCGTCACGTCGATCGCCGAAATCTTCCCTTCGCGCGTGACCATCAGTCCGCGATCGGTCGGGAATATCCGCACGCCCGCCGTTTCGAGGATCTGCGCGGGCGCGCCGAGATGTTCGAGGCGTGCCCCCGTCAGCTCAAGATGTCCGCCGGTGATCGCCGCGGCGATCGCATACGTCCCTGCCTCGATCCGATCCGGAATCGTATGATGGCGCGCCGCGCGCCAGGTCGTCGGCCCCAAGATCGAAATCCGATGCGTGCCCGCCCCTTCGATCCGCGCTCCCATCGCCATGAGGCACGCGGCGAGATCGACGACTTCCGGCTCGCACGCCGCGTTGACGATCTCGGTTTCACCCTTCGCATAGGTCGCGGCCATCATCGCGGTTTCGGTGGCGCCGACCGAAGGCGACGGCAGCAGCACGCGCCCGCCCGTCAGGCCCGACGGGGCCGACGCGACGATCATGCCGCCCTCGACATTGGCTTGCGCGCCCAGCTGCGCCAGCACCTTCAAATGCAGATCGATGGGCCGTGCGCCGATCGCGCAGCCGCCGGGCAGCGAGACATGCGCCTTGCCGAAGCGCGCGACCAGCGGTCCCAGCACCAGCACGGTCGCGCGCATTTTGCGCACGACGTCGTAGGGCGCTTCGACATGTTCGGCGGCGCTGGCGTCGAGCGTCGCCTCATGCGCGCCCTTCGCCGCGATCTTCACGCCGTGCCGGCCGACGACCGACAGCATGTTCGTGACGTCCGCCACGGCGGGCAGATTGGTGAGCGTCAAGGTCTCGGGGCTCAACAGCGACGCCGCGATCTGCGGCAAGGCGGCGTTCTTGGCCCCGGCGATCGCGACGGTGCCTTCTAGCCGCCGCCCGCCATCGATCAACAGCCTGTCCATCCGCCCCGGCCCTTCGTCGCATACCAAAACATGCCCGCGACTAAGTGGCTTTAGACTGGTGTTGTCAAGGGCCCCGCAAAGGCGCGGCGCCACCCTCGTTTTTCGGCGGCTTGCTATAGGCGATCCGGTCGGGCGCGCTGGAGCCGCCCGTCACGACGAAGGCCATTGCCTCGTCGAACGTCAAATCGACGAAGACGAGGTTTTCATACGGAACGATTTCGACATAACCCGAGGTCGGGTTCGGCGCGGTCGGCACATAGACGGCGGCAAGTTTCACGCCGGAATTGATATCATTCATGACCTTGGTCACGAAGCCGATCACCTTCATGTCGCGCGAAGGGAATTCGATCAGCACGACCCGGCGCTCGCCGCCGCCTTGCGTGCCGCCCGCGACGGTCAAAAAGCGCTGCGTCGCATGATAGACCTTGTCGACGAAGGGAATGAGCGCGATCACGCGCTCGAAGATGCCGATCATGCGCCGGCCGATGACCCGGCTCGCCCCCCAGCCCAGCAGCCAAAGCCCCAGCAGCACCGCCGCGACCGCGACGAGCGATTGGAACGTCTCGTCCAGCAGCAACTGCGCGGCACCCGGGTGATCCTGCGCAATGCCGCGCGCGATCGTCACGACCCACGGCTTCCCGAGCCGCGACAATTGGGCGAACAGAAATTCGACGATGATCCAGGTCACCGCCAGCGGCGCGACGGTCAGGATGCCGATCAGAAGATAACGGCCGACTGAACTTGCTTCGACCGGGCGGGGTGCGGAATCGATCATGCGTACCTATAGGCTTGGCGGAAGCTACAAAAACGACAGTTTTGCGCGCCGGACAAGCGCGTTTTCGTCAGGCGGAATGACCGATGAATTGGCGGTCATTGTCAAAATGCAACTCACAAATTGCAAATGGCCGGTGTCTCACAAGCTTAGTTCCATACGAATCGATCTTTAATTGAAAACACGCTTGCTTTGTAGTTCTTGCCGCCAATAAATGAATTAACGCATTGAATCGCGATTCTAGAAGCGCCGGGGCGTTCAGGAGAGTTGGTAATGTTTCTGTCGTCGGGGCGACGGAAGTCACCGTCTAATTCGGCCGAGAAGCCGGTTCGGCGACGTTTGGCGCTGGCGCTCGAACAGCGTTTCATGTTCGACGCGGCGGGTGCCGCCACGGTCGCGGCGACGATCCCGACGGATGATTCGTCGTCGGGCGATACGCATCATGCCGACACGACAAATACGACGCACCCTGCCCTGGCCCCCGAGGCACCTGCCGAGAACGCGCCCCCGCCGGCGACGCAAATCCTGTTCGTTGCCCCGGACGTGCAGGATTTCGACACGCTGACCGTGGCCGAAGGCGTGGAAGTCGTCCGTCTGCAAGCCGGCATCGACGCGATCGCGCAGATTTCCAGCTATCTCGACGGGCGCAGATATCGAGGAACTGGCGAAGTTCCTGATGAAGTCCGAACTCGTGCGCGGCGGCGGCGAGAAAAGCATCGAACGCATGCTCGCCCAGCTGCGCGCCTCGCGTAAAAGCTGGCCGGTCTGGGCGGTGAAGAATTATCTCTTCGTCCGCCTGCCGCTGTTCCGGCCCGACGCGGTCCTCGACTTCATGGCGCGCAATTTCGGCTGGATCTATACGCGCGGATTCCTCGCATTGACGATTCTGTCGGGCCTGCTCGGCTTCCACCTCGCCGCCCGCCAATGGGATTCCTTCGCCGGCAGTTTCGTCTACTTCTTCTCGCTCGAAGGCGCGCTGCTCGCCTTCCTGTCGGTGGCGCTGGCCAAAATTCTGCACGAATTCGGCCACGGCGTGACCGCCAAGCGCTTCGGCTGCGCCGTGCCGACCACGGGCTTGGCGTTCATGGTGATGTATCCCACGCTCTATACCGACACCACGTCGGTTTGGCGGCTCAACGACCGGCGCAAGCGCGTGGCCGTCGCCGCCGCCGGGATGGCGGCGGAACTGGGCCTCGCCTGCTACGCGCTGCTCGCCTGGAATTTCCTGCCCGACGGACCGCTGCGCAGCGTCGTGTTCATCTGGGCGACGTCGAGCTGGATATTGACCCTCGCTGTCAATCTCAGCCCTTTCATGCGTTTCGACGGCTATTACCTGTTCAGCGATCTGATCGACGTGCCGAATTTGCAGGAACGCGCCTTCGCGCTGGCGCGCTGGCGACTGCGCGAATTCCTGTTCGGCGGCGGCGATCCGGCACCGGAAGTCTGGCCGGCGCGCATGCGCCTGATCCTGCTCGGCTACGCCTTCGGCACATGGATCTACCGTTTCACGCTGTTCCTGGGCATCGCGTTCCTCGTCTATCACATGTTCTTCAAGCTGCTGGGGATCGTGCTGTTCGCGGTCGAGATCTGGTGGTTCCTGATGCGGCCCATCGTCATGGAGATCGTCGAATGGGCGAAGCTCGGCACCGTGCGGCGCATGGGCAAGCGCGCGATCGTGACCTTCGCCGTGTTCGGCCTCCTCATCGCCGCGTTGATCGTGCCGTGGCGCGCCTCGATCGGTGTGCCGGCCGTGCTGGGGGCCGAACAACGCGCCCTCGTCGTCGCGCCGGTCGGCGGGCGGCTCGTATCGGTCGATGCCGCGGCGGGCGACGACGTGGCCGCCGGCGCCACGCTGGTGCGTTTCGACTCCCCCGATCTCGATTATCGCCTTGCCCAAGCCGAACGGCTCGTCGCGCAGTTGCGCCTGCAGGCCGCCAACGCGCTTCAGGAAGCCGACGGCGCGGCGCGCGCGCAAATCCTGCGCCGCGAGCTCGACCGCGCGGAGGCCGAGCGCGTCGGGCTCGCCGGCGAGCGCGCAAGGCTGACCGTGACCGCCCCCTTCGCGGGCACGGTGATGGAGATCGGCGATGCGCTGACCCCGGGCGAATGGGTGCGGCCGGGCGAAGCCTTGGCCGTGATCGCCGACATGTCGCATGTCGTGATCGACGCTTATATCGCCGAAGCGGATCTCGCGCGGCTGACGGCGGATGCATCCGCTTGGCTGGTGCTCGCCGATCCGCAAGCGCCGCGCATCAAAGCGCGCGTGGTGTCGATCGCCGATACGGCGACGCGCGCATTGGCCGATGCCGAGCTTGCGTCGGTGCATGGCGGGCATATCGGCGTGCGGCCGGGCCCGCAGGAAACGCTGATCCCCGAAACGCCGATCTATCGCGTGCGCTTGGCACCCGAGTCCGGCGAATTGCCGCGCCGCGTGGCCGTGGGCACGGCGTGGATCGACGTGACGCCCGAAAGCATCCTGCGCCGCATCTGGAACATCGTGCTGGGCGTGCTGATCCGCGAAAGCGGATTCTAAAGCCGTTCGCGCACGGCGTAGAGCATTACCCCCGCCGCGACCGAAAGATTGAGCGATTCCACGCCCGCGCGCATCGGCAGTTTGACCAGCGTGCCGCACGAATCGCGCATCGCATCGCTCAAGCCGCTTTGCTCGGTCCCGTTGACGATCAGCGTGGGTGCCGCGTAAGCGGCCTCGCGATAATCGACCGCACCTTGCAACGCCGTGCCAACCGACACGCCCGGCCAAGCGCGCACGAAAGCGAGTGCCTCGTCCGGCTCGGCCGTATAGACCGGGACGGCGAAGATCGAGCCCATCGTCGCGCGAACCGCTTCGATCCCGAACGGATCGCAGGTATTGCCGATCAAAATCACGCCGCCCGCCCCGACCGCGTCCGCCGTGCGGATGCAGGTGCCGAGATTGCCGGGATCGCGCACGCCTTCCAGCGCCAGCCACAGCGGCGCCGAATTCGGGTCGAGATCGGCGAGACGGCGCGGGCGCTGGCGGAACACGCCGATCGCGCTTTGCGCGTTGTCGCGCTGGGAGATCTTCTCCAGCACCGCGTCCGAGACTTCCAGCAATTGCGCGCCGGCGGCGGCGGCCCGGTCACATAGCGCCGCGATGGTTGGATCGGGCCGATACGCCAGCATCTCGGGCGCAAAACCGTGATAGAGCGCTTGGGCGATCGTGCGTGCGCCTTCGGCCAGGAACAGCCCCGTTTCGGCGCGCGCCTTGCGCATATGCAGCGCGCGGATTTCCTTGACCAGCGGATTGGCCACACTGGCGATCTCGCGCACGCGCGGGCCGGAATTGTTCGAACGAAATTCGGTCACTGGAATGGGAAACCGCGACGAAGCTGGGATTCCAGTTTATGCTTTATCGTTCCGGCCATGCAAACATCCCCTTCCGTTCTGATCCTCGGCGGTACGACCGAGGCTTACGATCTCGCCGCCGCCCTCGTCGCGCGCGGGGGTTTGCGCGTCGTCACGTCCTTCGCCGGGCGGACGAAAACCCCGCGCCTGCCCGCGGGCGAATGGCGCAGCGGCGGCTTCGGCGGCGCGGAAGGTCTCGCCGAATATTTGCGCGCCGAGTGCTTCGATGCGGTGATCGACGCTACGCATCCTTTCGCCGCCGCGATGGCGATCAATGCCGCCGAGGCGTGCACGCAGGAGGGCGTGAAGTTGCTGCGCCTGGAACGTGAACCCTGGCGCGCCGGCCCCGGCGATCGCTGGACGGAGGTGGATACGCTCGACGAAGCCGCCGTGAACCTGCGGCGCGGTGCCAAGCGCGTGCTGATGGCCGTCGGCCGCCAGGAATTGGCGCCCTTCGTATCGCTCGACGATGTCTGGTTCCTGATCCGCTCGGTCGAAGCGCCCGAGCCGATGCCCGCGTTCAAGCAATATGAATTGCTGCTATCGCGCGGGCCCTTCGATGCGGCGGGCGAACGCGCTTTGCTGCGCGACAAGCGCATCGACACGATCGTCTGTAAGAACAGCGGCGGTACCGCGACGCAGGCCAAGCTGATCGCCGCGCGCGAGCTCGGCATTCAGGTGATCATGAAGCGCCGTCCGCCCCGGCCCGAATTGCCGATCGCCTATACGATCGACGACGCGCTCGCTTGGATCAAGATTCGCTGATCGGCTTCTTGTCGCCATACCAGCGCGGCGTATAGACCCAGCGCCCGTTGTCGAATTTCGTTGTCGTCGACGAGCCGACGATCACGACCGTGCGCATATCCACATAAGCCGGGTCGAGCGTCCCGAGCGTGACGATGCGCGAGGTTTCGTCCGGGCGGCCGATATCGCGCCCCAGCACGACCGGCGTTTGGGGTCCTCGATGCGCACGGATCGCGGTCAACGCCTGCGCCAATTGCGTCGGCCGCGCGCGGGAAATCGGGTTGTAAAGCGCGAGCACCAGATCGGCTTGCGCGGCCAATGACAGGCGGCGCTCGATCACGTCCCAAGGCTTGAGATTGTCGGACAGAGAGACGACGCAGAAATCGTGGCCCAGCGGCGCACCGCTGCGCGCGGCCGCGGCTTGCGCTGCCGATATACCCGGCACGATCTTCAATTCCACGCCGTGCCAGGCCGGATCGGCGTTGTCGTGCAACGCTTCCAGCACCGCCGCCGCCATCGCAAATATCCCCGGATCGCCCGACGACACCACAGCGACCGACCGGCCTTGCGCCGCCAACGCGAACGCATGGCGCGCGCGTGCCATCTCTTCGCGGTTGTCGGTGGCATGGACGATTTGATGCGGTGCGAACGGCCCCGCCATCCGCAAATAGGTCTCATAGCCGATCAGATCGTCGGCCCCGGCCAATTCGCGCTGCGCCTCGGGCGTGCGCCAGTCGAGCGATCCGGGGCCGATCCCGATCACACTCAGTTTTCCGCGCGCGCGCCCGATCGTCGCCGGATCGATCGGCGCATCGGCAACGGACAGCTTCACGGGATCGGCATCGAGGGCGGCGACGATGCGCAACGGCCGATCCAGCATTTTCGCAATCGCATGGATCGCCGGATCGGCGGCGTCTTCCCCGGCCACGACGACACAGGCGACGGCTTGCGGCGCCAGGCCTTGTGCTGCGAGGGCGGCCATCACGCGATCGGCGGCGCCGCTTTGAACATCGACGCGCACCGCGCGCGGATGGAAAACGAGTTCGCCCTCTGCCGGCGTGACCGCCTTCGGCGTAACGCGGATCGTCAACGTTCCGGCGGGATCGATCGGCAGGCGCGTTTCTTCGAGCCACGGCGCAACGCCGTCGATGCGAACCTTTGCCCCGGCGAGCAGATCGGACATGAAGCGCTTGCCCGCCGCCGGATTGGCGAGGACGTAGCCTTCCGGCGCCAGTTCCAGCGTCATGCCGAAACGCACCTCGCCGGTCGTGGTGATCGCGGGTGCCGTTTCCAGCGCCGCACCGATCCGTTTTGCGAGATCGTTGACGCCGCGCAAGCCGCCGAGCAGCGGCACGATCGCGCTGCCATCCTCCGCGACCACCACGACCGGCGGTTCGGCGCGCTTGTCCTGCAGCAAGGGCGCAAGCGCACGCACCACGATGCCGGTCGCGCAGAGCACGATGATCGGCGTATCGCGGGCGAACAAATCGCGTAAATGAACGCCGAATTCCTCGAACGCGATATCGGCGTCGGTTACGCGGGACTTCAGGCCATGGATCCGCGCGCCCGGCAATGCGGCCGCGATCTTACGCGCGACCGGCAGACTGCCCGCCCCCAGAATCACGATCGCGGCCGGGTGGGTATTCATCCCTGCCAACGCGTGCCGGGGACGAGGATCATCGAGAAATAAGGCACGCTTGCCGGATCGATCTCGGCGAAGGGCACGATGCGTTGCGCCGCCATCGTCGCGCGTTCGACATAGAGCGCGCGGTCCGCGAGGCCGAGCTTGACCAGCACGCGGCGCACTTTCTCGAAATTGCTGCCGAGCTTCATGATCGCCGCCGCGTCGGCCTGCGCCAAACGCGCTTCGAGATCCGTCTCCGGCGACACGCCCGACAGCACCGTCAAAGTCTGGTTGCGATAGACGAGCGGTGCCGCCAACGCCGCCGAGCTCGCGACGATCGAGCACACGCCGGGCACGACATCGGTCGGGTAGCGCGAGCTGAGCCGGTCATGCAGATACATGAACGAGCCGTAGAAGAACGGATCGCCTTCGCACAGCACGGCGACATCCGTTCCGGCGTCGAGATGGCGCGCGATTTCGTTCGCCGCTTCGTCGTAGAACGCGGCGATGATGGTCTCGTAGCAATGCGGCGGCTCGAGCTTCTCGGTCGTCACCGGATAGATCAGCGGCATCATCGTCTGGCGCGGATCGAGATAGGATTCGACGATCGACAGCGCGTTGCTCTTCTTCGCCTTGGCGGAGAGGTACGCGACGACCTGAGCCGCACGCAGAATACGCAGCGCCTTCACGGTCAGAAGCTCGGGATCGCCGGGCCCGACGCCGAGCCCGTAAAGACGGCCGGTCTTGTTCATCACTCGACCTCCGTCGCCAGCGCGTTCACGGCGGCGGCGGCGATGGCACTGCCCCCGCGCCGGCCGCGCAACGCGACGAACGGCACGCCCCGGCTGTTCGCCGCGAGTTCGTCCTTCGACTCAGCCGCGCCGATGAAGCCGACGGGAAAGCCCAGGATCAAAGCGGGGCGCGGCGCGCCCTCGTCGAGCATTTCGAGCAGGCGGTAAAGCGCCGTCGGCGCATTGCCGATGGCAACGACCGAACCGGCGAGATCGGGACGCCAAAGCTCGAGCGCGGCCGCCGAGCGCGTATTGCCGATCCGCGCGGCGAGATCGGGCACTTGCGGATCGCCCAGCGTGCAGATCACGCGGTTCTTCGCGGGCAAGCGCGCGCGGGTGATTCCTTCGGCGACCATGCGCGCGTCGCACAGGATGGGTGCCCCCGCCGCCAGCGCATTGCGGCCCGCCTTCCCCGCCCCGTCGGAGAAAACCAGATCGCCGGCCGCGTCGACCATGCCGCAAGCATGGATCACGCGCACCGCAAGCTTCTCCAAATCGGGCGGAACGCGGGAAAGATCGGCTTCCCGGCGGATCGTGGCGAAGGATCTGCGGTAGATCTCGGCGCCGTCGCGAATATAGTCCATCGACTTCCTAAGCTGCCGAAACGATGCCGGCGATTTCGGCGCGTGCGGCGTTTTCCGCGACGCACCACCCGAACCGCGCCGAATCGTTTCCGTCTTTGCGGAACACCGTATAGCGCCCCGGCGCCTGCGCGAGGAGCGTGATATCGGCCGTGCCCGCGACGGCGCAGGATTTTGCGCAGCCGGTCAGATGGACGGTCTTGCCGCCGAGATCGCCAAGATCGCGGGCGATGGCGAGCGCATCTGTCTTCGTATCGGCGAGGGCCGACGCGCAACCGCTGCTGCCCGAACATGCGACGATCGACGCCAACGGCAAAGTGGGATCGACGATCAAGCCAACCGCCGCCACAGCTTTCGCCGCCGCTTGCGGATCGGCGATCCCCGGCAGCACGACGCTTTGCCACGGCGTGAGGCGCAGCGTGCCGTCGCCATAGGTCTCGGCGCGTGCGGCGAGATCTTCGAGCATCGCCGGCGACAAGCGCCCGAGCGACGGCACGGCGCCGAGAAACGATTTCCCGTCCCGTTGCGGATGAATGCCGACATGGCCCAGCGCGCGGGGCGCCGCACGCACCCAAATATCGCGGCGAAGCTCGCCGCCCAGTCGCGATAGAATTTCCTCGCGCGATGCGGTCTTCAGCAAATCGCGATAACGCCGGATTTCCGGATCGGTGCCCGCCCGTTCGAGGAATAACGCAATGGCGGCCTTTACCGCCTTCGCGGCATCGGCTTCAGGGAACACAAGATAGGGCATGCCGCGCGCGGCTTGTTCGACCGTCCCCGCGACGCCCAGCGCAACCTTGCCCGCGCCCATCGCGGCGAGCCAGATATCGTTGGGATGGTCGATCGCGGCAAGGCTTTCGCCCGCATCGAGCGAAACGCCGAATTTCGGGTTCAAGCGCTCGGCGATCCCGTCGCTTTGCAGGAACGCGTCGATCTCGGCCGCCAGCGGTAATGCGTCGAAACACTGTACGGGATCGATCCCGGCGGTCGGGCTGACCAGCACGTTGCGCGCCCCATCGGCTTCGGGTCGGGTGGGCCCCAGCCCGGCCGCGACGAGTTCGGCGATCAACGCCGCTTCGCTGTCCGGAGCCACGCCGCGCAGTTGCAGATTGGCGCGGTTGGTGATGTCGATCACGCCATTCGTATGCCGCCTGGCGATACCGGCGATGGCGCGCGCGGCCGGTGCGGAAAGATGGCCGAAAGCGAGCCGCAAACGGCAAATCCCGCCGTCGCGCGCGGGCACGATTCTGAACAAACCCGGACAGGCCGTATTGCTCCGCATGCGATTCCCTGATCGAATTCGTCCCGACCGGTAAAGATCATACTCGTCCCGATCCCGCAACGCCCGTAATGTCCGGATCGACCTGACGAATCGAGGATTTATGGACGCTTGGCTGGAGATCGTGGGGATCGGCGAGGACGGGCTGGCGGGCTTAAGCCCGACGGCCCACGCAGCCATCGCGCGCGCCCGGGTCCTGGTCGGCGGCAAGCGGCATTTGGCGATGGTCCCCGACGGCGCACAGGAACGCTGGGCATGGCCCAGCCCCTTCGACGCCGGGATCGAAAAATTGCTCGCCCTGCGCGGCACGAAGATCTGCGTGCTGGCGAGCGGCGACCCGATATGGTTTGGCGTCGGCGCCACGCTGGCGCGGCGATTGGCGAAGGACGAGTACCGCATCCACCCCGCGCCGTCTTCCTTCACGCTGGCCGCCGCGCGCATGGGCTGGCCGCTACAAGATGTCGCGACGCTCAGCGTCCATGGCCGCCCGATCGAAGCGCTGCATTCCCATATCCATCCCGGCGCGAAGCTGCTGGTTTTGAGCGATAGCGGCGATACGCCGGCTTCCATCGCGCGTCTGCTGTGCGCGCGCGGATACGCCGCAAGTTCGCTGACGGTGCTCGAACATATGGGCGGCGAAGCCGAAGCGCGCTTCGATGCGCGCGCGGATGTCTTTCCGCCGGAGCGACGGCGCGACCTAAACGTCGTCGCCATCGCCTGCGTCGCCGACGCGATGGCGCCATTGCTGCCGATCGTCGCTGGGCTCCCCGACGACGCCTATGTCCATGACGGACAGTTGACCAAGCGCGATGTTCGCGCGGCGACGCTCGCGCGCCTTGCCCCCTATCCCGGCGCGCTGCTGTGGGATGTGGGGGCCGGTTGCGGTTCGATCGGCATCGAATGGATGCGTTCGCATCCCGCCTGCCGCGCAATCGCGATCGAACGCGATGCACAGCGGCGCGACATGATCGCGACGAATGCGAGAAATCTCGGCATGCCGGGATTGCACATCGTCGCGGGTGCCGCCCCCGCCGCCCTCGAAGGACTGGAAACGCCCGACGCCGTGTTCGTCGGCGGCGGGGTCAGCGAAGCGGGCCTCTTGGAAAAATGCTGGGCGGCGTTGCGTCCCGGCGGCGTGCTGGTCGCCAATGCCGTGACGCTGCAAAGCGAAGCCGTGCTGATCGCCGCGCGCGAAACCTATGAAGGCGAGTTGGTGCGAATTTCGGTCGCGCACGCCTCGCCCGTCGGCAAGTTCGATGCGTGGCGTACGTCGATGCCGGTCACGATCCTGACGGCGCGCAAACTCGGCTAGGATTTTTTGCCGTCGTTGAGGCGCAGCAAATAGCTATCCATGATCCAGCCGTGCTCGCGGCGTGCCTCGGCGCGCACGCGCGCGATTTCGTCGGCGACGTCGGCAAGCTTGCCGGAGATCACGATCTCCTCCTTCATGCCGACATAAGCACCCCAATGGATATCGACGTCGCGCCCGGCGAGCGACTTATAAGCGTCGCGCGCGTCGAGCATCACGGCCGCATTGTCGAACCCTTCGGGCCAACCGGCCGACAAACGCCGCCCCGTGGTGATCGCGACGGCGCCGCCGATGCTGTTGAGCGTCGTCTTGCAGCGCGCGGCGAGCGCTTGGATCGAGCTGATCCCTGCGATCACCTCGTACTCGAGGTCATGCGCGCCGCTTTGCGCGATGGCTTCGACGATGCGGATCGTGCTGTCGTAAAGCGACGGGTCGCCCCACACCAGAAACGCGCCGCATTCACCGTCTTTCAGTTCGTTCGCGAACAGGCGTTCGAACACCGCCTGCTTGTCGCGGTTGAGATCGTCGACGGTCGCGCGATAATCGGGCGTATCGCGCGCCCAGTCGGGGCTGGTCGCATCGGCGATGCGATAGACGCGGTCCTTGGCGATGTAGCGGCGGCAAATTTCCTTGCGCAATTCGATCAGCTGCGACTTCGCCTCGCCCTTTTCCAGCAGGAAGAACACATCGACCCGATTGAGGGCGTTGATCGCCTGGATGGTGATGTGTTCCGGATCGCCGGCCCCGATCCCGATAATCGCGATTCTCTTCATAGGCACTCCGCCGCCGGCGCATCTCGAAGCGCCCGCAAGGCGTCTATATAGCCGCGACTTGCGGCCGCGTCATGCCCCGTCGCGGCGCGGGTTCAGCCGATGCGCAATGGCGGCCGGGAGGACATCGCGGCGGCGAGGTCGGGATCGTGCGTAACCAGCAGCATGGCGAGGCCGCGTTCGACGGCGAGTTCGCGCAGCAATTCCATCGTCGCGCGCTGGATCGGCGGATCGAGACGCGACGTCGGCTCGTCCGCGAACAGGAAAACGGGATCGACGATCAACGCCCGCGCGATCGCCACGCGCTGCAACTCGCCGCCGGAGACTTGGCTGGGCGGCCGATCGAGCAGGTCGAGCGGCACCGATAGCCGCGCCAAGATTGCCTCGACGGCGGACCAAGCAGCGCCATGACGGCGCACGACATCGTCCAACGCCGTGCGCAGGGTCGAATACGGCGCGAAGGCCGCGACCGGATCCTGATAAAGCTTTTGATACCGCCAGGCTTCGACGCCCTCCGCGCGGCGCACCACGCCACGCTGCGACGGCAAAAGCCCCAGCAACACCGCGCCCAGAGTCGTCTTGCCGCCGCCGCTGGGGCCTTGCACGCAGGCGATCTCGCCGCGCGCAAGCGCAACGTCGATGTCCTCGAACAACAAATTCGCACCACGCGCGACGGCAAGTTTCTCGCCCCGCAGCACGTGTTCGCCGCCGGCATGCGCGTCCGGACGCGGCCAATTCGCCGGATCGGCGGCGACGAACATCTTCGTGTAATCTTCACGCGGCGCCGACAGCACATCGCGCGTGTCGCCGGTCTCGACGATGTCGGCGTTGCGCATCACGGCGATCCGCCCGCCCAGCGCGCGGGCGAGACCAATATCGTGGGTCACGACCACGACGGCGCGGCCTTGTTCCATCTGCGCGCGCAGCGACGCGGCGACGCCGGCGCAAGCGTCGGCGTCGAGCCCCTTGGTCGGCTCGTCGGCGATCAGCAACCCCGCCTCCGCCGCCATCGTCGCGGCGATGGACACGCGCTGCGCCATACCGCCGGACAGACGGAACGGCAATTGCCGCGCGGACTCCGAAAGGCCCAAGCGGCCAAGATCCTTGGCCGCGCGCGCCTTGGCGTCGGCCCAATCGCGCCCCGCGACCAGCGCATGGGTTTCCGCGATCTGGCTTTCGACGCGCATCAAGGGATCGAGCGACAGCCACGGCTCCTGCGGCAGCAACGCGATCCGCCTGCCCCAAAAGGCGCGCCGCTCGCCTTGCGTCAGCGCATCGATCCGGTGGCCCGCGACGCTGATTTCGCCGCGCGCGACGAGACCGGGTCCGAGATCGCCCATGATCGCATGCGCCAGCAGCGATTTGCCCGAGCCGCTTTCGCCCATTACGACCAGGCATTCGCCCGCCGCGACGCGCAGATCGGCATCGCGTACCAGCGCTTTTCCGCCCGCGCGAACCGACACGCCCTTGATCGCCAGCATCGGTGCGGCACTCATGCTTCGTCTCCGGCCGAAGCGACCAAGCGCAGACCAAGCACCGTCGCGAATATCAGCGCCGCCGGCGCCAGCAATTGCCAAGGCGCGTCGGCGTAGTGCGGCAGCAACTCGACCATCATGCTGCCCAGCTCCGGCGTGGGCGGACGCAAGCCGATGCCGACGAAGCTGAGGGTGGAAACCGCCAGCACCGCGCTCGCCACGCCGAATGCCGCGAGCGTGCCGATCAACGGCGCCAATTCGGGCAACAGATGCCGGCGGAAGACGTGCCATCCGCCGAAGCCGAACAATCGTGCGGCCTCGACATCCGGGGCCGCCAGACGCCCGGCGGCGAAGGCGCGCACCGGGCGGAAGAACTCGACCCATTGCGTCGCCACGAGGCCCGCATAAAGCGGCCAAAGCTGGCCGGGCGCCAAAGCGGCGATCAGCACGACCGTCAATAGGCCGGGCAGCGCCATCGTCGCGTCGCACAACCCGGACAAGGCGCGATCCGCGGCGCGCCCGCGCGCGGCGGCCGCGAGTGCCGCCAGCGCCGTGCCGATGACGCCCGCCAGCAGCACCGCCGCCGCCGCCAGCCCCAGCGACAGCCGCGCGGCGGACGCGAGGCGCGCCAGCATCGACCGGCCGAGATGATCCGTGCCGAGCAGGAACTCGCCCGAGGGCGGGCGCAGCGTCGCGCGCAGATTCTGGCGCAGCGGATCGGCGTCGATCAGCAAAGGTCCCAACAGCGCGAAGGCGAGGATTGCGGCGAGCAATAACGCACCCGCAAGGCGGGAAAGAGGTATCGCCGTCATTCGCGCCGCCCCCTGGGGTCGAGCGCCAGGCAAAGCGCATCGACGGTCGCGTTGAGCGCCACGAAGATCAGCCCCATCGCCAGCGCGGTGCCCTGGATCATCGGCACGTCGCGCGCGACGACCGCATGGACCAGTGCATGACCGATCCCGGGCCACGCGAACAGCGATTCGACGACGACCACGCCTTCGACCAGCCAGACGAGTTGCACGCCCATATAGGCGACGACCGGCACGGCGGCGTTGCGCAGCACGTGGCGGCGCAGCACCGCCCCTTCCGCAAGGCCTTTGGTCCGCGCGAAATGCGTGTCGGCGCGCGCCAGCACGCGCGCGGCCGCCTCGCGCGTCACGCGCATCGACATCGCGGCAAGGCCGATCGCCAGCGTGGCCGCCGGCAAAGGCCACGCGGCGGCGTTGTCGTATCCCGCGGCGGGCAACAGGCCCCATTGCACCGCGATCAGCAGCATCAGGCCAAGGCCGATCAAATAGGCCGGTGTCGCGCGCAAAGCGGCCGCGACGACCAGACCGGCGGCATCGAGCGCGCCGCCACGCATCGCCATGGCGATACCGAGCGGCACGCCGACCAGCGCCGACAGACCCAGCGCCAGCAGCGACAACCCGACCGTCGCGCCAAGCTGGAGGCTCAGCTCCTCGATCACATCCTCGCCGCTGACGAGCGACACGCCGAGATCGAGCGTCGCGATCTGGCCGAGCCACACCGCCAGACGCGCGGGCCACGGCCGATCGAGGCCCAGTTCCGCGCGCACCGTCGCGGCGGCGCGCGCCGACGCCAGATCTTCGCCATAGCGCGCGGCGGCGATACGGAAGGCTTGGTCGCCGGGCAGCATCTCGACGATCGCGAAGCTGGCGATCCCCACCAGCAACGCGACCATCACAGCTTGCGCCAGACGCCCCGCCAGAACGCGGGTCAGGGCGCCCATTTCATCGCGGACAAGCGGTAGGACAATTCGAAGGGATCGACGCTCGCCCCTTCCACGCGCCGGTTGATCGCGACCGCGTAGTCGAACCACGCGATCGGCACGACCGGCAATTCGGCCTGCAGCAAGCGCGCGATGTCGCCGCGTCGGCCGGCGCGGACAGCGCCGCCAACGCCGCCGCCATCGCGGGGCTCGACCAATTCATCGCCCCCCAATCGCCGCCCTTGGGCCCGAAATCCTGCAACATCGTGCCGATCGGATCGGGGACGAGGGCGAAGTTGCGCGCGAGCAGCGCCATTTGCAGCGTGCCGTCCTGATGCCCGGCGGGAATCTCGCCGCTATTGACGATCGCGACCGTCACGTCGATCCCCGCGTCGCGCAGCTGCGCTTGGATTGCGGCGGCCATCGGCGGCTGTTCGGGCCGGTCGGAGAAGGTCCGCAGCGTAACCGCGAAGCGCTTGCCGTCCTTGACGAGAATGCCGTCGGGGCCCGCCCGCCAGCCCGCGGCGGCGAGCAATTCCTTGGCGCGCGGCAGCGAATGCGCCAGCGGCGCCAAGTCCGGCGCATGCCATTCGGCCAGGCCCGGCGGGAACATTTGGGTGGCTCGCGTGGCGGGGCTGCGCAGAATCGCTTCGGCGATGCCTTCGCGATCGAGCGCGAAGCTGACCGCCTGTCGCACGCGCACGTCGTCGAAATAAGGCGGTGCGGCGTTGAGCTTCAGCATGCGCGTGCGCGGAATCGCCTGCACGTCGAGATGGAGGCGCGCATTGCGTTGCAAACGCGCCACCGCTTCGGGCGGCACGACGTATACGAGATCGGCCTGTCCGCCTTCGGCCATCGCCACGCGCGTCTCGCCGCGCGGCACCGCCAGATAGCTCGTACGCGCGATCGCCGGCGCCGCCCCGCGCCAATCGGCGAAACGCTCCGCCTCGACGCGCAGCGGCGGTTCGACCACCGTAGCGCGATAAGGGCCGCTGCCGACGATCCGCGCCACGTTGCCCGCCGCATCGTAGGCGGAGGGGGCGAGCACGATCGTGCTAGAATGCGCCAGGAACGCGGGCAAGGCCGAGAACGGCCGCGACAATGCAATGACGATCGCCTCGCCTTCGGGCGCGATCGTCGCGATCGGCGCGTTGGCGAGCAATCCGGCGGCGTTCGCCTTGGCGCGATTGAGCGACGCGGCGACGGCCGCCGCATCGAGCTTCGTGCCGTCGTGGAAGGTTGTGCCAGCGCGCAAGTCGAAGCGCCAAGTTTTGCCGTCGGCCGACACCGACCAGCTGCGCGCGATCGCCGCCTCGGGCAGGCCGCCTTTATCGGCGCCGACGAGCGTCTCGGCGATCTGCATCCGCGCGAAGACATAGCCCGAGCGCGCCGGATCGAGGCCGGTGATCTCCCACGGCGAAACGACCCGCAAGACGCGCGCCGCATCCTGCGCTGCCGCTGGCAACGCCGCCGCTCCGGCCATCGCCAATGTCGCGATCGCCGCCAAAATCACCGTCCGCCGCTTCGTCATTGCCAACCTCGCTCTGGAAAACGTGACTCAAATAAGCAATGATATAGCATTGCGCGTCAAGATTTTTTGGCGCAGGTTCTTCGCCTTAAATATGAGGCCCTAATCTTAGATCATTGACTAAATGAACTTCTTCATAAATGTTATATTATACTATTCATCGAGAGCCACCAATGCTAGCCGCCGATAGCCGCCTTCCCGTCACCGTTCTGTCCGGCTTTCTCGGTGCCGGGAAGACGACCCTGCTAAACCATGTCTTGCGCAACCGCGAAGGACGGCGCGTCGCGGTCATCGTCAACGACATGAGCGAGATCAATATCGACGGCGCCCTCGTCCGTAACGGCGACGCCAAGCTCAGCCGGACCGAGGAAAAGCTGGTCGAGATGTCGAATGGCTGCATCTGCTGCACGCTACGCGACGATTTGCTGAAGGAGGTCCGCGACCTCGCCGCCGCCGGGCGCTTCGACTATCTGCTGATCGAGTCGACAGGCATTTCCGAGCCGATGCCCGTCGCGGCGACGTTCCAGTTCCGCGACGAGGACGGCCAAAGCCTGTCCGACATCGCGCGCGTCGACACGATGGCGACAATCGTCGACGCCGAGCGCCTGATCCGCGACTACGAGTCCAGCGATTTGCTGGGCCATCGCGGTCTGGCGCTGGGGCCGGAGGATACGCCCCCGGTCGTCGGCCTGCTGGCCGAGCAGATCGAGTTCGCCGACACGCTGATCGTCAACAAGGTGGACCAAGTCGATAGCGAGCAACTCGATCGCGTGCTCGGCCTCGTCAAGGCGCTGAACCCGTCCGCGCGTATCGTGCTGGCCGATCACGGCCGCGTGAAGCTCGACGAGGTTCTGGGCACGCATCGCTTCGACCCTGTGAAGGTCGAGGAATTCCCGGGCTGGGCACAGGCGATGGCCGGCGGCTTGCCGTCGGAAACCGAGGAATTCGGCGTGCGCAATTTCGAGTTCCGCGCGCGGCGCCCCTTCCATCCCGCGCGCTTCAAGGCGTTCATCGATTCCGAATGGCGCGGCGTGGTGCGCGCCAAAGGTTATCTGTGGCTCGCCACGCGCTTCCATTGGGCGGGCACGCTCGACCAAGCCGGTGCCGCGGTGAAGGTCGAAGCCGCCGGGCTGTGGTGGTCGTCGATGCCGCAGGAACGCTGGCCCGACGATCCGGAATGGCGCCGCCACTACGACACGACGTGCGCAGGCGAATTCGCCGACAAGCGCCAGGAGCTCGTGTTCATCGGCATCGGCATGGACGAAGCCGATCTGCGCAAGCGCCTGGAAGCCTGCTTGCTGACCGACGACGAAATGGCGCTGGGCCCGAAAGCTTGGCCGCGCAAATTCGCCGATCCCTTTCCGCCCTGGAAACGGAGCGCGCAATGACGGCGACGCTTGAACGCGAAGCGCTTGTCCTGCACGGCTATGCGCCGTCGATTCTTGATCGCATCCGCGACAAGGCGGTCGAACTCGCGATATGGGAACGCGAACTGCCGCAAGCATTCGCCGAGTGGCTCGACGCGCTGCCGTCCGAGAATTTGCCCGATGCGCGCGCAATCGCGGACGATAACGGCGTCGTAACGACCGTCGCGGCGATGCTCGACGGCGCGCGCACGCCCCAGGGCGCGATGCGCGACATGTTGCCGGACGATATCGCGGGACTCGCCCGGCGTTTCATGACGATCATGGACAGCGCGCAGGTGGATATCCGCCTCGAAGCCGTCGATCACGACGCATGCTGGAAGTTCCACCGCGATTGCGTCGAGGCGCGCCTGCTGGCGACCTATCGCGGGCCCGGCACGCAATGGGTGCCGCCGGCCTTTAGCAAAGCCGCTCTCGACCGCCAGAAGGATTATCGCGGGCCGATTCCAAGCCTGTCGCGCTTCGCCGCCGGCATGTTCAAAGGCAGCTGCGCCGCCCCCGCCAGCGGGATCGTCCATCGCTCGCCGCCGATCGACGGAGCGGGCGTGACGCGGCTGGTGCTATGCCTCAATTTGCCGCGCCCCGTACACCATTGATTTTCCGTCGTTTCCGTCGGAAACGCGTTACACGGCATGACGGCCGCCAGCCTTCGGCGGCGCCGGGACCAATCGAAACGGGTTTGCGCGGGCCGAAGGCATCCACAGGCGGGCACATCCGGTAACATTCCGGAACAGCACCGCAGGGCGGTGCCGCTATATTCGTCGGCATGACACGCTTCGAACGAACGAACACGACATGCCGCCGGTAAAAAGCCGCACTTCGATCTTCATCATGTGGCTTCTAACGCTCGCCGTGCTGGGCGGGGGTGCGGCCGGGGCCTGGTATTGGTTCGTCCAGGTGCCGCGCGAGCGCGCCGCCGCGACGCCCGCGCCGCGCTTCCGCCCGGCGGCGACGGTCGGCGTGGCGCAAGCGACCCGCGCCGACGTGCCCGTCGTCGTATCGGCGATCGGCACCGTGCAGCCGGTCGTCACCGCCACGGTGCGCACGCAGCTTGCCGGCATTCTGGTCGGCATCAATTTCACCGAAGGTCAGATGGTGACCAAAGGTCAGGTTTTGGCGCAGATGGATGCGCGGCCCTATCGCCTCGCCCTCGCCCAAGCCCAGGCCAATCTCGCCCGCGATCAGGCCCAGCTCGCCGATGCGCAGCGCGATCTCGGGCGCTATCGCACGCTGCTGGCGCAGGATTCGATCGCGCGCCAGCAGGTCGATACGCAAGCCTCGCTGGTGAAGCAGCTCGAAAACACCGTCGCCGCCGACGAAGCGTTGGTCGGCACGGCGCGGCTCAATCTCGAATACACGACGATCACCGCACCGGTGGCCGGGCGCATCGGCCTGCGCCAAGCCGATATCGGGAACTACCTGACGCCCGGCGACGCGAACGGCATTGCCGTTATTACGCAGCTAGATCCCATCGACGTGATTTTCGCGGTTCCCCAGGATCGCCGCCCCGCCTTGCAAGCGCGCCTCGCCGGCGGCGCGCCGTTGCCCGTACTCGCCCTCGATCAACAAAGCGTCGCAACGCTCGCCGAAGGCACGTTCCTCACCTTCGACAATGTCGTCGACGCGACCAGCGGCACGGTGAAGGCCAAGGCGCGCTTCGCCAATACCGACGGGCGCTTGTTCCCCAATCAGTTCGTCAATGTGCGCGTGCGCGCGGATACGATCGCCGGCGCCATCACCGTGCCGGTCTCGGCCGTGCGTCATGGTGCACGCGGCGCGTTCGTCTTCGCGTTGAACGCCGACCGCACCGTCAGCCTGCGCCAAGTTACGACCGGAATCGCCGACGGCGATCGTATCGTTATCCTGTCGGGCATCTCGGAAGGCGAGCGCGTTGTCTCCGAAGGCGCCGACAATCTGGTCGACGGCGCGCAAGTCGTGATGCCCGGCGACGGGCCGCGCGAACGCCCGCCGGGTGCGGGCGGCGGCGGCGGACGCCAGCGCCCGTGAGCGATCCCGCGAACGACGCGGTCGAAGACGGCCTCAATCCGTCGCGGCTTTTCGTGCTGCGCCCCGTGGCGACGACGCTGCTGATGCTGGCGATCGTGCTGATCGGCCTGGTGGCGTTGCGCTTGCTGCCGCTGTCGTCCTTGCCTGAGGTCGATTACCCGACGATCCAAGTCCGCACGCTCTATCCGGGGGCGAGCCCCGACGTGATGGCGAACACGGTGACCGCCCCGCTCGAACGCCAATTCGGCCAGATGGCCGGGCTCGACCGGATGTCGTCGTCGTCCTCGGCGGGCGCATCGGTCATCACGCTGCAATTCGCGCTCGATCTGCGCTTGGACGTGGCCGAACAGGAAGTGCAGGCCGCGATCAACGCGGCGAGTTCGCTGCTGCCCAGCGACCTGCCCGCCCCGCCGATCTACGCCAAGATCAACCCCGCCGATGCGCCGATCCTGGCGCTGGGCGTCACCTCGCCGACGCGCGGCCTGCCCGAGATTCAAGATCTGGTCGATCAGCGCTTCACCAAGAAGATCGCGCAAGTGCCCGGCGTGGGACTGGTGAGTTTGAGCGGCGGCCAGCGCCCGGCCGTGCGCATCCAGGCGAACGTTCAGGCCTTGGCCGCGCGCGGCTTGTCGCTCGATACGTTGCGCACGGCGATTGCGGCGGCGAACGTCAACACGGCCAAAGGCAGTTTCGACGGGCCGACGCGATCCTGGAGCATCGACGCCAACGACCAACTCGCCGATGTCGGCGCCTATCGCAATCTCGTGATCGCCTATGCCGATGGCGCGCCGGTGCGCCTCGCCGACGTCGCCGACGTCGTGATGTCGGCCGAGAATACGCGCCTGGGCGCTTGGATGAACGCCACACCGGCGATCATCGTCGAAGTCCGCCGCCAGCCCGGCGCCAACGTCATCGGCACGGTCGACGCGATCAAGCGCGCCTTGCCGGAGCTCGAACGCCAATTGCCCGGCGATATGCGCGTGACACTACTGACCGACCGCACCGAAGGCATTCGCGCCTCGGTGCGCGACGTCAGTATCGAACTCGTGCTCGCCGTCGTACTGGTGATGCTGGCGATCTTCCTGTTTCTGGGCGATCTGCGCGCCACGATCGTCGCGGGCATCGCCGTGCCCGTGTCGCTGATCGGCAGTTTCGCGGCGATGTATCAGCTCGGCTTCAGCGTCAACAATCTGTCGCTGATGGCGCTGACCATCGCGTCGGGCTTCGTCGTCGACGACGCGATCGTGATGATCGAGAACATCGCGCGCCATTTGAAGAAGGGGGCCACACCCTTCGCCGCCGCGATCGAAGGCTCGAAGGAGATCGGCTTCACGATCATCTCGCTGACCGTCAGCCTGATCGCCGTGCTGATCCCGCTGCTGTTCATGGACGACGTCGTCGGGCGACTGTTCCGCGAATTCGCGATCACGCTGGCGATATCGATCCTGATTTCGGCCGTCGTCGCGCTGACGCTGGTGCCGATGCTGACCGCGCGCTGGATGAAGCCGGAAGCGGAAGGCGAAGTCCCCGCCCTCGTGCGCTGGACGATGGCTTGGTTCGATGCTGTGGCGCGCGTTTACGCGGCGATGCTCGATTGGGTTCTGGCCTATCGCGCGATCACGTTGTTGTTCTTCGCGGCGACGCTGGCGCTGACCGTGGCGCTCTATATCCAGATCCCCAAAGGCCTGTTTCCCGAACAGGATACGGGCCAGATCCGCGCCACGATCATCGCCGACCAAGACGTATCGTTCCAGCGCATGTCGGCGCTGCAAGCGCAGATCGCCGACGCGATCCTCGCCGAGCCGGAAGTCGCGAGCCTTAGTTCCAATGTGGGCGTCGACGGGCAGAACCCGACGCTCAACCAAGGCCGCATGCTGATCAACCTGGCGCCCAAGGACCGGCGCGGCCCTCAAAGCGCGCTGCTGGATCGCTTGCGCGAACGCGCGCGCGCCGTCGCGGGCGTCACGCTGCATCTTCAGCCCGTGCAGGATTTGACGATCGAGACCGAAAGCGGCGCCAATCGCTATCGCTTCTCGCTGGAGGGCGCGAAGCTCGACGAGGTCAACGCGACGGCCGAACTATTGCTGACGGCGTTGCGTCGCGAACCGATGCTGCGCGACCCGACGTCGAACGTGCTGGCGCGGGGTGCCTCCGTCACCGTCGCCATCGACCGCGATGCGGCGGCGCGCCTGGGCATCAGCGCCGCGACGATCGACGCCGCCCTCTACAATGCCTTCGGCCAACGTATCGTCTCGACGATCTTCGCGCCGGCCGCGCAATATCGCGTGATCCTGGAAAGCCAGCCCGGCATGCTGGCGACACCGGATTCCCTCAACCGGCTTTACGTGCCGGTGAATTCCACCACGTCGGTACCGCTGGGTACGATCGCGCGTTTCGTGACCGGCCAAGCGCCGCTGCTGGTCTCGCGCGTCGCGCAATATCCCGCCGCCACGATCGGCTTCGACGTCGCCCCCGGCGTGGCCTTGGGCGATGCGGTCGATCGCATCACGGCGGTCGCCGCACAGATCGGCATTCCGCCGGGTGTCGCGATAAAATTCACCGGTACCGCCAGCGCTTTCCGCGCGGCGCTGACCAATCAGGTCTATCTGATCCTCGCGGCGATCGTCGTCGTCTATATCGTGCTGGGCGTGCTGTACGAAAGCTTCGTGCATCCGCTGACCATTCTATCGACGCTGCCGTCGGCCGGCGTTGGCGCGTTGGTCGCGCTGATGTTGACCGGGAACGACCTCGGCGTGATCGGCATCATCGGCTTGGTGCTGTTGATCGGCATCGTCAAAAAGAACGCGATCATCATGATCGATTTCGCGATCGAGGCGCGGCGCGCCGGCGAAACCGATCCCGTCGCCGCGATCCGCCAAGCGGCGCTGCTGCGCTTCCGCCCGATCCTGATGACCACGCTGGCGGCGTTGTTCGCCGCCTTGCCGCTGATCTTCGGCGCGGGCATGGGTGCCGAACTGCGCCAGCCTTTGGGTATCGCCATCGCCGGCGGCTTGATCGTCAGCCAGGCGCTGACGCTGTTCACCACGCCGGTCATCTTCCTGTTCTTCGATCGGCTGGGGCGATGAATCTCTCCGCCCCCTTCATCCGCCGCCCGATCGGCACGATCCTGCTCACGATCGGCATCGCGCTGTCGGGCCTGGCGTCGTTCTTCCTGTTGCCGGTGGCGCCGCTGCCGCAGGTCGATTTCCCGACCATCGTCGTCACTGCCACCGTGCCGGGCGCAAGCCCATCAACCATGTCGGCAAGCGTCGCCGCCCCGCTGGAAAAGCATCTCGGCACCATCGCGGGTGTGACCGAGATCACATCGCGCTCGGGTATTGGCAGCAGCAACGTGATCCTGCAATTCGATCTGAGCCGCTCGATCGACGGCGCCGCGCGCGACGTGCAAGCGGCGTTGAATGCCGCAAGGCTCGACCTGCCCGCCGCCCTCAAAAGCAACCCGACCTATCGCAAGATCAATCCGGCTGACGCGCCCGTGCTGATCCTGGCGCTGACCTCGCCCACGCTCACACCGCCCGAGATCTACGATGCCGTGTCCAACATCGTGCAGCAGCGCCTGTTGCAGATCGAAGGTGTCGGCGACGTGGAAATGGGCGGGGCCGCCCTGCCCGCCGTGCGCGTCGATTTGAATCCGCTGGCGCTGACGCGTTTCGGTATTTCCAGCGAGGACGTTCGCGCGGCCCTGGCCGCGATCAGCGCCAACCGGCCGCGCGGCGCCATCGAAGGCGAGGCTTTGTCCTGGCAGGTCTATACGACGCGCCAGGGCCGTTTCGCCGCCGACTATAAGGATTTGGTCGTCGCGTGGCGCAATGGCGCCGCCGTGCGCCTGTCGGATGTCGCGGAGATCACCGACGGCCCCGAGGATGTGCGCACGATGGGCCTTTATAACGGCCAGCCGGCGGTGATGATCCTGCTGAGCCGCCAGCCCGGTGCGAACATCGTGGCGACAGTCGATGCGGTGAAGGCGCAACTGCCCGTCCTGGAAGCGTCGCTGCCAGCGGGCATCTCGCTGCATGTCGCCTCCGACCGCACCAAGACGATCCGCGCGTCGTTGAAGGAAGTCGAGACCGCCTTGGTCGTCGCCACGCTGCTGGTCGTCGTGGTCGTCAGCTTCTTCCTGCGTTCGCTGCGCGCGACGTTAATCCCGCTCGTCTCGATCAGCGTATCGCTGCTCGGCACGCTGGCGATTATGTATCTGGCGGGGTTTTCGCTGAACAACCTGTCGCTGATGGCGCTGACCATCGCGACCGGCTTCGTCGCCGACGACGCGATCGTGGTGATGGAGAATATCGCCCGCCATATCGAAAAGGGCGAAAGCCCCTTTGCGGCCGCGATGAACGGCGCACGCGACGTCGGCTTCACGGTGCTGTCGATTTCCGTCGGCCTGATCGCGGCCTTCATACCGCTGCTGTTCATGGGCGGCATCGTGGGCCGCATTTTCGCCGAGTTCGCGGTGACGATGACCATCGCCATCGCGATCAGCCTCGTCGTCTCGCTGACCACGACGCCGATGCTGGCTTCGCTGCTGCTGCGCGCCGGCGAGAAGCCCAACACGCTGAGCCGCACGGCCGAGTATCTGTTCGGCTTGGCGCAGCGGCGCTACGCGCATGATCTCGATCTGGCGCTGGCCCATCCCAAGATCGTGCTGCTGGCTTTCGCCGCCACGATCGCCGGCAGCGTCTATCTGCTCCAGACGATCCCCAAGGGCTTTTTCCCGGAGCAGGACACCGGCGCTTTGATCGGCGGTCTGCGGGCCGATCAAAGCATCTCGTTCCGCGATATGCAGAACAAGTTGCAGCAGATCGAACGTATCGTGCGTTCCGATCCCGGCGTCGAAGCCGTCGTCGCCTTCACCGGCGGATCGCGCGCCGGCAGCGGCTTCATGTCGATCGCGCTGAAGCCGGTGGCGCAGCGCGATTCCAGCCGCGCGATCATCGCGCGCCTGCGCCCGCAACTCTCGCGCGTCACGGGCCTGACCGTGTTCCTAAGCCCCGTGCAGGACATGCGCATCGGCGCGCGATCGTCCAACAGCGCTTATCAGTACTCGCTGAAGGCCGACGATCCCGATACGCTGTGGGATGCGGGCCAAAAACTCGTCGCGAAACTCAAAACCACGCCGGGCCTTACCGACGTCGATATCGACCAGCAGCGCAGCGCCATGTCGGTCTATGTCGAGATCGATCGCGACCGCGCGGCGCGCCTCGGCGTCACGATGCAGGCGGTCAACGCGGCCCTCTACAACGCCTTCGGCCAGCGCCAAGTCGCGACGATCTACGCCGATCTCAACCAATATCGCGTCGTGCTGGGCGTCGGGCAGCGTTTCATGGGCGCGCCCGAGGCGCTGGAGAATATCTACGTGCCCGTCGGCGCGGCTGCCTTGCCCAATACGGCTTCAGGAACGGCACGCGACGCGAGTACGGGCGCGCCCGTCAGCACCAATCCGCGCAGCTTCGTGCCCTTGTCGCAGATCGCGCGCTGGGCGCCGCAAGCGGCACCCGCGTCCATCGCGCATGACGGCGGCCAGCCGGCGGCGACGTTGAGCTTCGCGGTCGAGGACGGCGTGACTTTGGGCGAAGCGGCCGATCTGCTGCTGGAAGCGCAGCGTTCGCTGAATCTGCCGGCCTCCGTGCACGGCGGCTTCGCGGGCAGTGCGCGCACCTTCGCGCAAACGTCGCGCACGATGCCGCTGCTGATCGTCGCGGCCATCGGTGCGATCTATATCGTGCTGGGCATTCTGTATGAGAGCTGGATCCATCCGTTGACGGTGTTGACCACGCTGCCCTCCGCCGGAATCGGCGCGTTCCTGGCGCTGCTGGCGACCGGCACGGCCTTCGACCTGATCGGCGTGGTCGGGATCATCCTCTTGATCGGCATCGTCAAGAAGAACGCGATTATGATCATCGACTTCGCGCTCGACGCGGAACGCACGCGCGGCCTTACTGCGCGCGAAGCGATCCGCGAGGCGGCGCTGCTGCGCTTCCGCCCCATTCTGATGACGACGCTGGCCGCGGTCTTCGGCGCGGTCCCGCTCGCCATCGGTTTCGGCGACGGGGCGGAGTTGCGACGGCCGCTGGGTATCACCATCGTCGGCGGCATGCTGGCGAGCCAGTTCCTCACCCTCCTCATCACCCCCGTCGTCTATCTCGCGCTCGACCGTTTACGCCTGCGCCGGACGAATCCCGGACACGTCACGCCATGATCGCCCGCCGCACACTTCTTCTCGCCTGTACTTCATTGGTCGCCGGTTGCGATCTCGTGCCCGAATATCTGCGCCCGACGACCTCGGCACCGCCCGCGACCTTCAAGGAGGATCCGGGCTGGCGCGTCGCCGCCCCGGCCGACGATATCGCGCGCGGCGAATGGTGGCGGCTGTTCGCGGATCCGATCCTCGACGATTTGCAGCAGCGCGTGATCGTTTCGAACCAGACGCTCGCCGCCGCGAAGGCCGCCTACGATCAGGCGCGCGCGCTCGTGCGCGAACAGCGTGCCGCTTATCTGCCGACGGTCAGTTTGAGTGCGGGCGGCAGCATGACCGAAAACCCGAGCACGAGTTCGACCAGCCGCACGAGCACGACGACGAACCGCAGCTCGGGCGCTTATACGGTTTCCTACAACGCGACTTTGGGCGCCACGTGGGAACCCGATCTCTGGGGCCGCATCGGCGCCACCGCGAGCCAAGCGGGCGCGTTGGCCGAAGCAAGCCGTGCCGATCTGCTCGCCGCGACCTTGTCGGCGCAAGGCGAAATGGCGCTGAACTATGTGCAACTGCGCGGATTGGAAGCGCAGAAGGCGATCTACGCCGATACGATCACGGCCTATGAGCGCGCCTTGACCATCGTCCAGAACCGCTACGACGCGGGCACGGCGCAGCGTTCCGACGTGTTGCAGGCGGAGACCGCGCTTTACAACGCGCGCGCCAACGCGAGCGATCTCGACCGTCAGCGCGCCCAGCTCGAACACGCGATCGCCGTGCTGGCGGGCGAGAATCCGTCGACCTTCTCGCTGCATCAAGCCGTGAGCGAGCCCGTTCTGCCCGCGATCCCGTCGATCCTGCCGGGCGAGCTGCTGCAACGCCGCCCGGACGTCGCCGCCGCCGAACGGCGCGTGGCCGCCGCCAACGCCAATATCGGCATCCAGCGCGCGGCCTATTTCCCGGTCGTCGATCTGACCGGCGATCTGACGTCCAGCGCGCAGCGCGTGGGCCGCTTGTTCGATGCGGCGAGCACACTGTGGTCGCTGGGCGTATCGGGCGCGGTCACACTGCTCGATTTCGGCGCCACCGCCGCGCGCGTCGAACAAGCGCGCGCCGCCTACGCCCAGACGGTCGCGAATTATCGCGGCGCCGTCCTCGTCGCTTTCCAGCAGACGGAGGATCAGCTCGCGGCGATCCGCGTGCTCGCCAATGTGGCGGAGTTGCGTATCGCCGCCGCGCGCGCCGCCAACCAGGCCGAGACGATCGCGCGCAATCAATATCTCGCGGGCCAGATCGGCTATGCCGACGTGATCGTGGTCCAGACGACGGCGCTGAGCGCGCGGCTTGCCGAAGCGCAGTCGATCACCGACCGGCAGAGCGCGGCGGTCTCGCTGATCCAGGCGATCGGCGGCCATTGGCGCGACGACGCGTTGCAGACCGCGCCGTAATTACTGTTCGAGCCCGTCCGCGAGCAGCCAATCGCCGATCGGCTTGACCTGACTGCCGACCATGTCGCGCCCGGTGACGACGGGCACGTTCGCCGCCCGCGCCATCGCGGCAAGACGCGTCTTCGGCGGATCGGCGACGATATCGGCGACGCACGCCGCCTTGGCGATCTGCGCTTCGTCGAACGGCGACGGGTCGCCGTCGCGCATGCCCAACGGGGTCGCATTAACCAGAATATCGTGATCACCGCCGTCGAATGCCGCGACAGGGCCGAGATCGCGCAAGCTTGCGACAGCTTTGGCGACGATCTCAGCGCTCGCGTCGGCGATCGCCAAGCGCTTGCAGCCCTGCCTCAGGATCGCTTGCGCGATCGGCAGTCCCGCCCCGCCGATCCCGGCGAGTAGAATACTCGCCGTGGCGACCGGCACGTCGCGGACCAGCAACGCGTTGACCAGCGCGATCCCGTCATATTGCGCGCCGACGAAGCGCCCGCCTAACCCACGCTTCGCCGCGTTGACGCTGCCCGCGCGTTTCGCGACTTGGGAAATCGCCTCCAGATGCGGAATGATCGTGCGCTTATGCGGCATCGTCACGAGCAAGCCGTCGATCGATTTGTCGGCGGTCGCCGCCGCCATGAAGGCGTCGAGATCGCCGGGATCGACATGGCGCGTTTCGATCTCGACCGCGACGCCAAGCTCGCGCAGATATTCCGTCAGCAAGGCGGGCGTGCGCACGGTCGTCACCGGCGCACCGATCATCACGTAGCGCTTCATCGCTTCACTTGAACTTGTAGACGCCGAGTTTCTCGAAAATCGAATAGATCCGGTTCGCGTATTTTGTGAACTCCGGATACTCGCCCAGATGCGCCGGGCGCGGCCGGGGCAGATCGATCTTGATCTCCTCGACGATCGTGCCGGGGCCCTTGGACATGACCAAAACGCGGTCGCTGAGGCCCACCGCCTCGTCGATCGAGTGCGTGATGAAGAGCACCGTCTTGCGCGTGTCGAGCCACAGCATTTCCAGATCGTGGCGGATCTGGGTGCGGCTGATCGCGTCGAGCGCGCCGAAGGGTTCGTCCATCAGCAGCATCGACGGATCGTGCACGAGCGCACGCGCGATCGACACGCGCTGGCGCATGCCGCCCGAGAGCTGCCAGGGATAGCGGTTCTCGGCACCCTTCAGGTTCAGGCGCTCGAACAGCGACTCAGCGCGCGCTTGGATGACCGATTTGTCGAGGCCGCGAATTTCCTGCTGCAGCATGACGTTCTTCATCGCCGTGCGGAAATCGAGCAGAAGGTGATCCTGAAACACGATCCCGACTTCGGTGATCGGCTTGGTCAACGGCTTGCCGTCGACCTCGATGCTGCCTTGCGTCACGGGCTCCAGGCCCGAGGCGAGCAGCAAGGTCGTGCTCTTGCCGCAGCCCGACGGGCCGATCAGGCTGACGAACTCGCCCGGCTTGATGTCGAGATCGATCGGCCCCAGCGCGTGATAGGCGGAGCTGTCGGTCCCGTACACCTTGGTGATGCCGCGCGCGACGATGGAAGCGCCTGTCGTCATTCTCGATCGGTCCTGTTGCTAAAGATCAAGCGTGCCGGGGACGGTTCCACGGCATCAAAAATTTTTCGGCCGCGAGCATCGCGCCGTTGAACACCAGCGCCACCAGCGCCGTCGCGATCAGGCCGCTGAACATCAGTTCCATATCCATGAAGCTGGACGCGCGCATGATCATGAAGCCGAGACCCGCGCTGGAGCCGATGAATTCCGCGATGATGACGCCTTCGACCGCCTTCACGATGCCGATCTTCATCCCGGCGAAGATGTAGCCCATCGCGGCGGGCAAGCGCACATAGCGGAAAGTCTGGAAAGCCGATGCGCCCATCGAGCGCGTGATGTAGCGCAGCCTCGGATCCGTGGCGCGGAAGCCGGACATGCTGTCGACCAGGATCGGGAAGAAGCACATCAGGAAGACGATGAACACCGCGACGGCGGGGCTCACGCCGAACCACACGATCAGGATCGGCCCAATCACGGTCTTGGGCATGATGTTGAGAAAGACGATGACCGGGAACAGCCCGCGTTCGAGCGTGCCCACCGAGATGATGGCGAGCGCGAGCGGCACGGCGACCAGCACGGCCATGCCGAAGCCCAAAGCGATCGACATCGACGTCGCCCAGGCTTGCGCCAACACGGTCGTCCGATCGGCGACAAGGCGCGCGAGGAAATCCGAAGGCTTCGGTAGGATATAGAGCGGCACGTCGTTGATCCGCACCAACGCTTCCCATAGCCCGAGGCACAAAGCGACCGCGAGCGTGGGATAGGCGATCCACGCGATCCAGGCGGTGCGTTGGCGGAAGCTTTTCATCGCGGCGTCGCTCGATCTGAAAACGGATCCGACGGCGCGGAAGGATCGCTCCCCCGCACGCCGCCGGAAAACCCGATTACGGGCAGAGAACCGGCGTCGCCGGCAGATAGGCGTTGGTGTAGTAGTTCGTGATCGGCTTGTCGGCCGGGAAGCCCATCGCGGTGGTCATCACTTCGAAGGTCTTCTGCCAGGTCTCCGGCTTGGTGGCGCCAATCGTGTCGCCCTTGCCCGCCGGGCAGACCGACGCGAAGCTGTAGACGGCCCCCTTCAGCAGATCTTCCTTCGACTTCTCCATATCGGGGAACAACGCCTTCAGCGCGTCGACCGAAGCGGACGGATCCTTGATCGCCGCTTCCCAGCCCTTCGCCGTGGCGGCGACGAACTTGCGGTACACGTCCGGACGCGCGGCCAGCTTGTCGTCGCGTGCGACGAGGCTGAGCGAAATCAACGGCACGCCGTTGTCGTAGAAGTAAATGACACTGGCTTTCCGGCCTTGCGCCGCCAGCGGCACGACGATGTTTTCCGGCGTTTCGGCGACGGCGTCCACACCGCCCGATGTCAGCAGCCCGAGGCTCGCGGCCTGCGCCGCCGAAACGATCGTGACCGAGGATTCGGGAATGCCGTTCGCCTTCAGGAACAACGGCACGAGCGGCACAACGGCGGCCCCCGGCGCGACGGCGATCTTCTTGCCGGCGAGATCCTTGGGCGACTTGATGCCGGAGCTGTCGAGGAAGTTGATGCCGAACTGACCCGCCTTCCAAATCGTCGAGACGATCTTGATGGGGGCCCCCTTCGACGCGGCGTTGAGGATCGCGCCCGCATCGGCGAGACCCAGATCGCTCTGGCCCGTCGCGACGAGCTGTGCGGCCACGCCGGACCCACGACCTTCCTGCAGCACGACTTCCAGGCCTTCGGCGGCGTAATAGCCGTTCTTCTGCGCCATCGCGAAGCCCAGATGCGCCGAGTCAGCGCGCCAGTTCATCGTCAGCGTCAGCTTCTCGGCCGCGACCGCCGAAGCCGCCGACGCCAGCACGAGGCCGGCCGCCACGGCGGCGAGTTTCGTGAATTTATTCATCGTTTCCTCCTTCGTTGAACTTCGTTGGTTGGTTCACTTGCGCCGCCAGGGCAGCAGCAATTTCTCGAGCGACGCCATCGCGTAGCTCAACGCCACACCGATCGCCGACGCGACGACCAGCGTGGCGAAGATCAGCGGCGTATCCTTGTTGTCCATCGCGCGCAGCACGATGTAGCCGAGCCCGTTATTCGAGTTCATCCATTCGACGACGATGACGACGGTCACCGCGATGACGATCGTGGTCTTGAAGCCGGAGAAGATCGCTGGCGCCGCCGCCGGTAACTCGATGTAGCGGAAGGTCTGAAACCACGACGCGTTCATCGATCGGCTCAAATAGAACAAGCGCCGATCCGCCGCCTTGAACCCCGCCACGCCGTCGACCAGCACGGGGAAGAAGGTGATCAGCGCCGTCAGCAGGATCTTCGGGAAATCGGCGTAGCCGAACCACACGAGCATCATCGGCGCGAGCGTGATTTTGGGCAGGCCCTGGATGAACACGACCAGCGGATAGAGCAGCATTTCGCAGCGCCGCGAGTTCGCGATCAGATAGGCGAGGATCAGGCCCGGCACCGCGCCCGCGACGAAGCCGTAGATGATGAGGCGCGTGGTGATCAGCCCGTGCGTGACGAAGCGCGGATATTCGTTGACCACGCGCATCAGGAAGTTCGACGGCGCTGGCAGCACGAAGGTCGGCAACGCGAACACGCGCACGACCAATTCCCACAGCAGCAGTAAGCCGGCAAACCACAGCACGGGCTCGCGAATGCGGGCGAAGGCGGCGTTCATGCGGGCGCCATGTCGCGCTGGCGGATCCGCAACGGCCAGATCTCCGCGATCTCGCGCGATGCGGCTTTCAACGCGTCGGCGAGATCGGCGTAGCGCGCGGGATCGATGCGCAGGATCGGGCCCGCAACGCTAATCGTGCCCGCGACCGGTGACCGGGAATCAAGGCCCGCGAAGAACGGCACGGCCAACGCCGCCGTCCCCGTCTCCGCCTCGTCCACTGCTTTGGCGTAACCATGCGCGCGCGCATCGGCGAGTTCGCGCCGGAACCCTTCGACATCGCTCACCGCGCGCGGGCCCAGCGGGCGCCGCGCCTTGAAGCCGCGCGCGCAGACGATGCGCAAGGCTTCGCTCTCGGGCAGCGTCGACAGCCAGGCTTTGCCGTTGGCGGTCGCGTGCAACACGATCTCCTGCCCCATATCGGGGTCGTAGCGCAGGCCCGGCGGTGCGCCTTGCGCGCGTGCGACCCAAACGAGGTCTTCGCCTTCGACGATCGCCAAGCGGCAATATTCGGCCGTGCGCTTGGCCAAACGATCGAGTACGGCTTGCACCATGTCGGGCACGGCGCGCGCATCGAGATTGCGGAAGGCAAGCGTACTCAGGCGCAATGACAACGCGTAGCTCTGCGTCGCGGGGTCCTGTACCACCCAGCCGCGCGCCATCAATGTCGCGAGAATGCGGTGACCCGCGCTGGCCGGCAAATCGACGCGGCGCGCGAGCTCGGACAGCTCCATCGGCTCCGCCTCGCCGGCCAGAACCTCGATGATCGCAAGACAGCGCTCGACTGCGTTGACCGTCATGGATGTCTCGTTGGTGGCGGGCGGTTTCCCAGAGCGATTATGAAAATTTGATACTGAATTCCAAATTGGAATGCAATATCATTTTTGGATCGTCTTGCTTTACGACCCTAAGAAACGCGGAGAAATCGATGAGTTTGGTTGGACTTGGCGCCGTCGCGATCTGGCACGACATCGCCCCCGAGGGCCGCGACGAATTCTATGCGTGGCATGGCACCGAACATATGCCCGAGCGCGTCGCCATCCCCGGTTTCCTGCGCGGCCGCCGTTATGTGGCGCGCGACGCGAGCCTCGAATTCTTCAATCTCTATGAAGCCAAGGCGCATGGCGACGTGACCGGCCCTGCCTATCATGCGCGGCTGCAAAGCCCGACGCCGTGGACCGTGTCGACCGTGAAGCATTTCCGCAATGTCGCGCGGTCGATCTGCGCGGTGGGCGCGAGCTTTGGGTCGGGCCAAGGCGGTCTCGCCGCCACTTGGCGCTACGACGTGGCGCCCGCGCGCGCCGAGGAACATCGCAAAGCGCTCGCCGAAACGATCCTGCCGGCGATCGCGCGCCAAGGCTTCATCGCGGGCGCGCATCTGCTGCGCGCCGATGCCGATGCCAGCGCCGTGGTGAATGCGGAGGAGAAAGCGCGCGGCGTGGCCAATCGTGTCCCCCGCTGGATCGTGATCGTCGAAGGCTGGGGCGACGAGGCGAAATTCGCCGCATATTGCCGCGCGGCGCTGGCCGACAAGACGCTGGAAGCGAGCGGCGCCGTCGGCCCGTTCGAAGCCGGGTTCTACGCGTTGCAGGCGACGATCGACCGCAGCGATCTGCCGAAGAGCTAAGCGAGCTTCGCGAATTTCGCCAAAAACTTTTCGCGCGCTTCTTCGGCGGACCATGCTTTCAGCGTGGCGACATGCGGCGTGCGGCGGAAGGCGAAAACCTTGCGCGCTTCGGGCTCGGTGAAACCGGCAAGCGCCACCGCCTCGATATAGGCGGCTTCCCGGTCGGCGCGCTTGATCGCCAGCGTCCATTCTTCCGGCAGGCGCGCGGGCAAGCCGAATCGCAGATGCACCGCCGCCTGCACGCGCTTCTCCAGCGACTTATAGGAATCGCCGATCACCGCCTTGAACGGCGTGATGAGGTCGGCGGTGACGAACTCGCTGCCATCGTGTAGCAACGCCGCCCGGCGCATCTCGCGCGTCGGGCGCGTCATCGCCGCGTCGAAGATGTCGAGCACCAGAAGCGAATGCTGTGCCACCGAGAACCCATGCGCGCCGGTCGTCTGGCCGTTCCACCGCGCGACGCGCGACAGGCCCAGCGCGATATCCTCGATCTCGATATCCAGCGGCGACGGGTCGAGCAGATCGAGCCGCCGACCCGACAACATGCGTTGCCACGCACGGGTCACTTGCGATCCCCTGCGCCGCCATGCGCCAAGGCCTTCGCCGCATTGGCACGCGCAAGTGCGGTGAACGCCGCCGCCGCCGGCGTGAGCGAACGGCCCGACGCTGCGATCAGGCTGATATCGCGGCCGACTTGCGGTCCGCGTAGCTCTTTGAGCGTCACGCGCCGGTCATGCGCGATCTTGCGCGCGATCGCCGGCAGCACGGCGATGCCCAGCCCCGCTTCGACCAGCGCCACCGCGGTGGTGACATGCGAAACCTCATAGGCTGGGCGTGCAGGCCGGCCCAAACCGCCGAACCCCATTTCGACGAGGGCCCGCAAGCCGCTTTCGCGCGTCAATGCGATCAACGGTACGTCGGCGATTTCGGCCCAGGTCGTCGAGCGGCGCTTGCGCCCGCCCGTTTCGGTCGCCGGTGCGAACACCATCAGCGTGTCGTGCATCAGCCTTGTTTGCGAAATTCCCGCCTCGCCCGCCGCAAACGTGCCGATCCCCAGATCGGCCTCGCCGCCGCGCACCTTGTCGACGATCATATCCGTGCCCGCATCGATCAACGAAACCCGGACACCTGGATACGCGCGGGTGAACGCGGCGATCAAGCCCGGCAGCAACACGCTGCCCAGCAGTGGCGCGCAAGCGACGGCGACATGGCCCTTCCGGCGCTGGGCGAGATCGGTCAAACCCCGCAGCGACGTGTCGATATCGGCGAGCAGTTTTTCAGCCTGCGGCATGAATTCGCGCCCGGCCTGGGTCATCTCCACCCGGCGCGTCGTGCGATCGAACAATGCGACGCCGACTTGCTGCTCCAAATCGCGGATCAACGCCGACAAAGCGGGCTGGCTGATGCGCAGGCGTTCCGCCGCCCGGCGGAAGGCGCCCGCTTCGGCGACGGCCATGAAGCCGCGCAAATGGCGTAACTCGACATTCATAGGCCACGACTATCAATCAATCGGAAAATTCCGTCTAGTCTCTCAAACACGGCGGCACGACAATCCTTCCCAATCGAGGCGAACAGGAGCACCGCGAAGATGCCGGCCTATCCCGAAATCGGGCTTTATATCGACGGCAAGTGGCGCAAGACGGCCGACACGCTGCCCATTCTCAACCCTGCCGACGAAGCCGAAATCGGGCGTTGCCCGGTCGCGACCAAAGCCGATCTCGACGACGCCCTCGCCGCCGCCGCCAAGGGTTTCGCGCTGTGGAGCCGCACCTCGCCGCATAAGCGCGCCGCGATTCTATGCCGTGCGGCCGCCTTGATGCGCGAACGGCAGGAAGAGATCGCCCAGTCGATCACCCGCGAGCACGGCAAGCCGATCGCGCAAGCGCGGCTCGAAGTCATTCGCGGCTGCGAATTCTTCGAATGGGATGCGGGCGAGGCCGTGCGTCTCTATGGCCGCGTCATCCCCAGCGAACAGGGCATTCGCTACATCGTCCATCACCAGCCGATCGGCGCGGTCGCCGCGTTCTCGCCGTGGAATTTCCCGATGAGCCAGCCCTGCCGCAAGATCGCGGGTGCCATCGCGTCGGGCTGCGCCATCATCATCAAGGCGGCCGAGGAAACCCCGGCGGGGGCCGTGCATATCGCGCGCGCCTTGCACGACGCCGGTTTGCCGGCGGGCGTGTTCAATCTCGTTTTCGGCGTGCCGGCGGATATTTCGAGCTATCTCATTCCGCGCCAACCGGTGCGCATGGTCGCTTTCACCGGCTCCACCGCCGTCGGCAAATGGCTGAGCGAGCGCGCCGCGCAAGCGATGAAGCCCGTGCTGATGGAACTGGGCGGGCATGCGCCGGTCATCGTGTGCGACGACGTCGACCCGATCGAGGCGGCACGGCTTTCGGTCATCCGCAAGTCGCGCAACCAGGGCCAGGTCTGCACGTCGCCCACGCGCTTCTTCGTGCTGGAAAAGAACTACGCCGCGTTCCGCGACGCGTTCGTCGAAGGCGCCAAGGCGATCAAGGTCGGCGACGGGCTCGATCCCGCCACGCAGATGGGCCCGGTCGCCAATCATCGCCGCTTGGCGGCGATGGAGGAATTGACGGCCGATGCCAAAGCCAAAGGCGCCAAGCTGCTGGCGGGTGGCACACGGATCGGCAATCGCGGTTATTACTTCCCCGTCACCGTCTTCGCCGACGTGCCCGACGACGTGAAAGCGATGAGCGTCGAGCCGTTCGGCCCGCTGGCGCTGATTGCCCCCGTGCGCTCGCTGGAGGAAGGCATCGAGAAGGCCAATTCCCTGCCCTTCGGGCTGGCGGCCTATGCCTTCACCCATTCGGCGCGCAACGTGGATCTGCTGACCGACGGCGTGGAATGCGGCAATCTGTCGATCAACACGCTGGAAGCGTCGGTCGCCGAAACGCCGTTCGGCGGCGTCAAGGAAAGCGGCTACGGCCGCGAAGGCGGTGCGGAAGGTCTGCACCATTATATGATCGTGAAGAACGTCTCCCATCGCATGGCGATGGGCTGACGAACCGGGAGACACCGCGATGAAATATTCCCGCAGCGAAGCCAAGACCTACGCCCGCACCAACTTGAAGGGCGTGTGGGCCGCCGCTTTGACGCCCTTCAAAGGGCCGGAATGCGCAATCGACGAGGCCGGGTTCCAGCGCAATGTCGATCATTGGGTCGGCAAGCTGGGCATCGACGGGTTGTTCATCGCCGGCAAACAGGGCGAGTTCTTCTCGATGAGCTTGGCCGAGCGCAAGCGCATGTTCGATCTGGCGGTCGAAGCGACCGGCAAGCGTGCCGGCACCATCATGTCGTGCTCCGACCAGAACATGGATACGGTCATCGAACTCGCCAAGCACGCGCAGAAGGCAGGCGCCGATTACATCGTCGTCCACGCGCCCGTGCTGCATTTCCTGAAAGCGCAGGACGAGACGCTGTTCAACTATTACAGCCATGTCGCGCGCCAGGTGGATATCGGCATCGCGCTGTGGAGCCATCCGGACTCCGGCTATCTGATGAGCCCGCAGCTTTGCGCACGGCTCGCCGAGATCCCGAACGTCGTCGCAATCAAGTACTCGGTGCCGCGCCCGATGTATTCGGAGCTCACGCGCTTGGCTGGCGACAATCTGATCGTCTCGACGGCATCGGAAGAGGAATGGTTCGACAACATCGTCGAACTCAAATGGCAGGTCTATCTCTGCTCCAACCCGCCTTTCCTGTTCCAGACTGCCGCCGACAAGCGCATGCGCGATTATACCGATCTCGCCTTCGCGGGCCGCATCGAGGAAGCCAAGCGCATTCGCGACAGCCTGGAGCCGGTGCGCGAGGCGTTCAAACACAGCCGCCCGGCCGAGAAGCCGCATGCCCACGCCAAATATTGGCAGGATTGCCTGGGCCAAACCGGCGGCGAGGTCCGCATGCCGCTGCTGGGCCTGACCGATACCGAAAAGAAGGCGATCGAAACCGCCATCGCGAAAAGCGGCCTCAAACTCAGCTGAAGGGAGAAGCAGTCATGTCCATCCTCGACCAACCCTCCCCCCCCGTATCCGATCTTTCGTTCCGCCAGCCGTTCAACTTCCAGAAATGGATCGACGAGAACCGGCATTTCCTGAAGCCGCCCGTCGGCAACAAGACGCTGTATCAGAACGGCGGGATCATCGTCATGGTGGTCGGCGGGCCGAACTCGCGCGTCGACTTCCACGACGACCCGGCCGAGGAGTTCTTTTATCAGCTGAAGGGCGACATGATCCTGAAGATCGCGGATCGCGGGAAGATCTACGACGTCACGATCCGCGAAGGCGACGTGTTCCTGCTGCCGCCCCACACCATCCATTCGCCCCAGCGCCCGGTGGCCGATTCCGTCGGCCTGGTGATCGAGGGCGCGCGCCGCCCCGGCGATATCGACGGTTTCGAGTGGTATTGCTTCGAATGCGGCGGCAAAGTCCACCGCGTCGAAGTGGAATTGAAGGATATCGTCAAAGACCTGCCGCCGCTTTACGATGCCTTCTACGCCGATGAAAAGGCGCGGGTTTGCCCGCATTGCGGATCGGTCCATCCCGGCAAAGTGCCGCCGCCGGGCTGGGTCAAAATCTGACGGCTAGGCAGCGTCCGGCCGTTGGGTTAGAAATAGTTTAAGTCTAAAGCTTTCGGCCAAGACCGAGGCTCAAAACAGGAGAGGCAAAGATGAAGAGAAGAACGTTCCTCACCGTCGCCGGTGCGGGTGCCGCCACCCTCGCCGCCCCGTCGCTGCTGCGCGCGCAAAGCGCCGTGCGCATCGGCTTGATCACGACGTTGTCGGGTCCCGGCGGCTATATCGGTGCGGATATCCGCGACGCGTTCAACCTCGCCGTCGAAATGGAAGGCGGCAAGCTGGGCGGCGTGCCCGTGCAGGTCGTCGTGGAAGACGACGGCTTCCGCCCCGGCCAAGGCAAGACGGTCGCCGAGCGCATGCTGCGCAACGACGGCATCAAGCTGCTGACCGGAATCGTGTTCTCGAACATCCTGGGCGCCACGCTGCCCGATATTCTGGACGCCGACGCGATCTATGTGTCGCCCAACGCCTCGCCGTCGAACTTCGCTGGCAAGGAATGCCACAAGAACTTCTATTCGATCGCTTGGCAGAACGACACGCTGCACGAATCGGCCGGCCAAGTGGCCAAGGAACTCGGCCACAAGCGCGCCTTCATCCTGGCGCCGAATTATCAGGCGGGCCAGGACGCGCTCGCCGGCTTCAAGCGCATGTTCGGCGGCACGATCGTGGGCGAGCAGTACACGCGCCTCGACCAAACCGACTACGCGGCCGAAATGGCGGCGATCCGCGCCGCCAACCCGGACGTGGTCTTCCAGTTCCATCCGGGCGGGCTGGGCATCGCCTTCCTGCGCCAATACGCGCAAGCCGGCCTCATCGGCCGCGTGCCGATGGTCGTGGCGGCCCCGTCGCTCGACCACACGACGCTGAAGGCCGTGGGCGACGTCGCCGACGGGCTGTGGGTGTCGTCGCACTGGAACGTCGATTTCGACAACGCGGCGAACAAGAAGTTCATGGCCGGCTTCACGCAGAAGCATAACCGCACGCCGACCTACTACGCCTCGCAGAGCTACGACACGGCGCTGGCGATCGCCGCCGCGTTGCAGCAGACCAAGGGCGACATCAAGCCGGAGAACTTCCGCACGGCGATGGTGAAGGCCGACTTCGCGTCGGTGCGCGGCGCCTTCAAGTTCGGCCCCAACCAGCACCCGATCCAGGACTGGTACGCGCTGAAGGCCGGCAAGAGCGCTTCGGGCGAAATGCAAATCGTCACACAGCGCAAAGTGCTGACCGCGCATGGCGACATCTACGCGCCTCAGTGCAAACTCTAAGCGTTTGAATCGCGCCCGGAAGCCGCCCCCGAGTTCGGGGGCCGGTTTCCGGGTGTCGATTTTCGGCGCGGGCGTTTTCGGATCGGTATGTCGCTTCTTTTCGTCGAACAGGTTCTGAACGGGTTGCAGCTCGGCGTCATGCTGTTCCTGCTCGCGGCGGGGCTGACGCTGATCTTCGGCATCATGGGCATCATCAATCTCGCCCATGGCTCGCTCTACATGGTCGGCGCCTATGCGGGTTCGATCGCCGCTTCGGCGACCGGTTCGTTCCTGCTCGCCGTTCCCGCCGGCCTCGCGGCGGCGGCCGTCACCGGCCTGGCGATCGAATATCTCGTCATCCGCAAACTCTACGACCGCGACCATCTCGATCAGGTGCTCGCGACCTACGGCCTCGTGCTGCTGTTCAACGAATCCATCAGCCTGATCGTCGGCCGCCAGCCGCTGTTCGTCGGCGTGCCCCCGGCTTTATCGGGCTCGATCGAAATTCTGCCGGGCATGACCTTCTCGGTCTATCGCTTGACGATCATCGTCGCGGGCCTTGTCATCGCCGCCGGCCTCTACGCGCTGATCCAGCGCACGCGTCTGGGCATGTTGATCCGTGCGGGCGCCACCAACCGCGACATGGTCCGCGCGCTCGGCGTGGACATCAAGCTTCTCTACACGCTGGTCTTCGGCCTGGGCGCCTTGCTCGCCGGGTTCGCGGGCGTGATGGCCGGGCCGCTTCTGTCGGTCCAGGTCGGCATGGGCGAGCAGATCCTGATCATGACCTTCGTCGTCGTGGTCGTCGGCGGCGTGGGCTCGATCCGCGGCGCCTTGTTCGGCGCCATCGTCGTCGGCCTCGTCGATACGCTGCTGCGCGCCTTCCTGCCGCAACTCGTGCGCGGATTGCTCGCCGATCCGTCGGAAGCCGACCAGCTCTCCGCCGGCCTCGCCTCGATGGGCGTCTATGTCTTGATGGCGATCGTGTTGCTCTGGCGCCCGCAAGGGCTGTTCCCGGCGCGGAGCTAGGCGGGCGATGCACGATCCCTTCAAATTCTCCGGCAAGGCGCTGATCGCGATCGCCATCCTGATCGCGGCGCTGGTGGCGCTGCCGTTCATCGCAAAGGCCGTCGGCCTGCCCGCGACCACGCCGCTCGCCACGCGCCTGCTGATCTACGCGATCGCGGCGGGCAGCTTGAATTTGGTACTCGGCTTCGGCGGCATGATCAGCTTCGGACACGCCGCGTTCTATGGCGTGGGCGGCTACACGGTCGGCATCCTGTTCCAGCATGTGCGCATCGGCGAGCCGCTGTTCGGCTTCATCCCCGGCACCGAGCAATTCCTGATCGCCGTACCCGCCGCGATCCTGGTGGCGGGCGCCTTCGCGCTGCTGATCGGCGCGCTAGCGCTGCGCACGTCGGGCGTGCAGTTCATCATGATCACGCTCGCCTTCGCGCAGATGCTGTTCTTCCTGTTCGTGGCGTTGAAGCGCTACGGCGGCGACGACGGTTTGATCATCCGCCGGCGCAACGCGCTGTTCGACCTCAACATGCGCGACGACTTGACCTTCTATTTCGTCGTGCTGATCGTGACGATCGGGTTCTATCTGCTGCTGTGGCGCATCGCCGCGTCGCGTTTCGGCATGGTGCTGGGCGCCATCCGCCAGAACGAGCGCCGCGTGGCGGCGCTGGGCATCGCCGTCTATCGCTACAAGCTCGCGGCCTTCACCATCGCGGGCATGGGTGCGGGTCTCGCGGGCGGTTTGGTCGCGAATTACGCGCGCTTCGTCAGCCCCGACATGCTGCACTGGACGAAATCGGGCGAGCTGATGGTGATGGTCATCCTCGGCGGGGCCGGCACGCTGCTCGGGCCGTTGTTCGGCGCCTTCGCGCTGGTGACGCTCGAAACACTCCTCAGCGGCTGGACCGAGCGCTGGCAATTGTTCCTCGGGCCCATCCTGCTGCTGATCATTCTCTATTTCCGCGGCGGTCTGTCGGGCCTGTTCAAATTCATCGGCGGAGGCGGCAAATGAGCGTCCCGCCGCTGCTGTCGATCGAAAGCCTCTACAAGACCTTCGGCGGCTTGACCGCGACGGACAACCTGACGCTCGACGTGCGCGCGGGCGAAGTTCATGCGCTGATCGGCCCGAACGGCGCGGGCAAAACGACGGTCATCAATCAGTTGACCGGCGAGTTGGCGCCGAATGCCGGGCGCATCCTGCTCGACGGGCAAGACATCACCGCCCTGCCCGTGCATGCGCGCGTCCATCGCGGCTTGGGCCGCACGTTCCAGATCGTCCAGTTGATGGGCACATACACCGCCCTCGACCACGTCGCGCTGGCGGTGCAAGCGCATCAAGGCCACTCTTTCCGTTTCTTCCGCGCGGCGCGCGACGATCGCAGCTTGCGCGATCCCGCTTACGCGCTGCTCGAGCGCGTCGGCCTGAAAGCACGCGCGGACGAACCCGTCGCGTCGCTGTCGCATGGTGAGCGCAAACAGCTGGAACTCGCCGTGGCGCTGGCCATGGAGCCGCGCTTGCTGCTGCTCGACGAGCCGATGGCGGGCCTTGGCGCCGTCGAAAGCGCGCAGATGGTCGAGTTGCTGCAAAGCCTCAAAGGCCGCTTCGCGATGCTGCTGGTCGAGCACGATATGGAGGCGGTCTTCTCCCTCGCCGACCGTATTTCGGTGCTGGTCGGCGGGCGCGCGATCGCCACGGGTTCGACCGCCGACATCCAGGCCGATCCCGCCGTGCGAATCGCCTATCTCGGCGAAGGAGACGCTTGATGTTGCGCGTTTCCGATCTTGCGGCCGCCTACGGCGACAGCCAGGTTCTGTTCGGCATCGAGTTGGCGATCGATCGCGGCGAGGTCGTGACGTTGCTCGGCCGCAACGGCGTGGGCAAAACCACGACGATCCGCACCATCATGGGGTTGGTCAAAGCGCGCGGCGGCAAGATCGAGTTCGGCGGCACCGCGCTGATCGGCCGCCCGCCCGAAGGGATCGCGCGTTTGGGTATTGGTCTCGTGCCCGAAGGGCGCCAGGTCTTTCCGACATTGACGGTGCACGAGAATCTGGTTGCGACCGCCGCCAACCGCTTGAAGCGCGCCACGCCGTGGACGATCGCGCGCGTGACGGCGTTGTTCCCGCGTTTGGGCGAGCGCCTGACGCAATCGGCGGGCACGTTGTCGGGCGGCGAACAGCAAATGCTCGCCATCGGCCGCGCACTGATGACCAATCCCGATCTCCTGATCCTCGACGAGGCGACCGAAGGCCTCGCCCCCGTGATCCGCGCCGAAATCTGGCGCTGCATCGAAGCCTTGAAGGGCGAAGGCCAATCGATTCTGATCGTCGATAAGAATTTGCGCGTTCTCCGCCGATTGGCGGATCGCCATTACGCGATCGAAAAAGGCCGCACGGTGTGGTCCGGCACGGGTGCGGATCTCGATCGCGATGCGGAGCTGGTGCATCGCTATGTCGGCGTCTGAAGTCTTTACCGTTCGCGGCACGTCCAACGCGGCCGATCCTTTGACCGCTTTCGCGGATTCGCTGTGGCAAGCGGTCGGCGGGCTGCTGAAAGCCGGCGGCACGCCCGGCACGATGCGCGGCATGGTATGGACAGCGCCGAACCCCGCCGCCTTGTCGCCGCAACGGCGCGTGATCGACCGGCTTTATCGCGAAGCCTTGGGCGGGGCGCGCACAAGCGTGACGGTACAGGCAGGCGACGCCATCGCCGTCGAGATCGCGGCGGTCAAAGCCCCCGCGCCCAATCCCGAGCCCGTGTGGCACAATTTGTCGCGCGCCGAGCTCGCGCGCGAATATTCGCCGCGCAACCAGGTGCCGGATATGCGGCCCTTGTTCCGCCAATGGACGCGCGAAGGCACCGCCTGGCGCGCGAACCACGCCGCAACCGACATCGCCTACGGCAAGTCGCCCGACGAGACCTTCGACCTTTATCTGCCGAAGGGAAAGAAGGCGCCGCCGGTATGGATGTTCATCCATGGCGGCTATTGGCAGGCGACCGGCAAGGAACAGCACGCGCAATACATGCAAGGCATGCTCGATGCGGGCTTCGCCGTCGCCAATGTCGATTACACGCTTTGCCCCGATATTCCGCTGTCGGGCATCGTCGATCAGATCGGCGCATGCATCGACTTCATCGCCGCCAACGGTTCGGCATTGGGCGTCGACGGCGCGTCGATCCATGTCTCCGGCCATTCGGCGGGCGGGCATTTGTCCGCGATGATGGCGGCGCGTCAAACCGGCGCCCCGATCAAATCCGCACTGCTGCTCTCCGGCCTGTTCGACATGACGCCCTTCCCGTTCCTGCCGATGGCGAAGGTGATTGGCGTCACGTCCGCCGAGCACGTCGCGGCACTGTCCCCGATCCTGCGCAAATCGCGTGCGGCGAAGATCGGCGTGGCGCTGGGGGATCTCGAAAGCGCCGAGTTCAAATGGCAATCGGACGCCATCGCCACGGCCTGGGGGGCACCCAAGCCGTTGCATCTGGCGGGCGCCAATCACTTCTCGCTGCTCGACGGATTGAACGCCGGTCCTTTACTGGCGCTTGCCAAAGCGACCGCGTCCGCCTGACGACATACAAAAATTCGCCAATCAAGCCGCAGCCTTAACGCGGGGGACGCAGATTCCGGCTTGACAGCTTTATCGTTAAAGGCCCAGCGTTTCGTCACAGGGTGGCCATAACCAAATGACGATCGTCGCAATCGAAACGATACGGACCGAAGCGCACGACAATCTCGTCTGGCTGCGCGTCGAAACGGACTCCGGCATGACCGGCCTGGGCGAGACCTTCTTCGCGCCCGAAGCGGTCGAAACCTATATTCACACCAGCGTCGCGCCCAATCTGCTGGGCCGCGACGAGGCCGCCATCGCCGGCATCAACCGCGATCTCGTGCGCCAGCCCACGGGCTACGCCTCGTCGGGCGTGGAGATGCGCGCCGCCTCGGCCGTCGATATCGCGCTGTGGGATTTGCTGGGCCGTAAGACCGGCCAGCCGCTTTACGCGCTGCTGGGCGGCAAGTCGCGCGACACGATTCCGATCTACAACACCTGTGCCGGCCCGCACTATGTGAAGCGCAAGCGCGGCACGGACGTGGACGCGTGGTTCGGCACAGACAAGAAGCCCCATCCGCTCGACGATCTTCGCGCGTTCGAGGAGGAGCCCGAGCGCCTCGCCCGCGAGTTGGTCGCCGAAGGCATCAAGGGCATGAAGATTTGGCCCTTCGATCGCGCGGCCTTCGCCAATCGCGGCGTCGGCATCGATGCGCGCCAGATCGAAGAAGGTTTGCGCCCCTTCAAGCGCATACGAGACGCCGTCGGCGGCGATATCGAATTGATGGTCGAGTTGCACGCGTTATGGGACATCGCGAGTGCCAGGCGCATCATCCGTGCGGTCGAGGCGGTCGATCCGCTCTGGATCGAAGACCCGCTGCGCATGGATGATATCGCGGCGTTGGGCGTTCTCGCGCGCGACACGCGCATCCCGATCCTGGCTTGCGAAACGCTGGCGCCCGCATCGTCCTTCCTGCCGCTGATCGCCTCGGGCCATGCCGGCATCGTCTCTTGCGATCCGGGCTGGTGCGGCGGGCTTTCCCAAGCGCGCGCCATCGCCGACATGGCCGCCGCCGCACAGCTTCCCTTCTGCGTCCATGATTGCACCGGTCCCGTCGGCTATGTCGCCGGCACGCATCTGTCGATCAGCGCACCGACCGCCATGCTGCAGGAAACCGTGCGCGCCTATTTGCGCGGCTGGTACGCCGACACGGTGACGGCGCTGCCCCGCATCGACAAGGGCGTGTTGACGCCGCTCGACGGGCCGGGGCTCGGCCTCGACCTCGCCCCCGCCTTTCTCGCCGACAAGGAAACCAAGCGCCGCCGTACGGCGCTGCAATCCGGAGGAACCGCATGACGACGATGCTTGCCGATTTCGAGGGGCATGCCCTCGATCTCGACGCCGCCAAGGCGGCGTTCGACCGCGACGGGTTTCTGGTCATTCCGGGAGCCTTGTCGCCCGAACAAGTGAAGAAGGCCGATACGGCGTTTCGCGATCTGCTCGCCGAACACCCGGAGGATTTCGCGCGCTTCAGCGAAAGCTTCATCACCGCCCCCGACATTCTGACGCGCACCGAAGCCTTCGACCATTTGATCGAAACGCCGATGGTGCTGTCGCTGCTCGGAAAGCTGATCGGCCCGCGCTTCTCGATCGAAGAGCTCAGCCTGATCCTGCGCGAACCCACGAACGACGTGGGCGAGTTAAAGGGCTGGCATCGCGACATCATCCGCGCCTACGATCGGCGCTTCGAAATCGACCCGATCTCGGTCGTCTACTACCTGACCGATGTGGGGCCGAGCGACCATTGCTTCTCGATCGTCCCCGGCACGCACGGCCCGCGCGTCGATATGCGCCCCGAAGACGTGACGCCGGGCATGGAATTCGACGCGTTGGGGCCCGCGGGCTCCGCCTTCGTGTTCCACGCGCGCTGCATCCATGGCGGCAAGCTGAAGCTCGGCTCCAAGGCGCGGCGCACGGTCCATCTCTATTACGGGCCGACCGACAAGCCGCGCACATCCGAATGGACGCGTTTCCCCGATCGCCTCGCCGACCGCCAAGCGCCGGGCGGACCGGCCACGCTTTACGCCAAAACGCGCCGCACCGACGTGATCGACGGCGTGGGCCGCCGTCCACGCGATATCCCGCCCGGCCTGTCCACGGCCGAACAACTCATCCGCGTCCAACGCGCCGCCAACCGCAAACCCGGAGCGATGTAATGTCCCGGACTCTCGACGAAATCCGTACCAAGCTTTTCGCGTCCGTTCTGTCCGACTGTCTCGACCAAGCGGGGCTGATGGATCAAGCCCTGCCCTCGCGCATCCGTCCGCTGGACGATGCCAGCGTGATGGTCGGCCGCGCGCGCACCGCCGCGTTCATGGAGGTCTATCACGTCGCCGACGGCGTGAACCCCTACGAGCTGGAAATCGCGCTGATCGACAGTTTGAAGAAGGACGAGATTCCGGTCTTCGCCTGTTCCAACCCCGTGCGCGTGGCGCCGTGGGGCGAATTGCTCAGCACCGCCGCCAAATATCGCGGGGCGGCCGGCGCGTTGATGGATGGCTGCGTGCGCGACATCAAGCCGATCCGCAAGATGGGCTTCCCGGTGTTCCATGGCGGCATCGCGCCGCTCGATTCCAAGGGCCGGGGCAAGATCATGGCGATCGACGTGCCGATCGAATGCGGCGGCGTGAAGATCGAAAGCGGCGATCTGATCTTCGGCGACGCCGACGGCGTGGTCGTCATCCCCAAGGCGCACGAAAAGCGCGTGCTCGATCTCGCCTTCGAAAAAATCTCGGGCGAACGCAACACGCTCGCCGATTTGCAACGCGGCGACAAGCTCGCCGACGTGTTCGCCCGCTACGGCATTCTGTGAGGACGCGACCATGATCGTCGACTGCCACGTCAACGTTTACGAAGACTCCCAAATCCTGCCGCTTTACGGCCAGATCGCCGGTATCGCGCGCGCGGGCGGCTTCACCATCAAGTCGGATCCGCCGACCGTCGAAGCGGCGATGAAGGACGTCGATCACGCGATCGTGTTCTCGCTGCGCTACAAGGATTCGATCGGCATCGATGGCGACGACGAAGTGACTGCGCGTCTGGTGAAGCGCGACCCCAAGAAATTCATCGGCTTCGCCGCCGTCGATCCGCGCATGCCCAATTGCATGGAACTACTTGAGCATGCGGTCGAGGATTTGGGCCTGAAAGGCGTCAAATTCGGCCCGATCTATAACGGCGTGTCGCTGCTCGATCCGCGCCTCGTGCCCGTCTACGAATATCTCCAGCGCAAGAACCTGCCGTTGACGATGCATATGGGCACGACCTACGGCCAGAATGCGCCGATCGCGCAAGGCCGTCCGCTGGACGTCGATACGATCGCCGCGCGCTATCCCGATCTCAAGATGATCATGGCCCATATGGGCCACCCTTGGTACGAGGAATGCATCGTCGTCGCGCGCAAAAACCCGAACGTCTATTGCGAGGTTTCGGCGCTCTATTACCGGCCGTGGCAGTACTACAACATTCTGATCTGCGCGCAGGAGTACAACATTCTCGCCCGCGACAAGATCTATTTCGGCACGGATTTTCCGTTCACGACCGTCGCCGATTCCATCGCGGGCTTGCAGAAGATCAACGATCAGGTCGAAGGCACGCGCCTGCCGCGCGTCAGCCAAGACACGATCGACCGCATTATTCACTCCAACCCGCTGGCCCATTGGTGGCATGGCGGCTTGAAGGTCTGACGCCGCATGGCCGACAAACCCGCCCGGAAGACGCGTAGCGCCGCCTGGTTCGGCACGGCCGACAAATACGGCTTCATCGCGCGCAGCTTCATGAAGAACCAAGGGCATGCCGCACGCATGTTCGACGGGCGGCCGGTCGTCGGCATTTGCAACACGTGGTCGGAGCTGACGCCCTGCAACGGCCATTTGCGCATGCTGGCCGAGCATGTGAAGCGCGGCGTCTACGAAGCCGGCGGGTTCCCGCTGGAATTTCCGGTCACGTCTTTGTCCGAACCGCTGATGCGCCCGACCACGATGCTCTATCGCAATCTCGCAGCGATGGATGTCGAGGCGGCGATCCGCTCGCAGCCGATGGACAGCGTCGTGCTACTCGCGGGCTGCGACAAGACCACGCCGTCTACGCTGATGGGCGCGGCCAGTGTCGATCTGCCCACGCTACTGGTTTCCGGCGGGCCGATGCTGACCGGGCATTGGCGCGGCGAGAAGCTGGGCTCGGGTACGAGCCTCATCAAGCTCGACGCCGAAGTGCGCGCGGGCCGCATGACGATGGACGAGCTGATGCAGGCGGAAGCCGCGAGTTCGCCCAGTGCGGGCTCCTGCATGTCGATGGGCACGGCTTCCACGATGGCAAGCCTGTGCGAAGGCTTGGGCGTCGCTTTGCCCGGCAACGGCGCCATTCCAGCGGTCGATGCCCGCCGTCAGGCTTTGGCTTTCGAAGCCGGTCGCCGCGCGGTCGAAATGGCGCGCGAAGATCTGCGTCTGTCGAAGGTGCTGACGCGCAAAGCCTTCGAAGACGCCGTGCGGCTATGCGCGGCGCTGGGCGGTTCGACCAACGCGGTCGTCCATCTGATCGCGCTTGCCGGCCGTGTCGGCGTCGAATTCGGCCTGGACGATTGGGATCGTTGTGGGCGCGACGTGCCCTGCCTCGTCGATCTGATGCCGTCGGGCAAGCATTTGATGGAGGATTTCCATCGCGCGGGCGGCGTGCCCGCCGTGCTCGCGCAGATCGCCCATTTGCTGCATCCCGACCGCCCGTCGGTCGCGGGCGGCAAATTCGGCGACGGCTACGCGACTGCGCGGATCGACGATCCGGCCGTGATCCTCACCCTCGCCAAACCGTTCAAGCCGGCGGGCGGCATCGCCGTGTTGCGCGGCAATCTTGCCCCCAACGGCGCGGTGCTCAAACCTTCGGCCGCGTCGCCCGAATTGATGCGCCATCGCGGCCCGGCGGTGGTGTTCAACGGCCCCGACGATCTGAAGAAGCGCATCGACGATCCGGCGCTGAACGTGACCAAAGACAGCGTTCTCGTCCTGCGCAATTGCGGGCCGCGCGGCTATCCGGGCATGGCGGAGATCGGCAATATGCCGATCCCGGCCAAGCTACTGCGCGATGGTGTGCGCGACATCGTGCGCATTTCCGACGCGCGGATGAGCGGCACGGCCTTCGGCACCGTCGTGCTGCATGTCGCCCCCGAAGCGGCGGCGGGCGGGCCGCTCGCCCTCGTGCGCGACGGCGACATGGTCGAACTCGATGTCGAGGGCCGCAAACTCCATCTCGATGTGTCCGACGCCGAACTCGCCAAGCGCCGCGAAACGCTCGCGCCCTTCAAGTCGCCCTACACGCGCGGCTGGGAAAAGCTCTACGTCGAACACGTGCTCCAAGCCGATCGCGGCGTCGATCTCGACTTCCTGGTCGGCAAATCGGGCGGCGAGCCGCCCCGGGAATCGCATTGATGGCCGACGCCGCCCCGCCCCGCCGCGTGACGCTGCGCGACATCGCACAAGCCGCCGGCACGACCACGATGACGGTCTCCAACGTCCTCAACGGGCGTTCGGATCAAGTCGGGACGGACACGGCACGGCGGGTGATGGCGGCGCGCGATCGCTTGGGCTATCGCCCGCTGGCGGCCGCACGCCAGTTGCGCGCGGCGCGGCGCATGGCGGTGGGCGTCGTCATCGTCGATCCCTCGCCCTATTATCTTTCTGACCTGTTCACGGCGGCGATGCTCGCGGGCCTCAATGAAGGCTTGGGCAAGCATAATTACAGCCTGATCCTGCATGGCAGCCCGGCCAACGATCTCGCTTCCGTGCCGATGCTGCGCAGCATCGAGAGCGACGGCTTATGCGTCATCACTTCGGGCCCGGCGCGCGAACGCAAACGCATCGTCGAGCGTATGGCCGATCTGGGGCAACCGATCGTCGTCATTCAAGACGTCGCGCCGGCGGATGCGGAGGATTGCTGTTCGATCCTGCTCGACGACGAAGCGGGGGCCGAAGCGATCGGCGAGCATCTCGCGCTTTCCGATCCCAAGCGCATCGTCATGCTGGTGCCCGGGGTCGAATGGCCGGCGATGGCGCGGCGCGAGACGGCGCTGCGCCGGGCGCTCGCGCGCAAAAAGGCGGGCATCGAGCTTGTCGTGCTCCGCTGCCCCGATGAAGGCTTCGAAGCGACGCAAGCCACCCTCGCCCGCCATATCGACGCGGCGGGCCTGCCCGACGCGGTCGCCGGCGGCAACGACCGCATGGCGCTGGCCGCGTTGCAACTGTTCGCCGCGCGCGGGATCGACGTGCCGGGCCGCGTGCGCGTGACCGGCTTCAACGGCTTCGAGAACCATTTCTATGCCCGCCCCGCGCTGACCACGGTGTCCGTGCCCGCCTTCCGTTTGGGCGAGGACGCCGCGACCGCCTTGGTCGAGCGCCTGAAAACCGGGCGCTTCGCCTGGCGCAAGAAAATCCTGCCGGTGGAATTCGCACCGGCGGCTTCGTCCGACATCACGCCGACAAAACGAACCAGCAAACCAACCTCCAAACAGGGAGCTCAAAAATGAAACTCCGTAAATCCATCCTGGCCGCGACGGCGCTCACCGCCGTCGCCCTCGCCGCGACGCCGTCGCAAGCGCAAGGCTTCCAATGCCCGCGCACCGGCGGCGATCTAATCTTCGCGCTGGAAAGTCAGGTTCCCGGCCTCGATCAACACGCCTCGAACTCCTCGGCGACGCGCAACGCCGCCATGAACATCTTCGAGACGCTCGTCACGCGCGACGAGAGCATGAACCCGATCCTGGAACTGGCCGAAACGCTGGAAACCAGCGCCGACGGCCTGACCTATACGTTCCGTTTGCGCCAGGGCATCAAGTTCCATAACGGTAAGACGATGAGCTCGGCCGACGTCGCGGCGTCCTACGACCGCTACAAACGCCTGGGCATCGACCGCTCGATCCTCGATCCGGTCGAATCCTGGACGACGCCGGACGCGAACACCTTCGTGATCAAGCTCAAGGAACGTCAGCCGCTGTTCCTGGAAGCGCTGTCGTCGTTCACCGTGCCGATCGTCATCATCCCGTCGGAAAACGCCGGCGCCGCCGCCGGTCAGTTGCCGACGGTCGGCACGGGCCCGTTCCGCCTCGACGAGTTCCGCGCCGACAGCCATGTGCGCCTGCGCCGCTTCGACGATTATCGCCCCGACACGCGCCACGCGACGATGTCGGGCTTCGGCGGCAGCAAGCGCGCCTGCGTCGATACCGTGACGCTGCGCATGATGACCGAACCGGCGGCGCGTACGGCCGCGCTGGAGGTCAACGAAATCCACGGCGTCGAAGACGTGCCCGCCGCGTCGCAGAAGCGTCTGGCCGACAACCGCGCGATCAAGCTCGCGCGTCTGGAGACGTTCTGGATGAACGTCACCTATCCGAACTGGTCGGCCCCGCCGACCGACGATCCCAAGGTGCGCCAGGCGATCCTCGCCGCGATGAATTTCGACGAGATCATGGAGGCCGCGACCGAAGGCCAGTACAAGCTGAACACCGGGTTCCAATATCCGGGCATGCAGTACTTCACCGATGCGGGCAAGGAACTGCTGAACCAGAAGAACCCGGCCAAGGCGCGCCAGTTGCTGCAGGAAGCGGGTTATAAGGGCGAAAAGGTCGTGCTGCTGACCAATCGCCAATTCCCGGTCATGTACAACACGTCGCTCGTGATGGCCGAGCAGTTGAAGGCCGCCGGCATCAACGCCGAACTCGAAGTGCTCGACTGGCCGGCTGCGTTGCAGAAGAGCCAGCGCGAAACCCAAGGCTGGAACTTCTTCTACACGGGCTGGATCACGGTGATCGCGCTCGGCGGGCCGCAGACGTTGCGTCAGATGGCCGAGCCGAACCCGGTCTACAAGCCGAAGGACAACAAGGTCGATCCGGCCTATATGGCCGCGTTCAACCAAGTGAACACGGCACCCGATCTCGCCCAGCGCCAAGCCGCCTTCGCGCGCGCGCAGCGCATCGCGCTCGATCAGGTGATGGCGGTCCCGTTCGGCGTGGCGCCCAAGACCCAGGCCGTGCGCGCGAATGTCGAGAACTACGTGCCCTACTTCAACACGCGGTTCTCGAACGTTTGGATCCGTCCGTAACGGAAAAAGCGGGACCGGCTTTCCATCGGCCGGTCCCGCCCTTACGCTTCGCCCATGCTCGCTTTCGCCATCAAACGCCTGCTGCACACGATCCCCATCCTGGCGATCGTCAGCCTGATCGCGTTCGGGATGATCAAGCTCGTCCCCGGCGATCCGGCCGTCGTCATGGGCGGCACCAACGCGACCGCGGCGGAGATCGACCAGATCCGCCGCAATCTCGGGCTCGACCAGCCGTTCCATGTCCAGCTCGGCGCGTTCTATTGGAATCTGCTGCATGGCGATCTGGGCAATTCGCTGCTGCTGAACGTGCCCGTCACCAGCGCCATCATCGAACGCCTGCCCGCGACGTTGTGGCTTTCGGCTTACGCGATGTTGCTCACACTTATCTTCGGCCTTGCGACCGGCATCATCGCGGCGTTGCGGCACAATACATGGGTCGACCAAGCCGCGACGACGCTCGCGTTGATCGGCGTGTCGCTGCCGAATTTCTGGCTCGGCCTTGTGATGATCGTCGTCTTTTCCGTCCATCTCGGCTGGCTGCCGACCAGCGGCTTCGTCGATCCCGCCGACAGCATCGTCGGATTCCTGCGCACCGCCACGATGCCGGCGGCGGCGTTGGCGATGCTCCAGATCGGTCTGCTCGCACGCATCACACGCTCCGCGATGCTGGAAGTCTTGCGCCAGGATTACGTTCGCACGGCGCGCGCCAAGGGCCTGCCGGAATGGGTCGTGGTGATGAAGCACGCGCTCGCCAACGCGATGATCCCAATCGTGACCGTGGTCGGCCTGATCTTCTCGGTGCTGATCTCGGGCTCGATCGTGATCGAGACGATCTTCACCATCCCCGGCATGGGCGCTTTGCTCGGCAACGCGATCCTGCGCCGTGACTATCCGATGATCCAAGGCGGATTGTTGTTCGTCGCGGCGGCGCTGATGCTGCTCAATCTGCTGGCCGATATGCTCTACGCCTATTTCGATCCGCGCGTGCAGGTGGATCGCGATGGCTGATCTCGCCTTGACGCTGTTCCCCGCCAATGCGCGGCGCACGGGGCGTAAGTTGCTGCGCAACCGCGCCTTCGTCGCGGGCGCGTTTCTGGTCACATTGGTGTTCCTCGCCATCCTCTTGGCGCCGCTGATCGCCCAGTACGAACCCAACCGGATGCAGATCCGGATGCGCTTCCGCCCGCCCTCGTCCGAGTTCTGGTTCGGCACCGACAATTTGGGCCGCGACATGTTCGCGCGCGTGCTCTATGGCGGCCGCCTGTCGATCGAGATCGGCTTCTGGGTCGTGATGCTCAACGCCGTGTTCGGCGTGGCGATGGGGGCGCTGGCCGGCTATTTCCGCGCGCTGGATAATCCGCTGATGCGCCTGTCGGACGCGCTGATGGCCTTCCCCTCGGTGCTGCTCGCCATCGGCATCGCGGCGATCCTGGGCCCGTCGACCAGCACGGCGGTGATCGCTCTCGCGGTCGTCTATATCCCGCGCACGGCGCGTATCCTCCGTGCGAGCGTGCTGGTCGTGCGCGAACTCGACTATGTCCACGCCTCGCGCGCGGCGGGTGCTGGCGATTGGCATATCCTCACGCGCCACATCCTGCCCAATTGCATGGCGCCCCTGCTCGTTCAGCTCAGCTTCGTTTTCGCCTATGCCGTGCTGTCCGAGGCGGTGCTGAGCTTCCTGGGATTGGGCGCGCCGCCGACCGTGCCGAGCTGGGGCATCCTCATTTCCGAAGGCCGGTCCTATATCCGCGAAGCGTGGTGGCTGACGGTCGTGCCCGGAATCGCCATCGCGGTCACGGTGCTCGGCCTCAATCTGCTGGGCGACGGTCTGCGCGACGTGCTCGACCCGCGCATGAAGATCCAACAGGAGTAGCCGTGAGCGACGCGTTGCTCAGCGTACGGAATTTGACCACGGCCTTCGCGACCGAAAGCGGAAGCACGATCGCCGTCGACGACGTCGGCTTCGACGTGCGCGCGGGCGAAGCCGTCGGCCTGATCGGCGAAAGCGGCTCGGGCAAAAGCGTCGCGGCGCTGTCGATCTTGGGCCTGCTGCCGACACCGCCCGCGCGCGTCTTGTCGGGCAGCGCCATGTTCGAAGGCCGCGACCTTCTGCAAATGCCCGCGAAGGAACTGCGCCGCATCCGGGGCAAGCGCATCGGCATGATCTTCCAGGAGCCGATGACGAGCCTCAACCCCGTCTTCCCGATCGGCGAACAGATCGCCGAAAGCCTGCGCTTGCACGAGCGCCTCGGCAACGAAGCCGCGCGCAAACGCGCCGTCGCGATGCTCGACCGCGTGGGCATTCCCTCGGCGTCGCGCCGCCTCGACGATTATCCGCACCAGTTGTCGGGTGGCATGCGCCAGCGCGTGATGATCGCCATCGCGCTGGCCTGCGATCCCAAGCTGTTGATCGCCGACGAGCCGACCACGGCGCTCGACGTTACGGTGCAGGCGCAACTCCTCGACCTGCTGAACGATCTGCGGCGTGAGACGGGCATGGCGATGCTGCTGATCACCCATAACATGGGCGTGATCGCCGAATTCGCCGATCGCGTGGTCGTGATGTATTCGGGCCGCGTGGCGGAGGAAGCGCCGATCGAAACCTTGTTCGACGCGCCCCGCCATCCCTATACGCAAGGCTTGCTCGGCGCCACTCCCACCCTCGCCCAGACGGAAGTGCGCTTGCGCACCATTCCCGGCGCACTGCCGGACCCGGCCGCCCCGCCGCCCGGTTGCCGCTTCGCGCCGCGCTGCGACTTCGCCGAGGCGGCGTGTTCGGCCGCGCGACCGACGGACGTCACGCTCGCCGCCGGCCATCGCGCCGCCTGCCGACGTACCGACGCGACGATGAATTGGCAAGCGGCATGACAACGACGCCCCTTCTGCGCGTCCGCGACCTCACCAAGCATTTTCCGGTGAAGGGCGGCGCCTTGTTCGCGCGCGAAACCGGCCGCGTGCGCGCGGTCGACGGCGTGTCGTTCGATCTTCACGCCGGCGAAGCCTTGGGCGTGGTCGGCGAAAGCGGTTGCGGCAAATCGACGACCGGGCGTTTGACGCTGCGCTTGATCGAGCCGACATCGGGCGACGTCGAATTCGACGGCCAGAACGTTCTGGCGCTCGGCAAGGCCGAACTGCGCCAGCTGCGCCGGTCGATGCAGATCGTCTTCCAGGATCCGCAAGCCTCGCTCGATCCGCGCATGACGGTCGAGGAGATCGTGACCGAACCGCTCGTCGTGCAAGGCGATTTGCGCGGTGAAGCGCGGACGAAGAAGGCGCGCGCGTTACTGGAGCTTGTCGGCCTGCCCGCCGCGCATATTTCGCGCTATCCGCACGAATTTTCCGGCGGGCAGCGCCAACGCATCGGGATCGCACGCGCGCTGGCGCCGGGCCCGAAGCTGATCGTCTGCGACGAACCCGTCTCGGCGCTCGACGTTTCGGTCCAAGCGCAGATCGTCAATCTGCTGAGCGATCTGCAAAAGGAACTCGGCCTCGCCTATCTTTTCATCGCGCATGACCTCGCGGTCGTACGGCATCTGTGCCAGCGCGTTGCGGTCATGTATCTCGGCCGTATCGTCGAGATCGGCGCGGTCGCCGACCTGTTCGCGAATCCCCAGCACCCTTATACGCGCATGCTGCTGGCGTCGGTGCCCGCCGCCCATCCGCGCTTGCGCCGCACGCAAGCGATCCCGCGCGGCGATGTGCCCTCGGCATTGAACCCGCCCACGGGCTGTCATTTCCATCCGCGCTGCGCCTTCGCGACCGACAAATGCCGGGCGGAAGCGCCGCGTCCGCGCGAAACATCGCCGGGTTACGTCGTCGCCTGCCATTACGCGGGCGAGCTGGGAGAGTCGAAATGAAGATCGTTGCCGTCGACCCGATCCTGCTACGGGGCGAACAGACCTATGTCGCCACGCAAGGCGGCGAAGAAGCGGTCGATAACGGCGATTGGCAATTGATCGTCAAGATCACGACCGATAGCGGCTTGGTCGGCTGGGGCGATATCGAAACCCTCGCTTCCGCCGCCGCGGCGATCATCGGCGGTCCCGGCATGTCGATCCTGGGCTTCAAGGCGCTGGGCGATCTGCTGATCGGCGAAGACCCGACCGACACGACGCGCATTTGGAACAAGCTTTATATCGGCAGCGCCTATTACGGGCGGCGCGGCATCGCGATCCAATGCATGTCGGCGATCGACAACGCGTTGTGGTCGATCAAGGCGCAAGCCGCCGGCAAGCCGCTGGCCGCATTGCTGGGCGGGCGCAAACGCGACCGCATCCGCGCCTATGCTTCCACCTTGTTCCGCGCCACGCCCGCCGGGATGCGCGACGCGGCCCAAGGCTATATGGACAAAGGCTTCACGGCCGTGAAATTCGGCTGGGGCGTGTTCGGCGAAGACGAAGGCCGCGACCGCGAACTGGTCGCCGCCGCGCGTGAAACGTTGGGACCCGATCGGCTGTTGATGGTCGATCCCGGCTGGTATCCGGTCGGCTGGGCGAAGCCCGAACGCTGGGCCCCGCGTACGCGCGACCAAGCGCTGCGTTTGTGCAACTGGCTCGCCGAATACAACGTCTACTGGGTCGAGGATTTCATCCACCCCGAGCATTTCGACGTCTACGCCGCCGTGCGCAAGGAAAGCCCGGTGAAGCTCGCCGCCGGCGAACAGGTCGCGACGAGCTGGGAGTTCGAGCGTTTCATCGGTTGCGGGGCCGTCGACGTGATCCAGCCGGACCTCACGCGCTGCGGCGGCTTGACCGTGGCGCTCGAGGTCGCGCGCATGGCGGAGAAGGCGGGCATCCAGCTCGTCACGCATTCCTGGTTGACGCATCTGCTGACCGGGCACAGCCTGCAATTCCTGTCGACGCTGAAGGAAGCCCCGCTGGTCGAGTTCAACGTCAGCCAGAGCGCGCTCACCGGCGGTATCGCCCAGGCGCCGTTCAAGCTCGACGCCGAAGGTTTCCTCGCCATTCCCGAGAGCGTCGATATCGGCGTGACGGTCGACGAGAAATTCATCGCCGCGCACCGCGTGAACTAGGAACCGAGAAGATGACCGCGACCCGCAAGATCGTCCGCCCCGCCGAGATCGATTTCGATACGCCCGGACGGCGCGACTATCACGTGGCGCTCGACCACGATTCGATCTGGGGCGATCATTTGATCCCGCTGACCGTATTCGTCGGGCCGGAAGCGAAATCGGGCCGGGGTTTGGTCGCGTTCGGCTCCAATCACGGCAACGAATATGAAGGCCCGGTCGCGATCAAGAAACTGACGGGCGAGATCGACGTCGCGCGCGTGCGCGGGCGGATCGTGCTGGTGCCCGTGCTCAACGTCGCCGCTTTCATGGCCGGGACGCGCGATTCGACGCAAGACGACGGCGTCAATCTCAATCGCGCCTTCATTCCTGGAGCCGGGATCGAACCCGGAAGGCGCGGCATCACCCATCGCATCGCGCGTTTCGTGCGCGAGACGATCTTTCCGCGCGTGCATGTCGTGCTCGATCTTCACGCCGGCGGCCAGATCGCGCGCTTCATTCCGTGCGCCAGCTTCCATCCGATCCCCGACCCCGTGCAAGGCAAGGCGATCGAGGACACGGCGCGCTGGTTCGCGACCCCGCTGGTCATCACCTATCAGAACGAAACGCCGGGTCTGCTGACCAGCGAGGCCGAGGCGATGGGCAAGATCACCGTCGGCTGCGAGCTCGGCTGGGGCGAAGCGCTACAACCCGCCGGCGTGCGCTACGCCCGCCAAGGCGTGCTCGCCGCCGCGATCCATCACGGCCAGCTCGACGGCAAGATCGAAAAGATCGGCGCGCACGCGGACGGCACGCAGCGCCGGGCCGAGATGGTCGACCGCGAATGCTTCGTCCCCGCCCCGTTCGGCGGCTTGTACGAGCCGCTATTCGATTGCGGCACGCAAGTCCGCAAGGGCGAGACGATCGGCCTGCTGCACGATTTCGAACGCATCGATCTGCCGCCCGAACCGATCCGGGCGGGTGTCGACGGCGTGGTGATCGCGCAAGCCTGGCGCGCGCCGGTCCGCCAAGGCCAGCACGTGCTGGTCGTGGGCCAGATCCGCGAATTCGGCGCCTGAAAAACGCTTATTTGAAATAGAGTTCCAGCGCGTTACGACCGCCGATGCGGCGGCGAATGGCAGGATCGGGCACCCATTCGGTCAGGGCCGCGACCGCCTCGGTATACGTGAAGCGATCCTCGAATGCCGCGAACGGCCAGTCGCTCGCCCAGACGAGACGTTCGCCGCCGGTGCGGCGCACGAGTTCTTGGGCGTAAAGCGGCGCCGACGACGCGGGTTGGAAGCGATAGCCAGCCGAAAGTTTGACCCAGGTCTTGCCGCGATCGAGGGCCGCCAGCACATGGCGAAACCCGAGATCGTTCAGCCCCTCGCCGGATTCCGGCAATCCCATATGGTCGATAACCAGACGCGCGCCGGCGTCGGCGATCTCCTTCATCATCGTCGGCAGCCGATCGGGCCGCTCGATGACATGAACATGCCAGCCGAGATCGGCGACGCGCCGCAGCAGCCGGCGATACTCCGGCGACGTGATGTCGGGCGGGTTGTCGAGCAAACGCCACATCAGGCGAATGCCGACGAAACCGTCGTCGCGCATACGCTCGAGTTCATAGACGCTGATATCCGGCGAAACGATCGCGGTCGCGCGCAGCCGGCGATGGCGGCGCAACGCGTCCCGCACGTGATCGTTATACTCGCCGTGCAAACTGGCCGCGGCAACGACGCCCAACATAATGCCGTGGTCATCCAACAGCTTGATCAGGCGATCGGCACCGGCATCTTCCGGCGGCTTGTACCAAGAGTCCCGCGCCAAGGGCAGGTCGGTCGTATAGATATGGAAATGCGTGTCGACCAAAGGCGGTTCGTCGGTGCTGGAAACCATTCCCGTGATTCCGTACGGCTGACATCGGCGATTCAACGGCTTGGATCATAGCCCAGCGGACTCGCCCCACCATCCCCTCTCCGGTCGATTTCAATCGTTGAAATTCGACGGTTGGTTTGCGGCGCCCGCGTGCATCCGGAATCCCGCCCAAACCCCAATTTCACCAGAAGAAATCCGGACATTCCTGAATTGCGGTTCGGCCCGCCGCGAGTGACTAACTGGATGGACGACTTTGGCCGGACTCGCCCCGCCGCCGAGCGATCCGCTGGACGTCCCAAACGGCAGCCGTGTGCACGGCGCCGAAGAAAAACGGACCTTCCCGAACAGGAGCGAATAGTCCCGATGAGTGAAGTTCTTCTGGGCAAGGAACTCCGCGGCGAGAGAACGTCAGGCTGGCTCGGCAGACTGCGCGACGTCGTCGTGACGACGAGTGAAGTCGTTTCCGGCCTGCTCATGCTTTCGATCACCGTATTTTTGCTCGCCAGCGTCACGTCGCGCTATGTGATGCATTATCCGTTGACGTGGATCGACGATCTGGTCGCGCTCAATTTCATTTGGCTGACGATCTTCGGCTCGATCGTCGCTTATCACCGCTCCCAGCATATGGCGATGACGCTGATCGTCGGCTTGGCCAGGCCGCGAACGCGCCGGATTCTGGAACTGGCGGCCAATCTGGGCGAGATCGTCGTGTTCGGGGCGCTCATTCATCCCGGGATCGTCCACGCGGAAGACGGCGCCATCATCGGAAGCCCCGCCCTCGACATATCGATGTTCTATCAGGGTGTGGCGATTCCGGTCGGCTGCGCCGCGCTGACGTTCATGGCATTCGTCAAGTTCGTGAACACGCCGAAGAAGGACATTCTTCTGCCCGCGATGCTCCTGGTCGCGGCGTTCGGCGCGATCGCGTATCTGGGCGGCTTGGCCACGCCGCAGATCGGCAAGCTGAATCTGGTCGTGTTCTTCGTCGTGATCCTGGGCGGCAGCATTCTCTCCGGATTCCCCATCGCGGCCGCGTTCCTGCTCTCGACATACAGCTATATGGGCCTTGCGAGCATGAGCCCGGTTTCCGTCGTCGCGGCGCGGATGGAAGCCGGATTGACGTCGATCCTGATGCTGTCGATCCCGGGCTTCATCTTGCTGGGCTCGCTGATGGGCATCACAGGAATGGCCAAAGCGCTTGTCGGCTTTCTGGGATTGCTGGTCGGCAATCTGCGCGGCGGCCTCAACTACGTGATGATCATCGCGATGTTCCTGATGTCGGGAATCTCCGGATCGAAGGCCGCCGACATGGCCGCCGTCGCACCTTCGCTGCTGCCCGAGATGCGCAAGCGCGGCCATCGTCCCGGCGACGCCGTGGCCTTGCTGACGGCCACGGGGATTCAGTCCGAAACGATCCCGCCCAGCATCGTTTTGATCGCGATCGGCTCGGTCACGACCGTCTCGATCCAAGCCTTGTTCGCCGGCGGGCTTCTGCCCGCGATCGTCATGGCGATCATTCTTTGCGTCGTCGTGTTCTTCCGCAGCCGCGGCGATCACCACGTGCCCCAGGCGCGGCCGTCGTTGCCGGCGGTCCTCAAATTGTTGGTGACGTCGTCGCCCGCCATCGCCTTGCCGTTCATCATCCGCAGCGCCGTGGTCGAAGGGATCGCGACCGCGACGGAGGTCGCGACGATCGGCGTCGCCTACGCCGTCATCCTCGGCGTCTTGGTGAACTATAAGGAACTTCCGGCCTTCCTGCGGCGCTTCTGGATTTCCTGCGTCGATTCGGCGTCGCTCACCGCGTCCATTCTGCTGGTGCTCGCGGGCGTGACCGGCATGTCCTTCGCGCTGGCGCAATCCGGCTTCTCGCAGCAAGTGGCGCAGCTGGCGCTGTCGGTCCCCGGCGGTGCGGCCGGTTTCATGGCGATCTCCATCGTCCTGTTCATCGTGCTGGGGGCCGCACTCGAAGGCCTGCCCGCGATGGTCCTGTTCGCGCCGCTGCTTTTTCCGGCGGCGGCCCCGTTGGGGATCGACCCGGTTCACTACGCCGTCGTCACCGTCTTCGCGATGGGGATCGGCTTGTTCACGCCGCCGTTCGGCGTTGGCTACTTCATCGCGTGCGCGGTTTCGAATGTCGATCCCAAGGAAGGCATGCGGCCGTTCATGGTCTATCTCGCCGCCCTTCTCGTCGGGCTCGTCATCATCGCGGCCCTGCCGATCACGACGACACGAATACTCTGAGCGTTAGATTCACTGAAAATGAGGGAGGACACCCGAATGTTCACCAGACGAAATCTCCTGAAGATCGGCGCGATCGGCACGGTCGCCGCGCCGGGAATTCTGCGCGCCGGACGCGCGCATGCGGCGGAGTTCACGTTCCGGATCGGAACCGACGGCCCGCTCACCGATCCGACGGTTGCCGAGATCCTGACGGCCGGCAACCGAATCAAGGAACGGACGTCCGGCGCCGTCGAGATCGCGATGTTTCCGAACAGCGCGCTTGGCGCGGGAACGAGCATGATCGGACCGATCCGGTCGGGCGCCGTCGAGGGCTATTATCTGACGTCGGCGGTTCTGGCCAATGTCGCGCCCAACGCGGCGATCAGCGGCATTCCGTTCGCCTTCGACAAGTTTGAGACCGTGTGGAGCGCGATGGACGGAGCGCTCGGCGATCTCATCAAGGGCGAGCTGCGCGCGATGGGGCTCGAGCCGTTCGGGCGGGTTCTCGACCTCGGCTTCCGGCAAACCGCCACGACGAAGCGCGTGGAGAAAGTGGACGATCTCAACGGCGTCAAACTGCGCGTGCCGCAAAGCCCGCTCTATGTGGGTCTGTTCCGCGCGCTCGGCGCGCTGCCCACACCGCTGAACTTCTCCGAGGTCTACCCGGCGCTCCAAACCAAAATCGTCGACGGCGTGGAATGCCCGCTGAACGTTCTCGTCAACTCGAAGCTCTACGAAGTCTCGCGTTGCGTCGCCATGACCAATCACATGTGGGATGGCTTCTGGCTGACGATGAATCCCGCCTTCCTGAAGAAGCTGTCGAAGCCGCAATACGATGTCGTTCTCGAAGAAGTGAATGCCGCCGCCACCCGTGTGCGCGAACGGCTGGTCGCCGACGAAAAGAAATCGACCGAAACGCTCGTGTCGAAGGAAGTCGCCTTCACCACGCCGGATGTCGGCGGATTCCGCAAGAAGCTCATCGACAAAGGCTTCTATACGGAGTGGAAAGCGAAATTCAAACCCGAGATCTGGGCCGCATTGGAAAAGGCCGCCGGTCAGTCGCTTTAGTTGCCTCGGGACGCGGCAATGCTGTCCGGCGTTGCCGCGTCTTGATTCGCCCCGAGGCGCGTTACCGCGCCGGTCGCGGCGCGCCACGCAGATATTGCGGCGACACGCCCGGCGGGTTTTCGCCCAATGCCACGGCCGCATGCCACGGCCAGCGCGGATCGTTGAGAATGCCGCGCGCCAAACCGATCGCATCCGCTTTGCCTTCGGTCAGAATGCTTTCGGCGTGCTTGGGATCGGTGATCAGACCGACCGCGATGGTCGGGATCTTGGCGCGATCGCGCACCTTCTCCGCCAACGGCACCTGATAGCCCGCCCCCAGCGGAATACTCGCCGCCCCGTTGCCGCCCGACGTGACATGCACGAAATCGCTGCCGCGCTTGGCGAGCTCGGCGGCGAAATCGGCGGCTTCGTCGACCGTGATCCCGTCCTCGCGCCAATCGGTGCCGTTGAGGCGCACGCCCAGCGCCTTTTCCTTCGGCCACACGGCGCGCACGGCGTCGAACACTTCCAGCGGAAAACGCGCGCGATTGGCGGCCGATCCGCCATACTCATCCGTGCGCTTATTGGCGATCGGCGACAGGAACTGACACAGCAAATAGCCATGCGCGCCGTGCAGCTCGATCAGATCAAGGCCGAGGCGCAACGCGCGTTTGGCCGCGTCGGCGAAGGCCTTCTTGACGCGCGCCATCTCCGCCTTGCCCATCGCGCTTGGCGTGTCGTGGTTCTCGTCGAACGCGACGGCGGAGGGCGCGACCGTCGGCCACGGGTTCTGCCCCGGTTTCAATCCGCCGCCGCCCAGCCACGGAATTTGCGTCGAGGCCTTGCGCCCGGCATGGCCCAATTGAATGCCGATCGGCATTTTCGAATAGGGGCGCACGATCTTCAGCACGCGCGCCAAGGCTTCCTCGGTCGCGTCGGAATAGAGGCCGAGACAGCCATGCGAGATGCGACCCGCCGCCTCGACGCCCGTCGCTTCGAGGATGAACACGCCCGCCCCCGATTGCAGCATGTTCGAGAAATGTACGGTGTGCCAATCGGAGGCGCTGCCGTCGACGGCGCTGTACTGGCACATCGGCGCAATGACGATGCGGTTGGCGAGTTCGAGCCCGCCGAGTTTGAGCGGCGAGAAGAGTTTGCTGGTCATACTGTCGGTCCCCGGACGAAGAATTTCATCCAATGTGGGGCATCAACCCGCCGATTTACAGCCCCCTTAAAAGAAAAGAGGCCGCCGGCGAACCGGCGGCCCAAGTTGGAGCCGAAACGGTCGATATCCGGCTACTAACGCTTCAGGTTGACCACTTCCTGGAGCATCTCGTCCGCCGTCGTAATCATGCGGGCGTTCGCCGAATAGGAGCGTTGCGCGACGATCATCTTGGTGAACTCGGCGCCGATATCGACGTTGGAGTTCTCCAGCGAGTTCGCACTGATGCCGCCGGCCGACCCGGTCCCCGGCGCCTGATAGCCGACGAAGCCGGCTTCGGGCGAGTCGAGGAAGGCCTCGCCGTTCTGGCGGACGAGACCGCCCGGATCGTTGAACGTGGCGAGCGCGATCTGGTACTGGACCAAGCGCTGGCCGTTCGAATAGGTCGAATAGATGTTTCCGGCGTTGTCGATGCCCACACCGGTATAGGTGCCGGCGGAATAGCCGTTGGCGTTGGCGGCCGACAGCGAAATCGACGTGCCGCCATATTGCGACGTGCCGCCGCCCGCGACGTTCAACTGCGACGGCTGACCGGAAACCGAATTCGGCGCGCCGAACTCGGCGTTGATGGTCTGCGCGGGGGCCGCCGCCAAGCCCGGCGCGCTGTAGCTCAACACCACCTGCCCCGTCCCGGCGGTCACCGCCGCGCCGAACTCGCCCGCCGGCGATGTGGTGCCGGCCACGGTGATGCCGGTCAACTGACCCGCCGTAGTCGTCGTCGTGCCGAAGGAAAAGTCGAGCGCGATCGATTCCGTGCCGTTGCCGGAACTCGTCGGCACGCTCAGCACCGCGCGCCATTGCGGCACGTCGCCGGCCGCCGACGCGCCGATCGCGTTGGTGCCGGTGGACGTTCCGGCCGTCACGCCGGGCAGCGTGCCCGTCCCGTCCAACGCCGAACGATTATACCAGGTGATGGTGACGGGCTGCGCATTGCCGTTGGCGTCGGTGATGGTGATCGTGCCGCCGTTATAGACGGTCCCCGCCGCGGCGTTCGAAGGAACGTTCGCGGCGTAATTCGCCAAGGTCGATGCCAAAGCGGGCATCTGATCCTTGTTGATCTGCACCGGCACCAACGGCCCTTGATCGGGCTGCGGGTTGGGGGTCGCCGTCGTCGGGCGCGGCACGGAGCGCGCGTAGAGATACTTCCCCGCCCCGTTCACGAAGTAATTGTTCTGGTCGAGCGTGAAATCGCCGCGCCGCGTGAATTGCCGCACGTCGTTGGTCGACAGGCCGGACGCCGTCGTGAACCCATCCTGCACCGGCAGCCAGCCCGAGCCGGTGACCGCGATCGAGGTCGGCGACGCGTCCTGGATGATCGGCCCGCTGAGCGAGTTGACGAATTTCGGCGTCGCGGTGGCGCCGCCCGGATTGAAAAAGCGCGACGACGAAGCGGAAACATAGGACGAGAAATTCGCGTCGATGCGCTTGAAGCCGATCGTCGCAGAGTTCGCGACGTTGTCGGAAATATAGTTGATCGCGGTCTGGAACGCGTTCAGACCGCTGATCGCGGAATTCATTGCGACGGTTGCCATATGCTTGGACTCCTTATCGTCAGGACAAATATTTCGCGAGGCTGAGGTTCAAAATATCGCGGGTGGTGATGTAGGTGGCTTCGAGCGAGGCCTGAACGCCGGCGATCTTGGTGCCGACCTCGCCGATATCGACGGCGACGATCTTGTCGGCCGAAATCGTGCCGGCGGTCGCCGTATCCTCCTGGATCGCGCGCATATCCTTCAGCATCGCCTGGTTGGCGCCGTTGGTGCCGGACAGATTGGCGATGTCCTCCATCGCTTGCTGGATTTGCGCTTGGGCTTGCGCCAGATATTGCTGCGCATTGCCCGTGGGATCGTTCTGCAAATAGGTATCGGGCGTGTTCTGCGCCCAGCGCAACGCCATCTTGTAGTTCCGCAGCCCGTTGACCAGATTCTGGAACGCGCCATTGGCCGCGCTGATGCCGAAATCGACATTCATGCCGTCGGCGACCGATACACTGGTCTGCGAGTAGATCCACTGCCCGTTCGCGATCGAGGGCGCGGCCGTATCGAGGCTCGCATCGATATAGCCGGGCACGTTCGCGTTGCCGTCGCCCGCGAATTGCGCGGCGTTCACCGGCGCGGTGAACGGCATCGACTGCACGGCGTTCGCATAGGTCGCGTTGCGCGGCGGCGAATTCGTGCTCGCGCCGAAATCGTTGACGCCCGCCGCCAAGGCGGCCGTATCGAGCCCGGTCAGGTTCTTCATCGGTGCGGTCGAATAAGCCGTGCCGCCGAAAATATAACGCTGCCCGTCGGTCGTGTTCAGGATCGACTGAATCCGGTTGAGCGCGCCATCCACCAGCGCCATTTGAACCGAGTATGTCGCGGGCGTGGTCGACTGGGTCTTCAACAGTTCCGAATTCATGTCGCTGGCGATGTCTTGCAGCGACGTCAGCGATTGCGCGTAAAGATCGGTGCGATACTGCGTCGCGTCGATCGCGCGGGTGTAGATCGTCGCCTGGACCGTCGTCTGGCGATATTGCTGATAGCGCAGCGTGTCGGATGCGAGGCCCGATTGCTGAAATGCGCCCGCCGCCACGCCGATCAAGCCGTCGCGCTTGCGCCCGGTGGAGAGCTCCTTCTGCAACGCATTGAGCTCGGTCGTTTGCGTCGAAATATTGCGCTGGATGCCCAGAAGCTGCGCGAGGCTGGTGATGCCGGCCGCCATGGTCAGTTCCTTCCGAGATTGATCAGCGTGTCCATCATCGTGCGCACGGTCTGCATGACCATGGCCGACGCCTGATACGCGTTTTGCAGCGTCACGAGATGCGCCATTTCCTGATCGACCGAGACGCCGACCGTATTGAGATAGGTTTGGTTCGTCTGCGATTGCAGCGTGTCGGCATAGGCCGCGGTGTTCTGCGCGTCGGCGATGCTCCAGGCCGTGTAGGAAACGGCCGAGCCGATCGTGTTGGCGATCGTGAGCGCGCCTTGCACGATGCCGGTGTTGTTGAGCGCACCCGCCCCCGTCGGCATCGGAATGCTGTCGAACGTCGTTGCGGTCGCGTTGTTGAGCGCGTCGGACATGTCGCCGGCGGCACCCGCCTTCGCCGTCGTTCCGCCATTGGCGAGGGCCGGATTGACCTGCAACATCGACGCGGCCGACGGATTATTGCCGTAAGCGGGCTCGATCACATAGACGCTGCCCGCCCCCGGCGCCGAAGTGAAGGGCGGATTGAGGTTCAACGTGTCGCCCGTGTTGCCGGTGATCGCGGCAACCTGCCCCGCTCCCGGTCCCGAGACGATGCGCACTTGGTAGCCCACACCCGTCGCGGTGGGCGCGAATTGGTTCGGCGTCCAGGAATTGGTCGTGTCGGTCAGGCTGGTCGTCGTCGTCGCGGTCGTGGCGTTCGACATCAGCGGGCCGGTCACCTCTTGGATGACATATTTGCTGGTGCCATCGGTTGCGGCCAAGCCCGGGGCGGTGATCGAGGTGCCCGTGCTGGCGGTGATGATCGCGGACGATCCCTTGCCGAGCCCGTCGGTGATCGTCACGCGGTAGTAAGCCGTCGGCGTGGGCGAATAATTGCCGAACGCGGCACCCGTATCGGTGAGGCCGCCGGCGGCGGTCGAAGCCGTCGCCCCGCCGGTCGCGACGGTTGTCGCGGTCGTGTTCGATACGGGATACGGCAAGTTGGAGTAAGTGAAGAAATTCGCCGCCAGTTCGCTGCCGTAGGAAGCGCTTTTGTTGTAGGCGGTGTTGACCGCATAGGCGACCTGGTTGGCGATCGCGTCGAGCTGGTTCTGGAATTTTCGCAAGGCGCCGTCGCCCGGCTCGCTCGATGCCATCACGCCTTGCGAATAGCTCGATGTCGAAGCCTGCGCCTCGAACCCGGCGCGCAGGCGCATCAGCGATTCAAGCTGACCGCCAGGGAACGACGACGCCGGCACGCTTTGCGTGGCGCCGTTGACCGACATTTGGACCTGGTTGGAATTCGGATCGTAGCTGAAGCTCGGCGGCACGGCACCCGACACCAGGGTCTGCCCGCCGGCCGTGACGATTTGCAGCGAATTCGTGCCCGTCCCCAAGATCTGCACCTTGGTGATCTTGGACATCTGCGCCACGACCTGATCCATCTGGTCCTGCAGATCGCCGATCGGCTGTCCGGTCGAGGACTGGTTCACGATCTGAGCGTTGAGCGCATAGGCCTGTTGGACCAGCTGGTTGAGTTGCGTCACGCTCTGCGTGATGTCCGTCTGGATCATCGCGTCGATCTGTTGCGGCTGCCCGGCGAGATTGTTGATCTCTCCCGCCAGCAGCGTGCCTTGCGTGACCACCGCACGCGCCAGCGTCGCGTTTTCGGGATTCGCCTCGTAATCCTTCCACGCTTGCTGAAACGCCTGATAGGTCGAGGTAAAACGCGGCGTGCCGCTTTCGACGTTCAGGAACGAGCCGATGCGCTGCAGATATTCCTGGCGCACCGCCGCCCCGGCCGATTCCGCCGTACGGTTCAGCAATTCGTTCTGCAACGTCGTGTTGGTCGTGCGGGTGATCGACGCGATCGCGACACCGCTCGGCAAACCCTGCACGACCGGCGTGGTCAGGTTCACCCGTTTCTGCGTGTATCCGGCCGTCTGCGCGTTCGCGACATTCGCCGAAGCGATGCGCGATTGTTGCTGCAAGGTCAGCAGCGAGCTCAGCGACGAATAGAGTGCCGCGGAAAGCGACATCGGAAATCACTCCGGAAGAAAACGTGCCGTCGAAAAACGAAAATCTTTATGTCGAAATGAACTGCAAGCCGCTTGCCAGTTACGTCGCCTTGATTCGTTTGGAAGATTCTCGCTCCGGATTTCGGCGGCGGAAGAAACGACCCGGCAAGACTCGGTTTAGAGGAATTTTTTACCTATCAATACAATCTTTACGTGGGTAACGATTTTCCGGAAAACCCGGCGGCGCGAAGAAATTGTAGCCGTGAAAACGAATCGGCCGCGTATCGATATGTAACGCGCGCTCATACGCACGGCGAAGAAAAAACGTCGCGCGACTTCGATAATGTTTGGTTGAAACGCCGTTAACCTCAATGCGCATTAACCACAACGCGGCGTTAACCAAGCCCCCGCGAATTCCCCACCAACGCCGCGTGCGCTTATCGTAGGCTCGTCGCAGCCAAGGAGATTCGGCCGTGCTGCACGGACGCATGTTGCGTTACCTGGACGAGATCGTCCGCTCGGGCTCGATCCGCAAAGCCTCGGCGCGCTTGAACGTCGCGTCGTCGGCGATCAACCGTCAGCTTCTGGCGCTGGAGGCGGAACTCGGCGCGCCGCTGTTCGAGCGCCTGCCCCGCGGCCTGCGTTTGACGGCGGCGGGCGAAATGCTGATCGCCCATGTCCGCCAGACTTTGAAGGATCATGACCGGTTGCGCCGGCGCATCGAAGGCCTGAAGGGGCTGCGCCACGGCAAGGTCGCGATCGGCACGGTCAGCGGTCTCGCCAGCGGCTTGCTGTCGACGGTGATCGCCGATTTTCGCGCCAAGCATCCCTTCATCCGCGTGACGGTGCGCAACGCGTCGCTCGACGCGCTGATCGCGGCGGTGCTCAGCGGCGATCTCGATCTGGTGCTTGCCTATAACCTGCCGCGCCATCCGCGCTTGCGCGTGCTCGCCGATGTCGGCTGTCCGCTCGGCGCGGTCGTCGCCCCCGATCATCCGCTGGCGCGCGAGACCAAGCTGCGCTTGGCCGACTGCCTCGACTATCCGCTGGTCCTGCCCGATCCCAGCGTGACGATCCGGATGATCCTGGACGAGGTGATCCCGCCGCAGCCCGAGATCCTGCCGGTCCTGGAAAGCAATTCGACCGATCTTCTGAAGAAGCTGGCGCGGGAGGCGCCGCATCTCACCTTCCTCAACGAGGTCGACGTGGCGGAGGAGCTGCGCCAGCGCAAACTCGTGTTCATTCCCGTCCAGGAACTGGCGGCACGGCCCCAATCGCTAATTCTGGCCCAACGGACAAAAGCGCCCCTGGAGGGACTTGCTGATCTTTTGGTCCGCGCGCTTCAGGCCGAGCTCGACCGCCTCTACCGGCCCCAATCGGGCCGTGGTGCCTTAAAGGCAACAATGCGTCCCTAAATCGATGCTTTTCGGGTGATGGTCGGCTCGGCCACCGTTTCGGGGTGCCGACCGGCACGGGGTTTGCCTCTCCGACCGGTGCCGAGGCGACCACCGGAGGGATCGAGACCGCGATGCAAGCCGCCGCCATTCTGGCCCCCGCCGGGGCCGAACAGCTGAAAATCGCCCCGAACGCCAACGGGTTCGGGGCCGAAATCACCGGCATACAGCTGAAGGACGCCGACGCGGCGACCTTCGCCGCCGTCGAAGCGGCGTTCAACCGCTACTCGGTCGTCTGCCTGCGCGACCAGCGTATGACCCCGCCGGAGCTTCGCGACACGATCAAGCGTTTCGGCCCGCTCGAAACGCATACATTGCTGCAATACACCCTGCCCGGTATTCCCGAGATCTATGTCCTCGCCAATATCGAGGAGAACGGCCGCCAGATCGGCGCGCACAATGAGGGCATCGGCTGGCACACCGACCTTTCCTATAAGGAAAAGCCGGTGATGATGACGGCGCTTTACGGCCTGATCTGCCCGCCGGAAGGCGCCGACACGCTGTTCGCCGACATGACGTTGGCCTATGAGGCGTTACCCGAGGACGAGAAGCGCCGGCTCGACGGTTTGCGAATCCATCATTCCTATCAAAGCTGGATGGCGACGCGCGCCGATCGCGCCCCGTTGACCGAGGCGCAAAAGGCGCTCACGCCCGACGTGAAGCACCCGTTGATCCGGACCCATCCGGTGACCAAGCGCAAATCGCTGTTCATCGGCACAGGCACGGTGTGGGGCATCGACGGCATGGATCGCGCGGAAGGCAAGGCGCTGGTTGACCGCTTGGTCGAATACGCCACCGAGCCGCGCTTCCAGCTTGCCCATAAATGGCGCGAAGGCGATCTCGTTCTTTGGGACAATCGCTGCACGCTGCACACCGGCACGCTGTTCGACGACCAAAAATACAAGCGCCATATCCATCGCATGATGGTCAAAGGCGACCTGCCCTTCTGATCCACCCACAGGGATGCCCCCGATGAAAAAATTCGTCACCGCCGCCGCTCTCGCCTGTCTGGCCGTTTCGGCCCCGGCACTCGCGCAAGATACCGTCCTGTTCCAAGCCAATTGGCTGATCCAGGGCGAGAACGCCTATATGGCCGCGGGGATCGAGAAAGGCTTCTTCAAGGAAGCCGGCATCGATCTCAAAATGCAGCGCGGCTTCGGCTCGGGCGATACGGTCAAGAAGATCGTCACCGGGGCGGCGACGATCGGCACCGCCGATCTGGGCGTCGTCGCGCTGGGCCGGGTGCGTGAAAGCCTGCCGGTTAAATGCATCAGCGCCGAGTATTCCTATTCGCCGCAAGGCTTCTGGACGCTCGAATCCTCGCCGATCAAAACGGTGAAGGATCTCGCGGGCAAGCGCGTGGGCATCACGCCCGGCAACTCGCTGATGGTCTATTTCCCGCTGCTCGCCAAAGCGAACAATATCGATCCCGCCTCCGTCACCTTCGTGAATATGGAGGCGAGCGCGCTGCTGCCCACTCTGCTCGCGGGCCAGGTCGACGCGATGCCGGGCTTCAGCACCGTGTTCCCGTTGCGCAACGCCGAAACAACCGCGCAGGGCAAGCCGCTGCACGCCATGCCGATGGCCAAGAACGGCGTGCAGGTCTATGGCGAATGCCAGTTCGTCACCGAACAGACCGCCGCGACCAAGGGCGATATGCTCAAGCGCTATCTCGGCGCCGTCGTCAAATCCTGGCAATGGTCACGCGCCAATCCGGACGCGACGGCGAAGATTCTGTCGAAGGCCTATCCCGAATTGAAGGAAGAGAACGTCAAGCTGAACCACATGGCCTATATGGATTTCGTCTTCAACGAGACGAGCCAGAAGGTCGGCCTGGGCGGCTTCGATATGGACCAGCTGAAGCGCACTTGGGAAGCCGTCAAGGAAGCGCAGAAGCTGACGCAAACGCCCGACGTCTCGACCTTCATCGACGCGCGCTTCCTGCCGGGCCGCTCGTGATCGAACTCGACTTCGTCTCGCACCAGTTCGAAACCCCGGAAGGGCCGATCCCGGCCCTTTCGGGCGTTTCGCTGGATATCGGTGCCACGGAATTCGTCGCCGTCGTCGGCCCGTCGGGTTGCGGAAAGTCGACGCTATTGCGGCTGATCGCGGGGCTCGTGACGCCGAGCGCCGGCAGTATCCGCATCAAGGGCGAAAAAGTGACGAAGCCGACCGCCGATGTCGGCCTCGTTTTCCAGGCGCCGACATTGCTGCCTTGGGCCAACGTGCTCGACAACGTGTTGTTCCCGTTGCGCATGCTGAACGAGTACGGGCCGCAAGGCGAGAAACGCGCGCGCGAATTGCTCGCTCTCGCCGGGCTTTCCGGCTTCGAAAACCGCATGCCCGACGAGCTGTCCGGCGGCATGCAGCAGCGCGTCGCGATCTGTCGCGGCCTCGTGCGCGATCCGGCCGTGCTGCTGATGGACGAACCTTTCGCGGCGCTGGACGCGCTGACGCGCGATGAGATGGGCGCGCTGCTTTTGGATCTGTGGGCCGCCAAGCCCAAGGCGATCGTGTTCATCACCCATTCGGTGCCCGAGGCGGTGATGCTCGCCGATCGCGTGATCGTGATGGGCGCCCGTCCCGGCCGCATCGTCGACGATGTGCGCATCGACCTGCCCCGGCCGCGCAATTTCGACATGGAGTCCCGCGATGAGTTCCAGGCCGCAACCAAGCGCATCCGCGCCCACGTCTATCGCGGGTCCCGTCATGCGCCCCCCAGCGCGACGCAAGCCGCTTAACGCATCGGCGTTGCTGCCGGCGGCGGTCGTCGCGGCGTTATTCCTCGCCTGGGCGCTGGCGGTCGAGATTTTCGCGATCCCGGTCTATATCCTGCCCTCGCCCCAGCGCATCGTCGTGGCGCTCTGGGAAATCCGCGACACGGTCGCCATGCACGCGGCGGCCACGCTCGGAACGATCCTGGCCGGTTTCGCGCTGTCGATCGTCGTGTCGCTGCCGCTTGCGGCCTATCTTACGCTCTCCGCTTTCGGGCGCGCGGCGATCTATCCGCTGCTGATCCTGTCGCAATCGATCCCGAAAGTGGCGCTGGCCCCCATCCTGGTGCTGCTGCTGGGCACCAACGTGCTGCCGAAGATCGTCATCACCTTCATGGTCGCGTTCTTCCCGCTGGTCATCAGTAGCGCCACCGGTTTCGGCGCCACGCCGAAGGAATTGATCGAGCTCGGCCGTTCGCTGCAGACCAATCGCTGGAAGGAATTCCTGCGCATCCGCCTGCCCTACGCGATCCCGTTCGTGTTCTCCGGATTGAAAATGGCGATCACGCTGTCGGTCATCGGCGCGGTGGTCGGCGAGTTCGTCGCCGCCGATCGCGGCCTCGGCTTCCTGATGACCTCGTCGCTTGCCTTCTTCAACACGCCGGTCGGCTACGGCGCCATCGTCGTGTTGTCGCTGCTGGCGATGATCTTGTTCCAGCTCGTGGTGCTGGCGGAACGCCTGCTGTTCCCGTGGAGTGCGCGCATGCAGACGGGTGCGGGGCGCTAACCCTTCTTCGGCCCGTAGGCGGCCATGAACATGGCGATCGCGGAATCGATCGCCTTCGCCATCTCGGCGGGATCGGGCGTTTCGATCACGCAGAACAGCATCTGCTTCAATGGCCGCGCGAGGCACAGATCGATGAACTGGAACGCCGCGCGCTGCGTGTCGCCGATCGACAAGCGACCGGCCGAGACCTGGCGATCGAGATACGCCGCGAGCCGCCCCGCCCCGTACATCGGCCCCGCCTCGTAGAAGGCGTGACCGATGCTCGGGAATTTCGCCGATGCGGCGATGACCGTGCGCAAATGCGCCATATGTCCGGGCCGCGTCACCGCATCGACGATATTGCGCGCGATCTCGCGCAGCACGTCCGCGACGTTTTCGTCGTCGGCGGAGAACCGGCAAATCTGCTCGGCCTGGATACGCCGATCCTCGCGAATCAGCGCCTCGAACAGCGCTTCCTTCGACGGGAAATAGGCGTAGACCGTGCCTTTCGACACGCCAGCCGCCTTTGTGATGTCGTTCATGCTGGCGCCGTCGAAACCGTCCCGCATGAAGATTTGTCGAGCGCCTTCAATGATTTGGCGCCGTTTGGCGGTATCCGAAACCTCGGCGATTTGGGCGACCTGCGTGGACATCAACGGACCTATGCCGTGGAAAGTTATTGACCGAACCGTTCGGTTCAATTTGAATGAGGTCCTCGCCCCTGTCAAGGCGCACCCTTTTTCTCACCCCTCCGGTTCAAATGAAGATGGATAACGAAGCGGCCAAGTTGCGGCCCGATGGCGAAGTTTCCCCCACAGCCGCCGCCCCCAATCGCAAGCGTCTCGTTCTGCTCGCCGTGCTGGCCGTCGCCCTCGGTTTCGGCGGCTGGAGAGGCTATGGCTGGTACACCGACGGGCGCTTCGTCGTTTCGACCGACGACGCTTATGTGAAAGCGGATCAATCGATCGTCGCGGCGAAAGTCTCGGGCCTCGTCGCTTCCGTCGCCGTCGCCGACAACACCAAGGTCAAAGCCGGCGACGTGCTGCTGCGCCTCGATGACGGCGACTACAAGCTCGCGGTCGACGCCGCCCGTCTGCGCGTGGCGACGCAAGACGCCACCATCGCCCGCCTCGCCCGCCAGACGTCGGCGCAACGCGCGTCGATCGAACAGGCCGTCGCCCAGCTCGCTTCCGCGCAAGCCGAACTCGCGCGCGCCAATCTCGCCTTCAATCGCGCGGACTCGCTCGCGCGCACCGGCAACGCGTCGATCGCGACGTTCGATCAAGCGCGCGCCGATCGCGATCGCGGCGTGGCCAGCGTGGCGGGTGCGCGTGCCGGCGTGGAAGCGGCCAACGCGGCGATGGACGTTCTGCGCGCTCAGCAGACCGAAGCCGAAAGCCAGCGCCGGGAACTTGACACCGCCTTGCAGCGCGCCGAACGCGATCTCGAATTCACCGTGATCCGCGCCCCCTTCGACGGCACGGTCGGCAACCGCGCCGCCCAGCCGGGCCAATACGTGCAGCCGGGCACGCGGCTGATGGCGCTCGTCCCGCTCGACGGCGTCTATGTCCAGGCCAATTTCAAGGAAACGCAGCTCGCGAATTTGCGCCCGGGCCAGGATGTCGAACTGCATGTCGACGCCTATCCCGGCCGCATCATCCATGGCCATCTGGCGAGTGTCGCCCCCGCCACGGGCGCCGAGTTCTCGCTGCTGCCGCCCGAAAACGCGACCGGCAACTTCACCAAGATCGTGCAGCGTTTGCCGGTGCGAATCGCCTTGCCCGAGGCGATCGCGCGCGAAGGCCGCTTGCGCCCGGGCATGTCGGTGGTCGTCGACGTGCGCACGAAGGACGTGACCGCCGCCGGAGCCGACGATTCGAATTGAACGGGGCGAAGTGAGTCCGGTCATGGCCGCCCAAACCGCCGACGCGGATCGCATCGATCCCAAACGCCTGGTCGCGTTCATCGCGATGGTGTTCGGGATGTTCATGGCGATCCTGGATATCCAGATCGTTTCGGCGTCGCTCGCCGAGATCCAGGCGGGGCTGTCGGCCAGCGCCGAGGAAGTTTCCTGGGTTCAGACGAGCTATCTGATCGCGGAAGTCATCATGATTCCGCTGTCGGGATTCTTGAGCCGCGCCTTCTCCACCCGCATCGTTTTCACGATCTCGGCGGGCGGATTCACGCTGATGAGCTTCATGTGCGCGCAAGCCACCTCGATCGAGGAGATGATCGTGTGGCGCGCGCTGCAAGGCTTCATCGGCGGCGGCATGATCCCGACCGTCTTCGCCGCCGCCTACACGATCTTCCCGCGCAGCAAGCAATCGATGATCGCGCCCGTGGTGGGCCTCGTCGCCACGCTGGCGCCGACGATCGGCCCGACGGTGGGCGGCTATCTCACCGATCTGTTCTCCTGGCACTGGCTGTTCCTGGTGAACATCGTGCCGGGCATCGTCGTCACCCTCTCGGTCTGGGTGCTGGTCGATTTCGACCGCCCCGATCTGTCGCTGCTCGAAGGGTTCGACTGGCTGGGCCTGGGCGCGATGGCCGTGTTCCTCGGCTCGCTCGAATATGTGCTCGAGGAAGGCCCGGCGAAGGATTGGTTCGGCAGCGATCTGATCGTCACCGCCGCCTTGGCCGCGACGCTGGGAAGCATGGTGTTCTTCTGGCGGAACCTGACCGTCAAGCGGCCGATCGTGGATTTGACCGCTTTCGCCAACCGCACCTTCACGGCCGCGTCGATCTGCTCCTTCGTCATGGGCATCGGGCTTTACGGCCTGACCTATCTCTATCCCGTCTATCTCGCGCGCGTGCGCGGCTTCTCGCCGTTGCAGATCGGCGAGGCGATGTTCGTGACGGGGCTTTGCATGTTCCTTACCGCGCCGGTCATCGGCCGCCTGGCCGCAAAGGCCGATCCGCGCGTGCTGATCGCGGCGGGATTCGTCATGTTCTCGGCCGGCACGTGGCAGGCCTCGGCGATCACGATCGATTGGGATTTCTGGGAATTGCTGGTGCCGCAGATGCTGCGCGGCATCGGCATCATGACCTGCATGGTGCCGATCAACAATCTGGCGCTGGGCTCGCTGCCGCCCGAGCGATTGAAGGGCGCGTCGGGGCTCTACAACCTCACGCGCAATCTGGGCGGCGCGGTCGGCTTGGCGCTGATCAACACGCTGCTGAACGACCGCACGGATTTGCATCTCCAGCGCCTGCACGAACAGGTGACGTGGTCGAGCCAATCGGCGCTGGAAACGCTGGCGCTGATTACCGGCGCCCTATCGCGCCTGGGCAGCGACGCCGAATTGGGCGCCATCAAGAAAATGGCGGGGCTCGTGCGCCAGCAAGCCTTCGTGATGGCGATGGGCGACGTATTCGTCGCCCTCACCTTCCTGTTCATGCTGCTGGTGGCGTTGACGCCGTTGATGCAGCGCCCCAAGCGCGCGGCGGGCGGCGGCGGTCACTAACCGGCCTAAGCGCGGCGCTCCGGCGCGTATCGGAACAGCTTGGTCGACACCAGGATGATGTCGACATTCGTGCCGTCGCTCGCCAGCGGCAGAATCAAATTCTCGATCTCGCGGTAATCGGCATGGATCCAAAGCTGCGCGATGCCGCGCCGCCGGCTGGGAATGCCGGTACGTACCACACGCTCGTAACGCTCGAAGAACTCGGCGCGCGACTTGACGTGCGGATGCGCTTCGTCGAGCCACTTGCCGGTCGGATCGGCGCGCATCGCCTCGACGATCGCCGTGCCCACCAAGCGATAGCGCAAGCGGAACGGATCGCGTTGAACGTCGAGCAGCCAAAGCGACGGCAGCAACCGCGTGGGAATGTCCGCGGGATCGACATGCTGGCGGCCGGGCAGTAGCCGGTCGGGCGCCAGCCCGTGCCAATAGTCGTAAATTTCCGCGATATCCGGATCGAGCGGCACGCCCGGATTCATATCCTCGAAGCCCAATTCGCGGCGCGCGGGGTTCATGGAAAACTCGATCCGGGGAGAAGGGCTGCGTCCACTATGCGCAGACGGACGCGAAAGCGTCTAGACCAACGCCGTTTCCAGATCGGCGAGCTTCGCCGTGCGCCCGACGATACCGCCCTGCGCCCGAATCATCGACAAAGCGGCCGATTTATATTCGGGAAAATAGCTTTCGGTCGCTTCCTCGACGACCAAGCACACATAGCCGCGATCGTTGGCTTCGCGCATCGAGGTCTGGACGCAAACCTCCGTCGTTACGCCCGCGAAGACAAGATGCGTGATTCCCTTGCGGTCGAGAATGGTGCCGAGCGCCGTCGCGTAGAAGGCCCCCTTCCCCGGCTTGTCTATTTCGATTTCGCCTTTCATCGGCGCGCAACGTTCGACGATCGCGTTGCCGGGCTGACCGCGCACCAAGATGCGCCCCATCTTGCCGATATCGCCGATGCGCAAGCCCGGCTTGCCCTTGCGCTTCGCGGGCGGACAATCGGAAAGATCTGGCAAATGGGATTCGCGCGTATGGACGATCGGCCAGCCTTTGGAGCGGAACAGCGCGAGCAGTTTCGCGACCGGCTCGATCGCCGGCTGAAGCCGCGACACGTCGTTGCCCAACGCCGCGCCGAAACCGCCGGGCTCGATAAAATCGCGCTGCATGTCGATCACGACCAGCGCGGTCTTGCCCGGCACGAAGGGAAACGCATCGGGCAAAGCGGGAACCGCGATCTCGTCCATTTTAGTGACCATGCCCGGCCATGTGATGGCCGATCGTCGCGCGATCGGTTTTGCCGACCGCCTCGACATAGGCGATCTTGCCTTCCGACATCACGGCGACGCGATCGGATAGCGACAGGATTTCGTCGAGATCTTCGGACACGAGCAGCACAGCCGCCCCGCGATTGCGCTGATCCATGATCTGGGCGCGGATTTCCTCGACCGAGGCGAAATCCAGCCCGAAACACGGATTGGCGACGATCAGCACGTCGACCTCGCCCGAAAGCTCGCGCGCCAGCACGGCACGCTGCACGTTGCCGCCCGACAGCGCCGCGATGGGCGCGTCGGCCGAGGGCGTTTTCACGCGATAACGCGCGATCAGTTCCTGCGCGCGCTTGCGCATCGGCGCCGCCGACAGCCACCAGCCGAGCGTGGCGATCGGCGGCTGATCGAAGGTCCGGAACGCGATATTCTCCGCCACCGTCATATTGGGCACGGCGGCGTTCTTCAACGGCTCCTCGGGCAGACCGAAGACCTTGTACTTTGCCATCGACTGGCGGCTGGGCGCGAATTCCGCGCCCTTGATCGTCAACTGGCCTTCGCGCATCGGGCGCTGGCCGGACAGAACTTCGACCAAAGCGCTCTGCCCGTTGCCCGAGACGCCCGCGATGCCGACGATCTCGCCCGCATGGATTTTGAGATTGATCCCGTCGATCGCCACGCGGCCGTCATCGGCGTCGGCGCACACGCCGGCGATATCGAGCGTGACGGGCGCATCTTGATGCGCCACGCGCGCCGCGCGTTCGCGGATTTGCGTATCGCCGATCATCATCTTGGCCATCGCGTCGACCGGCGTTTCGCTGACTTTGCCCGCGCCCGCGTAAGCGCCTTTACGCAGCACGGTCAGGTCGTCGGCGAAAGCCTGCACTTCGCGGAATTTATGCGTGATCATCAGCACGGTGACCTCGCCGCGCTGGGTCATGCCGCGCAGCAAGCCGAGCACTTCGTCAGCCTCGTCGGGCGTCAGTACAGACGTCGGCTCGTCGAGGATGATGAAGCGCTGGTCGAGGAAAAGCTGCTTGAGGATTTCGAGTTTCTGCTTCTCGCCCGCCGACAGCATGTGGACGGGCTTGTCGAGCGGCGCGCGGAACGGCATACGGGCGAGGAATTCCTCCAGCGCCGCATGCTCGCTCTTCCAATCGATGATCTGCGACCCGCGCGGGCGCGACACGACGAGGTTCTCGGCCCCGGTCAGCGAGGGCACCAGCGTGAAATGCTGATAGACCATGCCGATCCCGGCTTCGGCCGCCTCGCGCGGATTGGCGATGGCGCTTTGCCGCCCGTCGACCAGAACCTGGCCGCCATCGGGCTTGTAGAAGCCCATGATGCATTTGACGAGCGTGGACTTGCCCGCGCCGTTCTCGCCCAACAGCGCATGGAACGTACCGGCGGGCACTTTCAGCGAGACGTCGTCGAGGGCGACGAGCCCGCCGAAGACTTTGCGCATCTTGACGGCTTCCAGACCGATGGCGCGGCGTTCGTTCGTCATGCCGGTCACCGCGTCAACGACAGTTCGCCCGGCGCGTCGCGCAAGGCTTTCTTGGAACCCGCCGAGCCGATCATCAGGAACAGCGTCAGAATGTATGGGGCGGCGTTGAAGAAGTAATAGCCTTGCGTCACGCCGATGGATTGGAGCGCCGGCCCCAACGCCCCCGCCGCCCCGAACAGCAACGCGGCGTACAAGCAGCGGATCGGGTCCCAGCGCGCGAAGATGACGAGCGCCACGGCCATCAAGCCTTGGCCCGACGACAAGCCTTCGTTCCAGCTGCCGGGATAGTAAAGCGACAGGAACGCGCCGCCCACGCCCGCGAAGAACCCGCCCACGGCGGTTGCGAGCAAGCGAATCAGCATGACGGGATGGCCGAGCGCGCGCGCCGCCGCTTCGCTGTCGCCCGTCACGCGCAGCACGAGACCCATACGCGTATTCTTCAGCGCCCAGGCGAGGAAGATCGCCAATGCGATACCGATCAGGAACAGCGGATTGATCTGCAGCGCCTGCTCGAAACGCGGATCGCCGGTCCATGCCCCCAGCGAGATCGACGGCAGACGCGGCGCCGTCGGCTGGATATAGGGCTTGCCGAAGAAGAATGCGATGCCCGTGCCGAACAGCATCAACGCGATGCCGACGGCGATATCGTTGACGCCCGGCAAGCGGCAGATCGTCGCGTGCAGCGTGCCCATCAGAAAGCCGAAGCAGCCCGCCGCCAGCACGCCGATCCAGGGCGAACCGGTGCCGTAGGAAAACGCGTAGGCGGTCATGGCGCCGAGCACCAGCGTGCCTTCGAGGCCGAGATTGATCCGCCCCGACCGCTCGGTCAGCATTTCACCCAACGCCACGAACAGGAACGGTGTGGTCACACGGATCGCACCGCCCAGCATCGCGGCGATGACGGTCGAAAGGGCGAGGCCGGCATCCATCAGGTACGCTCCGTCCGCGCTTTGGGGTTGAAGATCGCAAGGCGCCCGTAGAACGTCTCGCTCGCCAGCAGCACGACGAAGGTCAGGCCTTGCAGCAGCAGCACGGTCGCGTCGGGCAAGCCCATGCGGCGCTGGATGATGCCGCCCGCCGCCGCGATCCCGCCGAACAGGATCGCCACCGGCACGATCGCCAAAGGATGCTGCCTTGCGAGGAACGCGACCAGGATGCCCGTGAAGCCATAGCCGGTGGCGAGCGACGCATTCGCCTTGCCGTGCACGGCCGCGACTTCGAAATACCCGGCCATCCCGGCGCACGCGCCGGCGATCAACGTCGCGACGATGACGAGCCGCCCGACCGGCAAGCCTTGCGCCAGGGCCGCGCGCGCATTGCCGCCCGCGATCTTGCAGGCGAAGCCGAAGGTCGTGCGGAACATCAGGATATAGACGGCGACGCACGCGACGATCGCGAAGACGAGGCCCCAATGCACGTCGAGGCCCGGCAGCTTGCCGATCATCTCGGCACTTTCCAGCGCCTTGGTCGACGGCTTGTTGGGATCGGCGGGGTCGCGCAACGCGCCCTCGACGAAGAAATTCATGATCGCGATGGCGATGTAGGAAAGCAGCAGCGTCGAGATCGTTTCGTTGACGCCGCGGAATTGGCGCAAGGCGCCCGCGATCCCGACCCAGGCGGCCCCAACCGCTAGCGCGCCCGCGAACATCAGAATATGCATGACGAAAGGCACGCCGCCGCCGATCAGCGGAATGGCGATGGCCGCGGCGGTGAAGCCACCGAGCACCAACGCCCCCTCCCCGCCGATCATGGTAAGGCCCAGGCGAGCGGGGATCGCCACCGCCAGAGCGGTCAGCATGACCGGGGCCGCGCGCAGCAGCGTATTCGACCACGAGAAGCCGGTGCCGAAGCCGCCAAGCCAAATGAGTTGGTAGAACTGCGCGGGCGACTTGCCCAGCGCCAGCAGAAAGACCGAGAACAGCAGCGCCGACACCAACAGCGCCGCGATGGGAATGGCAAGCGCTTCCGATCCGCGCCGCACGCGGATCATCCAATCGGAATCGAAAATGCTTTGCGGCGCGGCGGTGGCGGAACGGGCGATGTCGGTCATCCTTCGGCCGGAAAAGAAAGGGGCGGATGATTGCGCATCCGCCCCGGTCCCTCAGGTGATCGACCCGACCACGCCGTCGGCGAGGAAGTTCATGCCGTCGAGCACGCGATCGAGATTGTCGTAACCGTCGGCGCTGGGCAGCGCCACGGCGCCCTTGTTGTCCTTGACCGGGCCTTTCAGGATGCGCTTGCCGGCCTTGAGATCGGCGATCGCCGCGTCGGCCGCCTTGCGCGCGGCCTCGGGCGCGCCCGCACCGTAAGCGGTGTTGCGCACCATGTCCTTCTCGTAGCCGCCGGCCAACATATTCGGCACGGGCTGGCCCTTGGCGATGTTGTCGGCGTAGGAACGATAGATCGTCTCCCACTTATACTCCGCCCCGGTGATGAAGCCTTTGGGCGCCAACGCGGCTTGGCTCGCGTTATGCCCCAGGCTCATGATCCCGCGCCGCTCGGCCGTTTCGATCACGACCTTCGGACTGTCCACGTGGCAGGTCAGAATGTCGCAACCCGCGCCGGCGAGCGCGTTGGCGGCTTCCGCTTCGCGCACGGGCAACGCCCAATCGCCGGTGAAGATCAGCTGCAGCGTGACGTTCGGATTGACCGAGCGCGCCCCCCACAGCACCGAGTTGATGTTGCGCAACACCGAGGAGATCGGCTTGGCGGCGACGAAGCCGATCTTGTTGGTCTTGGTCGCAAGACCGGCGGCGACGCCGTTGATGTAATGCGCCTGATCGAGATAGCCGAAATAGCTGCCCGCGTTGGCCGGGTGTTTGTCCTTTTCCCACAACGGGGCGGCGTGGCGGAACGTGACCTTCGGATATTTCTTGGCCGCATCAACCATGAACGGATTGAAATAGCCGAACGAGGTCGCGAGGATGAGGTTCGCGCCCTCGAGATTGATCATCGACTCCATCGATTTGAGAACGGCCGCGGTCTCGGGCACGTTCTCCTCCTCGACGATCGTCACGTTCGGCAGGCTGCGCAACGCCGCGACGTTGACCGCATGGGCCTGGTTCCAGCCGAAATCGTCCTTCGGACCGACATAGACGATACCGATGGTCACCTTCGCCTGGGCGGCGGCCAGCTTGATGTCGCCCAGCGACAAGGCGGCGGCGCCGGCAGCGGTACCTTGCAGGAACGAGCGGCGGGAAAAACGGTCCAGGGGCATGGGCCCTCCTAATTCTTGGTTTCGGGCGTCCGACACGCCCTACGGTGGATCAAGCAATGGATATGCCAGGGTCCTCGCGGGTTCGTACGGAAGCGCAAAAAGGGGCGCGAATTTGCCCTGATTCGCAATTCGCGCCAGGGGGTTTGGTCCGATCCGGGTGCCGGGTTACGCTTCCGTCATGATCCCGACGACCGATTCCCGGTACGGCTGACATGGCCCGCCTGCGCTATCTGCTGCATCCGTTCGACAAGCCGTTCGGCGGTGTGGCGACCATTCATCGCCATGTCGAGTGGCTGATGGCGGCGGGGTTCGACGCGGCGATCGCCATGGCCGCCCCACCCGCCCAGGATTTTTACGCCTCGCGCGCCAGATTTGATTTCGCCTATGCGCCGCAAGCGGGCGACCGCGTCGTCATCCCCGAAGGCTTGCCGCATCTATTGGCGCCGCTGGCGAACGCGCCGATACGGCGCATTCTGTTCTGCCAGAACCAGTATTATTTGCCCTTCGGTGCGGACCCAATGGCGGGTATCGCGGAGTTCGGCGTCGATCGCGTGTTGGGATCGAGTGTGGCGGTGTGCGATTTCTTCCGCGACGTCTATGGCGTCGATATTCCGATCGTGCCCTACGCGATCGACCCGGCCGAATACGCGCCCGCCGCCAAAACGCGCGCGATTTTGCTGATGCCGCGCAAACGTGCCGATCTGGCGGCATTGATCCATCACACGTTCAAACGCCGCCACAAGCGCCACGCCGATATTCCCTGGCTGTCGGTCGACGGCGCCACGTCGGCCCAGGCGGCGGCGGAAATGGCGCGGGTACAATGGTTCCTGTCGCTGTCGCATCGCGAATCCTTCGGTCTGCCGCCGCTCGAAGCGATGGCGTGCAAAACCATTCCGGCCGGGTTCAAGGGCGATGGCGGGCGCGAATATATGTCCGAAGCGAACGGCTTTTGGGCGGCGGAGGAGGATTGGCTTGCTTGCGTCGACGCGCTCGCCGCCGCGATCGACATGGTCGATAAGGTTCCCGCCAAGCATCAGGCGATGCTCGATGCCGGTGCGGCGATGGTCGCCGCCTATTCGCCCGCGCGCGCGCGGGCCGCGTTGCTCGATTTCTGGCGGGACGAATTGGCATGACCGCGAAACTGTTCTGGACCGATCCGTACGCGACGCATTGCGACGCGACCGTGACGGCCGCCGGCGTGGATTGGATTGAACTCGACCGGACGATCTTCTTCGCCGAATGCGGCGGCCAGGAAAGCGATCACGGCAGCATCGCCGGGTGCCCCGTGCGCCAAGCGACGCTGCATGACGACGGCCGCATCGTTTACGCGCTCGATCCCGGTCACGGTTTGACGCCGGGCCGCGCCGTGAAAGTCCAGATCGATTGGGCGCGGCGCTACGCCTTGATGCGCCTGCATTTCGCGGCGGAGATCGTGCTCGAACTCGCCGTGCGGCAATTTCCCGGCGTCGAGCGGATCGGCGCGCATATCGCCCCCGACAAGGCGCGGATCGATTTCGTTTGGCCCGAAAATGTCGCCCCCGCCTTGCCCGCCATCGCCGATGCGGCCAACACGATCGTCGCCTCCGACCGGCCGATCCTGTCCGCTTTCGAACCGGGGATGGAAACGGCCGAGCGGCGCTATTGGGAGATCGAAGGTTTCGCGCGTGTGCCTTGCGGCGGCACGCATTTGAAGCGCAGCGGCGAAATCGGCGCGATCGCGCTGAAACGCCGCAACCCGGGCAAAGGCAAGGAGCGGATTGAGATTTCCGCGACCGCGCCGTTGGGTTAAACTGGCGCCATGCCACTGACCGGACTTTTCCATATCGCCATCAAAACCGCCGATCTCGGCGCCACGGTGCGTTTCTATTGCGACGTGCTGGGCTTGCGCCAAGCCAAGCGCCCGGCCTTCGATTTTCCCGGCGCGTGGCTCGCCTTGCCCATGCCCGGCGGCGACGCAATCTTCCATATCTATGCCGGTGGACCCGCCATGGGCCCCTCGGGCATCGCGCCCAACGGCACGGCCGCGATCGACCACGTTTCGCTCGCCGCGATCGGCTTCCACGACTATCGCGCGAAACTCGAGAGCTTCGGCCTGCCCTATCGCGAGTTCCTCGTGCCCGGCACGACGCTGTGGCAGTTGTTCGTCTACGATCCGTCGGGCGTGCAACTGGAATTGACGTTCGAAGGTGCGGGCGAGCCCGGCCGGCCGCCCGATATGTCGCCGGGGCGCGGCTATCTCGCCGGCACGAATTTCTTCGATCCCGAAAAATACAAAAGCTTCGCGACGCGCGAACTCGCCTGAGTTACGGCAATCGCACGACGATCGTCGTGCCTTTGCCGGGCGATGAGGCGATATCGAGCGTGCCGTTTTGCGCCTCGACCAAGCCTTTGGCGATGGCAAGACCCAAGCCCACGCCGTCGCGCGGCGTTCCCGCTTCGCGCTCGCCGCGCTCGAACGGTTTGACGACGCGGGCGAGATCCGTCGGCCCGATCCCGCAGCCGTTATCCGCGATCTCCAATTCAGCGCCGCCATCGTCGTCGCGCGTCAAACGCACGCGCACGGCACCGCCCGCATCGGTATATTTGATCGCGTTGCCGATCAAATTCAGCGCGATCTGCGAAAGGGCGCGCGCATCCGCTTCGATCTCGACATCGGGGGCGAGATCGGCGGCCAACGAAACGCCTTTCTGCGACGCCGCCATCGCCAGCGTTTCCAAGGCGAGGCCCAGCGTGTCCGCGACGTTCAGCCGTTCGCGCGCCAATTCGAGCTTGCCGCTTTCGAGACGTGCCGCTTCCAGCACGTTCTCGACCAGCGTGCGTAGCAATTCGCCCGAATGGGTCACGCTCGTCGCGTAATCGGCGATCTTGGCGAGCTGCGCTGGGCCCTTCGCGGGATCGGACGCGATGCGCGCGATCAATTCACCGAAGCCGATGATGGCGTTGAGCGGCGTGCGCAGATCGTGGCTCATCGCCGCGAGGAAACCCGCTTTCGCGCGCGCGGCCTCCTCCGCCGCTTCGCGCGCGGCGACGAGTTCGAGTTCCAGCGCGCGGCGCTGCGAAAGATCGATCAGCCAGATTGCGATCCCGGCCCCGCCGTTATAGCTGCCGCGCGCGAAGGTCAGGCGCATATGCGCCTTGCGCCCGCGCGCCAGCATGATGTCGGTCTCGATCTGCTCGGGCGCACCGCCCGCGACGATCGTTTCGGCGACCTTCTTCCATATGGCGGTGTCGGCGAACATCGACGCGGGCTCGAACGCGGCAAGGCCTTGCGCGTCGAGCCCGAACGCGTCGAGAAAACCGGCATTGGCGTAGCGCAAGCGCGACGCGTCGACCGCCAGCAGCCCGAATGGGATCGGCCCGCCATCCAGCATCTGCACCGCGGAGCGATCGGCCGCGCGCGTCAAGGCGGCGGCGGTTTCCAACGCGAAGCGGCGATGGCGATCGTTGCAGCGCGCGACGATCTCGGGGCTCGCCCCGCGCGGGCTGACCGCACGCCACATCGGCGGCCCGGACAGCCCGATATTGCCGACCGCGAAACCTTCGATTGGGCCGCGCGGCGCACCGACGGGCACCACGAAGCGGCACCAAGTACGCACCGCGAAGCCGGCGCCGCCGGCGTTTTCGGTATAAAGCGTCTTGCGCCGTTTGCCGGCCGCCAGATAACCCGCCTGATAATAGCGCGCGAAATGCGTGCGCGTGGCCATCGACGACAAACGCTGCCCGGCCCAGGAATAGCCGCCGGTACCGGCAAGCGTCTCGCCGTAATGGACGTATTCCATGTCGCCGTCGTCGAGCAGGCGGACGACCAGCGAATTGGCCGCGATCTCGGCATGGCTTGGCGCTTGCAACGCGTCCAGCACCGCCGCCATCCCGCCGCGCGCGAAAAGCGGCATGCTTTCCGCGAAGGCGCGCAACGTGGCGTGCGGCAGGGTCGCCACGTCGGGCGTCCAGCACGCATAAGGCAGAACCAGATCGGCGGATTTGAAAATGCCCTCGATTGCCGCCTCGCGATCGTCGAGGAGGGCGCGGGTCATGCTTTGAACGAGAACGTCGGCGGCGGGACTGTCGGTCATGTCAATTCGGCAGCAAGAATGAACGTCAATATACTCTCTAAACCCATTGATATAAATATTGTTTTTTAGAACGCATCTGCAATATCCGAAAATTTTAGGGAACCTTTAACGTTAACCGGATATCGTCCGATGATCCGCCGAACCCATCCGCTTGAAGAATCCCGGGTGGGGATGGAAGCGGAGGAGTTCGTTTGACGTGAACGCGACACCGCCCCCGTCCGAAGCCGAACCGGCGCCGCAGCGCCGGCGGGGAACGCTCGCCGCCTGCTTCCCGGCGATCGCCAAGCATTTCGATCTGGCCGACGCGGCCGCCGCCCTCGTCCAGGCGGCCGACACGCCCGCCGCCTTCGTCGAGAATTGCGCCAAAATCGGCATCGAGGCCGAAGCGCGCACGATGATGCTGGAGGCGATCCCGCGCCAGCCCCTTCCCGCCGTGCTGCTGTTGAAGAACGGCGAAGCGGCGATCGCGGCCGACGCCAAGCCCGACGCCTTGCGCATCTACTGGCCCGACGACGACCGCTTCGAGTGGTTCGGCTTCGAGGATCTCGGAAAAATTTACGCGGGCGCTTGCGTGTTCGCGCAATTGCGCCGTAAACCCGACGAGGAAGACGTCGAGGAAAAGACCGCACCGCCGCGCGGCAAGCGCTGGTTCTGGCAGGCGCTGTTCCTCGCTTGGCCGACCTATATTCACGTGTTGCTCGCCTCCGTCGTCGTCAACGTGATGGCGACCGTGGCGCCGATGTATTCGATGAGCGTCTATGACCGCGTCGTGCCCAACGGCGCCATCGAGACATTGTTCGTGCTCTCGTCGGGCATCCTGCTCGTCTATCTGTTCGATTTCGCGATCCGCATGCTACGCGGTTATTTCGTCGACCATGCGGGCAAAAACGTCGACGCGCTGCTCGCCAGCCGCATCTTCGACCAAGTGATCCGCATCCGGCTGGAAGCGCGCCCGCCGACCGCCGGCGGCTTCGCCAATAATTTGCGCGAATTCGAATCGCTGCGCGAATTCTTCTCCTCCGCGACCGTCAACACGCTGGTCGATCTGCCCTTCGTGGTGATGTTCCTGGCGCTGATCTGGTGGATCGGCGGCTGGCTGGTGCTGACGCCGCTGATCGCCATTCCGCTGGTTCTGCTTGTCGGCGTGCTGATCCAGATCCCGCTCGAACGCGTCGTCAAGCAAGCGATGGCGCTGGCGGCGTTGCGCCACGGCGTGCTGGTCGAAACCATCTCCGGCCTCGAAACCATCAAGGCCGTCGGCGCGGGCGACAAGATGCAGCAGCGCTGGGAGGCGTCGGTCGGCGCTTCGGCCGAAGCGGCCGTGAAATCGCGCACCTGGTCGTCGCTGGCGATCAACTTCTCGTCGCTGGCGCAGAACCTGACGACGATGATCATGATCGTCCACGGCGTCTATCTGTTCGTCGAGATGCAACTGACGACCGGCGCTTTGATCGCCTGCACGATGCTCGCGGGCCGCGCGATGGCGCCGATCGGCCAGATCGCCGCTTTGCTCACGCGCTTGAAGCAAAGCCAGGCCTCGCTGCAAACGCTCGACCAGATCATGAAGCTGCCGCAGGAAGGCAATTCCAAGAAGCGCTATCTGGAACGCACGGGCCTGACGGGCGAGATCGAGTTCCGCAACGTGTCCTTCGCCTATCCGGGCCAGGGCAACGAAGTGCTGCGCAACGTGAGCTTCACGATCCGCCCGGGCGAACGCGTGGGCATCGTCGGGCCGATCGGCTCGGGCAAAAGCTCGATCCTCAAACTCATTCTCGGTCTCTACACCGCCAAAGAAGGCCAGATCATGGTCGGTGGTGCGGATATCCGCCAATTGGCGCCCGAAGATCTGCGCAAGCATATCGGTTGCGTGCCGCAGGACGTGGTGCTGTTCGCGGGCTCGGTGCGCGAGAATATCTCGCTGGGGGCCCCCCTGGCGGACGATGCGCAAATCCTGGAAGCCGCCCAGCTCGCGGGCGTGGACGAATTCGTGCGCCAGCATCCGGAAGGCTATGACTGGGCCGTGGGCGAACGCGGCGAGCGCCTGTCCGGCGGCCAGCGCCAAGCGATCGCGCTGGCGCGCGCGCTGCTATTGAAGCCGCGCGTGCTGGCGATGGACGAGCCGACCTCGGCGATGGACCAAGGCTCCGAACAGGCGATGAAGATCCGCCTGGAGGAAGTTCTCGACGGCCGCACGCTGGTGTTGATCGCGCATCGCCCGTCGCTGCTCACCCTCGTTTCGCGCCTGATCGTCGTCGATCGCGGCCGCATCATCGCCGACGGTCCGCGCGAACGCGTGCTCGATGCGCTGGCCAAGCGCCGCACGCCGCCGCAAGGCGGCGGACGCGCGGTCGAACGCGTGGGGAATTGAGCATGTCGCTTCCCGCGCGCGCCCTCCCCCCGCCCGACCGGCTTTCCGGCGCGTTGATCACGCCGCCCGCCGGCGGCGCCCTGTTCCTGATCGCGGTCGCGGCGCTGATCGTATCGCTGGGCGCCTGGGCGGCGGTCGGCAAGCTCGATACCTACGCGTCCGGCCAAGGCAAGGTCGTGCCGTCGCTGCAGATCCAGCGCATCCAGAATCTCGAAGGCGGCATTCTCGAACGGCTCTATGTCGGCGAAGGCGATCGCGTCACCGTCGGCCAGATGCTCGCGCGCATCGACGACATCGCCTTCGCGTCGGAATTGCAGCAGAACCGGCAGAAATATCTCGCGTTGATGGCGGCCGCGTCGCGCCTGGAAGCGGAAGCGGCGGTGCGCCCCAACGTCACCTTCCCCGAGGAAGCGCTGCGCGAAGGCGTTTCCTTCGTCGAGACCGAACGTTCGCTGTTCGCCGCGCGCAAGGAAGAACTCGACGCCGCGCGCGAAGGTCTCGGCCGCAACCTCGCCCAGCGCCAGCAGGAGCTGCGCACATTGGTCGATCGGGAGATTTGGCTGTCGCGCAGCCTCGACCTGTCCAATCGCGAGCTCGAGATCGTGCGCGAAGTGGCCGAGCGCGGCTATCGCTCGCAGCTCGATCTTCTGCGCCTGCAACGCCAGTCGAACGAGATCGAAGGCCAGCTGCGCACGACGCGCTTCCAGATACCGGGTTTGCGCGCGGCGATCGCCGAAGTCGAAGCCAAGCTCGACGAGCGCGGCCGCACCTATCAGCGCGAAGCCTCGACCGAACTCGCCCGCGTGCGCGCCGAATTCTCGGCGACCGCCGAAATTCTGCGCTCGATGGCCGATCGCGTCGCGCGCCGCGACGTGCGCTCGCCGGTCGCAGGCACCGTGAAGCAGATCGCCGTGCGCACCATCGGCGGCGTGCTCGAACCCGGCTCCGTCATCATGGAAATCGTCCCCGGCGAGGACGAATTGCTGGTCGAGGCGCGCGTACGCCCGATGGATATCGCCTTCGTCCATATCGGCCAGGAAGCGCTTGTGAAAATCACCGCCTACGATTTCTCCATCTATGGCGGGATCAAGGGCGTTGTTTCGGCGATCAGCGCGGACTCGATCCCCGACGACAAGGGCGAGCCCTGGTTCCTGGTGCGCGTGCGCGCCGACCGGATGGCTTTGGGGACCCCCGATCGGCCGTTGCCGATTTCCCCCGGTATGACCGCACAAGTCGATATCGTTACTGGCGAACGGACGATCTTGCAGTATCTTCTGAAGCCGATCCTCAAGACGACCGACCGCGCAATGACGGAACGATAAACCGGGGAAACAATGGCCGAAAAACCGACCCGCCCACCCGCCGCCAAACAAGCCGCCAAACCGGCGGCCAAACCGGCGCCCGCACCCGCGAAGGCGCCCGCGCCGGCAGCCGCCTCCGCCCCGGCGATCCGCGAAGCCGCCCCTTCGGGCGACATGCCGCCGCTCTATGCCCGCGTGCGGCCGATCGATCCCCAGCGTCACGAGCAATTCGCGGTGCTGGAAACCCGCGATTTCAAATTCGCCGCCAAGACCCGCGCCGTGCCGATCACGGGTGCCGAATTCCCGGTCGCGGCGCGCGAATACCCCATCGTGTTCGTGACCAAGCCGTCGCCGATGGCGGCAGTGCTGGTCGGCCTGCGCGCCGACGAGAATCTCTATGTCGGCGACGACGGCAAATGGCGCCAGGGCGCCTATATGCCCGCTTATTTGCGCCGCTACCCCTTCCTGATCGCGCAATCGAACGACGGCCAGCGCCTGATCCTTTGCATCGACGAAGGCTCGCCGCTGGTCTCGACCGAACAAGGCATGCGCTTCTTCGAGAACGGCAAGAAATCGGCGTATCTCGACCGCATGCTGCAACTGGGGGCCGATATCCATCGCGACCAGGTGCGCACCGCGCAGATCGTCAAACTGCTCGGCGATCTGGGCCTGCTGATCGAACGCCGGATCGAAGCCAAGCTCGCCAGCGGCGAGACGGTGGGCTTCCAGGGGTTCGGTATCGTCGACGAGCGGAAATTGAACGAACTGCCCGACGACAAGTTCCTGGAGCTGCGCAAATCGGGCGGGCTCGGCCTCGTCTATCTGCACCTCGTCTCGTTCGCCAATCTGCGCCATTTGGGCGATATCGCGGTTCAACGCGGCAAGAAAACCGCCTGAGCCGGCGCAACGCCTGAACGACGAAGGGCGGCTTCTCGCGAAGCCGCCCTTTTTCTTTGCGCGATAGACCCGCCGATTACGGCGTCGAGCTTTGCTGCGCCGTGATCGCGTGCTGGCTGAGCAGATCGTCGATCGAGGTCTGCACGCCGACCAGCAACACGCCCCATTCCGGCGTCGCGGAGCCTTCGCTCGTCACCCCGATATAGGTGCCGCCCGCACCCGCGTCGTATTGCGCGGTCAGCATCGCCGCCCAATCCGCGGGCACGTCGGCGCCGAACAACGCCGTGACGTCGATCGTATCCTCGGCCGCCTGGAAGCCGACGACGGTGTCGGGCGCATCGCCCGCCCCTTCGTCGATCGCCGTGACGACGACATTGTCGTGCACGTAGTCCTGAAGGTTCCAATTGCCCGACAACACGCCGGGGCCGGCCGAATGCTCGGCCTCGCCGTAGAGATCGATCGTGTGCGTGGCTTGCGTGACGCCGCCGAAGCCGTCGTCGACTTGGTAGACGAAGCTCTGCGGCCCCACGGCGTTGCCGCTGGGCTGATAGTTGAAGCTGCCGTCGGCGTTGAGCGTCAGCAGGCCGTCGGCCGGCCCCGAGATCAGCGAGAAGGTCAGCGCGTCGTCTTCCGCGTCGCTCGCCAGGATCTGGCCCGTGATCGGCCCTTGCGAGAGCAAGGCCGTTTCGTGGCTCGGGGAGTCGATCACCGGCGCGTCGTTCGGCGTGACCGTGATCTCGACCCAGCGCTGTTCCGATTGCGCGTTGAAATACGCGGTCACCAGGAACCGGTCGGTGCCGGTGAAGCCATCGTTCGGCGTATAGACGAACGTGCCGTCGGGATTGAACGACAGCGTGCCGTTCGAGGCCCAGGAATCCTGGGTGTACGCCGTGCCGTCGGCGCTGCCGCCGATATAGCCGGACAGCGTGTGACCGCTATCGGTCGTCAGGCCTTGCGTCCAGATCATCTGATCGACGACCGACGACACGTAGATGCTGGGCGCTTCCAGCGTGACCATGCCGCCGTCGGCGTCGGTGACCGTATAGGAGAACGTATCCCAGCCGTAATAATTGGCGTTGGGCGTGTAGATGAAGTCGCCGTTCGCGTCGAGCGTGACCGTGCCGTGCGCCGCCTGTCGCGCGACCGCGAAGGCGAGGTCCTGGCGCGCGGTTTCGACGTCGCTGACGAGCGCCGCGCCCGTCTCCGGATTGACGCCGAGATTGCCGCTATACGTCGTGTCTTCCGCGATCGCGATATGGGTGTAGTTGCTGCCGGTCGGCAGATCGTTCACCGGCGTGATCGTGAAGGTGAGCAGCACCGGCTCGGACACGAAGCCTTCCTTGTCGGTCAGGCGCATATGCACCGTCGCCGTGCCGTACCAATCGGGGTCAGGGCGGAAGGAGAACGTGCCGTCGAGCGCGATGTCGAGATAGCCTTCCGCGAGATACGCGTTCTCGCCCGGCGCGTCGATCCACCAGTAATCGGTGCCCATTTCGCCGCCGTCGGGATCGTAGCCTTCGAGCTTGCCGGTGATCACCGTATCCTCGGTGCCCGTGAAGCTTTGCGGCCAAGTGACCGGCGGGTCGCCGACATTGGCGACCGCGATCGTCGACGTCAGCGTCGACGAAGCGCCCGTCGTATCCGTGACGACATAGGTGAAGCTGACATTGCCGTAGTAATCGGCCGGCGGCGTGAACGTGAAGGTGCCGTCGTTGTTCAGCGTGAATTCGCCGATATCGGGCCCATCGACCAGCGTGAATCCGGCGATGCCGCCGCCGTCCGGGTCGCGGGCGTCGACACGGCCGGAGATCGTCGTGTCCTCCAGCATGCCGAAGTTCAACTGATCGACGCGCGGGCCGTCGTCGACCGGCAGGATGTCGATCACGACGGGAATTTGCGTGCCCACGCCGTTCGCGTCCCACAGGATCAGCGAAAGATCGGCCGTGCCGTTGGCGTCCGCGTTCGGGGTGAAGGTCAGCGACTGACCGTCGGCCGACCAAGCGTAGCTGCCCAAGGGCGAGCTCCACGTGCCCGACGACACGCCGAACGCCAAGCCGTCGGGATTGACGACGTTGACCGGGAAGGTGATCGGGCCGGAATCCTCATCGATCGTGATGTGGATCGGATCGAGGCGCGGCACGTCGATCACCGAGGCGACCGCCAGCGAGATCGTCTGCGTTTGCGTGGCGCCGTACACGTCGGTCAACGTGATCTGGAAGCTGTCGTTGCCGTGATAATTCTCGGCCGGCGTGAAGACGAAATTGCCGTTGGGCCCCAGCATCAGCGTGCCGTGATCGGGGCCGTCGGCCAGCGCGTAGGTGAAGGCGTGACCCTCGGGATCGACGATCCCGAGATTGCCGTTGAGGACGGTGTCCTCGTCCAGCGCGAACGACGTGTTGGTGGCGACCGGCGCGTCGTTGTCACCGACCAGCGTCAGCGACACGGTCGCGGTGGCGGTGCCGCCCTTCCCGTCCGACACGACATAGGTGAAGGCGTCGGTGCCGTCGTAACCGTTGGCGGGCGTGTAGACGAAGCTGCCGTTGGGCGCGACCGTCACGGTACCGTGCGACGGGCCGCCATTCGCGGCCAGGGCGAAGGTCAGCGCGTCGCCGTCCACGTCCTGTCCGGTCAGCGTGCCGGCGACCGGCGCGCTGTTGAGCGATACGGCGTCGAAACCGACGGTGGTCGGCGCGTCGTTGACCGCGGCGACCTGGATCGTCTGCACGACGTTGGTCACGCCGCCATGGCCGTCGCTGACTTGGTAGACGAACGTGTCGGTGCCGTTGTAGTTCGCCGACGGCGCGTAGGTGTAGCTGCCGTCCGACGCGAAGGTCAGCGCGCCATGCGTCGGCGCCGACACCAGCGTGTAGCTCAGCGCGTCGCCGTCCACGTCGGTCGCGATCACGCGGCCGGTGACGACCGTATCTTCGATCCCGGCGATCGGCGCCGTATTGGCGACCGGCGCGTCGTTGACGGCGGCGAGATTGATCGTGACGGTTGCGGTGGTGATGCCGCCGTTGCCGTCCGACACGCGATAGGTGAACGAGTCCGTGCCGTTGTAGTTGGCGTGCGGCACATAGGTGTAGCTGCCATCGGCCGCCATCGTGACCGTGCCGTGCGCCGGCCGGCCCGAAGCGGGCACCGAGAAGGTCAGATTGTCGCCCTCGATATCCGTCGCCGTCACCTGGCCGATGATCGCCGTATCTTCGGTGCCGGCGACCGTCGCGTTCGGCGCGACCGGCGCGTCGTTGACGCTGGCGACGCTGATCGCCACGGTCTGCGTGACCGTGCCGCCATTGCCGTCGCTGACCGTGTAGGTGAACGTGTCGGTGCCGTGATAATTCGCGGCCGGCGTGTAGAGATACGTGCCGTCCGGCTGAAGGTCGAGCGTGCCATGCGTCGGCCCTTGGCCCGGCGCCAGCGCGAAGGTCAGCGTATCGCCATCCGCGTCGTTCGCCACCAAGCGCCCGGCGAGGACCGTATCCTCGTTGACCGCCAGCGCGGTCGTGCCCGCGACCGGCGCATCGTTGACGCCCGCGACGTTGAGCGTGACCGTCGCCGTGGCGAAGCCGCCCTTGCCGTCGCTGACCTGATAGGTGAACGAGTCCGTGCCGCTATAGTTCGCGGCCGGCACATAGGTGAACGAGCCGTCGAGATTGAGCGTCAACGCGCCATGCTGAGGCGCGCCGTCGGCGGCGAGCGAGTAGCTGAGCGCGTCGCCATCCACATCGGTCGCGGCGAGCTGACCGGCGATCACATGATCCTCGGTGCCGTTCAGATCCTGGCCTTGCGTCGCCGGTGTGTCGTTCACCGCCGCGATATCGAGCGCCACGGTTTTGGTCGCCGTGCCGCCATTGCCGTCGTTGACCTGATAAGTGAACGAGTCCGTGCCGTTGAAATTCGCGGCCGGCACATAGGTGTAGCTGCCGTCGGGCTGGATCGTCAGCGTGCCGTGCGAGGGCGCACCACCCGGGGCCAGCGCGAAGGTCAGCGCGTCGCCATCGACGTCGCTCGCGGTCAAACGGCCGGCGAGCGTCGTGTCTTCGGTGCCCGACGCGCTGACGGTCAGCGCGATCGGCGCGTCGTTCACCGGATCGACGACGATCTTCAGCGAGCCCGAGGTCTCGGCGCCCCACGCGTCGCGCGCGTGATAATAGACGTCGAGCTGGCCGTTCCAATCGGCGTTCGGCACGAAAGTGAACGAGCCGTCGGGGTTGAACGACAACTGGCCGTTCGAAGCGTCGTAGCCGAACGGCAGGTAATACGTGATCGCATCGCCGTCGGGATCGGTCGCCGACAACTGGCCGGAGATCGCGTTGTCTTCCTGGCCCGTCGCGGTCGTCGGCGTCGTGACCGGCGCGTCGTTGACCGGCGTGACGGTGAAGGAAACGGTGCCGATCGTCGTGGCGCCGTTGGCATCCGTCACCGCGACCTGGAAGCTATCGTTCCCGGCGAAATTCGGATTCGGCACGTAGGTGTAGGTGCCGTTGGCACCCAGCACGACCGTGCCGTTCTGCGGCGCGCCGCCATCGGCGATCGCGACCGTGAGCGTATCGCCGTCGACATCGCCGTATTGAAGCACACCGGCGGAACCGGCGCCCTCCGCGATCGTGATCGATTTGTCGTTGAACCACGGCGCGTCGTTGACCGGGGTCAGATGAATATAGATGCGGCTTTGCACCGTCTCGCCCGACGGATCGCTGACCGTGTAGTCGAAATAGGCGACCGGGCCGTCGGCGTTCGCCGCGGGCGTATAAACATAGGTGCCGTCGGGATTGAGCGTCAGCCCCGCGGGCGGCGCGCCGACCAGCGCGAAGGTCAATTGATCGCCGTCGATGTCGGAACCCGGCAACGTGCCGGACATCACGATATCTTCGGTGCCTTGCAGGATCGTGTAGGCCGAGGCTTCGGGCGAATCGTTGACCGGTGCCACCATCACGTTGACGACGCCGCGCGTCACACCGCCATTGCCGTCCGACACTTCGTAGGCGAAGGAATCCGAGCCGTTGAAGTTCGGCGCCGGCGTGTAGCTGAACGACCCGTCGGGATTGAGCGTGACCGTGCCGTGCGCCGGGGCGCCATCCGACGCCAGCGCGAAGCTCAGCGCGTCGCCGTCGACATCGGTCGCCGCGACCTGACCGGTGATCGCGGGCGCGTCTTCCTGGCCGTTGGCCGTCGTCGGCTGCGCGACCGGCGCGTCGTTGACCGACGCGACCGAGATCGTGACCGTGCCGGTGGTCGTGCCGCCGTTCCCGTCGCTGACCGTGTAGGTGAAGCTATCGGCGCCATGATAATTCGCGGCCGGCGTATACGCGTAAGTGCCGTCGGCGTTCAGCGTGACGGTGCCGTGCGCCGGCGCGCCGTTCGCGGCCAGCGCGAAGCTCAGCGCGTCGCCGTCCACATCATGCGCGGTGACGCGGCCGAACAACGGCTCATCCTCGTCGGTCTGCGCGGTCGAATTGGTCGTCGTCGGCGCGTCGTTGATCGCCGCGACATTGACCGAGACCGTGCCCGTGACCGTGCCGCCCTTCCCGTCGCTGACGGTATAGGTGAAGCTATCGGTGCCGTTGTAGTTCGCGGCCGGCGTGTAGACGAACGTGCCGTCCGGGTTGAACGTGACGGCGCCGTGGGCCGGACCGCCATTCGACGCGAGGCCGAAGGTCAGCGTGTCGCCGTCCACGTCGTGACCGGTGACCTGCCCCGAGATCGTGCCGTCCTCGTTGCCCGAGACGATCGCGCCCGACGTCGTCGGCGCGTCGTTGGCCGGGCTGATCGACACGGTGATCGTACCGGTGACCGTGCCGCCCTTCCCGTCCGACACCGTGTAGGTGAAGGAGTCGTTGCCGTTGAAATCGGCGGCGGGCGTGTAGGTGTAGCTGCCGTTCGGGTTGATCGTGACGGTGCCGTGCGCGGGGCCGCCATTCGCGGCGAGACCGAAGGTCAGCGCGTCGCCTTCCACATCGTTCCCGGCGAGTTGACCGGTGACGACCGTATCTTCAGCACCCGAAGCCGTGCCGCCCGTCGTCGTCGGCGCATCGTTGACCGACGCGACATTGACCACGATCGTGCCGGTGGCGGTACCGCCCTTGCCGTCGCTGACCGTGTAGGTGAACGCGTCGGTGCCGTGATAATTCGCCGCGGGCGTATAGGTGTAGCTGCCGTCCGGCGCGATCGTGACCGTGCCATGGGCGGGCGCGCCGTTCTGCGCCAGCGAGAACGTCAGCGGATCGCCGTTGGGATCCTGCGCGACTAGCTGGCCGGTCGTGGCGGAATCTTCCGTGCCATCGACGACGCCGCCGGCCGTGACCGGATCGAGATTCACTTCGTCCACGACGACCGAGGCGCTGTCGCTGCCGGTCGTCGTGCTGGTGCCGTCCTTCGCCGTGGCGATCGCGGTCACGTCCAGCGTGCCCGAGAAACCCGGCGGCGTGGTCAGCGACAGCGTGCCGAGCTGCGATGGCGTCAGCGAATACGAACCGTCGCCGTTCGGCGCGATCGTGTTGCCGTTGGCGTCCTTCAGCACCGAACCGGCGGGAATGCCGGTCAGCGTCACGCCGGTGATCGTCTCGCTGCCGTCGCGATCGGACGGCGACGCGCTGACATTCAGCGGATAGGTGCTGGTCGAATTGTTCTCGGCCGTCCATGTCGTCGTGGTGTTGACGTCGTTGAAGTCGTTGTCGCCGCCCCCGGCCAGATCTTCCCAGTTCTGGTTGCCGGGATTGCCGTTGTCGATGACCTGGACGAAGCCGCCCGCGTTCAGCACCGGCTTGTCGAACAGCACGTTGGCGCCGTTGCCTGTCAGCGTGTTGCCTTGCGCGTCGGTCGCGATCCACTTGCCGTCGGAACCCTGGCTGAAGGTGATCGCTTCGCCGTTCTGGATTTCGCCGGGATTGTTGTTCGAGCCGTTCGGGATCACGAAGAAGCCGACGCGATCGGCATCGAGGCCCGCGATCGTCGCAGTCTGCCCGACCGTCGCGTTCATGTTCGCCCAGATGATTCCGCCGCTGACCGGTTGGCCGGAATCGTTCAGTACGTAATAGCCGTAGCTGTTGTTGTAGCCGGCCGAACCGCCATGATTGGTGACGGTGACGCCACTGGTGCCGTCGTTCACGCTCGGCGTGCCGAAGCCGATATCGACATTCGGTACGTCGGCGACCGGCGCCACATCGATGGAAACCGTCGCGGTCGTCGTGCCGCCATTGCCGTCGCTGACTTGGTAGGTGAACGAATCCGTCCCCGCCCAATCGGCATCCGGCGTGTAGGTGTAGGAACCGTCCGGATTGACCGTGACGCTGCCATGCGCCGGGCCGCCATTGTCGGCCAGCGTGAAAGTCAGCGCGTCGCCATCCACATCCGTCGCAGTCAATTGACCGGTGACGACGTTGTCTTCGGCGCCCGAAGCGGTGGTGTTCGCCGCGACCGGCGCGTCGTTGACCGCCGCGACGTTGACCGAGACGGTGCCCGTGATCGTGCCGCCTTTGCCGTCGGAGACGGTGTAGGTGAAGCTGTCCGTGCCGTTGAAGTTCGCGGCCGGCGTGTAGCTGAACGACCCGTCGGGATTCATGGTGACGGTACCGTTGGCCGGCGCGCCATCGACCGCGAAGCTCAGCGCATCACCATCCACATCATGGCCGGTGACTTGACCGGCGATCGAACCGTCTTCCTGGCCCGCGAGCGTCGCGCCCGAGGTGGTCGGCGCATCGTTCACGTTGGCGACGTTGAACGAAACGGTACCGACCGTCGTGCCGCCCTGCCCGTCGCTCACCGTATAGTGGAAGCTATCGCGGCCGACATAGTTCGCGTCCGGAACATAGGTGTACGTGCCGTCCGGATTGATCGTCACGGTCCCATGGGTCGGGCCGCTGCCGTCGCGCAACGCGAAGCTCAACGCGTCGCCGTCCGTGTCGGAGGCGATCAACGTGCCCGTCACGCTGCGGTCTTCCAACGTCTCGACATGACCGCCGATCGTGATCGGATTGTCGTTGGCGTCCGCCCCGAAAGTCACCATCACGGTGCCGAGAGTCTGCGTGCCCCGGCCGTCATCGACCGCGTAAACGAATTCGACCGTACCCGTGAACCCGGGATTGGGCACCAGCACGAAGGTGCCGTCGGGGTTGATCGTCAACGACGCGTAATTCGCGTCGGGCGCATCGTCGGGATTCTCGAACTGGAACGCGCCGAAGGTCAGCGTGTCGCCTTGCGCATCGACGCCGACCAAGCGGCCCGAGACGGCCTCGTCCGTACCGGCCGAAACCAACGTCAATTCCGGCGTATTCGGCGCGTAATTCCAGGAATCGCTGCCTGCAACATTCATCACGCCGGTCGTGACGCCGCCTTGCCCGTCGTCGATCGTGAAGCTGAACGTGTCGCCGCCGGGCGGGATCGGCCCGTTCGGAACATAGGTGTAGGTGCCGTCCGTATTGACGGTAACGGTGCCGTAAGCCGGCGCGCCATCCGGCGCCAGCGCGAAAGTCAGCGCATCGCCATCGGCATCGACGCCGCCAAGCGTACCGACGATCGTGTTATCGGCGCCGAACAGGTAAACCCCGCCCGCCGCGATCGGATCGGTGTTGGGCGCGGCCAACACCTCGATCGAGAAGACGCCTTGCGTCGTCCCGCCATTTCCGTCGTTGACGGTGTACACGAACGAGTCCGAACCGACATAGTCGGCGGCAGGCGTGTAGCTGAACGTTCCGTCCGGATTGACCGTCACGGTGCCGTGCGCGGGACCGCCGTTCTGCGCCAGACCGAAGGTCAGCGCATCGCCGTCGATGTCGTCGCCGCGAAGACGCAGATTGAGGGTGGTGTCCTCGACGATGCTGGCCGAGCCACCGGCGGTCGTCGGCGCATCGTTCACGGCCGCGACGTCGAGCGTGATCGTGCCCGTCGTCGTGCCGCCGTTGCCGTCGCTCACCGTATAGGTGAAGCTGTCGGTGCCGTTGAAATTCGCCGCCGGCGTATACGAATAAGAACCGTCCGGGTTCACCGTGACGACGCCGTTTGCCGGACCGCCGTTCGGCGCGAGCGCGTAGGTCAGCGCATCGCCATCGACATCGGTGGCGGCGAGCTGGCCCGCGATCGTGTTGTCTTCGCTGCCCGGCACCGTCACGTCCGCCGTCACCGGCGCATCGTTGACGGCCGCGACGTCGACCGAGATCGTGCCGGTGGACATACCGCCATTCCCGTCGCTCACCGTATAGGTGAAGCTGTCGGTGCCGTTGAAGTTCGCGACGGGCGTATAGGTGTAGCTACCGTCCGGATTGACCGTGACCGTGCCGTTCGCCGGGCCGCCGTTCGGCGCCAGACCGAAGGTCAGCGCATCGCCATCGACGTCCGTCGCGGTCAATTGACCGGTGACGACGTTGTCTTCGGCGCCCGAAGCGGTGGTGTTCGCCGCGACCGGCGCGTCATTGACCGCCGCGACATTGACCGAGACCGTGCCCGTCGTGGTGCCGCCGTTCCCGTCGGAGACGGTGTAGGTGAAGCTGTCCGTGCCGTTGAAGTTCGGCGCGGGCGTGTAGGTGAACGTGCCATCCGGATTGAACGTGACCGCACCGTTGGACGGCGCACCATCGACCGCGAAGCTCAGCGCATCGCCATCGATGTCGAGGCCTGTGACCTGACCGGCGATCGAACCGTCTTCTTGGCCCGCGAGCGTCGCGCCCGAAGTGGTTGGCGCATCGTTCGTCGGATCGACGGTGACGCTGATCGAGCCCGTCGTCACGCCACCGTTACCGTCGCTCACCGTATAGGTGAAGCTGTCGGTGCCGTTGAAGTTCGCGGCGGGCG